>Ga0209810_1000025_pt1:0-522500 | contig 524024 bp, 428 predicted proteins | sample Coa_R1_7_FD_187159 | JGI IMG/M metagenome (GOLD analysis project Ga0209810, IMG submission 187159) | Surface soil microbial communities from Centralia Pennsylvania, which are recovering from an underground coalmine fire - Coalmine... | ecosystem: Environmental > Terrestrial > Soil >...
GCGCCGCATTCCTCGGCAGCGGCCACGCACTGCTCGACCGTGAGCATCTCGTTGATGGTCGCCTTGTACTCGCGAATGCGCCCGCAGCCGGTGCAGGTGAGGTTGCAGGCGTGCAGCGGCTCCAGCATCAGCACCAGAGGAAATTTCTGCTCCCCGCGCAGCTTTTTGCCGGCGATGTAGGCAGTCAGGCGTGCGGTAAGGCTCAGAGGGAATCGCATAGGCTTCAGGCTCCTTGCTCCAGGCCGAGTGTCTCCGGCGGCATCCGCATCCCCGCCCGCAGGTCGGCTCCGGCCAGAGCATTGCGATAACGGGCCAGAGCGTAGAGCGGGAAGGAATGACGGTAGAGGTGGTACTTGAGATAAAAAACGCGCGGGAAGCCCGTACCGGTGAACGGCTCCTCTTCCCAGGTCCCTTCGGCGGTCTGCCGGGATAGCAAAAATTCCGCTGCCCGCCGGGCGGCCGGGTCCTGTGGCCCGGCCGCGGCCAGCAGTCCGATCAGCCCCCAGGCGGTTTGCGAGGCCGTGCTCTCGCCGCGTGCCTTCTGGCCGGGATCGTCGTAGCTGGCGATGCTTTCGCCGAACCCGCCGTCGGGATTCTGCACCTCGCGCAGCCACCGCGCCGCACGCCGGGCGGCATTCTCCCCTGCCAGCCCCGCCGCTTCGAGCGCCCGCAGAACTCCCGAGGTTCCGTAGACGTAATTCACGCCCCAGCGCCCGTACCAGGAACCATCCGGCTGCTGATCCTGCAGCAGGAACCGGTAGGCGCGCTGCAGGACCGGATGTGTCGCCGGCCATCCCAGCAAGCCCAGGCATTCGACGACCCGCGCCGTCACATCCGCCGTCGGCGGATCGATCATGGCGTTATGGTCGGCAAAAGGAATGTAGGTGAGCAGGGTGCGGCAGTTGTCGCGGTCGAATGCTCCCCAGCCGCCGTTGCGGCTCTGCATCCCGAGCAGCCAGCGCACGCCGCGCGCCACTGCACCGCGCAGCCGAGCCGGCTCGGGATACTCGACCCGGCGCAGGGCCATCAGGACAAAGGCGGTGTCGTCCACATCGGGATAGAAATCGTTGCGGTACTCGAACGCCCAGCCGCCCGGCTCGGCCGAACATTTCACCTGCCAGTCGCCCGGACCGAGCACCTGGCGGTCGAGAAGCCAGCGTGCGGCCGAAACCAGCGCCGGATGATCGGCGGGCAGACCGGCTTCTTCCAGCGCCACCATCGCGATGCAGGTGTCCCAGACGGGGGAAAAGCACGGCTGCAGCCGTGTCGTTTCCCCTTCGGTGATCTCCAGCCGGGCCATCTGCCAGATTTCGCGCGCGGTGAGCGGATCTTCGGGACCGAACCCGAGCGCCAGCAGCGCAAAAACCGAATTCATCATCGCCGGGTAAATGGCCCCCAGGCCATCGGAACGCTCCAGATGTTCGAGCATCCACCCCTTGGCCGCTGCAAGGCCCGCCCGGCGGAAAGGTTTCACCGGCAGTCGCTCGTAGAGCTTGAGCAACCGGTCGACCGCCAGGAAGAAATTTCTCCAGGTAAACGGCTGCCGGCTCCAGGCAAAGGCCGCATGGCGCCGCGCGGGATCGCGCAGCAAGGCCTCGGCGTTGATGGAGACCGGCAGACTCCAGCGGGGCCGGAGCGCGTAGAGGATCATCATGGGTACGACGATGCCCCGCGTCCAGGACGACATTTCATAGAGATTGACCGGAAACCATCTGGGCAACAGCATCAACTCGGGCGGGATGGCAGGAACCATCTCCCACCCAATCACCCCGGCCATCGCCAGATAGAAGCGAACAAACGAGTTGGTGTTCTCGAGTCCTCCGAGAGCCCGAATTCGTTCGGCAGCCCGCAGCAGGTGTGGTGCATCTTCGGGATCACCTGCCAGACGCAGCGCCACGTAGGCCTTGACGGTGGCATTCAGCTCCGAAGGGCCACCGGCGTAGATATTCCAGCCCCCGTCGGAAAGCTGCCGCGCCCGGATATAACGCGCCAGGCGCTCAACGCGCTCCGGCTCGGCCTGCCCGATCAGGTACAGGTAGAAGATGTAATCGGACTCGAGAGTGGTGTCGGCTTCGAGTTCAGCGCACCAGTGGCCGTCGGCGGCCTGGCGTGCGAGCAGCCACTGCGCGGCCCGCTCAATGGCAACTTCCAGCCGGCTTCGGAAATCGCCTTCCAGTCCCGTAGGCCAGGGCCCGGCAGGTTGTACGCCTATTCCAGCGGTGTCGGCCATAGGTACGTGGGCTGCCTCCTCCGACGCGTGTCGGCCGAGCTACACCTTTCCGCCTTTGTGTTGCTGGCTGGCCGATGCTGAACGCCTTCCGGTTCCCCCGGCGGCACCGTGGTTCCCTCCCGGCACCGCCGCCCGCTGCTCCCTGTCCGGACCGCCCAGGCCTTCTATGCTCGGCCTGGCTAGGAAGAAGTCCTGGGGGTTAGGACCCGCCGTTGACCAGCAAGATTATCCTCGGCCCGGATGCTCTTGGTCAACTGGCAAAGCTAAAGGTCCGAGGCACCTTCGGCTGGCGTCGGTAGCAGACCCAGACGCCGCTCCAGGCGGGCCACGCGGCGGGCCAGCTCTGGCAGGCGTGTCAGCCATCCGTACTGCTGCTTGAACCGCTGCAGTGGCCGCGCAGGTGTCCCCCACACCGTGGTTCCCCGGGTGATGCGCTTACCGGTGGGCACCCCTGCCTGCGCTCCTACCACCGCGCCCTGTTCGACGATACAGTGGTCAGCGATCCCCACCTGGCCGGCCAGGACAGCATCGGCTTCGATCCGGCTGCTGCCGGAGATGCCCGTCTGCGCGGCGATGACAACACGCGGCCCAACCTCAACATTGTGGGCGACATGCACCAGGTTATCGAGCTTTGTGCCACAGCCGATGCGCGTACGCCCCAGCGAGCCGCGGTCCACGGTGGTGTTGGCCCCGATTTCCACATCGTCCTCGATTTCCAGCCCTCCAATTTGCGGAAACTTCCAGTAACCCCCGGCGCCGCGCACGTAGCCGAAGCCGTCGCTGCCCAGCACAGCCCCTGCGTGCACCACCACACGATCCCCGAGGCGGACGCCGGCATAGAGCGTCACGCGGGGATACAACCGGCAATTTCTTCCCAGACGCACCCCCGGCCCCAGATAACAAAAGGCGCCGATCTGGCAGCCCGCCCCGATTTCCGCTCCGGGTTCAATGACGGCATAAGGTCCAACGGCCACACCGGGTGCCAGCCGCGCCTGCGGCGCAATCACGGCCGTCGGATGAATGCCCCTAGCGATCGGAACTTCCGGCAGGAGTAACCCGGCGGCCCGTGCGAAAGCCAGCTTCGGATCACCCACGACCAAAAGCGTTTTCCCCTCCAGGCTCACCCCGGGCGGGACCAGGGCCACCCGCGCGGCCGATGCCGCTGCTCGCTGTTGCTCGCGCGGAGCCTGGCAGTAGATCAAATCTTCCGGGCCGGCAGTTTCGGGGGCGGCCAGTCCGCAAACGGTGGCGGTGCCATCGCCTTGCAGTTCGGCGCTCAGATATCGGGCCAGTTCTGCTGCCGTCACAGCCATGGCTCCCTCCAGTCCATTCCTCAATAAAGCGGCGGCTCTCCCGGGGGCCGCGTTTTCCAGCGTTTATGCACCCACAGCCACTGGTCGGGATAGCGGCGCACGTAGGCCTCGATCACCTTCATGAACCGGCCGGTGTTCTCGCGAATATCCTCCGCCTCGTCGTCGGTCTGCACCAGCTCGACCGGCGGATCGAAGCGGAGCCGGTAGCGGCCGATGCGCGCATCCCAGAGAAGAAAACCCGGCACGACACGGGCCCCGGTGCGTCGGGCCATGCGGGCCAGGCCGGTGCTGGTGCAAGCAGGGATGCCGAAAAAGTCCACGAAAACACCCTCTTCGGGTAGCGTATTGTGGTCCAGCAACACTCCCACCACCTGGCCCTGCCGTAGCAGGCTCAGCACCGTGCGGGCCGAGCGATTCTTCTCCACCGGATGATTGCCCGCCAGCGAGCGATAACGGTTCACCAGCCGGTCCACGCGCGGATTCTCGATGCGCCGGGCCAGAAAAGCCATGGGGTAGCCGTAGCGAGCCTGAGCGAAGGGAGCCAGTTCCCAGGCGCTGAAATGGCCGGTCAGCACCAGCACGCCGCGGCCCTGGTGCAGCGCCGCCTCGAAATTTTCAAAGCCGTCGAGCACCACCAGGCGCTCGATGGCGCGGCGATCGTAACGGGGGAAGTGGGCGAACTCGGCGGCCATCCAGCCCAGTTGCCGGAGCATGCCGGAAATGACCCGGCGGCAGCGCCGGGCATCCCAGTCCGGGAAGGCCAGCGCAAGATTCCGCCAGGCCACCCGACGCAGCTCCGGGCGAAGCCCATAGGCCACGCGCACCAACAGCACAGCCACCGGTCGCGCCAGCCGCCGTGGCAGCGCACCCAGGAGTTTGAGCAGCAACCAGGCGGCTGCGTATTCAACCCATTCCCGCATCGAAGTACTGATTATCCTGCCGGAAGACCTGCGCCCGCCTGCGCCGGGCTCGGCCAACCCTCTGTTAGACTCCGTTCCGATGCCTAACCGACGAACGGGCGTGTCGCTGGCAGCCTGGCTCATCGCTTTAACCTGCCTGTTCAGCGGGCTACAAGCCGTCGGGCTGGTCGGCCCCGACGAGCCCCGCTACGCGGCGGTGGCCCGAACCATGGCGGAGAGCGGCGACTGGCTCACTCCCCGCCTCAACGGCGTGCCCTGGTTCGAGAAACCGGTACTCTACTACTGGGCAGCCGGAATCGCATTTCGGCTGCTGGGACCGACCGATCTGGCCGCACGATTGCCCTCGGCGCTGGCAGCCCTGCTGGCCACCGGTCTGCTGGCATGGCTCTGCGGTCGCCTCTGGGGACCCGCCTCGGCCGCCGATTTGATCCTGATCTTTTCCAGCACGCTGGGCATCTGGGCGTTCGCCCATGCGGCCACGATGGACATGCTCTTTACGGCCGCGCTTGCCGCTGCCATGGTCGCAGCCTTCTGCGCAGTGGGGACAACTGCAACAACAAGCAAAACGAGCCGGCTCTGGCGCGCAGCCACCGGAGCGGCGCTGGGAATGGCCGTGCTGGCCAAAGGGCCGGCCGGGATTGTTCTGGCCGGCGGAAGCGTGCTGGCCTGGGCCGCTCTGACAAAACGCTGGCGCTGTGCCCTGCAATTCTTCAGATGGGAATGCATCGGAAGTTTCGCCGCGGTCGCACTCCCCTGGTACGTGGCCTGTACGCTGGCCCACCCGGAGTTTGCCCGAACCTTTCTGTGGGAACACAACGTCGTGCGCTATCTGGAGCCGGTGTTTGCTCACGTTCAACCCTGGTGGTTTTTCGGTCCCGTGCTGCTGCTCGGGCTGCTTCCGTGGACGGCCTTACTCGTTCTGGCTGTGCTGCCGGCGCACTCCTGCCCGAGGATTTCACCCGCGGGCAAACCCGAACTGTTTTTTGCCTGCTGGGCCCTTTTTCCCGTGGTTTTCTTCAGTTTTTCGCAGTCAAAGCTGCCCGGTTACATCCTGCCGGCTCTGCCGCCACTGGCCGTTCTGCTCACGCGAGCGGTGGCGGTTTCTCCCCAAGGCAGGCTCGGCTACGGCCTGGCCGCAGTGGGTTTTAGCTGGGCACTGATGTCGCTGGCCGCCCGGATCTGGTTGAAGAGGCTGCCGGCGGACTGGCTCCAGGCGTTTCATGCAGCGATCGTGGCCGTTCTGGGTTCGGTAGCCCTGCTGGGAGTAGGACTGGCCCTGCTGGCACTGGCCGGCCGCCACCGGGCTGCCCTCTGGGGCAATGCTCTGCTCACGGCAGCGCTCATTCTGGCGACGGCGCTCGGTTTCCTGCCGCGACTGGACCCTGAGCTCTCCGCCCGCGCGCTGGCCGGCGTGCTGGTCCGGCAGACCGGCGTCGGCGATCTGCATTTGTATGAGGTTCCGCGGGCCTGGCAGTACGGCCTGGAATATTACCTCCGCCGCCCCCTTCCTCCATGGGAACCGAACCCGCAGAGTGCAGCCTGGGTATGCCTGCCCGCCGACCGGCTGCCCCGGCTCGCCCGGCGTGCAGTACTGCTGTCCACCCCGCAGCGTCTTCCGGGACACTTCGTCCTGGTGCGCGTGCGGGCGTTGTGAACAAGGAAATTCCGCCGCGGGCAGCTCGGCCTATAATACAGGCGGCACCGATCTCCCCGCCGCAATGGAACTGATCGATCTCCGCCGCCTGTCCTCGCGCGAACTCAAGCCTTTATTCGAGGAAGAAGAGATTTTCTGGCGCGAGGAGCTGCTCTGGGACTACCGCCCTTCGCTGGAGTTACTGCGCCGCTATGTGGACGCGCACATGCTCGCGGGCTATGCCGTTCGGGGTTCGGATGGACTGTGCGGCTACGGCTTCTATGTTCTGCAGGGGCACAAGGCGGTGATCGGCGACGTCTTCCTGTCCCGCCGGTATTCACGTTCCCCGGCCGCGGAGCTCTTGCTCGCCGAGATGGTCGCTACCCTGCGCGCCCTGCCCCATCTGCGCCGCATCGAAGCCCAGCTCATTGCAGGCGATGAAGGACTCACCACAGCCATGGCCGCGCAGGGGTTCCGCATCTACCCGCGCCAGCTCCGCGTTCTGGAGCTGCAGCAGGCACCCTGGTCGCAGGAGATTCACGGCGGCCTGCGCCTGGAGCCCTGGCGGGACCACCTGCTTCTTCCGGCTGCCCGGCTGATCCGCCTGGCCTACGAAAACCACGTTGACAGCGAACTCAACGACCAGTACCGGACGGAGTTCGACGTTCTTCGCTTTTTGCAGAACATCATCCATGCCCAGGGCTGCGGTGTATTTCTCCCGGAAGCTTCGTTTGTGATTCCAGCCGGGCCGGCCGAACCGGCCGTGGGTCTGGTGTTGACCTCGGCGGTGGCACCCGATGTGGGACATACGACGCAGCTCTGTATTCGGCCCGGATATCGCGGGCACGGACTGGGCCGCGCCCTGCTGCAGGCCTCCATCGCAGCTCTGCGCGAGAAAGGCTTCCGCTGGCTCACCCTGACCGTCACCGCCAGCAACCAGCCCGCTATCGGCCTCTACGAACGGCTGGGCTTCCGCATCCGTCACATCTTTCCCGCCGGTGTGTGGACCGCCGAGCCCGATGGATCCACGGCAGTCAGTCGGGCGGCCGTGCGTACGGATGCACAAACCCTCTAACACGCTCATGCACCTTCCGGGAGAGTCAGGGCCGGGCAACGGTATCGACCGCCCGCGGCGAATATAATCGCGTTGCCGGGCATGGCACCGACGTCACTTCACGGGCAGAGCGCAACCGTCCTTCCTCCGGGTGGCCTGACTACGCAGGAGGCACGGGCGCGCCTGGCCCGCTACGGACCGAACGATCCCGCACCTCGCAAAACGCGGTCCCTGCTTATCGAAGCCCTCGCGCTGTTTTCCAACCCGCTCGTCGTGATTCTGCTGGTGGCCAGTGGGATCGCGGCCAGTGTGGGCGAGATGGCCAACGCTACGATCATCGTCATCATGGTCGTGCTCAGCGCGGGCATCAATTTTCTGCAGACCTATCGTTCCCGGCGCGCCATCGAAACCCTGCACGAACAGGTGGCCCTCACGGCCACCGTTCTCCGCGACGGCCGGTGGGTCAGGGTGCCGCGCCAGGAACTGGTCCCCGGAGACGTGATCCGGATCACCGGAGGTGATCTGGTCCCGGCCGACGCCCGCTTGATCGAAGCGCAATTTCTCACCGTGCAGCAGGCGGCGCTGACCGGCGAATCCCTTCCGGTTGAAAAAAGCGTCTCCGGCGCCGACGAACCTCTTCGGCCGGATTCGCCGGGAGCGGTCTTCCTGGGAACCTCGGTCGTCAGCGGAACGGGCATCGCGGTGGTCAAGGCCACCGGCAGAAACACCGTCTTTGGCGGTATTGCGGCGCGGCTGGCGGTGCCGGCGCCGGAGACCGAGTTCGAGCGGGGTCTGCGCGACTTCGGCCTGCTGATCATGCGCGTGGTGGTACTGCTGGCTCTGGTGACCTTTGTCGCTTCGGCGCTTCTGCGCCACGAGTGGTTGAATTCGCTGCTGTTTGCCCTGGCGCTGGCTGTGGGTCTGACGCCGGAATTTCTCCCGATGATCACCACGGTCACGCTGGCGCAGGCGGCGCTGCATCTGTTGCGCCGGCGCGTCATCGTCAAGCATCTCTCGGCCATCCAGAATCTGGGCAGCATTGATGTCCTCTGTTCCGATAAAACCGGTACGCTCACCGGCGGCAAGCTAACGCTTCTCCAGCACTGCGATCCTTTCGGCGCACCTGCCGAGGCGCCTTTTTTGTTCGCTTACGTCAACAGCCGCCTGCAGACGGGCATCGCCAGTCCGCTCGACACGGCCGTGCTCGAACACGGAGCCCCGGAGATCACCGGAGTCGAAAAGCTGGCAGAGATTCCCTTCGATTTCGAGCGCCGCCGTCTGTCGGTGGTCGTGCTCCGGGGGCAGCAGCGGCTGCTGATTACCAAGGGGGCCCCGGAGAACTTGCTGCCCCTGTGCTCGCAGCTTCTGCTCGACGGCACGGAAAGGCCCATGGACGAGGCGGCTCGTCAGCGCTGCATGGCCACCTGCCGCGACCAGAGCGAACAGGGTTTGCGCGTGCTTGCCGTGGCCTATCGAACGGTCCCGGCGCAAACCTCCTATACCCCGGAAGACGAACGCGGGCTGACTCTGGCGGGTTTTCTGGCCTTTTCCGATCCCCCGCTGGAGGATGTCGCGGCCACGATCGAAAATCTCCGCCGCGACGGCGTGCGTCTGGTCATCCTCACCGGGGACAACGAACGCGTCGCCCGCCATGTCTGCTCGGCCGTCGGGCTCCCGACGGACAGGGTCATGCTGGGCGATGAACTGGACCGCATCACGGATCCGGCCCTGGGCGTGCTGGCCGAGCAGGTCGCGGTGTTTGCACGGGTCTCCCCGGTCCAGAAGACGCGCATCGTGTCGGCGTTACGCCGCCGTGGGCATGTGGTCGGGTTTCTGGGAGACGGCATCAACGATGCTCCCTCCCTGCACACGGCCGATGTCGGCATTTCGGTCTCACAGGCTACCGAGGCAGCTCGCGAAGCCGCCGACGTCATCCTGCTCGACCGCAGCCTGGCGGTTCTGCACGATGGAATTCAAGAAGGCCGGCGGTCGTTCGGCAATGTGTTGAAGTATGTGCTGATGGGCACCAGTTCCAATTTCGGCAACATGCTGAGCATGGCGGCCGCCTCCTTCCTTCTGCCCTTTCTGCCCATGCTTCCCGGACAGATCCTGCTGAACAATTTCCTCTACGATCTCGCGCAGATCAGCATTCCCACCGATCGCGTTGACCCGGCCCTGACGCAGAAACCGCGCCGCTGGAACATTGCTCTGGTGCGGAATTTCATGGCGGGCGTCGGTCCGATCAGCTCCGTCTTCGATTTTCTGACCTTCGCCGCACTGCTGTTCTGGTTCCGGTCTTCTGAAGCGGAGTTTCACACCGGCTGGTTCGTCGAGTCGCTGGCCACGCAGACGCTGGTGTTGTTCGTCATCCGCACCGCCGAGCGCCCCTGGCGCAGCCGGCCGAGTGTGCCGCTGGCGACGACCATCCTGGGCGTCGTGGCGGTGGGGCTGGTGCTGCCCTTCTTGCCGTTCGCGACCTCCCTCGGCTTCACACCCCTGCCGCTGCGCTATTACGCTTTTCTCGGTGCGGTTACCATCACGTATCTTTTCAGCGTAGAACTGGCCAAACGCGTCCTCTTCCGCCGCTTTTTCCGGTAACCCTGGCACAGCGCACGGGCCGGTACTTTTGCAACACTACAGCTTCAGCGGCGCACCAGCAGGGAGGACCTGCAGGTCTGCAGGCACACCGTGTCCCACAGGGTATGCCGTTTACCGCCGAGGACGCTTCTCCCGCCGGCTGCGCTCGCCCAGCAGGCTCTGCAGTTCGTCCATGAACTCGCGGACATCCTTGAAATCCAGATAGACCGAAGCGAACCGCACGTAGGCGACTTTGTCGAGCTTCTTCAGTTCGCTCATCAACAGCGTGCCGATCTCCGCGGTGGTCCGCTCGCGGCTCGGCGATTCCATGACGAAACGCTCGGTTTCGTCCACCAGCGCCTCCAGCCGGGCCATCGGGATTGGGCGTTTTTCGCATGCCTTGAGCAAGCCCTGCAGGACCTTGTGCCGGTCGAAGCGTTCGCGGCGGCCGTCCTTTTTCACGACCATGTGCGGAATTTCGTCGATCCGTTCGTAGGTGGTGAACCGCCGGTGGCAGCGCAAACACTGCCGGCGCCGTCGAATCAATTCGCCCGAAGCTCCCTCGCGCGAGTCGAGCACGCGATCATGGTTGGCCGAGCAGAACGGACACTTCATCGCGATTGCCTTGCTGCGGAGGAAGCTGCGGGCTGACCGTCGAGGGATCCATTGTCGGCAACGACCGTTTCCGGCCGCGCCATGCGCCAGAGCTCCCGCATGGAAAGCCCTTCGTGAATCAACAGCGGCAGGCCGGCCAGGCACACCGCTGCAAAGGTCACCAGCCACAGCACGATGGCAGCTGCCGCGGAAGGTTCCTGGTCATAGCCGAACAGCCCGCTGAGCACAAAAAAGGATGCCGCCTGAGCTCCGCCTCCCACTGCGGGCAACTGGACCATCGCCCCGAGCATGGTGACGCCCAGCACCAGGATGGCGTCGGCAAAGGTCAGATCGGAGAATTCACTGCCGAAGGCGCGCAGCACCAGCAGAAAGACCACGGCCACCAGCAACCAGTGCAGGACCGAGTACGCGACGGCCTCCAGCAGATCGCGCGGTCCTCGAATCGCCTGCAGACCGCGGCTGAACCCGCCGAAGGCACGCGCCAGCCGGGCCCGCCAGCCGCCGGCGGACGTCCACAGATGCATCCGCCGCTCTACCGCCCGCGCGCCATGCATCCGGAAGTAGACGAGAAACGCAATCAGCAGGAGTTCAAGAAGCAGGAGCCCGGCGCCCACACCCCGCGCTGCGTCCAGAAACTCCATACCCTCGCCGCCCATTTCGTGGGTCGCCACGACCAGACCCGCACCGAACAGCGCGACCGTGCTGGCAATATCGAAGACCCGTTCGAGGACGTAAATCCCGAACATTCCCGAGACCGGCATGCGATCCCGACGCGCAATCAGCAGGGGTCGCACAGGCTCCCCCGCCCTTCCCAGCAGAAACACGGCGGTGAAGCCCATCAGCGTGGCCGCGTAGACGCTGGTGAATCGCGTGGGCGCCAGCGAACGCGAAAAGACGCACCACCGCAGAGCCCGCAGCGCATAACACACATAGATCAGCACCACCGCTTCGAGCAGCAGCAACGGACGCGCCTGCTGGACCGACTCCACCAGCAGCGCCCAGTGGAATCCCTGCCGCGCCAGCGAGTGCCGCCAGTGCACCAGCAGGGCGGTGAGCACGGCAATCCCTACCGCCAGGATCAGCAGAGTCCGCAGGACGCGCCGCATGTGTTCCGCACCGTAACAACAAGCGTAAACCAGTGTCAAGAAACCGGCGACCCGGGGCCCGGCCACCGGAACTTTTCCGACCCTGCCTGCGTTCCTTATGATGAGGTCGACGGGTGCTAGCGGAGAGGCTGCCGCGGCTTGGATCCCGACGCTCAACTGGTTGCCTTATGCCTGCGAGGGCACGAATCGGCCTGGGAACAGCTGGTTCGCCGGCATGCCAGTCGTCTCTACCAGCTCTTCTATCGTTTTACCGGCAACCGGCAGGAGAGTGAGGATTTGACCCAGGAAACCTTCCTCCGGATCTATCAGGTGCTGGGCAGCTATCGTCCCGAAGCCGGCAGCTTCCGCGCCTGGCTGACCAGCGTGGGACGCAACCTGCTCATTGACCACTACCGCCGTCGGCGCCAGGATCGCCAGACCGATTCGCTGGACGACGCCGCCGTGAGCGGCTGGGAACAACCTGCCACGGCGCCGGGCCCGGAGGCAGTAACGCGGCAGGTCGAGCTCAGCGTCCAGGTGGAACGGGCGCTGCGACGCCTGCGGCCCGAGCTGCGCGAGGCCGTCATTCTGCGCGACCTGCAGGGGCTGGAATATCGCGAAATCCAGGAGATCCTGGGGGTCCCCGAGGGCACCGTCAAATCCCGCATCAACCGGGGGCGCGCAGAACTCGCCCGCATCCTGATGCAGATGGGTGTCGGCCCGGAGTAAGTCCATGCCCTGGAGCTGCGAGCAAACCGAAGCGCGACTGACCGAGGTGCTCGAAGGCGGTCTCGGGCTGTCGGAGCTGCGCGAATGGGAGGCTCACCGGGAAGTGTGCGCGCCGTGCCGGCAACTGGTCGCAGCCGCGACCTATGCGGTGGCCGCCTTGCACGAACTCCCGCCCGCTCCTGTTCCGGCCGATTTGATCCCGCGCATCCTGGAGCAGACCGGCCGCCGCTACCAAACGCGTCGGCGGTGGGCGGTACTCTCGCCTCGGCTGGCGCTCGCCGCCGCCTCGGTAGCTCTGTTCTTCTTCTTCCTGCTGCGCGCCGTGGCCACCCCGGCCGATTCGATTCTGGCCGAGCTCGATCCGCTGCGCCTCTACCGCGCCGTGGACCGGCGGGTTCATCTGGTGTATGCCCGGAGCGTGAAGGTGCTGAGCGACCTCCGGGTGGTCTATGAACTCCAGACCCGCATCGGATCCCTTGCGCAGCCGGCCCCGGAACCGCCCACGAGGCAGCGGTCCGGCGATGATCCCGGCTCGTCGCAAGTCCGATGGATCCGTCTGGAGGTACACGCAGCGGGTCCACATGGGAGACAGACATGAACTGCGCCCGACACCCTGACCGGCCGGCAACCGGCTACTGCCGCAACTGCGGCAGGCCTCTGTGTTCGGAATGCGCCCGCAGCGTTCGCGGAGTCCTCTACTGCGAAGATTGCCTGGCAGCCCTGCTGATAGCGCCGGTCGCTCCGCCCGCGACCGGCTGCAGCCCGGGTCTGGCCGCCGTGCTCGGGCTGGTGCCGGGTCTGGGCGCCGTGTGCAACGGCGAATACATCAAGGCCATCGTCCAGCTCGCCATTTTTGCCGGCCTGATCGCCCTGCTGAACGCCAATCCGCCCGAATCGTTGCAGGTTTTCTACGGGCTGGGCCTTGCCGTCTTCTATCTCTACATGCCCATTGACGCCTACCGAACGGCCCGGCAGAAACAGTGGGCCGCGCAGGCCGGGCCAGCGGCCACGTCGCCAGCCACGGCGCAGAGCGCGCCTGCCACGGCACAGAGTGCAACACCCGCAGGTGCCATCGCGCTGCTCATCGTCGGCACGCTGCTGTTGCTGGCGAATCTGGGCATGCTCAATGCCGACTGGCTGGTGAACTACTGGCCGGCCCTTCTGATTCTGCTCGGTCTGTGGCTGCTCTGGCGTCAACTGCACGGGTACTTCGCCAGGCGGGGTTCGTCGTGAGTCGAGCCGTTGCTGGCTGCCACTGTGCGCGATGCCTGGTGCGCGGCCTGACCGGTCCGGTGCTGCTGATCACACTGGGTGCACTTCTGCTCGTCGGCCAGTTTTCAGGAGCGTATTCGTTCAGCCAGCTCTGGCCGGTCCTGCTGATCGTTCTCGGCATTCTGCGCATCGTCGAAGCACTCGTGCCGGCTCGCAACCACCGGGAAGGATAGATGGCCACCGGAATCTACCGCCGCAGTTCCCTTTTTACCGGTCTGGTACTCGTGCTGGTCGGGGTGTTGCTGCTGGTGCACAACCTGCTTCCGGGCGTTTTGCACCTCGACCGTCTGCTGCGGTACTGGCCGGTTCTGCTGATCCTCTGGGGTCTGGCACGGCTGCTGGACTGGACCGCCGCGCGCCGGAGCGGCCAGGTTCCTCCGCGGTTGATCGCAGGCAGTGAAATCTTTCTGGTTATCGTGGTGCTGCTGGGCCTTGCCCTGCTCGGCCTCTACGATCGCGTGCGAGAGAGGCACCCGGAATGGGACTTCGAGCTCCACCTCTTCGAACGAAGCTTTGAGTTCCCGATCACGCTGCGGCAGTCAGAGGTGCCCGCGGGCACGCATCTCGAAGTGCAGGTGCCCCGGGGGGACATCACGGTCTACGGCGAGACGGCGCCCGGTCTCGAAGCCGTTGCCACCCGCGTGGTGCGAGCGCCAACACGCGACGCTGCGCAGCGCCAGGCCAGTCAAACCGTGGTGGCGCTGACGGCAGTTCCCGGCGGTCTTCGCCTCTCGCCCGAGGGCCCGGTGCCGGCCCACGAAGCCATCAACCTGGACGTGCATGTGCCCCGCCAGATTTCCCTCGACGCCACCACCGGCCGGGGCGACGTGCGCATCAACGGGCTGGCAGGCCCGGTGCATGCCACAGCGCGCGGCAGCGTCGAAATCGAAAACGCCGGAGGCGACGTCGCCGTGCAGCTCACGCGGGGCAATGCACGCCTGGGCAGCATCCAGGGCAGCGTGGTGGTGGAAGGCAGCGGCGATCAGATCGAAGCCCGGGACGTCGAAGGCACCACCACCATCCGCGGCGAATTTTTCGGCCCGGTGCGCCTGCGGCACCTGACCGGCGCCATCCGCTTTGAAAGCGCGCGCACCCACCTGACGCTCAGCACGCTTCCCGGTCAGCTCGTGCTCGATTCCGGCAACCTCGAACTGAGCGACAGCCCGGGCGATTTGTGGCTCGAAACCCGGAACAAGGACATCCGGGTCGAAAAGGTTTCCGGCAGCATCCACATCACCAATCGCTACGGTGAAATCCTCATCCGCTTCGAGCGCCCACCGCAACACAGCGTGACGGTCGAAAACGATTCAGGGGGAATCGAGCTCATTCTTCCGGAACATTCCGGTGGAGCGCTCGAGGTGGTGGCGCGCAACGGAGACGTTTTGAACGAATTCACGGCCCCGCGGCCCACCCGGCAGGGTTCCGACACGTACCTTTCGGGGCGTCTGGGAAGTGGAGGCCCGCGGCTGGTGCTGAGCACCAGCTACGGCAACATTCGCATTCGCCGGCTGGCGTCCCGGACGCAGGCGGGCTCAGAGCCTTAACGTTCGGCGAGCTGATCGAGCGTCTCGAAAAATCCCGGGAAGGAAACCGCCACGCATTCGGCTCCCTCGATGGTGGTTTCCCCGCGTGCGCCCAGAGCCGCCACGGCACAGGCCATTGCAATGCGATGGTCGCCCCGGGAATCTACGTGAGCGCCCCGCAGAGTCTGCCGGCCTTCCACGGCGAGTCCATCGGGATAGACCTGCACCCGGGCTCCCATCCGCCGGAGGTTCTCCGCCATCGCCTCGATGCGGTCGCTTTCTTTCACCCTTAACTCGGCGGCGTCGCGAATCTCGACCCCTTGCTCGGTGTAAGGACCCAGGGCAGCCAGCAGCGGCAACTCGTCAATCATGGCGGCCACCTGGGGACCGACAATCCGTCCACCCCGCAAGCGTGACGCCCGGACGATCAAATCGCCGCGCGGCTCCGGCTCCGGTGCCGCGCAGGGCTGGATTTCGATCCGGGCTCCTGCCTCGCCCAGCCAGGCAAGCGCAGCGGTTCGCGTCGGATTCAGGCCAACGTCCCGTAGCCGGAGCTCCGCGTCGGGAACGATCAGTGCGGCACCCACCAAAAACATGGCTGAGGAGAGATCGCCCGGGATGTGCATCTCGACGGGCCGCAATGCCTGGCCGCCGGTGACAGCAATGCCGTCACCGTCCATCACGGAGACACCAAAATGCCGGAGGGCACGCTCGGTATGGTCGCGCGTGGGAACCGGTTCGAAAACGCGGGTCGTACCACGGGCATACAGCGCAGCCAGCAGCAGGCAGGATTTGACCTGGGCGCTGGCCACCGGGAGCCGGTAGTCCATGGCCGTCAGGTCGCCACCACGGATGCGCAGCGGAGCCACCTCACCCGGGCTGGCTTCGATTTCGGCTCCCATTTGCCGCAGCGGCGTCACGATGCGGCCCATCGGCCGGCGCCGCAACGAGGCGTCGCCCGTCAGCACCGACGTGAACGGCTGCCCGGCGAGCACCCCGGCCAGCAGGCGCAGCGTCGTTCCGGAGTTGCCCGCATCGAGCCACTGCTGCGGTGCCTGCAGGCCGTGCAGACCGCGGCCAGAAATCGCGACGCTCTCGCCCTCTTGCTCGATTTCGATGCCCAGCGCGGCCAGGCACTCGAGCGTGCTCTGGCAATCGAGGCACGGCGAAAACTGCCCGAGACGCGTCGTTCCTTCGGCCAGGGCTGCCAGAATGGCGTAGCGATGCGAAATGGATTTGTCGCCCGGAAGAGTGGCCTGGCCGAAAAGCCGTCGTGCAGGCCGCACCACCACACAGCCCATAGCGCGATTCTAACACGCTCACTTCGACTGCCCCGGGAAACGCCCCGGTCACATCTGCGGCCTTCACCGGTTGCAGCCCGTCCGCACGAGCACTATCATCAACACAGACGACGATGCCCAGCCGGCTGCGCCGCATCCTGCTTGCCCTGGCCCTCGGCTCCCTGCCCCTGTTGACTTTCGGCGGCAGTCCGCCCGACGTTCCGATTTTTCCCCTCAAAGACATCCGGCCCGGGCTAAAAGGTGTCGGCTACTCGATTTTTTCAGGCGACCGGCGGGAGAAATTCGATGTCGAAGTGCTGGGCGTGCTGCCGAATTTGATGGGCCCGCGGCAGGACATCGTTCTGGTCCGCCTGTCGAGCCCCTGGATCGCGCGCAGCGGTGTCGTGGCCGGAATGAGTGGCAGCCCGGTGTACATCCAGGGTCGGCTGGCGGGCGCGATTTCGCTGAAGTTCGGCATGTTTACCACCGAAGCGCTGGCAGGCATGACGCCCATCGAGCAGATTCTGGCGGTTGCCAACCAGCCCGCCGGCTCTGGCGGCGCGCCGGCACCGGGGCCGTCGGAATCCACCGCATCGGCTGGGACCTTCTTCCAACCGATCGAAACTCCCGTGGTGCTGTCGGGCTTCTACCGGCAGACGGTTGCCGAGTTTGCCGGCAAGCTTGCCCAGTTCGGCCTGGTTGCCGTTCCCGGAGGGACGGCGCCACCGGCAGCTGGCGATGCCGAACTCCAGCCGGGCGACATGGCCAGTCTGGTCCTGGTGCGCGGCGACCTTTCCGTGGCGGCCTCCTGTACCGTGACGGCACGCCTGGGCAATGAAATTTTTCTCTGCGGACATCCGTTCCTCGGATTTGGGAAGGTGCGCCTGCCACTGGCCCGCGCCCACGTCGTCACGACACTGTCTTCGAGCATGGCCTCCACCAAAATCATCAACACTGGAGGCCTCATCGGATCGGTAATCGAAGATCGCGCCACAGGGGTACTGGCCAGGCTGGGCCCCCCGCCACCGATGATCCCGGTGACGCTGCGGATCGAAGCCAACGGCCGGGTCCATCCGTACCGGTTCGAGGTCATGGAGAATCCCAAGCTCACGCCGCTGCTGGTAGCGGCGGCGGCCTTCAACGGACTGCACTCGGACGTGCACTACGACGAGGGGGTCACCTACCATCTCCAGGGGCGACTCGAGCTGATCGGCCACCCGGCGGTGCAGATTGACGAGCTGTTCCCGCCCAGTTCCCAGCCGATCACCGACGCGCTGCCGCTGAGCACGGCGGTCCAGAGCATTTTTAGCGATATCTTCAACAATCCCTACGAACAGCCACACATCCGGCAGGTGACCCTCGACGTGGCCGCGACACCCGGTGTTCGCTGGGCCACCATCGAGAGTGCCTGGGCCGATCGCCGGGAGGTGCGCCGGGGGCAGACGCTGGTCGTGCGCGTGGCCCTGCGGCCCTATCGTGGCCAGCTCACCGTGCTGGACGTGCCCGTACGCATCCCCGAGCAGGCTGCCAGTGGACCGCTGCGGGTGCTGGTGAGCGACGGCCCGACGCTGAACAATCTCGAGCGCCAGGCTCTGCTCGGCTCGCGGAACCATCTGACGGGCCTCGATGAACTCATCGGCGTCCTGAACCGACAGCGTCGCAACGACTTCCTCTATGTGACGCTGCTGCAGAGCGGTCCGACGCTGATGGTCGAAGACAAGCAGTTGCCCAACGTGCCGCTGAGCGAGGTCAATGTGCTCGGCCAGAGACCTGCCGCGCGCGCGATGCTGCTGTGGGAATCCGAACTGGGCAGCCGCGCCGTCCCGGTCCATGAAGTGGTCACCGGCCAGCAGTTACTGACCGTCACAGTCAAATAAGCATCCCTTCAGGAGAGCGCATGAAGCGGAGTGGTTGGATCTGTCTGTCGGTGCTGGCCGCGCTGTTGTGCGCGCCGACGATACTGGCCGAACATACGCGCTTCTGGCGGATCAGCGAGTACAGCGAACTGATCCGTGGCACGGCAGAAAATGTCGCCATCTGGAGCGATGGGCGCCTCGAACCTGCGCTCGCCCTCCGCACCTACGCCGATCCCGGCCTGGCCTATCTCTGGGCCGCCGCCCGTGACCGTCACGGCCGCGTCTACGTGGCCGGCGGCTCGCCAGCCCGCGTGGTGCGCCTGGACGGACCGGGGCGCATGACGACGGTTTTCCAGTCCGGAGAGCTGGCGGCACAGGCCCTGGCGTTCGATGCTCAGGATCATCTCTACGTTGCGACGTCCCCGGATGGAAAGATCTACCGGGTCAATCCCGACGGCCGGTCCTCCGTTTTTTACGCACCGCCGGCAAAGTACATCTGGGCGCTTGCGGTCGACGCCAGCGGAACGCTGTTTGCCGGCACCGGGGACCGCGGTGAAGTCTTCGCCATCACGCCCGACGGGCACGGAGCCGTGTTTTACAACACGGCCGAACGACACATTCGCTCGCTGCACCTGGACGCGCAGGGCAACCTGATTCTGGGTACCGAACCCCACGGGCTGGTCATTCGCGTCAGCGTACGGCGACAGCCGGGCCAGGTTCCAAAGGCCGGCTCTGCGTTCGTTCTCGATCAAACAGCCGGACGCGAGGTGACCGCCCTCGCGGTGGACTCCGAAGGCCATCTTCTGGTGGCCTCCGTAGGCCAGCAGCGGGGCCTGCCCATGATTCCTCCCATCACCCCTGCGGTGCCCACTCCCGGTACACCTTCCGGAGTGACCATCACGGTCACGCCCGGAACGACAAATCCAGCCCCGCAACCGGGCCCTGCAGCACCAATGCTTCCGGTGATGGGCCAGGGCTCGTATATCTATCGCATCGGTGCCGACAACATGCCGGAGCTGATCTGGCAGTCCGCGCAGGCGATCGTCTACGCACTGGGCCAGTCGCCCGGAGGGCGCCCGCTGGTGGGCACCGGAAACAATGGCGAGCTGTTCGAACTTGCGCCGAATGGCACGTTTTCGCTGCTCGCCGAACTGAGCAGCGCGCAGGTGACCGCCATCGAACGCGCCCCCGATGGCGGATGGCTGCTCTGCACGGCCAACCCGGGCAAAGTGTTCGAGCTGGGTCCCGGGATCGCCCCTCAGGGCCAGTACACCTCCGAGACCTTCGACGCAAAGATTTTTTCGCACTGGGGCCGGCTGAACTGGTGGGGCACGCACACCGAAGGCCGGGTGGCTTTCTACGTCCGCTCGGGCAACACCGCTGAACCCGACGGCAACTGGAGCCAGTGGTACGGGCCCTACACGGCGCCCGCCGCCGAGCCAGTCGGTGCTCCACCCGCGCGCTTTGTGCAATGGAAAGTGATTTTTCGCACGACGGCAGGTGCGCCGCCGCCTTCGCTGCAGTGGGTCAGCCTGGCCTATCTGCCGGCCAATCTTCCGCCGGTCATTGACGATATCGCCGTTCAGGATCCCGGGATTCGGCTGCGGAGCGTCGAAATACCTGCTTCAGCCGGGGCGCAGGAGTCGGTCCCGCTACGGCTGCCCCGCCGCGAGGGAAGCACCGCCAGCGTCGAGGTACCCAGTGGCGCCCCCTCAGCTCCGCCAGCTCTTCCCCCGCAGGGATACCGGCAGCGGGGCTGGCAGAGCGTTCTCTGGAGCGCCCACGACGACAACGGCGACACGCTCGAGTACACCCTGTACTACCGCGGCGAAAACGAAACACAATGGAAGCTGCTGGCCAGGGGGCTGCGTGTTCCCTACTACTCCTGGGATACCAGCAGCATGCCGGACGGAGCCTATTACCTCAGGATCGTTGCCAGTGATAGCCCCTCGAATCCACCGGATCTGGCCCGGCAGGCAGAGCGGGTCAGTGCACGCTTTGTCGTGGACAACACACCACCGAGCATCAGCGAACTCCAGGCCAGCGTGCACGGCCACGACGCCGTCATCGAATGGACGGCGCGCGATCCGGGATCGCCTCTGGTGCGGGCCGAATACAGCCTCGACGGAGCAGCCTGGGTGGTGATCTACCCGGTGGGGGAGCTGAGCGACGCCCCCATCGAACACTATCGCCTCGAGCTTCACGAGCTGGCTGCCGGCGAACATACACTGGCCGTGCGTGTGCACGATCAGTTCGACAACGTGGCGGTGGCGAAAACCACGTTCTCGGTTGCCGGCGAGGCCCCGGCGAGCCGGCCGCACGAAAGGAGTTGAAGCACACCATGCCCGGACCCTCGTTCAGCGACGTCTGCCAGGCGCGGCTGCGGCTGGCCGGACGGATTCACCGCACACCTTTGTTTCACAGCCAGCAGCTCGATGACCTAGCCGGCTGCCGGCTGTGGTTCAAATGTGAAAACCTGCAGAAAACGGGCTCGTTCAAAGTACGGGGAGCGCTCAACGCCGTGCTCTCACTTACGCCCGCCGAAGCCGGTCGGGGCGTGGTCACACACTCTTCAGGCAATCACGGGGCGGCACTGGCCTGGGCAGCCCGCCAGCGAGGCATTCCCGCCTGGATTGTGGTGCCTGAAAACACGCCGGCAGTCAAACAGCGGGCCATCGAAAACTACGGCGGCCAGATCATCCGCTGCGCACCCACGCTGGAGGCCCGCGAGGAAACGATGCGGAAGGTGCAGGCCGAAACCGGCGCAGCGCTGATCCATCCCTACGACGACGACCGTGTGATTGCCGGCCAGGGAACGGCGGCTCTCGAGGCGCTCGAGGACGCCGGACCGGTGGACGCGATTCTTGCGCCGGTGTCCGGAGGCGGTCTGCTGGCCGGCACGGCCATTGCCGCCACGTCTGCGCTTGCCGGCATCCGGGTGATCGGGTGCGAGCCGGCAGGAGCCGACGACGCCTTCCGCTCGCTCCAGAGCGGCCAGCTCCAGCGCAACCAGCGCACGGAGACCATCGCCGACGGTCTGCGAGCGGCGCTGTGCGAGAGGACTTTCGCGATCCTCCGGGAAAAAGTGCACGGCATCGTGCTCGTTTCGGAAGAAGAAATTCTCGAGGCCCTCTACCTGGCCTGGGAGCGGCTGAAACTCGTCATCGAACCTTCGGCCGCCGTGGCGCTGGCAGCCGTTTTGTTTCGCCGGGCCACCGAAGGCTGCCGCAGCGCCTGCGTCATTCTTTCCGGTGGAAACCTCGATGTACGGGCCTGGTGCCGTGCCCCGCTGGAGGCCACGACGCGCCCGACTCGACCCTCCACCGGCCCGCCTTCTGCGGCGTAAAAAATGCTTGACACACACCGCGAACACGAGTAGATTCGGCGCCGCAGGATGCAGGGGAAGTGGTGAGAAGAAGGCGTCCTGCGGTGGGATCGAAGCAGAAGAAGGGCCCGGGGAGGATTCTAGTTGCGCCTCCCATTGCGCGCCAGCAAGTGACGGAACCTTCTGCTATTCTGAAGTTCTGACGCCGCAAACGCTGCAACGAGGGCGGGTCGCCTCCCCCCAAAGGCGGCCCGCCATTTTTATTTGACGGGCCGCAATCTGCCCACCTCGGACTGAAATTCTTCGCCTTTCAATTGCCTACGACGGACCTGCGGTAGGACAAAATCTAGCGTAGGTCACTGACACAGAAGCGGGATAGGCTCGATCTTAGTGGGAGGTCTCGCCTGCCCCAGGAGGCTGGGCCAGCACGGCCTCACCGTTGCCATTGGTGGCAACCGGCAACAGTTCCGGAGCCGGAACAGCGCGCCGCCGGAACAATCCCATGAAGTCTTCCATGTAGAGATAGAAGACCGGGGTGAGGTAAAGCGTCACGACCTGCGAGAGGATCAGGCCCCCGACCACGACCAGTCCCAGCGGGCGGCGGGACTGGGCGCCGGCACCCCAGCCCAGGGCAATCGGTAGCGTGCCCATGATGGCGGCCATCGTGGTCATCATGATCGGCCGGAAGCGGATGACCGCACCCTGATAGATGGCTTCGAGCGGCGACTTCCGCTCGTTGCGCTGGGCCGCCAGCGCGAAGTCGATCATCATGATGGCGTTCTTTTTGATAATGCCGATCAGCATGATCAGTCCGACGAAGCCGTACAGATCCAGTTCGCGGCCGAACACCATCAACGCCAGCAGACCGCCAAAGGCCGCCGACGGCAGACCGGAGAGAATCGTCAGCGGATGAATAAAGCTCTCGTAGAGAATGCCCAGAATGATGTAGATCACCAGCACCGTCACGACCAGCAGCACACCGAGACCCACCAGAGAATCCTGGAAGGCCTGGGCCGTGCCCTGAAAGGTGCCGGTGATGTTCGCCGGCAGAACCTGCCGTGCGAGTTGCTGGACTTCAGTGACTGCCTGCCCCAGAGGAAAATTCGGCTGCAGGTTGAACGAGAGCGTCACCGCGGGCGTCTGGCCGATGTGGTTGACCGCCAGCGGACCGTAGCTCTGGCTGATGCGGGCAACGGCACTGAGCGGCACCAGCGCTCCGGTGGAGGAGCGCAGGTAGATCCAGTTCAGCGCATCCGGATCGGCCTGATAGGCCGGCAGCAGCTCCATGATGACCCAGTATTCGTTGTTCGGCGCATAGATGGTGGAAACCTGCCGGCTGCCGTAGGCCGTATAGAGGGCGTCTTCGATCTGCGCCGGCGTGAGTCCAAGGGTGGCCGCGCGATTTCGGTCGATCTCCACGTTGACCTGGGGATTCTTCAACTGCAGGTCCGTGGTGACGTCCACCAGGCCGGGCAGTTGCTTCATCTTTTCCAGCAGAATTTCCGAGTAGTGGTAAAGCTCCTGGGTATCGGGTCCCTGCAGGGCGAACTGATACTGGCTCTTCGTGAGGTGGCCCCCGATGTTGAGTGCCGGTGGATTCTGCGGGAAGACGCGCACGCCGGGCACGCGGTTGAGCTTGACGCGCAGTTCGGCGGCGATCTCATCGGCGCTCATGTGGTGCCCCAGCAGCGGGCGCAGCCATTCGACCGCCCGTGCCAGCAGCGGCCGGCCGACCGTGTGCGCGGCCAGCCAGCGGTAGGCCGGCCCATCCACCCAGGCGCGCTGTGCGGCCGGCTTGAGGCGGATGAAAATCCGCGATGTGTTGATGTTGCCCATAAACCCGGCACCGACCGAGGAGGAAAAGTTCTCGATATTCGGGTCCGCCGCCACGATGCGGTTGAGTTCCTTCTGATGCTCCACCATGGCGGAGAAGGAGATTCCCTCGGGCCCTTCGATATAGACGAACAGTTGCCCGGTGTCCTCGTTGGGAATGAAACCCTTCTGGATGACCCAGAACTGCCAGGCCGTGGCCACCAGCAGCACCCCGGCCACCCCCATGGTGAAGCGCCGGTGAGCCAGCGACCACTGCAGGCTGCGCTCGTAGGCGCGGAGCATGGCCGTGAAGGCACGCTCGCTGGCCTGGTAGAGTCGCCCGTGCTGCTGTTCGGCCGCGGGCCGCAGGAACCGGCTGCACAGCATCGGCGTCAGGCTCAGCGAGACGAAGCCCGAAACCATGACCGCCATCATGATGACCACGGAAAACTCGTGCAGCAGCCGCCCCAGAATCCCGCCCATGAACAACACCGGCAGGAACACGGCCGCCAGCGAAAGCGTCATCGAGAGGATCGTGAAGCCGATCTCGCGCGAACCGCGCAGCGCCGCCTGCATCGGCGGCTCGCCCATCTCCATGTGGCGGACGATGTTCTCCAGCATGACGATGGCATCGTCCACCACGAAGCCCACCGACAGCGTCAGCGCCATCAGCGACAGGTTGTCCAGCGTGTAGCCCAGCTCGTACATCACGGCGAAGGTGCCCACGATGGCCATCGGCAACGCCAGGCTCGGAATCACCGTCGCCGAGATGTTCCGCAGAAACAGGAAAATCACCAGCACCACCAGGGCGATTGCCAGCCACAGGCTGAACTTCACGTCGCTAACGGACTCCCGGATCGAGCGCGACCGGTCGTAGAGGGTCTCCAGATGCACCGACGGGGGAATCTGGCTGGTCAGCGTGGGCAGCATGCGCCGGATGGCGTCAACGACCTCCACCGTATTGGTGCCCGGCTGGCGCAGGATGGCCAGCGTCACGGCGCGCTTGTTGTTGAACCAGCTGATGACCTTGTCGTTCTGGACGCTGTCGACGACGTTGCCCAGATCGCCCAGTCGCACCGGTGCGCCGTTGCGATAGGCCACGATGATGTTGCGGTAGAGCGGGGCCTGGTTCAACTGCCCGGTGGCCTGCACGGTATAGGCGCGGCTGGGTCCCCAGAGCGTACCTGTTGGAAGATTGACGTTGGCGTTGCTGACGGCACTGGCCACCTCGTCGAGACCAAGCTGCCGCGCCGCCAGCGCCCGCGGGTCGAGCTGGATCCGCACCGCGTACTGCGCCGAGCCGTACACCTGCACCTCGGCCACACCCTCGACCATGGAAATCCGCTGCGCCAGGAGGTTCTCGGCGTAATCGTCGACCTGGTAAATGGGCAGCGTTTCCGAGTTCACCGAAAGATACAGAATGGGCGAGTCGGCCGGGTTGGATTTCGAGAAGGTCGGCGGGCTGGGCATATTGGGCGGAAGCTGACGCAGCGTCCGCGAGATGGCGGCCTGCACATCCTGCGCGGCCGCATCAATGTTCCGACTGAGATCGAACTGCAGGGTGATCTGCGTGCTGCCGAGCTGGCTCTGCGAGGACATCGAACTCAGCCCGGCGATCGTGGAAAACTGCTTCTCGAGCGGCAGCGCCACCGAAGAGGCCATCGTTTCCGGGCTGGCCCCGGGCAGGCTGGCGTTGACGGTGATGGTGGGGAAATCCACATTCGGCAGGTCGCTGACCGGCAGCGAGCGGTAGCCCATGATGCCGAACAGCAGGATGGCAAACATCACCAGCGTGGTCATCACGGGTCGGCGGATGAACAGCTCGGTGATGCTCATAACCTGCTCCTGCCCGTACCCCCGCTCTAGGCTCCGCCCACGATCTGGACGCGGGCGCCCGGCGTGAGCCGGATCTGGCCGTCAACGACCACACGCTCACCCGGCCGAAGCTCGCCGGCCACGACAGCCTCCTCGCCCACCTGGCGTCGCACCGTGATGGAGCGCATGGCGGCACGGCCGTCGTCGCCGATGACCCAGACGAACGAGCCCTGCTGACCGGTTTGCACGGCCGGGAGCGGCACCACCAGCGCATTCTTCTCCTCGGCCAGCTCCAGCGTGACGGTCACGAACCGCCCCGGCCACAGGCGGTGATCGGGATTCGGGAAAGTTCCTTTGAGGTGAATGCTGCCGGTGGTGGTATCCACCGTGTTGTCCACAAAACTCAGAAAACCGGTTTCAGGATGCGTACTGTCGCCTCCGGTGTAGGCCAGCACGCGGGTCCGCAGGGCCAGAGCATGCCGCACCTGCTCGAGCAGGTCCTGCGGTACGGAAAAATCTACGTAGACCGGCGTGATCTGGTTGATCGTCACCAGCACCGGGACGTTGTTGGCCACGACCACGTTGCCGGGATTGACCAGCAGGTCGCCGGTCACCCCGTCCATGGGGGAGTAAATCTTGCAGTAGGAGAGCTGCAGTCGTGCCGCTGCCACCGCCGCTTCATCGGCGCGCACCAGCCCGGCCAGCGAGTCGGCCTGCGCCTGCGCATCGTCGTACTGCTGCTGCGTGCCGATGCCTTCCTGCCACAGCTTCCGGTAGCGCTCGGCCTGGACCTGCGCGTTGTGCAGTTGCGCCCGATCCCGCGCCAGCGTCGCCTCGGCCTGAGCCAGCGCCGTCTCGAACGGGGCCGGGTCAATCGTGAACAGGAGCTGGCCGCGCCGCACGAACTCTCCCTGTCGGAAGTGCACCTGCTGCAGCACGCCGGTCACCTGCGGCTTGACCTGAACGGTGGCGTAGGGCTGGACGGTTCCGATCACGTGCACGGTCACCGGCATGTCTTTGACCACCACCGGCGCCACGCGCACGGGGATCACCACCGGCTGTGTGGCCGACTGTACGCGCGCCCGCGTGCACCCCGCCAGGCCCATCACGGCGGCCAGAAGCCATGCGCAAACAAACCTGCTCGTGTTCATGAACGTCGCGTCACCACCCTTTGTTTGGACACCCGGTGAACTCCAACAGTTTCCTGATCGCCACAGGAACGCTCGCCGGCTGGCAGAGGCCTGTATCTGCCTGTATACCCCGCGGGTCAGAATGCGTCAAACCGCCTGCCATGCCTGCCCTGGTGGGCCTTGTGCTAACATTTCCGGCCTTGCGCCAGCAACAGCAGTTCGAAGGGAGAGAACGTTGGGTCAGAAGACGGTCATCCTGCCGGAGAAACCGCTCGAAACTCTGGACGAGTACCTGGCCCAGGGCGGCGGTGAAGGTCTGAAGCGGGCACTGGCGCTCAGCCCCGAGCAGGTGCGCGAAGAAGTACGGCGTTCGGGTTTGCGCGGCCGCGGTGGTGCAGGCTTCCCCACCGGCATCAAGTGGCAGACCGTCGGGACCCATCCCTGCCCCACGCGCTACTTCGTCTGCAACGCGGCCGAGGGTGAGCCGGGAACGTTCAAAGACCGCACCCTGATTCGCCGCAATCCCTACCAGCTTCTGGAGGGCCTGCAGATCGGGGCCTATGCCGTGGGTGCCCGGCGATGCTTCATCGGGATGAAGACCAGCTTCGAGCACGAGTACCAGCGGCTGCGGAAAGCCCTCGAGGAAATGTCGGCCCGCGGCCTGATCCACACACCGGTGGAGCTGGTGCGCGGTCCGGAAGACTACCTGCTGGGCGAGGAAAAAGCCCTGCTCGAGGTCATCGAGGGCAAGGAGGCCATGCCGCGGGAGGCAGACAACCCGCCCTACCAGCTCGGCCTGTTCACCCGGACTCTCTACGACGTTTACGAACCGAACCCCACGGCCGTCAACAATGCCGAAACGCTCTCGCACGTGCCGCACATTCTGCGCAACGGGGCGGACTGGTTTCGCTCGACGGGCACGCCGGACACGCCGGGCACGATGGTCTTTACGATTTCGGGAGATGTGCAGACGCCAGGCGTGGTTGAACTCGAAATGGGCACCCCGCTGCGCGAGCTGATCGAAGTCTGGGGCGGTGGAACCGCGCCGGGTCGCCGGGTCAAGGCCGTGATGTCCGGCGTAACCAATGCGGTGATCACGGCCGCGCATCTCGACACTCCGCTGGACTTCGGCTCGATGCGGCGGATCGGCTCCGGGCTCGGTTCAGGCGGATTCATCGTCTACGACGATACGGCCTGCATGGTCCGCCTGGCCTACCGCTATGCGGAGTTCCTCTGGCTGGAGTCCTGCGGGCAGTGCACGTCGTGCAAGAACGGCGGGCACACCGCCACGCTGCATCTGCGGCGGCTGGTGGAAGGTCGCGGCACGGGTGTGGACCTGGGGGCCGCCCTGCAGGCCGCCATCAAAGCTCCGAGCGGCACCCGCTGCTTTTTGCCGAACGAGCTGGCACAGGTCGTACCGAGCGTGGTCGAAGCCTTTCGTTCGGAATTCGCCGCACACTTCCTGCGTGGCTGCCAGGGGTGCAAGGACATTCAGGTGCCGAAAATGGCCGACTACGACGAGCGCACCCGCAGCTTCACCTACACGCACGGGCGGACCACACCCTGACCGCCCCGCCGCCGGTCCCTCATCCGCCAACGCGCGCTTCGGCCAGCTCGGCCGCCGGCACGCCGGCCGCTTCCGGCCCCCAGCTTCCGGCCGGATAAAACTGTATGGGCGGCGGATCCTGCAGGATGGGCGTGTAGAGCTTCCAGGACGCTTCCACCCAGTCGTCGCGTACGAAGCTCGTTGCATCGCCCAACAGGATGTCCAGGAGCAGCGTTTCATACGCATCGGGCAACGGCCCGCCAAAGGCTTCGGCATAGCGGAACCGCAGGCTTTCGGTCTCCAGCCGGAAGGGCCGGCCCGGTGTTTTCACCTCAAACTGCAGGTCGAAGCCTTCGTCGGGCTGAATTGTAATGATGAGCTGATTGGGGTGAATGGGGCCGCAGTCAAAGGGCTGAAAGATCGAGACCGGCGGGTAGCGGAACCGTACGACGATCCGGCTGACCCGCGTCTTCAGCCGTTTGCCCGTGCGCAGGTAGAACGGCACGCCGTGCCAGCGCCAGTTGGCAATTTCAAGGCGCAGGGCCACGAAGGTCTCCGTCCGCGAGTCGGGAGCCACGCCGGGCTCGTCACGGTAGCCGAGCACGGGACGCCCGTTGATCTCCCCTGCCGTGTACTGGCCGAACACAACATCCTTTTTGCGAATGGGCCGGACGGCCTGCAACACCTTGAACTTCTCGTGCCGAATGGCCTCGGCCTCGAAGCTCACCGGCGGTTCCATGGCGGTGAGCGTGAGCAACTGCGTCAGGTGGTTCTGAACCATATCCCGCAGTGCGCCGGCCGACTCGTAGTAGCGCGCCCGGTGTTCGACGCCAATGGACTCCGCCACGGTGATCTCGACCGATTCGATCCGGTCGCGGTTCCAGAGCGGTTCAAACAGCGAATTGGCGAAGCGGAAGACCAGCAGGTTTTGCACCGTCTCCTTGCCGAGGTAGTGGTCGATGCGATAGATCTGCGACTCCTCGAAATACTGATGCAGCAGCCGGTTCAGCTCCTGGGCTGAAGCCAGGTCGCTGCCGAAGGGTTTTTCCACCACCAGGCGGGTCCACCCTGGTCCCCGGTGCAGGCCCACCTCGCCCAGCCGGCGGACGACAGGGGCAAAGATTGCAGGCGGCAGCGCCAGGTAGAGCACACGGTTGCCGGTGAGCCTTTCCTGCTTCTCCAGTTGCTCGATGCGCTGCGCAAGGGCTCGATAATCGGAGGGCTCGCCACGGCCCAGCCCCTGATAGAAAACCGTCTGTTCCAGCCAGGCCAGCGGTAGCTGTAATTCGGCCAGGCGGTGCACCTCCTCGATGGCGCGCTGGCGGAACTTGACATCGTCCATGCCCGTGTCGGTGCCCACGGCGAGCACCCGGAATCGCTGATCGGGAGGAATGCTGTGCGAAAGCCGGTAGAGCGCCGGCAGCAGCTTCCGGTGAGCGAGATCGCCGGTGCCTCCAAAGATCACGAACAGATCGCGCCGTCGCGCCAGAAGATTCGTCTGCATCGGTGCCCCTCCAGTCACCACGTCCGAGCCCCCGGGAACCCGGCTCCGGGCTGCGCTCAAAACTCAATGCCGAGCTGGCGGAGCTCGGCTTCGAGCTGCCGCACGTTCTGATAGTGAATGGCCGGGAGCCCGACCGAGCGGGCCGCTTCCACATTTTCCGCCCGGTCATCCACGAAGACCACCTCATCGGGAGAACACTGGGTGAGCTGCAGTGCCAGGCGGAAAATCTGCGGGTCCGGCTTGCGCAGCCCCAGATAGCATGAGCTCAGAAACAGCCTGAAGTAACGCCGCAGGCCAAAGGTGCGGATACGGTATTCGTTCAGCTCCGCACCTTCGTTGTTGAGGGCTGCCAGCAGGCGCCCCGGCCGTGCCAGACGGCCCACCAGCGCCAGAGCTTCCGGCTCAACGCGCGATTGTGCCAGCATGAACGATCGAAACGCCTCGCGGCTGAATGGCCGCGGGCAGTAAAAGACTGTGCGGTCCAGATACTCCTCTAGTGTGATGCGCCCAAGTTCCCAGCCGTTCACTGCCTGATCGTGCCGCTGCCGAAACTCATCGGCGTCCAGACCGAAGTGTTCGACGGCGCGCTGGCGTGCGGCGCGATCCCAGCCGTTCGACAGCACCACGCCACCCAGATCGATGAACAGGGCGCAGGGCTCACCCATCGAGCACGCTTTCGAGCTGGCTAAGGCCGGCGAGCACATCCGTACCCAGATGGACGCGCAGCACCTGCCGCCCCCGCTGCCTCAGGGCCTCCGCATCGCCGCGCGCCTGAGCACGAATCAACCGGCCAAAGCTAAAGTCGGTTTCGGGAACCGGCAAATCGGGCTCCGCATCGTCCACGAGCTGCAGGAAACGGCCGGTGCCCGGGCCACCTTTGTGGAGTTGACCCGTCGAATGCAGAAAGCGGGGGCCGTAGCCCAGCGTCGTGGCGACCCGGAAACGGTCGCGGAGTCGGAGCCGCAGCCGCTGCAGGGCAGCCGTGACCGCCGGTTCCGGCTGCAGGTAGGCCTGCAGGGCGATGTACTGTCCGGCAGCCAGTCCGACAGCCCATTGCGCAAACTGTTTCCGCAGGGTTCGCTCATCGCCGACGGCGATCAGGTCAGCCTCTACGGCCGAACCGCCGCTGCCCTGCATCGCCCGGCTGGCCAGGTCTTTGGCGAGCTGCACGTCGGGCTGATTGAACGGATGGATTCCCAGAACGCTCCCGGCAGCCGCCACAGCCATCTCCCAGCGGAAAAATTCCTGTCCGAGATCGTACACATCGCTCAGGCGGAGGCGAATGACGGGATGGCCCGCAGCGGCCAGCTTCCCCACGAGCCCATCCTGCAGGCTTTCACCTGCCAGCTCGAACCAGACGAAGACGCGGTCGGGCCCGTAAGCATCCACCGGCGCCAGAGATTCTCCTTCGATCGGGACGATCCCGCGGCCATCTTTGCCGGTGCTTTCCGCCACCAGTTGCTCCAGCCAGGCACCCAGCGGCCCCAGACGCGGCGACCCCGCAAAGGTCAGCTTGTCGCGGCCTGCCAGAGCCGCTTCTCCGAGCAGAGCTCCCAGCTGGAGAGCGGGATTTTCTGCCACGGGAACACAGAACGCACAGGCCTCGGCCATCTCCCAGCCACGATCCAGTAAGCGGTGAACATCGGCGCCGAGCAGGGCCGCTGGCACCAGTCCGAAATGGCTGAGCGCCGAGTAACGTCCTCCGACATCCGGTCGCGCGCGGAAGATCTGGCGGAAGCCTCGTTCGTGCGCCAGCTTCTCCAGAGGCGTGCCCGGATCCGTGATGGCCACAAACTGCCGGCCCCGCTGCGCCGTACTCGCCAGCCGATGCCAGAAATAGCGGAAAAGGCTGAGCGTCTCGACCGTCGTACCCGACTTGCTCGAAACGATAAAGAGCGTTCGCGAAAGGTCCACGGAGCTTTCCACGGCACGAATGGCTGCCGGATGCGTGCTGTCGAGCACTAACAGACGCGGAAAACCCGGTGCCGGGCCCAGCACCTGCGCAAACACCTCCGGTGCAAGGCTGGATCCGCCCATGCCGAGCAGGACCACGGCCGTGATGCCTTCACTGTGGATCTGCTCGGCGAACTGCTCGAGGGCAGGAGCTTCTTCGTGCATCTGCTCGGGCAGGTCCAGCCAGCCAAGCCGGTCGGTAATTTCAGGTTGAGGCGTGGGAAACCACAACCGGAAGTCGCGCGCCCACAGTCGGCGGCCGAAATCTTCGCGGCGCCATTGTTCGATCCGGCCGCCGACGCGCTCGGCCAGCGCAGCCGGCTCAATCGCCTGCCGATCCACGTGCGCCCTGAGAATGCGGTCGCGCCGGGCTGCCACCGTCTCCAGCAATCGCTTCCAGGAAGCGGCGAAAGCCTCCACACCCTCCTTCTGCAACTGCTCTCCTACGGTCTCGAGTGCGATGCCCAGCTGTTCGAGTTGCTGGAGCCGCGCCAGTGCTTCGGGAACCTTTTCCTCGATGGTGGCGCCTCGCACGCGCCCGTGGTCACGGAACGCCGCCAGCGTAGCCGGAGGCATCGTGTTGACCGTATCGGGACCGATCAGCTCTTCCACGTAGAGCACATCGGAATAGGCAGGATTTTTCGTACTCGTGCTGGCCCACAGCAGCCGCTGGAGTCGGGCGCCGCGGCGCCGCAGCGGCTCGAAGGTCTCCCCGTCAAAAAGCTCGCGGAAGCGGCGATAGATCCGCCGGGCAGCGGAAATGGCGACGGTTCCGCGCAGGGCGAGGGCCTCGGGGCTTTCCACGGCCTCGAGCGCTCGATCTATGGCGGTGTCCACACGGCTGACGAAAACCGAGGCCACCGAGGCCACCCGCTCGGGATGCTCCACGCGCTCCAGGCCCCGCAGAAAGGCCTGCACCACGCGCTCGTACTGCTCGAGCGTGAAGATCAGCGTGACGTTGACGTTGATGGATTCGGCCGTCAGCGCTTCAATCGCCGCCAGTCCCTCGGCGGTTGCCGGCACCTTGATCATGACGTTGGGTCGGCCCACCTGCTGCCACAGCCAGCGCACCTGGGCGATGGTGCCCGCGGAATCCCGCGCGAGTTCGGGGGAAACCTCCAGGCTGACGAACCCGTCTCTGCCCTCGCTGCGTTCCCACACCGGCCGCAGCGCGTCCGCCGCCAGGACAATGTCTTCAATGGCCAGCTTCCAGAACAGGTCCTGCGGTGTCTGGCGCGCTTCCGCCGTCAGCGCGGCAGACAGGCTGGCGTCGTATTCGGTGGTACCCGCGACGGCCTTTTCGAAGATCGTCGGATTGCTCGTCACACCGCTCAGCCCGTCCTCGCGGATCAGCCGCTCGAGTTCCCCGCTGGTGACCAGGCTGCGGCGCATGTAGTCGAGCCAGACCGACTGTCCGAGCTGAGAGAGGCGGCGCAGTGGATTGTCAGAAGGCGTTGAAGCCGAGCCTGTACTGGTTGAAGGCACGAATCCATCCCCCTTTTGAAGGCGCGGCGAACGGCGACGGTGCCAGGGCTTCAGGCTGGAGGAGCCGTGCAGCGATAGCGCTCCTCGAGCGCCTGAATCTTGGCCAGACGGCGCCGATGGCGCTCGGCGCCGTCGAAGCGGGCAGAGAGAAAGGCGCGAACCAGTTCCTGCGCCAGCGCCGAGCCCACGACCCGGGCGCCCAGAACGAGCACGTTCATATCGTCGTGCTCGACGCCCTGGTGGGCCGAATAGGTGTCGTGACAGACGGCAGCACGGATGCCGGGCAGCTTGTTGGCAGCGACCGACGCACCCACGCCACTGCCGCACACCAGCACGCCCCGTTCAGCCTGCTTTTCGAGCAGCGCGCGCCCGACGGCTTCGGCAAAATCCGGGTAGTCCACAGGCGCGCTGCTCTCTGTGCCCAGGTCGAGCACGCTGTGTCCGAGTTCGCGCAGATAGGCTGCCAATTCTTGCTTGAGCGCAAAACCTGCGTGATCGGAACCGATCGCCACGCGCATCGGAGCTCCTGTCGGGGGCACGTCCCGATCAAACCGCTGGTGACGAAAGCGGCTGTGTCCCCGGACCAACCGGCTCTATTATGCCCCAAAATGCAGTGAACCCGGGCCCATTTGCCCGACGGGCCTAGAATGAAGAGAAGGAAATGGCCCCCAGTCCGGCACCGCTTCGCATCTTGACCATCGGCCACTCCACGCGAACGCTCGAGACGCTTCTCCAGCTTCTCGTAACCCACGGCGTGGAGCTGCTGGTGGACGTGCGCACGGTGCCGCGTTCGCGCCGCCATCCGCAGTTCAATCGCGAAACGCTGCCCGAAGCCCTGGCCGCACACGGCATCGCCTATCTCCATCTGAAGGCCCTGGGCGGGTGGCGCCGGCCGCGGCCGGATTCGGTCAACACGGGATGGCGCAGCGCCGGCTTTCGCGGCTACGCCGATTACATGCAAACCGAGCCGTTTCGCGCCGCGCTGGACGAACTCTGCGCTTTAGCACGCCAGCATCGTGCCGCGGTGATGTGCGCCGAGGCGGTTCCCTGGCGCTGCCATCGCTGGCTGATTTCCGATGCTCTGGTGGTGCGGGGCGTGCAGGTCGAGCACATCGTGAGTTTGGGACCTACACAGCCCCATCGGCTCACGTCCTTTGCGCGTGTTGAGGGAAACCACATCGTTTACGAGGGTCCACCGGCGCTCCCCCTGGGCTAACGTCCCCGGCCGAGTGACAGCTCAAATCGGCTGGCGCGGCACGTTCAGCTCTTCGGCCGGTTCTCCGCCCGCCATCGCCTGCGCCAGCAGCAACTCCACGGCCTGCTGGCGCATGCTGGGCAGCCGGCCAGCGAACACCGCCGCACCGGCGATGCAGGCCAGCCCGCCGGCCGCCACGGTCCAGGGAGCGCCAATGCGGTCGGCCAGAGCACCCGCCAGCAGTGCACCGAACGGCCCCAGGCCCATGAACATCATCGAATAGAGGGCCATGATGCGCCCGCGCAGCCGGTCCGGCGTCATGGTCTGCAGCAGCGTATTGGTACTGGCCGTTTCGACCATCATCGCAAAACCGCAGGGGACCAGCAGCGCAAACGAGAGCCAGAACGAACGCGAGGCAGCAAACAGGATCAGCGACAGCCCGAAGCTGGCCGCTGAAACCGCTACCCAGCGGCCCAGACCGCGCACTTCCTGACGCGCCGCCAGCAGCAGTGCCCCGCCCAGCGCACCGAGTCCGGTAGCCGACATCAGCAGGCCCAGCCCGCCCGGCCCTCCCCCCAGAATGCGGTCGGCAAAAATCGGCATCAGAACCGTGTACGGCATCGCCACCAGGCTGACCAGACCGATCAGCAGCAGCAGGGCCCGGATGGGCGCATTGTTTCGCGCAAACTCAAATCCCTCGCGCACGGCCTTCCAGGGCGAACCGGGTGCCTCGGTCGGTGACGTTCTCTCGAGACGCATCATCAACAACCCGGCAATGACCGCGAGAAAACTCACCCCGTTGGCGAAAAAACACCAACCCTCCCCAATCGCCGCAACCACCAGACCGGCAACGGCAGGTCCGACGATTCGGGCGGCATTGAACATCGAGGAATTCAGAGCGATGGCGTTCATCAAATCTTCCCGGCCTACCATTTCCACCAGAAAAGCCTGCCGGCCGGGAATGTCGAACGCACTGGCGACACCCTGCAGGGTGGCCAGCACCATGATTTCCCAGATGCGGATCCGCCCGGTCAGCGTCAGCAGAGCAAACACAAACGCCTGCAGCATCATTGCCGTCTGCGTGGCGAGCACCACCCGGTGCCGGCGGAAGTGATCGGCGACGATGCCCCCGAGCGGGGACAGCACGAAGATGGGGAACTGCGAGGCAAACCCCACTGTTCCCAGCAGCAGCGAAGACCCGGTCAGGCGGTAGATCAACCAGGACTGCGCCACCGTCTGCATCCAGGTTCCGATGAGCGACACAAGTTGTCCGAAAAAGAACAGCCGGAAGTTGCGGTGGCGCAGCGAACGCAGCACGCCCGCCAGGGGTCCCACGCCCAGCCGGCGCAGCGCCGGAGCATTTTCGGCTGCAGCAAGGGTTCTGGTGGTTTCCCTCAACATGCGACTTCCAGCACGAACACGCTCGTAACCCTGCTCCCTGGCTCTGGCAGGACGGGCAAGGCAGCCAGTTGAGACGCTACCTCACGCAGGTCGTCAGGGCCCGGGGAGACCGGAGCCGCCCGATATTCCAGCCCCATCCGGCCCTGCTCGGCCAGACGTTCCAGGCGCTGGCGAACTGGCCCCGGCAGAGCGCGTAGATTCTGCCTTCCGAGGACAATCGTGAAGCCGGCAAAAAACGACTGTGGGGAATCGAGGTCCTCGATTAGCCAGTCAATCACACGCCGGCGCTCACCGGCCGGGAAAATCCGTCCGCACAGGTACCGCAATGTTTCAGCCAGCCCGGGCAGCTCCTGGCAGCACGCAGCGCAAACACCCACAGCGAATTCTCTGCGGCGCTCCAGCCGGATTCGCCGAACGAAACGCCCACAGCCTGCACAAAACACTTCGAGCTTTTCCAGCTCCAGCCTCCCCTGCCGAAAAGCTTCGAGGAACCCCTTCGCCACAAGGCCTTCGTTCACCGGCCCGCCTGTCTGTTTGGCCGGTGGGACTCCGATGCGTTCAGCGACGGTCCGAAACGAACGTCGCACAAACCACGGCAACGGCCGCCCGGATTTGAGCCACTGCTCGAGCCACTGCAACGTCACCGGGTCTCCCGCATTGCCGCTGCCCAGCTCACTTCTGCCCGAAGCCGAACCCGCAGGGGCAGCCAGAGCGCGCAGAATGCGCTGTTGCTCGAGCCGCGCCACCAGCGCGGCCAGCCGGCACTCCAGATACTGCTCGTCGGCATGAACGCTGCGCACGGCTTCCAGTCCCTGCGCAGCCAGCCTGTCCAGCAGCGCCACCAGCCCCTGTCCGGCTCTGTAGTCATCCAGGACCAGCCGCGTTTGCGTCCAGTCCATCCGGCGGCCCAGCAGCACCAGCAACCGGTGATAGGCCGCATCGAGCAGACGGTTCAGGTTGAACCTGTCCACATCCTGCGGCGGAATCAGGCCCAGTTCCCAGTCGAATCCTTCGCCGCGAGCGGCGTTCAGGCGCTGGCCCAGCTCGTCCCAGAATGCGGCCGTGTAGCCTGCTTTTGTGTCGGCGACCCCGATCAACTCTTCGAGCTCGCGAAAGCGCCCGGCAGAAAGGACGACGGCCGCTGTCACCACCGGGCCGAACAGTTCGCCTTTGCCGGCTTCGTCACAGCCGACCAGCCACGGGCGTGCTGGCGGGGCAAAGCGCCCTCCAAGCAGCTCGTCAATTTCGCGCTGGATGGCGAGCGCTTCTGGATCGTCGCTTTCGGTTACGAAGAGCGTGCCGGTGCGGTAGTGAATCCACACGGCACCTTTCAGGCGCACACGCCATCGTTCGAAGCTGTTGGTGGCCGGTTCTGGCTGGCCGCCCCGGGCACACAGCAACTGCAGGACCCGATCGGCCAGTTCCGGCTGCGGCACCTGCCATTTTCGACTGGTGACGGTCTTCATGCCGACCCGCCGCCCGGGTCGCGTACAGGGCGGGCCGACCCATTCTACCGTTGACGGCAGTTCCGGCCCGATCGTGCCGGCAGCTCATCCGCCGGCAATGGCCGCAACCACATAGAAGGGTTCGAGACCCTGAACGACGGCTGCCGGAAGGGGCGAGTCCAGCGGAAGATCCGAGAGGTCTTCCCCACAGGCGAAAAAGCGGATGAACGGCCGCCGCGGCCCATCCGGCAAATGGCGCAGCGTGCCGCGCAGGACCGGGAAACGGCTCTCGAGTGTAAGCAGCAGTTCGTGCAGAGTGGCCGGTGCGGGCCCGTCCAGCACCACTTCGCCCTCGAGGCCCGCCAGCGCGCGCAGATGGGCGGGAAGCACCACGCGCATCATGGCAGGGTCTGCACCTCCACCGACAGCACTGCCGGCAGATCTCGCACGATGGGCTGCCAGGTCTCGCCCGCATCGGCGGATGCATAGACCTGACCGCCGGTGGTGCCCATGTAGAGCCCGCACGGTTCCAGAGCATCCACGGCCAGCGCACCGCGCAGAACGTTGACATAGCAATGTTCCTGCGGCAGGCCCCGCGTGAGCGCTTCCCACTCATGGCCACCGGTGCGCGAACGATAGACGCGAAGGCGCCCGTCGGGCGGAAAATGCTCGGAATCGCTTTTGATCGGCACGACGTAGACGGTTTCCGGCTCGTGCGCATGCACGGCCAGCGCAAACCCGAAATCGCTCGGCAGATTGCCGCTCACCTCCTGCCAGCGGGCACCACCGTCGTCGCTGCGCATCACATCCCAGTGCTTCTGCATGTAGAGTACCTGCGGGCGTGCGGGATGACGGGCGATCCGATGGACGCAATGGCCGATCTCCGCCTCGGGATTGGGCAGATAGCTCGATTGCAGGCCGCGGTTCAGAGGCTGCCAGCTCCGTCCGCCGTCGGTGGTGCCGAAAACACCGGCGGCGGAGATGGCTACCCACAGACGCGCCGGGTTGGTTTCATCGAGCAGAATGGTGTGCAGGCAGAGCCCGCCCGCCCCGGGATGCCAGTAGGCACCGGAGCTGTGCGTGCGCAGGCCCGCCACCTCCTCCCAGTTCTGCCCGCCGTCGCGTGAACAGAACAGCGCGGCATCCTCGACTCCGGCGTAAACCGTTTCAGGATCGCTCGGATGCGGCTCCAGATGCCACACCCGGCGGAATACCCACGGATACTGTTTGCCGTCCAGACCAGCGTGCGTTCCCGGCTCGCCTTCGTAGAGGAACTGATTACCGACAGCCTGCCAGGTTTTCCCGCCGTCATCGGAACGCTGTACGATCTGCCCGAACCAGCCCGAAGATTGCGAAGCGTAGATGCGCTCGGGAGCCGCCGGCGAGCCTTTCATGTGATAAATCTCCCAGCCGGCAAACAGCGGGCCGGTGATGCGCCAGTCGCGGCGCCTGCCGTCGGCCTCGAGAATGAAACCGCCCTTGCGTGTTCCAACCAGAACGCGAACCTGAGTCATCAGAGCCAACTCCCTGTATCTTCGATGGCACTCGCCCTGCGCCGGCCGGAAAAACACCAGGGCTGCTTTCGACCCGGGCAGATAAAGCCATTCTACTCGCTTTGAGAAGCCAGCCCGCAATGAACGTGCGCCTGGTCCCCGTTACCAGGCGGTGGCCGGCGCGCAAGTCCCATCCCACGCGCCGCGGAAAACTCGCATCATATCTCGAAGGAGGGCCGCATGAGGGGAAAACTCTGGCTGACAATCTTCGCAGTGGCACTGCTGGCGGCACCGGCGGGCATGCGCGCGCAGGGGCATGGCCGGGGCCACGCGCAGTGGGAAGACCGCGACGATGAAAACGAGCACGCCGAGCGGCAGCGCGAGGCGCGGCCGTACTTCAATCCGCGGGACCGGCAGATCATCGTTGACTACTTCCGCCGATATGGCAATCTGCCACCGGGACTGGCCAAGCGCGGCGGGAATCTACCGCCCGGGCTGGCGCGTCAGCTCCGGCGCAACGGCCATCTGCCACCGGGACTGGAAAAACGGCTGGTGCCTTTTCCCGTGGAACTCGAACGGCGGCTGTCTCCGCTACCCTCGGTGTATCAGCGGGTGATTCTGGGGCCCGATGTGCTGATCGTGAACCGGAAGACGGGCGCCATCCTCGACATTCTCCGCGGGGTCATCACGCTCAGCCAGCGCTAGCGGTGTCCTGACGGCGCTTCTGGAAACGTCTCCAGCACGGGTGGCTTCCGTTTCGCGGTCCGCTTATAGTAGGTGGCCCAAAAGCGCGAAACGGAGGGTCGCCCATGCGCAGCCTGCTCGCCCTGGTTCTGCTGGCCGTACTGGCAGCACCATCTGCGGCACAGGAAACGCCTACCGAACGCCAGGCCGCCCGGGAAGTCCTGGCGGAACTGGACCGCCTCGAACGATCTCTCAACATTCCGGCTCTGGTCAGCCGGCTGACCGCGCCCGATCCTGAACGCGATCGGGTCGTGGCCCGCGTGGAAGAACTCTGGCACAGCGAGCTCCAGCCGATGAGCGACTGGATCACCGAGCATCCCGAGATCGGCTTCCAGGAACACCAGGCCGTGGAAAAACTCACGGCCTACCTGCGCGCGCATGACTTCGACGTGACCGTGGGAGTGGCCGGGCTGCCCACGGCCTTTGTGGCGCGGTACCGGCACGGAACACCCGGTCCGCAGCTGGGCATCATCGTCGAGTACGACGCCCTGCGGGGCACCGCACGGCCCTTCCACGGCGACCAGCACAGCGCTCAGGGGCCGGTGGGACTGGCCGCCGCGGTGGCCGTCGCCGAGTTTCTCACGCGCACCCACACTCCGGGCACCGTGATCGTCTACGGTACCCCGGGCGAGGAAATGATGCCGCCGGAAGCCAAAACGCAAATGTGGGAAGCCGGCGTGTTTCAAGGCGCCGACATTTTGGTGCGGAGTCATTCGAGCTCGAGCAGTGCGCGTTCCTCGGCCGGCTTTGGCACCTGCTGCATGAACATTGACGGCGTCCGCTACACCTTCTACGGTGCCCCGGCGCACGAACTCACCGCATGGAACGGGCGCAATGCCCTGGCGGCGGTCATCAAGCTGTTCGACAACATTGACAGCATCCGGAGCAATCTTCGTCCCGAAACCCGCATCCAGGGTGTGATTACCGAAGGCGGTTCGGCGCCCAACGTCGTGCCCGACCGCGCCTCGGCCGACTTCTATATTCGCTATCCGGACGCGGTTTATCTGGCGCAGGTCACAGCCTGGGTGGACGATGCCGCGCGTGCCGCCGCGCTGGCCACCGGCACCCGCGTCAAGATTGACCACTACGGCCGCGACCGCGACGGCATCTCGCTCGGCACGCTGGAAGAACTGGCCTTTGCCTACATGAAACAATTCGGAGCCACGGCTCTAGTGCCCGAACCCCAGCGCCCCAAGGGGTACGAAGAAACCGGGAGCGTCTCCAGTCAGATCCCGGGCGTCGGCATCACGGCCCAGTCCTCGACCTGGCCGAACCATACCTACGGCATGGAGCAGGACGCGCTGCGCGAGATCGGCCACCACGGCTTTCTCGTCGATGCCAAGACCATGGCAGCTATCCTTTACGATTTCGCGCGGGACAGCAGCTTTCGTGAAGCGGTGCGTACAGAATTCCGTCGCCTCCAGCAGCTTTACGCCGAATACCAGAAAGCGCTGGAGAAAGCCTATCCGGTACCGACTGTGGTCGAGCCGAAGTGACGTCGGCGAATCAAGAATGCCCGGCGGGCTTCAGGTGGATTCCGCTGCCGGCGGCAGGGTGTAGAACTTTTCAGCCAGCCGCGCGGCCATCAACCCGCCCTCGTATTCGGGAATCACCACTTCGTCAGCGCCGGCACTGCGGATGGCGTGCGCGTAGCGCTGCTGGCCGGCGCGGGTGATGATCCGCACGCGGGGGTTCAGGTTGCGCGCCGTGACGGTGATGTAGAGGTTGTCGGCATCATTGTCAATCAGCACGCAGATGCCGCGGGCGCGCTGAATACCTGCGGTCAGCAGCACATCATGCCGCTTGGCATCACCGCGCACCACCAGCATGCCTTCCTTAAAGAGCTGGCGGTAGAGTCCTTCGTTGGTCTCGATCAGCACCAGCGGAATCCCCCGGCGCGTCAACTGATCCACCACGGTGCGGCCCACCTGGCCGTAGCCGCAGATGATGAAGTGATCGTGGATATTTTCCAGACTGGCTTCGTTCAGCATGGCCTTCCATACCTCCCGACCCCGCGGCGTGAACAGCAGAACCAGCACGCGTTCGGCGATCCAGACCTGAAAGGCAAAGACGCCGAGATAGACGAACAGAGAAAACAGCTTGGTGGCGTCACTGACGGTACGGTAGTCAATGGCGTGAGGATGGGTGACCCAGAACAGCGCATCCACCCAGCGCAGGCCTGCCAGGCGCTGATAAACCAGCACACAAAATACGTTGAAGGCCGCGAACAGCAGGACCGGTAGCCACAGGCGACGGATGAAAAGCAGGGCAACGCGGCTCAACCGCCGCCACTGGCGCGCTGTGCGGCCTGCCATGTTGCACCCCACCCGGCCGGGACCTGCTGCACCGGGCGCGCCTCAGCCTATCGGAAGCCCCGACGGCGGGCAAGCACCTTCAGCGGGGCGGCTGGAGCGGCACCGGTTCCGGAACCGCAGCACCGTCTTTACGCGGATCCGAGGCGCCATAGTTGACACCCGTGGCTTCGTTGTGGGCCACCGCCTGCCCGCCACCCATGTACGATGAAAAAGCCCCCCGGACGCGCAGCCGGTGTCCACGAGCTGCCAGCCCGTTGCGGACCGCCTCGGGGAAGCGGTCTTCGACATCCACATCGCAGCCCTCGAAGGTTCGCTTGCTGAACCGCGGAGCCTCCAGCGCCGCCTGCAGGTTCATCCCGAAGTCCACCAGATTGGCAACGAACTGCGCATGCGCCTGCGCCTGATTGAACCCGCCCATGATGCCAAAGGCAATGCGCAGCGGCGGCCGCTCGAGAAAGGCGGGGATGATGGTATGGAGGGGTCGCTTGCGCCCTGCAACCACATTGGGCGAACCGGGCGTGAGGTTGAACAGGGCACCGCGATTCTGCAGCACGAATCCGACCCCGTCCGGAACCAGACCGGAACCGAATTCGTCAAAATTGCTCTGGATCAGTGAGACCATGTTGCCCTCCCGGTCCACGACCGCCAGATAGGTGGTCTCGCCGGCATCGGCCGGCAGCGTGCCGGGGCGGGGCGAACAGTTCGCACGGGCCAGATCAATTTCGCGCGCGCGGCGGGCGGCATACGATTTTGACAGCAACTCCCGGACGGGAATCTGGCTGAAGCGCGGGTCACCCACATACCTCTCCAGATCGGCATAGGCCAGTTTCTTGGCTTCGATCATCACATGCAGCGCGTCCACCGAGCCGGCGCCGTAACGCGCCAGAGGAAACTGCTCCATTAGATTCAACATCTCCAGTGCGGCAATTCCCTGGCCGTTGGGCGGCAGCTCGTAGACACGCCAGCCGCGATAGTCCACGGCAAGGGGCTCCACCCACTGGCTGGAAAACTCTTCCAGGTCGGCCGTCTCCATCACGCCCCCGAGCCGGCGCGACAGCTCCAGGATGCGCGCGGCTATTTCGCCGCGATAGAAGGCATCGCGGCCCTGCCGGGCCAGCAGGCGGAGCGATCGCGCCAGTTCGGGATTGCGAAAAAGCTCACCCGGCTGAGGCGCCTTCCCTTCAGGAAGGTACAAACGAGCGGCCGATGGCTGACTCTGCAAAAATGGGACGGCCTCCGCCCAGGCCGCCGCGGTCATCTCCGGCACCGGGAAACCTTCCTCGGCATAGCGGATCGCGGGAGCGAGCACCTCCGCCAGCGTCTTCTTCCCGAAGCGCTGCAACAGCTTCGTCCAGCCATCGACGACGCCGGGGACCGTCACGGCGTAAATGCCCCGTCTGGGCATGGACTGGAAACCCTGCCGCCTTAGAAACTCTGCCGTCAGCCCGCGTGGAGCCCAGCCGCTGGCATTCAGCCCGTAGTACTTCTTCTGATGCACGTCATAGACCAGCGCGAACAGATCGCCTCCGAGACCGTTCATCATCGGCGCCACTACTCCCATGACGGCATTGGCGGCCACGGCCGCGTCCACCGCCGTCCCGCCCTCGGCCAGAACGATGGCGCCCGCCTGGGCTGCCAGCGGGCTTTCGGCCGCCACGATGCCGTAGCGCGTCATGACGATCGAACGTCCCTGCGATCGGTCCTGCGCAGGCGCCTCCATCAATCCCGCCAGGATCAGCAATCCCGCCGCCAGCAGCCACAGCAGTCGCATCACGGACCTCCCGAATGCACGTGCCAGGTCTTCGGTGAAACCTCAGGCGGCGATTGAAGCAAAAAGAACCGCCGCTGTCACCTCCTCATGCGATACGCAGCGGCGAGGTCACTGGAAAAAGCCGGCAACGCAAGAAAAGAGGAATAAAAAAGTCAGGGCGACGGACGAGCCTGTAAGCCGGATTCTGTCCGGTGCGCGTCCCAGGTTTCGGCCTGCGCACCGGGGCGGCCATTCCTCTGGGTCCGCGGATCACTCCGGGACTCAAGCGGCCTACCCGAGGGTCCAGCGGGCCGGGCCAGCCCTTCCCTCCTATTTGGCCTTGCTCCGCGCGGGGTTTGCCGTGCCGTCCCGATTGCTCGGAGACGCGGTGGGCTCTTACCCCACCTTTTCACCCTTACCGGTGGGCGGTTCTACGGCCCACCCCTGAGGGTTCAGCCTCGGGGTCGGCATCTGACCGCCACCGGCGGTCTGTTTTCTGTGGCACTTTCCGTGGCCGGGCCCTCGCGGACCCGACCCCCTGGCGTTACCAGGCGCGCTGCCCTGTGGAGTCCGGACTTTCCTCGCACCCACGGGCGCGGGTGCGCGGCCGCCCGGCTCGTCCATCACCCTGTTGGTTATTTTACCGCGGACTGCCCTGGCGGGCTCCGACGAGCTTCTCGAACTCTTCCTCGGTCAGGATCTTGACGCCCAGCTGCCGCGCCCGGTCATATTTCGAGCCGGGCTCGGCACCCACCACCACATAGTCGGTCTTCTTGCTGACCGAGGAAGCGACCTTGCCGCCGTGCTGCAGGACCAGCTCGGAAGCCTGTTCCCGCGTGTAGCGCGACAGCGTGCCGGTGAAGACGAACGTCTTGCCTGCCAGCCTCTGGTCCTTTGCCACCGGGCGCGCTGCCCGCATCTCCACCCCGGCGTCCCGAAGCTTCTTGATCACCTCACGGTTGGCCTTCTCGGAGAAAAATTCCACGATGCTCTCGGCCACTTTCGGGCCCACTTCAGGCACCTCGAGCAGCTCCTCGCGGCTGGCCTCGGCGAGCCGGTCGAGCGAGCCAAAATGTTCGGCCAGCAGCTCGGCGGTGCGCTCGCCGACATAGCGAATGCCCAGCGCGTAGATCAGATGGGCCAGTCCGCGCTTCTTGCTCCGCTCGATTTGCTCGAGCAGGTTTTCCGCCGACTTCGGCCCCATGCGTTCGAGCGACTCCAGGTCTTCGCGGCGCAGCCGGTAAAGATCGGCCACGTCGCGGACCAGGCCACGGTCTACGAGCTGGTCCACCAGCTTTTCGCCCAGTCCGTCAATATCCATCGCGTGGCGGCTGGCAAAATGCAGCAGCGACTCCTTCAGCCGCGCCGGACAGGAAGCATTCACGCAACGGTAGGCCACCTCACCCGGCATCCGGTAGACGCGTCCGTGGCAGACCGGGCAGCGCTCCGGGGGGCGTGGCTTCGGGCCCTGGCCGTGCCGCACCACCTTCACCACATGCGGGATGACCTCGCCGGCGCGCTCGATCAGCACGGTGTCTCCGATATGCAGCCCGAGCCGCTCAATTTCATCCATGTTGTGCAGCGTCGAGCGGCTCACGGTGACGCCGCCGACCTCCACCGGCTCGAGGATCGCCACCGGCGTCAGCGCACCCGTGCGGCCTACCTGCCAGATGACGTCCTTCACCACGGTGGTTTCCTGCCGTGCCGGGTACTTGTAGGCGACGGCCCAGCGGGGTGCCTTGGCGGTGAACCCGAGTTCGTGCTGCAGAGCGATCGAGTTCACCTTCACGACGATGCCGTCAATGTCGTAGGGCAGATGATCGCGCTTCTTCTCCCACTTCTCGCAGTAGCGAATGACCGCTTCGATATCCTCGCATCGCTCGGCCTGGGGCAGCGGGGTGCGGAAGTGTAGTCTGGCAAGCGCCTCCAGCTCCTCCCAGTGGGTCTCGAAGGGGGTGCGGCCATCCTCCATCAGGTAGTAGGCGTAGAAATCGAGCTTGCGCGCGGCAGTGATCGCCGGATCCAGCACGCGCACGGAACCGGCAGCCGCGTTGCGCGGGTTGGCGAACCGGCGCCCGCCGGCTTCCTCCTGCTGCCGATTCAGCTCTTCAAAGGCGCGCCGGGTCATGATGACCTCGCCCCGAATCTCGATTTCGCCTTCGAGGCGCAGACTTTTCCGGGCGGCGGGCGGCAGGCTGAGCGGGATCGAACGAATGGTGCGGACATTGGGAGTCACGTCTTCGCCCACCGTTCCGTCCCCGCGGGTTGCACCGCGGATGAGCTGCCCGTCGCGATACACCAGGGCGATGCTCAGGCCATCGTACTTGGGCTCGCAGACATACTCGACGCGCGCCCGTCCGGAGAGCTGCCGCACCCGCCGATCGAATTCGCGCAGTTCGTCATAGCTGTAGGTATTGTCCAGGCTCAGCATGGGGACGCTGTGCCGGACCGTCTGGAACCCCTCGCGCGGCTGCCCGCCGACACGCTGGGTGGGCGAATCGGGAGTGATCAGTTCGGGGTACTGGCTTTCGAGCTCGCGCAGGCGCTCGACGAGTCGGTCGAATTCGCGATCGGAAATGACCGGTTCGTCGAGCACGTAGTAGCGATATTCGTGTTCGCGGATCTCGCGGCGCAAGCGCTCGACTTCCTGCACCACAGAACGGGGAACGGCCATCGGCGGGACCTCACTGCCGGTGCCCGGCCACCGGCGGCGCGTATTATACAATGCGCGCGCCAGGCCGCTTCGATGCGCTCTGCTCTGCTGATCTGCAATCCCCGCGCCGGGTGGTTTCGACGCCATCCCGGGCATACGGGCGAGCGGCAGATCCAGCAAGCTCTGGCGGCCCGAGGGATCGCCGTCAGGGCCGTGCACACGTGTGATCCGGGCCACGCCGAGCAGCTCGCCCGCGACGCCCGCCGCGACGGCGCCGAGCTGGTGATCGTCTGGGGTGGCGATGGCACGGTGCACGAAGCCGCCAACGGACTGGCCGGCAGTACGGTGCCGCTGGCGGTGATTCCCGGGGGCACGAACAATATCCTGGCGCGGGAGCTGGGCATCCCGGCACGGCTGCCGCAGGCGGTTGCCATGCTCCTCGCCGGAAGACCTCTCCGCATCCCGCTCGGGCAGGCCTGTTTCCCTCACGCCGGTAAGCGCACGCGGTTCTTTGTGACGGCGGCCGGGGCGGGCCTGGACGCCTCCCTGCTCGCGCATACCGGACCGCGCCAGAAGCGCTGGCTGGGGCCGCTGGCATACTGGCTGCAGGCGGGGCGGCATTTGCTCCGTTACCAGTTCCCGTTCTTCCGCGTCCGTACAGCCGAGCGGGAGGACCGTGTGACACTGGCCATCGTCGGCCGCACCCGCCGCTTTGCCGGCCCGCTGAGGCTGATCCCGGAAGCCAGCCTGACGGCCAGCTATCTGCATGTGGCGGTGGTGCGCACGCGAAGCCGATGGCGATATGTAAGCCTGCTGTTCGCGCTTCTGGGCCTGAGTGCCGGTTCCGGCAATGATTTGCAGCGCTGGCAAACGCCCTGGTTGCGCTGCGAGCTTCTCGAGGAAACCGCCGTGGGCGTCGAACTGGACGGCGAACTGGCGGGCTGTCTTCCCGTAGAGTTTCGCATCGTGCCCGACGCCCTGACCCTGTGGGTGCCCGGCAGTCCCGCTGGGCCACCTGAGAACGCTCGACCGGAGGTCTCGTGGACCCGCTGACGCATGCTGCCACGGCAGCCGTGGCGGGTCGCGCCGGATTGCGAAAACTCTCGCCGCTGGCAATGGCGGCTGTCGTCATCGCTGGCGTGATTCCGGATGTAGATCTGCTGGGCCGGCTGGCGGGTGTGCGGACCTACGTGTTGCTCCGGCGTGGTGTGACGCATTCGCTGGCAGGAGCTCTGGTGCTGGCCGTGATGGTCGCGCTGGCGCTCTGGCGAATCGGCTGGCGGCGTGAACCGGTTCCCGCGCGGCTGCCGGGATTGCTGCTGGCGGCCTGCCTGGGTATCGGCATTCATCTCGTGCTGGACTGGGGCGACACCTACGGTGAACGCCTGCTATGGCCGTTCCGCAAAACCTGGTACGTCGGTGGCCTCTGGCCCCAGCTCGATCCCTGGTGGCTGGCACTGCTGCTGGTGGCGGTCGGAATTCCCTGGCTGCTGGCGCTGGTCGGCGAGGAGATTGGAGCGCGACCCAGGCGCGGCGTGGACTGGCCCGCGGTGTTTGGGCTCGCCCTCATCGCGGCCTATGCGGGCTGGCGCGCAAGCCTCCACGATCGCGCTCTGGCCCTGCTGGAATCCAGCACGTTTCATCGCGCCGTGCCCGAGGCGGTGGGTGCTTTTCCCGAGGCCTACTCTCCTTTCATATGGCGGGGCGTGGCGGCTACCGCGCGCACTTTCGAGGTCGTCACAGTGCCCCTCGGGCCGGGTGACACATTCGACCCCGACTTCTCGCGCACCTTCTACAAGCCTGAGGAGTCGGAACCGCTCAAGCGGGCGCGTGAGCTACCCGATGTGCGCTGGTGGCTGGCGTTCGCGCGCTTTCCCCTGGCCACGGTCGAGCCGATCGAAGATGGCACCCGCATCGAATTTCGCGATCTGCGCTTCGAACGCAGCACGGAACTCTGGGGCCAGCCGGTGCTTCGCGTCGAATTCGACCGGCGACTGCAGCTCCGGCAGTTGAGCTGGCAGCTCGACGGACACCGCTAATGGCCCGGCTGGCGGGCAAACAGCCACCGGCCGGCCAGGTAGGTCAGCAGCACCGTCAGCACTATCCCCAGCGTGAATTCCAGACGGTTTTCCGCAAAGTAGCGCACCGCCGCCGGGCCGTAGCGCAGCGCCAGGATTCCTTCCAGTGCGTACCGCAGGCCGCGGCCGACGAACAGCGCCGTCAGGAAAGTAGAAAGTGGAATCTCAAAGGCCCCGGCCGTCAGCACGAACGGCTTGAAAGGAAGCGGCGGGGGCAGGATGGCCGGCACCGCCACGCTCAGAAACCGGTAGCGCTGCACCCAGCGCTGGATGCGCTGTGAACGCCCGCCACCGTGCCGCTGCACGCTGGCTGCTCCCTTCCTGCCGAGCAGATACAGCCAGAAACAGCCCGCCACCGATCCTGCCGTGGCCATGAAGACGTAGAAGGGCATGCGTGCAGGCGCGTGCAGCGAAAATTCCACCAGCAAAAAATCCACGACGAAGGGGAACGAAAGGACGGAAGAATCGAGGAAGCCGATGACGAACAGATTCCAGCCGGCCAGAGGTCCCAGCCAGGGCTGCAGCCAGTGAGGCAGCGGGAGGGAAGTTGCCGACGTTGGTGTGCTGCCCGTCACAGCCGGAGCCGAAGCCCTAAAGGAGAATCACCGTCTGCCCGGTAATTTCAAACCGCTTCCGGCACCGGAGGTTGCGACAGGCGACCAGGTCGTCCACACGCACCATATAGGACCGTGCCCGCGCAAAGCGCTGCCGGTCTTCATCGCTGGCACCGTGCGGCAGGCTGCGTTTACGCGTCCGCACTTTCCACCGCACCGGGTAGCGGTCCTGCTGCCGGCAGAACGGGCAGACCAGCGTCAGCGGCTTGATTTCTTCTCGCTCGTCGTAGAAGCGCCGGTCGTCCATCGGGCTAGGCGCAGAGGGCGGCGGTCGTGACATCGTCCAGAGTGACGGGGCGCCAGCCACGATCCAGCCACCGCGGCAGCCAGTACTCCAGGGCGCGGACGACATGCCACCGGTCCGCCCCAAGCCGGTCCGGCGCCCCGTCGTGCAGCAGCACGATATCGCCGGCCTGCACCTGCGCCAGCCGCTCGATCAGGTTTTCCGCCGGCTGCGGCTTCCAGTCAAAGCCGTTCCGCGACCACAGGGCCACCCCGCGCCAGCCCCCCGCACAGACCACCGTCTGAAGCTGAGGCCCGCGGTAACCGTAGGGCGGCCGCACCCACAGCGGGCGCCGGCCGGACGCCTCCACCACTGCGCCCTGGCAGCGCATCAGCTCCTGCCGAATCCGATCGCGGGTCAGCCAGATCAGATTCGGATGCGTGTCGGTATGATTGCCCAGGGCGTGACCGCGGGCCGCAATCTCCCGGACCAGCTCCGGGCAGGCCCGAACATGGCGGCCGATCACGAAAAAGGAGGCACGGACGCGGTATCGCTCGAGCAGCTCCAGCAGCGCCGGCGTCACGGCCGGATTGGGCCCATCGTCAAAGGTCAGGGCCACCGTATCCGGAAATCCCGTATGGCGCAGCACAGGTCCGAACAACTGTGCTGCCGGATGCATGGCGGCCCAGCAGGCGGTTCCGATGCCGCCCAGCGTCGCTGCAATCGTTGTCGAAGCCAGTGCGTGTGTCATGGGGACCGGTGTCGCAGGTAACCCTGCTGTCCCGCGTATTTTCGCATGGACAGCCAGTTGCCGCCAGCCCGGACCGCTGGCAACCTGCCCCGGTTCCGTATAGATTGGGGAGCTTTCTGACCATGCATCGCAGGTTCTTCTGGGTCGTTCTGCTGGCATTTGCGGGTGCGGGTTTTGCCCCGGCAGGCAGCTTGGGTAAACAGCCGGGCGAGCACCGGCCCATCGAACATGTCTTTCTGGTGACCGTAGACGGCCTGAGGCCGGCGGTCTACCTCCATCCGGAGGCCGAACAGGTCCACATCCCCGTACTCGAGCAGATGCGCGCGGAAGGCAGCTTCAGCCCGGCCGCGGACTCTGTTTTCCCGACGCAAACCTATCCCGCACATACCGCCATCGCCTCCGGCACCTGGCCCGAAGCCAATGGCATTGTCTCCAACCTGGCGTGGGACCCGCTGGGGCGCAATCAGGGCGGCTGGCGCTGGTACGCCCAAGATATTCGGACGCCTACGCTCTGGCAGCTCGCGGTGCGGCGCGGGTTGCGCGTCGCACTGGTGAGCTGGCCGGTTACGGTGGGCGCGGAGGCCGAGGCCGTCGTCCCTGAATTCTGGCGGGCGGGCACGGCCGACGATGTGAAACTGCTGCGGGCGCTCTGGTACCCGCGGGGGCTGTTTGCCGAGGTCGTGCGCGCCTTCCCGGATTTTCCGGACGGCTATCACCCGCCCGCCAACGATGACCGCGCGCTGACCGATATTGCGGTTTATCTCATTGCCACCCACCGACCGCACCTGCTGATGCTGCACATCTTCCAGGTGGACCACTGGGAGCACCAGAAGGGCGTTCACAGCATCGAGGCGCGACAGGCGATCGAAAATGCCGATGCGCAGCTGGGCCGTCTGATCAAAGCAGCACAGCAGGCCGGCATCTGGCAGCGCACGGTCCTGGTGGTAGCTTCCGACCATGGCATGGCCGATGTGCGCGAGGGAGTGCGTCCCGGTGTGCTGCTGGCCCGACTGGGCCTGGTCACACCGGGCAGAGGCAGCACGCTGCGGGCGTGGAAAGCGGTGGTGGTGTCGAATGGCGGCTCGGCCTATCTGTACGTTCATCCGCAGGCCGGCCCCGTCCTGGAAGCCCGTCTGCAACGCCTGTTCCTGCGCCTGGCCGAACGCCCCTCTTCAGGCATCGCCGCGGTGTACACCCGCGACCAGATTCGTGCGCTGCATGGCGATCCCGAGGCCTGCCTGGCCCTGGAGGCACGGCCGGGCTACATGTTCCTGCCGGGCTACACCGGCCCCTATCACGACCGCCCGCCCGTGGCCGCCACGCACGGCTACGATCCCCGGCATACGAGCATGAAGGCCTCGCTGCTGATCTTCGGCCCCCCGGTCGGCCACGCCGAACTGACAGGCGCACGCCTGGTGGATATCGCCCCGACCATCGCCCACTGGCTTGACCTGCCGCTGGAGAAAAGCAACGGGCACCCTCTGCCCATTCCTCTGCGCTGAATGCCTGCCAAAACGGGTGGGTATAATGGCAGCACAGGGCTGACCATGGGGCCGGGCGGCATCCGCGTCGGGCGCATCCTCTCGATTCCCATCTACCTGCATCCGAGCTGGTTTCTGATCTTCGCGCTGATCACCTTCACGCTGGCCACGCAGTTCACCAGCCTGCACCCGCAGTGGTCACACACCCAGCACTGGATGGTCGGGCTGACCACGAGCCTGCTGTTTTTCAGCTCGGTGTTGCTGCACGAGCTGGGCCACAGCGTGGTTGCTCTCCGCTACCGCATCCCGGTCCTTTCGATCACGCTGTTCGTCTTCGGCGGCCTGGCTCGCATCGGCCGCGAAGCGCGCCGGCCCTGGCAGGAATTCGCGATTGCCGTGGCCGGGCCGGTGACGAGTTTGTTGCTGGCCGGTCTGTTTCTTCTTCTCGCCAGGCCTTTCCCGCCCGATTCGGTCGTCGGGGCCATGAGCGGCTGGCTCGGTGAAATCAATTTTCTGCTGGCCCTGTTCAACCTGGTGCCCGGCTTTCCGCTGGACGGCGGACGGATTCTGCGTTCGATTGTCTGGGCCGCCACGGGCGACTTCAACCGGGCGACGCAGTGGGCGTCGCGCAGCGGCCAGTTGATCGCCTACCTGTTGATCCTGCTCGGGATCGTTGCGGCCGTCGTGGCCGGTCGCTGGCTCAACGGACTCTGGTTTGTCTTCATCGGCTGGTTCCTGCTGACCGCGGCGCAGGAGAGCGCGGCACAGGCGGTCGTCCGGCGCGTCCTCGAAGGGCTGCGTGCGGCGGATGTCATGAGCGAGGAGCTGCCTACCGTCCCCCGCGGCCTTTCCCTGCTCGATTATCTGCACGAAGCCCTGCGGACGGGCCGGAGCTGCCACCTGGTGATGAACGACGGCGGTCTGGCCGGCATCGTGACTCTGGCAGACATTGCTCGGTTCCCGCGGGAGGCGTGGGCGACGACCTCGGTGCAGGCAGCGATGCGGCCACCCGAAGCCACCCTGTGGACCAGCCCGGACGAGCCGGCCCTCCGGCTCCTCGAACGCATGCTGGAAAGCGATCTGGCGCAGATGCCCGTCATGGATCATGGCCAGGTGGTGGGAGTCGTTTCCCGGGACGCGCTGCTGCGGCTGATCCAGACCCGCCTCCAGTTTGCCCATCTCGCCGAACCCTGACCCGCCATGCGCATCCTGGTGGTGGAGGACGAACGCCGCGTGGCCAGCTTCCTGGCCCGCAGCCTGCGCGAACAGGCCTTTGCGGTGGACGTGGCCGCAACCGGCCAGCAGGCGCTGGCGGCTGCCCACGCCACCGAATACGACCTGATTGTGCTCGACCTGCGTCTGCCCGATCTGGACGGGCTCGAAGTGTGCCGGCGCCTGCGGCGCTCTGGCGTCGAAACCCCCATTTTGATGCTGACCGCGCGCGGCATGGTGGCCGACCGGGTCGAAGGGCTCGACGCAGGCGCCGACGATTACCTGACCAAGCCGTTTGCCCTGGCCGAACTCCACGCGCGGATCCGGGCACTGGCGCGGCGCGGACTCAACCGCGGCGTCGTGCTGCGCTTTGCCGACCTCGTCCTGGACCGGCGCCGCCGGCGCGTTGAACGGGCCGGCCAGCCCATTGCCCTGACGCAGAAGGAATTCGCCCTGCTGGAATTCCTTCTGCTGCGGGCCCCCGAACCGGTCCCCCGCTCGGAGATCATCGAGCATGTCTGGGACAGTTCCTTCGACAGCCAGAGCAACCTGGTCGAGGTTTACATCAATCGCCTGCGGCAGAAGATTGACCAGAATGCCTCCGTGCGCCTGCTCCACACGGTGCGTGGCGTGGGCTATCGCATCGGGCTGCCGGGATGAGACGGATGGGATCGCTGTCGCTGCGTGGTCGGCTGATGGCGCTGTTCTGCGCCACCGTCGGCACCTGGCTGGCCGGCTCGCTGCTGCTGCTCTACCTCTGGCTGTCGCACACGGCCCGGGTGGAATTTGATCGGCGCATGCTTCAGGTGGCCGTGCCGGTGGCCACCGATCTGGCCACCGATCGCCAGGCCGAATATATCGCCCAGCTCAACATCCCGAACGAGTACTTCGAACTGTTCGACGCCGCCGGACGCACGCTTTCGCGCTCGCGCAACCTTGCCGAGAATTTGCCGCCACCACCGGAACCACTGGCAGCCGGTCAGGTGCGGTTTTACGATCGGACGTCGGCCGAAGGTCCTGTGCGCATCCTGGCCATGCCCGTGCGCATGGGCGAGCAGGCCAATGTGCTGCTGATCGCCGTATCCACCACCGATCTGGAGCGCTGGCTGCACAATCTCCGTAGTGTTTTTCTGCTCCTGCTCGTGTTTAGCCTGGTGGTGCTGGCACTGGTCTCCGGGTGGTTCGCCAGCGGCAGTCTCCGCCCGATCAGCACGCTGACCCGGCACGCCGAGCATCTGGCCGAGGAAATCCGCAAGCCCGGCGGCGATACGACCCAGATGCGCCTGCCGGCCGAACTGACCCGGCGCCGGGATGAGCTGGGCCGGCTGGCTCAGGCGTTTGAAACCCTTTGGGAGCAGATGCGCCGTGCCGTCACGCAACTGCGACAGTTTGTGGCCGACGCCTCGCACGAGCTGCGGACGCCGCTGACTGTCCTGCGTGGAGAAACCGAACTGCTGCTGGAAGAGCCGCGCAGCCCGCAGGCCTATCGCGAGGCGCTGGAAACCATTCAGGAAGAGCTCGGCAAGCTGAACCGCATCGTCGAGGGGCTGTTCACGCTGACGCTGGCCGATGCCGGCCAGCTCCGCCTGGCCAGGGAGCCCCTTTATCTGAACGAGGTGCTCGAAGAGGCCTGCCGGCTGGCCGAACGCCGTGCCGCAGCCAAACAGATGCGCATCGAACGGAGCCTCGAAACCGAACTGCCCTACACCGGGGATGAGTCGCTGCTACGGCAGCTCTTTTTGATCTTCCTCGACAACGCGGTCAAATACGCCCCGCCCGGCAGCACCGTTCGCGTGCTGCTGTCGAGCGACGCCGACAGCATCCGTATTCGCTTTGAGGATCAGGGACCCGGCATTGCCCCGGATGAACTGCCGCGGATCTTCGAGCGCTTCTACCGCGGCCGCCACGGCGAAGCCCAGAGCGGCGGCCTCGGTCTCTCCATCGCGCAGGCCATTGCCCGCGCCTTCGGAGGATCCATTACCTGCACCAGCCATCCGGGGCAGGGCACCTGCTTCACCCTGCAGCTACCCGCAACGGCGGCCCTGGCCGGGCTGAATAAAAATTAATTTTCGTTTCATCCTTCTGCGCTTTCCCCGCGCTAGTGTTTTCCGCTGGCTGCACAGACAGCAGACGGTCATGAGGCGCTCGATTCTCGATGGGGCAGCCGTGGCGGTGCTGCTGCTGGGGATCGCGGCCGCGCGGCTGACCGGCCAGACGCCACCGCCGCGGCCGCTTTCGCTGGCCGCCGCGCTGGAGCTGGCCCGGCGGCAAAACCTCGATCTGGCTGCCGCCGAGCGTCAGCGTGAGATTGCGCGCGCCGAGATTCTGGTGGCTGGCGAACGCCCCAACCCTATCGCCAATTTCGATGCCCTGCGCGACGAGCCGCACGAGGGCCTGTTCTTCACCCAGGACCTCGAACTCGGCGGCAAGCGCCGGCATCGCATCGAGGTGGCGCAGGCCAGTGCCGGACTGACGGACGCGCGCATTTCCACCGTCGCCACCGCGCTGCGCCGGCAGGTGCGCGAAGCCTACTACGCGCTTGCGTTCGCCAGCGCCAAGGTCAACCTGCAGCAGCGCATGCTCGGGCTGGCACAGCAGCTCGCCCGGATCGCCCATCAGCGCTACGATGCCGGCGATGTCGCCTGGCTGGAAGTCCTCCAGGCCGAACTGGGTGTACACCGTGCCGAAGCCGACCTCGAAGCCGCCCGCCGCCAGCAGCGGGTGGCGCTGGTTCGTCTGAACGCCCTGCTGAACGTTCCCCCGGAGACAGCCTGGCAACCCACCGACGCACTGGAGTCCATCCCGCCGGTCCAGAACCTGACTGATTTGATCCGCACGGCTCAGGCTGCCAATCCCGAACTGACGGAACTGGATCGCGAACGCCGCGTTGAAGAAAGCCGGGTCGGGCTGGCCCGCGCCGAGCAGATTCCCAACCTCACGCTGGAGTTCGGCACCGATTTCAACTCCCCGCACGATTTTCGTGTGGGTCCGCGAAGCCATATGTCCATCGAACTGCCCCTGTTCAATCGCCGCCGGGCCGATGTGGCGGCAGCGCTGGCCGCCCAGCGGGAAACGGAGGCCCGACTGGCGGCCGCGCGCCGTCGGATCCAGAGCGAGGTGGAGCAGGCCTATCTGGAACTCCAGGCGCGGCTGGCAGCGGTCGCGCTCTACCGGGAAAAATTGCTGCCGGCCACACGGCAGCTGGAACAGATGAGCCAGGAGAGCTACCGCGCCGGTAAGACGAACATTCTCACCGTGCTCGACGCTCAACGGGGCGTGCAGGATCTGGAGGCGGCCTATCTGGACAGTCTGCTTGCCGCGCAGAGCGCCTTTGCCGCACTGGAACAGACCGTGGGCACCCCTCTTTCTCCAGCAGGCACCCCATGAAGCGAACCTGGTTGGCGACTCTCTGTTTGCTGTGCATCCTGAGTCTGGCGACTGCCTGCCAGCACCGAACGGCGGGCGATGAGGAAGAAGAGGGTGCTCCGTCGGCTGCGGCTATCGCCGAAGTCACGGTGACCCGCGTCAGCCCCGCCACGCTCACGCAGACGGTCACGATCAGCGGCACCGTCACCGCGCTGCCGGACGCCGATGTGCGCATCAGTCCGCTCGTGGCCGGCCGCGTCGCTCGCATCTTCGTCATCGAAGGCCAGCGCGTCCGCCGGGGGCAGCTCCTGGCCGAACTCGACAGCCGCCCCTACCGCGATCGCCTGCAGCAGGCCGAGGCCACTCTGGCGCAGGCCCGTGCCACCCTGGACAATGCCCGGGCCAGCTATGCGCGAAACCGTGATCTCTACCAGCGAGGTATCGCTGCCCGGCGCGAGCTCGAAGCGGCGCAGACGGAACTACGCGTGGCGGAAGCCGCGGTGCAGCAGGCGCAGGCAGCCCTGCAACTGGCCCGGCTCGACCTGGAACGCACGCGCATCGTCAGCCCGCTGGACGGCGTGCTGGTGCGGCGCTTTGTCAATCCGGGCGAACAGGTGGACGGCACCGCGGCCCAGCCGGTCGTCGAAGTGGCCCGGCTCGCGCCGGTAGACCTTCTGGCCGAAGTACCCGCGAGTTATCTCAGCCACCTGCGGCCGGGACAGAACATCGGTTTTTCCTCTCCCACTTTTCCCGGGCGCAACTTCACGGGTCGTGTCGTCTCGGTGGCCCCTGCCGTAGATCCAGCGACCAATATCGGCCAGGTGCGGTTGCGCTTTCCCAACGCCGACGGTGCACTCCGGCTGGGAATGTTTCTGAGCGGGGAGCTACCCGTGGCGGTGCACTCGGGTGTCCTGGCAATTCCGGTCGCCGCGCTCTATCGCGATGAACAGGGGCGCACCATCGTCTACCGGGTCGAGGGCGAGCGCGCAACTGCCGTGCCGGTGACCACCGGGCTGGAAAGCCACGGGATGGTCGAGCTGACCTGCTGCGTCCGGGAAGGGGAAACCGTAATCCTCAGCGGCGGCTACGGCCTGCCGGCGCAGGCGCGCATTCGGGTGCGGCCATGAACATTGTCGGCTGGTGCGCGCGCAACCGCTGGATCGTCTATCTGGGCAGCCTGCTGTTGTTCGGGGCCGGCCTGGCTGCCCTGTTCGAGCTGCCGAGCAACATCTATCCCGAACTGAATTTTCCTCGCGCCGTCATTGTGGCCCATCACGACGATCTCGCACCGGAAGCGATGCTGCTGGCCGTGACGCGGCCGCTCGAAGAAGCGGCGCTGGGCGTGCAGGGTGTGCGGCGGGTTCGCTCGAAGACCATCCGCGGCGGGTCGGAAATTTCCATTCTGTTCCAGCCCGATACGGACATGCGCTACGCCTACGAGCTGCTGCAGGCCCGTATCAGCGCCATCCGCAACAGCCTGCCGCCGGATACCGACCTGACGGCTGAGCGCATCACGCCGGCACTGTTTCCTGTGCTGAGTTTCATCCTCAACGGAAACGTTCCCGACGCCGATCTGCGCGACACGGCGCTGTATGTGCTTCGTCCGTTGTTTTCGCGCCTTCCGGGTGTGGGACAGGTGCAGGTCCAGGCCACCGACACCCGCGAAGTTTCCGTCGTGGTGGATCCCGAGCGAGCGCTCGCCCACCGGCTCTCCCTGGTGGACATCGCCGACCGGCTGCGCGGCACGAACGAGGTCGTTTCGGTGGGCCAGATTCCGCGCGGATACCGGCAGTATCTGGTGCTGACCACGGGACAGTACAGCACCCTCGATGACATCCGGCGCACGGTGGTGGCGGTGGAGCAGGGGGCGCCCCTGCGGCTGAGTGATCTCGCCGACGTGCGTGACGGCACCGAAGACCGTCGGGTGCTCATTACCGGCAACGGCCGCCCGGCCGCGTTGATCAACATCACGCGCCAGATCGGGGGAAATATCCTCGAGCTGGTGAGTCAGGCACGCGCCCTGGCCCAGCATCTCGGTTCCGCCATCCCGCCCACGCTGCATCTATCGGTGGTGTATGACCTGGCTGAGTTCGTCCAGGAAGCGATGACCAGCGTCCGCGACGCGATCCTGCTCGGGGCCGCGCTGGCTGTCCTGATCCTCTTCGTCTTCCTCCGCGAGGTTCGAACGACGCTGATCGCCGCCAGCTCGCTGCCGCTGTCGGTGGTCAGCACCTTTTTCTTCCTGCGCCTGTCGGGCGGCACCCTGAACCTGATGTCGCTTGGCGGTCTGGCCATCGCCATCGGGCTGGTGATTGACGACGCCGTGGTGGTCATCGAAAACATCTACCGGCATCTCGGCCTGGGCAAACCTCCGGCGACGGCGGCACAGGAAGCCACGGCCGAACTGCTCGGCCCGGTCGTCGGCTCGACCGCTACCACGCTCGCCGTGTTCCTTCCCCTGGGCCTGCTCCACGGAGTCGTAGGCGAATTTTTTTCGGCCCTGTGCTGGACGCTGGGGGTTGCCGTCCTGCTGTCTCTCGTGTTCTCCCTGACTACCATTCCGCTGCTCTCCCTGCAATTTCTCGAACCAGGCGCTCACCGGCCCGAAGCCGAAGGCTTGATGGCGCCCGTATACCGTTTTTACGAACGCATGGTCCGTTTTGCCATCCGGCACCGGCGCGTTGTGCTGGGCCTGACCGTGGGTTCGGTGTTGCTGGCCGCCCTGCTGTACACCCGTCTGGAAACCGGCTTCCTTCCGGAGATGGACGAAGGCGGCTACGTGCTCGACTACCGCACCCCGCCGGGCACTTCACTCGACGAGACGGACCGTATCCTGCGGCGCATCGAGCAGCACATTGCGCAAATGCCGGAAACTGACACCTTCTCGCGGCGCACCGGGGCCGAACTGGGGCTGTTTGCAACGCAACCCAACACCGGCGATATCCTCGTCAAGCTCAAGCCTGCCGCCCGGCGCCATCGCACCACGCAGGAGGTCATGGACGATCTCCGCGGCTGGATTGCCGCAAACGTTCCGGGCATTCAGGTCGAGTTTTCCCAGATTCTGCAGGACATGATCGGCGACCTCGAAGGCACGCCGGAACCGATCGAAGTCAAGCTGTTTGGCAGCGACCAGCAGGAACTCGAACGTCTGGCTTCTGGTCTGCAAGCGCGCCTGCGGCAGATTCCGGGACTGGTGGACCTGCAGGGCGTCGTGCGTGGCAACCCGGAAATCCTCTTCGAGGTCGACCCGGCGGCAGCCGGACGCATCGGTCTGAGCGTGGACCAGGTGGCCGCACAGGTGCGTGCCGGCCTGTTCGGCGCCCAGGCCGGCGAGCTGCGCCAGGCCGACCGAACGATAGGAATCCGGGTGCGCTTCCCTGACTGGTTTCGGATGAACGAGGACCACATTCGCCAGTTTCCGATTCTGGGCGCAGACCGGCGCATTGTGCCTCTTTCCGCCGTGGCGCGGATCGAGCGGCAGGAAGGCGAAAGCACGCTTTCGCGCGAAAACGCGCGCCTGATGGTCGCCGTCACAGCCCGCCTGGAAAACCGCGACCTGGGCAGCGCCGTGCGCGACGTCCAGCGCGTAATGCAGAACTTCCCCCTGCCTGTCGGCTACACGTACGAGATCGGCGGGCAGTATGAAGGACAGCAAAGTTCGTTCCGCGACCTGCTGCGGGTGCTGCTGCTGGCCCTGACCGCCGTTTTTGCCATTCTGCTGGCCCAGTTCCGCCGTCCGCTTCCGGCGCTGATCATTCTCTCGGCGGCACCGCTGTCGCTGCTGGGCGTCTTTGCCCTGCTGCTGCTCACCGAAACGCCCCTCAACGTCAGCTCGTTCATGGGCATCATCCTGATGATCGGGCTGGTGGTGAAAAACGGCATCATTCTGTTCCAGTACGTGGAACATCTGCGGGCCACCGGACGGCGCCTGGAAGACGCCCTGGTGGCTGCCGGCCGGATTCGGGTTCGCCCCATCCTGATGACCACACTGGCCACGCTGTTCGGCCTGGCTCCGCTGGCTGTGGGACTGGGAGCCGGTGCCGAGCTGCAGAAGCCGCTGGCTCTGGCGGTCATTGGCGGTCTGAGCCTGTCCACGTTGATCACGCTTCTGGTGATGCCGGCCCTTTACGCGCTGGCCGATCGGCGTGGAAATGTGTTGCCAGCCGGGGAAAGCAGCCACTAGAATACGCCCTTTGCTTGCATATCCACCGCATCCAGACGGCCGAGCCAGTGTGTCCGATCACGCAGAGCGCTCCCGCACCGGGAGCCAGCCGGGTGTACTGGCGTGTGGAAGGCAGCCTTCTCCGCCTCAGTGCCGTCCGCCCGCTCACCTTTTTCACCTGGAATGCACAGAGTTTTGCCGAACGCTGGGCGCGCCGCGGACTCATCGCGCTCTCGGCGATGGTCCGGCCGTTTCTGTTCGCCTCGGATCGGATCCTGGCCACCCGCGCACTGCACACCGTCCTGCGAGGTGTTTCTCGCGACCGTCTGGACCTGCTGGGCGAGGAATACTTCGAGTACGTTCTAAAGCCGCGGCTCTACGGGCCTGCCGTGGAAGAGCTGCAGCGCGCGGTGGCGCGCGGTGAACCCATCGTCCTGGTGGGGCAGGCGCTGGACCATGTGCTGCGGCCGATGGCGCGCTACCTCGGCGTGGACTGGATTCTGGCCAACCGCATGGAGTTCCGCGACGGCCGCGCCACGGGCCGGCTGCTGGAACCCGTCGTTCGTCCTCGCGGGGGCCTGGCTCTGCTGCGCCCGCTGCAGGCAGACGGACGGGTCGGCGCCGAACGCCTGATCCGCGATCTGGGCTACACGCATCGCCCGGACCTGCTCGAGGCAGGCATCGTCCCGAGCAGACGGGCGACCCCAAAGCTGCCGCGTCCCGTCGTGCGCTTCGACTGCCGCCGCCCGGCTCCACAGATCTCGGTCCGGCGCGCCTACCGCGGACGTCGCATTCTGCTGGTGGGCGGAACCGGTTTTATCGGCAAGGCCTGGCTGGCCGATGCCCTGCTCCATCTGCCCGAGCTGGACCACATCTATGTCCTCGTGCGGCCGCGTCGCGGCACCAGCGCGCTCCGGCGGTTCGAGCGCATCGTCGCTGAATCGCCGGTGTTCGAACCTCTGGCCCGCCGACACGGCCCGTCACTCGGGCGCTTTCTCGCCGAGCGACTGCAGATCATCGAGGGAGACGCAGCACGGCCGGGCCTGGGTCTGAGCGAGGCAGACCGCGAGCGCCTGGCGCGCTCGGTGGATCTCGTCGTCAACTGCTCCGGGCTGACCGATTTCAATCCCGATCTGCGCGAGGCCGTGGCGGTCAACATTGACGCGGTCCTGCATGTGCTCGAGTTCGTCCGGCAGGCCGAACGGGCTGCACTGCTCCATCTTTCCACCTGCTATGTGGCCGGGATGCGCGACGGGCGCTTTGCCGAATGCCTGCAACCGGATTACACGCCCCGTGGAGTTGCCGGTTTCGATGCCGAAAGGGAGCTGGCCTGGCTGCGCCGGCGCATCGCCGAACTCGAGCAGCAGGCCGAGAGCGCCGAAGTCGAAGCTCTGCTGCGGCAGCAGTCGCGCCAGCAGACCCGGAGCGGGCAGGAGCTTTCCCCCGAAGCGTTCCAGCACCAGCTCCGCAAGAACCGCCAGCGCTGGTTGCGGCAGCAGATGGTCGCCGCCGGCATGCAGCGAGCCGCCGAACTGGGCTGGCCGAATACCTATACCTATACGAAAAGCCTCGCCGAATCGCTGCTGGCCCGCCGTGGCGCCGGGCAACGCATTGCCATCGTGCGCCCGGCCATCGTGGAATCCTCCATCGAGCGGCCGATTCCCGCCTGGAACGAGGGGATCAATACTTCCGCTTCGCTCTCCTACCTGCTGGGAACCTATTTCCGGCAGTTCCCGAGCAACGAACGCAAACGGCTGGATCTGGTGCCGGTGGACCTGGTGGCCCGCGGGATCACGCTGGTCGGCGCCGCCCTGCTCGAAGGGCAGCACGTTCCCGTCTATCATCTGGCCACTTCGGTTTCCAATCCGTGCAACATGGGTCGCGCCATCGAGCTCACCGGGCTGGCCCACCGGAAGTTTTACCGCACACAGCAGGGCCTGGAGTCCTGGCTGCGATCGCGCTTCGATCCCATCCCGGTCTCCAAACGCCGCTACCAGCGCCTGTCGGCCCCGGCGCAGAAGGCCTTCGTGCAGACCATCAACCGCGCGGCCACCCCGCTGTTCCGCCGGGCGCCGCTGGCGCGCCGGGAGCGCACGCTCGAGTGGGTCGAAAATCTCATCGCCCTGTTCGAGCCCTTTATTCTTCACAACGAACATGCCTTCGAAGACGACCAGATCCGGCTGCTGGCCGCGGGACTGCCCGAGGACGAGCGCGCCGTGTTCGGTTACGACCCGTTCACGATCGACTGGTGGGAGTACTGGATCAACATCCACGTCCCGGCCCTGCGCCGCTGGAGCTACCCGTTGATCGAAGGCCGGCATCCGGAAATCACTCCGCGCGAGTTTCGCTGGCCCGAGCCGGGCGAGCCCGTCCGGCAGGCGGCTCGCGAGACCGCCTAGAGAGGCGGAGCTTCCGTGGCGGTTTTCCTCACAGGGGCGACCGGCTACATCGGTAGCTATGTGGCTGCGCGGCTGCTCGCCGCCACTGCGGAACCGTTGAACGTGCTGGTGCGTGCCGCCGATCACCGTCAGGCACTCGAACGTCTCTGGCAGGCCTGGCAGCTCCATTTCGATGATTTTTCTCGCTTCCGCGAGCTGGTGGAAGGCCGCGTCACGGTCTTCACGGGCGACCTCACCGCCGAACGCTTCGGCCTGGATGCCGCTGCCTACGAGCGCCTGTGCGCCACTACCGATTCGGTCATTCACTGTGCTGCCTCGTTGAACCGCCGTTCGGAAAAAAGCTGTTTGAATGTGAACCTGCGGGGAACGCTCGAAGTGATCGAACTGGCCCGGGCTGCTGACCGCCGGGGAGGCCTGCGCCGGTTCAGCCACGTCAGCACCGTGGCCGTGGCGGGTCATCGGGCGCACGAAACCGTCCACGAGGACACGGCCATAGACTGGGAGCGCTCGGACTACGACCCCTACGCGCGAACGAAAAAATTTTCCGAGCTGATGGTGCGCCGCCTGCTCCCCCCCGATACGGTCGTCATCTTCCGGCCCAGCGTGGTTCTGGGCGACAGCCAGCGGCCGGAAACCACGCAGTTCGACATGGTGCGCGCCTTTGCCTTCCTGGCCGCACTGCCGGTGCTGCCGCTGGCACCGCAGGATCGGATTGACATCGTCCCCGTGGACTATGTGGCCGACGCCATCGTGCACATTCACAACCTGTCCCGCCCGCGCCATGCCATCTACCACCTCTCGGCAGGAGAACGCTCCGAACGCTACCGCGACATTACCGACACGCTGGCCCGGTGCGGTCTGGCGCGTGCGCCGCTGTATGTTCCGGCGCTCGGGCGGCCCTTTGCTGGCACGGTGGGCTGGCTGGCCAACCACGGCCCGCGGCGGCTGGCACGCGCGGCTGCGCTGCTCAAAGTGTTCTGGCCCTATCTGGTCTGGGACACGGTATTCGACAACAGCCGCGTGGTGGCGGAACTGGGACGCACGCCTGCGCCGTTCACGTCTTACTGCGCCCGGCTGCTGGACTACAGCCGGCGCCACCGCTTCCAGTATCCTTACCGCGGCTGGCCGATCGAGGCCCAGGTGACTGCCCCATGATGGACATCGGTCTTGAGCTCTGGATGGCCGGGTTGATCGAAACGGCGCGGCTGCGCTGGATGCTCGGTCACGGCGAGCGCTGGCGCCCGGGCCGCCCGCTGCGGCTGCTGTTTGCCGGCTACAACGGGACCCGCAACACCGGTTCCGACGTGCGGGTGCAGGAAATGCTGCGCCAGATCCGCCATGTGCTGGGCCCCGAACGCGTCGAACTCACGGTGATGACGCAGAACTTCGCCCTCACGCGGGGCTATTTCGAAGGGGCACGCCAGATCCACCTGCCCGACGTGTTCCCGCCCTTTCTGTTTCGCGAGGTGCCCCAGTACGACGGCGTGGTGGCGTGCGAGGGCTCCATGTTCAAAAGCCAGTTCGCCAACGCGCTGACCACCATGATGGTCGGCGCGCTTGGCCTGGCAACGGCCTGCAACCGGCTGGCCGTCGGTTACGGCGCCGAAGCGGGGCGCATGGACCCCCATCTCCGCTGGCTGGTCCGACGCTACTGCCGCGAGGCGCTGGTCATTACGCGCAACGAAGAATCCCGGCAGCGGCTGGCGGAACTCGGAATTCCGACCGAACTGGGCACCGACACGGCCTGGACCTTCGAGCCGCATCCGCCGACCTACGGCCTCCAGCAGCTCACCCGTGCCGGCTGGGATGGCAGGGCCCCCGTGCTGGCCCTGTGCCCGATTCATCCCTTCTGGTGGCCGGTGCGCGCCTCGATCGGCAAATTTCTGCTGGCCAAGACGACCGGGGCGTACCGGAGCAGCCAGTATCGCAGCATCTACTTCCACCGCTCCGGGCCCGCCGTCGAGCGGCAGTTTGCGCGCTACCTGAACGGCATCGCGCGTGCTGCCCGGGCCTTCTGCCAGCGCACCGGAGCCTTCCCCATCTGCATCGCCATGGAACAGCTCGATACGGGTGCCTGTCGCCGGCTGGCGGCTGAACTGCGCAATGCCCCGGTGTTCACTTCGGCCGAGTACGACATGTTCGAGCTGGTCAGCATCCTGCGCACCGCAACCTGGCTGGTCTCCTCTCGCTATCACGCCATCGTGACGTCCATGCCGGCCGGCGTCGTTTCCGCCGGAGTGACCATGGACGAGCGAATCCGCAACCTTCTCCACGAGCGCGGCCATCAGGAGTTGCTGCTCGGCGTCGACGACCCGGACCTCGAAGCACGCCTCGAACAGGTGCTCGAGCGACTGCGAACGGACGCCGAGGCCATCCGTCAGGCCTCGCTGCAGTGCGTGGCCCGCAACCTGCGGTTGATGGCGCGCATGGCTGTGTATTTCGAGGAACATCTCCAGCGCCTCTATCCGGATTTCCCCGTTCGTCAGGGCGTGCACTGCTGGGAGGAGTACCTACCGCCCCTGAGTCCGACGCTGCGTGCGCTGCTGGAGCAGTACGCGGCATGAACTTCGTTGAGCGCATCTGGAAACGTCTGCAGGACTGGGAGGAACGCCCCGTGCTGGGCGAGCTGCACGCCGGCGGGCCCGTGACCGCCACCGGACGCGAGCTGGCCTGCCGGATTCAGTGGACGCGGCAACAGTTGCGCCGGCTCGGGGTGCAGCCGGGCGATCGCTGTGCCCTGCTGGCACCGAACAGCATCGCCTGGGTGGCTGCCGACCTCGCCATCCTGGCCGAGGGAGCGATTGCCGTTCCTCTCTATACGCGTCAAACTCCGGCCGAGATCGAACAGATTCTGGCCGACTGCCAGCCACGCGTGCTCCTGGTGGGGGAAGCAGCCTGGGCGGACCGCGCGGGCGAGATCGGCCGTCAGTTGCCGCTGCTCGATCTGAGCGCTTACCGCAGCAACCCAGAACCCGAAGAACTCGAGCCGCCCTGCCCGCGGCTGGCCTCGGAACCGGTTGCGCTCATCTACACTTCGGGCACTTCAGGTCCCCCCAAAGGTGTGCCGCTCACCACCGGCGGCGTGGACTTCATCCTGACCCACACCCGCGAGCGGTTGGATCGGCTCATGCACGGACACGACGCAGAGGAGAAGGTGTTTCACTATTTGCCTCTGTGTTATGCCGGTTCCTGGATCCTGCTTCTGAGCTGCCTTTGCCGCAACGCGGTGCTGTGGTTTTCCGTCTCGCTGGACCGGCTGGCCGACGAATTCCGTCAGGCGCAACCCCATTACGTCCTCACTGTGCCCATCGTGCTGGAGCGTTTCCGGCGCGCCATCGAGCAGCAAATCCTCCAGCGCGGCCGCCTGGTGACGGGGCTGTACTCCGCCGGGGCGGCGGCATGGAAGCGACGCCTGCAGGGGGAGGCACGCTGGCTGGATGGTCCGGTGTCAGCCCTGGCCCGGCGGTTGCTGTTTGACCGGATTCGGCAGCAACTGGGCCATCAACTCCGCGCAATGATCTGCGGCTCGGCACCTCTGCGCGAGGAAACCCAGCTCTTTTTTCACATGCTCGGCATTCCCGTCCTGCAGGTATATGGCCTGACCGAAACGACAGCCATCTGCACGATGGACATTCCCGGAGAGGCCGTGCCGGGGTGGGTGGGACCGGCCATCGCTGGCATCGAAATGCGATTGAGCGAGCAGGGAGAAATTCTCGTTCGCGGCCCGAACATTTTTCCGGGGTACTGGAATCGTCCCGAGGAAACCGCCCGGGTGCTCCGCGACGGCTGGCTCTACACCGGCGACCGTGGCGAACAGGACAGCCGCGGAAACTGGCGCATTCTGGGACGCGTCAAAAATCTGCTCGTGCTGAGCTCCGGACACAATGTTTCGCCCGAGCCGCTCGAAGAAAGCCTGCTCGGGGAGATACCCGGGGCGCAGCAGGTGTTGCTGGTGGGGCACGGGCGACCGTTCCTGGCCGCCGTGATTACAGGTTCGGTGAAATCCGCCGACGTGCAGGCCGCGCTGGACCGCGTGAATGCCACGCTGCCGCACTACAAACAGATCCGGGGCTTTTTGATTCGTCCCGAACCGTTCACCGTCGAAAGCGGCCTGGTGACGGCCAACGGCAAGCTGCGGCGCGATCGAATCCTGGCGGTTCTGCAGGATCAAATCGAACAGCTCTATACCTCGTTGCGGCGGTAGACAGGCCATGCACTGCGGCGGGCTTTGGCCTTCGGCCCTCGACGCACCCGCACACCTCCTGCGATAATACGCGGCAGGCGACCCCGACGATGCCGATGCCGTCACGAGCACAGGAGAACGGGGATGCACGCACAGGGGCGAAAGATCGTTCTGGCAGCCAGTCCCTCCGAATCCTCCGAGTACATGCGCAGCACGTGGCGGCAGATGCTGCTGGCCACGCTGCCGGCCCGCTATGCGCATCTGCTGAAAGTACGCTGGTCGACCGAGGTCGAAACACTGCCCGACGGTCAGGCCCGTTACGTACCGCAGGGCCTGCGCATTATTGAATCGCTCCTGCTCGAGCGGTTCCCGGCCGAGGAGATTGCCGTTTGCTATCCGGATCAGTTCCATCTTTTCATCGGTGAAAACACCCGCGTGGTCGGCATCCATGCCCACAATCCGCTCGGGATCACGTTTGCCACCGATGTCTACGCGCAGTTCTACGGAGCCGACGTGGAACCGATCAACGCGGCGGAATTCCGGCGCATGATCACCCATCCCGTCCTGCGCCAGCACAAGCCGCACCTGAAGCTCATCGTCGGCGGACCCGGCGCCTGGCAGATCGAAAAAAAGGGCCTGCAGGACGAATGGCAGATTGACTGTATCGTCAACGGGGAAGCCGAAGAGCTGGCGGTGGACCTGTTCGAGAAGGCCCTGCGCGGCGAGCCGCTGCCCCGCTCGGTCGAGGGGCACAGTCCGCGCATGGAGAGCATTCCGCGGCTGCGCGGGCGCGCCACCTACGGCGCCGTCGAGATCACCCGCGGCTGCGGCCGCGGCTGCCAGTTCTGCTCGGTGGCGCTGCGCGCCGGCAAGAGCATTCCCCTCGAGCAAATCCTGCACAACGTGCGCGTCCAGGTGGCCGGCGGCGCCGATACCATCCTGCTCGTCACCGAGGATCTGTTCCTCTACGAGGCCGGGCCAAAATTCCAGGCCAACGTTCCCGCCCTCAAGCGCCTGCTGGAATCGGTCGTTGCTGTCCCCGGCGTGCGCTACATCGGCCTGACCCATGGCACCATGGCGCCCGTGGTAGCCCAGCCCGGCCTGATCGAAGAGCTGACTCCGATTGCCGTGGGCAGAAGTGTTCACCAGCACCGGGCCTCGACGCATCCCGAGAAGCGCTATCAGAATCTCTTCATCGGGATTGAAACCGGCTCGGTGCGCCTGTTCCGCCAGTTCATGAAAGGCAAGGCCTATCCCTTCCGCCCCGAGCAGTGGCCCGACGTGATCCTGAAAGGGATGAGCATACTGAACCGCAACAACTGGTTCCCCTTCTGCACCTGGATCATCGGCCTGCCCGGGGAAACCGAAGAAGACACCCGGGATTCGCTCGATCTGCTCTACTCGCTGAAAGATGCCAAATGGTGCGTGGTGCCGACGCTGTTCGTTCCCCTCGAAGACACGCGGCTCGAGAACAAGGAGGGCGCCAGGATCGTCAATCTCACCGACCGGCAGTGGGAGTTCTTCTTTACCTGCTGGCGCATGAATCTGGACTTCTTCCGCCAGTCGCCGAAGGTCCAGATGCTGTTCAATCTGGGCGTTCCGGTCTACTACTACCTGCTCGGCCGCAAGCTCTTCGGTGAGCGCATGAAATATCCTCTGTTGCGTCTGGCCCACTTCCCGGAGTGGTGGCTCCGGCGGCGGCTGTACCTGGACTTCAGTGGCCGGCGGCCGCCCCGCTACCGCGAACCCGACCACGTGCCGATCCCCGAAAACCGGCTGCGTCCCTCCATGCCGCAACTGGCGGTTCTGTCATGACCGGCGCCCGTTCAGGTGAGCCGGCGTTGTTCGGTGCCCCCCGATGACTGCCTATCAGGGCCAAACGCTTTCCTGGGAGTTGCGCGCGGGGGTACTCGAGGTCTGGCTGCACCGGCCGCCGTGCAACGAAATTGGCTCCCAGACACTCGAGGAACTCGAGCGCCTCGCCGATACGGTCGCCGAGCAGGCCGAAAACTGGGTCGGCATCGTGATCGCCAGCCGCCTGCCGGCGGGGTTCAGTGCCGGTGCCGACCTGCGAGAGCTTTACCAGCGAATGCAGCCGCTGCCGGTGGAGGAGCGCCAGCGCGGGGTGCGTGACTTCCTCGAGCGCATTCACCGCGCCCTGCTGCTGCTCGACACCGCCCCGGTGCCCGTGCTGGCGGCGGTACACGGCGTGTGTTTCGGAGGCGGCTTCGAGCTCGCCCTGGTTGCCGATGTGATGGTGGCCGATGTCACCGCGCGCTTCTGCTTTCCGGAGCTTCGCCTGGGTTTGATCCCGGGCTTTGGAGGCATTCCGCGGCTGAAGCGAGAAGTGGGCAACGGCCTCGTCCGCGACCTGCTGCTGACCGGGCGGAGCCTGAATGCCACACGGGCGCATCAGCTCGGCCTGGTCAGCCAGCTCGTCGCCGAAGGCCGCGCCTTCGAAGCTGCCCGCCGAACCGCCGAGCACCTCGGGCGGTTTGACCGCACCACGGTGGCCAGCGCGAAAGCTTTTCTCAAACCCGTTCCCTATGCGGAACTGCGCGGGGAGATCGAGCTGTTCTGCGAACTGTTCGCCCGGCCCGCAGTCGAGGAAGGTTTGCGGCGTTTTGTCGAAAATACTTCCCCGCTTCCCTACCTGCCCTGAGGCTGCCGGCATGCGTTGCCCCGCTCGCGGGTTGTCGCTAGGATAGCCGACGAGGGACGGAGAACCGGGAGAGACCATGCGGACGCTGGAACAGACCCTCGAGGAAATCCTCACGCTGACCAGCCAGCATTTCCGCATTCCGCGAGCCGAGCTGTCGCCCGATGACGATTTCTTCAAGAAACTGGGCATTGACAGCCTCCAGGCGCTCGACCTGCTCACGCGCCTGGAACGCCACTTTGGCGTCGAGCTCCCCGACTACGAACTGCAGGGAGTCAGCGATTTCCGCACCCTCGCCCGACGCATCCACGACCGCGCGGGATGAAGCCGATGTATCCCCAGGCAGCTTCCTGAAGCCCCATGCTGGACCTCACGCAGTATGAAAGCCTGGGTGCGGCCCTGCAGGCCGCACTTGTCCGCTACCGCCGGCATCTGTGTCTGATCGAGGCGGATCGCGACCGCGAAAACGCCCGGCTCACCTACGACGACTTCCGCCGTGCCGCCATCCCGGTGATGCGGGCCCTAGAGGCCGCTGGCTTCTCTGCAGGCGACCGCGCCTCGATTTTGATGTCCAACCAGTCCAAATGGCTGATCTCCGCCTACGCCGTTCTGCATCAGGGCGGCGTGCTGGTGCCTCTGGACTACAAGCTGACGCCCGAGGAGCAGCTCGCCCTGCTGGCACATGCGCGGCCGCGGGTGCTGGTGGTGGAATATCCGCTCTGGAAAGCGCTGTGCGGAGCCCGGAGCGAGGGCGCGTTCCTGCCCGAACTCGTGCTCGTGACCGAAGCACCTCCGGGCGCTGCGCTGGAGGGCGCACAACGCTGGGAAGCCTGCCCCGCCGGTCCCGAGCCACCTCTGGTCCCGCGGCGACGTGAGGACTGGGCAGCGATCGTCTACTCCTCCGGTACCGGCGGCCGTCCCAAGGGCTGCGTGCTGACCCATCACAATTACCTCGAACAGTGCCGGGCGCTGACCGCCTGGTATCCGTTCTGGCCCGGCGTCCGCTATCTCAGCATCCTGCCCACCAACCACGCCATTGACTTCATGGTGGGCTTCATCGGTCCCTTTGTCTGCGGGGCCGCGGTGGTGCACCTGCGCACACTCCGGCCGGAGTACGTTCGCGAGGCGTTCACCCGCTACCGCATCACGTACGCCAGCGTCGTTCCGCTCATGCTGAAAAACCTGGAGCGCGCCCTGCGCGAGCGTATCGAGGCCTTGCCGCCTTCTCGTCGGCGCATGCTGCAGGCTCTGATTGCGGTGAATCGTGCGCTGACACGCAGTCGGCCGCGGCCCTGGCTCAGCCGCCTGCTGTTGCCGCAGATCCACCGCGCCTTTGGAGGCAGGCTGCGTGCCTTAATCGTCGGCGGCGCCTTCTGCGAACCTTCCACCCTGCAGTTCTTCTACGATCTGGGCATTCCCGTGGCCAACGGTTACGGCCTGACGGAGGCGTGCACGGCGGTGACCGTCAACGACCTCAAGCCATTCCGGGCCGACACGGTGGGCAGGCCACTGCCGGGGCTGGAAGTGCGGATCCACGAGCCCGACGCCGAGGGCGTGGGCGAAGTGATCGTACGCGGGCCAACCGTCATGTCGCACTACCTGGACGACCCGGAGCTGACGGCCGAAACCATCGTGGACGGCTGGCTGCACACCGGGGACCTCGGCTGGTTCGACGCCCAGGGCCATCTGCACCTAGTTGGCCGCAAAAAGAACATGATCGTCACGGCCGGGGGCAAGAACGTCTATCCTGAAGATATCGAACGCGTGTTCGAAGGCCTGCCGGTCAAGGAGTTCTGCGTCTTTGCAGCGGATTACCTCTGGCCCCGCCGGGGTCTCGGTGACGAAGCCCTGGTGCTGGTGCTGCGTCCGGAACCGACGGCGCAGCTGGAGCCTTCGCTGCGCGTGCAGATCGAGCAGCACAACCGCCGCCTGCCCGATTTCAAGCGTGTGCACGGCTTTCTGCTGTGGGAGCAGGATTTCCCGCGGACGGCCTCGCTCAAAATCAAGAGAAACGAACTGGCCCGCCAGATTGCCGAACGGATGGGCCGCGACGCTGTGATCTGGCTATGAGCCAGAAGCCCTTTGTCGTGATTGCGAACCCGGCCGCCGGCAACGGGCGCGGCTGGAGTCGCGTGAACGGGTTGCTCGAGCGGTTACGCCGGGCCTGCATCCCTCTGCATGTGTACCGCACCGAGCGCCCGGGCCATGCCGCCGAGCTGGCCCGATCCGCGTACCGGGCCGGCTATCGCCGCTTTCTCGGCATCGGCGGGGACGGAACGGCTTTTGAGATCCTCAACGGGCTGTTTCCGGACGCCGCCGCTGCCGGTGCCCCCGAACTGGCCCTGCTGCCTGCCGGCACGGGGAACTCCTTCCTGCGGGATTTCACGCGACAGCCCGAGCGAGACGTCATCGAAGCCATCCTCCAGGGCCGCGCCCGTCGTTGCGATGTCTTCCAGCTCGAGCATGCCGGCGGCACGCTGTTTTTCATCAATCTGCTCAGCCTGGGCTTCGCTGCCGATGTGGCCGCTTTCCGCAACCGCCACTTCCGGCGCGGAGGTCAGCTCGGCTATTTGGTCTGTCTGCTGGCCTGTCTGGCCCGGCTCCGCCCGCAGAGTTTTCCCCTGCAGGCGGACGACGAACCGACCGACGCGCGCCCCTGCCTGTTCTTGAGTTTCAACAACAGCCGGTTTACCGGCGGTAAAATGCTCATCGCGCCGATGGCCGATCCAGCCGATGGTCTGATCGAAATGGTGCGCTGGGAACCTATCGGCCGGTTGCGACTGCTGTGGAATCTTCCCGGACTCTACACAGGGCGGCACATCCATCACCGCCTGGCCTCTCGCCGGCCAGCGCGCCGGATCACCTTTCTGCTCGAGCGGCGGGTCAACGCGATGGTGGATGGCGAAAGTCTGGAGCTGCAGTGCCGTCGGCTGGACGTGCTGCCGGGAGCGCTGTGGCTGCTGGTGTGAGACGCTTCTGGCTGCGCCTGCGTGCCGCGGCGCTGTGGGTCGCCAGCGGACTGCATTTCTTCCTGCTCAGCCCGGTGATCTTCCTGATCGAACTGGTGCTGGACCCGCGGCGTAACGATCGGCCCCTGCGCTGGTTTTTCCGCAACGTGCTGCGCGTGGCCGGCGTGCGACTCGAGGTGCGGCGGGCACCGGGATTCAATCCGCACCGCACCTACCTGTTCGTGGCGAATCACGTCAACCTGTTCGACCCGTTCGTGCTGTTTTCGGCCATTCCGCAGCCGCTGCGGGGCCTCGAACTGGAATCGCACTTTCGCATCCCCGGCTACGGCTGGATGGCCCGGCGCTTCGGCAACATCCCGGTGCAGAAGAATGCCACGCCGGCGCAACTGCGTCAGCTTTGGCGGCGCACCCGGGAAACGCTCGATGGCGGCCTCAGCCTGGCCGTCTTCCCCGAAGGCGGCCGCACCCGCGACGGCCACGTGGGCCGCTTTCACGACGGGGCCTTCCGCATGGCGATCGAGTTCGGCTATCCGATCGTGCCGGTGAGCATCACCGGCTCGTTCGAGTTCAACCGCAAGGGAGACTGGATGCTCTATCCGTCCACCATTGTGGTGGTGCTGCACGAGCCGATCGAAACACGGGGACTCACGCGCACCGACGTCGCCGCGCTGCGCGAGCGGGTGCGGTCGATCATCGCCGAAACCGTCGAACGCGCCCGACGCGGCGAGCTGACCTGAGCGCTCAGGTTCGACCGGCCATCAGCAGGCGCCCGGCACGCAGTTCCTGCCGCGTATAGACAATGCGATGGATGACCGTCAGGGTGGCCAGCACCGCAATGACCCACAGAACGGCCGCCATCCGCCGGAAGGCGCCACCGAGGATCAGCAGCACCAGCCGCTCGGGCCGCTCCATGAAGCCCACCTTGCAGCTCGGGATGAGCACTTCGGCGCGCGCCCGCGTGTAGCTGACCATGAACGAGCTGGCCATCGCGACCGCCGCCAGTATGACGTAAAACGACTGCCCGGCCACCGCATAATGCACCACCAGACCGGTGTAAAGGAGAATGTCCGAGTAGCGGTCCAGCGTGGAGTCCAGAAAGGCGCCGAAGGGCGTGGCGCGGTTGGCGCGGCGCGCCACCTGCCCGTCGAGCATGTCGAGAAAGCCGGCGAGGAAAATGCCGGCTGCCGCCAGCCCGAACCGGCCCGCCCCGAAGGCCATGGCCGCGGCCACGGTGACCGCGAAACCGAGAAAGGTCAGAACATTGGGATTGACTCCGGCTGCCCCCAGCGGCCGGACAATCCGAATCAGAAGCCAGCGGCCGCCACGTCCCACCCAGGCTGTCCAGGGCATCGCTCCGCTCCAGCGGCTCTATCTTAGCCACCGGCTCCGGCTCGCTCAATCGGACGCACCGCATGAGCCGCGCCCGTCGGCTAAGATAGGCCCATGCCCGAGGCAGGAAACACCGTGCCAGACGGCCCGCAGATTTCCAAACCACAAAGCGGCCTGCGTCGGCTCGCTCGGCGCATCTTGCCTTACGCCGGAACGGCCCTGGCACTGATTTGGATTCTTCACCGCATTTCGCTCCGCCGCCTGGCGGTCGTTCTCGCCACGGCCGATTACGGCCCCTTTCTGTTGCTGATGGGCGCCAACGCAGCGATCTATTTTCTCTGGGACACGGCTGTCCTCACGCTGGCCACGCGCTGGTTTCACGGACCGGTGCGCTACCGGGATGTGCTTCCGGTGCGCGCTGCAGCCTACATCGCCGCTACGGTGAACGCGGAAGTCGGTGGAGGTACGACCGCCGTTTATCTGGCCCGTCAGGCGGGCGATTCCGTCTGGAGCGTCGCCGGCACCGTCGTCTTCCTGACGCTTGTGGAGTTCACCCAGCTTGCGGCCTGGATGACCCTGGGCTGGCTCCTCCATCCCGAACTCCTTCCTCGCATCCTGCTGCTGGCTCCGGCAGGTCTGGCGGCCTTCTGGCTCGCCATGTTCCTCAGCAAGCGCGGCCGCAGGTGGCAGAAGCACCCTGGAACAGAACTCCCGCAGAGCCTTCCCGGCCGCTGGAGCAAATTCCGGCACACGTTTCAGCGCGTCCGGCCCGTGCAGTGGCTTCTTCTGCTGCTGGTGAAGGCGCCGCTGGTGGCGGTCGCCGCTGTGTTTCACTTCTGGGGCGCCCGCTGCTTCGATCTGCATCTCCCGCCGGGCATGTTGCTGGCGGGTCTGCCCACGATCTTTCTGCTGGCCGCCCTTCCCGTAAGCGTGGCCCATCTGGGCACGACGCAGGCGGCCTGGATCTTTTTCTTCGGTCGCTTCGCAAGTCCCGAGCGTCTGCTCGCCTTCAGCCTGGCTGCACACCTGAGTTTCGTTCTCACCCGGGCCTGCCTGGGGGCACTGCTGCTGCCGCGGGCCATTCGCGAGCTGCTTCCACTGGCAGAACAGGCGCTTCCTGCCATAGTCACCGTGCGGGACGGCCGCGCATGAAGGTGGCCGACGAGCTGCGCATTCGCGCCCTGCCGGGGCTGGGCGAAGTCCGGCCCGGTGACGACCTGGCCGCCGTTATTCTCCAGGCACTGGCCGCCGCGCGCTGGACCGTTCTGCCGGGAACGATCTTCGTCGTGGCGCAAAAGATCGTCTCCAAAGCCGAAGGACGGATTATTGCCCTCGACAGTGTCGAGCCCTCTCCCCTGGCCCGTCGCTGGGCCGAAGCCTCTGGCAAGGATCCGCGCCTGGTCGAGCTGGTGCTGCAACAGTCGCGACGCATTGTGCGCATGACCGCAGGCGTGCTGATCGCCGAAACCCATCACGGCTTTGTCTGTGCCAATGCCGGCGTGGACAGCTCCAATGCCCCGCCGGGCTGCGCCATCCTGTTGCCGGCGGATCCCGACGCTTCTGCTGAACGCCTCCGCCAGCGCCTGCATGCAGGCCTGGGAGTCCCGGTGGGCGTCATCATCTCCGACAGCTTCGGCCGGCCCTGGCGCGAAGGCCAGGTCAACGTGGCGCTGGGCGTCGCCGGAGTGGCACCACTGCGGGACTACCGCGGCCTTCAAGATCCTTTCGGACGCCGCCTTCAGGCCAGCCTGATCGCCACCGCGGACGAACTGGCCGCGGCTGCCGAGCTCGTCATGGGCAAAATCGAAGGCCGTCCGGTCGCCGTCATCGAAGGACTGGAGCCAGGCGAAGAGGGAACTGCACGCCAGCTCCTGCGGAAACCCGAGCAGGACCTGTTCCGCTAGCGGCACTTGCGCTGGCCCGCAACGATGGCAACAATGGCAGGTTCCGCGACTGAACGACCGTGAGTCGTACGATCGCCATCGTCGGAGGAACCGGGGCCGAGGGATCCGGACTGGCCTGGCGGTGGGCACGTGCGGGCGAGACCGTTGTGATCGGCTCACGCGACCCGGCCCGCGCCGCGGCCTGCGCAGAATCCATCCGGCAACGCTTCCCCGCTGCCCGCATCAGCGGGCGATCGAATGCCGGCGCCGTGGCCGAGGCCGACGTCATCGTTCTGACGGTCCCGTTTCCTGCACACATCGGCCTGCTCAGGCAACTCCGCCCTGCGCTCACCCGTCCCGCCGTTCTCATTGATACCACTGTGCCTCTCGAAGCTACCCTGGGGGGTTCGCCCACGCGATTGCTGGGAGTCTGGAAAGGTTCGGTGGCCGAACTGACGGCGGCACTGGTTCCCCGAACCGTGCAGGTGGCCGCCGCCTTTCACACCCTTTCCGCCGAGCTGCTACAGGGAGAAGGACCGGTCGAAGCCGACGTGCTCGTGTGCGCCAGCGATGAGATGGCCCGCGGGGTAACCTGCGAACTGGCAGAAAAAATCCCCGGCGTGCGCGCAGTGGACGCCGGGGGACTGGATGGAGCTCGCCTACTCGAACACCTGACGGCGCTTCTGATTCGCCTGAACCTGCGCTACCGCGTCACGCAGGCGGGCGTGCGCTTTACAGGCCTGCCTCTGCCCGACGCACCGCGCGGGCAGGGCTAGAGATTGCTTCAGGAACCCGCCTCCGAACTGCTTCGATTCTGCATTTGCTCGGCACACCGCAGGCAGTAACGTGCCCAGGGCAAAGCCTGCAGGCGGCGCGGAGAGATTTCCTCGCCGCAACTCTCGCAGATCCCGTACTCCCCAGTTTCCATACGGGCCAGTGCCGCCTCGACCTCACGCAACAACTGGCGCTCGCGTTCGAGCGCTTCGCGGGTCATGTCCTGCAGAAAGTCTTCCGTGGCCAGTGCCCCCATGTCGTCCGGAATGAGCACCCCGCTGCGATCGGCCACTTCCGACTGATGCCGCCGCAGATGTGCGCGCAGCTCATCCCGCTTGGCACGAAGCTCCTTTTCGAGCTCGGCCAGCAGGCGCTCGGAACGATTCGAGGTTCCTGACTTCTTCTGAACCACTTCAGCCGTCGCGGTCATGGCCCGGCCCTCCTTTTGTCCCTGCTAATAGATGCAGCCGTCCAGGCAAAGGATGCAGCCCGTGCGGTGGGACTGCCTGCATCTTCGGGCAGGCAGGCTCATCCTTATAAAAGGAGAGTTATCAGGGGCTCCCGGCCAGCATCCATCCTGGCCGGTTCGGGTCATGGGGACGGAACGAACCGGTCTGGCCGTGGACCCTTCTGCGGAGGTTCCCATGCGCGGCACGAACGAGTCACGTGTCCTGCTCCGCAGCCACACCCCGTTGCCTCCGGGCGTCACTCTGCAGGGAGAGCCCATCAGTGCCACCTGGGTCCTGTTGACCGTGCCCCAGGCCGACGCCCTGCGGCGGACTCTCGAAAACGCAGGCTGGCACTTTCTGCTTCTGCCGCCTGCCATCCGCGCTCTCGGCCTGGGCTGGAGCCGGCGCACTGCGCTGGCGGCTGCGCTGCGCAAACTCGCCCGCAGGGCCGACCGCGCTCACCTGAACGCCGTGCAGGTCACGCAGGTGAAAACGCACGCGGCCGGTGGTATTGTCGTGGCCGTGGTCCACGGATACCTCCGGCACATCCAGCGCGGCGCCCTGCTGGAAACTCTCGGCGGTCCCTCGGCCCTGCCGGCCGATCCCACGCAGGCGGCCCGGACACCCAACCCCGTCACGGGGACCACAGCGGGGACCACAGGAGGTCAGCCATGGCGGTTCCGGCACTGGAGACTCTTTCCCGCATCCCTGCTCCGGTCCTGAGCGCCTACCTGAACATCAACCCGGCCCTGGAGCGCAATCAGAGTCATCCGCCAGGCTATCTGGCCTGGCTGCGGGATCAGGCGCGTCGACTGGAGTCCACGGTCGCAGCCAGTGACCGTGAGCTCTTCCGCGAACAGGTGCAGCGCCTGGAGAAGTCTTTGCTCCAGGAAGTGCCCGAAGGCCGGGGCCTGGTCGTCTTCTCCGGACCCGGAAACTGGCAGCGTATGGTGCTGCAGGTCGAAGTTCCCGATGCGCTGAGCTGGGGTCCGCCCGAGCTGACGCCATTGATTCGCCTGCTCGAGGAGCAACGATCCTGCGGGCTTGTTCTGGTGGATCGAAGCGGCGCGCGCTTTTTCCGCTACAGCCTCGGCGAGCTCATCGAGGATCACGACGAGGCGATCGCGTTCGATACCAGTCAATGGCGCCGCAAACATCTGATGCCACCCAGCCAGCCCGGCATCGAGCAGGTGCGCGGCTCGCAGCGGGATGCCTTCGAGCGGCGCATCGAAGCCCAGTACGTACGCTTCCTCGCACAGGAGGCGGGCCACCTGCTGCAGTGGGCCGATCGGCACCGCCTGCCGGTGATCTTTGTCGCCGGGGCAGCCGACCTCACCGAGCTGCTGCTCCAGGAGGCACCGGAATCCCTGCGGAATCGTCTGGTGCGCATCGGCAAGGACGTCGTGCACCGCACGCCGGCAGAACTGCGTGAGCTGGTCGCCCAGGAATTGCGGCGGTGGGAACAAGAACACGAGCGCCAGCTGGTCGAACGACTGCTGGATGAGAGCAACGGCACGCGGGCTGTCGTCGGGCTGGCAGCGACCGTCGAGAAACTCCAGCAGGGACTGGCCTGGCAGCTCGTCCTCGCCCGGAGCTGGGATGCGCACGTGCACTATTGTCCGCACTGTCAGTGGATCGAACCCGATGGCTCCGGTACGTGCGCCGTCTGTGGCGGTCCGCAACAGGCCGTGAGCCTGCGCGCCGTGCTGCCATCCATGGCAGCTCGCTACAAGGCCGTTCTCGAAATCGTGGATGGGGAGGCGGCCAGGAAACTTCTACCTGCCGGCGGGATCGGTGCCCGTCTCCGCTGAAGGCCCCGGGCCGGTGGCCGGCCTCGTCTCAACCGGCAGGCTGGCAAAACCCGGCGATTTTTTTCTTTCAAGGAGCCTCGCCGAAGCCGCTGCGCAAGGCTAAACGTGTGGGATTTTTTCCTCACAGAAGAAGTGCCCGGGGCGGGAGTCGAACCCGCACGGCCGCAGTCGGCCAGAGGATTTTAAGTCCCCCGCGTCTGCCGTTCCGCCACCCGGGCTCGCTTGATTCCCCAAAAGCTATCGCACCGCCGCTCGCCTGTCGAGGGGCTGAGGTGGCTGCGCCTGAACCCGGTGCGGAACCACCGGTTTTGTTGAATCGAGGATCCGGCTGTGTCTGGCGAGGGCCCGGAGATCACCGGCCCGGGCAAGGAGAGGCAGAAAAGATTGCTTTCAGCCTCTGACTTCGACTCGCCGCGCGTAGTTGCCGTCGCGCTCGGGGACGAACTCGACGACGACCGAGCGGCCTTCCTGACCCTTCAGTTCATTGAGCGTGGGACGCGAGGAACCACTGACAATTTGAGTTTTCGGCGTCACCTTGAAGTCGTAAGGGACGTCGTTGGGGCCGGACACGATCAGCAAATTCTGGTCTGGCACGACCATCAGGATGCGCCCGGAGAGCGTTTCGGGGACACCGAAACCCGCAGCGGCTTCTGCCGGGCGGGGTTCGCCTCGGGTCGCTTTCTGCGCCTGAGCCTGTGCGGCACCGGCCACCAGGATCAACCCTATCAGTACAGCCACTCCACGCGCTGCTGTCTTCACCATCTTCGTTCCACCTCCTGCAAAGCCTCGTCCGAACGCCGCTGGTCCCGCGCCGCTTTCCGGCCGGCAGCCCCCTCAGGCCAGGGCGACCAGCTCCGCCGGCAGAGTAAAACGCACGTCCTCGCGGATGAGCGCGAGGTCGCGTTGATCGCTGAAGCCCATCTGCGCCAGCCGCTCGCTGACCTGCTGCACCAGAATCTCCGGGGCGGAGGCTCCGGCCGTCAGCCCGACCCGCTCGATTCCTTCGAACCATTCAGGCCGCAAATCGTTCTCGTCTTCGATCAGCCGGGCCGGGACGCCGCACCGCTGGGCTACCTCCACCAGCCGGTTCGAATTCGAGCTGTTGGCCGAGCCAACCACGAGAATCAACTGAACTTCCCGCGCCAGATGCTCGACCGCCTCCTGCCGGTTCTGCGTGGCATAGCAGATATCGCTCGATTTGGGACCGATGATGTTCGGGAACCGCTGCCGCAAGCGATCCACGATCTCCTGCGTGTCGTAGAGGCTGAGGGTGGTCTGGGTGAGATAGGCGAGTTTGTCCGGATCGGGCACTTCGAGCCGGTCCACCTCTTCGACGCTGCCGACGATGAGGGTCTGCTCCGGAGCTTCGCCGGAAGTGCCGATGATTTCCTGATGGTCGCGGTGGCCGATCAGAATAATCGTGCGGCCTTCGCGAGCGAAGCGCTGGGCCTCGAGATGCACCTTGGTGACCAGCGGGCAGGTGGCGTCAATCACGCGCAGACGCCGTTCGCGGGCCTGCTCGCGCACCCGCGGCGGCACGCCGTGGGCGCTGAAGATCAGAACCGATCCCTCGGGAACCTCTTCCACACTCTCGACGAAAATCGCGCCGCGCCGGCGGAGCTGGTCCACGACGTGACGGTTGTGGACGATTTCGTGGTGCACATAGACCGGCGGTCCATAGGCCTGCAGCGCCAGCTCAACGATGTCCACCGCCCGGACCACTCCGGCGCAGAAGCCGCGCGGACGCACCCGCACCAGAATTTTCCCCTGCTGTTCCCCGTTCTGGCTCATCTCTGCTCCCGTCGCTTCGGTCGCCCGACGCCCCTATGATACTCGATTCCTGCCCCGGTGCCAGCCGCGGACGCACCCGCACGATTCGGCTAAAGCCCTCGGCAAAAGTGGGCGGCTCCAGGCGTGCTGCCATCCGGCGCACAGCCGCTTCGGGAACCCTTCGGCGGCGCTGCTGATTGCGCAGCAGGCACTGCTCGAGAGGCGTGTCGAAAAATAAAGCCTCCACGGTCGCGCCATACTGCCGGGCCAGCCGGAAAAACGGAGCGCGCTCACGGCGCGTCAGGTTGGTCGCATCCACGTAGCTGACCGGCCGACCGAGCTCGAGCCTTTCGGCCAGCAGGCGGTGAAGCAGGCGAAAGATACGCTCCGGATCGCGCTGATCGGCCGCGTTGTCGTACAGCAACTGGCGCAGAAGGTCGCTGGAGAGCGGGACGATCCCGCGGCGGCGGAACCAGGTGCTCTTGCCCGAGCCCGGCAGACCAATCGCCAGCACGATGCGGGGTACGGGCCGGGACGATGACGCCTCTCCAGCGCTCTGCTGGCCGTTCCGGAGAACCTCCATGCCCGGAGACTCCGGCAGCTAGTTTACGCACCCCGGGACTGCAGGGAGGCCATTTTCAGTGGGCCGGATTCGGGCGCGAACCCGCCACCCAGTGATGCCGCTCCAACCACGACGCCTGCCGACGCATCGCAGCCGCCACTGCCGTGCCCTGCTGTTCCGCCCACTGTACCGCTCGCTCCAGCCCCTCGGCGGTCAACGCCAGCACCATCGCCGCCACCAGCAACGGCACGGCGATCAGAGCAAAAATCAACCACGCCGCACCAAGCTGCAACAGAAGTCCGGGCTGCCAGGCCATCCACAGCAGAATGGCTCCGGCGGCCACCCAGACACCCAGAGTTGAGGTGGGAAGATTCTGGCTGTTCATCTTTGAGCCCCGTCCTATTTACTTAGATGCTGCAGCCGGAGCAGAAGATTTTTTCTCGAAGGTGCGGGGAGCCTGTTGGGTCACCTGGCCTTACGGTGCCATCGAGAGGGCTTTCAGCCGACGGACCAGCCCGCTGCGCACCAGAAGGGCCAGCGATTCGATGAAGAAATTGCGGGCGTAGTGCTCGCGCCGCGCATCCGGCCAGGCCGCCAGGGGGCAGAGGCGCAGCAGGCACTCAGACGTTTCCGGGGCGAGAAGGAAACGCGGCGGTCGGTGCGTGAGCCAGCCGATGTAGGTATGCGTCCAGCGCAAGAGACTGTCCGGCTGCCGAACGAGTTCGTCGAACTCCGGGCTGGAGGCGGGACGGATGGCCACGGCCACAGCAGCGCTCGGCCCGGCATCGGCACTTGTGACGTCGGGGGACTGGAGCACACAGCCGAGGAAGAAGCCAGCCCGTGCCTGCCTGCCGAGCGGCCGCTCGAAGATCCAGCCCACGCGCTCGGCCGTCTGCACGGCGCGAGGCCGATAGCCGCGCAGATACGGCCGGGCCAGCCGGGCCACCTCCGGCGTACACCACCAGGGACGCGATGAGCGGCTAGTGGCCTTCGAACGGGTAGCGTTCACCGCTCACTACCGCCTGGGCAACTTCCCGCCGGAGCGCCACCACGTCGGCTGGCTCGCGACGCGCCAGCCGCCGCAGCAGGGCCAGCCGGGTGCGCCGGTCGTCGCCTGCCGTCGAGGCGACGATAGCCATGCGTGCCTGCTGCTCGACGCGATCGGCCGCCTCGTGCAGAAAGACCCGTGCCGCCGCTTCGAGTCCCGCCGGTGGTGCCTGCCCGCGCTGCGCCGCCTGCTCGGCGCGCAGCAGAGCCGACTCCATGGCGTAAATCTCCATCACCAGATCGGCCAGAGCGCCGACGATCTCCTGCTGGTCGGCCAGCGCTTCCCGAAACCGCTCCACGGCCGTTCCGGCAGCCAGCAGAAAAATCTTCTTTACCTGCTCCACCAGCAGCCGCTCCGGGCCCAGCGGACCCGGCGCGGGCTCCGGTTCGACCGGGCCGGCCAGCACGGCGTCTGCAACCCGCAGTGCGGCCGGCACCAGTGGCAGCGTGCCTGCCATCGCACGTTTCATGAGCATCTGCACGATGACCAGCCGGTTGATTTCGTTGGTGCCCTCGAAGATTCGATTGATCCGGCTGTCGCGATAGGCCCGTGCCACCGGGTAGTCTTCATGGAAGCCGTAGCCGCCATAGATCTGCACGGCTTCGTCCACCACTGCGTCGAGCATCTCGCTGGCGAGAACCTTTGCGATCGAGCACTCGATCGCATACTCTTCGAGCACCTTCATGGTGCCTGCGGGGGAAGATTCCAGGGCGGCCCGCGCGGCGTCCATCATCCCCGCCGTGCGATAAATCAGCGATTCGACGGCATAAATACGAGCCGCCATTTCGCCCAGCTTGGTGCGGATCAGCCCGAACTCGGAGATGGGGCGTCCGAAAGCCGTCCGCTCCCGGGCATAACGCGCAGCCGCTTCCAGAATGTACTTGGCCCCGCCCAGGCAGTAGGCGGCCAGCGAAAACCGCCCGTAGTTCAAAATATTGAAGGCGACCACGTGGCCGCGCCCGATCTCGTAAAGCAGGTTTTCGCGCGGGATCCGGGCATTTTCAAAGAACACGGGCACCGTCGAGCTGCCCCGGATCCCCATTTTTTTCTCCTCGGGACCGACGCTGAGTCCGGGCGTCCCACGCTCGACGATGAAGCAGGAAAACTGCTCCCCGCCTACCCGGGCAAAGACGATGAACACGTCGGCAAAGCCGCCGTTGGTGATCCACATCTTTTGCCCGTTCAAAATCCAGTGCGCACCGTCGGGCGAGAGGTCGGCCCGCGTGCGGGCGGCCAGGGCGTCGGAGCCGGCGTGGGGCTCCGACAGGCAGTAGCAGGAGAGCAGCTCGCCCGTGGCCAGCCTGGGCAGGTAACGCCGTTTTTGCTCCTCGGTGCCAAAGTAAACGATCGGCAGTGTGCCGATGCCCGCATGGCCGCCATGGCTGACGGCGAACGAAGCATAAGCGGCCAGCTTTTCAGCCAGCAGCGTGGCCGAAACCCGATCCAGCCCCGTCCCTCCGTATTCTTCCGGAATGCCCCCGCCCAGCAGTCCAATGGCACCGGCCCGGCGCAGCAACTCGGGCATCAATCCCGGTCTGTGTTCCTCGAGCTCGGGCACGTGCGGCAGCACCTCGCGCTTGACGAATTCTTCAGCCGTCTGCCCGATCAACCGCTGGTCTTCGGTCAGGTGGGCGGGTGTGAACACTTCGCCCGGGTCTACAGAAACCAGCAAGAATTCCCCGCCCTTGAGGGCGCGATACGTAACCGCGCTGTCGGCCACCTGAGGCCTCCTGGAGGCTCCTGGCTCCCGCTCCTCAGCCGCAGTCGGCGGCCTGCTTGAGGGTCTCGATGTACTCGGCCGGGAGCTTGTGCTCCTCCGCTCCCTGCAGAATGATCTGCAAATAATGGTTGGCGGGTTTCAGCCCCTTTTCGACCCGGGTAGCAATGTACGTCTGGGCGGGGATGCGGCGGCCTTCTTCGTCCACGACAGTGACTTCGATACGGCGGTAGTGCTCGGGCACGCCCTCGAAGCGATCGAGTGCGCGCAGACCCGCTTCGGTCAGCCGGTAGAGCACGCCGTAAACGGTCTTCCCCTGTGCCGGCCGAATATTGGCCGTCGCCGTACCGCCCCGCGCCTTCTTGTTGAAAACGACTTCGTAGTTGTCCAGCCGGGCCACCTTTTCCTCCAGGATCTCCCCGGCCCGCGAGCGCACCTGCGCGCTGCTCATATTGCTGCCGTAGGCGAAGTACCAGACTGTTTGTGGCATAGCTTTTTATTCGTCTAGGAGCTGAAACTGAACCGCCTCATGTTAGCCGGAACGACTGCTGCCGGCAACGGGAGGCCGCGCTAAGCGCCTGTCCATTCGAAGATCCCCGCGGCTCCCATCCCGCCCCCCACGCACATCGTCACCATCCCGTACCGCGCCCGCCGTCGGGCCAGCTCGGCCAGAAGGCTGACCGTCAGCCGGGCACCGGTGCAGCCCAGCGGGTGGCCCAGCGCGATGGCGCCGCCATTGGGATTGACCCGCGCCGGATCGAGGCCGGCCTGGGCGATCACTGCCAGAACCTGCACGGCAAAGGCCTCGTTCAGCTCGACGACGGCAATGTCTTCCAGGCGCAGGCCCGCCAGCTGCAGCGCCCGGGGAATGGCGAAGACCGGCCCGAGGCCCATGCGTTCGGGTTCGCAGCCGGCGGTGGCATAGGCCACGAAGCGCCCGAGCGGCTCGATGCCCAGTTCCCGGACTCGCTCGGCGCTCATGAGCACGCAGGCAGCAGCCCCGTCGCTCATCTGCGAGCTGTTGCCGGCGGTCACCACACCCCGCACATGGAAGGCAGGCCGCAACCGGGCCAGCGCCTCCAGCGACGTGTCCCTGCGCGGCCCCTCGTCCTGCTCCACTCGCACGGTTCGCGTCTGCATCCGTCCGTCTTCGACGACCGTGCGCGTCACCTCGACGGGTACGATCTCGCGGGTAAATTTCCCGCTATCCATTGCGGCCAGTGCCCGGCGGTGGCTTTCGAGCGCAAACGCATCGGCCTGCTCCCGCGAAATTCCAAATTCCCGCGCCAGATTTTCTGCCGTGAGCCCCATGTTCAGATACACATCGGGGTAGTGCTCGATCAGCCAGGGATTGGGAGCAATCTTGTGCCCTCCCATCGGCACCAGGCTCATGGATTCGGTTCCGCCGGCGACGATCACCTGCGCCTGGCCCAGCATGATCCGCTCGGCGGCCATCGCAATGGCCTGCAGGCCAGAAGCACAGAATCGGTTGATGGTCATGGCCGAGACCGTGACGGGCCAGCCGGCTCGCAGCAGAGCGATCCGGGCCACATTCATGCCCTGCTCGCCCTCGGGCATGGCGCAGCCCAGAATCACATCTTCGACTTCGGCAGGAGAAAGCCCGGGAACGCGCGCCACGGCCTCCTGCAGCACCAGCGCCGCCAGATCATCCGGGCGCGCGGTGGCCAGCGCTCCGCGGTGAGCCCGTCCCACGGGTGTTCGGACAGCACTGACGATATACGCCTCGGTCATCAGCCGGCTCGGATGCTCCTATTGGACGCCGGGCGAAGCGAAATTGCAACCCGATTTCACCGGCCATCCGGGTGCACCGCCTCCGGCAATACTGCAGAGGCTCAACGCCGTCAGGGCCGCGCCCGGTATTTGCGGTACAGCTCGAGCTGGCGATTGTCCAGACTCACCGGGTGGCCGTTGATGAACACATAACGCACCTGCCGGGCGATCTCGAGCAGGTCACCGTCGGTGACGACCAGATTGGCCCGCTTGCCCGGTTCGATGGTCCCCAGTTCGGCACTGAGCCCGAAAATCTGCGCCGGATACAGCGTGATGGCCTTGACGCCGTCCTCCCAGGAGAGGCCGAAGCCGACTGCCGTGCCCGCGTACTGGGGCAGCCGGCGCGAGTCCGAGGTGCTGAAGCTGGCCAGCGCCACGGGAATGCCCGCCGCAAGCAGCTCGGCCGGCTGCGTGCGCAAACGGTCGTAGGGATCGTCCTCTTCGGGCGGGGCGGCCAGCGTCGAACCCAGCACCACCGGGACGTGCTGCTTCGCCAGCAGGTCCTTCACCTGGTAGGCCTCGGCGCCCCCTGCCAGAATCATTTTCAGGTTATGGCGCTGGCAGAACTCGACCGCGTTGCGAATGTCCCGGCTGCGATTGGCCACCACCAGCAGCGGCTTGCGGCCTTCGACGAACGGCACCATTGCCTCCAGCTTCAAGTCGCGCTCGATGCGTCCGGGACCGACCTGCGCGAGCGCCTGCGCATAATGCCGGGCTTTTTCGACCCAGTCGGCCAGTTCGTTCACCCGACGCTCGTACTCGCGACGAACCTCGGCGAACGGGCGCTGGCTCGTGCTGAAGGTCTCCGGATTGAAGCGCCGGCTCTCGAGTGAGGGCCAGTTGACCACCAGCGCCACCGAGCGCTCCAGAACCATTTGCTCGTTGGTCCATCCATCGAGCACGAGGGCGCTGGCCTGCCCGCCCAGCAGGTTGCCCTGGCCGCCAAACCCACCGAGGCCCGGAACGGTGAGGACGTGGGTGATCCCCTCAGCGCGGGTGACGAAAATGTGCTCGCTGGTGGGATTGACGGCATCCGCCGCGACGATCTCGGGATTGAAGGCACCCAGCTCCACCGTATCCACCGTGGCACGCACAGCGGGAATTTCGACCAGCCCGATCTGCGTCACGGAATCGAAAATCCCCGGGTAGACCTGGAGGCCACGCCCGTCCACCACGGTGGCGTCCGCTGGAATGTCCACCGATGGGCCCACGGCAGCAATCTTGCCGTCACGGATCAGAACGGTTGCCTGATCGAGCGGCGGCCCTGCCAGTGTGAATACGCGGGCACCGCGAATGGCGTACACGTTTCCGGTGGGGCCCTGGACAGCCGCCGCCGCGACGCCGGCGAACAGAGCTGCCAGAGTCCAGGCGAATCCCCGCCCCTTCATGCGGCACCTCCCCTGGCTTCACCGGGGGTCGAACCCGGCCGGCTCGGCCCCGAACGCGGCGGCTGTTTCTTCTCCTGCTCTTTTTCCTTCTCGAGCAACTGCTGCCGCTCCTGCTCGCGCGCGGCCCGCTCCGCCAGGTCCTTCTGCCGATCGAAGTACACCCGGCCGTCGATCAGCGTCTTTTCCACGCGGGCATAGACGCTGAGAGGATCGTGGTTCCAGAGCACCAGATCGGCATCCTTGCCGACGTCAATCGAGCCGACCCGGTTGTCAATCCCGAGCTGGATGGCCGGGTTCAGCGTGATCAGGCGCAGGGCCTGATCGTGACTGAGACCGCCGTAGCGCATCGCCTTGGCGGCTTCCTGATTCAGGTGGGTGGCCTCGGTCTCGCTGTCGGAGTTGATCGAGACAATCACTCCTTTTTCCGTCATCAGAGCGGCGTTGTAGGGAATGGCGTCGTAGGCCTCGACCTTGTAGGCCCACCAGTCGGAAAAGGTGGATGCGCCCACGCCGGCAGCCGCCAGCTCCGGCGCGACCTTGTAGCCTTCGAGCACGTGCTGGAAGGTACGCACCTTGAACCCAAACTCGCGGGCGATTTCCAGCATTCCCAGGATTTCGTCGGAGACGTAGGAATGGACATGGACGTAGCGGCGGCCTTCGAGAACTTCGACCAGCGGCTCGAGCGTATAATCCCGCCGCGGCGGAATCAGATGCGTCTCTCCAGCCGCCCGGCGGCGGTTGTACTCGTCCCACTCTCGCCGGTACTGCTGGGCACGCCGGAAGGCCTCGCGAATCGTCTCGAGCACACCCATGCGGGTTGCCGGATAGCGCGGCGGAACTCCGGGTGGCGGCGTGAAATTCGACCGCTTGGGATTTTCTCCCAGCGCGAACTTGATGCCCGGCAGGGCTCCTTCAAACGGGAGCCGGTCGGCCGGCTCGCCCCAGCGCAGTTTGATCACCAGAGTTTGCCCGCCGATGGGGTTGGCGCTGCCGTGCAGGATATTGGCGGCCGTCACGCCACCCGCCAGCTCGCGATAGATCGAGACGTCTTCGGGATCCAGCACATCGGCGATGTTGGCCATCGAGGAAACCGCGATGCTGCCTTCGTTGACCCCGCCGTCGATCGCAATATGCGAATGGCAGTCAATGATCCCCGGCGACACATACAGCCCGGTCGCATCGATCACGCTCGCGCCCGGCGGTACGGGCACATCGGTGCCGACGGCGGCAATCTTGCCGTCGCGGATCAGGATCGAGCCGTGCTCGATGGTGCCGTGGGTGACGGTCAGAATCGTCGCATTGCGAATGACCAGCGTCTGCCCGCTTTGCGCGTTTTGCCCATAGGCGGGTAGCGCCCCCAGCAGACCCATCAGGCAAACAGCCTGCACCAGCCTTCGGCTCTTCATGGTTGCCTCCCTGCCTCCGTCCGCGGCGAACTCACCGGTCGCACCTCGAATCGCCGGCCCTCGACGAAGACCACGCGAACCGCGGTCTTTTCCGCAAACGGGTCGCCGGTGGCCACCACCAGATTGGCTACCTTTCCCGGCTCGATCGAGCCCAGCCGGTCAGCAACGCCGAGAATGTCTGCGGCTTCCAGCGTGAAGGCGCGCAGGGCAGCCTCCGGCGGAAGACCAGCCTCGAGCGCCCGGCGCACGGCGGCAAAGATCTCGCGGGGTTGCTTCAGCCCACCCGAGCAAAAGGCGAAGCGGACGTTGCGCCGCGCCAGCTCGGCCGGGGTCGTCGGCGCCCGCGCACGAAAACGCAGCTCCGCCAGTGAAGGTCGCGCCTCGGGGTCGGCGTCGGGAGGCCGTGCCGGCCAGTTCAGATTCACCAGCACCGGCACGTGCGCCGCCGCCAGCCGGTCGGCGACGGCGTAGCCCTGCTGCACGCCGTAAAGAACGCCGGGAACCTCCCACTCCCGAATCAGGTGCAGCGCACGGAGAATCTCTCTGTCCAGGTTCGCCGGAACAAGGACAGGCTCCCGGCGCTCGAGGACCCCGGCCAGCGTGCGTTCGGTGCGGTCCACCACGGGACGCTGCAGGCCCCGCGGATGCGCCTCATAGAGCGCACCTGCCTGCATCGCCCAGCGGGTATCGGAAAACGTCTGGCGGATGTAGGCAATCACACCCATCAGCGAATCCGGAAAGCTCCAGAACGTGCCCGGCGGCCTCAACGACAGCGGCAGCGCGGCCTGTGCCCGCACGACCATCTGCTCGGGCCGTTCCCCCGCCAGATCGAGCAGGGAAGCCTGCCCGGGGAAGATTCCGCCCGAGGGCGTTGCCAGCACGGTGGTGAAGCCGGCCTCGCGCCAGCTCTCGATGCGTTCGTCGTCCAGCCGAATCATGTCGGCGGCAATGCGCCAGGGTTCGGTGGCAGGCCGATCCTCGGGACCACGAGCAATCGGACCGGCTGAAGGTGCAGCGCCGCGGCCGGGAGGACCGGTAGCGGGGCGCTGCGGCGGAGCCGGCGTGCCCAGCCCCACATCCGTCAGCGCATCGATGAGGCCGGGATAAACGGTCAGGCCGCGGCCGTCAATCACCGCGGCCCCCGCCGGAACCTGGACATCCGGGCCGACGGCCTGAATCAGCCCGTCGGCGATCACCACGGTCGCGTCGGCAAGCGCCGGTCCCGAGCCGGTCAGCACGCGGGCATGCGTGATGGCGAAGATGGGTGGCTCATCGGCCCGCCCCACCACCAGCCCGGTTGCCAGCACGCCCACCAGCAGCGAAAGCAGCCAGAGCCGGTTCGCGTGTCCCGTCTTTTTCCTGGGAGTCATGGTGCACCTTCCTCGCCTCGTCACGCGGCTTTTCGCCGTGGCGACCATCCAGCAGAGATTCTTGCGTAATCGCGCGGGATGGTACTCAGCCGGCGGGGAAAGCGTCAAGACGCAATTTGAATGAAACGCCGAAGAATGCTCGCGGATTACACAAAGATTGGCTTGATGGCAGGCTTCGGTCTAACCGCGCGGCGTCCGCGCTCCGTAGGGAAGCGGAATGTACTGGACGCCGGGCTGGTGGCGCACGGGCTGCGGAAACAGCCGCATCAGCTCGTAGAACTCCACGGGCATCTCGCTGCGGACCGGCAGGCCCAGCTCCTGCGCTTCGCGGAAACTGATCGGATGGTCGTGCGTCCACACGCCCTGGCTGAGGCGATCGGCGATGGACTCGGCCTTCTCTGCCGGCATGCGATCCCCGATCAGCTCGAGTACCTCGCTGCGGATCTGCCGCAGCGCCTTCTCCGCCACATCGGCCAGCACCAGAGTACGGTCGTCGATTTCTTTGACATCTTTGGTGCGAACGACTTTGAGCAGTGAGGCGGCGGGATACTCGCCGAGCTGCGGGTCCACCGGGCCCAGCACGGCGTGTGAGTCCATGACAATCTCATCGGCGGCCAGCGCGATCAGGGTTCCTCCCGACATGGCGTAGTGCGGCACGAAGACGGTCACTTTGGCCGGGTGGGCTTTGAGTGCGCGTGCAATCTGCAGGCTGGCCAGAGCCAGCCCGCCCGGCGTGTGCAGCACCAGATCAATCGGCACGGAATCGTCGGTGAGGTGGATGGCGCGAATCACCTCTTCGGCGTCGTGGATGTCAATGTAGCGAACCAGCGGGAAGCCGAGGAAACTCATCACCTCCTGGCGGTGCACCAGCAGAATCAGGCGGCTCTGTCGCTTGCGCTCGATCCGGCGCATCAGGCGCACGCGAGCGTCTTCCAGCAGCCGCTGGCGCAGCCAGGGCTGCACCATCGAAAGGGCCAGAAAAAGCCAGAACAAATCGCCGATGCTGTAGCTCATCGCTATCCTCCGCCCCTAGTTCCGCAGCGGCCGCCCGGTCTTGAGCAGATGGGCCATGCGCTGCTGGGTCCGCGGCTCCCCGCACAGGCTCAGGAACGCCTCGCGCTCCAGATCCAGCAGGTAGTCTTCACTGACGACCTGCGGGGCGCTCAGCGGGCCTCCGGCCATGACATAGGCCAGCTTGCCGGCGACGACGGCGTCGTAGTCGGTGATATAGCCGCCCCGTTGCAGCAGATGGATCGCCAGACGCGCCGCTGCCAGAAACTCCTGCCCGGGCACGCGCACAGCTTCCGGCACGGGCGGGCGGTAGCCGGCGCGCACACGCCCGAGCGCCAGGCGCTTGGCCTGCGCCAGCACGCGGTCCCGGTTGATTCCCACCGTATCCGAGGGCCGCAGATATCCCAGGCGGCGGGCATCGTCGGCCGAGGTCGAGACCCGTGCCATCGCGATGGTCTCAAACGCAGTCCGCAGATGCTGGAGCAGGTCGAGATCGCTCGGGCCGGCGGCCTGTGCGGCTCGCACCACCATCTCTTTGGTCCCGCCGCCGGCAGGAATCAACCCGGCCCCGGCTTCCACCAGACCCATGTAAGTTTCGGCGGCGGCATGCACGTGCGCCGTATGCAGGCACAGCTCGCAGCCACCTCCGAGCGTCATCCCGTGCGGGGCAGCGACCACCGGCCGCGGAGCGTATTTGATCGCCTGGTTGATCCTCTGGAACCGCCGCACCGCCCGATCAATTTCCTCCCACTCGCCTTCCTGGGCCGCCAGCAGCAGGAGCATCAGGTTCGCCCCGGCGGAAAAGTTCTCTCCCTGGTTGCCGATCACCAGAGCCTCGAAGTCGCTCTGCAGGCGTTTGAGACCGGCTTCGAGCATGGCGAAGCTGTCGTCGCCGAGCGCATTCATCTTCGAGTGAAACTCGCAGCAGAGCACGCCGTCGCCCAGATCCACCAGGCTGGCGCCAGCGGTGCGCTCGACGACCGCGCCGCGCTGCTTGAGCGAGCGCAGCACCAGTAGCCCGGGCGGTTCCGGAACCGGCTGATAGGCATGCGTGGCCGGATCGAAGAACTTCGTGGTGCCGTTGGCCTCTTCGTACCAGCGCCCGGAGGGGCTGGCCAGAACCTTCTGCACAGACTCGGGCAGGGATTCTCCCTCTTGCTCGAGGGCCCGCGCCAGGGCGGCCACGCCCACGGCATCCCAGGTCTCGAACGGCCCCAGCTCCCAACCAAATCCCCAGCGCATGGCGCGGTCCACGTCCACGATCGAGTTGGCGATTTCGTTCAGGTGCTGTGCCGCATACAGGCAGGTGCGACCCACCAGCCGCCAGAGGAACGTCAGCGGTGCCTCCGTTGCGCGCCCGGCAAGACCCGGCTCGAGAAGCCGCCGCAGCCGCTCTCCCGGGTCTTCGATGAGCCGGGCCGCCTCGATCCCTGCCCACTGCCGGCGCCGCCGCGGCCGATACTCCATCCGGCGCCAGTCCAGTGCCAGGATCTCGCTTTCGCCGTCGCGCTGGATGCGCCGGTAAAACCCCTGCCCGGCTTTTTCACCCACCCAGCCCTGCTCGAGCATGCGGGCCACGAACTGCGGCAGCTCGAACAGCGCCTGCTCGGCCGGATCGTTCAGATGCTGGCGCAGATTGGCCACCACCCGCGCAATCACGTCCAGACCCACCAGATCGGCCGTGCGGAAGGTGGCCGAACGCGGCCGCCCGAGCAGCGGCCCGGTCAGCTCGTCCACATCCTCCACATCGAGGTCGAGCTCCTGCATCAGCCGCAGGGCGGTGACCATCGCGAAGGTGCCGATGCGATTGGCAATGAAATTCGGCGTGTCCTTTGCGAAGACCACGCCCTTGCCCAGGCGCTCGTCACAGACCCACGCCAGCCACTCGAGCACCTCAGGCGCCGTGGCCGGTCCCGGAATGATCTCGACCAGCTTGAGGTAGCGTGGGGGATTGAAGAAATGGGTGCCCGCCCAGTGCCGCAGAAACTCGGCGGAGCGGCCTTCGGCGATGCGTGCCACCGGCAGGCCCGAGGTATTCGTCGTCACCACGGTTCCCGGGCGCCGAACGCGTTCGACCTCGGCCAGCAGACGCTGCTTGGCCTCGAGGTCCTCCACGATGGCCTCGACAATCCAGTCCGCCCGACTACACCAGTCCAGATGGTCTGCGAAGTTGCCGACCGTGATCAGCCGGGCAGCCTCCGGGGTGAAGAACGCCGGAGGGTTTGCCTGCAGCGCTGCCTCGAGGCCGGCCTGGGCCAGGCGGTTCCGCCGCTGCGGATCGGTCGAGGTCCGCGCGGCGTCTTCCACCCGATCCAGCAGAAAGCACCGCAGGCCCGCATTGGCGAAATGTGCGGCCAGGCGCGCTCCCATCGTCCCCGCGCCCAGCACGGCCACCTGCTGGATGTCCCGCTTCATGGGCAGCCGCCGTGGCGGCGCGTTGAGACTAAATCGAGCCGGCAGGCGGCGTCAATCACTCTCCATTGTCGGGCAGAGGCGGCGGGACTATAGTGAGGAGCAACAGGGGTGATGAAGAAGCCGCTCCGCAGGCTACGCCAGCTGATCGAGCACGTGCGGAGCTTTGCCTACACGCCGGCGGCACCCGGGCAGACGCAGAAGCTGCGGGTGGGTCTGGCCCTGGGCGGAGGCTTCGCACGCGGCGTCGCCCACGTGGGCGTGCTCCGCGTGCTGCAGGACCACGGCGTCCCCATCCACTGCCTGGCGGGGACCAGCGCGGGAGCGATCGTCGCGGCCGCCTACGCAGGCGGTGCTCCGCTCAGTCTCATGGAACAGGTTGCTGCCTCCACGCATCTGCGTGACCTTGCCGAATGGACGCTCTCGCTCGACGGGCTGGCCAGCGATCGCCGGCTGGTCCACTATCTGCGGCGGATGACACCGGTCGAACGCTTCGATCAACTGCGGATTCCGCTGGTCATTGTCGCCAGCGATCTGCTGCGCGGCGAACCGGTCTATTTCACCCAGGGTGAACTGAACGTGGCCCTGCGGGCGTCCTGTGCCTATCCGGGCCTGTTCCGGCCCGTCGAGTGGGACGGGCGGCCGCTGGCAGACGGCTTTCTCACCGAACCGGTTCCGGTGCGCGCGGTACGCTCCCTGGGCGCCGATTATGTCATTGCCGTCTACCTGGACAGCCTCGATCCCGATCGGCCACCGACCCACGCCCTCGATATCATCAACCGGTCGTTTTCGATTCTGCTGCGGCAGGCGGAAAGTGCCTGGAGGCCGCTGGCCAATCGCGTCATCGAACCGACGGTGTACCGCTTCGAGTGGGACGATTTTGAACGGACTCCGGAATTGATTGCCGCCGGAGCCGAAGCCGCCCGGCGCATGCTGCCCGTCATCCTGAACGATCTGCGGCAGGCGGGGCTTCTCGTTTAGCCGGCAGGCGCGGCAGCTCCTCGAGCTCCACCCTGACCGGCTGGCCGCCGCCCTTGCCACGCCGGGTCAGCCACTGTTCGAGGGCTTGGGCCAGCCGCTGCGGATTCACCCGATAACCCGCTTCGAGCAGGCCCTCGCCCACCGGCAGCGTGTCATCGAACTCGGCCTCGCCGGTGAAGTTCCGCATCGCAAAACTGTCCAGCCATTCGAGCGGGCACGGCCGCCGCTCATCGCCGATCACAACCTCGACGCGAAACCTTCGGGCGAACATCGCTGCCAGTATAGTGGCCGCCTGTCCGGCTTGCATTGCTTTTGCTGCCTTTCCTAAACTGGGCCTTCACGCCGGGGCGGCTGATGTGCGGGTAAGCGACAGCGCAGGAGGAGGATGTTTTGTCCACGGCAGCCGAGAAGTGGGTTGACGAAGTCGCCCGCCTGACGGAACCCGACCGCGTCGTCTGGTGCGATGGGTCCGAACGCGAATACCAGGCGCTGGTCGAACAGATGCTCCAGGACGACACTCTGATCGAACTCAATCCCCGGTCCTTTCCCCACTGCTACCTGCACCGCAGCCATCCCGATGACGTCGCCCGCACCGAAAAAGTCACCTTCATCTGTACACGCCGCCGCGAAGACGCCGGCCCGACGAACAACTGGATGGATCCGGCCGAAGCCCGCCAGCGGGTGGGGGCGCTGTTCCGCGGCTCGATGCGGGGCCGGACCATGTACGTCGTCCCCTACGTCATGGGGCCCGTGGACTCGCCGTATTCTCGCCTCGGTATCGAGGTCACCGACAGCCCTTATGTGGTGGCCAGCATGCGCATCATGACGCGCATGGGCGAGCCGGCCCGCGCGCGCCTGGCGCGCGGCGAGGAGTTCGTTCCCGGTCTGCACTCGCTGGGCACGCTGGACCCCCGCCAGCGTTACATCCTGCACTTCCCCGAAGACCGGCTCATCTGGAGCATCAATTCCGGCTACGGCGGCAATGCACTGCTTGGCAAGAAGTGCTTCGGGCTGCGCATCGCAAGCTGGCTGGCGCGGCAGGAAGGCTGGATGGCCGAACACATGCTCATTCTGGGTCTGGAGGACCCTGGCGGCCGGGTCACCTACATGGCTGCCGCCTTCCCGAGTGCGTGCGGGAAAACCAATACGGCGATGATGGTCTCGGCGCTGGCCGAGCAGGGCTATCGCGTGTGGACGGTTGGCGACGATATTGCCTGGCTGCATCCTGGACCCGATGGCTACCTCTACGCCATCAACCCTGAGGCAGGCTTCTTCGGTGTGGCGCCCGGCACCAACCCGCAGACCAACCCGAACATCATGGTCGCCCTGCACCAGAACTCGATCTTCACCAATGTCGCTCTCACGCCGGAGAAAGAACCCTGGTGGGAAGGGCTGACGCCGGAACCTCCACCAGGTCTGCTGGACTGGCGCGGGCGTCCCTGGAAAGGCCCCTCGCCGGCGGCGCATCCCAACGCGCGGTACACCGTGCCTGCGCGGCAACTACCATCGCTTTCGCCGCGCTGGGAGCATCCGACGGGCGTGCCCATTTCGGCCTTCATTTTTGGCGGCCGGAGGGCCCGCGTGGCGCCGCTGGTGTACGAAACCCTGAGCTGGGAACATGGCGTCTACGCCGCCGCCACACTGGCTTCGGAAACCACCGCAGCCGCCACCGGTGCCGTGGGGGTCGTGCGCCGTGACCCGATGGCCATGCTCCCGTTCTGCGGCTACAACATGGCGGACTACTTCGCCCACTGGCTGGAGATGGGACGCCGCCTGGCCCATCCACCGCGCATCTTCTGCGTCAACTGGTTCCGCAAAAACAGCCAGGGGCGCTATCTGTGGCCCGGCTTTGGGGAAAACGTGCGGATCCTGAAATGGATGCTCGACCGCCTCGATGGCACCGCGGCAGCCACGGAAACCCCCATCGGCCTGGTACCTGCCCCTGGCTCGCTCACTCTGGACGGTCTCGCCCTGTCGCCCGAAAGCCTGGCGGAAGCCCTGCAGGTGGACCCTGCCGACTGGCTGGCCGAGCTGGACTCGATTGCCGAGTTCTTCCGCCAGTTCGGCGACCGGCTCCCGCAGGAACTCTGGGAGCAACACCACGGTCTGGCGCAGCGTCTGCAGGCCGTGCGCGCCGGCACCCGCTGAACCGCCTACTGCACGAATCCCACATCAGGTTCCGGTAGCGGTAGCGTCGTCTCCGGGATCGGCCCGAACTGCGCTTCATAACGCCCGATGTTTTCTTCGAGCGCCCGCAGCAGCCGCTTGGCGTGCGCCGGACTGACGATCAGACTGGCCAGCAGTTTGCCCTGGGGCACCTGGGGAAACAGGTAGATGAAATTCAGCGTGAACTCTTCGGCCGTGTGGTGAATCAGGACCAGGTTGGCGTACTGCCCCAGCATCTCGCGCTCATCGGCTTTGATCTGCAGTTGCGGTCTGGCTTCCTGCTCGCTCATCGCTCCCTCCGCCGTGAGCCTAACACAGCGCGGCGGCGAGGGCTGGAGCCGGCGCCAGGGGCCGTTTAGAATGGCGCCTGTTGTCCTCGCCATGTCCGACCCGTCAACTCGCAGCGTCACCGCGGAGGCCGCAGCGCGTCCGGCACCGCTGGCGCCCGGCAGCGTCTGGTGGTACTTCGGCCCGGCCTTTGTCGCCTCGGTGGCCTACATGGACCCGGGCAACTTCGCCACCAACATCGAAGCCGGCAGCCGCTTCGGCTACCGTCTGCTGTGGGTGCTGCTGTGGTCGAACGCCATGGCCATCCTCGTGCAGTACCTTTCGGCCAAGCTGGGTATCGCCACCGGACGCACGCTGCCGCAGAACTGCCGGCAGCACTTTTCACGCCGCCTCAATCTGCTGCTGTGGGTGGCGGCCGAAGTGGGAGCCATGGCGACCGATCTGGCGGAGTTTCTGGGAGCTGCCCTGGGCTTTTACCTTCTCTTTCATCTGCCGCTGTTTTCAGCCGCTTTGCTGACCGGCGTGTGCGTGTTCGCCATCCTCGCCGTCGAACAGTACGGTTTTCGGCAGCTCGAACTGGTCATCATGAGTTTCGTCGGTTTGATCGGTCTGGCCTATGCCGTCGAAATCTGGCTGGCGCGCCCGAGCTGGCCGGCGGTGGTGCGCGGGGTGATTCTGCCGCAGGTAGACGCTTCCTCCATTTACGTGGCGGTGGGGATGCTGGGGGCCACCGTCATGCCCCATGTCGTCTATTTGCACAGCGCGCTGGTGCTTCCCCGGCGGCAAAACAGCTCGCGGCTGTGGCTGCAGCGTATGGAACTGCTCGACGTCCTGGTGGCGATGAACGGCGCCTGGCTGGTGAACTCGGCCATGGTCATCATGGCAGCAGCCGCCTTCTTCGGGCATCGTCTCACGGTGGAATCATTCGAGCAGGCCCATCTGACGCTCCAGCCGCTGCTCGGACGCCTGGCAGCCGATGCGTTCGCCGTGGCGCTGCTCTGCTCGGGCCTGTCCTCTTCGACCGTGGGGACGCTGGCCGGGCAGGTCATCCTGGAGGGTTTTCTCGACGTGCGGATCAGCCTGTTCCTGCGCCGTCTGATTACGATGATTCCCGCGCTGGTCGTCATCGCGCTGGGGCTCGATCCGCTGCGCATCCTGATTTTCAGTCAGGTCTGCCTGAGCTTTTGCCTGCCGTTTGCGTTGCTGCCACTGCTGTGGCTGACGGCCAGCCGAAAAATCATGGGGCGGCTGGTCAACCGCCCCCTGACGACGGCCCTGGCGGGGTTGACCACGGCCGTCATCCTGTTGCTGAATGCACTACTGCTTCTGGGAACCTTCGGGCTTTCGTTCTGACCGGCAAGGCCGCCGGGCCTTTACTGGAGCTTTTCCAGAACCGCGGCCACTTCCCCGACGTCGGGAACCTGGAGAATCTCATACTGCTTCGCCCAGGCCACGCGGCCCTGGCGGTCCACGACGACAATGGCCCGCGCTGCAATGCCTTTGTCCTCCAGGTAGAAGCCGTACTGCCGGGCCACAGCCCCTTTGGGATGAAAATCGGCCAGCAACGGATAGCCCAGGCCCAGCTTCTCCGCCCAGGCTTTGTGCGACCAGACGCTGTCGACGCTGATGCCCAGAATGCGAGCGTTCAGTTGCTCGAAGCGTTTGAGTTCGTTGACGAAGCAGGCATGTTCGTTGGTGCACACCGGACTCCAGTCCAGCGGGTAAAACAGCAGCACGACGTTCTGGCCGCGGAAATCGGTCAGACGCACGTCGCGCTGATCCTGGTCTTTGAGAGTGAAATCGGGCGCTGGCTGGCCCACCTGTATGCCCATACAAGTCCTCCCTGAAGCTATGGGATGTGAAGGTGTCTGCAGTTGGCGCTTCCGCCGTGCGGAGCGCAACAGGGGTTATGATACACCCCCGTCAGCGCTTGCCAACCCCGCTAGCCGGACGGTGCTCATGACGCTCGAAGAGCTGGTACGGCGATATCTGGAGGTGGCCGGGCAGTATGGCCGCGCCGTGCCGCTTGCAGCGCTGGGTGTGCCGCGGGAGGAACTCGAGCGCTGGCTGGGGATTTTCGATGAGGACTACCACATCAGCCGCTACCTGCGATTCACACGCGATCGTGGCGAAGAATTCATCATTAACGGGCTGCCGCAGACGCACCTCAACATCGAGCCGGGAATCGAGGAGGTCCTCTGACCAGGCAAGGCGAAATTGGAGAGAAAGTCTTGCCCGCGCTTGGCCTCCGAATAGAACGTTGTCTCTTGACTTTCTCCAGCCAACTGAAGTAGCAATGGTGCGGGGCAGCAGGCCGACCCGGAGGGGTCGGTCATGACCGAATTTAAGGTCGAGCTGAAAAAAGGAGGTGCAGCGCTATGCGGCGTTTACGTGCCCGCGCAGCGTGGTTTTTCGTCTTTGGACTGCTGTTTGTTCGTGCGCCCATCCTGAACGCCCAGGTCAGCGGAACCATTCGTGGTTCCGTCACCGACCCGACCGGGGCAGCCATCCCGGATGCCACCGTTAAGGTGGAGAATCCAGCGACGGGATTCTCCATTACGGTCACTACTACGACCGACGGCAACTTCACGGTGACGCAGTTGCTTCCGGGCACCTACACCGTCACCATCAGCAAGAGCGGCTTCAAGACCTTTACCCAGGCCGGCATCGAGCTTCACGCGGCCCAGACGTTTGTGGTGAACGCGCAACTCGAGGTCGGCCAGGTCTCCCAGACCGTGGAAGTGAGCGCTCCGCCCCTGCAGATTGACACGACCACGATGCAGCTCGGCGGGCAGCTGGCCGGCGAAGATGTGAAAAACTTCCCTCTGCTGAACCGCACCTGGATTCAGCTTCAGCAGACCCTGCCCGGTGTGGTCGCCGCTTCGGACCGGTTCGGGAACAACTTCGCCACCAACGGGAACCGCAGCCAGTTCAACAACTACCTGGTGAACGGGATTGACGCCAACGACCTGCCGCTGAACACGCCACTGGGTGGCACGGCCATCAATCCGGACGCCGTCCAGGAGGTCCAGGTCGTCACCAACACCCTGAATCCCGAATACGGGCGCAACTCGGGCGCCGTGCTCGTCGCCATCACCAAATCGGGGACGAACAACTTCCACGGCACGGCCTTCGAGTTCTACCGCGACACCTTCATGAATGCCCGGAACTTCTTCTCGAAGGTGGTGCCCCCGTTCCATCAGAATCAGTTCGGCGGCACCTTCGGCGGGCCCATCTGGAAGAACAAGATGTTCTTCTTCTTCTCCTATCAGGGCACGCGCAGCCGTTCAGGAGGGGCGGGCAACACGCCGGTCTTTAGCGCTGCTCAGCGCCAGGGCAACTTTGCTGGCATCACGTTCCCGTCGGGCGCGGCGTCGCCCATCCCGCTGTTTGGAGACAGCGCATCGCCGTGTCCGGTGGCAGGTGGTAACCCCTGCCCGGCCGGCACCGCTTACAGCACGTTGTTCAGCACCGGCCAGATCCCGGTTCAGGATTTCAACCCCATTTCCGTGAACCTGATGAACAAGTTCGTGCCCCTGCCCAATGCGACCAGCGGCAACATCCCCACCTTCCAGTTCGTCACCTCGAATACGACGAACCCCAACCAGTACAGTGGCCGGTTCGACTACAACATCACGCCGAACGACAATCTGTTCTTCTATGTCTTCTGGCAGGACACCACCACAACCAGCACACTGCCCTTCACCGGCGCCAATCTTCCGGGCTTCCCGGAACGGGATACGTCGGCCATCAAGCAGTTCGCCCTCAGCTACAACCACATCTTTCGTCCGAATTTGCTGAACGAACTGCGGCTGGGTTATAACCGGCTGAATTTCGATGCGGTCGAGCCCGTCAATCCGGTGCTGCCGTCGGATTTCGGGTTCCAGATCAATCCGCAGAGTACCAAAGGTGCCGGCGTGCCGGTGATCAGCGTCACCGGGCTGTTCACGCTCGGGTTCACTCTGAACGGGCCGCAGCCGCGCGTTGACGACACCGGCCAGTTCACCGATAATCTGAGCTACACAACCCCGCGGCATGCCTTCAAGTTCGGCACCACGGTCCTGCGCGGGCATGTCTTCAATCCTTTCTTCTTCGAGAACAGCGGAACTTTTTCTTTCGCCGGAGGTGGACCTTACACCACCGGGAACCCCGGTCTGGATTTCTTGCTCGGCTTCCCGGATAGCTACGGCCAGTCGAGCGGAAACATCATCAACGCCCGGGCCTGGGAGGTCTACTCCTACATCCAGGATCAGTGGAAGATCCTGCCGACGCTGACGATGACCTACGGGGCTGGCTGGCAGGTGGATACACCGCTCACCGATCTCTACAACCACGGCGTCGCCATCAACGCGTTCCGGCCCGGACAGCAGTCGCGGGTGTTCCCGACGGCGCCGGTGGGCCTGCTCTTCCCCGGCGACCCGGGGATCACCTCGTCTGGATACAGCACCAAGCTGAACAACTTCGCGCCGCGGATCGGCTTTGCCTGGAATCCACGGCCGAAGCTCAGCATCCGGACCGGCTGGGGTATCTACTACGACAACTCCGAAGAAGAGCTGACGCTGCAGAACCTTCTGGCCCCACCCTTTGCGTTGATCGACTTCGGTGTGGGCGATGTCGGGGGAACGCCGTCGTTTGCCGCGCCCTTCACTGACATCACCTGCATCGGCCTGGGCAACCAGCCCATTCCCAACTGCAGCGGTCCGTCCATCCCGAACAAGTACCCGTTCTCACCGCCGCAACCGGGTGCTCCGGTGGACTTCAGCTTCTTCGAACCCTTCTCGTTGAACGTGGTGGATCCGAACTTCAACGTGCAGTACGCGATGAACTACAACCTGACCGTGCAGTACCAGATCCGCAACAGCACCATCGCTACGGTCAGCTACGTGGGCTCGCAGGGCCGGCGACTGGAAGGCGTGGTGGAGTTGAACCCCTACAACCCGCAGGCCTGCCTGTCGCAAGTACCAAACTGCATCTCGGTTCGGTCCGTCGCGTTCTCCAAGGCCAACATCGGCACGGTGGCTGATTCCAGGATCTTCGGCTCGATCGGCCAGCAGGGTACGTTCCTGACCTCGAACTACAATGCGGTGCAACTCACGATCGAGCAGGCGATGTGGCACGGCCTCTATCTGCGCGGGGCCTACACCTACAGCCACGCGCTCGACTTTGGCTCCAGCTTCGAGAACTCGCAGGGCGCCATCGTGCCCGGCGATTTCCGCCGCAGCTACGGCGACTCGGCCTACGACGCGCGGCAGCGGCTGGTGCTCCAGTATCTGTACCGGATTCCGGACTGGGGCTTCCATGTGCTGCCGTCACGGTTGACGCGCGGCTGGACCATCTCCGGCATCACCACCTTCCAGACGGGCTTCCCGGTGACACTCACCGAAAGCGATTTCCGGTCGCTGCAGTGCTCGCCGGTGATCAGCTTCTACGGGTGCTGGGATCGCCCGCAGGTGGTGGCACCGGTGAAGATCTTCGATGACCCGCGCACCACACCGGGCAACGTCTGGTTCAGCACCAGCTCGTTCCAGCGCGAGGCCTTCGGCACCCTCGGCAATGCCGGCCGAAACTTCTTCCACGGGCCCGGCATCAACAACTGGGACATCTCGTTCTGGAAGGACACGGCACTGACGGAGAGCACCAACCTGCAGTTGCGGATCGACCTCTTCAACGCGTGGAACCATGCGCAGTTCGCCAATCCCAACGGTAACGTGGCCAGCAGCCTCTTCGGTCACATTACCGGTACGAGCATCAATCCGCGCATTCTGCAACTCAGTGCCAGCTTCAGCTTCTAGAACGCAGCAGGCGAAACTCAACCGCGGCCCGGGGGCCTCTGGCTCCCGGGCCCGTTTTTTTTGGGGGGAAATTGCCGCCCGCCGGCTCTGCGCGTAGAATCCCGGTGGAGGCAACGATGCGGACGTCGAAGGCTGTAACTCTCCTCGCGGTCTGTTTGTGGCCAGTTTCGGGGATGAGGGCGCAGGCGCCGACCAATCCGGATCCGGTGAGCGCAGCCGCGCGTCAAATTGTCAGCCGGCAGGCAGAGCACCTGATCGCTGCCGCCGAGGCCATGCCGGCTGAAAAATACGGCTACCGCCCCACGCCGCAGCAGATGAGTTTTGGCGAGCTCGTGCTGCACATCGCCCGCTCCAACATGTTCCTGTGCGGTCAGATCGGCGGGCAGGCGGGCCAGATGCCCGCCGGGCTGAGTGCCGATAGCCCCCGCGAGCGCCTCGTTGCGGCTCTGCGCGATTCATTCCATTTCTGTGAGCAGGCACTGGCAGGTTTGCGGGATGCTCAACTGGGGGATCCGGTGCGGCTTTTCGGTGGGCGCACGGGTAGCCGCGCCGAAGCCCTGCTGGCGCTCACGAACGATCTTGCCGACCATTACGCCCAGGCAGCAATCTACCTGCGGCTGAACGGCCTGCTGCCGCCTACGGCACGCCGGCCGGCTGCCGAACGGCCGCGCGATCCGGAGAAGCCCTGACGAGGGATCGCGGCTCCAGCAGGCTAGCGAGCAGAGCTTTCCTGTCCCGGCCGGTGCCGGGGTGGCTCGGCTGCTACCCCTTCGGCGCGTCAAGGTCGCGCGCTTCGACCACGCTCTGGAAGCCGACCTGGGCGTGGCTGCCATCGCAGAACGGCTTGTTCTGCGAATGCCCGCAGCGGCAGAGGGAAATGGCGGTTCTTCCGCCCAGACCAAAAGGCCGGCCCTGGGCATCGAGCAGCTCGAAATCGCCTTCAATGCGGTAGGGACCGTTGGGGCGTACGGTAATGCGGGTAGCTGCCATGCTGCCTCCTTCCGAGTGAGAGTCTCAGTACTTCGGCACGGTCGGATCCACTTCGTCCGCCCAGGCCAGGATGCCGCCGCGCAGGTTCCAGACGCGCGTGAAGCCCACGCGGCGCAGGAAATCAACGGCCTCGGCCGAGCGTTTCCCGCTGCGGCAGTGGGCGACGATGGTCCGTGCAGTGTCGAGTTCGTGGACGCGTCGCGGCAGCTCGCCCAGCGGGATCAGGTAACCGCCCAGATTGCAGATCTGATACTCGTGCGGCTCGCGCACGTCAAGAATGAAGATATCCTCGCCCCGCTGCAGGCGCTGGTAGAGCTCGCGCGGAGCGATTTCGGGAACGTCGGTCACCCGCGCAGGCGCCTCCTCACCGCGAATGCCGCAGAATTCTTCATAATCAATCAACTGACGAATCGTCGGGCGCTCGCCGCAGACCGGGCAGTCGGGGTTTCGGCGCAGACGCAGCTCACGGAAGCGCATCGCCAGAGCATCGAACAGCAGCAACCGCCCCACCAGAGGCTGGCCGATCCCCAGGATCAGCTTGAGCACCTCCATCGCCTGCAGCGAACCGATGATGCCGGGCAGCACACCCAGCACCCCGCCTTCGGCGCAGGAAGGCACCAGGCCCGGCGGCGGCGGCTCCGGGTACAGGCACCGGTAGCACGGCCCCTCCGGCATCCCGAACACGCTCACCTGCCCTTCGAACCGAAAGATCGAGCCGTAGACGTTCGGCTTGCCCAGCAGGACGCAGGCATCGTTGACCAGATACCGCGTGGGGAAATTGTCCGTGCCGTCGACCACGATGTCCCAGGGCTCGAGGATTTCCAGTGCATTCTCGCTGGTGAGCCGGGTTTCGTAGGGGACGATCTCGACCTCGGGGTTGAGGTCCGCCAGGCGCTGCCGGGCCGCCTCCAGCTTCGGCCGGCCCACATCGCTGGTTCCATAAAGGACCTGGCGCTGGAGATTGGTGAAATCCACGCGATCGAAATCCACCAGGCCGAGCCGGCCCACACCGGCCGCGGCCAGATAGAGCGCCAGCGGCGCGCCAAGTCCACCCGAGCCTACGCAGAGCACCCGGGCGCGCTTCAGCCGCAACTGACCCTCCATGCCCACCTCGGGCATGATCAGATGGCGGCTGTAGCGGAGGATTTCCTCGCGCGAAAGCGTCACGGGTTCCGCCAGACTACCGGCACGCGATTCAGTCATGGCACACTCCCCGGCCGCCCGCAATGGACGGCACAATGCTGATGACGTCGCCGTCGCGCAGCGGCGTCTGCTCCTGCTTCAGATAGCGAATGTCTTCCTCGTTTACGTACACGTTGACGAAACTCCGCAGGCGGCCGCTGTCGGCGTACAGGTGCCGGCGCAGCTCGCCGAATTGCTCGACCAGCCGCGCCAGCGCCTCCCCCACGGTGGCTGCCTCCAGCTCCACCGCCTCTCGGCGCTCGGCGTAGGGTCGCAATGGAGTTGGAATCAGAACGCGGACTGCCATAACTTCACTCCCTCTGCCTTCCGTTCAGCCGACCGCCACGGCCACTTCCGTGACGGGCTCGGAAACGAACGCGGCCCGGTCTTCCTGCAGCCGCCAGCTCGTCAGAGCAGCCGGTCGGCCCTGCTCGACGGCAACGATCACATAGCTGTACCAGGGCCAGGCATGCTCGCAGTCGTAGGCACTGGGACGGGCGGGGGCATCCGGGTGGGAATGATACCACCCGAGGAGCAGGAGCCCGCGCCGCGCCGCCTCACGTTCGGCCGCCAGCACGCCTGCCGCATCTACCAGAAATCGGTTCCGCCGTGCATCGGTGCGCGTATTTTCCAGCGGAACGACGGCCAGCACCTGACGGCCCTCGGGCCCTTCCTGGCCCAGCAAAGCCCCGCAGCACTCCTCCGGATAGGCCCGCCGGGCGTGTTCCCGAATCTGCGCAGCCAGTTCCGCGCTCAGCCGCAGCATCTCACACCTCGTCCCAGAAGCGCTCGCTCAGATAGCGCTGTCCGGAGTCCGGGAAAATCGTGACGATCACGGCCGAACGATCGCGCGGGATCCGGGCGGCGATTTGCAGGCACGCCACCAGTGCGGCCCCCGAGCTGGGTCCCACCAGCAACCCCTCTTCTCGCGCCAGGCGCCGAACGGCCTGATAGGCGTCCTCTGTGCGCACCCAGATGTTCTCGTCGGCCAGGTTCGGGTCGTAGATGGCCGGGACCAGCGCGGTGGGCATATGCTTGAGCCCTTCCAGCCCGTGGAAGGCCGCATCCGGCTGTACGCTCACCAGACGAATATCCGGCCGCAGCTCGCGCAGGCGCCGGCCGGTTCCCACGAAGGTTCCACTGGTGCCCAGCCCGGCGACGAAATGGGTAACGCGGCCTCCGGTCTGTTCCCAGATTTCGCGCGCCGTGGTGCGGTAATGCGCCCGCCAGTTGGCCGGATTGCTGTACTGATCGGGATAAAAGTAGCGATCCGGCTCGGCCGCATAGATCTGGCGCGCCCGGCGAATCGCCCCATCGGAACCCTCATCGGCAGGCGTCAGAACCAGTTCGGCACCGTAGGCCTGTAAAATTTTTTTCCGTTCGGCCGAGGCGCTGGCCGGCACGCAGAGCTTCACCCGATAACCCCTGCACGCCGCGATCATCGCGTAGGCGATGCCGGTGTTGCCGCTGGTGGCATCCAGAATAACCTTGCCCGGTGCCAGCCGGCCGCTCCGCTCGCCCTCGAGAATCATTTCGAGTGCGGCGCGATCCTTCACCGAGCCGCCCGGGTTGAACCATTCCGCCTTCGCATAGAGCTCCACATGCGGAAACGGCTCCCCGATGCGTGCCAGCCGTAGCAGCGGAGTTCCGCCAATCTTCCCCAGCAGACCGGGTGCAGCCTGCTCCGGGGAGACAGCTTCGGCGGCGAACACGGACGTAGCCATCGCTTCTGCGAGAAATACGACGCAGCTACAGGGGCGGGCCGGTCAATGCGGTTCGCATCAACCCCGGAACCGGCTCGAACCCTGCAGGAAGAACCTGCGGCACCAGTTTAGCAAAATCACCCCACGCCGACTAGACTTTTTCGCTGCCCGCACCAGCTCTCGAGCCCGACGCGGGTTGATCGGGCCCCGCGCCAGCTCTCGACCGCCGGCAAAAACCACCGGCACTGCCTCACCGTACAGCTCCCGTAGTGTTCGGTCAGCGTCAACATCAATTAGGGCGAGCTTTAAGCCAGCCGTCTGTGCTGCCGGCTCGAGCACCTGCCGCGCCTGCTCGCAGAGGTGACAGCCGGCCCGACCGAGCAGGAACAGTTGGCCCGCTGTGTCAGTTTGAAGCCGCCCGAAGGGGGTCAGAACGTAGCGGCCGGGAAAAATCTCACGGACCCAGTTTTGCTCCGCTATCTTGCCCAGCCAGGTCCGGCAGGTATCGGGATCCACCCCGGCGCGGGCAGCCAGCCCGGCCGCATCGAACAAAGAGCCTTCACTGGCGGCCAGGGCGCGAAACAACCGCTCTTCAGCGACACGGTCGGGCAACGACATGCGGGAATACTCAGCTTGCTCGCTTCTGCCGCACATGATACACGGGGATAAGGATCCAGGGAGGACGACCGTGAGCGATCTGCTCGTTCTGGTGGACAATCTGTTCTTTCAGGCCAGAATTCAGGCCACCGCAGCCCGAGTCGGCCTTCCGGTGCGCGTAGTCCACACCGGCGCAGACCTGATCCGCCAGGTGCACGAAGCCGCCCCTTCATTGATCATCGTGGATCTCACCGCGCGCGACCAGCCCCTCGAGGCCATCCGCCAAATCAAGCAGTCGGGCTGCCCGGCTCCGGTGCTCGGCTATCTGCCCCACACGCTGACCGAACTGGCCGAGCAGGCTGCAGCAGCCGGTTGCGACCGGGTCCTGGCACAGGGTCCGTTCACACAGCAGTTGCCGGCCCTGCTGGCCGAAGCGGCGGGCCGGGTGCGTCGGGAGGGGGCAGCCGAGGCAACCGGGGAAGGATGGGAAGGGTCTTGACATTTGTACAGTTGTACTGTACAAATGAGGCGTGCCGACCCCCTTCATCCGCATTGACCTCAGCCTCCCCGAACCCGCCTACCTCCAGATTGCCGACCAGATTCGTGCCCGGCTCGTCGCCGGTGATTTGCGCCCGGGCGACCGTCTGCCGCCGGTCCGCCAGCTCGCCGCTGACCTTCACGTACACCACAACACGGTAGCGCAGGCCTACCGTGAACTGGCCCGCGAGGGCTGGCTGGAGCTGCGGCCCGGCCGTGGAGCCCGGGTGCGCCCCCGGCCGCCGGCGGCCGCCGGTCTCGAACAGGCTGCCGTGTTTTCTCGCCAGCTGGAGAGTCTTTTCTCGCGTGCGGCCGCAGCCGGTCTGGGGCTGGAAGAGGTGATGCGCGAGGCGCGGGCGGTGGCGAAGAAGCTGTGGAAAGGAGACCGACGATGAATCCGCTTTTGCCGCTGGGAATCCTCGTGCTGACACTGCTGTACCCGGGGCAGAGCTCAGGGCAGCAAGAGCCGGCCCTCCAGCAGGCGCGGCAGTTGATCGAAGATCTGGCAGCCGGACACGCGCAGGCCGCCTACGAGCGGTTCGATCCATCCCTGCAGGCCGCTCTGCCGCAACAACGGCTGGCGCAGGCCTGGGAGTCGCTGGAGAAGAGTTACGGAAAATTCGTTCGCATCGCCACCGTGGAACAGAAATCCGCGGCCGCGGCGATCGCGCAGGTCGTGGCCACGTGCGAATTCCAGCACGGTCGGCTAGAGGCGCTGGTAACGATCCACGACGGCAGGATCGCTGGATTGATGTTTCGACCCGTGGCGGGCCCCGATACCTGGACGGCTCCCGTCTATGTCCGTCCGGAAACCTTTCGCGAGGTCGCCGTGACGGTGGTCACCGATCGCTGGCAGCTACCGGGGATGCTGACCCTGCCGGCGGGTCCGGGCCCATTTCCGGCGGTTGTTCTGGTGCACGGTTCGGGTCCACAGGACGCCGACGAAACCGTGGGCACAGCAAAACCCTTCAAGGATCTAGCCTGGGGCCTGGCGAGCCGCGGTATCGCCGTGCTGCGCTACGTCAAGCGCACGCGCGCCTACGGTGCGGCCAGTGCGGCCGACCCGATGCGGCTGACCGTTCAGGAGGAGACCGTAGACGACGCCGTCAGCGCTCTGCGTCTTCTGGCCGGCCGGCGTGAGGTGGATGCATCCAGGATTTTCCTGCTCGGGCACAGCCTGGGCGCAACGCTCGCGCCGCGAATTGCCCGACGCAGCGCCGGGGTCCGTCTGGCAGGCCTGATCCTGCTGGCGGGAGCGGTCACGCCCATCGAGCGGCTGGCTCTCGACCAGATCCGGCGGCTGGCAGCCGAGGGCGCTCTGCCGCGCGAGCAGGCCTCCGCAGAGGTTGCCGCAACCGAACAGGCCGTGGCGCAAATTGAAAGCCCTGATTTGAAGCCCGATGCGCAGATCCGGTTCCTCGGTGCGCTGACTCCTGCCTCCTACTGGCTCGATCTGCGCGGCTACGATCCTGCCGCCGAGCTGGCGCAACTGAAGGTTCCGGCCCTGCTGCTTCAGGGCACGGCCGACCGTCAGGTGCCGGCCAGCGAGCTCGCACTGTGGACGGCGCGCCTCGATGGTCGCAGCGACGTGCAGGCACGGCTGCTGCCGGGGCTGAATCATTTCTTTGCGACCGCCGATCCGCTCACCGGTTCGGCACCGGTGCACGTGGATGCGTCGGTGGTCGAAATCATTGCAAACTGGATCCTGAAAACGAATACGGGCAGGCAGCCATGAAGACAACTGAAGAACTGCACCTGCTGGGTACGGCGGTCATTTTATTGCTGGGGGTCTACTGGCTGCGGCTGCCACGCGTAAGCCGGCCTGAGATTTTCTTTGCCGTCACGGTGCCCGGCGATTTCTGGGGACAGCCGCAGGCACAGGAGCTGGTGGCGCGCTACCGCCGGGGTGTACTGGCGGCCACGGCGCTGGCTGTCGGGGTCGCACTGGCCTGGGCTTCACCGGCAGCGCTACCGCTCGGCCTGCTGGTGCAGACCGGGCTCACATTCCTTGTCTACCTGGCCGTCCACGAGCGCGCTCGCCGTTTTGCTGTCGAACCTGCGCCTGTGCGCGAAGCGGCACTGGTTCCCCGCCGCCTGGAGTTACCCGGTAGCGCACTCGGGCAGGCCATGCCGTTTCTCATTCTGGCGGGGGCGGCTCTGGTGCTTCGCCTGTACTGGCGCACGCTGCCGGCAGCGTGGCCGGTCCACTGGAACGCCTCTGGCCAGCCAAACCGGTGGGCGGCAAAGAGCTTTCCGGGGGCCTTTGCTCCCCTGCTCACTGGCCTGGGGGCCTGTCTGGTCATGATCATCGTGGCCCGCATCGCCAGTCTGTATACCCCGCGCGTGCACGCCAGCGGAGCTGCCGCCGCGCTTGAAGAGCTCCGGCACAGACAGATGCTGAAGATCCTGCTCGCCGTGGAATATTTTCTGGCCGCGGTCTTTGCCTGGGCAGCCCTGTTGCCTCTGCGCCCGGATCCTGTGAAGCCGCCGGGCATCGGCTTTTTTGCGGCGAGCACGCTGGGATTGTTCGCGGCGCTGCTCTGGCTGATTCGTCCTCTAGCATTTGCATCGCCTCGAGCACCCGAAGCCGCTCTGCCGGCGGGAGACCGCACGGCCGATCGGCACTGGAAGCTGGGTATCTTCTATGTGAACCCCGACGACGAGGCCATGCTGGTCGAAAAGCGCTGGGGCATCGGCTATACGTTGAACCTGGGCCATCCTCGCGTCCGCATGCTGCTGACGGCGCTGCTGGCGCTGGCAGTGTGCACGGCGGCTGCCGTTGCGCTGCGGTAGCAGGTGTTTTGGCGGCCGGGCCTCGCTATGTTAGTCTTGTGATTCACAAATTCCCCGATACCGCGCGAGAAGGCGGAGGGTGCGTCTTTGCCACAATGGACTCCGGAACAGCACCACAACAAAGCGTAGAAATTCGCCTGGCGCATTCGCCGGATGCCGATGACGCCTTCATGTTCTATGCTCTGGCCACCAACAAGGTCCGGGCGCCGGGCATTCGGTTCACACACGTCCTGTCCGACATCGAAACGCTCAATCGGGAAGCGGCCAACGAGACCTACGAAGTAACCGCGCTCAGCGTTTCGGCCTATGCGCATGTGGCCGACCGCTACCGGCTGCTGGACTGCGGTGCCAGTTTCGGCGACGGCTACGGCCCGCTGGTCGTGGCGGCGCGGCCGATCGAGCCGGAGGAGTTGCTGGGCCGGCGCGTGGCGGTTCCGGGCACGCTGACGACGTCCTATCTCGTGCTCAAGCTGTTTGCACCGCCCGTCGAGACGGTGGTGATTCCCTTTGACCGGATTCTCGAGGCGGTGCGCGACGGTGCCGTCGAGGCCGGGCTGATCATCCACGAAGGCCAGCTCACCTACGCACGCTACGGGCTGCACCGCGTGGTGGACCTGGGCGTGTGGTGGCAGGAGAAGACCGGGCTTCCGCTGCCGCTCGGGGTCAACGCCGTCCGGCGCAGCATCCCCGAGCCGGTGGCACGGGAGATTGCGCGCGCGATTCGGCGGAGTGTTCGCTACGCCCTCGACCACCGCGAGGAAGCCCTGCACTATGCGCTGGGCTTCGGGCGTGAACTGGACGCCGATCTGGCCGACCGCTTCGTCGGGATGTACGTCAACCACTGGACGCTGCAGCTCGGCGACACGGGCCGGCGGGCCATTCGCGAGCTGCTGGCCCGCGGGGCGGCGGCAGGACTGTTGCCCGGGCCGGTGGAACCCGAGTTCCTGGCGCTCGAGGATGCCGCATGAAGCTCTGGCTTGCACAGAACGGAAACTATCCCCGGATCGGCGATAGCCCTGCGCTGCAGGTTCTGCGGAGAACGCTGGCGGCGCTCGACCGCGGCGAGGCGACGGCGGCGGATGTCGAGCGGGCCGCGCAGGAAATGACCCGGCAGGCGCTGGCCGACCAGCTTGCGGCCGGCCTCGACGTGCTGACCGACGGGCAGATTCGGTGGCACGATCCGGTCTCGCATCTGGCCGGGCGGCTGGCGGGCGTGCGCATCAACGGTCTGCTGCGGTTCTTCGACACGAATTTCTATTTCCGGCAGCCAGTGCTCGTGGAGCACCCGGTGCGCCAGCAGCCCCTGCTCGTCGAAGAATTCCACACGGCACAGCGTTTGCTGGCTGAGCTCGACGGCACGGGCCACCCCAGGGTCCTCAGGGCGGTTCTGACGGGACCTTACACGCTGGCGCGGCTGTCGCTGGCGGAGGCCGCAGCCATGCAGCCGCTGGACAGGCGCGTGCAGGCCTATGCGGAGGCCCTGGCGGCCGAGGTCGAAGCGCTGGCAGCAGCCGGTGCGCGGCAGATCCAGGTGGACGAACCGGCCATCCTGTTCTATCCCGAGGACTGGCCGGTGTTCGCGGCGGCAATCGAGCGGCTGGCCACTGCCCGACAGGCAGCCGCTGCGGCAGGCCATCCCACCGAGGTGGTGCTCTACGTCTATTTCCGTGACTGTAGCCCGCTCTACGAGCGGCTGGCCGCGCTGCCGGTGGACGGGCTGGGGCTGGATTTCACCTACGGCGAGCGGCTGGCCGACTGCGTGATCGGCAGTGGCAGCCGGCTGCCGCTGGCCTTCGGTCTGCTCGACGGGCGCAACACACGCCTGGAGGAACCGGCTGCCATTGCCCGGCAGCTCGAGCGTCTGCTGCCGGCGGTCCGCGCCGACCACTGCTGGCTGGGCTGCTCGTGCGGGCTCGAGTATCTGCCCCGTGATCGCGCCCGGGCCAAGCTGGAACTGCTCGGAAAAATCCGCGCCCTGGTGGCGGGAACGAGATGATCGGAAACTCACGATGAGCCGCGCCAAACTCGAACGGTTGGGAATCCACCTGCCACTGCTGCCGGTGACCTCGGTGGGCAGTTTGCCCAAACCGGACTGGCTGCTCGAGGCCCGGAATGACTACCGTCGGGGCAAGATTACCGAGTCGGCGCTGCGCACGCAGGAGGAACGTGCCACCGCCTTCTGGATCGCCCGGCAGGAGGAGCTGGGCGTGGACGTGCTGGTCGACGGCGAACAGTATCGCGGTGACATGGTCGCATTTTTCGCCGAGCGTTTGCCCGGCTTCACCCAGGGCGGGCTGGTCCGCAGCTACGGCAACCGCTATTACCACAAACCGATCATCACCGGTGCGGTGCGCTGGCCCGGGCCGCTGACGGTCGCATGGTGGCGTTTTGCGCAGGGTCTGACCCGGCGTCCCGTCAAAGGCATGCTCACCGGTCCCTACACGATGATGGACTGGAGCTTCAACGAGCACTATCCGGACCGCAAGAGCACCTGCATGGCGCTGGCCGGCGTGATCCGCCGCGAGGTCGAAGCCCTGCTCGAGGCAGGCTGCAGAATCGTCCAGATTGACGAGCCGGCGCTTTCGGTGCGGCCCGAGGAGCTGCCGGTGGCGATCGAGGCCATGCAGATGGTCACCGACGGCCTGGACGCCTACTTCATCACGCACGCCTGTTACGGCGCCTTCGAGCACATCTACCCGCAGATGCTGCAGATGCCGGTGGACAATTTCGACCTGGAGATGTCCAACAGCGGGCTCGACCTGCTGGACCTGTTCCGCCGCCATCGTTTCACCAAGGATCTGAGCTTCGGTGTGGTGGATGTGCACTCGCACGTGCTGGAAGATCCGGCCACCGTGCGCGAGCGCGTGGCCCGCGCCCTGACGGTGGTTCCCGCCGGGCAGCTCTGGATCGACCCGGACTGCGGATTGAAGACGCGCACCGTCGAGGAAGCCGTGGGCAAGCTGCAGCGCTGCGTCGAGGCCGCGCGCGCCTTCCGGGCGACGCCCCCGGCGCAGGGTGGCCCGGGAGCGGCTTGACGCTTCCGGCGGCGATTGCATACAGTCTCGAACGTTTCCATGGACGTTGCCGGCAGGGGAACAATGCGGTGGCTGGCTGTGACGGCTGCTTCCGCTCTGCTCCTTCCGGCTCTGCCGGGCCGTTCTCTGCCGCAGCAGCCTTCCGCAGCCGCCCTGGAATACCAGCAGGCCGAACGCGATGCAGCGCAGGCGCGTCACTGGCCAACCGAGCCGGTTCGCAGCCCGCAGGCGATGGTGGTCAGTGACGACCCGCTGGCCACGGCGGCGGGTGTAGAAGTGCTGCGTGCTGGCGGCAACGCTGTGGATGCGGCGGTCGCCGTCGCTTTTGCCCTTGCCGTGGTCTACCCCGAGGCCGGCAACCTGGGCGGCGGCGGCTTCATGCTGATTCGTCTGGCCAACGGTCAGACGGCGTTTGTGGACTACCGCGAGGCTGCTCCGCAGGCCGCCACGGCCACGATGTACCTGGACGCCTCGGGGAAGTTGATCCCGGAGGCGGCGACGACCGGCTACCGTGCGGTGGCGGTCCCGGGCAGTGTGGCGGGGCTGGCGCTGGCCCTGGAGCGGTTCGGCCGGCTGAAGCTGGCACGCGTGCTCGCACCGGCGATCCGGCTGGCCGAACAGGGCTTTCCGGTCAGTCCGCGTCTGGCGAACGATCTGGCGGCCGGCCAGCGGCGCCTCGAACGCTTCTCCCGCAGCCGGCACATTTTTCTGCGCGACGGCCGGCTCTACCAGCCGGGTGAGATATTCCGGCAGCCGGAACTGGCAGCGACGCTGCGCCAGATTGCCCGCAGCGGTCCTGCGGCCTTCTACCGGGGCACGATTGCGCAGCGGCTGGCCGATGAAATGCGCCGCATGGGCGGGCTGATCACCGAACAGGACCTGGCCGCCTACCGGCCCCGGCTGCGGACGCCGCTCGAGGCCTCCTACAGCGTGGGCGGCCACCGCTGGACGGTGATCACCGCACCACCGCCCAGCTCGGGTGGTGTCGCCCTGATCGAAGCGCTCAATATTCTCGAAGGGCTGCCGTTCCATGCCGCCGCCGGCTGGAACGATGCCAACGTGCATCTGGTGGCCGAGGCATTGCGGCGCGTGTTTGCCGATCGCGCGGCCTATCTGGCCGATCCCGACTATGCACCCATCCCTCTGCGCGGCCTGCTCAGCCCGGCTTACGCCGCAGCGCTGCGCCGCACCATCGATCCGGAACGCGCCACGCCGAGCGATCAGGTCCGGCCTGGAAACCCGGCACAGTACGCGGCGGCTGCGGCCTGGTCGGCGTGGACGGCGCGGCAGAGCGGCCAGACGACGCACTTTTCCGTGGTGGACGCTGCCGGCAACGCGGTTGCCAACACCACGACGATCAATGACTTCTTTGGCTCCGGCGTCACCGCCCCCGGCGGTTTCCTGCTCAACGACGAAATGGACGACTTCACCACCGCTCCGGGGCGCCCGAACGAGCTGTTCGGGCTGTTGCAGTCTCCGGCCAATGCCGTTGGGCCCGGCAAGCGGCCGCTGAGCTCGATGACGCCCACGATTGTGCTGCGGGACGGTCAGTTGAGCTTCGTCACCGGTTCGCCGGGCGGGCCGCGGATCATCTCGGCCACGCTGCTGAGTGTGCTGAACTGGGTGTGGCTGGGGCTGCCCGCCCAGCTCGCCGTCAATGCGCCGCGGTTTCACCATCAGTGGATCCCGGATATCTTGGATGTCGAGCCCGGACTGCCCGCCGAGACCGTGGCGGGGCTGCTGCGGCGGGGCTACCGGGTGCGCATCCGTGGCTGGATCGGCCAGGTCAACGCCATTGGCATTGATCCATCCAGCGGGGCTCGCCTTGGGGCAGCCGATCCCCGGCGGGGCGGAGCGGCTGCGGGAAATTAGGAATTTAGCCAGCAGGCACGCTGGCGGCCAGACATGAAGCGTGTTCTCTCAACCTATCTGTTTTCGGCCCGGCCCCTGACCCAGCAGGCTGTCGTGGAGGCTGCCGGGGCAGGCGCCGAAGCCATCGAGCTGTTCTGCGCCCCGGGCCACTTTGATTACCGCTCGGTTAGTCGCCGGCGCGAGCTGGCCGGCTGGCTGGAGCGAGCCGGGCTCGTCCTGCACTCGGTTCACGCCCCCACGGAAAACGATCACCCGGGCCGCGGTGGCACACCGCTCTCGATTGCCGAACCGGAGCGAGTGCGCCGCCTGCAGGCAGTGGACGAAATCAAACGCGTGCTGGAGCTGGCCGAAACTGTGCCCTTCGGTGTTCTGGTGTTGCACCTGGGGCCGGCAGGCCAGCCGGCCGATCCGCGCTGCTACGACGCAGCCTTCTCCTCGGTGGAACACCTGCTGCTGTTCGCCCGCCCGCTGGGTATTGCCCTGGCGCTCGAAAACCTACCGGGCGAGCTGGCCGCCCCGGCCCAGCTGGTGGCCTTCCTCCAGCAAACCCACCTGGAAAGAGTTGGGCTGTGCTTCGACACCGGGCACGCCCATCTGGGCGACGGCGTGGAGGCCTCCTTCGAGGCGATGCGGCCGCACCTGCTGAGCACGCACGTGCACGACAATCGCGGTGCCCGTGACGACCATCTGGTTCCGTTCGAGGGCGCACTGCCGTGGCCGCAGGTCATGGCTCTGCTGGCCACCGCGCCGCGCCCGCTGCCGCTGGTGCTGGAGCTGAAAGAACCCGAGCCCGGAGCCGCAGCCGGAGTGCTCCGGAAGCTCCCCGGTGTGTTCTCCCGCCTGGAGGAACTGGCAGCCGCGGCAGCCCGGCCCGAAGGCGGAGGAAGCAGGAATGGCTGAGGTGGTCACCATCGAACACATCGCCGAGCACGTCGGCAGCGAGGTCACGCTGCGCGGCTGGCTCTACAATCTGCGCGAGTCGGGCCGCCTGCTGTTTCCCCTGTTTCGCGATGGCACCGGCGTGCTGCAGGGTGTGGTCTCGCAGAAGGACAGCCCCGAAGCCTTTGCGATTCTTCGCGATCTGACGCAGGAATCCAGCCTGGAGGTCACCGGAACGGTGCGGGCCGATGCGCGCTCGCCGGGCGGCTTCGAGCTAGAGGTACACGCCGTGCGGGTGATCCACCGTGTTCCCGAGAGCGATCCCTATCCGATTCAGCTCAAGGAGCACGGCGTGGATTTTCTGCTGGCGCACCGGCATCTGTGGATTCGCACGCCGCGTCAGGTGGCCATTCTGCGGATCCGCGACGAGGCGATCCGGGCAGGCCACGAGTTCATGCGCAGCCAGGGCTACGTGCAGACCGATGCGCCCATCTTCACGCCCTCGGCCTGCGAGGGCACAACGACGCTGTTCCCCGTGGAGTACGTGGATGGCAGCACGGTCTACCTGACGCAGTCCGGCCAGCTCTACCTCGAGGCGACGGCGGCCGCACTGGGCCGCGTCTACTGCTTCGGCCCCGCCTTCCGCGCCGAACGCTCGAAGACCCGCCGCCACCTGACCGAGTTCTGGATGCTCGAGCCCGAGGCTTCCTTTGCCACGCTGGAGGACATGATGGCGCTGGCCGAGGGCCTGATCACGCACATCGTCCGCAGCGTACTCGCGCGCCGCAGCCGCGAGCTAACCGTGCTGCAGCGAGACCGCAGCGCGCTCGAGCGGATCGAGCCGCCCTTCCCGCGGATCACCTATGACGAGGCGATCGAACGGCTGCACCGTGCCGGCAACGCGACCCCCTGGGGCGAGGATTTCGGCGGCGATGAGGAAACGATTCTCTCGCGGCAGTTCGACCGCCCGGTGATCATTCATCGCTTCCCGGCGGCCATCAAGGCCTTCTACATGGAAAACGATCCGGAACGGCCCGAGCTGGCGCTGGGTTTCGACGTGCTGGCCCCGGAGGGCTACGGGGAGATCGTCGGCGGCGGGCAGCGCATGGCGAGCTACGAAAAACTGCTGGCACGGTTGCGCGAGCAGGGTCTGTCGGAGGAGGCCTTCGCCTGGTATCTGGACCTGCGCCGCTACGGAAGTGTACCGCATGCTGGCTTCGGGCTGGGTCTCGAGCGCACGCTGGCCTGGATCTGCGGCGTGGACCATGTGCGTGAGGTCATTCCGTTTCCGCGAACGATCTACCGGGTCTATCCCTGAGAGGAGCCGATGCCGCAGAAGATTCGCATCATTGGCGTTCCGATGGATCTCGGCGCAAGCCGCCGGGGCGTGGACATGGGGCCTTCGGCCATGCGCGTGGCCGGCCTGCAGGCGCGGATCCGCCAGCTCGGCTTCGCGGTCGAAGACTACGGCAACGTACCGGTCCGTCAGGCGGAAGAACAGCACTACGGGGACCGGCGGGCGAAATATCTCAAGGAAATTGCCGAAACCTGTCGCGGCCTGGCGGCGATCGTCGAGCAGTCGGTGAACGAGGGCTACCTGCCGCTGGTGCTCGGTGGCGACCACTCGCTGGCGGTGGGCTCGGTGGGCGGCGTGGCCGCCGCCTGGCACCGTCAGGGCAAACGTATCGGCTGTCTCTGGCTCGACGCGCACGGCGACATGAACACACCGGAAACCACCCCGTCGGGCAACGTGCACGGCATGCCTCTGGCTGCCCTGATCGGCCACGGCCCGCCCGAACTGACCGAGCTGGTGGGCTTCCGGCCGATCGTCGAACCCCGGCATGTCGCCCTGGTGGGCGTCCGCAACCTGGACAGCAAGGAGCAGCGTCTGATCAAGCAGTCGGGCGTGCACGTGTTCACCATGCGGGATATTGACGAGCGCGGCATGCGCGAGGTGATGACCGAGGCGCTCCGGTTCGTCACCGACGACACCGCCGGCGTGGCCGTAAGTCTGGACATGGACTTCGTCGACCCCGCGGAGGCGCCCGGCGTCGGCACCGCCGTGCGCGGCGGCGTCACCTACCGCGAGGCGCATCTGGCCATGGAAATGATCGCCGACAGCCGGGCCATGCTTTCCCTCGAGGTCGTCGAGATCAACCCCGTGATCGACCTGCACAACAAAACCGCCATTCTGGGGGTTGAACTGGTCCTGTCGGCGCTGGGCAAGAAGATCCTTTGAGGAGCAGAGCGGGCCGGAACATGTCGGCCGAAAATCGTATCCGCGTGGGGCTGCTGTTTGGAGGCCGCTCGGTCGAGCATGAAGTCTCGATTGCCTCGGCCAGCTCGATTCTGCAGGCCCTCGATCCGGAGAAGTACGAAGCCGTCCCGGTAGGCATCGACAAGCAGGGGCGCTGGTGGTACTGCGCGCAGCCAGCCACGCTGGCCGAGGTGTTTCAGCGCGGCCGCCGGGTCTTCCTGCTGCCGGAGCCCGGCTCGCCGGGGCTGCGCGCGCTGGATGCCGACGGTCATCCGATCGTTGCGGCCGTGGATGTGTTCTTCCCGGTGCTGCACGGCACCTTTGGCGAAGACGGAACCGTTCAGGGACTGCTCGAACTCGCCGGGATTCCCTACGTCGGTGCCGGCGTGCTGGCCTCGGCCGTCGGCATGGACAAGGACGTCCAGAAGCGGCTGTTCGACCGGGAGGGCCTTCCGGTCGTTACGTGGCTGACCGTGTACCGTGCAGACTGGGAAAAACAGCCGCAGCAGATCCTGGCCGAGATCCGGCGGCAGTTCCGCATGCCGGTGTTCGTCAAGCCGGCCACGCTCGGCTCCTCGGTGGGCATGACGCGGGTGCAGCAGGAGGAGGCCCTGGAAGCGGCGATCACCGAGGCGGCTGCCTATGGAGAGAAGATTCTGATCGAACGGGCCGTGGACGCGCGCGAGATCGAAGTTTCGGTTCTGGGGAACGAGGAGCCGCAGGCGTCGCTGCCGGGCGAGATCGTTCCGCACCGCGCGTTCTACGACTATGCGGCCAAGTATCTCGAGCCGGGCACGGAACTGCTGGTCCCGGCGCCGCTGTTGCGGCGGCAGGTGCTGAAATTCCAGAACTACGCGCTGCGGGCGTTCCGGGCCATCGGGGCCGAGGGCATGGCGCGGGTGGACTTCTTTCTGGAACGGCCCACGGGCCGCATCTACATCAACGAGATCAACACGATTCCGGGCTTTACCGCCATCAGCATGTATCCGCGGCTGTGGGAGGCCAGCGGCGTCGGCTACCGCGAGCTGGTCAGCCGGCTCATCACGCTGGCCTTCGAACGGCACCACCAGAGGCAGCGCACGCGCTACTCCTACGATCCTCCCCGGGGTCCGGGCGGCGTGCTGGGCTAGACGGCCGGCTTGCCCCGGCCGGCTGCGAGGGTTAGACTAACCGGTTAGTTAAATTGCACCGTGCCCCGGACACCCAGCACTGGCACGGCCGCCCGCATTCTCTCCGCGGCCGAACTGGAGTTCGCCCGCTACGGCTTTGCCGGCGCGCGCATCGAGCGCATCGCCGCCGCGGCGGGCGTCAACAAGGCCCTGCTGTACTACTACTTTCCCGATAAGCGCCACCTCTACCGGGCCGTGCTGCGCCGTTCGCTCGAAGGCCTGGTGGCCGCCACCGCCAGTGCCGCCGCTTCGGCCGACGGCTCCGCCCGGGAAGCCCTGCACCGGTTCGTCGGGGGTTACCTCGAATTTGCACACACCCACCGGCATTTTTTTCGCCTGATGCAGCGGGAGTTTCTCGAAGCCAGCTCCGAGCGGCGCTGGATTGTGCAGACCTATCTCCGCCCGCTGTTCCGCCGGCTGACCGGCCTGCTGCGGCAGGGCATCCGCAGGGGTGAGTTTCGCGAGGTGGATGTCGAGCAGGCCGCGTTTTCCATTCTGGGGGCCACCGGAGCCTACTTTGCGGCCGCCCGGGCCTGGGGCCTCTGCGTGGGTCGCAATCTGCTGACCCCGTCGGCCATCCGTGCCCGGCGCAGTGCCCTGCTGGACTTTCTCGATCACGCTCTGGTGCGCAGCGAGGGGAAAGCACGATGAGGCAGCGTCTGTTTCCGCTCTTGCTGGGGGTGGCTCTGCTGGCCGCTCTGCTGTCCTACCTCCTGACGGTTCCGCGCGGGTCCGAAATTCCTCTGGTCGGCGTCGTGGACGGCAATCAGGTGGTCATCAGCCCGCAGCTCGGCGGACGGCTGGTGCGGCTGCTGGTGGACGAGGGCTCGGAGGTACGCGCCGGCCAGTTGCTGGCCGAACTCGATCCCGCCGAGCTGCAGGCCGAGCTGCGGGCCAGCCAGGCGGGCGTGGACGCTCTCCGCAGCCATCTGGCGGAACTCGATCGGCAGTACCGGTTGACGGACCGGCAGACCGGCGCGGCACTGCAGCAGGCCGAGGCGACTCTGACGGCCACGCAGGCGCAGCTGCGCGAGGCGCAGGCCAATCTCTGGCGCGACGAACAGGACTTCGAGCGCAGTCAGGCTCTGTTCCGCAGCGGGATCATTTCGGCTCAGGACCGCGATCATCTCGAAGCGGCCGTGCGGGCCGACCGCGCGCGTGTGGCCTCGCTCGAAGAGCAGGTGCGGGCGCAGCAGGCTGCCGTACTGGCCGCGCGCGCCGCACGGGATCAGCTCGCCGTTCTCGACCGGCAGCGCGCGGCCACGCGGGCGCAAATCCGGCAGGCCCGGGCGCAGCAACAGCAGGCTGCCACGCGCCTGGGCTATACGCGGCTGTACGCTCCTCTGTCGGGCGTCGTTTCGGTGCGCGTGGCCCGCGAAGGCGAGGTGGTGGCAGCGGGCGCGCCGGTGCTCGTTCTGGTGGATGTCGATCACCTCTGGGTACGCGCCGAGGTCGAGGAGACCTACATCGACGCCATCCGCCTGGGCCAGAGGCTGCGCGTGCGCCTGCCGTCGGGCCGGGAGCTGACGGGAACGGTGTTTTTCAAGGGCGTCGAAGGAGATTTTGCCACGCAGCGGGATGTGAGCCGGAGCAAGCGCGACATCAAGACGTTCGCCATCAAGGTGGCGGTCGCCGATCCCTCCCACCGGCTGTTCACCGGCATGACCGCCACCGTGCTGCTGCCGCCACCACCGGCTCCGCACTGGTGGCAGCGCTGGTGGAAACCCGGAACCGCCACCGGAGGCGGGCAGCCGTGACGGCTGCGATCGAAGTCGAACGCCTGCGCAAGGTCTTCGGCAGCTTTGTGGCCGTTGACGATGTCAGTTTCACGGTCGCGCAGGGGGAAATCTTCGGCCTGCTGGGACCCAACGGTGCAGGCAAAACGACCCTGATCCGCATGCTGACCACGCTGCTGCCACCGACGGCCGGCACCGCCCGGGTGGCCGGCTGGGACATTGTGCGCCAGCCCGAGCGTGTGCGGCAGGCCATCGGGGTGATTCCGCAGGCGCTCACCTCCGATCCCGAGCTCACCGCCGAGGAAAACCTTCTGCTGCACGCCAAACTCTACGGTGTCCCGGCCCACGAACGCCGCCAGCGCATGGAGGAGCTGCTGGCCGCGGTGGACCTGACGCGGTTCCGCAACGAACTGGTGCGCAATTTCTCCGGCGGGATGCGCCGGCGCCTCGAGGTGGCCCGCGGCCTGATGCACCGGCCCCGGATCCTGTTCCTCGACGAACCGACCACGGGGCTCGATCCCGCCTCGCGCTCCCACGTCTGGGAGATGATCCGCCGGCTGCGGTCCGAACACCAGCTCACCATTGTGCTGACGACGCATTACATGGAGGAGGCCGACCGACTGTGCGATCGCGTGGCCATCATGGACCAGGGTTCGCTCAAGGCTCTCGATACGCCGGCCCGGCTGAAGGCCTCGATTCCCGGCCATGACATCGTCGAAGGCGAATTCGAGCAGCCGCCGCCGGACTGGCCGGAGGCGCTGGCGCGGCTGGACGATGTGGTCGAAGTGCAGCACCGCGACGGCGTCTTTCGCCTGCTCTCGCACAACGGCGCCCGGACCGTCGCCGCCCTGATGGAGCTGGCCCGGCAACGCCAGCTGGTGGTGCGCCGCGTGCACGTGCAGAGCACCTCGCTCGACGACGTCTTCCTCTACTACACCGGCCGTGCCCTGCGCGACGAGGTGCAGCGGGCGGCTTTCGACATCGGCTATCTGTACCGCTGAGGAGGAGCTGCGTGAAGGCCTATCGCATCGCTGCTCTGGTGGAACGCGATATGCGGAAATTCCTGCGGAGCCCGGCGCTGATGGTGGCCTCGATGATCTTTCCCCTGGTGCAGCTCATCGTGCTGGGCTATGCCTTTGGCGGTCGCGTGCGGAACGTCCGGGTGGCCCTGGTCGACGAAGATCACGGCAGCGAGGCCCTGCGCGTGCGCGAGGGGCTGGCCGCTCTGCGGGCCGGGCCGCGCACGCTGCAGCTGGTGGATTATCCGAATCTGCCGGCCGCGGTGGCCGATCTCCGGCGCGGGCGCGTCCGGGCCATCGTCCACCTGCCCCTGGATTATTCCCGTCGCCTGCGCCACGGGGACCGACCCCGCATCGTTTTCATCGAGGACAACACCGATCGCTTTCTGGCCAGCGAGTTGATCGACCGGCTCACCCAGTTCACCGCCGAACTGAACGGTCCCGTCACGCCGCCGCCGCTGCCCTCGGCCGTCAGCCTGGACGTCGTCGAGCTCTATCCCTACGTCGAATACATCCAGTATCTGCTGCCGGGCTCGATTGCGATGGCCATCTTTGTGGTGGCCATGATCGGCGGCGGGATCACCTTCATTGACGATCGCGCGCGAGGACTGCACGAAGGCTATCTGGTGACCCCGGTCGAACGGGCCGAGCTGGTGCTGGGACTGAATCTGGCGGGTACGATCAAGGGCCTGATGGCCGGCATGGTGATTACGATCATCGGAGGCCTCATTGCCGGCATCCCCGAACTGTGGGAGCCGGTGCGGCTGCTCTATCTGGCCGCGGTGTGCGGGGTGGCCTCGCTGGCCATGATCAGCCTGATGTTTCTGACCATGGTGCGGGTGAGCGATCCGCTGGTACCACGCGCCGTCTTCGGCGTGCTCAACACGCTGCTGTTCTTCCCCTCCGGGGCCATCTACCCCATCGAAGGCTTCCCGGCCTGGCTGCGCTGGATTTCCGTGGTGGACCCGTTCACCTACACGGTGCACGCGCTGCGGACGCTGCTGCTCAAACACTCCGGACTGCCCGCCATCGGCCGGGACCTGCTGGTGCTGGGCGGCATGTCAATCGTGCTGCTCACGGCTTCGGTGGCTCTGTTTCGCCGGCAGGTCTAGGCCAATCGCCGTGGTAGGCGACCACGACGATCGTGCGGTCGTCGGCTGCTTCGTAGCGGCTCGAGCCACCCGTGATGGCCTGCCGGAGAACCTCCAGCAGCCCGGCCGCTGCGCCTGGAGGAGCAGCCGCGAGCAGCGCTTCGAGCCCCTGCAGGCCCAGCTCACGGCCGCCCACGACCGTCTCGATCACGCCGTCGGAAACCAGCACCACTCGATCGCCCCGACTTAGCCCGGCCGTATGCACTTCGTAGGAAGCCCCGGCAAACAACCCCACCGGAGGACCGCCGCGCTCCAGCCGTTCCACCTGCCCGGTGCGGCGCACCACGAAAAGCGGCGGATGACCCGCACACACGCTTTCGAGCGTACCGTCCGGGCAGAGGCGCACACACAGCAGAGTTGCAAAGTGTTCCTGACCGCTCCGCCGCGCCAGCGTGTGATTGAGCGCCGCCACCACCTCGCCCACCGGGCTCCCGCACAGAACCGCGGCGACGAAGGCTCCGTGGAGCAGCGCCGCCACCAGAGCGGCTGCAGGGCCTTTGCCGGCCACATCGGCCAGTAACACCGTCAGGGATCCGTCGGGCTGCTCGACCCAGTCGTAGCAGTCACCGGCCAGGCGCCGGCACGGCTCGAGCAGGGCCGCGACGGATAGAGAGGGCGTCCGGGTCTGCTGCCGGGGTGTGAGCCGTCGCTGGATTTCACCGGCCAGCTCGAGCTCCCCCTCGAGCCACTCCTGCTCGCGACGTTCGGCCAGACGCCGGGCATTTTCGATCACGGAGGCGACCATCGAAGCGAGCGACCGGAGGAGCTCTTCGTCGAGCTCGGAGAGATTCTCGCCGCGCCCGGCCCCGGCCAGATAGAGAGCGCCGAGCAGCGATGGCTGCTGCCCCAGCACGGTCGAATCGGTGACCCCGACTACCGAGGGACGCTCGAGCAGGAGTACCAGACTGGCGTCGGCAGGATTCGATCCCTCCCGGCTGCGATAGAGGATCGGGCTGCGCCCTGCCCGTGAGAGCCAGGTCTCGACCGCCCCCTGCACCGCCGCTTCGGCGGCTTCGTTCCTCGTCACCGCTTCGGCCGGTTGGCCCCGCGCCAAAACCCGGCGCAGCACCCCACGGGCATCCCGCAGGTACAGCACGGCGCATCCGGCGCCGATCATCTCACAGGCCGTCTCGAGCCCTACCGCCAGCGCTTCTTCCAGAACCGACTGGGCCAGCAGACGGTTCGCTGCCCGGACCAGCAAGATCAGCCGGCTGACCTGCTGGCGGACATCGAGCTCGGGGCTCCTGCGACGCAGGCGGTGCTGCCGCGTACCACCGACACTGTAGAGGATCCGGAACCCGGTCGGCACGCCGATCTCGATGACGTCCCCCGGCTCCAGCATGCGCGATTCGACGCGCTCGCCGTTGACCAGGGTGCCATGCCGGCTATTGAGGTCGGTCACGCAGTAGCGGTCGCCCTGAGGCACGATTTTGCAGTGGTGCCGGCTGACACGGCTGTCATCGAGCACAACCCGACAATCGCGCTCGCGCCCAATGCAGACGGGTGTACGTCCCAGGCGAACCGTCTGACGCAGGCCGTCGGGGTCAAAGACCTGGAGGCGGGCAGAGGAAGGCAACGGTCACCTTTGCTTCCGTTATGCTAGCCCCGCCCTGGCTGACGAACAAGGCCAATCTGCTGCAGGGAACGGATCGGCGGTTGGGAGACCTAAAGGGCGGCGGGTGCAGCAGGACTAGGCGGCAGGGAGCTTTAGCGGGCGGCTTCTGTGACCGTCTGCCCCGCTGCGCGTGGTGGGGTCTCGGCAGGGTCCGTGGAGGCGGGCAGGATCAGCGTGAACGTGGCACCGGCGCCGGGGTAGCTCACCAGAGAAACTTCTCCTCCGTGCTCGCGCACCACCCGGCTGACTACCGCCAGCCCGAGTCCGGTGCCCATCCCGGGAGGTTTCGTGGTGAAGAACGGCTCGAAAACGCGCTGCTGGAGCTCGACGGGGATGCCCGGGCCGTTGTCTTCGACCTCCAGAAACACGCGGCCACTGTCGTGGCGCGTGCGCACACAGATGCGATTGCCCACGCCCGAGGAGGCAATGGCCTGCAGGCTGTTCAGCACCAGGTTCGTCAGGGCCTGCAGCAACTGGACCGGATTGCCCGTCAGCGCCGGCAGGGCCGGGTCCAGATCGAGCTGCAATTCAACGTGTGCCCGCCGGAGCTCGTAGCTGCACAGCCGGCAGGTGTGCTGCACCAGTTCGTTCAAATCCACCGGCCCGCGCTCGGCCCGCGCCTGGCGAACCAGCACGAGCAGGCTCCGCACCAGATCGGCAGCGCGGCTGGCCTCGCGCGCAATCTGCTCCAGGTCGGCGCGTGCCTCGGAGTCCTCCAGACGATCACCCAGTAACTGGGCGTAGCCCAGAATCGCCGTCAGGGGATTGTTCAAATCATGGGCGATGCCCGCCACCATCTGCCCGACGGCGACCATCTTTTCCACCTGCTGCCAGGCCGGCGGCACCGCTCCGTCGGCCGTGCAGTCCCGGTAGCGCTCGAACCACGCACACGGCCTGCCGGCAGCATCGAGCACGGGCTGCACCAGCCGCTCGAGCACGAGGCCTCCGGCCAGTTCGAGGCGTTCGCGTTCCGGTCCGTTGCCCTTCCAGAGCTCCCACGGCGCCTGCCATGGCCGTCGCGCCTGCAGGCGCCGGAGCAGCAGCCGCCCGAACGCGTAGCAGTCCCGCATTCCCACTCGACCTTCCGGTTCCACGCCGAGCAGTTGCCAGGCCGCTTCGTTCACCAACCGCACGCGACCGGATGCGTCGTACAGCACCAGGCCATCACCCGTGATGCCGAACAGCACTTCCAGCTCGCTTTCGGCCCCCTGGTTCTGCTCGCCCCGCAGCCACCGCAGGGTCGAGTCCGCCTGCCTCGAACTGGCCGAAGACCTCTGCATCGCTCTCGCAGGAGAAACTTTTCGGCTACCTGCGCCGGTCGCCGATCAGAACAGCCCCCGCAGGAAGAAGTAGCTCACCAGCAGAGCTGCGCCGACACCGAAAAGCACATCGAGCGCCGCCACCAGCGGATGCTTCCACCGAACGGGTCTGACCACCCCATAGACTCTTGCGCTGTGCATCGGAATGAACAGACAGCACAGCAGCTTCCAATCGCGAGCCTACGAACTATCTGACAACAGAGGATTTGACGTCGGGGGTCAGGAGGGAAAGCCCGAACCTCGAACCGAAGTGAAACAGAGCTGTACCGAAACCGAACGCCCTAGACCTGCCCTTCCTTCTCGTACTGCTTCAATTTTCGGTACAGCGTCGTCTTGCCGATCCCGAGCAGTCTGGCGGCCGCAACTTTGTCGCCCCCGGTGTGCGCCAGTGCACGCAGAATCGCCCGCCGTTCGAGCTCGGCCAGCGGAACCACACCGTCGTCCACTTCCGGTGTCGGGCGGCTGGAGGGCTGGACATTCGAGGGAAGATCGGCCAGGTGCAGCACGGGCCCGGAATTGAGCGCCAGGGCCCGCGCAATGGCGTTTTCGAGCTCCCGCACATTCCCCGGCCAGTCATGGGCAAGCAGCCGGGTCCAGACCTCCTCGGCCACGACGGGCGGCGGACGATCGGGCGGCGCGTATTTCTCGATGAAATGCTGGACCAGCAGCGGAATGTCGCTTTTGCGCTCGCGCAGCGGAGGCAGCCGCAGGGTGACGACATTGAGCCGGTAAAACAGGTCCTGGCGGAACCGTCCCCGCCGCACTTCCTCTTCGAGATCCCGGTTGGTCGCGGCCAGCACGCGCACATCAATGCGAACCGCTGCGGTGGCCCCCACGGGTCGAATCTCACGCTCCTGCAGGGCGCGCAGCAGTTTGGCCTGCAGTTCCGCCGGTAGCTCGCCGATTTCGTCGAGAAACAGCGTGCCGCCCGAGGCCGCCTCGAGCAGGCCCTTTTTGCTCTGCACGGCGCCGGTAAAGGCCCCGCGCACATAGCCGAACAGCTCGGCCTCGAACAGCGTGGGCACCACGCCGGCGCAGTCGACCGGAACGAACGGACCCGCGGCACGGCGGCTGCGGAAATGAATGGCGCGGGCGACCAGTTCTTTGCCGGTACCGCTCTCGCCGAGGATGAGCACGGGACAGTCCCGCCGGCTGAGCTTTTCGATCATCCGGTAGAGCTGGAGCATGCGGGGAGAGCTGCCAATCAGCTCGCCGAAACCCGGCCGCGCCCGCACCTGCTCGCGCAGCAGGCGATTTTCGCGGTCCAGCCGCAGGCTCTGCGCCAGCCGGTGCAGACGGGCTGCCAGCCCGTCGCGTTCCTCCGGCCAGCGAATTCGCTCCACACCGGGACCGCCCGGCGGTGCCTCCGGATTGACGGTCGGGGTTCCGCCGACCAGCAGGATCAGCGCCGCGTCGGGTGCTTCCTGCTGCAGCCGCTCGACCCACGTCCGCACGGCCTGTGGCTCGACCGAGCAGTCGAGCAGGAAGACGTCGGGAAGGTGCCGCTCGCAGGCTTTCTCGGCGGCCGCAACAGTGGACACCGCCTGCGCTTCGAGGCCCGCCTGGCGCGCCGCCTCGAGACAGGCACGCGCCAGGGGTTCCTGTGCCGTCACGATCAGCGACAGCAGTGCCGGCTCCCGCTCCGGTCCGTCCGCTGATCCGACGCGGCGCTGCGACATCAACCGAGGCTCCGGCGTGCCAGCCTTCAGCGATGGACTTCGATCTCGACCGGCGCCTTCAGCCGAAAGACCAGCGTTGCCTCCGCCGGCAGGCGGATGTCCTTTTTCCCCGTGGCCGCCGCGGTGGCCGTGCCCGCACCGGCCCCGGCCGCCGCGCCGATGGCCGCTCCCTTGCCTCCGCCGGCAATGCCGCCGATGATGGCACCGAGTGCGGAGCCGCCGCCGATGATTTCGATGTTACGCTTCTTGTGCGACTGGCCCACACGGCTCACTGTCGTCGTTTCGAGCTCGTACCGCCGGCCACCGACCTCCACGGCGTCCAGCGTCAGCACCAGCCGGGCGACGCCCTTCAGCCGCCCCGAGCTCGTCGCCTCGACGATGTGGCCCTCGACTGCCGCGTTTTTGGGAATCACTGTGGTTCCGGCCACCACGACCGGCTCGATGAGCGTGGCCCGGAAGCTATCGCCGGAGCGCGCGCTGGCCGTCGAAAGACTCTGATCGAGCACCACGCGCAGCGTGGTGCCCGCTGGCACCGTGACCCGTTGCGGAGCCGCCGGCGGCCGCGCAGTCGTTTGATTCGAGCGCGCGGGGGCTTCCGTGCGAGCTGTCGGTGCCGACTCCGTGGCTGTGGGCGCCGACTCAGGTGCCTTCGAGCACCCGATCGAGCCCACACAGGCAAGCGCAGGGATCAGGACTCCCCAGCCAAACCACCGCAAGACCTTCATGGTTCCCTCCCGTAGGCAGAGTCTACCCTGCCCAATCGTAACCGTCCCCTGTCTCGATTGGATGCCCTGCCGCACCGCCGAAGTGGTCTGGTTGCTTCATTAGAAAAGAGGGTCCAGAGTACCGCCCGCAGACTGGCTGCTGATCCCGCTGCTGTTCAACCGCAGCGCGTAGAGTCCATCGCTGGCCGAAGCCGCGAGCAACAATCCACGTTCTGGCTGGGCCAGAAGCGCCGGAAACTGGCTGCCGTCGAGCGTCCCCGTCACGGCCTTCCAGCTCTGCCCGGCATCGATCGAGACAAACAGACCGGCACCCTCCACCGAGGCCACCAGCAGCGTCCCGGCCACCGCAACGGTGCGAATCGGGGCCTGCGGAAGCCCGTGACCCATCTGCTCCCACCGCGTGCCGCCGTCGTGCGAAAGATAGAGTCCCCGTCGCGTGGCTGCCAGAACCATGCCGCCGGGCCCCAGTGCCAGGCGTTCCACCGGACGGGCTTCAAACGGAACGTCTGTCCACTGCCAGTGCCGGCCGCCATCCCGGCTTCGCACCAGACCGTGATCGGTGACCAGCCAGAGGCTCTGACCGTCAGCGGTGGCGGCCAGCGAACGCACCGGCATGGTCAGCGGCGCAAAGCGCAGCTCGGCCCAGGTCTGTCCGGCATCGGTCGAAACCAGAAGCCCGCGCGGCGTGGCGGCATACCAGGCGCGCGCGGTTGCCGCCAGATCGAGCACCGGCAGGTCGAGTGGCCGGCGCGGGGTGCGCTGCAGATGCATCCCGTCGAAGCGCCATGCCGCGCGACCCACCAGCTCGCCCGCCGGCACCCACCTGCCACTGGCTTCGTCGTACCGGAACAGCCCGCCGGTCTGCAGTGCCGCCCACCAGCCCCGCGGCGTGGCATAGAGGCCCCGCACCGCCTGCCAGCGCAGGCCTGTGCCCAGGGGTTCCCAGTGACGGCCGCCATCGGCTGTCACCACGACCGGGTCCGGAGCGTCGGCGACGATGGCCAGAATACGTCCGGGCCGTTCCGGATCCACTGCGGCGGCCAGGACCCGCCGGTGATTGAATCCGCTGTTGGTCGCACGGTAGCTGCGGCCGCCGTCCTCGCTCACCAGCACGCCGAGCTGTTCGGTGCCCACCAGAAGACGCCCGGCACGGCCGACTCCGGCCAGCAGTGCGTTGATCACCCAGGAAGGCGGTGTCATCCGGCGCCAGCTCGCGCCCCCGTCGGTCGTCTTCCACAACCCCTCGGTCGTACCCGCGTAGACGGTTTCCGGATCCCCGGGATCCTGCACGATCACCTGCGTCCGCCGGGCCGAGGAAGGAATGCCCTGCACACGGCGCCAGTGCGCGCCGCCGTCATCGCTGCGATAAATCCCCGTACAGGCGCTGGCGAAAACACGCTCGGGCCGCCGCGGATCCACGACCATGCTGAAGACGTCGGAATCATCGATCATGCCGCGATGCACGGGAACCCAGTGCCGGCCGCCATCCACGGTTTTCCACGGCAGATGAAAGGTTCCGACGAAGATCGTGTCGGGGTGCCGCGGGTCAATGGCCACGCTGTCGAGATTGCGCAGCTCGTCGCTGCCGGGCGGCGAAATCCGCTCCCAGTGGTCGCCGCCATCGCGCGAGCGGAAGACGCCGGTGAGTGTGCCGGCCACCAGAATCTCCGGCGCTGAAGGCGACTGCGCCAGCGCGCGCACGGCCTCGCCGGCCAGACCGACCCGGCGCCAGTGCCGGCCACCGTCGTCAGAGCGGTAGACGCCGCCACCACCGCGCGGATCGAGCGTCCACAGTGCGGCAAACAGACGCTGGCTGTCGCGGCGGTCCACCACCAGCGCGGCGACAACGCCGTCGGACCGGTCGCCGGCGCGTCCGAGCAACTGCCAGTGCTCGCCTCCGTCGGTGGAACCGAAGACGTGCCCGTCGCTCGTGCCCAGATAGACCTGCAGGCTGTTGTGGGGATCCGCCGCCAGGGAACGCACATCCCCGCCGGCCGGGCCCAGCGACTGCCACGGCAGATCCTGCGCGCGTGCCGCACAGGCGCCCAGCATCAGCCCGGCCATCACCAGTAGCGCAGAGCTACGAAACACGACACCCGCCCGAACCCGCCTACGAAGCTATCAGGCCAGAAGCTGTTCGACAAGGAAACAGGTACGGGTCCGGTTCCCTCCAGGAACCGGACCCGTCCAGAGAGGCTCGAAACGTCAGTAGGTGGCTCCCTGAGGCACCCAGATGATTTCGATCCGCCGGTTCTGCTTGCCCGCACCGGCCACGCCGGCACCCGTGCGGGTCTCGATCCGGTCGGCTGCGATGCCCTTGGAAACCAGGTACTTCTTGGCGTTTTCAGCGCGCTGAGCGGCCAGCCGCTGCTGCCGTGCCTGTTCGCGTGCCGTCCGTCCGGGCGTCGCATAGCCCACCAGGACGACCCGGGCGCCGGCCTCGCTCTGCAGACGCAGCGCCACGCTGTCGAGCACGCGCTTGCAGACGTTGTCCACCCGTGCGCTGTGCAGGCGGAAGCTGCACTCGTTGATCTTCTCCGCCTGCGGCTTGGGCGGTGGCGGCGCCTGCACGGTGATGTCCACGCTGCAATCGGCCGCGCCACCCTTCTGATTCTCTACGCGCCCGGTGACCGTATAGGTCCCCGGCGCCAGATTGGTGGTATCGAGCTCGATCGACGAACCGGTGCCGATGATCAGCCCGCCGGTCGTCCGCCAGGTGTAGGTCAGCGGCGTGCCGCTTTCGTCGTGCACGGTCGCGCTGATGCCCACACGCTCGCCCGGCAGAACCGAGGACCGGCTGGCCGAGCAGGACATCGTCGGCGGCGGAATCGGTTTCGGCGTGACCGTGATGGTCTCCGAGCAGGAGGCGCTGTGGCCGAGCCCGTCATCGACGCGGACGGTCACGGTATAGCTGCCCGGCGCCACCCCGGTGGAATCCCACTCGACGCTGGCACCGCTGCCGCGAATCTGTCCGCCCGTCGCCGTCCAGGAGTAATTGAGCGGGTGGCCCAGCGAGTCGGAAGCCTGCACGCTCAGCCGCACCCGCTCGCCCGATCCTTCCTGCACACTGCTGCGATCGGCCGAGCACTGCGCGGTGACCTCATCCGGCGGCGCCGGCTTGGTCGGCCAGTAGCCCGTGCTCAGTTTGATCACGAAGCCGTGCCGATCCCGAATCTGCCCCAGATTCAGCATGTAACGATAGCCCGCATCCAGGGCCAGTTGCGGAATCAGGTAGATGCGGAAGCCCCAGATCCCGGCCACCGGGTCGCGCGCGCCAAAGGTCATCGTCGGTGTCGCATCCCCGACGTAGACCGTGCCGTCGTACTCGTTGATGATCTGGAACCGATTGTTCGGGAAAAACAGCAGCCCGGCACCCAGCTGCACCTGATCGGCGCGCACCACCAGCACCTGGCTGCCCTTGCGCGGATCGCGCGTAATCACATAGCCAAAATCGAAGACGCCCTGCATCACGTTGCCGAATGTCTTGCTGACGGTCGCCCCAATGCGGTTTGCATAGGCACCGCTCTGCACGCCGCCATCGGCCAGCAGGTCGGGAAACGATTTGGTCGGAATCACCGATTCATCGCTCAGGGCGAAACTGACGGGGTTTCCGCGCAGCTCCGACAGCAGGCTGGCCTTGAGCCCCAGGTGAACTTCGCCGATGCCCCCGTTGTTGGTGAAGGCGAAAGGATAATCCTCGACATAGCTGGGCCGGCTGCTGAGCGCCGGATTCCAGACGCGGAAGGCGGTGTTATCGAACTGGGGATTGGGCAGCGGGGAATTGGTGCTGAGCTGGCCCGGATCGCCCAGATGGATGTGGCGGTGCGGATCCCAGCCGACGAAGGCCGTCAGCCAGTCCGTCAGACCCACGCCCACGGCCCAGCCCGTATTGACCATCGTCAGCGAACCAGGTGCGCGACCAAACTTGTCCACGAATCCCGTGACGGCAAAGCCCCAGCGGGGCAGCGTATCGCCGGTCTGAATCGTGAACAGGCCAGGGGTTCCATTGAGTCCGGGCATGGGCTTCCAGCGGCCCAGTTCCCGCCCCTCGCTGGCGGGTGCCGTCGCACGCGCCGGCCTGGCACTGTTATTCTTCTGCGTCTTCTTTGTGTTCGTGCCGGCACTTGCACTCTGGGCGGCATTCTCCTGCTTCGCCACCGATGCTTTCTTCGCCACGGGTTCGTCGGCCAGCGCCGTGCCTGTCAGCCAGGCGCCGATCATCCCAAGCGCTGCAATCCGCAACCACGCCTTCATCGCTCATTCCTCCCCACTGCCGGATTCACAATTCCGCACGCCACAAGGCGATTCTGAGCCATCGTTGTGCGGCCCGCTGCGGGACCGGCCCCCGCCCCTGAAAAAACGGCAAAAGCTTTAGGATAAGTGGAGCTTCCATCATACTCGCGCCCACTGCCGGAGTCAAACGTTTCCCGCCACCGCTTTTCTTTCTGTTTACCCCCGTTCTGGCCCTCGCTGACAGCATGCCATCCCCATTCCTGCTAAGATGGTGGCGATGGCTCAGGACGTTGTCGTTATTGGCGGCGGCCTGGTGGGCAGCAGCATTGCCTTCGAGCTGGCGCGCCAGAAACTCCGCGTGGTGGTACTCGACAGCAGTCAGCCGGCCGGCGAGGCGAGCTGGGCGGCGGCCGGCATGCTGACCCTGGCCGCCGAAGCCGGCACCGACGAACACCTGTTCCGGCTGGCCCGCGCCAGTCTCGAGGAGTATCCCGCCTTCATCACAGCCGTCGAAAGCATGTCCGGCATTCACACCGGCTACCGCCGCTGTGGTGCGCTCGAGCTGTTTTTCGGAGCCGACGGCGTGCAGGCGCAGCGGCAGCATGGCGCCCGCCTGGCCGGCTTTCGCATCGTCGCCGAAGAACTGGGCAGCCGTCAGGTCCAGGCGCTCGAGCCTGCGGTCAATCCGGAAGTGACGGCCGCCATCCGGCTGCACGACGAGGCCGTCGTGGACAGCCGGCGGCTGACCCGCGCTGTCCTGGTGGCCGCACAGCGCCTGGGGGTCGAAATCCGCCCGGGCACTCCCGCCCGCGCAGTCCAGGCCGAAGCGAAGGGCTGCGAGGTGGTGCTCGCCAGCGGCGAGCACCTCGCGGCCGGCCATGTCGTCATCGCTGCCGGGGCGGCTTCTACGCAACTGGGAGGGGTGGGGCGTTACGCACCCACCCGGCCGGCCCGCGGTCAGATCGTGGTCCTGGAAGGTTCACGGCTGCCGCTGCAACACACCCTGCGGACGCCGGGCGGCTATCTGGTGGCGCACGACGACGGACGGCTGCTGGCGGGCAGTACGGTCGAAGACGCCGGCTTCGAACACGCCGTCACCGCCGGCGGCCTGCTGCACATCCTGCAGACCGCCGTGCGGATGGTCCCCGACGTGGCACGGCTGCCCGTGCTCGAAACCTACAGCGGCCTGCGGCCCGACACCCCCGACCATCTCCCCATCCTCGGCCCCACCGACCTGCCCGGCGTCTCGGTGGCCACCGGTCACTTCCGCAACGGCATCCTGCTGGCTCCGGTCACAGCCCGCCTGGCGCGTGCCTGGATCCTTGGCGAGCCCACCGATATTTCACTCGAACCCTTCAGCCCGCTGCGCTTCCTTGGCCAAAGCCAGCCGTCGGCTGCCCGCACCGTTTGACTTCTTTCAGCTGGCCCCTTACGCTCGCTGCCGAACCCCAGGGAGATACGTCATGGCACAACTGGCTCTGGTCTACGGAATGCGCCTGTTTCCCGCCGAGGAACTCGAAGCCGTCGAGGAAGCGACGGTGCGGCTGAAAAACGGGCGCACCGCACGCATCACGATGCACCTGATCGAAGGCTCCCGCGAAGAGATCGAACGCATCCTGCGGCAGTCGGTCGAGGCCTTCTTCGATATGTACCCGGGGGTCTGAGCCTCAAAACCCCGGTTGCGGGCAGGTACTAGAACGAGAACTGTTGCTTCTTCAGTACCTTTTCCACCGAAATTTTTCTCGATTGTGAAGGTCCGTCATGGTACTGTACGCGCGACTTCACGTGAGCAGCATGAGTTGACGAAACGGTCAGGAGGGAACGGATCGATGAAAGTCAAGCACTGGTTGCTGGCGGCTGCCGTGTTCTGCGCATCGGCGGGCAGTCGCCCGTTTTCGGCCGAGCAGCCGCCGCGGGCGGAACTGATCACCTCGCACCACGGGCACACGCCTGCCCTGCTCGGACTGGTTCCCGGCCTGCAGAGCCGGCCCAACGCCCCCTTCCACGTCTTCCCCCTGCATCGGCCCAATGCCAATGCGGGCAAGGGACATCGGGGAGGCGGGAGCTGGACGGATCCGGCGCTCCAGACGAGCTATTCCACTTCGCTGGCCGCCAGCGTCGGCATCAGCTTCACCGGCGTGGGCGCCAGTGGCTATGTGCCGCCTGACCCGAACATCTCGGTGGGACCGACGCAGATCGTCGAGACCACCAACGTGCAGTTTGCCGTCTACGACAAGGCCGGCAACAGACTCCTCGGGCCGGCAGCCCTGCACACGATCTGGAGTTCGCTGGGCTCGGGGTCGCTGTGTGCGACCACCGACGGCGGCGATCCCATCGTCCTCTGGGACAAGCCCGACGGGCGATGGATCATCAGCCAGCTCGCCTTCAACAGCAGTTTCAATCAGAACGAATTCTGCCTGGCCATCTCGGATACGTCCGATGCGACCGGCTCCTATCACGTGTATGACTTTTCCTTCGGCAGCAGCCTGCCCGACTACCCGAAGCTCGGGGTCTGGAAAGAGGCCTCGGGGAAGTACTCCGGGATCTACTTTGCGGCCAACATGTTCAACAAGGGCGTGACGTTCTCCGGAGCCAAGATGTGCGCGCTGCCGCTGGTCTCGAGCGGGCTGCCGCAGAGCACCATGCTGTGCGTGCAGCAGCCGACCAGCGTCTACAGCCTGCTGCCGGCCGATCTCGAGGGCACCACGGCAGCTCCGAGCGCAACCGGCGATTTTTATCTTCAGGCGATCAGTGGCAGCGGCGGCATCACCCAGCTCAATCTGTTCCAGTTCCGTCCGGACTTCACGACGCCCTCCAACACCACCGTCACCGGACCCACCCCGCTCTCGGTGGCGAGTTTCCACGAGGCCTGCGGTGGCGGCACCTGCGTCCCGCAGCCGGGAACCAGCCAGCAGCTCGACTCGCTCGGCGACCGGTTGATGTACCGCCTTTCCTACCGCAACTACGGCAGCTATGACAGCCTGGTCGTCAACCATTCCGTCCAGGTCAGCTCGGCCAGCAATCAGACCGGCATCCGCTGGTACGAAATCCGCACCCCCGGCTCGACACCCACCGTCTACCAGCAGAGCACCTATTCGCCCGACACCAGCCTGTACCGCTGGATGGCCAGCATCGCCCAGGACAAAGTGGGCAACTTCGGCCTGGGTTTCAGCATTTCGAGCTCCAGCCAGGTGCCCAGCATCGCCATTGCCGGGCGCCAGGCCAGCGATCCCCTGAACACACTCGCGCAGCAGGTGCTGGTGAAAGCGGGCGTGGGTGTGCAGACCAGTGTCAATCGCTGGGGCGATTACACCAGCGTGAGTGTGGATCCGACCGACGACTGCACGTTCTGGTACGTCAACGAATACCTGGCCTCGAACGGCTCCTATACGAACTGGGTGACGCAGATCACCAGCTTCCGCTTCACCTCCTGTCAGTAACCCCACCTGCCGGGCGGGCGGCGCTGCCGTCCGCCCGGTTGCCCGTTCTCGACGCCGCCACCGCTCAGCGGCGCCGCCCGTCAGCGGCTATACTGGAAGCATGAGCAGCGAAAGCCGTAAGGCCGTCCTCGAAGAACGCACGCTGGTCCTCGACAGCTTCCGCCGCTGGGGCTATCTGGAAGCGCAGCTCGATCCCCTCGGCTTCTTCCGCCCTCTGCCCCATCCCGAGCTGGCCGGGCTCGATGGTGAGGAAGCCCGCCGCGCCCGTGCCATCTACTGCGGCACGATTGGCGTCGAATTCATGCACATTCCGGATCCCGAAATCCGCCAGTGGATCCAGGAGAAGATGGAATCCGAGCCTCCCGAAGTGGACGCCGAATGGCTCCTCGAGCGCCTGCTGCGGGCCGATCTGTTCGAGCAGGTCATGCAGCAGCACTACGTGGGCACCAAGCGGTTTTCGCTCGAAGGCACCACGGCGCTGATTCCGCTGCTCGATGAGGCGCTCGAGACCGCCGCCGGCCTGGGGGCCGAGCGCGTCCTGCTGGCGATGAGCCACCGCGGGCGGCTCAATGTCATGCTGCATATCGTCGGGCGCACGGCCACCGAAATCTTCGCCGGCTTCGAGGACGTGGACCCGCGCAGCGTGCTGGGCGGCGGCGATGTGAAGTATCACCGGGGGGCGACGGGCAGTTACCGAACCCGCCAGGGCGCGGTCCTGCAGATGCATTTGGTCTCCAACCCCAGTCATCTGGAAGCCGTGGATCCCGTCGTGCTGGGACGCGCCCGGGCCTGGCAGGACCGGCTGGGGCCTGACGGACGGGCCCGCGTGCTGCCGGTCGTGCTGCACGGCGATGCGGCCTTTGCCGGCCAGGGCATTGCGGCTGAGGCTCTGAACCTGGCGAATCTGGAGGGTTACAGCGTCGGCGGGACACTGCACATCGTGGTCAACAATCTCATCGGCTTTACGACGGGGCCCGCCGAACTCTACTCCGGGCGATTCGCCAGCGATGTGGCTCACCGGCTGCCGATTCCCATCTTCCACGTCAACGGCGAGGCCCCCGAGGCCGTCGTGCGGGTCGCCCGGATCGCCACCGAATTCCGCTATCGCTTCGGCACTGACGTCGTCGTGGACCTGATCGGCTACCGCCGTCATGGGCACAGCGAAGTGGACGACCCCACCATCACACAGCCCGTGCTCTATCAGAAAATCCGCGAGCATCCGCCGCTGAGCCTGCTGTTTGCGCAGCAGAAAGGACTCGACACCGAACCTCTGGCGCGGCAGGTGCGGCAGGAACTGGAAGCCGCGCTCGCCGCCGCGGCCGGGGTGACGCGCACGCCCGTCCTGCACCAGCTTCCACCTCACTGGCAGAAGTACCGGCGCGGGCGCTGGGACCGATCCTATGAAGTGGATACCGGCGTGCCGGCTGAACGCCTGGCGCAGATCGCCGACCGCATCACGCGCTGGCCCGCCGACTTCGCGATTCATCCCAAGGTAAAACGCTTGCTCGAGCAGCGGGCAGCCATGGGCCGCGGGCAGATCCCTGTGGATTTCGGCATGGCCGAAGCCCTAGCTTTCGGCTCGCTGCTGCTCGAGGGTGTGCCCGTGCGCCTGAGTGGAGAGGACAGCCGCCGCGGTACGTTCAACCAGCGCCATGCCGTGCTCTACGATACGCGCACCGAGCAGCCCTATATCCCGCTGGCCCATCTGGCGCCCGACCAGGCGCGGTTCGAAGTCTACAACTCGCCGCTTTCCGAGGCGGGCGTGCTCGGATTCGAGTACGGTTACAGCCGAGACTTCCCCGAGGCGCTCGTGCTGTGGGAGGCGCAGTTTGGCGACTTTGCCAACGGCGCCCAGGTCATCATTGATCAGTTCATCGTGGCAGCCGAAGACAAATGGGACCTGCCCTCGGGCCTGGTTCTGCTGCTGCCTCACGGCTACGAAGGCCAGGGGCCGGAGCATTCGAGCGCGCGCATCGAGCGCTTCCTGCAGCTGGCCGCGCGGGACAACATCCAGATTTGCCAGCCATCTACGGCGGCCCAGTACTTCCACCTGCTGCGCCGGCAGGCCCTGCGGCTGTGGCGGAAGCCGCTGGTGGTCTTCACGCCCAAGAGCATGCTCCGGCACCCGCTGGCGGTCTCGCCCCTGGCCGAGTTCACCCGACCGCGTTTCCTGCCCGTGCTGGGGGATACCGAAGTTCAGCAGGCCTCCCGCGTACTGGTCTGCACGGGCAAAATTGGCCACGAGCTGCGCGAGGAGCGGCAGCGGCGCCAGGATCGCACCACGGCCATCGTCTTCCTCGAACAGCTCTATCCTTTCCCGGAGGAAGAGCTCGCGGCCGAGCTGGCCCGCCACCCTCAGGCCCGCGAAATCGTCTGGGTTCAGGAAGAGCCCGCCAACATGGGAGCGCTCACCTATGTGCTGCCACGGCTGCGCCGCCTGGCCGGCGATCGCGCCGTGCGTTCGATCAAGCGATCGGCGGCCGCCAGCCCGGCCACCGGTTCGGCCAAGGCGCACGAACTCGAGCAGAAGACGCTGCTCACACTCGCCTTTGCCCCGTTGACGGGCTAAAAGCAAACGAGCGGCCGAAGCCGCTCGTCCGCTGTGCTGCCCGCAACTGCAGAGAGTCCGGTTTTAGGACTTCGCCCCGGCCTTCTTCTGCGCGACCGGCTCGATCGAGCTCACATGGATGGTGTCGCCTTCGAGGGTACCCTTGACCCGCACGCGCTCGCCCGCATACTGCCCCGCCTGGTCGCCGGGATCGAGCGTGTAGACCTTACCCCGAACCGCCAGCGCGTACTTGGCACCGTGCTGCTCGACGCAGCCCCGGGTGCACTGTGCGGCCGGCCCCATGTGCTTGGCTCCGCAGTGACTGTCGGTCACCTCACCGACAAACGTCCGCTCCTTGTTCGGGCTCTTCTGCTCCTGCCGGGTAGCCGCCATCGCCACTCCGAGACCGAGTAGAAGAGCCGTCGAAACTGCCAGTAACCGCTTGCTCATCTTCATCCCCCTCCAAAAGGACTCTCGTGGTGCCTGAATCCAGAACCGAGGCTGGTCTCACTCTGACACAACCCGATCCTGGTGTCCAGTCGAGTCACCTATATAGATACGGGGCCGCACCAGGGAGTTGCGCAGAGAATCTCGGGCATGCGGGCCGACGCCGGGAGTATGATGGCCTGACTGGATCCACCGAGATGACGACCGCACGTGCTTCGGAATCGAGGCCTCGCTCCCCACGCCATCCCCGGGTGCTCGAATTACCGGCCTGGTCCTGGCTGGAAGAGCTTTCTCAGAAAGCCGGGAAGCAGATCAGCTTGAAGGACGTAAGCGAAGAAGAGCTCGACCGGCTTTGCGCACCGGGATTCGACTTTATCTGGCTGATGGGCCTGTGGCGGCGCAGCCCGGCTGCACGGGCCATCGCACGGCAACAGTACGACCGCTTTGAGGAATACGACCGCCTGCTTCCGGGCTGGACGCTGGAGGACATCGTGGGCTCGCCCTACGCGGTCGCTGACTACCGCCCCGATCCCCGCCTCGGAAGCTGGCCGGATGTGGATCGCTTCCGCCGGCGGCTGCACCGCCGCGGAGTGGGATTGATCCTTGATTTCGTTCCCAACCACACCGCTCTCGACCACCCCTGGGTCCGCAAGTATCCGCAGCGCTTTCTGGCCGGCACGCTGGCCGACTACCGCAGCCACCCCGATCGTTTTCTGCCCCTTGAGGACCGGCAAGGCCACCCTCTGCTTCTCGCCCACGGGCGCGATCCGAATTTTCCTCCCTGGCGAGACACGCTGCAGCTCCATCCGCTGCGCGCCGATACACGCCGCGCACTGGCCGAGGTGGTCCGGCACCTGGGACGCCACTGCGACGGCCTGCGTTGCGACATGGCGATGCTGGTCCTCGAACCGGTCTTCCGCGGCACCTGGGGAAGTCTTGCCGAAACAGATCCGGCACCGAACGGCGAGATCTGGGAAGAGCTCATCGCCGCGGCCCCCCATCTGCTCTGGATCGCCGAAGCCTACTGGGGACTGGAGCCCCGCCTGATCGAGCTGGGCTTCCACTTCGCCTACGACAAAACCTTCTACGATCTGCTGCGGGCGGGCAATGCCCCTAGCTGCCAGCAGCATCTGCAGCACCTGGGGACGGCGGCCGAAAAATTCGTGCGCTTCCTCGAGAACCACGACGAACAGCGCTCGGCCGCTGTGTTCGCAGCAACACGTCTGCGGGCGGCGATCGTTGCGCTGGCAACCGCACCGGGCATGCGGCTGTGGTTGTACGGGCAGATGCAGGGGCGGAAGCTACGCGCCCCGGTCGAGCTGGCCAGGGTTGCCGAAGAGCCGCGCGATGAAGAACTCGAGCGGTACTACGATCGCGTGCTGAACCTGACCCGCGGCGAAGTTTTGCGCAATGGCTGCTGGGAACCCCTCGGCGTGCTCGCGGCCGGCGAAGACGGCTCCGAGGGGCAACTCCTTGCCTGGCAGTGGCAGCTCGAGAGCCGGCGTCTGGTCGCCGTGATCAACTTCGGGGATCGCCCGGCACAGGGCCGCGTAAAACTGGGCGCTGAGAACCCCGCACCGACCTACCGCCTGCACGACCGGCTCGACCACCGGCTCGACCAGGCCGAATATTTCCGTTCCGGTCAGGAGCTCACCGAAGGGCTCTACGTGCGGCTCGAGCCCGGCCAGGCACACCTGTTCGACGTCGCTCCTGCCGGTTGATCTGCGAGCTGCAGGGAAACCAGCTTGCGCTTCGCCCTGCGGTTGCCTATGATGCCGCCGCATGAGTTACGCGGCCCTTGTCGCCCGCCTGCAGAAGGGCGGCCCGGTGCTGCTGGACGGGCCGATGGGCTCGGAACTGGTGCGCCGCGGGATCCGCTGGCGCAAGCACGGGCTGCTGACCGATCAACAGACCGTCGAGCAGTTGCACCGTGAATATTTGGCCGCGGGCGCTCACATCCTTCGCACGAACACCTTCCAGCTCAACCCGCGCGTCTATCGCAACGTCTTCCGCAATGCGCGGCATATGCAGCACATTGGAGCGCCCGGGCTTCAAGACCTGGCACAGCGCCTGGCACGGGCGGCTGTGGAGCTGGCCAGACGCGCGCGTGCCGAAGCCGGCCTCGAGCACCGGGTGGCCATCGCCGGCGTTCTGGGTCCCCTCGAGCACTGCTACCGCCCCGACCTCAGCCCGCCACCTGCCACTGCCCGCGCCGAACACGCCGAAATGGCCCGGGTCCTGGCCGAGGCCGGCGTGGATTTTCTCCTGCTCGAAAGTATGAACACGCTCGGTGAGGCCGTTGCGGCGGTCGAAGCTGCCCGGGCAACTGGGCTGCCCGTCTGGGCGAGCTTCGTTCCCGGACCCGAGGGCGAACTGCTCAGCGGCGAGCCGCTGGTCGAGGCCGCCCGGGCCGTCACCCAGGCGGGTGCCAGCGCCGTGCTGATCAACTGCGGACCGCCCGAACTGCTTACCGACTGCCTGCGGCGGCTCGTGCGTTCGGTGGAGGTTCCCGTCGGCGCCTTCGCCCTGATCGGCCGCTTTTCCCCGCCGAGCTGGAAGTTCGAGTTCCACCCGCAATTCATCGAGACCGAGACGTGGCCCCCGGACCGCTATGCCGAAGAAGCTGCAATCTGGCGCGCCATCGGGGCCACCATCGTCGGCGGCTGCTGCGGAACCGGTCCGGCACATACCGCCGCCCTCGCCCGGCGATTGCACATCGAGGTCCAGCCTGCATGAGTTACGCCGCCATTGCCGACCGCCTGCGCCGGGGGCGCCTGGTGCTGCTGGATGGTGGCATCGGCACCGAAATTCTGCGCCGGAATGTCTCCTGGGCAGACCATCAACTGGCCGATCGGCCCGAACTGGTCCGGGCCATCCACGAGGACTACATACGCGCCGGTGCCGACGTGATCAGCACCAACAGTTTTCAGCTCTGCCGGCGGGCGTTTCGCAATCATTTTCGTGACGAAGCCCACCAGCGGCTGATCGGTGCGGCCGATCTCGACCAGAGGGCCGACCGGCTGCTGGAGGCCGCCGTCGCGCTGGCAGCCGAGGCCCGCGCACGCACGGCGGGAAACCGGCCGGTTGCGATTGCGGCCGCGGTCACCACGCTCGAGTGGTGTTTTCGGCCCGATCTGGCTCCGCCGCCCGAACAGGCCGCCCGCGAATATGCGGAAATTTTTGCGGTCGTGCGGCGCGCCGGTGCGGATCTGGTCCTGCTGGAAACGGTCAACTCGATTCGCGAGGCCGCCATCGCCGCCGAACAGGCGCGCCGCGCAGGCCTGCCGGTCTGGGTAAGCTTCGTCTGCGACGAAGACGGCCGTCTGTTTACCGGTGAGACGCTGGCAGAGGCCGCTCAGGTCCTGCAACACCTCGGCGTCGATGCCCTGCTGCTGAACTGCGCGCCACCGCCGGATATCACGCGGGGTCTCGAAGAGCTGGCACCTTCCGTGCAGGTCCCCTTCGGCGCCTACCCCCACATCGGCCGGTTCGACCCTCCCGAGTGGATGTTCACCGACGAATATCCACCCGAACGCCTGCGGGCGATTGCGGCCACCTGGTACGCAAAGGGAGCCCGCATTCTCGGCGGCTGCTGCGGGACGACGCCCGAACATATCGCCGCGCTGCGCACCCTCGGCTAAGAACTCCATGGGCCCGGCTCGAGAGGCTGCCGCAGAGGCTCCCGGCCGTCTGCGACAGGTGGGCTTTTTGCCGCTGCTGGCCCTCTTTTACGCCTTCACCGCCAGCGGCCCGTTCGGCTACGAGGAAATTTTTCGCACTTCCGGACCGGGCATGGCCGTGCTGTTTCTGGCCACGGTCCCTTTTGTGTGGAGTATTCCGGTCTCGCTCGCCGCGGCCGAGCTGAACAGCCTGCTGCCGGTTCAGGGAGGCTTCTACCGGTGGGTGCGCGCCGCATTCGGTGACTTCTGGGGATTTCTCTGCGGCTGGTGGAACTGGAGCGGTACGTTTCTGCTGAACACGACCTACGGCGTGCTCTTCATGGATTACCTGGCCAACTACCTGCCCACGCGCGGCCGACTTGCGCACTGGGTGGGAGCATCGCTGGTCCTGCTGCTGTTTGCATGGCTCAATGCGCGCGGGATCCAGATCGCGGGCTGGGTGGGCGTCGCTCTGCAGGCCGCCATTCTGGTTCCCGTGGTCTGGCTCTGCGTGGCCGCCGTGCTGCACTGGCAGGGCAATCCGCTGGTTCCCTTCGTCCCGCCGGAGCGTCCGCTGCTGAGCGTGTTCGGGGCCGGACTGGCGCTGGCGATGTGGAACTATGCGGGCTACGAGCAGCTTTCGGTCATCGTGGACGAAATGCGCGATGCGCAGCGCACCTTCCTGCGCGTCCTGTTCTGGAATACCCCGCTCAACATCCTGACCTACACGCTGCCGGCCACTCTGGCGCTGGCAGCGCTGCAAAACTGGCAGAGCTGGCAGACCGGCTACATCGTCGAAGCCGCACGGCTGGTCGGTGGGCAGTGGCTTGGTCTGGCGATGCTGGTGGCTTCCGTGCTGGGCGTGGCCTCACTGGCCAACAGCACGATTCTCTACACCACGCGGATTCCCGCCGCCATGGCGGAGGATGGTTACCTGCCGGCCTGGCTGGCGCGCATCCATCCCCGCTACGGCACGCCTTCGCGCGCCATCCTGCTCTCGGCGGTGATCTACTGCCTGCTGGCGGGTGCCCGCGTGGTCGAGCTGGTCAACGTCTACATCTGGACGCGCATTGCCACCACCCTGCTGACCGTGCTGGCGGCATGGCAGTTGCGCCGAAAGTGGCCTGATGTGCCGCGCAGGTTTCAGGTTCCTGGCGGGCGTCTGGGCCTGGCCTACGTGGTGCTTCCGCCGGCTGCGCTGTGTCTGCTGAAGCTTTCCAGCAGCGAACCCTACGTCTTCCGCTGGGCGCCCTGGCTGCTGGCGACCGGTCCGGCCGCCTATGTCCTGCTGCGCTGGGTCTTCAAACTCAAACCCACCCGGCAGAGATACTCTGCGCCTCTGAACGTTTCCGGGTGAACGCGGCCTGCCCGGACCCGGGGCTCCCGGCAGAACCTACGTGGTGTTCAGTCTTTCCGAAACCACCTTGCCCTGCAGGAACAGCAACAGGTAGTCCGGGCCTCCAGCTTTTGAATCGGTGCCGGACATGTTGAAGCCACCGAAAGGATGACCCCCGACCAGGGCTCCCGTGCACTTCCGGTTCAGATACAGGTTGCCGACATGGAATTCTTCCGCTGCCCGCTCGAGTTTGGCACGGTTGCGGGAGTAGACGGCGCCGGTCAGGCCGTATTCCGTGTCGTTGGCGATCGCCAGCGCGTGCTCGAAATCGCGCGCGCGAATGACCGCCAGAACCGGGCCGAAGATCTCTTCCTGCGCGATGCGCGCCCGCGGGTCAACATCCGCGATGATGGTGGGAGCGATGAAGTAGCCGTCGCCCGGCAGGCGCTCGCCGCCGGCGACAAGCCGCCCCTCCTGCCGGCCCACGGCAATGTAGTCGAGAATCTTCTGCATGGCCCGTTCGTTGATCACCGGACCCATGAAATTCTCAGGTTGCTCGGCCGGCCCCACCCGCAGCGCCCGGGTCCGTTCCACCAGGCGCTCGAGGAAACGGTCGTAAACCGCCTCATCCAGGATCAGCCGCGAGCAGGCCGAACACTTCTGGCCCTGATAGCCGAAAGCGGAAATCACCACGCCCTCCAGGGCAGCGTCCAGATCGGCCTCAGAATCCACGATGATGGCGTCCTTGCCACCCATCTCGAGCACAGCGCGCTTGATCCAGATCTGGCCCGGTACTACCTGTCCGGCCAGCTCGCTGATGCGGATCCCCACGGCTTTGGATCCGGTAAACGCGATGAACCGGGTGCGCGGATGCCGCACCAGCGCCTCGCCCACGGTGCTGCCGCCGCCGGTCACCACGCTGAGGACTTCCCGCGGGATTCCGGCTTCGTAAAGGATGGACGCCAGCTGATAGGCGATCGCCGGCGAGTCGCTCGACGGCTTCAGCACTACCGTGTTGCCGGTCACCAGCGACGCGCTGGTCATGCCGCCGGTAATCGCCGCCGGGAAGTTCCAGGGAGGAATGACCGCGCCCACGCCCAGCGGGATATACCGGAGCCAGTTCCGCTCGCCCGGAACCGGCGTCAGCGGCTGTGGCCCGCCCAGCCGCAGCATCTCGCGGCCGTAGTACTCGAAGAAATCAATGGTCTCGGCCACATCGGCATCGGCTTCGGGCCAGGTCTTGCCGACCTCGTAGATGATCCAGGCATCGAGCTCGAACCGCCTCTGCCGGAGCAACTCGGCCGCACGGAACAAACACTCTGCGCGCTGCTCGAAGGGAACGCGCTTCCAGTGCTCGAACGCCCGGGCAGCTTCTTCGACAGCCCGGCCGGCCAGCTCGGGCGTGCCCTCGTAGAAGACGCCGACGACGCGCCCGGGATGCGAGGGGTCGCGGGAAACAAAGGTCTCTCCGGTTCGGATCTCCTGTCCGGCAATCAGCAGCGGGTATTCGCGACCGAGTTCGCGGCTGACCTTTTCGAGGGCCTGCTGCATGGCGGCGCGATTTTCGGGCCGTGAGAAATCCGTCAGCGGCTCGTTGCGGAACTCTCCCCGGCGAGTGAGTACGGCGGTGGTCGTGGTCATCGGAATGCTCCTTTCGTGGGGACGGAGAAATTGTATACCAAATCGAAGCCCGCCGGCTACCGGCCTCACCGTGCAGCCAGATGGCGCAAAACGACCCGCGCTGCATTCAGCCCGCTGGCACCGATGGCCCCCAGTCCGGGGTGGGTTGCCGATCCACACAGATAGAGACCTGCAATGGGCGTGGCATACTCCGCCCAGCCATAAAAAGGCCGCTGCAGCCATATCTGATCGAGCGCCACCTCGCCCTGCAACAGATGGCCGCCCGAAAGGCCCCACTCCTGCTCGATATCAGCGGGCGTCAACACTTCCCACCCCAGCACCCGATTGCTCAGACCGGGAAGAACCGGCTCGAGCCGTTCCAGCACCCTGCCGAGCACGGTCTGCCTGAGCTCAGGCCGGTGCGCCGGGACGTACTGAACCCAGGCCGCCAGGACGTGACGACCGGCAGGCGCCAGCGACGGATCGGCCAGCGTGGGAATACTGAACTCCACCAGGGGAGTGGCAGAAAGCTCTCCGTATTTCCAGTCGTCGGAAGCGCGCTCGATCTGTTCGACCGAGTCGCAGACCACCACTCGTCCGGCCAGCGCCGCCAGAGCCATGCCGTCGCCTGGGCGAGGCAGCTCCGGCAACGCATCGAGGGCGAGCAGAACGCGCGCCACACTGCCCTCGCTGCGGTAGTTCCGAAGCTGCTCGAGAAAATCGGTCGGAAGATAGTGCGGACCTGTAAGCTGCAAAAATGTCGTTCTGGGATCGAGACCCGAGACGACGACCCGGGCAGGAATTTCACTGCCCCCGGCCGCCACGCCGCACACCCGACCCTGCTCGACCAGAATTTTTTCTACCGGCGTTTCGAGGCGAATTTCAGCTCCGGCCCTGCGGGCAGCATCGGCCAGTCCGCGCGTGAATTCTCCCAGCCCGCCACGCGGCACCCGCACGGGCGGCAACAGAGCACCGCCTGCGGCCGACTGCAGGAGCAGTCGGGCCGTCGTGCCCGGAGCCATCGGGCCGACGGCGGCAGCCCACACGCCCGTCGCACTCAGAGCGATGCGCAGGCGTTCGCTCTGGAACCAGTCGGCCGCCCAGTCGGCGACCGGCAGCGCAACCCACTGCAGCAGTTCGAGCAAGAGCTGCCGGCCCGAGAATCGCAGGCGTGCTGCCTGGCGCAGCAGCCGAAGCCTGGCGCTGGCAGACACGCTCGAGCCGGGCGGCTCGGTGGTGAGCCAGTCGAGGAAGAACGGTTGCAGCCGCTGCAGCCGTTCGGCCAGCCGGCGGTGGCTGGCAACGTCGGCCGGGCACAGATCATTGCCTTGAAGGCCGGCCTGCGGCTCGTTGCTCACAACCAAAAAGCCCGATCCGTTCAGCACCACCAGCCTGGCCGGCAACTCGAGCCATTCGACTCCGGCCGCGGCGTGTTCTAGAAGGTGTTGCAGCGGCGGGGCCAGAACGCCGGCCCAGGGAATCGGGGCCGAAGCCCGAAAGCCGGCAAAGAATTCGCGCGTCCCGGCCACGCCGCCAACCTGGTTGCGCCGTTCGAGCACCAGCGGCCGCAGGCCCGCGCGGGCCAGTCGCCAGGCGGCCATCAGTGCGTTCGGGCCTGCACCGATGATGATCGGCCGCGTGCTCGTCTCCATCTTCATCGCGTCACCCGACGCCAGTGCTTCAGCAGCTCCATCGCCGCCAGCCGCCCCGGAGCGCCCATGATGCCTCCGCCGGGATGCGTGGCCGAACCGCACAGGAACAGGTTGCGCAACGGCGTGCGGTAGCGCGCCCAACCCGGCACCGGGCGCAGGAAGAAAAGCTGGGCCGGCGACAGCTCGCCCTGGAAGATGTTGCCCTCGCTCAGGCCGACGATGCGCTCCAGGTCCAAAGGCGTCAGCACCTGCTGCCCCAGAATGAGGCCGGGAAGATTCGGCGCGTATTCGGCCAGCGTCTCAATGACCGTGCGCCCGAGCTCGTCGCGCTTCTCCTCCCAGTTGCCCTCGCGCAACTCATAGGGCGCGTACTGCACGAAACAGGAGAGCACGTGGCGGCCCGGAGGCGCCATACGCGGGTCGAGCAGCGTTGGAATCACGATGTCGAGGTAGGGGCGGCGTGAAAACCGGCCGTACTTGGCGTCGTCGTAGGCGCGCTCGAGGTAGTCCGTACTGGGCGAAATCGAAATGGCACCGCGCAGGTGGCGTCCGGGTCCCGGCAGCGAACGAAACTCGGGAAGCCCGGCCAGCGCCAGATTCACCTTGGCCGAGGATCCGCGGAAGCGGTACCGCTGCAGTGCCGCAACGAACTCCCCGGGCAACTCCGCCGGGTCGAGCAAACGCAGAAAGGTCTGTCGCGGATCCAGACTCGAAGACACCGCGCGGGCGGGAATCTCTTCTCCGCTCTCCAGCACCACCCCGGTCACCCGGTCGCCCTTCTGCCGAATCCGCGCCACGCGCGCTCCGGTACGAATTTCCGCACCAAAGGCCCGCGCGGCCGAAGCAAGAGCCTGACTGACGCCTCCAGTCCCATCCCGGCTGAAGCCCCAGGCCCGGAAGGCCCCGTCGAGTTCGCCCATGTAATGGTGCAGCAGCACATAGGCAGAGCCAGGAGAGCGCACGCCGAGGAAGGTGCCGATGATGCCCGAAGCCGAGAGCGTGGCCTTGAGCGGCTCCGACTCTAACCACTGCGAGAGAAAATCGGCGGCGCTCATGGTCATGAGCTGCAGCAGCCGCCTGCGATCGGCCGCCGGCAGAGCCTCAAAGCGTCGTGCCAGCCCCAGCAGCCGCGCCCAGTCCGCCGGGGACAGCGAGGTCGGATCGGGCGGGACCATCTCGAGCAGCGGACGAATGAACCGGCACAACCGCACCATGGCCCGACCGTACTCTTCGTAGGCTTCAGCATCGCTCCGGGAAAACCGGGCAATCTCTCGCCAGGTGTGGCCGGGATCGTCGGTTCGCCAGAGGTGGTTGCCGTCGGGGAGAGGCGTGAAGGTGCCGTCGAGCGGCAGGATCTGCAGGCCGTGGCGCGGAAGCTCGAGTTCGCGGATGATCTCGGGCCGCAGCAGTGACACGACGTAGGAAAACACCGAGAAACGGAAGCCGGGGAAGATTTCTTCGGTGACGGCCGCGCCGCCGAGCACGTGCCGGGCTTCGAGCACCAGCACACGCCGGCCGGCCCGTGCCAGATAGGCAGCGTGCACCAGACCGTTGTGCCCGCCGCCCACGATTACCACATCGTAGACCGTGGCCAAGGCGCGCCAATTTTACCCGGCTGCCCGGGGTCCGGAAAACCTTCGCGCCGGCCTACAGGAAACGCTGTAGTTGCCTTGTGACGGCCCGGGCGCGCCAGTATAATCCGCCCTCCGCCTGAAGGGGCGGCCCGCATGCCGGTCGGCACCGCGTTTCACGAGCGCAGCTTCCCGCTGGCGGAAAGCCTGCAGTTTCGCGACTGGGCCGGCTACTACGCCGCCGCCAGCTACGAACCCTACCCCGAGCACGAGTACGCCGCCATCCGCAATACCGCGGCCCTGATCGATGTCTCGCCGCTGTTCAAATACAGCGTGCGGGGACCCGATGCCGCCGCGCTCATCCAGCGCACGGTGACCCGCGATGTGAGCCGGCTGGCCGTCGGGCAGATGCTCTACTGCTGCTGGTGCGACGACGAAGGCAAAATCCTCGATGACGGCACCATCGCCCGGCTCGACGAAACCAGTTACCGCTGGACTGCAGCCGAGGCCAATCTGCGCTGGTTCCGCATGAATGCAGCCGGGCTGCGTGTGGACATCGAAGACGTTTCCGAATCGCTGGCCGCACTGGCGCTGCAGGGGCCGCTGGCCGCGCGCATCCTGGCAGCGCTGGTGGGGGACGAAATTCTGCAGCTGCGCTATTACCGCATTCAGCCTGCACGGATCGCCCGCGCCGCGGTCGAAATTTCGCGAACCGGCTACACGGGTGACCTCGGCTACGAACTCTGGATCCCGCGGCCTGATGCGCTGGCCGTCTGGGACGCACTGATGGACGCCGGCCGGCCGTTCGGTTTGCGTCCGGCCGGGCTGCTGGCTCTGGATGTTGCACGCATCGAAGCCGGACTGCTGCTGAACGGCGTCGAGTACGTCAGCAGCCGGCGCGCGCTGAACGAAGACCAGCGCTACTCTCCGTTCGAACTCGGTCTGGACCGTCTGGTCGAGCTCGAAAAGGATTTTTTCGTCGGTCGAAACGCGCTGCTCGAGGAGCGGCGTCGGGGCGGGCCGCGGCGACGGCTGGTGGGGCTCGAGGTGGACTGGGCGGCGCTCGAGCGCGTTCACCTGGCCGCCGATCTGCCGCCGCAACTGCCACCGACGGCGTCCCGCGTTTCTGTGCCCGTCTACCGCGGCAGCCGCCAGGTGGGCCGCGCCACCTCGAGCACCTGGTCACCGGTGCTGAAAAAATTCATTGCCCTGGCCAGTCTGCAGGCCGGGCTGGCGCAGCCGGGCCAGCCTCTGGAATTCGAGTTCACGCTGGAGGGAGTGCACCACCGCCTGCCGGCGCGCGTGGTGCCCCTGCCGTTTTTCAGTCCAGCGCGCAAAACGGCAACGCCACCGCCGGACCGGTGAGGACAGCGATGAGAACGATCCGCTTTTGTGACCGTACAAAAATGGTTTCACTCAATCGTTCCCACATGGTGAGACTCTGGCTCACAACTGCTGGATTACTGGTCTCTACGCTCGCAATCTATCCGCCCCTCAGAGCCCAGGCCACGGCAACAGGCTCCTGCCCGCCGCCTACACCAAAAGACGATGTCGTCGAAACGCTGCATGGCGTCCGCATCGCCGATCCTTATCGGTGGCTCGAGGATCGAACCGCTCCGGCAACCCGCGCCTGGATCGCAGCCCAGGATGCCTGCACGCGGCGAGCGCTCGATGCCATTCCGGGGCGCGAGCAACTCCGGCGCAGACTGGGCGAGCTGCTCCGGGTAGAGGTGGTCAGCCTGCCGCTGGTGCGAGGCAGGCGCCTGTTCTACCTGCGGCGCGCCCCCGATCAGGATCTCAGCCTGCTCTACATGGCCAGCCTGCCCTCGGGTGAAGAGCGGGTGCTCGTCGATCCCCGCCCGCTCAGCCCGGACCATTCCGTCAGCCTGGTCCTGCTCGGTGCTTCCGCCGACGGCCGCTACGTGCTCTACGGGCTGCGCCGTGGAGGTCAGGATGAGCTCACGCTGCGCATCCTCGAGGTGGACACGGGACGGCACCTGGAAGACCGCTTCCCGCCACAACGCTACTCCGGCGTGACCCTCACGGCCGACGGCAGGCACCTGATCTACGCGACGAACACTCCGGCAGGGCCGCGGGTGCTGCTCCACACGATGGGGACGCCGGTCGAAGGCGACCGGGTCCTGTTCGGGCCGGGCTATGATCGCCACTACCTGATTTCCGCACGCACCGAGCCGGGCGAGAACGAATTGCTGCTGAGCCTGAGTGAGGGCACCAGCGGTCCGGTCAGCCTCTACCGGCTCGCCCTGGACCGGCCCGAGAAGGTGCAGCCGCTGGTGACCGGGATCGCGGCTCGTTTCAGCGGCCATCTGGTCGGGCAAACGCTGTTTGTCGAAACCGACTGGAAGGCTCCCAACCGGCACATCCTGGCCCTGGACTTCACGCAGAAGACGCCGCAGTGGCGCACGGTGATTCCCGAATCGCGTTTTCCGATCGTGGCTTTCTGGACGGTGGGCGGCCGGCTGGTCGTGGACTACCTGGAAAACGCCACGCACCGGCTGCGCGTCTTTACGCCTGCCGGGCGTCCGGTGGGTGAAATTCCGCTTCCTGCGCTGGGGACGGTGAGCGGCGTCGAGGGCCTGTGGACCGACCCGGAGATCTGGTTCAGCTTCCAGTCCTTCGCCGTGCCGTCCAGCCTGTATCGCTACAACCTGAACAGCCGGCACCTGCAGCTCTGGCACCGGCCCAGCATTCCGCTCGATGCGGCGGCGTTTGAACTGCGTCAGGTGTGGTACCGCTCGGCGGACGGAACGCGCGTCCCGATGTTTCTGTTCTCGAAGAAGGGTCTGCCGGCTGACGGTAACCGGCCCGTGCTGTTGACCGGCTACGGAGGCTTCTCACTGAGCCAGACGCCGGTGTTTCGCGAAGAAGCGATCGTATGGGCCGAGCAGGGAGGGCTCTGGGCGCTGGCGAACCTCCGGGGCGGTGCGGAGTTCGGCGAGGCCTGGCACCGGGCCGGGATGCTCGGCCAGAAGCAGCATGTCTTCGATGACTTTCTGGCTGCCGCCCGCTGGTTGATCCAGAACCATTACACGCGGCCCGAACGGCTGGCCATCCAGGGGGCCAGTAACGGCGGTCTGCTGGTGGGTGCCGCACTCACGCAAAAGCCGGAGCTATTCGCGGCGGTGGTTTGCATGTATCCCCTGCTCGATATGCTCCGGTACCACCTTTTTCTGGGTGGACCCTGGTGGGTCTCCGAGTATGGCTCGGCGGAAAATCCAGAGCAGTTTCGCTGGCTGCTGCAGTACTCGCCCTACCAGAACGTCCGTGACGGAGTGCGGTATCCTGCAGTGCTGCTGGTGAGCGGGGACAACGACACCCGCGTCGCTCCGCTCCATGCCCTCAAGATGACCGCGCGCCTGCAGGCTGCCACCGCCTCGGGGAGGCCGGTGCTGCTGCTCTACGACACGCGTTCGGGTCACTCCGGGGGCCGACCGGTGGGCGATCAGATCGAGGAGCTCACCGATATTCTCAGTTTTCTCTTGCAGCAAACCGGTGCCCTGCCTCATGCGGCGCCGGTCACCACAGGCAGCCACGCGATGGCTGCACAGGGGGTTGCTCGATGAGACCGTCACGCAAACTGCTGCCGGCGGTGGGGCTGACACTGCTGGCCCTGTTGCCGCTGTCGCTGCTGGCCCAGGCTCCGCCCGAGCCCCTGCGGCTCGAAGTGGACGCCACCGCGGCGGCGCGCAAAATCTTCCACGTTCGCCTGGAAATTCCCGTTCGGCCGGGCCCGCTCGACCTCTATTACCCCGAATGGATTCCCGGCGAACACGGACCGACAGGACCCATTGAAGATCTCATCGGCCTGCACTTCACCGCCAACGGCCGCGCTTTGCCCTGGCGTCGAGACCTGGTGGAGATGTACACGTTCCACCTGACGATTCCCGAGGGCGTCAGCCGGCTCCAGGTCGAACTGGATTACGTCAACTCGGCTCCGGCCAGCGGATTCAGCTCGGGAGCCTCAGCGGCGCCCCATCTGGCCGTACTGAACTGGAATCAACTGCTGCTCTACCCGGCCGGCTACGACTTCCGCCAAATCCTCTACACGCCGGTGCTCCGTCTGCCGACGGGCTGGCAGTTCCACACGGCCCTGCCCGTACGCAACGTGCAGGGCGACACGGTGGAATTTGCCACGGTGCCGCTCAATACCCTGGTGGACTCACCGGTGCAGATCGGCGAATACACCCGCGTGGTGCACCTGGCGGACAACCCGCTCCACGAGATTGACATTGCCGCCGACCGGCCCGATGAGCTGCAAATGAGTCCGGAGCTCGAACGCCACTACCGCCAGCTCGTCGCCGAAACCGGCGTGCTGTTCGGGTCGCGTCACTACCGCGAATATCACTTCTTGCTCACGCTGAGCGATTATCTGGCGCATTTTGGACTCGAACACCACGAGTCGAGCGACGACCGCACCGACGGCGAAACTCTGATCGACCCGCAGCGAACGCGTGCGGATATCACGCTGCTGCCGCACGAATTCGCCCATTCCTGGAACGGGAAGTACCGGCGGCCGGTGGGTCTGGTCACGCGCAACTATCAGGAGCCGATGAAGGACGACCTGCTGTGGGTCTACGAAGGGCTGACGCAGTACCTCTCGTTCATCCTCTCGGCCCGCAGCGGGCTGTGCGCCCCGGCGGACTGCCGCGAAATGTGGGCCTATGTGGCGGCAACTCTGGACCATCGCCCCGGCCGCCTGTGGCGTCCTCTCCAGGACACGGCCGATGCGGCCCCGTTCCTCTACAACGCCCGGCGGCAGTGGCAGGCGTGGCGTCGCGGAACGGATTTCTACGATGAAGGGGCTCTGCTCTGGCTCGAGGTGGACGGCCGCATTCGCGAGCTGACCCAGAATCAAAAATCCCTCGATGATTTCTGCCGCGCCTTCCACGGGGGACCCGGGGGCGCGCCGGCGCTCAAGCCCTATACCTTCGACGATGTCGTCGCAGCGCTGAACGCAGTGGCCCCCTACGACTGGCGCGATCTGCTGACCGAGCGGCTGACGGCCACCGGCCCGCATGCCCCGCTCGGCGGGCTCGAGCTGGGTGGCTGGCGGCTGGTCTACAACGACCGCCCCAACGAGCGGCAGCGCCTGCTGGAAGAGGTCAACCGCGAACTCATCCTGACCTTCTCGCTGGGCATGACCGTGGACGACGACGGCACGATTCGTGATGTGCTGCCCGGCATGCCGGCCTTTGCCGCGGGCATGATCCCCGACATGCGGATCCTGGCGGTGAACGGTCGTCCGTGGTCGCGCGCCCTGCTGCGCGAAGCCGTTGAACGCAGCGCCCAGAACTCCGCACCCATCACGCTGGTCGCCTCCTTCGATGACCAGGTGCAAACGTTCCGGCTCGACTATCATGGCGGGCCGCGCTATCCGCACCTGGAGCGGATTCCGGATCGGCCCGACCGCCTGAGCGATATTCTGCGGCCCCACGCTCCGCCCGTCCCTTAACGTGGCGGCCGTGCTCTAGCTCTCTCGAGGAGGTGTGCGATGCGCGCACGACGCATGGCGGTGCTGCTGGCTGCCGGAGTTGCCCTGGCCGTGTGGGCAGCCCGGGCTCAGGCCCCGGCACCGTCGGACCACCTGGTTCCGATGGATCTGTTCAATTTGCAGTACGCGGCCGATCCGCAAATCTCGCCCGACGGCACGCGCATTGTCTACGAACGCCACTTCGCCGACGTCTTTGCCGATCGCTGGCGTTCCAATCTGTGGATCGTCAACGTGGACGGCAGCGACAACCGGCCGCTGACCACGGGAAATTTCAGCGACACGGCGCCGCGCTGGTCGCCCGATGGACGGCGGCTGGCCTTCATTTCCGACCGTGATGGCAAGCCCCAGCTCTATGTCCGCTGGATGGACACCGGGCAGACGGCCCGGCTCACCGACCTGCCCTTTCCTCCGGCCGATCCGGCATGGTCGCCCGACGGGCGGCTGATCGCCTTCACCGAATTTGTTCCCGGAAAGCCGCCAGCGCTCGCCGAGCTGCCGCACCCGCCGGCCGGCGCAAGCTGGGCCGAAGGGCCGCAGATCATTGACCGGCTCGTCTACCGCTTCAATGGCCGCGGCTACCTGCCCGCCGGCACCACGCAGATCTTCGTCGTCGGGGCCGAAGGCGGTGGGCCGCGCCAGGTGTCGCATGGGGATTACAACTTTGGTGGCGGCTTCTTTGGCACGGCTCTGAACTGGACGCCCGACGGCACGCACCTGATCTTCTCGGCCAACCTGCGCCGCGATGCAGAATACGACCCGCAGAATACCGAGGTTTATGAGCTTTCCGTCGCCGATGGAAGCTGGAAGGCGCTCACCGATCGCCGCGGACCGGACAACGCGCCGGCTCTGTCACCCGACGGACGCCTGATTGCCTACACAGGCTTTGACGACCGCTACCAGGGCCACCAGACGACGCATCTCTACGTGATGAACCGGGATGGCTCGGGCAGCCATGTGGTGGCCGCCGACCTCGACCGCGACGTGCAGAGGCCGCAGTGGACACCTGATGGGCGCAGCATCCTGTTCATCTACGACGACCAGGGAGACACCAAACTGGGCCTGGCCACTCTGGACGGGCAGCACCGGGTGGTGGCCGAACACCTGGGCAGCAACAATACCAGCTACAGCGCCGGAGCCAGCTTCAGCGTGGCGCGCAACGGACGCTTCGCCACCGTGGTGACCACGGCCACGCTGCCGGGTTCGGTGGCCACGGGCACGCTCGAGGGTACCGGGACTCGCATCGTCGCCAATCCAAACTCCACGTTTCTGGCCGGCAAAAAGCTCGCCACAGTGGAGGAGTTCTGGTACACCTCCAGCTACGACCAGCGCCGGATCCAGGGCTGGATCCTCAAGCCGCCGGATTTCCAGCCGGGTAAGAAGTACCCGATGATTCTCGAAATCCACGGCGGCCCGTTTGCGAACTACGGCAACCGGTTCGATATCGAAAAGCAGCTCATGGCCGCGGCCGGATACGTGGTGGTGTACGTCAATCCACGCGGTTCAACCAGCTATGGTGAAGAGTTCGCCAATCTGATTCACCATGCCTATCCCGGCCACGACTTTGAAGACCTGAACTCGGGCGTAGATGCGGTGATCAGCCGCGGCTACGTGGACCCGGAGCGACTGTACGTCACCGGGGGCTCCGGCGGTGGCGTGCTGACCTGCTGGGTGGTCGACCACACCGATCGCTTCAAGGCCGCGGCGTCGCTCTATCCGGTCGTGAACTGGGTGAGCTGGACCCTCACGGCCGATATCCCCATCACCGGAGTCCGGTACTGGTTCCCCGGACCCCCGTGGGAATACATGGACCAGTACATGCAGCGGTCGGTGCTGTCGCTGGTCGGTCATGTGAAAACACCGACGCTGCTGATGACCGGCACCGAGGATTACCGCACGCCCATTACCGAGGCCGAGCAGTTCTACGAGGCCTTGAAACTGCGGAAGGTGGATGCCGTGCTGGTCCGTGTACCGGGCGAACCGCACGGCCTGAGCCGGCGTCCCAGCCATCAGATGACCAAGGTGCTGGAGATTCTCGCCTGGTTCCAGAAGCACCCGTAGTGGACTGCGGCCGGGCGAAGCCTCGCCCGGCCGCCTCCCGCAGCCTCCAGCGCCGAAGAAACGATTGCTGGCTCTCAGTACCCGTGTGATTCGTCGTGACCGGCTCTGCCGGCCATGCGACGGTAGAGCATCCAGAAATAGAAAGCCACCAGAACCATGCCCACTGCCCACCACGCCAAAGCCAGCCGCAGGCCTGCATCGGGCGCACGGGTGTTCTCGATGCTGAGTGACAGAGAGGGGTCGCTGCGGGCGGGCAACACGTAGGGGTAGAGCCCAAACGCCACCGAGGCCAGCATGCCGGCCAGATAAGCTGCCGAAGCCAGAAAGGTGGCCAGAGGCCGTCTGCCGCTCCACCGCCAGGTGAGCACCAGCCCGCCTATGGCCAGCGCCGGCAGAATCCATCCCCAGGGATAGCTGTGGAGATTGTGGGTGATCTGCGGTTGCAGATCCCAGGAAAACCAGGTCACCAGCACCGTCAACACCACAACACCCCACCACAGCCGTCGGAGTAAGCGCCCGGCGCGCGCCGCGGTTTCGCCATCGGTTCGGAAGGCGATCCAGGCGCATCCGTGCACGGCCAGCGCCACAAGGGCCAGCAGGCCGACCAGCACGGTGTACCAGTCCAGAATGCCCGTCGGCACCTCCGGCCGGAAATTCGTCCACAGCGGCTCGAAGAAACGCTGGGCCGGATCGAGGGCCACACCGCGCACCACGTTCCCCAGCGCCACCCCGAAGAAGACGGCCAGCAACACACTCGAAAGCGCGAATATCCCATCCCAGAACGCGATCCAGACCGGATGGGCGAAGCTGCTCCTGAACTCCACCGAGATGCCCCGCAGGATCAGCAGCCACAGCACCATGATCAACGGCAGATAGAAGCCACTGAAGCTCGAGGCGTACAGCCCGGGAAAGGCCAGGTACAGGGTGCCACCGGCCGCAATCAGCCAGACCTCGTTGGCATCCCACACGGGGCCGATCGAGCGCAGAATCGTGCGCCGCTCCTCGGCGGTTCGCGCCACCGCCAGATGCACGATGCCGGCGCCGATGTCAAACCCGTCCAGCACAACGTACACGGTGAGCATGAACGCAATCAGGCAGAACCATACGGTGCCCATGGTTGCTCCTCAGCTCGCGGCCACCGGACCGCGTTCGATTTGCCGCCAGGCGAGAAACAGAAACAGGATGCTCAGCAGGGCGTACATGCCGAGAAAGCCGAGCAGCGTGAACCACGCATTGCCCGAGGAGATCTGGGGCGAGGCTCCTTCGGCAGTGCGCACCAGCGTATGGGCCAGCCACGGCTGGCGGCCCGATTCCGCGGTGATCCACCCGGCCGTGTTGGCAATGAAGGGGAATGGCAAAAGCAACATCAGTACCCAGAGCGCGGGGCGATTCGTGTACAGACGCCCGCGCCACAGCAGCAGCGCCGAGGCGGCCAGCACGGCCAGGAAGATTGTCCCCAGCCCCACCATGATGTGGTAGCTGTAGTAAACGAGCGGAATTTGATCCGGCCATTCCGACGACGGAATCTGATCGAGTCCCCGCACCTCCGCCGCCCAGCGGTGGTAGGTCAGGAAGCTGAGCATGCGCGGCACGGCCAGCGGGTTGTCCAGCCGCCGCCTTTCCACATCGGGCTGCCCGATGATGACGATCGGGGCTCCGCTCTGGGTTTGAAAGACGCCCTCCATGGCGGCAAAGGTGGCCGGTTGATAGCGCGCTACCATCTTGCTCTGGCCGTCTCCGGTGGGATAGATCAGCAACAGACCTGCGATCAGACCGATGATCGTCCCCAGCCGCACGAACAGCCGGCCGCAGTCCTGATGGCGGTCGGCCAGCAGATAGAACGCACCGATCGAGCATACCAGCAGCGCCCCCGTCATGGTGGCGCCGAGCATGTTGTGCGCATACTGCCAGCCCAGCCAGGGATTCAGCAGCAGGCCGCGCAAGCTGGCCAGGCCATACTCACCGCCCGGCCCCACCATGTATCCCTGCGGGTGCTGCATCCAGGCATTCGTGGCCACGATGAAAAATCCCGAGAGCCACGAGCCCAGCCACAGGGCTACCGTCGCCGCCCAGTGCCCGAACCTCCCCAGGCGTTTTTCCCCGAACAGCACCAGCCCGAGAAAGCTGGACTCCAGGAAAAACGAAAACACGCCTTCCATGGCCAGCGGCTGGCCAATCACGCCGCCGACCCGGCGGGAAAACTCGGCCCAGTTGGTGCCGAACTGGAACTCCATCGGGATGCCGGTCACAACGCCCAGAGCAAAGCTGATGCCGAACAGCCGCGACCAGAATCGCGCGGCACGTTCGTAGCGTTCATCGCCGGTGCGCAGCGCCAGGGTTTTCAGCACGACCAGAAACAGCGCCAACCCCATGGTCAACTGCGCGAAGACGTAGTGGAAGGTAATGGTGAAGGCGAACTGCAGCCGGTGCACTGTCAGGGCAGGATTCATGCCGCGACCCCCTTCTCGCGGGCAGGCACAGTGCACGGCTGCGGCGTCAGGCCCCTGCGTGCCGCCGGCACTGCACCCGCCCGACCGACTTCGCGACCCGCTTCAAACAACCCCGCCCCGGAACTCCCAGCGGCTTCCTCGAACCACCTTCTCGAGCCGTTAGGCGATCGCCACTTTCTCCCGCGTGAGCTCGTGAACGATCTCTCCCACCATCGCCTTGGCGTCCCCGAACAGCATCAGGGTTTTTTCCATGTAATAAAGCGGATTGTCAATTCCCGCAAATCCCGGATTGAGGCTGCGCTTGATGACCAGCACGGTGCGCGCCTTGTCCACATCGAGGATGGGCATGCCGTAGATGGGGCTGGACGGGTCGGTGCGCGCTGCCGGGTTGGTGACGTCATTGGCACCGATGATGAGCGCGACGTCGGCCCGCGCCATCTCCGAATTCGCCGTTTCCATGTCGAGCAGCCGGTCGTAGGGAATGTCAGCCTCGGCCAGCAGCACATTCATATGACCGGGCATGCGGCCGGCCACCGGATGGATGGCAAAACGCACGTCCACGCCGCGGCGCGTGAGCACATCGAACAGTTCCCGCACCTTGTGCTGCGCCTGGGCCACGGCCATGCCGTAGCCGGGAACAATCATCACCAGGTTTGCCGAGGATAGCAGCAGCGCCGCATCCTCCGCCGTCGCCGCACGTACGGGCCGCTCCTCGGCCTGCGCGGCCTGCATCTGCACTTTCCCGAAGGCGCCAAAGAGGACATTGGTAAAAGATCGATTCATTGCCCGGCACATGATCACCGACAGGATGAACCCGGAGGAGCCGTCGAGGGCACCGGAGACGATCAGCACCTTGCTGTCGAGCACGAACCCCAGCAACGCTGCCGACAGCCCCGCGTACGAGTTCAGCAGCGAGATCACGGTGGGCATGTCGGCCCCGCCGATCGGAATGATCAGCAATACGCCAAACACCAGGGCCAGGGCGACCATCACCGGGAACAGGTAGGTGCGGCCCGGGTCCAGAACCAGAGCCACGGCGATGGCGGCGGCGATGCCCAGCAGGGAGAGATTGACGATGTTCTGGCCACGATAGGTAATCGGCCGCTGGGGCAGGATTTCCTGCAGCTTGCCGGCGGCCATCAGGCTGCCGGTGAAGGTCAGCGACCCGATGATCACCTCGAGCGCGATTTCGGCCATCGTGAAGCGGGGCACGCGAGGAGCGCTGGCGTAGTATTCCGCGATCCCGATCAGTGCTGCCGACAGTGCCCCGAAGGAATGGCTCAGGGCGGTCCGCTGGGGAACAGCGGTCATGGTGACCATGCCCAGCGGGATGCCCACGATGGTGCCGATCAGCAGGGACACCAGGATCCACCGGTACTCGACGACCTGGTGCGAACCCAGCGTGGCCGCAACCGCCAGTGCCATGCCCAGCTCGCCCGCCAGCACACCCCGGCGCGCCGTCTCCGGCGAGCTCAACCACTTCAGCGACAGCACGAACAGCGAAACGGCCGCGATGTAGGCGACTTCGATCAGCGTTCCCAGGCCTGCAGGCGTCATGGCGTTATTTCTTCTGCCGGTCGAGCCGGAACATGCGCAGCATGCGCTCGGTGATGATGAAGCCGCCGACGGCATTGCTGAACGAGGCGGCCACGGCAATCGAGCCGAGCACTGTGGTCAGGCGATGTTCGTGCCGCCCGGCAATCAGAATGGCGGCAACGACGACGACGGCATCGAGCGCGTTGGTGAGCGACATCAGCGGGGTATGCAGGAGCCGTGAGACCCGCCGGATCACTTCAAAACCCAGAAAACCGGCCAGCACGAACACATACAGGCTGGTGATCAAATCAGGCGGCATGGTGCACCTCCGGCCGATTACACTTTCTGCAGCACGGGCAGTTTGAAAAACTCCCGGACGCGCGCATTCACGATTTCTCCCTCATGCGTCAGCAGCGTCTCGCGCACAATCTCGTCGTCGCGACCGGGGTCGAGCCGGCCTCCGGCAAACAGGTGGAGCAGGAACGCCGTCAGATTGCGGGCATACATCTGGCTGGCGTGGAAGGGGACCTGACTGGCCAGATTGATGTAGCCGACGATGGTCACCCCGTGCTGCTCGGCCACCTCGCCGGGGCGGGTGAGTTCGCAGTTGCCGCCGCGCTCGGCCGCCAGGTCCACGATCACGGATCCCGGCGCCATGCTCGCGACCATCTCGGCCGTCACCAGCAGGGGCGACCGCTGGCCCGGCACCACAGCGGTGGTGATGACCACATCGCTTTCTGCGACCACCCGCCCCAGGAGCTCGCGCTGCCGCTGATAAAACCGTTCGTCCTGGGCACGGGCATAGCCACGTGTGTCTTCGGCATCGCGGGTTTCGAGAGGGAGCTCGACCGCGCGGGCGCCCAGGCTCTGGATCTGCTCGCGGGCGGCCGGCCGAATGTCGTAACCGGAAACCAGCGCACCCAGCCTGCGGGCCGTCGCGATCGCTTGCAGCCCGGCCACACCGGCTCCGATCACGAAGACGCGGGCAGGCGTGATCGTGCCGGCAGCCGTCGTCAGCATCGGGAACATGCGCGGCAGGTAGTCGGCGGCCAGCAACACTGCCTTGTAACCGGCTACGGTGGCCATCGAGGAAAGCGCGTCCATGGGCTGTGCACGGGTAATACGCGGCATCAGCTCGACGGCAAATGCCGTCACGCCGGTGGCGGCGATTTCCTGCAGCACCTCGAGCCGCCCGAGCGGTCGCAGAAAGCCGACCAGCACCTGGCCCCGGCGCAGCAGCGGCAGATCGGCGCGGCCGGTGCGGTCGTTTGATCCGTAACAGAGCACCTGGACGACGACGTCGGCCCGGGCGAAAACCTCCGCACGCTCCCTCACCAGAGTGGCGCCGCGCGCCTCGTACTCTGCATCCGGATAGCCAGCAGACACACCGGCGCCGGCCTCGACCACCACTTCGAAACCGGCTTTTTTCAGCGTGGGAATGACGGCGGGAACCAGCGCCACGCGGCGCTCACCCGGGAAGGTTTCCCTGGGCACTCCGATGACCATCGCCCACCTCGCGGGCCAGGTCGGCCTCGAAGCCAGCGCGCCATTCTGCAACGAGTGCCCGCAGAAGGCAAGCTTCCAGGTCCTCTGCGGTGTCTCGACTGTGTACGCACTGGGTCCAAAAAAGAAAATGCCCTGCTGTCGCACCCGGGCTCCCCGGATTGCAGACCGATGTGCCCGGGCAGAGTGGCGCAGCAGGGCAGGAAGCGCTGGACTCAGTTCTCCAGCGTGCTGCCTGTGGTGGATTCGGCCGTCTGCCCGCCGGTGAAGCGGATGCCCTGGAGCCGGCCGGCGAAGTGGATTTCCTGGATGGTGTCCTGGGTCATCAGGGTTTCGGTATAGCTCGGCTTACGATCCATCTTGAACCATTCGCCCTTGACCTCGGCCACGGTTCGGCCATTACGCAACACCCGGACCACACCCGTCTGCTCATCCGCGACGAGCTGGTAGTGGCCGGGGGCCAGCTGGACCGTTCCGAGCCGTGCCGGCTTGTCCAGGTCAATTTCGGCCGTCAAGCGCTTAGCCCACACAGGCAGCGTGAGCGTGAGGATCAGCGCAGCCGCAAGCGCAGGGTACACACGTAGCTTCATCGCCGCACCTCCTGCCTGGGAATCAGGTTTTCCGCAGCGGGCAACTGCCCATTTTTTAACGATGCGCCTCACCGCGCTCTGGTTGTCGGCGGCATGGCGGAGAGCAGGCGGCGATAGAGCTCGAGCGTTTGTGCGACCATGAGGCGAGAGGATCGTTTTTCAAGCACATAGCTTCGAGCCTGCCGCCCCATCTGCAAGGCAGCTTCCGGATCGGTCAGAAGTGAACCAATCGCTTCCGCCAGTGCGGCAGGTTGACCGGCAGGCACGAGCAAGCCCGTGCGGCCCGGCTCGACGACCTCCGGAATTCCGCCCACGCGCGTCGCAACGACCGGAAGGCCGCAGGCCATCGCTTCCAGCAGAACGCTTCCCAGCGCCTCGCTGCGGCTGGGGAGGACGAACACGTCGGCCGACGCCAACAGTCGAGGCATATCCGCGGGCGGCCAGAACCCGGGAAATTTCACGGGAAGGCCCGCGCGCCCAGCCTGCTGCTGAAGAGAGTGCCGTAGAGGCCCCTCGCCCGCCACGACGAACCAGGCCTGCGGCCAGCGGCTGTGCACAATCTCGGCAGCAGTCAACAGATCCCGGTGGCCCTTCTCTGCCGAAAGATAGCCAGCGGTCAGCACCACCCGGGCGTCTGCCGGCACCTCCAGTTTCTCTCGGATTTGCCTGCGCACAGCGGCGCGGTCCGTCGCCGGTGCGAACCGATCTATATCCACGCCGTCGGAAATGCAAACCACTCGCTCTGATTCCAGACCGAGCGCCTGCAGGCGTTGCACCAGACCCTGCGAGATGGCGATTACACAGGCACACCGGCGGAGCTTCGATCGGCGCAGCCAGCCACCGGCGAAATCGGTTCGCTGCGTAGCCACCAGTACAGAGGGCCGGCGCAGCCAGGCAAGGGCCAGAACGGCCACTCCCAGCGCATGAGCTGTGTGGCAGTGCAGCAGGTCAAACCGTTCGGCTGTCATCAGCCGCGCCAGTCGCGCTGCGGCGACAACGTCGAGATCACCGCGAGCCGCCAGCGGACGAACCGATACGCTCTTTTCCGCGGCCCACTGCAATAATGGCGAGCCGGGGGGAGCAGCGAGCACCGTGGAAACGCCGTGCTCGATCAAACCTTCCAGCAGGTAGGCGACCTGCTGCTGACCGCCCCGCCAGAAACGCCCGGTATCGAACTGAAGGATGCGCACGCTGGTCCTGCGCTAGTTCCGGCAACGAAAAAGCAGCTCATGCGGATTTTGCCGCAGAGATCGCCGGGCAGCCAAAGGCCTCGGGGAATGCCTCGCAATCAGTGCAGTTTTTGCCTCGGGGTGGTCCCAGGGGGCTGCAGACGAAGATTGTGGATCCCGGACCAGATCATACCGGCAGTGAGTCCCGCCTGCGGCACCCACCACAGCCGGCGCATCCAGCCATGCCGGCTGCGTGCCAGCCGGAGCGCGCCCCAGTCGGCTGCCAGCGGTGCAATCTGCATGGCGGGATAGAGAGCCGCCGAATGTGCAAACGGGCGCAGCAGTGGATTCAACTCGCGGTGACTGCGGACTGCACGGCGCGTGGTCCAGGCGTCGAACACGGCAGCACCATGCTGCACAACGGCCAGGGTCAACCAGAGGCGCCTCGGTGGACGGGCAGGCAAAGCTGTGTCGCTGGGCGGGACATAGGCCGCGTCGCTTTGTGCCGACGTTGCCTTTTCCACTTCACCGCCAGCAGCCGGAAAGTCAGCGGTCTGGCTGCGGCCCGACACGGGTATGACCGCCAGACATAGAAAGCAGACAGTAGCGGCCCAGCACGCGCCCTGTCGCGTGTTCATGGGCGCAGCCTAACAGGGCGCGGCCGGACCAACCTATGGGCTGTTCGTACCCCAATTCCTAGACAGCCCGTGTGGTACTGTCTGAACGGTTACCAGCCCCTACTGCCCGGCGGCCTCAGAAGTCGATTCGTCCCAGGGACTGATCCAGAAATCCAGATTGATCCAGAGACCATAGGACCAGCGCATCAACACCAGACACAGCACCGCACCCACACCAGTCCAGGCGGCAAGCTGGTCCTGGAGGGAAAATCCGCGCCACAGGTGCAAGGCACCCGCAACGAGAAACAGGGCCGCCGTCACGAGTGCCGAGACAATGAAGTTCAAATACATGGCTCCGACAAAGTATCCGGACTCCCGGTAGAAAGGCAGATGGCAGAAAGCACACTGCGCGGCCACGCGCCAGGGCTGGTCGAACAGCCGACCCAGACCACACCGCGGACAGCGGCACCGGAGGCCGCGGCGCATGGCTACCGAAACGGGCGTTCGCTCCTGTCCGGTCACAGAGAACTCATGTCATGACCTACGAGCGCGACCAGTAGCGATCCAGCGAGAGCGGGCCGGGACCGGCAGCCAGCAAAAACAGCAGGCCGCACAGCATGGCGAAGTCGGTCCTGGCTTCGTGGGCCATGGCCCAGAATCCCTGATGTACGAGCATGGGTATCTTGGTGGTGCCAATCGCCACCGTGATGACACCCAGCAGAGGAATCGTGCTCAGCCGGGTCAGCAGCCCGAGGATCAACAGGCTGCCGCACACGATTTCCACGCCGCCAACAAAGGGGGCGAGAATGTCCGGCCGTGGAATCCCAATCCGCGCAAACCGCCCTACGCCCAGCGCGACCGGAAAGAGAAACTTCTGGATGCCCTCGGAGAGAAAGACGCCGCCGGTGGACAGACGGATCCAGAATGCTGCGGCTGGCGTTGTGGAAGGATAGGACCATTCGCGAAAGTTCATCGCCTGTCTGCCTCCACAATAAGTACCTTAGACACGTTCAGTTCGCATCCTTTCATTGCAGGCTGCATCCAATCAACCGGAAAATTATAGGCCGGCCACAAAGCCTCGCAGGCGAACCTGTGTGCCGGCACAAGGTTCCGGAGGAGGCGGTCATGGAAAGGGAGTGGGTGTTCCTGCTCGGGCGCATTTTATTTGCCACTCTGTTTCTCGCAAGCGGTTATAACCATTTCGCCAACCTCGGTCCGTATACCCAGTATGCGGCTGCCAAAAAGGTGCCTGCTCCACGAGCGGCCGTTTTGCTGACCGGTCTGATTCTGCTCGCGGGCGGTCTCAGCGTCATGCTGGGATTCTGGCCCGAAGTGGGGCTGGGATTGCTCGGTCTGTTCCTGTTCGTGGTCACACCGAAAATGCACAATTTCTGGACTCTCGAAGACCCCATGATGCGGGCCAATGATATGGCGCATTTCCTGAAGAATCTAGCGCTGCTGGGCGCCACGCTCATGCTGCTCGCCGCCAATACCGTACTGCCTCATCCCTGGCCCTACGCACTGGGCCGCTGAACGGGCGGGCTACCGCGCAGCCGCCGTGGCTGACCTGCGCACCGGCAACACGACGAGTTCGGCCCGGCCGAACCCGGCATAGGGAGTGCCGGCCACGACCGCCACGGCCTGAACCGTGTAGCGGCCTGGCGCAAGGTGTCCCAGGGGCAGGCTGAGGCGGTAGCTTGCCGTGCGCGTGCGTGCATCCACCTGCACAGGGGCAACGAGCGGCGTCCGGCTCACCAGCACACCGTTGCGGAAAAACAGCAAGCCGGCGCGCAGGTGCTCGGGTGAGGCCTGAGGCGGCAGGTAGCACTGGAAGAACACGTAGAGGGTTTGGTCAACAGTAAAGACATTGGTGACCGAAGGAACCAGGCGCTCGCCACCTACCTCGAGAGGCGATTGCCGCATCGCGCTGCCACCCAGCGACTGGCGCTCGACACTTCCCGCCCCGCTCGCCGGAACCAGTTGTGCAGACAGCAGCAGGCTGCTCAGGCCGAGTTCGTTGGCCGGCACCGCGTTGACAGGCACATCGGTCTCGAAAGTCCCAATGCGGCCGGTGGCGTTTTCCCGTGCCACGAACTTGAGCCGGTACTGGCCGAGAGGCAGGACCAGGCCGCCCTGATAGAGCAGGGCGCGATGGGCCACCTGCTGATAGAGCTGCTCGCCCAGACGCACGCGGATGGTATCCTGCAGCGAGCCCACGGCGCGGCCGGTTCGATCGCGCACTTCGGCGGCAAAATCAAACTCTGCCTCACGGCTTCCCTTCTTCTGTGCCCATTCGAGCACGTGAGCCGGCAGTTTCGCCGCCACGGGGACGAAATATTCCCGGTCGTTCATCCGGAACACGGCCGTCTGCACGGCCAGCGGAAGCTCGACCATCGGCGTGCTCGAGCGCAGCGCATCCAGGAGCTGGCGTTCGCGGTCCTCGGCGGTGAAATGTTGATAGTCGCGCGGCGCATAGTATCCGTTGCGGTAGCGGAGATGCAGACCCGGCCGACGCACACGAACTGTAATGGCCCGCCAGCGCCCGTCGGTGTGGGTGTCGGTCGGCGTATATCCCAGCAAATAGAAGCCGGCGGTATCCTGCCGCACCTGTTCAAAGGCCCGCCCCAGCTCGCCGAGATCGAAAAAGGCACGACCGCCGGTATCCTCGGCGAGCGTCTGCAGCGTATCGCGTGAATCCTGCCGCGTGTCCCTCTGCCGGAAAACCGCCGCTCCGGTGAACATCGCCTGCCCGGCAGCCGCCGCATGGCTGGCATCACCGCCGGGCACTTCTGCCAGCAGGCCCCGGGCGTCCACGGTGTAGACCGATACGTTGGCCCGGTTGGCAGCGTCTACAGCCGCTTCGAGGGCAGTCCGGTTCTCCTCACCGGTCTGGACGATGCCGCCGGTGAACTGCATCAAAATTTTTTTGCCGGGAATCGCCGCCAGAAGCCGTGCCAGATCCTGCACGGCTTCCAGCTTGCGATCGGTATTGAACACATTGAACTCGGTTTCGTCCGGCGTCCAGGCAGCTCCGGTGTCTTCGGTGACGTCGGCTTCGCCATTCGTGGCGGGTGCACTCGCCAGGTCTGCGAGCTGGTCCTCGGCGCCGGGGCGCAGGCGACCGAGGGCCGCCGCCACGGTCTCGCGGTCGGTGGTGAAGTCCGTCAGCACATTCAACCGCGTCCCCAGCGTGACGACCGCGACCAGATCGGCAGGGGTCATGCGGTGCCGCACGAAATCCAGTGCGGCATCGCGCGCCCGCTGCAGTTCGTCCGGATGCAACGAGGTCAGATCAAAGAGCAGAGCGATCAATCGCCGATTCCGAACCTTTTCGCCCACGCTGGAGTCCGCCGCTGCGCCCGCCAGCGACACGACCACTGGCTTCGTCGCCGCGCTGCCGGCGGCCGTTTCCATACCTTCCACGTCCACATACTGGAACGAGCTGATCTTCTGAGGGCGCCCGTCTTCGAGAAGCACAAAATCTTCAGGCCTGAGGTCCCGCACGGGGCGGCCGTTCCGGTCGGTGACCTCCACGTCGACCACCACCAGATGAACCGTGGTGCGAAGGGTGGGCGTAGGTGGAGGCATCTGCTGTGCCTGCTGCCCGCTGGCGGTCAGGGCAGCGAGCAGCACCAGCACAGGCGATCTGCGTATCCGGCTCCTGGGCATCAGAACGAAACCCGCACGACCAGATCCATCGTCCGCATCGGCCGCACGCCGGTTACCCGCCCGTAGGTGGCCGAATTGACGACCGTATTGATGCCGCTGAAGTTGGGCGTATTGAGCAGATTGTGCGTCTCCCAGCGAAGATCGAGGCGCCTCTGCCGATCGCGTCCGAACAAAAACCAGCGAGCCAGCGATAGATCCAGGTTGATCAGGCGTGGGCCGCAGATCGTATTCCGGGCAGCGTTGCCGTAACGTCCGGGCGGCGGCAGTGCAAACGCAGCCAGATTGAACGCGGCCAGCGTCGTGTGTTGCCCCGCACACGGATCGCCGACCTGATCCGCCCGTTCGGAAAAATTCGTTCCCGTGCCGGTGTTTTCTGCCTGGTTGCCGAGCACCCGGGCTGTATACGGCGTTCCGGAATTGGCGGTGAGCACACCCGAAAGCCGGTAATCACCGAAGAGGCGGCCGGTCCAGCCTGACCGGGCCCAGCGCTTGCGCTGGCCGAAGGGAAGCTCATAAAAGCTCATCAGGCGGAGCTGATGGCGCACGTCGAAGGAGGACAGGCCGCGCTCGGCGCGGAAATTTGTGTCGTCCTGCACGACCACCGGGTTGCCGCCCCCGAGGGTGCTGGCATCGTCAATGGACTTGCCGAAGGTATAGTCCGCCACCAGCATCAGCCCGTGCGTGGGCCGCTTGCGCACGCTCACCCGGAGCGCATGGTAAATCGAAGAGGCTCCAAACGTGTCGTAGATAAACCCGCTCGCACTGGCGATCCGCCGGGCCAGATCGGTGGTCAGCGGGCTGCCCGGCGGCGCCCGATTGGGTGCCCGCTGTAGATCAAGGTGCGTGCCCTTGGTCCCGGTATAGAACACGTTCCCCAACCACCCTCCGGGAAGCTGGTGTTCCAGCCCGAAGTCCCAGATCTGGGCGTATCCAACGCGATAGTTGGGATCCACCGCCATCGTATTTTTGGCCTTCACCGATGGCGAGGGCGGAAAACCATTTTCCAGCGTCAGTACCTGGGTCGAGGTGGTGAGGCGAACCTGCGCCTGCGCGAACGGAGGCTGATTGGCCAGTTCAAAGGCGAGCTGCTGGTAGATGGATTCATTGTAAAAGATGGAGTAGCCGCCCCGCACGATGAGGCCGGCGTGCGGCAGGGGCTGCCAGGCGAAACCGATGCGCGGGGCCCAGTTGTTCGCGTCGGTGCGAATCAGTGACCTCGGCAGCGGACCCGACCAGGGCCCGGCTTGGCCAGGCGTCACAACGGCAACTTGGGTGATGCCCGGACTCAAATCCAGATTGGCGATGGCATTGAACAACTCGATGGGTGGCGTCGCGAGGTCGTACCGCACACCGAGATCGAGCGTGAAGCGCGGATGCAGCCGCCAGTCGTCCTGAAAGTAACCGGCAAATCCCCAGCTCCGGAAGTAGCTTGCCGAACTGCCAAACCGCACGCTGGTGGACTGCGGGAGCCCCAGCAGAAAATCGGCCAGATCGAATCCGGTTCCCGGAACCGGCCGGCCCTGGCTATCGAGCTGGCTGGTCATGAGCCCAGTAAAGGTGAACTGTCCGCGGGGCAGCGGATCACCCAGGCGGTTCCAGTCCATGCGTCGAAGCTCCACACCGGCCTGCAGCGTATGCTGGCGCAGCGTCACGGTGAGGCTGTCATCGAAACGCCACGTCTGGTTGCGCACCAGCTGGGGGATCGGATCGTTCAGGGAGGTAAAGTTGGTGAAGTCAATCAGAGGGACCCCGTAATTACGCGGGCTGAGTGAAATGCCCGTAATCCCCAGCGCGGCTGCGATGTCTTCTCCGTAGGCGTGGGCGCTGCGCGTATCCACGCGGCTGCGATTGAAATTGAGCGTCGTTTGATGAACCAGTCGCGGCGTCCAGTTCTGCGTCAGGCCGAGCTGCACGTTTTGATTCCGCACCAGCGTGCGCCCGGCCATTGTCGGAAAGTCGTTGATCAGGTTCTGCTGCTGGGCCTGCAGGTTGTAGATCGCCTGCAGGCTCAGGCGCGGTGAAAGGCTGTGCACGACGCGGGCATTGACACGCTCGGTCGCAACCGGCAGCGTGGTTTGCAGGTGATAGTTCTGCACCAGCCCGGGCAGGTTCGGCAGCGGCACAAACTGCAACAGCCCGACCGCCGCAGGGTCGAGCCGGTCGGCCGGAATCTGGCAGCCCAGCGGAGCCCGCGGACCGGCAAGATTCGAGAGAGGATCGTAGAGCTGCACCTGTCGGTCGCAGAAGTTGCCCGCACGCTCCGCCGCTGTGGGCACCGTCGCATAGGTGTCGACAGGACTGCGCTGATGTTCCAGCCCAAAATTGACGAAGAAAAAGGTTCGATCGCGACCGTCGTAGAGATGCGGCAGACGGAAGGGCCCGCCGAGACTGGTATTGAAATTTTCGTCGTAATGGGAGATCTGGGGGGCCGCCGTACCCGTCAGCGAATAGGGACGAGCATCCCAGACGGAACTGTCCACCCGATTGGTCAGGTTGAAACGGACCCGGTTGATCGAGCGCTGCAACAGCTCGCGCCTGGCCCAGAGCTCGGCCAGACTACTGCCCTGCGGAGGGCCCCGGCGCCCGGGTCCGGGCCCGAAGGCACCGCGCCTCCCGCCGTAGAATCCACCACGCCCACCACCCGGTCCGCCGCCTTCAGGCGCCCCCGGGAAATTGCCCATGGGCCCCGGGGGGCCGCCCATATTCTGAGGGCTGCCCCATCCCATACCTCCGGGGCCTGTCGCCACACCGGTTCGCGCCACTGATCCAGCCATCAAAAACGCATCCGAACTGGCGGCCTCCCCCAGCGGTTGTGCAGCAGCGGTGAGTCCAGCTGAAGCTTCCCCGCCGCCAGGCTGCTCCTCCCCGCTGGCTTCCTCGCCCATGACTTCGACCTGCTGGAAGCCGCCGAGCGCACGGGCGGCGTTCAGCACCGAGGGCGCGGGCGGCCGGCGCCCACCCGTCGTCGAGGCAGACGCTCTCGGAGCGGAGGATGAGGCAGCACCGGGCTTTTGCGCCGGAAGGCTGCCGCTGGCAACCTCCGCCGGCCCGGGCTCGAGTTCTGCCAGTGTGGCCACATGCAACACAATCTCCAGCCCTCCATTTCCCGGAACCTGCACTGCGGCTTCATATTCGTGAAAACCCGGCATGCTGCAGGTCAGCCGGTAAGACCCGCTTGGAAGACTTGGGAACTGGAACTGGCCGTTGGAATCGGTCCATGTCACCCAGGCCTGGCGGCTGGCGATGTTTTCAACACGAATCGTGGCCCCGGGCACGGGAAGGCTCTGTTCAGTGCGAACCCGACCGGCCAGGGCAGGAGCCTGTTGCGCCCAGACCATCGGGCACGCCAGAACAGAGGCCAGAAAAGCGAGGATTCGCAGGGTAGCGCGCTGCCCGCCCACCGTTGGACCTCACTGCCCCTTGCGTCTGCTTGGACGAACCCGTTCCCCTTCGGGTTACAGGTTCGGGTTACAGGCAGGAGTACACGCAGGGCCCAGGCGGTGTGCACGCGGCGGTGCAGCCCACCAGCACCCCGGCCGTAGTTCGAGGGCTTTACTTTAGAAGTTGATGCGACCGACCAGTTGAATCACGCGCCCGCCAGGATCGGCCGTCCCGTTGAAGTCCGAATAGGCCGTCGTGATCTGCCCGAACAGCGGAGACTGGAGGGTGCGGTTGGTATACATGAAATTGACATTGTTGAAGGCGTTCAGAAACTCAAAGCGCAGCTCGAACTTGACCCGCTCGGTAATCGGCGTGGTCTTCTGCAGAGCCAGATCGGTTCGCAGGAAAGCCGGCCCGTAAATGAAGATGTTGGGACACATCACGCCCGGCGTCGTGCAGGCCGACAGAACGGAAGGATTGGCTTTTTGCATGTTCGGGCCGAGGAAAGAAGCCGGGAAATACCAGACTGCACCCGGCGCCGGCGTGGGCGTTTTGTAAATGCCGAGCTGGTTCTGAAGCTGGCTGGCCGTCATACCGTGCAGCACCACGCCGCCGTCGTTCTGGTTGTAGGTGCCGCCCAGGCCGCCGACGAGCAGAAAGGGAGTTCCCGACTGATACCGCCCCAGCGCGTTGACCTGCCAGCCGCCGATCAGCCGGTTGACCCAGGCACTGCGCGCCTGCAGCCAGTGGCCGGGGCCGAACGGCAGCTCCCAGAGAGCCTGCAGCTTGACCGCATGGCGCATGTCGAACGGCGTCGGTCCGCGGCTCAGGCCCGGATCGCGCAGCGTGTTGAAGTAGGAATTGCTGTAGCTGGTGTTGCTGGAGGCGAAGTACACGGCACCGTTGGTCAGCGATTTGGAAAACGCATAGCTCACGTCGAACATCAGGCCGCGATTCAAACGCCGCCGGAAATCCACCACCAGCGCGTTGTAAGTCGACTGGAAACCGTTGCGGAATACATAGGCGCCGCCGGTGGCATCGGGATTGACGACCCAGAAATTTCGCGGATATCCCGCCAGCAGGAGATTCTGCCAGTAGCTGAGACCCGTGAGCAGGCTGGCCACCGAACCGGCCTGGCCGTTGCCGATCAGGCTGACAAAGGAGCCGCTGCGGAAATTCGCGTTCGTCTGTGTGGGTGCGCCCGCACCGGCGTTCGTCGAACCGGTGAAGGCCGCCGTGAAGACCGGAAGCGAGCTCTGACCGGGCAAACCCCAGTCGGCAAAATTGTTCACCGTCTGCTGGCTCGAGGGAACACCGGCCGCCGCCTGCGCCGCCAGACAGGCCGTGGCATTGGTGCGGCAGATGGCCAGATTGTTGGCCGCGCTGACGAATTCCTTCAGGAAGCCATTCTCAAAAATGTTGACCTCGTTCAGGTTCAGAGTCTGCCACAGTCCAACGGCATGATTGCCCACATAGCGCACTTCGAGCGCCATGTTCTGCCCGAGGGCGCGCTGAACACCCACCGTCCACGACTCTACGTAGGGCATATGCAGATTGGGATCGAACACCGCTACCTGCTGGGAGGCGGCCGGATTGATGGCAAAACTGGTCGTGAACTGCGACGGGCTCTGCGCCAGAGTGGGGATGTTGAGGTTCTGCAACTGCAGCGAGCCCGCGGGGAACTGGCCGGGACCGATTGGCCCGCCGGGGCTCACCGGCGTCGTGAACTGAACCCCGCTCCAGCCCGGGTTGCGCTGCACAATTCCGCTCCAGGCAAACAATCCCTCCCGCGAGTATGCAATGGAATAGCCGGCCCGGAACACACTCTGCCCCTGTGAACCGAACAACCATTGCCAGAGACGATGGCTGAATCCCGGCTGCCAGGCCAGACCCAGGCTCGGCGCGAATCCCTTGTACCAGTTGTCATACCAGGACCGGTGGCCGTTCAGCACGAATACCGGCGTGGAGCCCGTCAGGGTGCCCGGCTGGAAGAGGTGATTGAGACCGCTGACGCCGAACACACCCGCATAGCCGCCCTGCACCGTAAAGTATTTGTTCAGATCGTCCACGGGCACGCCCTCGTACTGCCACCGCAGGCCGTAGTTGATCGTGAGCGATGGACGCAGACGCCAGTTATCGGCCGCATAGAGCCCGAAATCGGTCGAATGCCAGTGGTCGGTATTGGGGTGGCCGGTGACGAACTGCCGGCTGTCGGGATCGAAATTCACCTGTCCGGAGTAGCTGAGGATGCGCCCGGTGAGCACGCCGTAGAGCTGCTGGGCGGTGGCCAGATCGGCAGCGGCGATTCCGGGCAGGGTGGAATTGTTGAAGTTGGCAGCCATGGGGTCCGTCGGCACCATCCCGAGCTGAACGTTGGCCACGGCGGCGCTGTAATCCGCCAGATGCGGCGCCTGGCGTGTCACCGTCAGCCCAAAGGCGAGACTGTGCGTGCCGCGTACCCAGAGGAAGTTGTCAATGAGCTGGCCCATGGCGTAGGTGTCACGGCTGGGCTGATAGGCACGCCAGGGCTGGTCCATCAGAATGTTGCCGCTGGTCGGTCCCAGCACGGGCCGAATGCGCACCGTGCCCAGGTTGGTCTGGGCCTGCGGATAGATGCCCAGATTCAGATCCGGCAGAAACGATTCCGGAGGCGACTGGAAGCCGAACCGCAGCTCGTTGCTGCGATTGGTCCCGATGGTCCAGCGCCACGCCCAGACGAACATGTTCCGGTTGGCGTAATAGCTGCCGAGATTCTGATTGAAGGGTGCCACCGGGAAGGTCTGGTCGCCGTTGTTGAAGACGTTCGGGCTCTGCGCATAAAAGCCGTAGTGGTAGTCAAACTCCAGGGCATGGGCGGGCGTCAGGTTCCAGTCGAGCCGAAAATCGGGGAACCGCCAGTCGTAACCTCCTGGATTGTTGAACGTGATGGCCTGCTGATAGAGCGAGGGCGGGGCAAGCTGGCGGACACCGGGGGCGGTGACGGCTTTCTGCAGAGCGGCAAGCGTCTGCCCGACCAGCGTATCGATCTGAGCCGTGCCGCCGAAGTTGGCTGCCAGGGCGAGCAGATTGGCCGTGCAGGTCATGGTCGCACCGCTACAGCTCACCCACGGTGGCGGGCTGGAGGGAAGCTGGCTCACCGGATAGGTGAACAATCCCTGCGAGGCCTGCGCATTCAGGATCGTTCGCGTGCGCGAAACCGTCACCGGGAACTTGTACCAGTCCAGATCGGCAAAAAAGAAGAGCCGGTTCTTGAGAACCGGCCCGCCCAGCTTGAACCCGAACTGGTTGTAGCGCATGCGCTGCCGCGGTGTTCCGGCAAGGTTATTGAAGTAATAATTCGAGTTCAACCAGTCGTTCCGAAAATATTCCCAGACCCCGCCGTGCCAGTCGTTGGTACCGCGCTGGCTGACAAAACTCATCTGCACCGCCCCCTCGCCGGTCTCACTGACTGCATTGGCGGCGGTGGTGATGTTCATTTCCTGCACATCGTCAATATGCGCCCGGATCAGCGTGTAAAAGCCATCGGTGGATTTGCCCGGATACTGTGCATTAATCCCGTCCAAGGTGATATTGATCACGCCGTTCGGAAGGCCGGAAAACGTGGTGTTCCGCGGCGCACCGGTGGTCTGCGCGCTCGGTTCGTAGAGGGCGAAGCCGAGTGGTTCGTTGTAGTTCAGCGGCAGATGGGTGATCGCCTCGCCGGTGATCACCGTGTTGACGGAGGCCTGCGCCGTATCGAGGACCTGCTGGCCGGCTTCGACCGTGACGGTCGAAGAAACGCTGCTCAGGCGCAGGACCACCTTGAGGTCATACGTCTGCCCCACCACGACGCGTACATGCTGGAAGACCGCGCGCTGGAATCCGCTGGCGGAAACCTCCACGGTATAGTCGCCTGGCGGCAGATTGCCCACGAGAAATCGGCCATCGCTGCCGACCTGAGCGCGGAAAGTGCGGCCGGTGGCCTCGTCGGTCACCTGCACGGTTGCGCTGACGACAGCGGCGCCACTGGGATCGAGAACCGTTCCCGCCAGCGTGCCGCTGGGATTGACCTGCGCACACAGGCCTGCGGCGAGAAGAACGATGCCGAGGCCGCAACCGAGCATCGGCACCAGGCGAAGAACCTTGCGCATGGACCTGCCTCCCTTCCCCGGACTTATCGCTTCGGTTGTGTTCCCGATTCGGCTGCCTCGGAAGGCTCTGCCGGCACAATAGCGACCAGGGGTGTCACTCCCCAGCCCAGCAGCTTCCGGTTGAACTCGGGAATTTCTTTTTCCATCAGCGTCCGATACTGCCCGCGGGCGGCTTCGAGCTCCCGCTGGAGCTGGCGGAAAACCTCGAGTTGCTGATCGGTCGGCGGATAGTCGGCACTGCCTGCAACGTCGCCGCCGCCGGTACCCACAGCCGCGGCCAGCCAGATCAGGCTCAGATACAGGCGATAGTGTTCGGCGTATTCCTTTTCGTCGCTGTTGGCCAGCGAGGGTGCAAACAGCGTGCTCTCGAAAGCCTTCAGGCGCTCGTCCATCTGCCGCACGGCCTCGAGGGCTTCCTTGCGTGCGGGCTGCTCCGCCAGAGCTCCGGCCAGGTCGCCCAGTTGCTTGCGCAGCCACTCGACCTGGTTGGCCATGTCGGACACCGCCGAGATGGCATCACGAATCTGCAGGTGGAGCTGGACGGAAGCGCGAATATCGGCCTCGGACCCGTTCGAGTGGGGATCTTTGAGCACGGTGAGTTGCCGGGTATAAGTCCTTCCATCCACGGTGAGCCGGACTGTGTAGACGCCGGGGGCAGCCAGCGGACCCACCTGCCCTCCCTGGATGCCCCAGTGCGTGATCGGCCGCCAGTCGCGCCCGCGGAAGCGCGGCTCCTCCCAGATGTGCGGGTTGTCCGGAGCGGGTGTCCGCAGACGAATCAGCCGCGGAGGCTCGTAGCGCAGATCCCAGAAGACGCGGTTGATCCCCGGCTGTGCCGTGGGCTCCAGCGTGCGCACCAGATGCCCGGCAGCGTCGAGCACCTCCAGGCGGACCGGCTGTGCGGGCGCCGATTTCAGGTAGTAGTTCACGATCGCGCGACCGCCCTGCAGAAAGCGATAGGCGGGTCGCGGGGCAAACAGGTAGGCCTCGCTCTGCTCGACTTCGGGCGTCATCTGCTCGAGTGGCGTGAGATCATCGAGAATCCAGAAGCCACGGCCGTAGGTGGAGACCACCAGGTCGTGAAAGCGCTTCTGCACTTCGATCCACGATACCGGCGCGCGCGGCAGCCCGGCCTGCAGCGGCCGCCAGCTTTCCCCGTCGTCGGGAGAGTAGTAGAGGCCGTTTTCCGTGCCGGCAAACAGCAGACCGCGCCGGTTGGGATCCTCCACAATGCGATTGACGAAGCTCAGCGGGCCGGAAGGAATCCCCTTGCTGATCAGCCGCCAGCTCTGGCCGTAATCGGTCGTCTTGTAGATGTAGGGCGAATAATCATCCATCAGGTGAAGATCCACCGAGACGTAGGCTGTGGCCGGGTCGAAATTCGAGGGCTGAATGCTCGTCACCGTCCCCCAGGGCGGCAGACCGGGCACGTTGCGGGTGACGTTGGTCCAGTGAGCCCCGCCATCTCGCGTATACCAGATTTGTCCGTCATTGGTTCCGGCCCAGATCAGGCCACGCTGGATGGGCGAAGGCGCAATGGCGAAGACGACTTCGCCGTAGAACTGACCCAGATTGTCGTAGCGGAGGCCCCCGGAAGGCCCCAGTTTGCTGGGATCCTGCGTGGACAGGTCCGGACTGATCACGGTCCAGCTCTGACCGCCGTTGCTGGTTTTGAAAATCACCTGACAGCCGTAATAGACCGTGTTGTGGTCGAAGGGATCGATGGCCAGCGGCGGAGTCCAGTGGCAGCGGTAACGTGTGTCGCGTGGCGCGGAATCCAGCGAATGCAGCGGCCAGGGGCTGACGGAGCGCGCGTAGCCATTGCGCGCATCCCACCGGGTCACCTCGTTGCCGTAACAGCTCGCCCAGACGATGTTCGGATCCACCGGGTCGGGAATCGTAAAGCCGGACTCACAGCCTCCCAGTCCGTGCTGCCAGCCCGGTGGCTCCTCGCCGGCCCCGTAGCCCGCGCGGAACAGGCCCGAGGTGCTGGGGCCGCGCATCGAGCCATCGTCCTGCATGTTCCCGTAGACGAAATAAGGAATCTGGTCGTCCACGGCGACGTGATACATCTGCCCGATGGGCAGGTAGATGCGGCGGAACCCTCGGCCATGAACCGTCGTGATGTTCAGGCCGCCGTCATCGCTGATGACAAACCGGTCCGGGTTGGTGGGATCAATCCAGATGTCGTGCGTGTCACCGCCCCAGGGAACAGCGCGGAAGTTTTCACCTCCGTCGGTGGACACCATGAAGCTGCTGTTCGCCACATAGACCTCGTCCGCGCTGGCCGGGGAAACCGCCACGCGGATGTAATAGCCACCGCGACCTGTGAGCAACCGGCTGTAGTTGACCACCCGCCAGCTTCGGCCGCCGTCATCGGAGCGCCACAGCGAACCCTGGTCGCGCGTCTCGATCAACGCGTAGACGCGGTTGGAGTCGGTCGGGGCCACCGCCACGTCAATCTTGCCCACCGGCGGCTTCGGCAACCCCTGCTCCAGCCGCTGCCAGGTCAACCCGCCGTCCCGGCTGACGTAGACACCGCTGCCGGGACCGCCGCTGTAGTAGCCCCAGGGATGCATCTCGAACTGCCACATCCCGGCAAACAGCACCCGGGGATTTTGCGGATCCATGGCCAGCCCCGAGCAACCCGTGTTTTCGTTGACAAACAGCACGCGCTGCCAGGTGCGCCCGCCGTCGGCGGTACGGAAGACCCCGCGCTCAGGTTGCGGGCCGGTGCCACGGCCTTCGGCACACACGAAGACGATATTGGGATCGCGCGGGTCCACCACGATGCGCGCAATCCGGCCGGTGCGATCAAGGCCCATGTGCTCCCAGGTGCGCCCGCCATCGGTCGAGCGGTAGACGCCGTTGCCGAAGGTGTCGCGGTTGCGGATCACCCAGGGCTCGCCCGTGCCCGCCCAGATCACCTGGTGGTCGGAGGGAGCCATGGCCAGCGCACCGATCGCCTGTACCGGTTCGCGGTCAAAGACGGGTTCCCAGTGGTTGCCGCCGTCCGTGGTTTTGAAAATGCCACCGGAGGCAGCGCCGGCGAAGTACACATTGGGGTTGCCGGGTTCGCCGAGCACGGCACTGACGCGGTTGCCGCGGATGGGACCGACAAAGCGGAACTGCAGGCCGGCCGGGGTGCGGCGCCGCATCTGCTGCGCCGCCCCGGGGAGGGCGAGAAGACCGAGCAGCCCGATCAGGGCGGCCCGGCGAAGACACTGGGCTATGGCACGGGGGCTAGCCATCCTGGACGCTCCTCGAACGGCCACGCCGCGGGGCCGTCGGGCCCGCGCGGGCCGTTTTGTATGCAAAGTCGTACACGATCGCAAGTAAAAATTTCTTGCAACACCTGAAAATCGCTGAATCCTTTCTCCGCCGCCCTCAGTGCACCGATTGCGAGATGAACCGCGCGACGTTCGCCTTGAGCTCCTGCAGACTCGCCCGGTGCAGATACATCATGTGCCCGGCTTCGTAATACTTCAGCGCAATCCGGCTGCGGGCCGCCTCGGGCAGGCTGAGATGGTCCATCGTGTACTCGGTGGCGAAAAACGGCGTGGCCAGGTCGTAGAGGCCGTTTTCGACTTCCACCCGCAGGCCAGGATTGGTCACGAACGCCTGCACGAGATCGTCCATGACATTGGGCGAACCCGGGAACCCGAATCCACCGCGGCCCTGATGGCGCCAGTTCCACTGGCGGCCGGCACCATCGGCGGAAATCTTGTAGGTTTTGCCCTGGCCGAACTTCAGCTCCTCGCGGATGTAGCGGTTGAACGCTGCCGTAAAGGCTCCGGTGACGGCCTCCGACTGCGGGTCGTAGCCTCCGAATTCGCTCAGCAGGTCGATCATCGGGCCCGAGAAGCGAGCGTCGAGCCGTCCGGTGACCAGCCCGCGCGCACGCTGCAACTCCGCCATGAACTGCGGCAGCGTAACCCGCAAATTGGCCTTGATCCAGTAATCCTCGCTCAGGCCGGTGTAGCGCGACAGTTCCCTGGCCACGGCCTGTTTCTCTGCTGCCGACAACTGCGCTCCCTTCATCAGCGCCTGCGCATAGGGTCCCACGGCATACTGCCGCACCTGTGCCAGAAACGCGTTCAGATCCGCCGGACGGTCCTTGAGGATGCGGTGATACCAGGCCGCCGCAGCATAGCTGGGCAGATAAAAGATGTAGGGGAGGTCCTGACCGGGATGGAACGAAATGGTGCCCAGGTCGAGCACCGAGGAAATGAGCACGATGCCGTTCAGATACATTCCCACGCGCGATTGCAGATAGGCACCCAGCGCGACCGAACGGAATGTGCCGTAGCTTTCACCGATGAGAAATTTCGGGGAATTCCAGCGGTTATTCCGGCTGACGTATTCGGTGATGAACTGCGCCAGCGACCGCACATCTTCGTCGACGCCCCAGAAGTCACTGTCCTTGGCCTTGCCGACGGCATGGCTGAAACCCGTGCCGACCGGATCAATGAACACCAGATCGGCCACATCGAGCAGCGAGTTTTCATTGTCCTCGAGCGTATACGGTGGAGGCGGCGTATAGTCGGCATCGGTGGTGACGACGCGCCGGGGCCCGAAGGCGCCCATATGCAGCCAGACTGAAGAGGAGCCGGGGCCGCCGTTGTAGAGAAAGGCCAGCGGACGATGGTCCAGGTCCTGAACGTCGGTGCGTGTGTACGCCGTGTAGTACAGCAGCGCCGTCGGCTCGCCCTTATCGTCCTTGAGCAGGATCGAGCCCACCGTGGCGCGGTATGGAATCGTGCGCCCACCGATCCGGATCGTGTGCTCGGTAACGGAGGATTCTTCTTTGGGCGTCTCGGCTGCGGCCGCCGGTGGCGCCGGCCGTGCCGGCGGCTGTGGCCGCTCCATCGGCTGCTGCGCGCGGGCTGCCGCCAGCGGCACAAGCGCCAGCAGAACCAGCCAGATGCCACGTTGCAAGGTCCGTTTCATCTTTATCCCCCTTTGCCGCTTCACACTCATGGCTGCGCAAGGCGCCGGATTCTAGTCTCGTGCCGGCTCGCTGTAAAGCCTACCGGGGGGAGATAACGGGTGGAACGAGAAGTGCGGCCTGCGGGATAAGGAAAAATCTGGCGCGCCCGGCAGGATTCGAACCTGCGACCCTCTGCTTAGAAGGCAGACGCTCTGATCCGCTGAGCTACGGGCGCACTGCTCTCTGTCTCACTCTAATCCGTCACCCGTTGGGGAACAACCCTGCGTCTTTGATGCTGTTGCCACGGCAGGTGCCCTGGCGCTGCTCCACGTCACCGGGCAGAAAGCAGGGCTGCCGCGACTGCCGCGGCACCTTTCAGTGGCACCTCTTCATCACGCACCACGTGCACGGGAATGCGCTGGAGCAGATCGCCCAGCTCGCCTTTTTCCTGAAAGGCCTGAAGGAAACGGCCCTGCTGCAGCAGCGGCCAGATTTTCGGGGCAATTCCGCCCGCCACATAGAGACCGCCCAGAGCCAGCGTGCGCAGCGCCAGGTTGCCGGCTTCGGCACCGTAGAGGGTCAACCAGAGGTCCACCGCGGCGACACACACCGGACACGTTTTCGCCAGGGCATTCCCGGTAATCTCGGCTGCCGCATCGCGTGCGGGATCCTCGAAGCCGGGATGCGTGACGGAAGCATCCAGAAATTCGTGGATCAGGTGGAAGCCCCGACCGGAAACGATTTGCTCCACGCTCACCCACTGCAGGTTGCGCCGGTGCCGGACGAACTGAAGCAGCGCGAATTCCTGCTCGGTCCGGGGTGCAAAATCGGCGTGGCCGCCCTCGGTGGGAATCACACGAAACCTTCCGTCGAAAAAGATGCGGAGAGCCTCACCCAGGCCCGTGCCGGCTGCAATCAGCGCCTGGGTTGCTCCAGGAACGGGCGACCCGGATTGCAGCGTGGCGAGTGCTTCCGGATCCAGATGATCCAGGCCATGGAAGGTCGCTTCCATGTCGTTGACCAGAGCCACGCGGGGCGTTTGCAGCCGCCGCTGCAGCTCTTCGCGACGGATGGTCCAGGGCAGATTCGTCGCCTGCACGAGATCTCCGGTCACCGGACCGGCAATGCCCAGACAGGCAGCGCCTATGGATAAGTTCTCTGCCTCCTGCAGGAATCGGTCGAGCAGGTCCTCGAAGGAACGGTGCGCGTCACTCGGCAGCCGGCGGACCAGCAGCGGCTGCATTTGCGAACCGTCCAGCGCAAACAGACCAAGGTTGGTTTTCGTACCTCCGACGTCGCCAGCCAGAATGACCTGCGTTTCGATGGCGGACCTCCCGGCCAGTATCTTTTCGAAAAATCCTTCCGCTGGCAAGACGCGCTAGGCAGCGCGGTCGAGTTGCGCTATCTTGGCAGGGAGGAGGGAGCAATGGTTGACGAGCGCTGCCCGGATGAGCCACCAGCCCAGGCCCCGACGACGGGGTCCGAGCGCATGGTGTTCTGCGTGAAATTCGGCCGCCAGATGCCCGGGCTCGAACGGCCCCCCTGGAAGGGCGAGCTCGGCAAGCGCATCTACGAAAACGTTTCGCGGGAAGCCTGGAGGATGTGGATCGAATATTCCAAGATGCTGCTGAACGAGTACCGGCTGAACCCGCTCGATCCCAGCACGCAGAAGTTTCTTGAAGAGCGCATGGAAGAGTTCTTCTTTGGCGAAGGGGCACGGCTGCCCGAGGGATACGTTCCGCCCCGGTCGAAATCCGGCTACTAAGGCTCACCGCAGCGCCGCGGGATGTTCCACGGGCAGCTCCGGAACGATCTGAATGCGCAGCCGGGCATGGGCCTGTCGCAGGGCTGTTTCCACCTGTTCGGGGGTCGCGGCGCGGGCAAAAATAAAGCCCAGGTAGCTGGCGCCCTCGGGCCAGGCGCGCACAGGATCACGGAGCCGCGCCGTGATTTCCAGGTCGGTGATGCCCTCAACGTTCCGCGCCTGCTCGATTCCTTCCACGGCCACCAGCAGTCCGCTGGCAGGAACCGGAATCATCATTACCCCGGAGGCTTCCGGTTCGCGTTCCCAGTCGGCACCCGGCCATCCGAGAGCGTGCCGGATGAGCAGCTCCTCAAGGCCGATTCGTTCGGGGCCAAACCCCAGGGCACGGGCGCACAGCCCTCCGATGGGACGCGCATGCAGTTCGAGCACCCACACACGGCCGTTCTCGATGCGAAATTCTGCATGGAGCGGTCCGTGCACAAGCCCCAGCGCCCGGGCTGCTTCTCTGGCACACCCCATCACTTGCTGCTGTAAAGTCTCCGGCAGGCGTGACGGGATGACGTAGATCGTCTCCTCAAAGTACGGCCCTTCGAGCGGATCCGGCTTGTCGAACAGGGCGAGCGGGCGCAAACGCCCGTGCGTCAACAACGCCTCCAGCGCCACTTCGCGACCGCCCACATACTGCTCGACCAGCAGACGCTGAAACTCGGGCCGCTGGCGCGCCGGACCGAATTCGGGTGAACGCAACAGCGCGCTGACCCGCGCAATGGCCTCGGCCAGTGCGGCAGGCGTATCGGCACGAATTACGCCCTGACTGGCCGCCAGCGCCATCGGCTTGACGACACAGGGCAACCCGACGCGGCGCAGCACTTCGGCCGGATCGACATCGAGCCGGCATACGTGAAACTCCGGCACGGGCAGCCCTGCTGCCGCCAGAGCCTGCCGCTGGCGGGCTTTGCTCGACACCTGCTGGGCAGCCTGGAAGGAGAGGCCGGGCAGCCCCAGCTTCTCCGCCAGCCAGGCGGCCGTCGGTACCTGATGGTCGCCCAGTGCCAGGACAGCACGAATTGGCCCTGCAGCGGCCTCCAGGATGGCCTCGGCAGCCTCAGCGGGAGACTCGAAACGGACCGGGATCGCCTGATCGCCCCAGGGATCTTCGAGCCGATGGCAGCGATCGGTCGCCAGCAAAACGGGCACGCCGAGTTTCCCTGCGGCCGCGACAAAGGCGTGTGTCTGATAGCCGAGTTTGCTGGCGAGCACAACCAGCCAGCCCTGATCCAGAATTCCCCGACCCGCAGACACACTCATACAGGAACTGGCACTCTTTCCCTGGGACTGACCTCGATCAGCGAGGCCAACTGGCCTCGTGCCGGCTCGGCTCAACAGTACCAGGGCTCGGTGAGATAGGGCACCGTGCAGCGAGCCGGCATCATCCTCGGGGCCGGGGCCGGTCGGCCCAGCGCAGCCGCCAGGCGGGCCTGCACGCTGGCAAAGATTTCCCGTCGGCTGGCACCGGCTGCAACGCCGGACTCGACGGCCTGCACGACCTGCTGCTGCAGCCAGTCCACGCGCTCATCGGAATGCTGCCAGGGGTAGGTGAGGCTTTCCGGGTCGAACGGCCCTACCAGCGAACGCACCTCCTCCAGTTCCAGCAGGCGAGAACCGGCAGGGATCAGCAACCGCAGCGTGAGCTGGACCGGCGCCACATGCTCGACGAGCTCGAGGCGCTCCAGTGTGTCGAGAAGCTCGGCGTAGCTCTCGAGCGTCGTCCAGGGCGTAAAGGGAATAAACGTTGGATGGAGCACCATGTTCAGGCGCCCGAACAGCTCGACCAGCCGGAAAAAGTCCTCGCGCGTATGGCCTTTCTCCAGCCTGGCCAGAACGGCATTGTCAAGTGATTCGACCGCCGTGGTGACGAACAGGCAGCCTGTATCGTGCAGCACCGGCAGCAGGGCGGCGTGCTGGAGCAGATGCTCGACCTTCGCGGTGATGTCATAGGTGAGCGTCGGGAATTCAGCATGCAGGCGCTGCACCAGTTTGAGCGCGTGCCCGGGGCCGTTGAGAAAATCGGGGTCCCCGAAGGTGATGTGCTGAGCGCCCGCGTCCACCTGCCGGCGAATATCTTCCAGCACAACCTCGAGCGGCACCACACGGAAGCGGCCGTTGTACACCGGTACCACCGGGCAGTGCCGACAGCGGTGCTTGCAGCCGCGGCTGGCTTCGGTGTAACCCACCAGCCGCTGTTCCCCGCCCGGCAGCACCAGACGCGCATAGCGCTCGAGCGGCGGCAGCGTGCTCCGGTCGGGAATCCGAAAGGCCAGCCGGTCCATGGGGACCTGGACCGCAGGCACGGCTTTCCGCTCCCCGCGGGCGAGGGCCTCTACCAGCTCCACCAGCGCACCCTCGAATTCACCACCCAGGATGTAATCCGCACCGAGGCTCCGAAGGTGAGCGGCGTTCAGTGGCGCGTAGAGACCATAGCAGCACAGCAAGGCGCGCGGGTTGATCCGTCGGCATTCGGGAATCAGCACACAGGCCATCCGGGTGGCAGTGTGCATGGGCAGGTGAAAGGCCACCAGATCGGCCCTGCGGAGTTCGTCGGTGCCGGGCCGTTGCACGGCCAGGTCAAAACACAGGACGCGATGGCCGCGCTCACGCAACCAGGCCGCAGGCGAGGCCAGCCCGAAAGGCTGGCGGCCCAGTTCGTAGAGGCCGATGAGAACGATCTGCATGAATCCCCGCCAACCATTCTAGCGGCAGGGCTCGACGAGTGAAACCGACCTGCGGGCTCAGTGCGCGTTGAAATTGAAGACCAGTTTGCCTCCGTCGGCGATCACGTTGACGGTCTGGCCGCTGCTGTTCTGGATGGGCACGCCATAGGCGCTGACCATGAAGAAATAAGTCGTTCCGGCATTCAGGCGCAGGCCCGAAAGCTGCGACACGCGGCTGACGCCGGGAATGATGTCATCGTTGCAGGCTACTGGCGCCAGCGTCGTGGTGGAACTGCCACCGCCGCTGCTGCCGGACGATCCACTGCTGCTCCCTCCGCCGCCTCCGCAGGACAGACCCAACAGTGCGACCGCCAGCACAAGTCCGAGTGCTGCACCCGCCAGTGCTCCGGCGCGGGCCCGACGTCGAACCAGCCACAGAGTGAGTAAGGCAGCCAGCGGAACCCAGAGCCAGTAACCCGAAGGCGGGACGGGCCCGGGGCGGCGCGGCACTGCCGTCGCGCTCTGCAAAGCGTAGACCGAAAGAATGGTGTCGTAGTTACTGCCAATGGTATCCACTTCGGCAGTCAAACTGGTCGCCGGCGTAACCTTGAACCACACACTCTTGCCGTCACCGTTGTTCGCTGCCCCCGTGGTGCAGCCCGATGGCAGTGGGGGATCGCTCGAACCGGTCGTAGCCCCCGAAGTATCCTCGATCACGGAGAACGTATTGGAGCTGATCACCGTGGCTGCGGAAATATCGTCGTTGGGCGGCGTCGGACCGGTTACGGTAAGCAGGCAACCCGGCGGATTCATCCCCGAACATGCGGCTCCGGAAGCCGTCGTGGCCTGGAAATTCGGATTCGAGGAGCCGCCGCCGGGTGGCGGGTTGTTGGCCGTCACGAAGAAAATCCCGCCAAACTGCAGACAGCTTTTATCCACGGTGGCCGTCAGGCTCGTGGGGTTGTTACTCGAAGGCGGCGTGACGCTCACGCACCCCGAGGGCAGCGTGAGGAGTTGCGTGAGCGCAACGGTGGTATTGCTCAGGAATCCGCTCCCGGTCAGCGTCAGCGTGAGCGGCTGCTGGGCCGGGGCCGAAGCCGCCGTCGGCGAAATCGTGTTGACCGCAGGCGCCTTCGAGAGAATCGTGAAGGGCAGCGCATTGGTCATCGAAGGGTTGTAGTTCGGATCGGAAACGCTGACCTGCGCCAGACCGCCCGCCGCCACACAGGCCGGCGAAACAGTGGCATTGAGCTGCGTGGAGGTTTGATTGTTGACCGTCACGCTGCAACCGGCCGGAACATTGCCGTTGACGCTCCAGTTCACCGTCGAGCTCGATGTGAACCCCGTGCCGGTGAGCACCAGCGAGAAGGAAGAACTGAATCCGGCGTTTTGCGATGCTGGACTCAACGAGCTCAAGTGAAACGCCGGCACATCGTTCAGCGCCAGCGCCCAGGCGCTCCGGCCATGCGTCCCGGCAATCAGCGTGCGGGAGGCTTCATGCAGCTTGAGCGAGAGTACGGCAACGTTGGGCAGCCCGGTGCCCAGCGGTTGCCAGCAGGCGCCGGCAGCCTGCAGATTGCCCTGCAGCACGCCCAAATCGGTCGCCACGTAGAGCTGGCCGGGGTGGTCCGGGTCCACGACGATGTCGTTGACGGGAATGTTGGGCAGATTCCCGGTTCCTGAAGGGCACAGCAGCGATGTGCTCAGATCCTGCCAGGAGACCAGGACACTGGACCCGGATACGGTGAGCGTTCCCAGAAAGACGTGACCGGCGTTGTCGCCGTTGAAGCCAGAAAAGCCCGAAAGTGTCACATACAGCAAATCTCTGCTGGCGGGATCGAACGCCACCTGTGTAATCGAACGATTGGGCAGCGGCGACTGGGACGTTAGATCCGTCCAGCTCTGACCACCGTTGACGGTGATGGCCACATGCCCGATGCTGCTGCCGGTTGCGATGCGATTGGAGTCCGTGGGTGCTACCGCAAGCGCGGTCAGCACACAGCTCACCTGAGAGCCGCAGGCAGGATTGGTGGCTGCCCCGGTCACATCGGGCGAAATGGCCGCCCAGCTTGCCCCATCGTTCAACGACTGCCAGACGCGCACTGTGCCGAAATACAACCGCTGCGGATTCTGGGGATCGAGTGTCAGGGGCGGGATGAAATTGCCATCATCCGAGCCTACGATGCCCGCATCGGCAGGCAAGAAGGTGGTGGTGCCCGAATTGTTATCGCTATCGCCGTTGAACAAGGAGCGGAAGATGCCCAGCAGCGAGCCGGGGACATAGGCGCACACGCCGAAGACCGTGCTCGGAATCAGCGGATCCACCAGCGTGAACCCCCCGTCGCCGCAGGTGAGTGTATCGGCCCACTGCAGCACTCCGGTGTAGCGCTGCATGCCGTTGTCCTGAGTCCCGCCGAAGCTCCGGAACTGGAAGCCACTGGGATGCATGGACATCCCCGGATAAAACTGGCTCAACGCCAGCGTCGCGTTCAGGTTGGTCCATTGCGGCGTCACGACCGTCGAAATTGGCGACGACCAGACTCCTCCGTCCGTGCCCACATACACCAGCGCGCCGTCGCTCGGGCGAAAGGCGATGGCATGGGTATCCACGTGCAGACCGCTGAAGCAGTTCGCACAGCTATTCTGCGCGACGTCGCTCCAGGTCGTCCCCCCGTCGGTGGATTCGATCAGCGTGGCTCCATTGCCCGGAGCAGCGCCACCGGCCAGCACAATGCTGGGATTGGCTGGATTGACTGCGATGACCAGATCATAGAAGCATTGATCGTCACAGAACCCATGCTGGCTGGCCGACATGAACTGACCGCTGCTCTGCGTCCAGGTGTTTCCACCGTCCAGACTTCGGAACACGCCCAGCAGGTCATTTGAGAACGAGCTGGCCGAGGCGATTGCCGCGAAGAGAATTCCATGGCTGCCCGAGGCAGGCGGGCCGACGGCAAGCGCAATGCGCCCCATCTGGCTGCTTGAAACCGGAAGTGTGAGCTGCGTAAAGCTGACATTGCAGGACGTCACAGGAGCCTGTGAGCGGTAGACGCCGTTCAGCCCCACCGTGCCGGAGGAAACGCCGCCGTCGAGATTGCCGATGGCGGCGTACGCCGTACCGTCGCGGTCGAACACCACGCTGGTACCCACCGTCCGAATCGTGGTGGATTGCGACGGCAGCACGCGCGTCCAGTTCACCCCGCCGTTCGACGAGCACCAGATCCCCGAGGGCAGCGTGTTGCCAAAGCCCTGCACGGCGGCCAGCAGCACCGATGCGTTCTGCGGTGAAACGGCCAGGCTGCCGATGAAAGGACCCCCAACGTTCTGATTGAGGGGCTGGGTCGTAGCGCTGAAGGCGCCGAATGTCTGGTCGGGCGTACAGGTATGGTTGAGCCAGCCGTTGCTCGTCGTGCAGATCAGCACGCCGGCGCCATAGTAGCTGTCAAACGAAAAATTTTCCTCGCCCGTCCCTATGTAGATCTTCGTGCTGATCGTGCCCGAGCAAGTATTCGGGGCAACGGCCAGCGACCCGACCGCCAGCGAAGGCGCATCGTCGGTGATGGGCGTCCAGCTCTGGCCACCGTTCGTCGTCAGCCACACGCCCCCCTGAGCTCCTCCGAGAAAGACCGTATTGCCTGACGAATCGCATGGGTCCACCACCAGGGCGTTCACCCGGCCCGATACGAATGGTTGGAAGAAAAACTCCTTTGTGGGCTGAGGACCAATAGGAGTCCACACAGGAGGTGGATCGGCCAGTCCAGAGGGCACGGTGCCGAAGTTCTGCACCTGCCGCTGCTGGCGGACCAGCTCGCGCCACTGCTGCCAGGCCCGCACGCGGGCAAAGGCGGGAATGCGCTCGAGGGGATAGGCGCGCTGGCGATAGAACCAGGAAATGCGCCGCCGAATCAATTCGGCACTGTCCGGTTCACGGCTCTGGCGCTTGCCTTTGGTTCCTGCAGTCTCTTCTGGCCCCTGCGCGAAGGCCAGCAGTGCCACGGCAGCCAGAGCTCCGAGGGCGAGAATGCGTACCCTGTTCGTCACGGCATCCTCCGCAAGACCTCCGTGTCAGCCCCGCGCCCCCGCTGAAACAGCACGGCCCCTTCGGGCCCTCCCAAAGATCCCTACAATGTTAACCCTTTTCCCGTGGCCTCACTCACCCGGCTTGCCCTACAATGATGCCAGACAGGCTGTCCAGGTTTCCCATGGCCACCCTGAAGCAGGTCCTCGAAACCCACACCCGAGTGGGTGAACTCTACGAGCCGCTCGGCAACGGGTGGGTGCGCTGTTATGCCTGTGGCCATGAATGCCGCATTCCCCCCGGGCTGCCTGGCATCTGTAAGGTGCGTTTCAACGACGCCGGGCGGTTGATGGTTCCATGGGGCTACGTGGCGGGCGTGCAGTGCGACCCCATCGAGAAGAAGCCCTTCTTCCACGCCTATCCGGGCGCGCTGGCCTACAGCTTTGGGATGCTCGGCTGCGATCTGCACTGCGGCTACTGCCAGAACTGGGTGAGTTCACAGGCCCTGCGCGATCCGGCCGCCATGGTGCCTCCACAGCTGGTGACGCCCGAAGAGCTGGTCGGCGAGGCTCTCCGGCTGGGGGCACGCGTGATCGTCAGCACCTACAACGAACCGCTGATCACCAGTGAGTGGGCCGTGGCGGTTTTCCGGCAGGCCCGCAAAGCCGGGCTGGTGACCGGATTTGTTTCCAACGGCAACGTGACCCCGCGGGTCCTGGAATATCTGCAGCCCTGGATGGACCTCTACAAGGTGGATCTGAAGACCTTCGCGGACCGGAACTACCGGCGCCTGGGCGGGCGGCTGCAGCCGATTCTCGACGGGATCCGGCTGATCCATCAGATGGGATTCTGGCTCGAGGTGGTCACGCTGGTGGTGCCCGGATTCAATGACAGCGAGGAAGAGCTGCGCGCCATCGCAACATTTCTTGCGAGCGTTTCGCCCGACATCCCGTGGCACGTCACTGCGTTTCATCCCGACTACCGGATGACCGACACCAAACCGACCCCTGCCTCGACGCTGCTGCGCGCCGTGCAGATCGGCCGGGAGGCCGGACTGCGCTTCGTCTATGCAGGCAACCTGCCCGGACAGGTCGGCGAGCATGAACACACGCGCTGCCCGGGCTGCAATCGCGTGTTGATCGAGCGCTACGGATTTCGCGTGCTGAACTACCGGCTGGCCGCTGACGGAACCTGCCCGGACTGCGGGACGGCCATTGCCGGCCGCTGGCCTGCCCGGTTCGACGGCCAGCGGACGGCGCGCCCGTTCGTTCCCGGGACCGAGCGGGGACGCTGGCGGCTTCCGGTGATTCCCTGATGCGAATGCGCAGCGGAGGATCGCGTGACCTTCCGGTGGCTGATTCTGGTGCTGATGCTGAGCCTGTCGGCCGCCCCGCTACAGCCCGGGCCGCCTGCATCCCGGCTTCCCGCGCCACGAGGTGGAGCGATGAAAGTGCACAGCCCCGCTATCCCACCCGGCGGTACGATTCCGCGCCGGTTTACCTGCGACGGTGAAGATCTTTCCCCACCGCTGGTCTGGGAAGAACTCCCGGCCGGTACACGCAGTCTCAGCCTGATCGCCGACGACCCTGACGCCCCGGGAGGAACCTTCGTCCACTGGGTGCTCTACGATCTACCCGCAACGCTGGCCGGCCTGCCGGAAGGTGTGCCGGCGGGCGCGCAGCTTCCCAGTGGCGCACGTCACGGGCGGAACGACTTCGGGACGCTGGGCTACCGGGGACCGTGTCCGCCGCGCGGAAATCCGCACCGTTACTACTTCCGTCTCTACGCGCTCGACCGGCCGACGGGTCTGGCCGCGGGCGCCAGCCGGACACAGCTCGAGCGGGCCATGCAGGGGCACATTCTGGGGCAGGCGGAGTTCATGGGCCGCTACGGGCGCGGCACGCGCTAGGCCGTCTGCAGACGCTCGCGCTGTGGCTGACGCGCGGCAAAAAATGCTCGGAGCCGCTCGAGAACCAACTCGACAGCAACGCCGTCCGCTGCCGCCGCCTCCGCCACGGTGAGCGAGCGCGGAACTTCGCGGACCTGCTCGAGGGTTTTCAGACCCGCAGCGATCAGCACGCGCCGGGTTTCAGGAAAGCTGGCCAGGTAGAAATACAGGGGCAGGTCGGGCCGAACGCTGGTGGCTTCAAACCAGGCCGGAACGGGGGCGAGCAACGTTTTCAGCAGGTTTCCCGCAAAAACCAGAACCGCGGCCAGCTCGATGAAGGCCGAAACGGGAAGCCACTTCCACGCTCCGTTCTGGAAGCCGTAAGCCAGCGATTCGCTCGCCACGCGCAGCGTGCAGCCAACCACGAGCAGCCACAGGCTGATTCCCATGGCAGCAGGACTGGCGAGCTGGCGCCCGTTCAGGAAGGCCGGGAGGATGCGGGGGCCGATGGCAAAAATCAGCGTGGCGATAAAGCCGACGGTGATTGCATGGCGTCCGGCCCCGGGGAGACCCGGCATGGCCGGCAGCCACTCGGCCAGCACTCCCAGTGCGCTGCCTACCACCAGCCACCCAAACGCGGCCCGCACGAAGGCCGGATAGTGGCGATAGACGCCGAGGCGCTTGGGCGGTCGTTCGGAGGGTTCAAAGACGCGCAGAGCCCGGATGGCCACCAGGGTAAGCACAAAGGCGAGCACTGCGGCCAGCGTGAATCGGTGCAAAAAGGCCAGGAGGACGAGCGCAGCGACGCCCGCGCACACGATCGCTGTGCGTTCGTTGCGGGGCGGTGCCAGACCGAGAAAAATCGTCACAAACCGTGTGCTGTAACCCCACGCCACCGGGATGACGAACCCCCAGAGTGCGACCATCCAGAAGATGCGATCGGCCACCGGCGGGATCACCGGATGCGCACTCTGGCGGACCAGCGCAACCGAAAGCACGAGGTGATAGACCAGGGCCACGCCCAGTCCGGTAAAGCCCGCGATCCCCAGCCACGAGCCCAGATCGCGAGGGACTGACGGTCGTCCGGCCAGCCGTTCCCTTCCCGGCGACATGATGACCCACTCCATCAGAGCGTAGGCGGCGAGCAGCAGTATCGAGGAACCGATCAGGGCGCTCCGCCAGTGCCAGCCGTACACGGTGCCGGCCCACCGCCAGGTGACCCCGGCGGTCCACAGGGCCCAGCAGGCCCACAGACGTCCAAAGCGGCGCAGGGAGCGATGCTGAAATTTGGGCAGAGCGTAGAGCGAAATCCCCACGATAAAGGTTCCCACCCAGCCGAAGACCTGGGCAAAGCCATGCGCCTGAATCCAGGCTGCCGACGCTGCAGTGAGGGTACGTCCGGCGGCAATCGTGGTGAGGTTCCAGACGCCCAGCAGCGTCCCAGGAAACGCAAGAAAGACGAGGCCGGTGGCGATGAAAGCGGCCAGCACGCGGCCGGCGCCGCGTTCCGGAGCGGGATCGGCATGGTCGAACTCACCCCGGCGGTCGCGCTCGAATGCGAGCCGCCAGGCTTCCGGCAACGCTGCCTCTGACATCGGCCTGCGCACCAGTCCTCGAACAGGCATTTTCAGCGCTCCTGCACGATTAGCCTAGCCCAATCAGCAGTGCTCAGGCTGTGACAAAAATCATCGTTTGGTCATGCAGCAATCTGCACACTGTGCCGAGGAGGAAATGCATATGCCGCAGCCAACGGAGATTCTCAAGCAGGAACACAATGCCATTCTGCGCATGCTCGATGCCGCTGAAGCCCTGGCCGGACGCATCGGCAGTGGCGAGCTGCCGGAGCCGGAACTGCTGGCCGGTGTCACCGAATTCTTCGAGCTGTTTCTCGATCGCTGCCATCACGGCAAGGAAGAGAACCTTTTCTTCCCCGTGCTGGAGCGCAAAGGGGTCGCCGTTCACGGCGGACCCATCGGGGTCATGCTCCGGGAGCATCAGCAGGGTCGGGAGCTGACCGCGGCGATGGTCGAGGCATCCCGTGCTTACGCACAGGGCGAAACAGGGGCCGCCGGGCGCTGGGCCAGAGCCGCGCGCGAGCACGCCGCTCTGCTGCGGGACCATATCTTCAAAGAAAACGCCGTGCTGTTTCCCATGGCCGAGGGCCTGCTCGCCCCGGCCGAGCAGGATGCCCTGGTGGCGCGCTTCGACGAACTCGAAAACGAGCGCATGGGCGCCGGCACACACGAGCGTCTGCATGCGCAGATGGCCGAGATTTTTGCACAGGTCTTCGGCGCCGATCAGCCCCGCAGACTCTGAGCCTCGGGTTTACTCGCTGCGGGCTTCCTGTTCCAGCTCGGCCAGGTTCAGCACGACCACACGCCGGCCCTCGATGCGGAGTACCCCGCTGGCCTGCAGCCGGCTCAGGTTGCGCGAAACCAGCTCCCGTACGGTGCCGATCCGCGCCGCCAGCTCCTGATGGGTTCCCGGCAGGTCGAACTCGATGCCTTCCGGACCCCGCCGCCCTGCGGTCTGCGCCTGACGGAGCAGCAGCGCCGCCAGGCGCTGGCGCACCGTCGTAAACGACAGTTCCTGCACCAGCTCGACCAGATGCCGCAGCCGGGCACCCAGGTTTTGCATGAATTTCAGTGCCACTTCCGGGTGCTGCAGGCAGAGCTGCCGGACATCGTTACGCCCCACCAGCCAGAGCACCGAATCCGTGACCGCCATGGCCGAAGCCGGGTAGCTGCCTCCGTCAAAAACCGGCAGCTCCGCCACGGGTGCGCCCGGACCTTCGACGGTCAGCACCTGCTCGCGTCCTTCGGGGGAGACCTTGAAGATTTTCACCAGTCCCGATTCGACGACGAACAGGCCGTGGCAGGGCTGCCCTTCGGCAAAAACGAGCTCGTTGGCTGCGTACCGGCGGGAAACGGAACGCTCGGCCAGGAACGTCAGCTCCTCCGGGCTCAGCCCGGCAAACAGCGGCACGCGCCGCAGCGTACGAAGGGCTGGATGTTCCCCGCCCGGCTTCATCGGCTCCTCGGCGGGCATTCTAACAGAATCACCCCTTTGGGTTCCGGCCGCACCCGTGCTAGCATGGACCCGGTTACGGCTCTCGCTCAACCTGGCCGTTCGTGAGCAGCCGGAGCAGATGCCCGAGGTTGCCCGACCAGCCCGGTGGTACGAGGGCTGGACAGAGTTCAGGCAGTAAGGAGTTGGAAGGCAGTGAGAGAGCAGGGTGTCGTGAAGTGGTTCAACGCAACCAAGGGCTACGGCTTCATCCGGCGCCAGAGCGGCGAGGATGTATTCGTCCATTTCACCGCCATCCAGGCGGAAGGCTACCGGACGCTGAGCGAAGGCCAACTGGTCGAGTTTGAAGTCCGGCAGGGACCCAAGGGCCTGCAGGCGGAAAAGGTCGTCGCGCTGTCCTGACGGGCTCGCCCGCTTCTCTTCCCCAGAAGCAGACGCGTTTCCGCGCAACAGTCGGCGTCTTTTCCGAAGGCAGCTAGAGCAGGCCGGTGACAGCGGCCTGAATCAGGTCGAGGAAGAGCCGAGGATAGATCCCCAGCCACAGCAGCAGAGCACCCAGGCCCAGCAGCGCCAGTCCACTCAACGGCGGCGTGGCCGGCAAACCGGCGGCAGGCTCGGTCTCAGTCGCGAACACTGCCACGACCACTCGCAGGTAGTAGTAGAGGCCGATGGCGCTGGTGATCACCAGGATCAATACCAGCGACCACAACCGCGCACTGGCACCCGCTGCGACGGCATAGAATTTCCCCAGAAAGCCTCCCGTCAGGGGAATCCCGGCCAGCGAAAACAGCATGGCGGCGAAAATCGTCCCCAGAACCGGCCGACGCCAGAACAGCCCGCGCAACTGAGCAATGTCCTCGCAATCGCTATGGCCATCCGATAGGACCGCCAGCGCACCGAAGGCGCCGAGAATCGTGACCATATACGCCGTCAGATAAAACACGGCGGCCGCAGCCCCCGGCCCGCCTCCAGCCAGAAAGGCCACCAGCAAGTAGCCCAGATGGGCGATCGAGGAATAGGCCAGCAGCCGCTTGACGTTGCTCTGCAGCAGCGCCAGCAGATTGCCGGCGACCATGGACAGCACCGCCAGGATAGCAAAGGCGGTCTCGGCACCCCGCAGATCGCGGGCACCGGATTGCATGAAAAACCGGATCAGCACGGCAAACATGGCGCCCTTGGAGACGCTGGCGATGAAGGCCGTCGAAGGCGCTGGCGCCCCCTGATACACATCGGGCGTCCAGAGATGGAAAGGCACGACGGCCAGCTTGAATCCAAAACCGGTCAGCAACAGGCCCAGCCCGGCCAGGACCCAGGGATGTCCGGCCGCGCCCTGATCGAACTGCTCGGCCAGTCCGGCAAACGTCATCGTCCCCGTGCGCGCGTAGATCAACGCCATTCCGAAGAGCAGGAAGGCGGCCGAGGCTGCGGCCAGAACCAGATACTTCAGCCCGGCCTCGACCGAAACCCGCCGTTCGGGCAGGTAGGCCGCCATGGCATAGAGGGTGACGCTGAGGATTTCAAGACCCAGGAAGAAGGAGACGAAGTGCGTGCTCAGCGGCAGGACAGCCGCGCCCAGAGCACCGGTGAGCGCCAGAACGTAAAACTCTTCACGCCGCTCGTTCTGCCGCTCGAAATAGCCGAGGGAGAGCAGCACCACCGCCAGTGTGGCAGCCAGCACCAGCCCGGTGAAGTAGAGGCCGAAGCGATCCACGACCAGCAGCGGAGTGATCGTCCGCGGAACCAACGGCAGCGCTACCGGCAGGGTCAGCAGGGCCGCCACCAGGCCCAGCGTGCTCACGGCCCACACCAGACGATGACTCCGGCGCACGGCGATCGCCAGCATGGCGACCACGGCCGTGCCGCCCAGTACGAGCAGAGGAATCAGAGCAATCAGGTCAGCCCTGCTCACCGCCTGCCTCCCACATCAGTCTGGAAATGGAAACCCACCACGGGCCGGCTGACCGCCTGCTCCAGCCAGTGGAGACTGGGCTCGAAACTCTTCAGCACGGGCTGAGGATAGAGGCCGAGCCAGAGCAGCAGCACCGCCATGCTTCCCACCAGCGTTGCCTCGCGGGGCGTCAGGTCCGGCAGCGCCCAGCGGTTGGTGTTGGGTCCGTGGAAGGCCCGGGCGACAAACTTCAGACCGTAGAAAGTGGAACACAGCACGCCAATCGTCGCCAGCACGGTAGGCCACAGCACGGCCCGATAGGACCCCAGCAGAACCAAGAACTCTCCTACGAAGTCCCCCAGGCCGGGCAGGCCTATCGAGGCCAGAACAAAAAACAGGCCCGCTCCGCTGAGCCGTGGAACCGTCTCCCACAGACCACCCAGACGCGCCATTTCGCGCGTGTGTGTCCGTTCCTGGATCATGCCGACCAGCATGAACAGGGTGCCCGTACTCAGGCCATGGGCGATGATGGTCATCAGGGCACCCTGCAACGCCCACCGGTTGCCCACGAAAATCCCGAGCAGCACAAACCCCAAGTGGCTGACGCTGGTATAGGCCACCAGGCGCTTGAGGTCCGTCTGCCCGTAGGCCAGCAGCGCACCGTAGAGGATACCGGCCACGGCCAAACCGATCGCCACCGGAGCGAACCGGTGTGCGGCATCCGGGAACAGCGGCAGCACAAACCGCAGCATGCCGTAGGCTCCCGTCTTCAGCAGCAAACCCGCCAAAATCACGCTGCCGGCCGTGGGCGCCTCGGTGTGGGCGTCCGGCAACCAGGTGTGCAGCGGAAACATCGGCAGTTTGACGGCAAAGGCAGCAAAGAAGCCCAGCATCAGCAGCGTCGCCAGCCGCGGCGTCAGCGGCGTTCCCAGCAGGTCGGTGTACTGGAAGCTGTAGACGCCGGACACCTGATAGTGCTGGAAGTAGAGGGCCAGGATCGCCACCAGCATCATCAGGCCGCTCAACTGCGTGAACAGGAAGAACTTCACGGCCGCATAGACCCGCCGCTCGTGTCCCCAGATGGCGATGAGGAAATACATGGGGACCAGCATCAGTTCCCAGGCGAAGTAGAACAGGAACAGGTCCACCGCCAGGAAGACGCCGACGATACCCGCCAGCACCCAGAGCAGGTTGAAGTGGAAAAATCCGACGCCGTCCTCGATCTCGCGCCAGGAAATCAGCACACTGGCGACGCCGAGCAGAAAGGTGAGTGTCACCAGCAGCAGGCTCAGACCGTCGAGCGCCAGATGGAAGTGAATGCCGAAGCCAGCAATCCAGGGCCGGTCGAACTCCAGCAGCCACTGTCGCGGCTCGCCCAGCGTGAAGCCGGCAAGGGCGCCGTAGTTTCGTATCCACAGTTGCACCGACAGCAGCAGCCCGAAGGCGGTTGCCGCCAGCGCCACCCAGCGACACAGCGTGGGGCTGATGCGGGCCACAGCCGCAGCCAGCACTCCGGCAACGAGCAACAGGACAATCAACCAGACGAGGATCATAGAAGCGCCACGATTGCCACGAAGAGAATGGTTCCTGCCACCACGGCAGCCGCGTACCAACGCAGCCGGCCGTTTTCGGTCACACTCAAACCTTCCCAGCCGGCCCGGGCCACGGCAGCCATGCCGTCGTAGATCAGGTCAACGGCATCGCTCCGGTTCACCGTGGCAAAGGCTGTCACCGGCGGCACAAACAACCGGTCGTAAAGCCAGTCCATTCCCCAGTCGGTGTACCACCAGCGATGCAGCCAGCGGCCCGGACCGCTGCTGGCCAGTGCGGTGGCCAGCTCACGCCGACGCACGAAAAGCCACCAGGCCAGTCCCAGCCCGAGCAAAAAGGCCAGACTCACGACCGCCTCGGCTCCGAGCTCACTCAACGGCGCCTGGCCCTCGGCCGGTGCCGGAAGAACGGTCTCCAGAAACTGCTCGAGCCAGGGCCGATTGCCCAGATACGGGGGCAGGTTGACAAAACCGCCGACGACCGAGAGCGCCGACAGCACAGCCACCGGCAGCCCCATCACCCATCCCGGGCGGTGTGTCGGCCGGTGCTGCAGCTCGCCATGGAAAACCAGGAAGATCAGGCGGAAGGTATACAGCGATGTCAGCAGCACACCGAGCACGGCTCCCGCCCACAGGCCAGTACCTCCGCGCGGGGAGGCCAGCGCCTGCCACAGAATCAGTCCTTTGCTGTAGAAGCCCGCAGTCACCAGCGGCAGGCCCGCCAGCGCCGAACCGCCGATCAGAAACGCCCAGTACGCCAGGGGAAGCTCACGCCGCAGCCCGCCCATGTGGAAGATGTTCTGCTCGTGGTGCATGGCAGTGATGACCATGCCGGCGGCCAGGAACAGCAGCGCCTTGAAGAAGGCATGGGTCATGAAGTGAAACAGCGCTGCCGCCCAGGCGCCCACGCCGAGAGCAAACATCATGTAGCCGATCTGGCTGATGGTGGAATAAGCCAGCACGCGCTTGATGTCGTTCTGCGTCAGCGCACTGCAGCCGGCCATCAGCAGCGTCACCAGCCCGACCACTGCCACGGCATGCTGGGCCGCAGGGGCCAGTTCATACAGCGTGTGCGTCCGCGCAATCAGGTAGACACCTGCGGTGACCATGGTGGCAGCGTGAATCAGCGCGCTGGTAGGTGTGGGACCCGCCATGGCGTCCGGCAACCAGGTCTGCAGGGGCACCTGGGCAGATTTGCCGCAGGCACCTCCCAGCAGCAGCAGCCCGACGGCCGTTGCGTAGACCGACCCCGCAGGCCATTGCTGCTGCGCTGCCTGCAACAACGCCTGGATGTCGAGCGTGCCCAGGCGATGGAACAGCAAGAACAGCCCCAGCGCCATGGCCGTATCGCCCACGCGCGTGACAATGAACGCCTTCTGCGCCGCCCGGCCATTGGCCGGATCGGTGTACCAGAAACCGATCAGCAGATAGCTGCAGAGCCCCACGCCTTCCCAGCCCAGATACAGCAGCAACAGGTTGTCGGCCAGCACCAGCGTGAGCATCGAGCCGACGAACAGATTCATGTAGGCGAAGAACCGGCTGTAGCCCTCGTCGCCCGCCATGTACTCGACCGAGTAGAAATGAATCAGCGTGCTCACGAAGGTGATGACCAGGGTCATCAGGACCGACAGGGCATCCAGGTAGAAGGCAATGCCGGGGCGCAGGCCCTCGACATCCATCCACGTCCACAGACGGACCGTGACTCCGCCGCCGGCCGGTGGATGGGCGAGGAACGTCCACGTCACCAGCCCGGCCACCACCGTGGCCGCCGCAATCGAACCCACGCCGATGGTGGCCACAATGCGCCGGTGCAGGCGCGGTCCGAACACAATCAACAGCAGACTGCCGAGCAGCGGAAGTCCGGGCAGCAGCCAGACGTAGGAATACATCGGCACCTATCCTCGCATCTCGCTGGCGGCGTCGGCATCGAGTGTGGTGTGGTGGTGCACCAGGCGCAGCAGCAGCGCCAGCCCCACGGCCACTTCGGCGGCCGCCACGGCCAGAATGAACAGGAACATCACCTGCCCGTCGGGCTGGCCCCAGCGCGCTCCGGCCGCGACAAACGCCAGCCCCGCAGCATTGAGCAAAATTTCGAGCGACATCAAAATGAACAGCAAATTACGGCGCACCAGAAGCCCCACCAGGCCCAGTGCGAACAAGATCGCTGCCAGAAGCAACGCGTGCTCGATGGGTATCGACGTCATGAGTCCTCCGCGCAGAACGGCGCTCACCCAGGTGATAGGCTCCAACCAGAGCGCCCAGCAGTAGAAACGAAGCCAGCTCGACCCCCAGCAGATAGGGTCCAAACAGGCTCACACCCACCGCCCGTGGATCCACCCGGCCGGCGGGCAGTGCCAGCGTGCGTCCCCGTGCCAGCAGAACTGCGACTTCGCCCACCAGAACCGCTGCCAGCACCCCGGGACCGACAAACATGCCCGGCCGCACCCAGACCCGTTCCTGCTCGACAGCTCGCTCGCCCAGATTCAGCAACATGACGACAAAGACGAACAGGACCATGATGGCGCCGGCGTAGATGATGACCTCGAAGGCAGCCACCAGGGGCGCCCCCAGGGTGAAAAACGTCACCGCCACCGCCAGCAGCGAGACGATCAGATAGAGCAACGCATGCACGGGGTTGAGCCGCGTGAGCGTGAGCACGGTGGCCACCACGGCCACCAGAGCCGCAATGTAGAACAGCGCATTCATCCTGACACCTCAGGGCAGCAGGCTGCGGAGCTCGGTTGGCGGAGCCTCGTTTTCGGCCTGCCCCTTGTCCTTGTCCCGAATCTGCACCCCGGCCACCCGCCAGAAGTTGTAACCGGGATACTTGCCCGGACCGTTGATGAGCAGGTGCTCCTTTTCGTAGACCAGATTCTGACGGTGATATTCGCCCATTTCGACATCGGGCGTGAGCTGGATGGCGTAGGTGGGACAGGCCTCCTCGCACAGGCCGCAGAAGATGCAGCGTGAAAAATTGATCCGGAAGAAAGCCGGATAACGCCGGCCATGTTCATCCTCGGTCGCCTGCAGCGAGATGCAGTCCACCGGACAGGCCACCGCGCAGAGGTAGCAGGCCACGCAGCGCTCCTCGCCATCGGGATCGCGGGTGAGAACGATCCGACCACGGTAGCGCGGTGCCAGATAGGGCTTTTCGTCCGGATACTGCACCGTGAACCGCGGGCGGAACATGTGCAGCAAGACCAGCCAGATGGTTCGCAGAATGCTCCACATCGCCCGCCTACCTTGCCCGCGCCAGAACCACCGCAGCCGTTCCCGCCAGATTCAGCAGGCTGAGCGGCAGCATCCACTTCCAGCCCCAGGCCATCAACTGGTCAAACCGGGGACGCGGCAGCGCGGCACGCAGCAGAATGAAGAACGAGATAAAGAACAGCGTTTTCAGCGCAAACCAGACCAGCGGCGGCAATCCCGGTCCCAGCCAGCCGCCGAAAAACAGCACCGTGATCAGGCAGGAAATCAGCGTCACGCCGAGATACTCGCCCACGAAGAACATGCCGAACTTCATGCCCGAGTACTCGGAATGAAACCCGGCCACCAGCTCGCTTTCCGCTTCAGGGAGATCGAAGGGCAGGCGCCGGGTTTCGGCCACACCGGCGATCAGAAACAGCACGAAGCCCAGAAACTGCGGCACCACGAACCACATCTTCCGCTGGGCTTCGACGATGTCGCGCAGGCTGAACGATCCGGCCAGAATGACCACGCCCATCAGCGACAGGCCCATGAAGACCTCGTAGCTGATCATCTGCGAGGCGGCCCGCATGCCGCCCAGCAACGAATACTTGTTGTTCGAGGCCCAGCCGGCCAGCACGATGCTGTACACCCCGAGCGAGGACAGGCCCAGAAAGTACAGCAGCGCCACATTGGTCTCGAAAATCTGCACGCCGGGCGCAAACGGCACCACCGCGAAAGTCAGCAACACCGTGACCACGATGATGGCCGGAGCCAGCACGAAGACGCCGCGGTCGGCAAAGGGCGGGATCCAGTCTTCCTTGAAGAAAATCTTGATCATGTCGGCCAGCACCTGCAGCAGGCCGAACGGGCCGACGCGGTTCGGCCCGTAGCGATCCTGCCACAGCGCCAGCAGTCGCCGCTCCAGCCAGATCAACCCGGCGGCCAGCGAGAGCAGCACGATCAGAATGGCCAGAACGATGGCAGCCTGCAGCAGCGGGTTCATGGTTCGCGCTCGATCACTCCCCAGTCGGGCAGAGCCCAGCCCGTGGCCGGCGTCAGGCCGTGTGGCAGCAGGGCCAGCCCCGGCTTCAGCTCAGCAAACAGCCGCACCGGGAGCCGACAGGAGCTCTGGTGCAGACGCACCCGTACCTCGGTTCCCTCGCCCACACCGAGCGCCGCCGCATCGGCCGGGGCCAGGCCCACGTAGGGTTTCGGAGCCAGCTCGGCAATCGCCGGCGCCGCCGCACTCAGCTCTTCCGAACCAAAGATGTGGAACTGACGGAGCAGGAGGAACTGTCCGGGTCGCGGCCGAAATGCTGCAGGTACAGAGTCGTGATAGCTGACGGCACTGCCCGTCGGCTCGAGCAGGCGCACGCCCGGATCCCCCGCACGCAGCGGCCCGGCGATTTCCTGCTGGAACTTGTTCACCGACTGGATCGAGTTCCAGCCGGGCGTCCAGAAAAATGGCAGCAGCGGTGGCGGCGGCGGAACCGAAGCGCCTTCCATGGAAAACGCCAGCGCCGAGTCAGGATCGTCCGGCGGCTTGGGCTCGTGCACAGTGATATGGGCGAGCATGGCCGTGCGCCCGCTGTAGCGGTGCGGCTGGCGCGGAACTTTGGCTCCGGCAATGCGGAAGCTGGCCGGAGGTGCCGCGCGGCGAATGCCGGCCAGCACCGGTACGCTCCCGACCACCGAGTCAATCACGTCGTCGAGTGCGTTCCAGCGCAGCGCTTCCGGACGCGCCAGCAGAGCCGCCACGTCGCGCAGCCAGCGCCAGCTTTCCTGAATGTCTCCCTGCGGAACGAAGACCTGGAAATAGCGCTGCGCGCGCCCTTCGCTCGAAACGAACGTTCCGTCGCCTTCGGCGAAGCTCGCGGCCGGAAGCACCACGGCCGCCCGTTCGGCTGTTGGCGTCAGCAGCGTATCGAGAACCGCCACCGTGCCCGCACCGGCGAGGAAACGCTCCACCACTTCGGCCGGGGCGCGGCGGAACAGATCGTTTTCGAGCACCAGCACGCCGGCCAGACCGTCCGCCGCAAAAACTTCACTCAACGGCCGGGGCTCGAGCAGCGCCAACCCGGCCGTGTTCACCTCCTGCAGCACGAAGGCAATGCGCGCCGGACGGCCGCGACGGTGCAGCGCCGTGGCCACAGCCGCCGCTGCCCGCACGACGGCGAGACTGCCCAGACTCGTCCCGCTCACGATGACGGGCCGCTCGGCCGCCAGCAGCGCTGCGGCGATGCGGCCCGCCCGCTCCTGCAGGTCTGCTTCGGCCTCGGGCACCGCCGGCGCCTCGGGATCGAGCGCATGGGCGACGGCGAAGCCCAGCCGCGCAATGTCCTCCGGAGCGGCCCGGTAGGTTTCCGTGGCCACGTCGTCCAGGCGCGTGGCGGCGGGCGTCGCAATGAACAGTGGCCCGTGTTCGCCCTGTGCCAGCTCCCGCACGGCATGATCCTGCCAGGCGGGAATTCCCAGCTTCTTCGCGCGGGCAAAGATCACCTGGCGTACGGTCTGCCGGAGGCTCAGCGCCATGCGCGGCGCAGCATTGGTGACATCCTCTCCCAGAACCAGCGCCGCGTCGGCCGTCTCAATTTCACGCAGCGAGGCCACCGGAGCCGGACCCCGCTGGAGGATGCTCAGCACCTCGCGCACCAGCACCAGCTCGCCGTCAGCCAGGCCAGCGAAGAAGTTCTCCGGGCCGACCAGCGACCGCAGTACGAAATTGGCTTCCACCGAGGCCCGCGGCGAGCCGATGCCGATGACGCGGCCGGAGGTGAACAGCGCCGCCAGCCGGTCCAGTGCCGCGCTGCGCGAGGCGGCGGCCAGCCCCGCGCCATCGCGCACCAGCGGCGTCCGCACACGCTGCGGGCTGTTGACGAATTCATAGCCAAAGCGGCCCCGATCGCAGAGGAAGTAGCCGTTTACTTCCCCGTTGTAACGGTTGACGATCCTCCGGAGCATGCCGTAGCGCTCACCGGGACTGATGTTGCAACCCACCGCGCAGTGCACGCAGACCGACGGGGCCATCATCAGGTCCCACTTGCGCGTATAGTGCTGCTTGAGCGTGCGATCGGTGAAGACGCCGGTCGGGCACACCTCGACCAGGTTGCCGGCAAACTCGTTCTCGAACGGTCCGTCCTGAAAACGGCCGAAGAAGACCAGGTTGCGCAGCTTGAGGACGGCGAAGTCCTTGCCGCCGGCATACTCGGTGTAGTAGCGCACGCAGCGATAGCACTGGATACACCGGTTCATCTCGTGGTTGAGCAGCGGCCCCAGGTACTGATTCCGGAACGTGCGCTTGCGGAAGCTGTAGCGGCGGTAGTTGTGCCCGGTCATCACGGTCATGTCCTGCAGGTGACATTCGCCGCCTTCGTCGCACACCGGGCAATCGTGCGGGTGGCTCATCATGAGACCTTCGATGATGCCCGCACGGAACTGGCGCGCCTCGGGATCGGCGATCGAAACGCGCATGCCCTCGGTGATGGGCGTCATACAGGACATCACCAGCCGCCCGCGGGTATCGTTTTCGTCGCGGAACACCTTCACCGCGCACTGGCGGCAGGCGCCGACCGAACCGAGCGCCGGGTGCCAGCAGAAATACGGCAGATCGAGCCCGTGCCCCAGACAGGCTTCCAGCAGATTCTGCTCGGGGTTGACCTCGTAGGGCCGACCGTCTACATAGATGATCGTCATTGGGCGTTTCTCCACGGGCACCGCCGCTCGCGGATGTGCCGCTCGAAATCCTCGCGGAAATATTTCAGGGCGCTCTGCAGCGGTTCGGCCGCTCCCGGCGCCAGCGCGCAGAACGTGTTGCCGGGGGCCACCATGCGGCAGATGTGCTCCAGGCGTTCCAGATCCTCCAGGTGGCCGTCGCCGCTCTCGATGGCCGCCAGAATCTGTTCGGCCCAGCTCAGCCCGCTCCAGCAGGGCGTGCACCAGCCGCAGGATTCCTGTGCAAAGAAATGCGTCAGGTTCAGCACCATGCCCACCGGACAGGTGCGGTCGTCGAGGACGATCATCGTGCCCGTCCCCAGCCGGCTGCCGGCCCGCGCCACTTCGTTGAAGTCCATGGGAACGTCCAGATGCTGTTCGGTCAAAAAGTCCGTCGAGGCGCCCCCGGGCAGCAGGCCCCGCAGCCGCAAGCCGTCGCGCATGCCGCCGGCATGCTCTTCGAGGATTTCGCGGATGGTGGTACCCATGGGCAGTTCCCAGCAGCCCGGACGCCGCACCCTCCCGCTCACGCCGTAGAGCTTGGTGCCCCCGTCGGCCGTGCGGCTCAGGCCGCGGAACCAGTCGGCACCGTGGCGGACGATATGCGGAATGTTGCAGAGCGTTTCGACGTTCTGCACGATCGTGGGCTTGCCGAACAGGCCCGAGACCTGCGGATAGGGCGGCTTGGCGCGGGGATTGGCGCGCTTGCCCTCCAGCGCGTTGAGCAGGCCGGTTTCTTCACCGCACATGTAGCGGCCGGCGCTGATGTGGAGGCGGAGGTGGAAGTCGGTCCCGGAGCCGAAGATGTTGCGTCCCAGATAGCCACGCGCCTCGGCTTCGGCCAGCGCGCGGGCGATCCGACGTGCCGCCAGCGTATATTCGCCGCGCAGGAAGATGTAGCCGCGCTCGGCCTCGATGGCGCGGGCGGCGATGATCATCCCTTCGATGAGCTGGTGCGGATCGCCTTCCAGCAGCAGCCGGTCTTTGAAGGTACCCGGCTCCATCTCGTCGGCATTGGCCACCAGATACTTGGGACGCGGCGCCTCGGGGCCGACGGGCACAAAGCTCCACTTCAGGCCGGTGGGAAATCCGGCGCCACCGCGGCCCCGGAGATTCGATTTCTTGACTTCCTCGACGATGGCACGCGGCTCCATCTGCATGGCCTGCCGCGCCGCCTGGTAGCCGCCGGCGCGCTCGTAGTCTTCGATACCGACCATCTCGCCGTCGGGGCGAATGCGCGCAGTCAGGGGTCGTTCCATCGCCAGCTCACTCATAGCGTTCCAGAATGGCGTCGACGGCCTCGGGGGTGAGGTTTCCGTAGAGGTCTTCGTCAATCATCATGGCCGGGGCGCGGTCACACGCTCCCAGACACACGATGGGCAGCAGCGTGAAGCGTCCGTCGGCAGTGGTCTGGCCGAATTCGACCTGCAGCCGCTGCCGCAGGTGGTCGCGAATCTGCTCGTAGCCGACAATCCAGCAGCTCACGCTGTCGCAGACCCGGATCACGTGCCGCCCCACCGGGCGCCGGTGAATCAGATTGTAGAAGGTGGCGACGCTGTCGACCTCGTCGGGCGTCGTTCCCAGGAACGCTGCGATATCGGCCACGGCCTCGTCGGACACCCAGCCCCGGTGTTTCTGCACGACGCGCAGCGCATCAATGCAGGCAGCACGCCGCTCGGGATAGTGCGCGATTTCCTCTTCGATCTCTTTCTGTTCTTCCGGCGTCAGCATCGGCAGATCCGCTTCATCGGTCAATGTCGGCAAGCACGAAATCAATGCTGCCCAGAATCGCCAGCAGATCCGGCACCATCAGGCCGCGGGTGATCTCCGGCAGCATCTGCATATGGGCGAACGAGGGTGTGCGAATGCGCGTGCGGTAGCTCATCGTGCTCCCGTCGCTCACCAGATAGTAGCCGTTGTTCCCCTTGGCCGCCTCGATCGCGCCCAGCGCCTCGCCGGGCGGAATCACCGGTCCCCAGGAAACGCTCAGGAAATGGTGGATGAGCGTTTCGATGTCGTGCATGGTGCGATCTTTGCGCGGCGGCGTGGCCAGCGGATGATCGCTCTGGTACGGCCCCGAAGGCATGTTCTCGACGCACTGCTCGATGATCCGCAGACTTTGGCGGATTTCTTCCACATGCACCACCGCCCGGTCGTAGCAGTCGCCGTGCGTGCCGATGGGAATATCGAACTCGAAATTCTCGTAGCCGGAATAGGGCTGCTTTTTGCGAAAATCCCAGGCCAGGCCGGTGGCGCGCAGGCCGGGGCCAGTGACGCCCCACTCGATGGCCTGCTCGACCGTATAGGCGCCCACGCCCTGCGTGCGTGCCTTGAAAATGGCGTTCTGCATGACCGCGCGGTCGTATTCGACCAGGCGTTTCGGCATCCAGGCCAGGAACTCCCGGAACATACGGTCCCAGCCGCGGGGCAGATCGTGCGCCACGCCGCCAATGCGGAACCAGCTCGGATGCATCCGGGCCCCGGTGATGGCCTCGACGATGGCGAATGCCCGTTCCCGGTCATTGAACATGTAGAACACCGGCGACATCTGCCCCACATCCTGGGCAAAGGTGCCGTACCAGACTAGGTGGCTGATGATCCGGAACAACTCGGCCATCATCACCCGGATGACCTGTGCGCGAGGCGGCACGGGAATCCCGGCGAGCTTTTCGACCGCCACCAGATAGGCCAGGTTGTTCAGCACGCCGCCGAGGTAGTCAATCCGGTCCGTATAGGGAATGTAGCTGTGCCAGCTCTGGCGCTCGCCCATCTTCTCGGCGCCGCGATGGTGGAAACCGATCTCCGGCACCGCATCCACGATGACTTCGCCATCGAGCTGCAGCACCACACGCAGAACGCCGTGCGTGCCGGGATGCTGGGGCCCCACGTTGAGGAAGATGAAGTCGGTATCCTCGCTCTGGCGCTTCAGGCCCCATTCTTCGGGCCGGAACCGGAGCCGCTCCTGCTCGTCTTCGACCTTTTCTTCCGGGAGCTGATAGGGGCCCATTTCGGTGGCCCGGGCAGGATGGTCCTTGCGGAGCGGGTGGCCGACCCAGCTCCGCGGCATCAGCAGGCGCTCGAGAAACGGGTGGTTCTCGAAGACGATGCCGAACATGTCGTAGACTTCGCGCTCGTACCAGTTGGCGTTCGGCCACAGATCGGTCACCGTCTCCAGCGAAGCCCGGTCTTCGGCCAGAGGCACTTTCAGGCGCAGGTATTCGTTGCGGTCGAAGGAATAAAGGTGGTAGACGACGGTGAAGTCGCTCGGGGGCTGACCCGGGCGGTGCTGCCGCATGCGCTCGTCAATCGCCGTCAGGTCGTACAGCATGCGGTAGGGCCGCTCAACCTCGTTCTTCAGGTACCGGAGAACTGCCCGGAAGCGATTGCGGTCCACCCAGAGCGTCGGGATGCCGTCCTGCGTGGGCTGGATGGCGAGCAGCTCACCGGGGAAGCGCTGCTGGACCTGCTCAACGATGGAGGTCGTGGTGGCGGGCGCGGCCATCCTCAAACCTCATCCATCGGGCGGAGTTCACTGACGCGCACCCGGTCGGCCTGCTTGAGGTCCCGCATGGAGGGCCGGAAACCCTTTTCGACTCCGTGAGGGCCGACGACCCAGCTCAGCGGACGCTTTTCGTGCCCGACCGCCTCGCGCAGCAGCATCAGGCCTTCCATGAAGGCCACCGGGCTGGGCGGACAGCCGGGGACGTAGACGTCCACGGGAAGAATCTTGTCCACGCCCTGCACGACGCTGTAGATGTCGTACATGCCTCCGGAATTGGCGCAGGAGCCCATCGAAATCACCCAGCGCGGCTCCATCATCTGTTCGTAGAGCCATTTGATGGTGGGCGCCATCTTGATGAAGGGTGTGCCGGCAATCACCATCAAATCGGCCTCGCGAGGAGTGCCGCGTAGCACCTCGGCACCGAAGCGCGCGATGTCGTACTTGCTGGTGATGCTGGTGGCCATCTCGACGAAGCAGCAGGAGAGCCCGAACATGAACGGCCAGATCGAGTTCTTGCGCCCCCAAGCCACCAGGTCCTCCAGGCGGGCAAAGAGGATACTGCGCCGCAGGGCCTCCTGAGCTGTTTCCACCGACTGGCCGACGACCGGAAGCTCTTTCGGTCCAAGACTCGTCCACCAGCGCATGGCACGCTCCTAGAACTGCCGCGTCCGCCATCCCGTGGCCGGGCCCCAGTCGAGCGCACCCAGACGCCACAGGTAGGCGAGAGCAGCCAGCAGAATCCCGATGAAGACCATGGCTTCGGCGTAGCCGATCCAGCCCATCTGCCGGGCAACCACGGCGTAGACGACCAGGAAGACCGACTCCAGGTCGAAAATCACAAAGAATACAGCTACCAGATAGAATTTCGGCGAGAAGCGTACGCGCGCCGAGCCTTCCGGCTTGATGCCGCCCTCGTAAGGGAGACCGGTGAACCGCTCCATGTGGCGCTCGCCCAGCACGTAGGAGATCGCCAGCATGGAGCCGGCAATGATCACCACCAGCACCGCGTACAGCCCCAGTGGCCACAGTGCCATCATCGCACGTCAGACTCCTGCGTCCAGATCGACAGGCCTTGCGGACCGCCGCAGCTCTTCGACCTGCACAACGGACCGCTGCCGCAACGCGCGGGTGGTGCCCTCCGGCACCGACCTTCGAAAGAATCCCTGAAGCCGGACAGGCCCGTCTCTGCCGAAACGGCGGCTTCCCGAAAAGCAGGCGCCAATTATACACGATTTGCCGCGCGCGGCAGGTCCCGGGTGCAGAAAGCGGGGCCGGGGTTGCTTTAGCGACGGCGCGCGGTCGCCGGACGCTTGCCCAGATGGCGCTCCAGGTACTCTTTCAGGGCCACGGCATTGTTGTGCTCGGCATCGCGCGCACTGAACAGCAGCGTGACCGTTCCTCGCCGGGCCGCCTCGAGCAGGGGTTTCCAGGCTTCCGGCCGCGTGTCGAGCTCGCGGAAGTAGCGCCGGCGAAACTTTGCCCACTTCGCCGGATCGTGTCCAAACCACACGCGCAACTCCGCACTGGGAGCCACCTCGCGCAACCAGCCCGACAGGTGCAGGCTCTGCCGGCTCATGCCGCGCGGCCAGAGCCGCTCGACCAGATAGCGTTCACCGTCCTCTGCCGACGGTGGGTCGTAGACACGCTTGAGCCTGATCATGACTCTCCCCGGCGCCGCACCACCGCCTGCCGCGCCTCTCAGTGCGAGAGGCCCAGCGATCGCTTCCCCGTCAGCACTTCGATCGTGACTTCATACAGCAGAATGCGGTGCACCTGCGGGTAGCCTGGCTCGAACGACCACTCCGGGCTGCCGTACTTCTCGATCAGCCGGTCGAAAAACCACTCCTTCCGGCTGCGATCTTCGATGAGCGCGACGGTGCCGAACACAATGACGCTGGTGTACACCAGCGCTGAGTTGCACGCATAGGGTTTGCCCGGGTGCAGTGGACCGATTTCGGAGACCTCGATACAAATCCGTGGCTTCTGGACCACGCTGGTGGCGAAATGGCCGGGATGATTGCCGGTGTGCAGGTAGAGGTGTTCGCCGGCTTCGTAGATGTAGACCAGCGGGAGCACATAGGGCCACCCGCGCGGGTCCACGACGGCCACGTGAGCCACCTTTTGCCGCCGCAGAAATTCCCGTGCCGCAGCATCCGGCATCTGCCGCTGGGCGCGGAACATCCGGCCGCGCAGGTCCGGTGGCAGCCCGATTTCAGCATCCACCTGGTCCGGCTGCGGTGCCGGAGCGTGCCGTTCGCCGCTCTTGGCCTCGGACATTTCGGTCAGTAGACTTTCAGGCCCTGCCGCGTCCATCATAGCAACGGCGACGGGTTGCACCAGAGACTTTTGTCACAGCGCCGGGGCAAGGAGAAACCATGGATACCTATCGCGTGCGTTTGCTCGAACGCCAGGAAGTGGCCGACCGTACCTTTGCGCTCTGGTTCGAGAAGCCTCCGGGGTTTGAGTTTCGTGCGGGGCAGTTTGTGGACCTGACGCTGATCGATCCACCCGAAACCGATCTGGCAGGCACGACTCGCAGCTTTACCGTGGCCTCGGCGCCCGGCGATGATCGGCTGCGGATCGCCACGCGCCTGCGCGATACGGCCTTTAAACGCTCACTCGCCCGGTTGCCCGTCGGCGCCGAAGTCTTGATCGAAGGGCCGCTCGGTTCCTTCACCCTGCACAACAACCCTGCCCGCCCCGCCGTCTTTCTGGCCGGAGGCATCGGCGTCACGCCGTTTCTGAGCATCATCCGCGACGCCTACCACCGCCGGCTGCCCCACACGCTCTTTCTCTTTTACTCGAACCGACGGCCCGAGGACGCTCCGTTTCTTGAAGAGCTGCAGGAGCTCCAGCAGCAGCATCCGCCGTTTCGTCTGGTGGCCACGATCACAAAACCCGAAAGCAGTACGGTATCCTGGCAGGGCGAGACGGGCTACCTGACCGCCGAGCTTCTCCGCAAATATCTGCCCTCGCTGGAGGGCCCCGTGTACTACATTGCCGGACCGCCCGCGATGGTCGGTGCAATGCGGCAGATGCTGCAGCAGGCCGGCGTGGATCCTGACGACATTCGCAGCGAGGATTTTGCCGGCTACTGACCGCCCGCCCGGCACCCGCGCGATCGGTCCGCAGACCCGTCAGAGCCGCAGCCAGATATCCAGCGCGAACGTCGTTTCAATCAATGGCAATATGCGTGCTCGTGCGGGCCACTCCTTCGATGGCCTGGATCTTCTCCATCACCAGCTTGTTGAGCTCCTCGCTGCTCGGGACCTCCGCCACGACGTAGACGTCGGGGTCGCCCCAGCAGGCATTGGCCATCTTGACAAAGTTCAGCGACTGGATTTTCTTGGCCACCTCACGCGCTTTCCCGGGCCCAACCGTAACCAGAATATAGGCTCGCATGGCACCCCCTCCGCCCTCAGGCAGTCTGCTGGGGACAAGATTAGTCCTGCCCGCTGCTGCCAGCAAGCCGGTTCTCTCCGGATTGACCGGTTCCGAACGGGCTGCGTAGAATTTTTAGCGGGATCCGCTCGAGAGCTGGAGGTGCACGATGCCCCAGTACACCTTCATCTGCCAGGCCTGTCAGAAGGAATTCAACCGGATCATGAGTATTGCCGAGTACGAGAAGACGAAGGTCACCTGTCCGCACTGCGGTAGCGATCAGGTCGAGCAGCGCTGGGCGGCCTTTTACGCGATCACTTCCAAGAAGAGTTGAGGGACGGCCGGGCAGCCGGAACAGACCGCTGCTGGGCGATGGGCGACACGGACCGCATTCGGTTCGATCATCCGCTGCGGCGCCTGTTCACCGAGCTGGTGGGGCGGCGCTTTTTTGACGATGTCCGGCTGCAGGACTTCGAGCTGGTCCGTTACACGGCCGACCTTGCTGACGGACTTTGCCGACGCGCGCCGCCTTTACTGGCTGCGCGATGCCAGCGGGCGCGCACTGGACGATGTCGGCGAAATGCTGCTCGAATCGCACCCGCTGCTGGCGCCGCACGGGTCGTTCGATCGCGAGCGGGCCATTCGCAAGCACATCGGCGACTTCACGCTCTTCATGGCCGGGCTGTTTCCTGAAAGCATCGCCCGTCACCGCCGGCGTGGCTCGCTGCGCCTGGATGCCTTCGTGGACTACATTCAGGCCGGCAAAGAATCCTACGCGATCGTCTCGTCCTACGACCAGTTCGAGTACCAGCACGAGGCTCCACTGTTCCGGAAGCTTTCCGAACAGTTCGAGCTGTGCGTGTTCGGGCTGAATCTGGTCAAGGGCGATCTCGAGCGCCTGCGTCACGCCGCCTACGAGCGCATGCGGCAGGCGCTCGAGCCTCGCCTCATCCTTTGATCACGACCCGCCCGCGCCGTCACCGGCCACCGACGGGCTCACTCCGAAACGTTCGGTCAGCAACCGCTGAACGTGATGGTCGGCCCGGTGGTGGTCGAACCGATCGAACCCGGTGTGCTGCCCGTCACCGCGAAGGGCCCCGCCGTCTGTGGAGTCGTGCAGTTCCCTCCCGAAGGCGTCGCCAGCAGGCTGAAGTTCACCGGCGACCCTGCCGGAGCCGCGAAGGTGATGCTGCCGCTGGTAAAGCTGCCGATCACAGGATTGCTGGCAGGAACGATCAGGGTGTAGTTCGTCGCGCTGCCGTTCACGGTGACGGCAACACTTCCGGTCGAAGACAGGCCGGACAGATTCAGCAGCGGGATGACGACACTCTGCGTGCTGGACACCGCCTGCAGGGGCTGCAAACCAACCGTGAGGGTCCCTGCAGTTCCCGTAGCGCTCACCTGCCCGGTCACAATCGCCGGACCGTTCGTCGGACCCGTTTCGGCCAGAAGCGGGATCTTCAGGCTGGTGCCGTTCGGCACGTTGAGAGCCACGGTAGCGTTGTAGCCCACTCCGCTCGAATCCACGCCGTCGACGACCAGGTCATAGACCGTGCCGGTGGCCAGCGGGCAAAACGTGAAATTGCCACCCGTATCGGTGCGCATTTGTGCACTGGGAACATCGTGGCCGCCGCTGCCAGCCGTTTCCAGCATCACCAGCGCGCCGGAAAACGGCGTGCTGGTCGTCACCACGGTCGGCGGAGTGGTCTGCGTGAGCTGCCCCAGCAGCACCTGGCCGCTGATGCCGGTGAGATTGGGGCTCACGACGCGTCCGACCAGAGCCGGCTTCAGCAGAAAGTTGCCGGCCCCGGTCTGCAGCACGGACCGGCAGGCATCGAAATCGAGATCAATGTCCACGCTCTGCCCCTGAGCCACATGGATCGGCCCGCCCTCGATCTGCCCGGGAGGAATCTTCAACCCGGTCTGCGCCTCGCTCGGCAGTTGCAGCGGACACAGCGCCACACTGTTCCCATTGAGGGTCGTCTGCGCGCATCCGGCGGGCGGTGTGCTGGTGGGCAGGGCCACGCAGTTCCACACATTCGAACCCAGCACGGCGCAGGCGTTGGTGGAACTCGTCTGGACACCGCCGATGGCGGGATTCGGCGTCAGCAGATTGACCGTTGCCGGGTCCGTCCCGTTGCCCAGTAGCTTGAGCCGGATCTGCTGATAGTCGCCGACGGGCAGGCTGGAATTCGATCCGAGCTGCGCCAGCAGGCACTGACCCGTCTGCGGCAGATGCAGCAAGTCCACCTGAACGGCATTGGTCTTCCCGCCCGAGCTGCCCAGGCTTGCCACCAGAGTCTGCCAGCCGGGCGAAGTGACATCGGCGCTGGTGCTGGTGTGACCGCTGACGTCGGCAATGGTGACAAAAACACTGCTCAGATTCGTGCAGGATGGTGGATCGCTGACGCTCACCACCGATGTGCCCACTCCGGGCGCTGGAGAATTGCTGCTACAGCGAACCAGAAGCAGCGTGGCGCCCGCCACGCCGAGGAACGCTACGAGAACACGGGCACGCGGCCCGCTGATGATCCTTTTCCCCTTCATCCTGACCCCTCCTTCGGGTAGCCTCCTCCCCTGCCATGCCACCCGGATTCTACATTGCAGTCAGAAGCCAGTAAGCTGCCCCGCGTTGCCCTGGTGAGGCCTGGGCGGACGGAGTTGCTGAAAAGGAAAACACCAAAACCCGGGAGAAAAAGTTTTAGTACCGCAGGCGAGGTCCTGAGCGAAGGGACACGACACCCCTGGCGAGGGAGGCGAAACCCGGGCCATCCAGCCCGGGCAATCGCGGGATTTACCGCAGGTGGAAAGAAACAGTTCTTGGCTTACTGCCCGGACCAGTTCGGCCGATTGAAGGGGGATGAATCACCGGTGCCAGTGCGCCGGGCTTTCACCAGGCCCACCAGCCCTCCCACAACAACCAGACCACCGAGGACGAAAAGAAAATACATACCAGCTCCTCTTTCGCGGGTGTCACCTCGTCAAGCTACCGACCTGGCGGTCGGCGGCAAACGCTGCCTGGACGTTCCGGGCCCGGGTGAGCTGCCGGAACACCCGTAAAAGCGCGCATTGTAGATGGTCCACAGACCACTGTCAACTCTGGCGCCCCTCACCAGGCGCGGACGGCAGAGGCCAGGCCGAACCGACCCAACGTTTGATTCAGCTCGGGAATCGTGCGCCTGCCCAGCTCTGCGAACTGCTGCTCGAGAGCACTCAGTTGCTTTTTGAATTCTTCGTTCACCGCGCGTTCCTGCTCGGTCGGCGGCAGGTCGGCACCGCCTCCACCGCTGTCGGCCGTGCCATCGATCTGGCCGATGAGTGTCGCCAGCCGGCCATAGAGTCGCATCGGGTGCCGGAACGAATCCTCCCGCGCACCCGTCAGATGCACATCCACGAGCTGGCCTTCGAGTTCGAGCACCTGGTCGCCCACGCGGCGAATCGCCTGCAGCGCTTCGGCGGGCCCGCCACCCTGCTGCTCGAGGCGGCTCTGCAGTTCCTGCAACTCCAACCGTGCCCATTCCAGTTGATTGATCATATCCACGACGCGATTGAGCTCGCCCTGCAGTTCGAGCAGGAAGGCCACCTGCTGGCGGATGGTCTCCGGGGTGCCCAGTGAGTGTGGGTCGGGTAACAGCTCGAGCGTCGCCGACCGTTCCTGGCCGGCGGCTTTCAGCCGGACGGTGTAGCGTCCGGGAGGAACCACCGGCCCGGGCATCGGATCTCGTGTGGACCAGGCCACCACCGGACGCCAGCCCTCCGGCCCCGGCCTGACCCAGGGAGCATCCGGTGGCGGCGTGCGCAGCCGGGCCGTATGCGCCGGCTCGTAGCGCAGATCCCACCACACGCGGTTCAATCCCTGCCGGCCCGGCACCTTGAGCGTGCGGACCGGCTGCCCTGCGGCGTCCAGGATGCTGATTTCGACTTCTTTCTCCGGCTTCTGCAGCCAGAAGTTGATGTCGGTCCCCTCGGGCGGGTTTTCGCCGATGACGTGCGAGCCCGCATCGGCTTCGCGCGATGCATCCACGCGCCGGAAGCGGTAAAAGGTCCGCGGCGGGAACAGGTAGACGTCCTGCTCCGCCGCACGGTCGTACTCCCGCAGGGGCGTGAGATCATCGAGAATCCAGATGCCACGACCGTAGGTGGCCACAATCAAATCGTTGAACCGCGGCTGGATGGTCAGCCAGTACACCGGTGCCGGCGGCAGATTGTTGCGCAGGCGCGTCCAGTGCTGCCCGTCGTCCCAGCTCACATAAAGGGCATTGTCGGTACCGAGGAACAGCAGGCCCGGGCGCACGGGGTCCTCGATCACGCAATGCGCCGAGCTGTTGACGCCCCGCGGAATCCCGCCACCCAGGAATGTCCAGGTCCGGCCGTAGTCCGTGGTCTTGTACACATAGGCGTCGTAGATGCCGACCTGCTGCAGATTGACCGTCAGGTAGGCCGTGCCGGCGGCGAAGTGCGACGGTTCGATGTTCGAGATCGTACCCCACGGCGGCAGATTCGGGATGTTGCGCGTCACGTTGGTCCAGTGTGCGCCACCGTCGGTGGTCACGCTGACCTGCCCGTCGTTCGATCCGGCCCAGATGACGCCGGCGCGCACCGGCGACTCGGCGATCGCGTAAAGCGTGGCTCCGTCAAAGGTCATCAGGTTGTCGAAACTGATTCCGCCGGAGTTGTCCTGATGGGACTTATCATTCAGAGTCAGATCGGGGCTGATGACCTTCCATGACTGGCCGCCGTCGGTGGTCATGTGCACGTACTGGCTGCCGACGTAGACACGGTTGTGGTCGTGCGGGGAGATGGCGATGGGGAAGGTCCAGTGCCAGCGATAACGGACATCGGCCGGGCGCCAGCCGTAGGTTGCCTCCGGCCAGACGCTGACATCGCGGGCCTGTCCGGTGCGAAAGTCCATGCGCGTCAGCATGCCGTTGTAGCAGCCCGACCAGACGATGTTGGGATCCTTCGGGTCGGGGACGGCAAATCCACTCTCACAGCCGCCGGTGGTGGTCCAGTAACCGGCGGTGAGTGCGCCGGCGAAAAATCCTGCGGTGAGGATGCGGCTGGGACCGCGATAGGAAGGCCCATCCTGCCGGTTGCCCAGCACGTTGTAGGGAATCTCGTCATCGGCATAGACGTGGTACATCTGGGCAATGGGCAGGACCACGCGCTGGAACGACCGGCCGTGGTTGAGGCTGATCGAAACACCTCCGTCGTTGGCCACGAGGATGCGGTTCGGATTGAGCGGATCGATCCAGATGTCGTGATTGTCGCCCCCGGCGGAGGCCTGCCCCAGACTATCCGCCCCGGCTGGCCGGCGGCCGCCAGGCATGCCGGGCTGAATGAGGCTGCGGCCGGCGTCGCGTGAAATCGAATAGGCGACCGAGACGAAATACAGCAGGTTTTCGTCATCCGGCGAGACAGCCATCCGGGTGTAATACGGCGCCCGTTCGTCCATGACGTGATCCTGATTCACCAGTTGCCAGTTGCGGCCGCCGTCGTCAGACCGGTAGAGCGCCGGATGCACGTCCTGCACCAGGGCATAGATCCGGCGCGGATCCGAGGGCGCGATGGCCACGGCCACCTTGCCCAGCGGATGCCCGGCCTCGGGCAGCCCGTGACCCGAGAGCTTCTGCCAGGTCTCGCCGCCGTCATGGCTCACGTAGACGCCGCTGCCCGGCCCACCACTGTCGAGTTTCCAGGTGCGCACCTGGACCTGCCACATCCCTGCAAACAGCGTGTTCGGATCCTGTGGATCCATGGCCAGCTCGGAACAGCCCGTCTGTTCGTTGACGAACAGGACGCGCTGCCAGGTGCGTCCGCCGTCCAGCGTGCGGAACACTCCCTGCTGCTGGCCCGGCCGGTAGAGCTGCCCGACGGCACAGACGAACACGCGGTCAGGGTTGTGGGGATCAATGACGATCCGTGCGATATGGCCGGTTTCTTCGAGGCCCATGTGCTTCCAGCTCCGGCCTGCATCGGTGGATTTGTAGACGCCGTCTCCCATCGAGTAATCGGGCCGGATGATCCAGGGCTCACCCGTCCCGGCCCAGACAATGTTGTGCGCCGAAGGAGCTACGGCCAGTGCACCGATGGCGGAAACATCCTGATCGTCGAAGACAGGCCGCCACCGTATGCCGCCATCGTCGGTTTTCCAGATCCCGCCGTCGGCCGCACCGACATACACCACCAGTGGATTGCCCGGCTCGCCGACCACCGCCGCGGCACGGTTGCCCACTGGTCCGACAAAACGAAAATGGAGGGCAGCCAGGGGATTCGGCTGCTGCGCGTTCGTCTGCGCACGGGCAGGGCTCCCGATGGTAGCAAGGAACAGCGAGACAGTAGCCGCGATCCAGTCTCGGGTGCTGAGGTGCCTGCGCATGGCCGTTTCACACTCCCTGTGATCGATGGCGGTGCCGCTGCCCGCTCGCGACGGCAGCGGGCTACCTGAGGCACCACCCTGCCGGTCGAATCGCCGATGGCTTACTGTGCGGGAGAAAAACTGTCAAGTACCGAAAATCCCTGAGCTGCAATTAAGGCGCTGGCCGCCATGGTGCCGGGGCTCCCAGAAGCCCGCCTCAGGGCGTGGGCTGGCGCATCAGCGCGCGTTCGCGCGTCCAGGCAAAGATCACCGGAACGACGATCAGCACATGGAGCAGGGACGTGACCATGCCGCCGACGATTGGAGCCGCAATCGGCTGCATGACGTCGGACCCCACACCCGATTCCAGCAGAATCGGCACCAGGCTGCCCAGCACGGTGGCCACCGTCATCAGCTTCGGTCGCAGCCGCTGCACCGCGCCTTCGATCACGGCTTCTTCGATGTCCTTCGCCGTGAGCGGATTTTTCTCCGCCCTCCGGCGCGACAGAGCTTCCTCGAGATAAACCACCATCACCACCCCGGTCTGCACCGCGATGCCAAACAGGGCGATGTAGCCCACCCAGACGGCCACGCTGAACTGGAAACCCAGCAGCCACTGCAGCAGCAACCCTCCGGTCAGGGCGTATAGAGAGGGCAACAGCAGCACCAGAGCCTCCAGCGCAGACCGAAACAGAGCGAACAGAAGCGCGAAGATGGCAAAGAAAACCAGCGGGAGGATGAGTTCCAGCCGCCGCCGCGCCCGCTGCTGGTACTGCCACTGCCCGGCCCATTCCCAGGTCACCCCGGGCGGGACCTGCAGACGCTGGTGAAGCATGGCATCCGCCTGGAGGACATAGCCGCCCAGATCGGTCGTCGACAGTTGCAGGTAGATATACGCGGTCAGCAGTCCGTCCTCATCGCGAATCATGGCCGGCCCCGGCGCCAGTTCGATGCGAGCCAGCTCTTCAAGAGGCACCTGGGCGCCCGACGGCGTGGCAATCAGCAACCGGGCCAGTGCCGGCAGATTCTGGCGGAAATCGCGCTGGTAGCGCACCTGCACGGCAAACCGCTGCCGGCCCTCGACATTCGTGGCCACTTCCGCCCCGCCCAGCCCGGCTTCGATGGCCTGCTGCACATCGCCGACGGTGAGGCCGTAGCGGGCCGCGGCAATCCGGTCCACGACGATATTGGTGTAAAAGCCCTGCAGCACGCGTTCGGCGAAGACCGATTGCGTGCCCGACAGAGAACCGACCAACTGTTCTACCTGATTCGCCACCGCCTCGACCTGTCTCAGGTCGGTGCCGTGCACTTTGATCCCCACCGGGGTCTTCAGCCCGGTCAGCTCCATGTCGAGCCGACTCTGGATGGGCATCGTCCAGGTGTTCGTCAATCCGGGGAACTGCAGCCGGCTGTCCATTTCCCCGACCAGCCGCTGATAGGTCATTCCCGGGCGCCACTGCGATCGCGGCTTTAGCACCACCGTCGTGTCGTACATGTCGAGCGGAGCATTGTCGGTCGCGCTATCGGATCGGCCCACCACCCCGAAAACGCTCTCGACCTCAGGGAAAGTTCGCAGGATGCGATCCTGCACCTGGAGCAGATCGCCGGCCAGACGGATCGAGATGCCGGGCAGGGCCGTGGGCATGTACAGGACGGAGCCTTCGTAGAGAGGCGGCATGAACTGGCTGCCCAGCTGGAATGCCAGTGGAATCGTGGCGAGGAGAAAGACCAGGTTGGCAAGGAGCGTCAGCCTCCGGTGGTGCAGGCACCACCGGAGGACCGGTAGATAGAGGCGCTGGGCCCAGCGCGACACCGGGCTGGCCGTCTCCGGGGGCACCCGGCCGCGCACCACCAGCGTCAGCAACGGCGGCGCCAGCGTCACTGCCAGCAACGAGGCCAGCACCATCGAGATCGTCTTCGTCCAGGCCAGCGGCCGGAACAATCGCCCTTCCTGCGCCTGGAGCAGAAAAACCGGGAGGAACGAGAGCACGATGACCAAAAGCGAGACGAACAGGGCCGGCCCCACCTGCTGGCAGGCGCGCAGCAGAATGGCCTGCCGCTCGCCTTCCGGGACGGCTCCCTGCTGCTGGTGCTCGGCCAGGCGCCGGCAGCCGTTTTCGACGAGCACCAGGCTGGCATCCACCAGCACCCCAATGGCCAGTGCCAGGCCGCCGAGCGACATGATGTTGACATCCACCCGCAACAGCGCCAGTGGCAGAAACGTTCCGATCACGGCAACCGGAAGGCTCAGCAGAGGAACCAGCGCCGACGGCACATGGAAGAGAAACAGCAACGTGACCGCACTGACCACCAGCGCCTCGATCCAGAGGTCACGCTGCAGAACATGGATCGAAGCCCGGATCAACTCCGAACGATCATAGGCCGTCTCGATTTCGACGCCGGCCGGCAGGCTGGGCTGGAGCTGGGCGAGCTTCCTTTTGACGCCCTCGATCACGCGCAGCGCGTTCTGGCCCACGCGCATGATCACGATGCCACCCACGGTTTCGCCCTCGCCGTTCCATTCCGCCACACCACGGCGGGGCGCCGGACCGAAGTTCACTTCCCCCAGGTCGCGCAGCCGCACCGGAACGCCAGCGCGGCTACTGACGACCACGCTGGCCAGATCGTCGAGCGACCGCAGGTACCCCTCGCCCCGGATCATGTACTCCGCGCCGGCGAGCTCCAGTACGTTGCCGCCCACCTCGTTGACACTGTTGCGCACGCGCTCGAGCACCACGCCGAGCGGGATGTTGTAGGCCCGCAGGCGGTCGGGATCCAGCCGGACCTGATACTGGCGAACGAAACCGCCGATGCTGGCAACCTCAGCAACCCCGGGAACGGTCTCGAGCTGGTACCGCAGGAACCAGTCCTGGAGGCTGCGCAGGTCGGCCAGATTCCACCGGTGGCTGCGGTCCACCAGCACATACTGGTAAATCCAGCCCGCTCCGGTGGCGTCGGGCCCCAGGCTGACGCGTGCGGCTGGTGGCAGGCGGGGCTGAATTTGCTGCAAATACTCGAGCACGCGCGAGCGCGCCCAGTAGAGATCCGTCCCATCCTGGAAGACGACGTAAATAAACGCATCACCGTACATCGTCTGCGCGCGCACCTGCTGCACGCGTGGCACGGCGCGCAGCGCCGTCACCAGCGGATAGGTGAGCTGATCTTCAATGACTGTGGGCGGCTCACCCGGCCAGGAAGCGCGCAGGACCACCTGCACATCGGAGATATCCGGCAGCGCATCGAGCGGCAGATGCCCGAGCGCCCAGATCCCTCCCAGCAACAACAGAAGCGTGCCGGAGAAGACAAAGAAGCGATTCCGTGTGCACCAGGCCATCCAGCGTGCCAGCACGTTACATCCCTCCCGTGGCCTGCAGGATGAACTGCCGGGACGCCAGGATTTGCCCGGCCCGGCGGGCGACGACCGTCGCCGTCCAGCGGCCGCCCGAGGGCAATTCGAGCGCGCCTCGATAGCGCCCCGCACCGGCGGCCTGGAGCGACCGCTCGACGCGCATGGCCGGCATGCCCATTTCGGGCATGGCCGCCATGAAGAACACCACGCTGACCTCGGCATCGCTCACGGGCTTTCCCGCTGCATCCTCCAGGCGCACCTCCACGGTGTTCACGCCGCGGCGCGGCGGTGAAGGCGTCGTCTCCAGCTCCACCTGGACCGCTGGTCGGTTCATCGAGGCAGCCATCCCGGCACCCGGCGGTGGCGGCAGGAAGGCGCCGAGAGCTGCCTGTAGCTGGCTTTCGGCATCCAGCAGGAAATTCGCCGAAGTGACCACACGCTCGCCTGCCCGCAGCCCACCCAGCACGATGTAGCCCTGATCGGTCTGCGGGCCAAGCTGCACATGCCGGGGTTCGAGCGATCCGCCACCGTGGTCGACAAAGGCGATGTTTTCGGTGCCGGTGGCCAGCACGGCGTCGGTGGGAATCACCAGCTGCACTCCGAGCGGGACGCGCAACTCCACATCGGCGTACATCCCCGGCTTCAGCAGCAGCCCTAGATTGGGCAGCACCAGCCGCACGCGCACCGTGCGCGTCGCCTCGTCCACCTGCGGGTAGACCAGATTCACCCGGGCCGGGAAAATGCGTCCCGGGTAAGCATCCACACTGACGCGGGCCCACTGACCGGGGCGTACGGACCCCACATCCTGCTGAAACACTTCGGCAAACACCCAGACCGTCGAAAGGTCCGCGACGGTATAGAGCCGCGTCTCGGGCTGGAAATAGAGATTGGGCAGGGCCTGACGCTCGACCACCCAGCCGGTGACCGGGGATGAAATGGCCAGTTCCTCGGCAGCCCGGCCGGTCTGTTCCAGACGATTGATCTCCTGCTCGGGCACCTCCCACTGCTGCAGTCGTGCGCGCGCCGCATCGAGCAGGCTGCGGGCCCCATCGGCCACACCTGGCAGCGTGCTGGCCGCCAGACGGGCAAGATTCTGCCGGGCCAGCACGTATTCGCGTTCGGCCGTGACAATCTCGGGGCTATACACGGTCAGCAGCGGCTCGCCGCGATGTACGAAACGGTAGGTGGAACCGACCAGAACGCGCCGCACCCACCCCGAGTAGCGCAACTGAACGTAGGCCAGCCGATCCTCGGGAATCACCACATTGCCGGTGACCCGCACCGTCCGCCACACGGGCTGCCGTTGCAGTACGGCCGAGGTCACACCGATGAGCTGCAACCGTTCCGGCGAGATCTGCAGGGGCACACGGGCCTCTGCGGGGCGCGAACTGGCAGCCGGAGCGGCGCTCGTGGCGTCGGCGGAAGGTTTCTGCGCTGGCCGGCCGCGCCCGCTGCGGACCACCAGCAGTGCCACCAGGACCGCCAGGACCAGCAGCAGCGCCGGCAAACCCCGATGGAACGTGAAGCCCCGTGCACGCTTCATGGCCGACCTCCCTGACCCCCGGCAGCAGAAACAATGGTCAATCCGGTTAGCTGTTCGATCTGCGCAATTGCCGTTTCATGGGCGGCCGTCGCCTCGACCTGCTGTTGCTGCGCGGTCAGCAGGGAACGAAATGCCGACAGCAGGGACTGGAAGTCCGCCGTGCCGCTTGCATATTCAGCCAGCGCGGCCTGGAAGGCCGCCTGCGCCTGGGGCAACAGGCCCTGCTGCAGCACGCGCAGCAGTTGTTCGGTGCGGTGCACAGTGTCCAGGCTCTCTCGCAAGGTCTGCGCCGCCCGGGCCAGCTCGGTCCGATAACGCTCTCTGGCGGCCAGCTGTTCCTGCTGGGCCTGTTCGAGGGCGGGCAGCAGCCGCCCACGGCGATGGATGGGGAGATCAATCGTCAGGGTGAGCATGTACATGTCGCGAAACGGCGCAGCCGTGTGCTGCCAGAGGTAGGACAGACCAAAATCAGGAGAGAACTCCCGCCGTGCCAGCTCGACCGCCTGTTCTGCACCGTGAAGCTGTTCGGTCGCTTCGCGCAGATGCGGATCGGTCGTCGGCAACCGCTGCAGCAACTCGTCGAGGTCAAGCCGGACGGGAGTCTCTGCCAGAGCCGCCACCGCCACGGCAGGCTCCTGCTGTCCACGACCCAGCAGATAGCGCAATTCGGCCTGTGCCTGGTCTTCATCCAGTCGGAGTTCCTCGAGGTTTTCCAGCAGCCGGGTCACTTCCATCTGCGCCTGTAAAACTTCCTGCTGGGAGCCGCCGCCGGAGCGATAGCGAGCTTCGGCCGCCTGGACCATCTCGTCAGCCAGCTCGCGCTGGGTTTCGACAATGGTGATCAGGGCCCGGGCGCGGGCAGCACGGAAGTAAGCCTGCTCGAGTCGTCCGAACACATCCCGTCGCACAGCCTCATAACGCTCCTGCAGGGCTGCCGCTTGAGCCTCAGCAATCCCTCGACGCAGCGCTCGTTTGCCGGGCAGAGGAATCCGCTGGGTGACGCCAAAGGCGATGTAGGCGAAATCGCTGTTCGTCCATCCCGCAAACGGTCGCGGCGAGCCGACACTCTGGTGTTGAATCGAAACTTCCGGATCGGGCAGGCTGCCAACCTGTGGTGCCACATGCGTGGCAGCCAGCCACTCACGGTAGGCAGCCTGAATTTCCGGGTTGTGCCGCTCGGCTTCGGCCAGCAGTGCGGCCAGACTTTCCCCTCCACCTCTGCCGCCCACCGGCTGCTGAGCCGAGGCCGGCAACCCAAGCCAAACGGCCATTACCACCAGCGATCCACACGACAGGAACCTGTGCATTCTCGACTCCTCCCGGCATCCGTGCGCACAAACGCACAGCGCGATCGCAGCGCGGCTGCGGGCACGCTAAAAACAAACAGGGAGAAATGCAGGGGAGGAGATCAGATCAGGAAGAGGCAGAGAAAGGCCTGACGATCCGGAGGGTGGAAAGTCCAGGGCGCCAGCGCCGAAACATTTCGGCCTTCTTTCAGGCCGATATCCAGACTCGCTGTCGGGAATGCCCGAAAGAGGACTCCCGGAATGAGAGCGCCCGTCAGTCGGCGATCCTGAGAAGCCGCGCTGAGGTGGCAGCAATTGCTCCGAATCGAGGACTGCGGCACCGCCGGGCAGTGCGACCGATTGGCCGTTGCAGCGCCCGACGGTTCACACTCGCAGGTGGCCGCCGCGACGGGCTTCATCCGGCACAGGGTCGACGGCAGAGGTACGCCCGCAACCAGGCCGAGCAGAAGTACCCATGCGATCAGCCGTCTGGACATTGCCGTTCAGTCTAACACATTCCAGTACCCACGGCTTGAGCCGGAGAGCTTTCCTGTGCTCCCGGCTTTACCCTGTTCTGATAAAAAGTAACCCCGCGGCACATCTCGGTCTCACCTGATGGCCGCGGGGTTACTTCAGGACCGAAAGCGTTAGACCGGCTCGACTCGCGACTCAGTGAGGCTCGCCGGGGTTGGTGCCTTCCTGGCCCTTCTTCTTGCCGTGCTTGGCGCCCTTCTTCTTGGCATGCTTGGCGTGCGCCTTGCCGGCTTCCTGCGTGGTGGCCTCGGCCTTCTTTTCCTGACCCGGGGCCTGGGCACTCTTGCCCTGCGCCAGGCCGGCGGCCGGAGCTACCAGCAGCAGGCTTGCCAGTACTGCAAGCAACCGAAGACGCATAGCGTCCCCTCCTTGAAATGAATTCTCCCAGAGTGTAGCACGAACACAGCGAAGCGCAAGCCGTCCTGCACACAGGCGGCGTTCAGAGGCCTACACGCACACCGCTGCTGCAGAAAAACGATTGCGGAGGGCCTGCCGGCAGGCCCTCCGCAGGCTGGGCGAATGACGCTCGAGTTCAGAACTCGTAGCGCAACTCGAACTGCATCACGCGCGGGTTGGTCAGCAGGCGCGTGTACCGGCCAAAGGTAGAAGCCTGGTCGAGCTCGAGCGAGGCACTCTGGACGTCGAAGCGCTTGATGTTCGGCACGTTGAACACGCTCCAGCGGAAGCGCAGGCGGTGCGTGTCGCGGTAGGGCATCTGCCACTGCTTGCCGAGCGACATATCCCAGCCGAGGTAACCATCGCCCCGGATGGCATTGCGCACGCCCGACTGGCCCGGGAACGGAGCGGCAAAGCCCTGGATGGCCGCCTGGGGGTCGGGGAACAGGTTCCAGTTGCCGGCAACCACCGTCCGGCCGGTGTTGACCGGCTTGCCGGTGAGAATGGCCCAGCCAGAGAGCTGCCAGTTCGTGGGCCACTCGAAGCCATGCGCCACGCTGACCGGGAATCCCGAGCTCCACCGGGCCAGCCCGCTCACCTGCCAGCCGCCAATGAACGCATCGGCCCAGCCGCTCACGTGGCTGCCGACCAGACGCCCCCGTCCAAAGGGCAGGTCCACCACCCAGTTGGCGTTGATTTGATGGCGGAGATCAAAATCACTGGGACCGTAGAGCTGGTAGGGATCCCAGGAGTTGATGATCTGCCCGCCGAGACCGCCCCAGGCGCCAATGCGCTCGGCGTCGGATCCGACATCGAGCGATTTCGAAAACGTGTAGTTGAACCCGAACAGCACGCCGTGCGACATCCGCTTCTGCAGGCTGACCTGCAGGGCGTTGTAGTTCGAAAAGCCCACCGAGCGCCAGGCATAGAGAGAAGAAAACTGCGGGTTGAAGAAGGAGTTCAATCCCGTCGTCGGGTTGGCAGGCAAACCAAACAGATCCCATACGAACAGGGCGGTCGTCTCGTTCTGGCTGAAGCAGCTGAACAGGTCGTAAGCTGCCTGCAGGGGGCTCGGCGTGCTGCCACCGCTGCAGAACAGGCCATAGCTCCCCTGAGGCGTCATCATGTCGGTCCAGTACTGCGCCGTGGGACCGACCATTTGCGGCGTTACATTGGCCGTCGGAATGCCCTGCCGGTAGAGTTCGGCCAGTCGGCGCACCGCGCTGAAATAGTCCACGCCGGTCTTCGGATCCACCAGGTTGTATGGCATGGCCAGGTCTTCCTGGACCAGCAGCCGGTGCGCGAAGTGGCCCACATAGGCCAGATCCAGAGTCATCTGACCCGGCAGGGCGCGCTCGATGGAAAAGTCCACCGCATAGGAATACGGCGTCTTCAGGGTGTCATCGAGGCCCCAGGTGATCGCAAAGCCCCCCGTGTCGAGGGTGTTGGGAAAGGTCTGCGGGAAGGAAGCCGGCGGTGCGGGGATGAAGATGGGGTTGCCGTTGTTATCCGTGGTGGGAATCACATTCATGCTGGTGATGCGCGGGGCCGAAGACACGGTCTGGACGCCAGCAGGATTGGTCAGAGTGGTCGAAAGGCCAAACGAACCCACGCGATCGAACGTCACGGCCAGTCCGGGGCCAAAATGGTCGTAGTACATGCCGAAACCGGCGCGGAACACCGTGCGGTCATTGCCGAGCAGCCGCTCGAGCCAGCCCTGGTGCGGGCGGGGCGACCAGGCGATGGACAGGCGCGGCGCCACATTTTTTTTCTGGTAGTGATACCAGTTCGGCTTGTCGTAAAAGTTCCCGCCGGGGATGAACTGCACCAGCGGATCCAGATTGGACGGCTGGCCCATGCGCATCCGCAGGCTGCGGTCATTGAACCACCGGCCCAGGCTGAAGCTGGTCGTGACCTCCTGCCCTTCCGACTCCCAGATGGGCGACATCAACTCCCAGCGCACGCCGTAGTTGATCGTGAGGTTGGGCCGCGCCTGCCACGTATCCTGCCAGTACAGCCCGTATTCGTACATTTTGAAATGCCGCGGCACAGGCGCGCCCTGCGGCAGGGCAGTACCGGTCCCGTTGGGATTCAGGTGGAAGTTGTAGGTGGCATCCACCTCGGTGGCAATGCCCATCATCGCGATGAGCGGAAAATCATAGGAATTGTTGAAGCCGGGGTCCACCTGCGGAAAACCATTCACGGCCGGATCGAGAGGGTTGCCCGTATTGGCGATCCCCGCAGTATCCAGCCAGGAAGCGTTGGTGACGGCATCGCTGAAGGAGTTCTCCTGGCTCAGGCTGGCCCGGCTGATGTACACGGTCGAAACGCCGAACTGGAATGTGTGCGCGCCTTTGATCCAGCTCACATCGTCCACGATGTTGTGAACCGGCAGGGTGAAGCTGTGGCTGCGGAAGATGCCCTGCGAGAGGTTGCGCATGAAGATCCAGGGCTGGTTGCTGTTGCCGGCAATCCCCAGGCTCTGGCGGGTCAGGCCGTAGCGGAAGTTGTTGACCCAGTGCGGGCCGTAGGAGCCGGTATAGCCCACGACGAAGCCCTTGCTCAGGTCGGTGGTGGTCTGCGTGGGCGGACGGCCGGGCAGGAACGGTACGTCGCTGACGCGATCGTCGCGCCCGCTACCGCGCCAGAAGATGGACTGACTGCCGCTGCGCGTGAGTTTGTAATCCAGCCGTCCGATATACCAGTTGAACGACCGGTGCACGGGGCCGGGGAAGCGGAAGCCTGTATAGTTCAGCCCGTCCCCCACGGTGGTGTCGTTGGGCAGCGGATAGGTGTTGAAATACGCCAGAGCGACCGGACTGGGCCCGATGTGCAGCGGGTCCATGTTCTTGAGCTGCGCCGGGCCGATCGCAAACACACCGGCCGGCACGGCGTAGGTATGGCCGCTGACGCCGGTGACCGTCCCTCCGGGGCACTGTGCCGGGTCCGCGCACGGATATTCGATGATCCCGTCCCGCAGCGTCTGGCTGGGGATCGAACGCACCACGCTCTCTTCCTGAGCGTCCCGGCGACCTTCGTAATTAAAGAAGAAAAAGAAACGGTCCTTGACGAACGGGCCGCCGATGGAGCCACCGAAGGTGTTGCGGATCAGCTTCGGAGGCCTGTTGGGCTGGCCGCTGAGCGCCTCGGCAGTCTTGATGAAGAAATCGTTCGCCACGGTGGCGGTATTCCGATTCACCTCGTAGAGCGAGCCGTGGAACTGGTTGGTGCCTCCCTTGGTCACCAGCGCGATCTGTCCGCCGGCGGAGCGGCCCTGACTGGCATCGTAGTTGGAGGTCGTGACGCGGAACTCCTGCACGGAATCCACCGTGATTGGCAGCACGCTGGTAAAGGCGTAGCGGTTGAATTCATCGTTGACGCTGACGCCGTCCAGGGTGATGTTGCTCTGGTCGCTGCGCTCGCCGTTGACGGCCCCGCTGCGCGTGTCGGTGTTCACGTCAATGTCGGCCCGATCGCTCGTGTAGACCACGCCCGGCTGCAGGCTCAGCAACTGCGGCACGTTCCGCGCCTCGAGCGGCAGCTCCTGAATCTCGAGCGAGCCCATCGTCTGCCCCAGGCTGGCGTCGGTGCGGTTGAGCAGCGGTGCCTCCGCGGTTACGGAAACGACCTGCGAAACGGCTCCGATCTCCAGCCGCACATTCACCGTAGCCGGCAGACTGACCTGGAGCACCAGGTTCCGACGTTCGTACTTGCGAAATCCCTGAGCTTCGACGGTCAGCGTGTAGGTCCCCGGCTGAACCTCGGTGAAGGCATAGGCCCCGTCGCTGCCGGTCACCGCCGTCCGCACCGTGTTGGTGGCTGTATTGGTGAGTGTGACCTGGGCATTGGGCACAGCCGCTCCCGATGGGTCGGTCACCACACCACGCAATGACGTAGTGGCCTGGCCCCAGGCCGGTTGCACCCCCAGCACCAGCAACAGGCCGAGCAGCCACGCCGCCGCAAACGAAACGCAACGATTCCTGCCGGACACGTCTCCCCTCCTTCTTCAGAAAATGCCTAACCCCTTCACCCCTTGCTCAATGAATCGTTGATGACCGCCGAAAATCAACCACCCTTTTGGCAGAGACAAGAATCTATGTTCCACCGGCGCCCGGTGTCAAGAGCCCGGTTTGGGTGAAGGCGCCCGCACGTCAATCCGAGGGCCGGTGCTGGAGCACGCGACCCGGTCGCGTTCCGGTATGGCGACCCTGCTCCAGGACCACCTGCCCGCTGACCACGACATACTCGATGCCCACTGCATACTGGCGTGGATTGTCGAAGGTGGAGCGATCGGCAATGCGCTCCGGATCGAAAACCACGATGTCGGCGGCCATGCCAGGGCGAAGCAGACCCCGGTCGCTCAGCCCGACAATCTGCGCCGGCAACGAGGTCATCTTGCGGATCGCGTCGGGCAGGGTCAGAACCCCCTGTTCGCGCACATAGCGGGCGAGCACCCGGGGAAAAGTACCGTAGAAGCGCGGGTGCGGGAAGCCGGCAAACGGCATTTCCGGATTCACCGCCGAGCCATCGGAGCCGATTCCCACCCAGGGCTGAACGAGTGCAGTGCGCAGATCCGCTTCGTCCATGAGGAAATAGATCGCTCCTGCCGAACCGCCCTCACGCAGCAACAGGTCACAGAGGGCGTCCACAGGATCTTCGCCCATCTTCCGGGCCACTTCGTCCATCCGCAGGCCCTGATAGGGGCGGTCGGCTTCGTTGTGCACCGAGCCTACCATCACGCCGTGCCAGCCGCCCGCCTCCTGTACCTGGCTGCCAGCCCAGCCTGGTGACCCGGGAGCCAGCTCGCGTCGCAACTCGGCACGCACGGAGGGGTCGCGCAGGCGTGCCAGAAGCTCCTCGCGGGTGCCTTCCAGCAGGCGTGGCGGCAGGCACATGTGCAGGTCCGTCTGCGCGGCGATGTAGGGATAGACGTCGGCGGTGACGTCCACACCCTCCGACCGCGCCTGCTCGATGCGGCGCACCACTTCCGGCATGCGGCCCCAGTTGGCCTGCCCCGCCACCTTCAAATGCAGGATGTGAACGGGAAGTCCGGCCTGCCGGCCAATCTCCACCGCTTCATCCACGGCCTGCATCACCGTGTTGCCCTCGCCGCGAATGTGCGCCGTGTAAATCCCGCCGTAGCGTGCGGCGACGCGGGCGAGCCGGATTAGCTCGTCCGTCGTGAAGTAGCGGTCGGGAGGATAGATCAATCCGGACGACAGACCGAGAGCACCTTCTCGCATGGCCTGCTCGGCCAGTTGTTCCATCTGTTGCATCTCGGCCGGCGTCGGCCGCCGGTTGTGGTTGCCCAGCACGTCCATCCAGAGCTGTCCGCTGGCGACATAAGAGGCGACGTTGACGGCAATGCCCTGGCGCTCGAGTCGCTGAAAGTATTCCCCCAGAGTGCGCCAGTCCAGCTTCAATCCCATCGTCTGCAATTCGCGCTGACGCGGCTCGAGGGCCGGTCCCAGCACTGGACCCGCCGAGGCCGATTCACCCAGAATTTCCGTCGTGACGCCCTGCCGGATTTTGCTTTCGGCGTTGCCGTCGACCAGGAGCGTGTAGTCGGAGTGGGTGTGCAGATCGATAAACCCGGGCGCCACGATCCATCCGTGCGCATCCAGAACGCGGCGGGCCGGCAGCTCACCCAGGCGTCCGACGGCGACGATGCGGTCGCCGCGGACGGCGACCGAGCCGAAGTACCAGGGATTGCCGCTGCCGTCCACGATGCGGCCGTTGCGGATCAGCAGGTCCACGGGCTCGCCCTGGGGCCTTGCCGGATGAACCGTCACCACCGCCAGCGCTGCGATCCCCACTACCCACACCAGGAGCTTCCTGGTCATCATGATGTATCCACCTCCGATCGTCCTTCCTGTGCCTCTTCGCTGACCGGCGGCTCCGGCACCTCAGGACAGCTCCCCGGCGGGCCAGGCGAAGCTTCCAAGGAACAACAGCGCCGCCAGCAAGACGACGGCCGGCCCGAACTCGATGCGGGGCAGGTGCCGGCTCAGCAGGAATCCGCCTGCAACGGCGACCGCCCCGGTCAGCGCCGAGGCCACGAGAAAGCTTCGCATGCTGCGCGCAAAGCGGCGCCCCGTAGCCGCGGGCAGAATCACCAGGGCGCTGGCCAGCAGCGCGCCGAGAAACCGCAGGCCGACCAGCACGGTCACACTGAACATCAGCAGGAAGAGCAATTCCAGCCGCGCCAGGCGCACTCCCGTGGCCGCCGCCAGCTCGGGCGAAAACAGATGCAGCAGCAAACCGTCCCGCAGCCGCACCAGCAGAATGACGATCGTTCCCAGAACAGCCACGCCGATCAGGAGCACCGGCGTCGTAATGGGTCCAAAGCGGCCGAAGAGGGCCTCCAGCAGGTCCTCGCGCGGCGTCAACACCGCGCCGAGGGCCAGTGCGGTGGCAAACACCACGCCGATGGTTACATCGGCTGCAAGGCCGGTCCGCTGTTCGAGATGCCAGACGAGCACGGTCCCCAGCAGCAGGCTCACGGCCGCTCCCAGCAGGGGGTTGAGCTGCAGCAGCAGGGCCAGACCCAGTCCGGGCAGCGCCAGATGCGAGAGCACATCGCCCGCCAGAAGCATCCGGCGACTGAGCGCCAGGCTACCTACCGCTCCGGCCACCAGCGCAAACAACAGCGCCAGCACCAGCGCATTCCATTCCTGCCCGCTCATGCTCACCTCCTAGGGCTGCCGCCGGTGTTGTTCGACGTGCAGATAATAGCTCTGGGGCGCCCCGTAGAGCGTTTCCAGCATCTGCTGCGAGAGCACTTCGCGCGGCGGACCGGAGCAGACCAGCCCGCGGCTCAGGCAGAGCACGCGGCTGGCGTAGCGGAAGACGATATTCAGCTCGTGGGAGACCAGGATCACGGTCATCCCGCGCTCTTTCTGCAGCCAGTGGAGGAGCTCGTAGACGCGTTCCTCGGAGAGTTCGTCCAGGCTCGCCGTTGGCTCATCGAAGAGCAGCACCGTGGGATTGCCCAGCAGCGCGTATGCCACCAGGACCTTCTGGAACTGGCCGCCGGAGAGGACTCCGGCAACGGCATCGAGTAAGTCCGCGGAAAGGCCGGCGGCGCGGGCGGCCTCGAGGACCGCCGTTCTGGGCAGATGGAGGAGCCGGGCTTTGGCCTCCAGCAATTCCCGCACGCGTACCGGCAGCGCGCGGTCGGGTGCGATTTTCTGGGGGACGTAACCGATGCGGGTACCTTCGGCCCACACCACTTCGCCTTCGTACGGCAGCAGCCCGAGCAAAGCTTTCAGCAAAACAGTTTTGCCGGAGCCGTTCGGGCCGATGACGGCCAGGATCTCGCCGGCCTCGAGCTCGAGGTTGAGCCGTTCGATGACCGTGCGCCGACCGAAGCGGACGGTCAGATCGCGGACCCGTAGTACCGGCGCCATCGCCGGTCAGTTTACCCTGACTTCGTCGGAGCGCCTACTTCGGAGATAGACGATGCGGTTGTGCCACGCCAGCCGCCGGCGAGTGATGCTTCCGGATCCATCCCGGAGAGCACGACGAGCGGACGCTGTTCGAGATGCAGCAATGCGGCCAGCGAGGCCACGAGCGGGCGCAGCCGCGTGGCAGCAATCGTGCCCGGACGCACACCGTCGGCCGAGACCGGCACTACGGCACCCTGCAGGCCAGCCACGGCTGCCATCCGCACCACGCGCTCGAATCCTTCCCCGCCCAGACCCACGGCGTCCGGATTCACCAGAACGGGCAGGTGGGTGAGTTCGGTCAGGCGCACTGCGCCCGCCAGATCCAGCGTGGCACGCCCGGTGGCAGGATCGAACGAGCGAATCCCGCGTTCGCACAGCAACACCCGGTCGTTGCCTCCGCTGAGGATATATTCCGCCGCAAGCAGGAATTCTTCGAGCGTGGCGCTGCGCCCGCGATCGAGCACCACCGGTTTGGGCTGGCGGCCAGCGGCATGGAGCAGCCGAAAGTCCTGCATGCGTTCGGCCGGAATCCGCAGGAAATCCACGAGCCCGCCGGCGAGCTCGAGCTCCGCCTGCGAGCCGATCTCGACACCAACGGCCGGGCCGCCTGCCCGGCGCAACTCCCGCACGGTTTGCAGCAGAGCAACGCGGCCGGCACCGGTTTCTGCTGCCGGCAGGGAAAACACGACGCCCACGGCTCCGGCCTGAGCTGCAACTTCCACCAGCTCCGGCGCTGCCGGCGAAATCTCCCAGGCATCGACGAGCACCGCAAACCCCCGGGGACCAATGGCAGCAGCGCCCAGAGCCACGCAGGACCCCTCCGGACGCAATCGGCGATCCGCCAGCGGGTAGCCGCTACGGCCTTCGACAATGCGACACACGCCGGGCAAAGTACGCAACCGCCCGGCCAGCTCGCCCGGAACCTTCTCGGCGGGTATGACGACCACCGTGCCGGCGGAAAACTCCACAGGCACGGCGGGCAACCCCTGCCCCCGCACCAGCTCGCAAACCGCCATGGCGGCGGAGCCTTCAGCCCCTCGGTTCAGCACGACCAGCATGGCGCCTCCTGTCGCAGCCCAATAAAAAAGCCCGCTCCCGGGGTCGGGAGCGGGCCGTTGATCAGGCCGCGGATAAGTCCGCCAGCTCGCGGCCACTCCCGACCGGGCCACGGGATACCACCAGTAGCGATAACCGCAGGTCTGGCAGCCCGTCGTTGCCCGGACGGCAATGTGACCGCTGCTCATAAGTCCAGCTTTATTGTACTCGGAACGACGCGATTGTCCAGAGCCAACCGCAGGGATCCCGGTTACTGTTCCAGCAAACGCTCGGTCTCGACCGGCTGGCTGTAGTCGACCCCGGCCACATCGAACCCGAACACCTGATGAAACAGCTGCATGAACTCGCCGAAATCGGCCATCTCCGCGAGGTTTTCGGTCGTCACCTGCGGCCAGCGCCGCTCGATTTCCTCCTGCACATCGGCGCGCAGCTCGAGATCGTCGAGCCGGATTCGGCCCTCAGCATCGAGTAGCTCTTCGTGCCGTTCGATCAGCCAGTCGTCGAACAACCGGAGCATCTGCTCCAGAGGGCCTTCGTGAATTCCCTTTTCCCGGCTCACCCGCAGCAGCAGGCTGAGGTACAGCGGTACGACCGGGATGGCCGCCGAGGCCTGCGTGACCACTGCGCGGTGCACAGAAACGCGCGCACTGCCGCCAATCCGTTCTGCCATGATACGGTTCAGCTCCCGGGCCGTCTGTTCCAGGTGAGCCTTGGCGCGGCCAATGGTGCCGTCGCGGTAGATCGGCCAGGTCAGCCGCGGGCCGATATAGGAAAGAGCGATCGTCTGCGCTCCGGGCGCGAGCACACCGGCATCGAGCAGCGCTTCCACCCAGAATTTCCAGTCCTCGCCGCCCATCACCGCCACCGTGTCGGCAATCTCGTCGGCCGTGGCGGGCTCCAGCGTGACGGGAACGATGCGACCCGTGTCCAGCTCGACGGTGCGTTCCGTAAATGGGGCACCGATGGGTTTGAGGACCGACTGATGGACATGACCCGTGCGCGGATGCAGCCGACGCGGAGCCGCCAGGCTGTAGATGAACACCTGAGCCGGGGCGCCCGCCAGCGCTTCGATGGCGGCAGCGCGAGCAGCATCGGAAAAAGCATCGAGATTGTAGGTCAAGACTTCGAGTCCGTCGCGGTGCGCGAACTCATGCAGCGCGACGGTGTTGTAGTAACCGGCTGTGGCCGTCCGCCGCCCTTCCGGCGGCCGCTCCAGCATGACGCCGACCGTGCGCGCCCGGTAGCGCCAGGCAGCCACCAGACGCGCCGCCAGTCCGTAACCTGCCGAGCAGCCCACGATGAGGACCGAACGCAGCGTGGTGCGGGCGGTGCCCCGTGCGCGCACCTGTGCAATGTGCTGCTCCACCAGCCGGCGACAGCCTTCCGGATGTGCACTGACGCAGATGGGGCCGCGACAGCGCTTCTGCACGACCTGTACTGGCATGCACGCTTCTCCCTGAAAGAGAAATGCAGGGCGCTCAGCCCGCCACCGATTCCCGACCGGCGGGCATGCTACCGGCTCCACGCACAGCTTCCACGCAGATGCGCCGCCGATCCTCGCCCGCGTGCTCCAGATGGATCCGCAGCACGGGCCAGTCCACCCGCAGGGTAAATTTTTCCGGCCACTCCACGATCACCACCGCCGGCTCGGCGAAAACATCTTCGAGCCCGATGGTTTCGAAGTCGCGAACGCTGGCAATACGATACAGGTCCACATGGTAGACCGTGACGCGATTGCGGAAGACGTGGACCAGCGTGAAGGTGGGGCTGGTGACGTCTTCCTCCCGCGCGGCTCCGAACCCCGCAATGAGGCCCTTGGCGAGCGTGGTCTTCCCGGCACCCAGCTCCCCGCTGAGCAGGATGAGCACCGGCGGGGTCAGATGGGCTGCCAGCCGGCGCCCCAGCGCGAGCGTTTCCTCAGGCGAAGCTGTCACCCACTCTCCAGTCAACATGACGGCCCGTGAGTTCCCAGCAGAGTCTTCCATGCCTCCGGCAACTTCGCGCAGAGATCGGTGGCGATCATGGAACTTTCTCCACGCTCGCCGGCTGCAAAATCCCCGGCCAGGCCATGCAGATACACGCCCAGGGCAAGGATCCGCGCCCAGTCGTGCGTCCCGAACTGGGCCGTGAGGCCCGCCAGAATGCCGGTCAACACATCGCCGGTTCCCGCCGTGGCCATTCCCGGATTCCCCGTCGAATTGACGAAGACCTGCCCATCGGGCGAGGCGATCACGGTGCGGAATCCTTTCAGCACGATCCAGATCCGCCACTTCTGTGCGAGTTCCCGGGCCAGATCGAGTCGTCGTGCCTGCACGTCCGCCGTCGTGCAGCCCAGCAAACGGGCCATCTCGCCCGGATGCGGTGTGATCGCCAGCGGCGCCGACCTCTTCGAAAAAACCGCATCGGCACGGCCGGCCAGCGCGTTGATGCCGTCGGCATCGAGCACCACAGGTAACGCCAGCTCGAGCAGGCACGTTTCGATGGTTTGCTGCGTTTCCGGCTGCTGTCCCAGCCCCGGGCCTATGGCCAGGACGCTCTTGCCTTCACAGATACGCCTCAGGCGTGGCAGAACTGCGACTGGACCGGCCAGGGCGCCGGCTTCGGTGGCCGGCAGTGGCTCGGTCATCAGTTCCGGTGCCACGGTTGCCACCAGAGGTTGAACGGGAGCCGGGGAGGCGACCGTGACCAGCCCGGCGCCGGCCCGCAGTGCGCCCAGTCCAACCAGTCCGGCTGCACCCGATTTGCCGACCGAGCCAGCTACGGCGAGGACATGTCCGTAGGTGCCTTTGTGCGTGTTCGGCGACCGCCGCATGGGTAGCTGCTGAAATTCGCCCGGCTCGCTCCAGCGCACCGTCGAGGGCATCTCTTCGACCAGCTCGGGCGGCGTCCCAATCGGCCACACGATGAGCCGGCCCGTCCGCTCGGCGTTCGGAGGCTGGACCTGCCCTATTTTCGGCGCCGTGAAGGTGACCGTCAGGTGCGCCGCAACGACGGGGCCAGCCGAATCGCAAGCATCGGAAGACATCCCGGAGGGGATATCTACAGCCACCACACGCGCCTGGCGTGCCATGCGGTTGATATCCTCGATGGCGGCGGCCAGCAACCCCTCGGCTGCACCGCGCAGGCCGGTGCCGAGCAGGGCATCCACCACCAGATCAGCCTCGGCCAGCCGTTGTCGCTGCTGCTCCCACTGGGCGCTATCGGCGACCCAGGTCACCGGCGCCAGTTGCAGCCAGCGCTGCAGGTTTACCCCGGCATCGCCACGCAGCTCCCCGGGGCGCGCGAACACCAGCACGTCCGGGCGCGCACCGAGCATCAACAGTTCGCGCGCCGCCACCAGCCCGTCGCCGCCGTTGTTGCCGCGCCCGCAGAGCACCAGAATGCGCTGCCCGTCCACCGCCCGGCAGAGCCGCTGCACGCAGGCCGCCACACCGCGGCCGGCGTTCTCCATCAACTGCTGGCTGGAGATGCCGTAGCGCTCGGTGGTCAGCCGATCCACTTCGCGCATCTGCGCGGCGGTCAGGACTTTCATCAGCGCCAGTATAGAGGAATCCGTTCAGCCGAGCCGGGCTACGAAGACCGTAAAGTCGTCGGTGAACTCTCCGGGTGCGCACCACAGTGTGGCTGCCTGCACGATGGCATCCCGGATTTCCTGTGCGGGACGATGGCGATGACGGAGCACTTCCTCGACGAGCCGCTCGAGGCCGAACTGCTCGCCGTAGGGATCCTCCAGTTCGGTGACACCGTCACTGTAGGCCACCAGCAGGCTGCCGGGTTCGATGGCCAGCACGGCCCGTTCAAAGGAGCAGTCCTCGAGCAGGCCAATTACGGGACCGCCCTGCTCCAGGCGCTCGATGCCGCGGCTCGAGATATAAAGCGGCGGCAGGTGTCCCGCGTTGGTATAGGCAAGCTGGCGGGTGGCAGGCTCGTAGAGAGCGAAAAACAGGGTGGCATAGCGGTCGTCGGGTGTGCTCTGCAGCAGATGGCGATGCAGCCGTTCCACCAGGCGCTGGGTCTGCCCGTCGGGCAGGCTGTCCACCAGAAGCTGGCTGCGAAGGGCAGCGTGGAGATTGGCCATCATGAGGGCGGCGGAGATCCCTTTGCCGCTGATATCCGCCACCGCGATGGCCACCCGCCCCGGTGCCACCTCCAGACAATCGTAATAATCTCCGCTCACGATCCGTGCTGCGCGGCAGATGGCTGCCGGCTCGAAACCGGAAAGCTCCGGAAGGTGCTGCGGGAACAGTTGCGTCTGCACTTCGCGGGCGATCGCGAGCTCGTTTTCCAGCCTCTGGCGCTGCCGCTGTTCCTCGAGCAGCGCCTCGATCGAAGCCGTCATGGAGTTGAAGGCCTCGGCCAGAGCGCCGAGCTGGTCGCGGCGCACCACGGGAACCCGGTGCGAGAAATCTCCGGCCTGCACGTGCGCGGTGGCCTCGGTCAGTCGCGCCACCGTGCCCGTCATGGTGCGTGTGATGGCCACCGCGGCAAAAACGGCCAGCCCTTCCACGACGAGAAAAATGCCACCGACGACTTCGGTAGCCACGATCAGCGGCTCTTCGAACTGGCCGAGCGCTCCGCGGAGCTGCTGCCGGATGCTGGAGGGACGCACGGAGAATGCGGCAATGACGCGGGCCGGTTCGACATGACCTGCGGCAGAGGTGCGGCGGAATGCGTCGAACGTAGCGACACCACCCAGGCGCAGGTCCCACCATCCCTGCGGCTGGGGAAGGGTGCGCCGCTCACTGCTGATCATTTTCGTCCCCGGCGTGGACCATTCGGGCCTGCCGGCGGGCCGCTCCACCGTCACCTGACCGCCCCGGGGCGACCAGAGGATCGTGATCGACCCGAGGGGTGGTTCGAGCGTATCGAGCATGTGGGCGTTGACCGGCGCCCGGGCAAGTACCTCGACCGGCCTCCGGTTGAGCACACCACCAACCGCGGCCTGCAGCCAGAGCCGATCGTCCTCCACCACGAGGCCCGACGGGCCGACCGTTCCTGCAGGTCCACTGGCAGCGTTCATCCGTAGCTCGACACCGGGGAAACGCACGCGGGCAGCTTCGAGCAGAGCCCGCACACCGGGCAGTTGCTCGAGGCTTTCAGCCGGCGCTTCCGCCGGCAGATCGACCTGCGCCACCACCAGGGCCGCACGGGCCAGGTCCTCGAGCGATTTCTCGCGTTCGTGCAGGTCGTCTGCAAGCAGGTGAGCCCCGATCTCGATATCGGTTACGTAGGCGAGCAGGCCCCCCATGGCCAGCAGAAGCACGATCGGGACGGCTCCAATGAAGAGATAGGCCAGCAGCAGCCGGTTTCGCAGCGACCACAGCAGCCGGTCGGCCAGCCAGCGGCGCAACCGCACCAACAAGAAAATCGCTGCCGCCGCCAGCAGCCATTGCGCCAGGTTGGCCAGAAGCGCCAACCAGCCCGAAGGCGGCTGCCAGCCGCCGAGCCTGACCGCGATGACCAGGCATCCCGGCAGCGTCAGCAGCAGGGCCAGGCGGCCGCTGCGTCCCGCAGCCTGCCACAGGCCGACACTCCGGGTTGGCCCGGGAGCGGACATGAACGTGGAATCCAGCTATCAAACCGCTTTTGCGCGTGTTTCGATGCCAGCCTGCCGCAACCGCAACTGCACCCGACTGTGGCGCCGCCCGTAGAGAACGTACACCACCAGACCGCACACGGCCCAGCTCAGGAAGGCAATCCACGTGGTGCGCGGCAACGAGAGCATCAAACCAAGCGAGACCCCTGCGCCGAGCAGCGGGACCAGCGGCACCCAGGGGGTCCGGAACGGCCGCGGCACGTCGGGCATCTTGCGCCGCAGGATCCACACACCCAGGCACACGATGACAAAGGCGGAAAGAGTGCCGATGTTGACCAGTTGCGCCAGCGCCGAAATCGGCAGAAACGCCGCAGCCACAGCCACCGGAATACCCACGACGATCGAGGAGATCCAGGGCGTCCGGAACCGCGGATGCACCACGCTGGCCCAGCGCGGCAGCAGGCCGTCGCGCGACATGGTGAAGAAGATGCGCGACTGCCCGAGCAGCATCACCAGCATCACGCTCGAGAGCCCCGCCACGGCGCCAATTTTGACGAGCAGGCTTCCCCAGCGGACGCCCGTGGCATCAATACCCACCGCGACCGGATCGGCCACGTTCAACTGCCGGTAGGGCACCAGCCCGGTCAGCAACCCGGCCACCAGGATGTAGAGCAGCGTGCAGATCACCAGCGACCCGATGATCCCGATGGGCATGTCCTTCTGCGGATTGCGGGCCTCCTGCGCCGCCGTCGAGACGGCGTCAAAACCGATATAGGCGAAGAAAATCACGCTGGCTCCGCGGAGAATCCCCGACCAGCCGTATTTGCCGAACTCACCCTGGTTGGGCGGGATGAAGGGATGCCAGTTGGCGGATGCCACGTCGGGATGCTGCAGCACAAACCGTGCAGCCAGCGCAATGAACACCAGAACCACGGAAACCTTCACCATCACGATGGCCGAGTTCACATTGGCCGATTCGCGAATCCCGATCACCAGAATGACCGTCACGGCCAGCACGCCGAGGAACGCCACCAGATCGAAGATTCCGCTGGTCTGGGGAAGCGTGGCAGGATCGACACCGGCCGCCCGGATGCTGTCCTCGATGTTCTTCAGATTCTGCCAGTGCTGCTGCCAGTAGACCAGCCGCACGCCCGGAATGGCAGTGAACTGCGGCGGGATGTGAATGCCAAAATCGCCAAGCAGACTCACCAGATAGCCACTCCACCCCGAGGCAACCGTCGCGGCACCGAAGGCGTATTCGAGAATCAGGGCCCACCCGATGATCCAGGCAAACAGCTCACCCATGGTGGCATAGGCGTAGGTGTAGGCGGAGCCGGCCACCGGGATCAGCGAGGCAAATTCGGCATAGCAGAGGCCGGCAAAGGCACAGCCGATACCGGAAAGGACAAAGGAGAGGACGATGGCCGGTCCGGCGTAGAGGGCTGCGGCCTGACCGGTCAGCACGAAGATCCCGGCCCCAATGATCGCACCGATGCCCAGCGTGATCAGGTTGATCGGCCCGAGCGTCCGTTTGAGGCCGCTCTTGGTGGCATCGGTTTCTTCCAGAATCTCCTCGATGGGTTTGAGTGCGAGCAACTGGTTCGGCATGCCTCTGCCTCCTCTGTTGTTCTCCACCGCATCGAAACCCGACCCGTCTCAGCCTGGCGGCCCCGGCTGCGAGCCGCGCTGGAGCTGCCATTGCGCCGCCCGTTCGAGGTAGGCGCGCGCCCGGGCGGCAGGATCGGGAGCCCGCAGAATATCGGCGGCGACGGCCACCGCATCGGCACCGGCCTGCCAGAGGCTGGGAGCTGTTTCGAGCGTAATGCCGCCAATGGCCACCAGCGGCCGCCGCGTCTGTGCCCGCGCGCGGGCCAGCCCCTCCACCCCGACCGGTGGGTCGGCGGTTTGCTTCGTCGTGGTCGGGAAAATCGGGCCAAAGGCCAGATAATCCACCGGCTGTCGATCGGCTGCGGCGAGCTGGGCAAGGTTGTGCGTCGAAAGCCCGACCCAGAACGAGGCACCGCAGATGCGACGCACGGCTTCGACCGGCAGGTCCTCTTGCCCGACATGCACGCCGGCGGCCCCGCTCATCAGCGCAAGATCCACCCGATCGTTCACGATCAATCGCACGCCATCACCGGCCAGCTCTTCCACCAGCGCCCGGCACGCCGCCAGCGCCTGCTTTGCCGAGCCTGTTTTGTCGCGATACTGGATCAGCTTTACCCCGGCCTGCGCCAGTTCCCGGGCCAGAATCCGCAGATTCGGGCCGCACAGGGCGGCGTCCATTATGACGTAGAGGGGCGGAAAGACAAGAGGCATGCGTCAGGAAACAGCCACGGCGAGGCGCTCGAAAAAGTGCGTATCGTAGTCGCCGGCAACAAAGCGGGGATCCTGCAGGATGCGCCGGTGCAGCGGCAGGGTGGTTTTGATGCCCTCGATCACGAACATGTCCAGGGCCCGCCGCATGCGGGCCAGGGCCTCGGCCCGGTCGCGGCCGTGCACGATCAGCTTGGCCACCAGCGAATCGTAGTACGGAGGAACCACTGCCCCTGCATAGGCCGCCGTGTCCACGCGCACACCGGGGCCGCCCGGAGGGATGAAGGCGGTGATCCGGCCCGGTGAAGGCACGAAGTTGTCCGGATCTTCGGCGGTGATGCGGCACTCGATACTGTGCCCGCGGAACTCCAACGTGTCCACGACCTCTTCCAGCCGCAGCCCCGCCGCGAGCAGGATTTGCGCCTTGACCAGATCCACCTGGGTGCGCATTTCGGTCACCGGATGCTCGACCTGAATGCGCGTGTTCATCTCGATGAAAAACAGTTGACCGTGCTCGTCGCGCAGGAATTCGACCGTTCCGGCGCCGCAGTAGCCAATCTTCTTCAGCGCCTCGACCACCTGCGCCCCGACCCGCTCGCGCGTGGCGGCATCGAGCACCGGCGACGGCGATTCTTCCAGCACCTTCTGATGCCGCCGCTGAATCGAGCACTCGCGCTCGCCCAGGTGCATGACGTTGCCGTAGCGGTCGCCCAGGATCTGGAACTCGATGTGCCGGGGTCGCTGCAGCAGGCGTTCGACATACACTGCCGGGCTGCCGAAGGCCTGTTCGGCCTCGGCGCGGGCGGTGAAGAACGCCTGGACCAGCTCCTCGGGACGCAGCACCATCCGCATCCCCCGCCCGCCACCCCCTTCGGCGGCTTTGATCATCAGCGGGAAACCGACCTGGGCGGCGACGCGCTCGAGCGCGGCCTCGTCCTCCACCACGCCTTCGCTGCCGGGAATGATGGGCACGCCGGCCTCGGCCATCGCCCGCCGCGCCTGATCCTTCTCCCCCATCAGCCGGATGACCGATGCGGAGGGACCGATGAAGGTAATGTGCGAGGCCTCACACACCTCGGCGAAATTGGCATTTTCCGAGAGGAACCCGTAGCCGGGATGGATGGCGTCGACGTCGGCAATTTCGGCGGCGCTGATGACGTGCGGAATATTCAGGTAGCTCTCGGTCGAGCGAGGGGGGCCGATGCAGATTGCCTCGTCGGCCATGCGTACATGCAGCGCATCGCGGTCTGCTTCCGAGTACACGGCCACGGTCCGAATGCCCAGCTCGCGGCAGGCGCAGATGATCCGCACCGCGATTTCGCCCCGATTGGCGATCAGAACTTTACGGAACATGACTCAGGCGGCTGCCAGCGGGCGCAGGGCGAACAGCGGCTCGCCGTACTCTACCGGCTGGCCGTTCTCGACAAAAATCCGCACAACCTCGCCGGCGATGTCCGACTCGATTTCATTCATCAGCTTCATGGCTTCGATGATGCACAGCACCTGCCCCGGCCGGACCCGGTCGCCCACCTGAACAAAGGGTGGCGCTCCCGGCTGCGGGCCCGCATAAAACGTACCCACGATGGGAGACTTGATGATGTGCAGCTCCTCTTCGGCTGCGGCAGGCGCAGGAGCCGACGGGCCGGCCGGCGCGGGGGCGGTTGCAGGCGGGGCAGTGGCAGGCCCGTGCGCTGCCGAAAAGTTCGTCCCCGGCCTCTTCAGCCGGATGCGAATCCTCTCGTCCTCGTACTCAAACTCTTCGAGCCCGTGATGGGCCATCAGGCCGAGCGCCCGTTCGATTTCCTCCCAGGCCATTCCGCTGCCGGATTTCGTCGGTTGTTTCTTTCCACCCATTCACAGCTCCAGAAATGTGCGGGGCGCCGCCGTCAACAGCTCGGCTCCCCGCTCGGTCACCAGTACATCATCCTCGATACGAATTCCGCCCGTTTGCGGCTCGTAGATCCCGGGTTCCACCGTTACCACCATGCCGGGACGCAAAAGCATGCGCTGCCCGCGACCCAGGCGTGGTTCTTCGTGAATTTCAAGGCCAATGCCGTGGCCGGTGCTGTGAACGAAGAGCTTTTCCAGCCCGTGCCGGTGCAGAACCTGCCGGGCAGCCCGATCCACGGCTCCGGCGGCCACACCCGGACGCAGCGCCTCGAGGGCGGCCTGCTGCGCCTGCCGGACGGCTCGATACCACTGCCGGATGCGCATGGGCGCGCGACCCAGATAGACGGTACGGGTCAAATCGGAACAGTAATGGCCGAGTATAGCACCCATGTCGAGCACCACCAACTGGTTCGCTTCCAGCGCCTGCGCGCGAGGTCGGGCATGCGGCAGCGCCGCATGCCTTCCAGCGGCCACAATGGTCTCAAAGGCGGGCCCCTGAGCGCCATGGCGGCGCATGCGATATTCCACCTCGGCCGCCACATCTACTTCCCGCACGCCCGGGCGAAGCAGCGGGAGCACTTCCTCGAACACGCGGTCAACTACGGCAGCGGCCTGGCGGATGCGGGCAATTTCGGCAGCGTCCTTGAGCCGGCGCATGGCCTCGATCCATCCCTGTGCTTTCAGCCATCGCACGCGATGGCCGGTGGCCTGCTGTAGCTGCTCGTACTGGCTCACGCTCAAATATGCGGTTTCGACAGCGACCCGCCGCACCGGCTGGTTTCGCAGATGCCGCCCGACAGCGCGCAGCAGCGGGCCGCGAACCACGACGGGCTCTACACCGGCCACCAATTCCTGGCCGACCTGAAAGGCAAAGCGGCCGTCGGTAAACAGCCAGGCCTGTTCGGTCCCCAACAGCAGGATGCCGGCGTCGCCAGTAAATCCTGTGAGGTAGAAGAGGTGGGGGCGGTGGACGACCAGCAGGGCATCCGCACCGGCCTGCCGGAGGCGCCGCCGCAGGCGTTCGAGTCGCCGGGCACACAAGCTATCCGTCACGGTTCGACTCGCAGACACCGGTTCCCTGTTGATTTTACGGGGCCGGTCAAGCCTGCGGTCAGCCGGGCAACACGCGCGGCGTGAGGAAGAACAGCAGCTCCTGCGACTGCCGGCTTACGGCGGTGTGCTTGAAGAGGTGGCCGATGACCGGGATGCTGCCGAACAGTGGCACCTGCGAGACATCGGTACGCTGCGAGGTGATGATGATGCCCCCGATCACCACCGTGCCCCCGTCGGTTACCAGCACCTTCGTATCCTCCGCCTGGGTGTCCAGGGCCGGAATGCCCAGGATGCGGGGGATGGCCGGATCGATCGCTGTATTTTCAACATGCACGGTCATGAACACGTTGCCGTCGGCGGTAATCTGCGGAGTTACTTCGAGCTGCAGCACCGCATCCACGAACTGCACCGAAATGGTGTTGTTGATGACCGTCTGCACGGGAATCTTGGTGCCCTGCTTCACGACGGCGGTTTCGTTGTTCTGCGTAATCAGCCGCGGCTGGGAGAGCAGCCGGCCCACACCGCGCGTTTCCGCCGCCGACAGGATCATGTCCAGAGCGAGATTGGGTTCGGTGTGGGCGAAGGTGATTCCGCTGGTGGCCGTGGTGGCTCCCAGGTTGGTGTTGAGCGGGATGGGCTGACCCGACACCCCGGGAGTCTGGGCACCGTTCGGCGGCGCCAGCACCAGTGGCGGAGGCGGCAACAGGTTGCGCACCACCGGACTGGCTCCTACCGTGGGCACACCGCCAAAGACGTTCTTGCCATTGCCGGTGGAAGTGGCAAAGCCGAACTGCGTGCCGATCTCCCGCGCAAAGGAACGCGTCGCCACGACCACGCGGGCTTCGATTTCCACCTGCGGCGATTTCCGATCGAGCTTCCGGATCAGGCCGTCCAGCGTCGGGATCACCGACGGCACATCGCGGATGATCAGAGTATTCGAGCGCGTATCGGCGAGGATTTCGCCCCGGCGCGTCAGGAAGCGCTTGAGCGTGTCACGCAGATCGGCCACGCGGGCGTAACTCAGCGTGCGCGTCACGGTGACCACATCGGCGGCTTCCTCCTGCGCCCGCGCCAGTTCGCGCTGCTGCTCGGCCTCCTTGCGCAGCGTCTCCCGCGTGGCAATCCGCAGGACATTGCCCTGGCGTTCGCTGGCCAGCCCGTTGTTGCGCAGGACGATATCGAGCGCCTGCTGCCAGGGCACCTGGTCGAGCACCAGCGTCAGGGTTCCGTGGACGTTGGGATCCACCACCACATTGAGTCCGCTGATTTCGTGGATCAACCGGAAGAAATCTTTCAGGTCCACGTCTTTGAAATTGACCGAAATGGGAGCATCGGCGGATGCAATCGGACGGGCCGGGCCGCGGGAAGGCGCTGCGGGCGATGCAGAGGCCATCGAAAGCGGGGCGGCCGTACTCGCTTCAGACTCGAAGTACAGGCGCAGGCGCTGCGCCTGGGGCTGCTCCACCCTCAGGCGAGCAGGTTCGTTCAGCAGAACCTCCATCCGGACCTGGCCCGGGCCCGGCACCAGCCGAAAACTCGCCACGACTCCACCCACTACGCGAGCCTGCTCGACCCCGTGCGCCCCCGGTCCGGTCAGTGCAATCACGTAGAGGTCCGGGCGCGGGTGCTCGGTCGTCCACTGCACCGGCGCCGGCACCCGCAGCTCCAGCCATGTCCCGTCCGAAGCTGCCTGCACCTCGAGGCCCGCCGGCCGATCTTCAGCCACCATCAGTGCGCACGCCAGAACAACGAAGACGGTCAGTCCCAGCGCCGGTCGAAAAAATCTGCGTTGCTTTCTCATGGCACACTCCCCCGGGCGGATTCGACCCGGCGCACGACTCGATGCCAGGAGATCCGTCCCGCCGCATCCACAGTTCGCGCAGCAAACTCCACCCCGCTGTCGCTGATGTCCAGGACACGGCCATCGAACAGCTCATCGCCCGGATGCAGGAAGTAGACGCGGCCCTGCGGACTGGCCACGACGGCCACCGCCCCTGCGGGGCCACGCGCCACGCCCTGCACGACCAGTTCGGAGACGGCCAGCCCGGCCTTGCCCGGTGGGCGCGGCTGTGCCTGCTGCGGCCCCGGCTTGCGGGCTGAAACCAGCGGCGCAAACGGATCGCGCAAGCGGACAGGCCGCGGCGGCAGTGTCGGCTTCCAGGCGGCGACACGCAGTGCACCGCTGGAGGACGGCGGCCGCTCAACGTTCGGCTTCCTTTCCGCCGCGGTGAGCGACAGCACCGCTGCCAGAACCGCCAGAACGCTCGTCCCACTGCCGGCCTTCATCGTGCACCCCGTCGCGCCGGCGCCGCCGTCGGCCGTTTTGAACTCCTCACCTCGCCATGACCCCGGAAGTAAGCAACGACCAGCAGGGTCCCACTGACCGTGCTGCCCGCGGCCAGAGCGTACTTCGGTGGCTGCGCCAGGCCCGTCAGTGTGATATCGGCCACGCTGATCAGGCGCGGCTCGAGATTGAGCAGATAGAAAAACTGCTCCAGCGCGTAGTAGGAGCCGTCCAGCTCCACCTCGAGCGGCAGCTCGTAGTGATCTTCAACGGGCAGCACAGGCCGGGCAGTGACGCGGCGCAGCGTGACGCCCGATCGGCGGGCGGCATCCTGCAACTGAAACAGCAGCCGGTCCGGCTCGGGATCCTCCGGCAGCGCTTCCGCCAGCAGGTCGAGCTGGCGATGGCCGGCAGCCAGTGCAGCCAGTAGCTCGCGGTAACGCCGCTCGAAGCCGCGCAGGGTGCTCAGTTGCTGCTGGATGGAGCTTTCCTGTTTCCGGGCTGCGTCCAGCTGACGATGCAGGGGCTGCAGGCCGTGCGGCAGCGGAGCCAGCTCGCCCACAGCGAGGACAGCGACTCCGGTGGCCACGCCCAGCACGAGAGCCAGCACCCGATCGCGGCGGCCCTGCCCGTTCACGGCCGGCCTCCTGCCATTGCCCCCGTAGTTCCAGCAACCCGCTGGAACTGCGCCTGCAGCTCGAACTGAAAGATTGCCGGCTCGCTGGACGGCTGCTGCTCGGCCTGCTTGAGCGTGACCTGCTCGAACGCCCCCGAACGCCGGAGCTGCGTCATGAACCCGGCAATGCTGTCGAGCGAAGCGGCCTGCCCCTGGAAGCGCACGCCGGATTGCTTGCGCGTGAGCGTGGTGAGCCACAGCCGCGGGCTGCGCGCAACGGTAGCGGCCACCGCTTCGAGCAGGTACTCGGCGTCCACGCGGTTCTGCTCGAGCCGGCCGATCTGGTCGAGCTGCCGTTCGATGGCAGCTTTCTGCTGCTCGAACTGAGCCACCTGCTCGCGCAGGCTCTCCATCTGCGCCAGCTCCGCCCGCAGCGACGCCAGACGAACCTGCAGGTCGGCCAGCTCTCGCTGGCTGCGCTGCCAGTCCAGCCAGAGCAGGCCCGCTGCGGCGCTGACGGAGAGCAACGCTACCGGCAGCCACAGCGGTAGGACGGCCGGCCGTGGCAGCTCGGCGACACCGGCACGGTCTGCCAGGAGATTGATGCGGACCATCAGTCGACACTCCGCAGCGCCAGGCCGATGGCGACGGCCAGACGCGGTGCCAGTTCGGCAGCGCCGGGTGTGGCGGTGGCCGCAATGCGTCGCAGCGGGTCCAGCGGCTCGACCGGCAGGCCCAGGCCGCGCTCGAGATGCGCCAGCAGGCCCGGCAGCCGGACACTGCCGCCCGTGCACAGCAGTCGGTCCACGCCTCTGCTTCCGGCAGAAAAGAATTCCAGCGATCGGCGTAGCTCACTGACCAGCAAATCCGCAAAAGCTGCCGCCGCCGAGGCCACCGGTTCCGAGGAACTGCGCGTGCATTTCTCGGCTTCTGCCTGCTCGAATCCGGTACCCAGCTCGCGCGCAAGCTGCTCGGTGCAGATGCGACCGCCCAGGGTACAGTCGCGGCTGAAGACAGGCGTGGCTCCGCGCAGGATGACCATATGGGTGAGGCTGGCGCCGATGTCGACAAGCGCCACGGTTTCCTGCTCCGCAACGGTGTAATTGGCGAGAAAGCAGTTCGCCAGGGCAAAGGCCTCGACGTCCATGACGACGGGCCGGCAGCCGGTGGATTCCAGTACGGCGGTGCGCTCCGCCACTCGCTCCCGCCGGGCTACGGCCAGCACCATCCAGCGCTCGGGCGTCGGGGTGCGGCCATTCTGGGTGGAGTCGAACACCTGGTAGCTCCAGAGCACATCACTGCTCTCGAAGGGCAGATGCTGCCCGGCCACCTGTGCTGCCCAGGGGCCGAGTTCGCCCTCTTCGAGTGGCGGTACCGGCAGATGCCGCACGATGACCGAGTTGCCCGCAACGGCCGCTGCTGCCTGACGCGCCCGCAGCCGGTGCTGATCGAGCAGCCGACCGAGCGCCTCTGCGACTGCCTGAGCGTCGCGAATCGCCCCTTCGCTTACAACCCCATCGGGAAGCTCCTGAACTGCCAGGTGCCGCAACCGGAAACCTCGGCGCGATCGGCGCAACTCCACGGCCTTGACGGCACTGGCACCAATGTCCAGGCCCAGAAGAGACGATCTCCCTCCCAGCAACCGCATAGCCTCTTCGCCGGCACCACCCTCGGTTGATATCGGCCCGGATCACCCCTGCCTTTAACCACCGGAGAAAAGAAAAAGCACGTCAGGGTGTGTCAGCGGAATGCTGTTTCTAGTCTGGAGAGGCAGAAAGCGAGAGCGTGCAGAATGGATTAGAGACTTTTAGGAAGCGGTAGGCCCAGCTTATCCCATAGCTCGTCCACCCGCCGGCGCACCGCTTCGTCCATCCGAATTTCGTCCGGCCAGGGTCGCGTGAAGCCTTCCTCGGGCCACTTGCGCGTGGCGTCAATCCCCATTTTCGAGCCGTAATCGGGCAGTCGTGAAGCATGATCGAGCGTGTCGACCGGGCCAAGAACGAACTCGATGTCGCGTTCGGGATCGATGTTGCACAGGGCTTTCCAGACCACCTCGCTGGGATCGTGGACGTTGACGTCTTCGTCGACGACCACCACGACCTTGGTGAGCATGGCCTGGCCCATGGACCAGATGCCGTGCATCACCTTGCGCGCCTGCCCCGGATAGGATTTACGAATGGAGACGATCATCAGATTGTTGAAGATGCCCTCGGCCGGCATGGCCACATCCACGATTTCCGGATGCAGAATTTGCATCAGCGGCAGAAAGAGCCGGCCCACGGCATAACCCATGAAAAAGTCTTCCTGAGGGGGACGGCCGACGATGGTCGTCAGATAGATCGGATCGCGGCGGTGCGTGATGCAGGTGAGATGGAAGGCCGGATAGAGGCCCTCGAGAGAATAGAAGCCGGTGTGATCGCCAAAGGGGCCCTCGGTCCGCAGGTCGGTGGGATCCACGTAGCCTTCCAGGACGATTTCGGCCTCGGCCGGGACTTCCAGGTCTACCGTGATGCAGCGCACGAGCTCGACCGGTTCCTTGCGGAGAAAGCCGGCCAGAAGAAGTTCATCCACGCCCGGCGGCGCTGGCAGAACCCCGGCCAGGCAGGTGACCGGGTCGGCGCCGATGGCGACGGCCACCTCAAGCCGGGGACGCTGGAGCCGGCGGGTGTGGCGGAAATGCTCGGCGCCGTGCTTCTGCGTCTGCCAGTGCATCGCGGTCGTCCGGCCATCGAGCACCTGCATGCGATAGACCCCGACATTGCGCTGACCGGTCTCGGGATCCCGCGTGAAGACCAGCGGCCAGGTAATGTACCGGCCTCCGTCCTTGGGCCAGCACTTGAGGATCGGCAGTTCATCCAGAGAAAACTCCTCCCGGCGCACCACCTGCTGGCAGGGACCGCTGCGCACCCGACGCGGGAAGACAGCATCGAGCTCCTGGAGACGGCCCAGAAGCTTCAGCTTGTCCATCAAGCCTGCCGGCTGGGGCAGTTCCAGCAACGACCGCAACCGCGCTGCCGCCTGGTCCACATGTTCCACCTCCAGAGCCAGATGCAGGCGGCGGAAGCTGCCGAGGAGGTTCGTCACGACCGGGATCGAGGAGCCCCGCGGACGTTCAAACAGCAAGGCCGGGCCCCGGGCACGCGTGACGCGATCGGTGATCTCGGTGATCTCCAGCACCGGATCCACCTCCTGGGTGATCCGGTGCAGCTCCCCGTGCCTCTCGAGGACTTCGAGGAACTCCCGCAGGTTGCGATAGGCCATCGCTGCCTCCGCTCCAGATGCGCGCTAAAATGGAAGACAAGAGGCGTCCACTCTAACACGGCCTGTCCCGTGAGCGCGCCAGGCATCCCAGGAGTGCAGAGGGCCGCAACCTGGCCCAGCCGGGGCGTGTCATAGCAGTGGAACTTGCCAGCGACTCAGGGATTCACAGAGGACGAATCGAGGATGCGGATCGGCGATTTCATTCGGAATCACAAACGCCTGTCGGTTGCCGTGCTGGTGGCAGCCGTGGTGCTCGTGCTCAGCGGTATGGTCTTTTCACGGCACAGCGACCAGCCCCGCTACATGACCGCGAAGGTCCAGCGCGGGAACATCACCGCTTTTGTGCAGGCCACCGGGACCATCAACCCCCTGACGACGGTGCCGGTGGGCTCCTACGTGTCCGGGAACGTGAAGTACATCTTTGCCGACTTCAATACCCATGTGCGGGCCGGTCAGGTGCTGGCGCAGATTGATCCCACGCCCTTCGAGGCACAGGTGATCACCGCGAGCGGGCAACTGGCGGCTGCCCGGGCCAACCTGCAGAACCTCGAAGCGAGTCTGCAGGCCATGCAGGCCGCCCTGGCCACCGAAGAGGCCAATCTGAAAAAGGCCGAGGCGGATCTGGCCTACGCACAGGCCAATGCCCGGCGCACTGACGATCTCTACAAGCAGGGCATCATCTCGCAGGACCAGAACGACCTGGCACAGTCCACGCTGGGGCAGAAGGTGGCGGCTGTCGAAGCCGCCCGCGCACAGGTCAACCAGACGCGGGCCCAGATCGAGCAGGTCAAAGCTCAGATTGCCCAGGCGCGCGGACAGGTCCAGGCCGCCTCGGGAACCCTGCGTCAGGCCGAAGCCAATCTGCGCTACACGACCATCGTTTCGCCGATTGACGGCGTGGTGGTCGCCCGCAACATCACCGTCGGACAGGCCGTGGCCTCCTCGCTGTCGGCTCAGACGCTGTTCACCGTGGCGCAGGACCTCAAACGCATGCAGGTCTATGCGCAGGTGGACGAATCCGACACCGGCAACATCAAAATCGGCGCCGAGGCCACCTTCCAGGTGGACGCCTTCCCGACCGAAGTGTTCCACGGTCGGGTCAGCGCCATCCGCCTCAACGCCACCACCGTGCAGAACGTCGTGACCTATAGCTGCGTGATCGATTTCGAAAATCCGGACGAAAAGCTGCTGCCCGGTGAAACCGCCTACGTCACCATTCCCACCGGTTTTGCCCGCAACACGCTGATGGTGCCCAACTCGGCGCTGATCTTCACGCCGTCGCTGCCTCCGCAACAGCTCATGGAGCTGTACCGGAAGAACAACATTCCGCGCGCTGCCTACACCAACCATCTGGGCGGCTGGCAGGTGGTCTGGAAGCTGGACGCCAACAACAATCCCGTACCGGTAGCGGTGAAGGTGGGCATCACCGACCTCAATCACACGCAGATTCTCGAGGGCAACCTCAACGAGGGCGACACGATTATCATCGGTCAGGCCAGCCTGGGGGCTGCCGGCCGGGGCAACGCACGACCCGGCATGGGACCGGGGCCGGGCGGGCCGGTGATGATACGGCGCTAGGCGTCGGAGGGAAGAGCCATGGATCGGCGTGAGATTCTGCGCACGGCGCTACAGGCCCTGGCCGTGAACAAGATGCGCACCGTGCTCACCATGCTCGGCATCATCATCGGCGTCGCCGCGGTGATCTGCACGGTGGCCATCGGCGAAGGTGCCTCGCAACAGGTCCAGGAGCAGATTCGCTCGATGGGCGAAAACATGATTTTCATCAACGCGGGCAACGTCAACCGCGGCGGCGTCAACTTCGGCGCCCAGGCTACGAAAACGCTCACCGCCGAGGATGCCGATGCCATTCGGCGGCAGATTCCCCTGATCGCTCTCGTCAGCCCGGGCGTCAACACCGGCGCCCAGGTGGTCTATGCGGGCCAGAACTGGTTCACGGAGGTCGTGGGCGTCAGCCCGGAGTATTTCCAGATCCGGCACTGGGACATCGCCCGCGGCAGCATCTTCTCCCAGCGCGATGTGGATACCGCCGCCAACGTGTGCGTGATCGGCCGTACGGTTGCCCTCAATCTGTTCGGCACCGACGACCCGGTGGGCAAGATGATCCGCATCAAGCAGCTCCCCTTCCTGGTGATCGGCGAGCTGGCGCCCAAGGGTCTGGCCACCTGGGGACGTGACCAGGACGACACGATCATCGCTCCTTATACCACGGTGCAGAAGAAGCTGGTGGGTATTAGCTGGGTTCAGTACATCAACGCTTCGGCCATCTCCGACGAGGCCATTCAGCCCGCCATTCAACAGATCGCCCTGTTGCTGCGACAGCGGCACAAGCTCCGCCCGAACGAAGACGACGACTTCATCATCCGCAGCCCGCAGGAACTGGCCGATGCGCGCATGGAGTCGGCTCGCATCATGTCGGTACTGCTGGCAGCGATCGCCTCGGTTTCTCTGGTGGTCGGCGGCATCGGGATCATGAACATCATGCTGGTCTCGGTCACCGAACGCCGCCGTGAAATCGGCGTCCGGCGGGCCGTGGGAGCGCGCCGCAGCGATATTCGCTGGCAGTTTCTGAGCGAGGCGCTGTTGCTCAGCATGATCGGTGGAGCCGTCGGCGTGGTGGGCGGTCTGATCGGATCGCTGGCCGTCTCCGGCATGCTCCGCTGGCCGACGTTGATCCCGCCCGAATCGATCGCCATTGCCGTCGGCTTCTCGGCCGCCGTCGGGATCTTCTTTGGTTACTATCCGGCCCAGAAGGCCGCACAGCTCGATCCGATTGAGACCCTACGCTATGAATAAGAAAACGCGTTTCTCGCTCTGGCTGTTGAGTTTGATCCTGCTCGGCGGGTGGCTGCCCTTCATGCCCGGGCTCGCCGCACAACCGGCCGGGGATGAATTTTTCATCATCACCTCGGTGGATGTGCGCAAGCACGAAATCGTGCTCAAGATGCCGACCGAGGTGACCGTGGTGGCCCATGTCACCCCGGAAACCGTCTACCTCGACGAGCGCGGGCAGCGAATTCGCTTGACCGACCTCCGGGCCGGCGATACCGTCTACGCCACGATTCGCCGGGAAGCAGGGGGCGTGGTGCTGCTCCGGCTGCGCAAAGGCCCGATGACCGTCGAGGAGCTGCACCGACGCTACCTGAGAGATCAGCCGGTATCGAGTTCCCTGCGGACCCCGACCGCACCGAACACGGGGTTGAGTGTATCCCGCCGGCCGTGATAGAGTCGCAGTAGCTACAGCCAGCATTGAGCGGGAGTAGTTCAGCGGTAGAACGCCAGCTTCCCAAGCTGGATGTCGCGGGTTCGATTCCCGTCTCCCGCTCCAATTCGTTTTTGTTGCCGGTCGTTCGGCCGACGCCCTAGATCACGCCGAAACCAGAACGGGGTCCTCGGCGGGGACTCCTGCTTCTCGCAGAGCTCTCTGCAGCCGATCGAACCACTCGGGCTGATGCGTCTCATCGCCCGGCAGGCCGGCGGGCACCCAGATCACCATGCCCTTGCGCGCCCGTGTGAGCAAAACACGATAGCGATTCAGCACATACATCTGCTCGGCCGGCGTTCGCACCGCCTGCCAAGCAGTCCCGCGAAACCGCCGATACTCCCACCCATCGCTGCCGGGCAGCAGGTCTCCACCCCAGCATAGACCTACCCAGTCCAGCTCCAGGCCCTGGCATTCAAACTCTGAGGCCGCTACTTCCAAACGGTAGCTGGAGTGCACATCTTTGGCTGAGGCCAAAAACCATTTCGGATACGGATAGCCGTGTCGGAAACCCGTGGAAACTTCCAATCCGTAAGCGCGCAGGCGTTCGTCCTCGGAACCAACGACCAAACCGATGCGTGAGCCCGGATCCAGTTCCGCCATCGTTCGAAGCCAACGACGTGCTTGCTCCAAATCCCGCGTCAGCCAGCATGGAAATTCTTGGGCGTTGGGAAAATGCTCTCGAGCCCGCTGCCATCGGCCGTTCAGAAAGGCATTCACCCATGCGTTCCATCTTTCCGCGTGCACGGTACGAAAGTTGACGGAAAGATGAGCTCGGGGCTCCTGGCGGACCACCACACCAGAAGGGGGCTGCTCGGCGAACAGACGATGCCCCGCTACGCTTTCTCCTCCGGCGAGCGCATCTGGTGAGGCCACGATCTGCCAGCGACCCGGCCGCGCTGCCAGCGCCCGACCCCACTCCTCCAGGCCGGCCTCGCCAAGATAAATCTCCTGCCCGCCTCCGATGAGCGCAATCATGACCGCCCAGTCTGAGAATCGTTCCATGACATCGAGCAACATGGACGGCTCCGACGCCGTTCGCCGGAACTTTCGCTGCATCTGTCTTTGGTTCCAGGCACGCTGTGCCTCATCGAAAACCACCACATGCTCCGCCGCGGGCTCCGCAGAACGCTCCGTGTAATAGCGGATGAACTGATGGACATTCTGGATGAATGTTTTCACCTGCCGCTCGCACTCCCGGCGACCGCCGCCTCTCTCCACACACCGACGCACAAGGGCTTCCTGCATCACTTTCACAAGCGGACCGTTGCCAGAAAGGAAGACGGCTCCCGTGCCCGCTTTTTCCTGTAAGGCACGCGTATGAACCACGTTCAGGCCCCTGAGCGTTTTGCCGGCGCCAGGAATGCCTGTCACGAAGCAGATGACGTGCCGCTGCAACCGCCGCGCCGTCTCGATTTCTTCGAGAAGCCAGCCGGTCGTCTCCTCCAGATTGGCGGCATGCCGGTGAGAGAGGTCCCGGATCTCGTGCCCTTCGTAGAGATCGAGAGCCGCTTCAATGATGCCGGGTGTTGGCCGATAGGGAGCACGCAGCCACTGCCAGGGATCTAGGGGCACTTGTCCGAACAGCTTTAGCCTACGGGAGAGTTCGAGAAGCAGCTCGGCCAAATTCCTCGGGCCGGTGGACAGGACCGGTAGCACATTTTCGGAACCAATTGCAGGGTGTGGTAAAGCGGAATGATCAACGTCTTCGCTGCTGCACAGCACAGGAACGATTCGACGGTCGTGCGAGCCGGCATGAAAGTCCCGCAAATCCAGTGCATAGGTGCCCACCTGCCATCGTGCGGCGGCGTCCAGCTTGTCCGTGCTGTGTTTGAACTCTACGATGAAAATCGAATGTCCGTCCAACAGGACAACATCAGGCCGGCGGCCACGCCGCGGCAGCTCGAATTCGAGAACCAGGAACCAATCTTCGAACGCGGGTGCGCAAAGGGCGTTTTTGAGAATTCCTATTTGTTCTTGCCATACACGAACCTGGTCAGGACGCTGACCTTCAAGGCCAGCCTCCGAGAGGGTTTGCACGAGGCTTCCAATGAGATCGCTGTCGCTTGCTGCCAGAAACTGGGGCACAAAACCTGCAAAACCGTGACTCATGGCCTGGCTCCTGCCAGCCATTATCGCGTCTGGTCGGTTTTCCAATTACCTGCCCTTCAAGTCTGAGGGCCGCGATGGCGCGGTCCTTCACCAACGTTTTCGTATACTGCTCGATCGCGACGCACACGCCATGGTAGAAGGTGTGTTCGACCTCCGCCACTGTCACGTCCTCCAACACAGGACGCCGCGGCAGCGCGCATTTCGTCTGGCCGAAAACCAGCAAAGATCGTCATGAGTTATGCTGGAAAGAATAAGTAGCGTAAGATGAGTTCAGACATTAACCGCCAGCCTTCACGGAGCGTCACCACTCTCTTCCCTCCTCCGGCAAAGTCCTTGAATATGTAGAAATGCGTATTGACAGCACCCGCTGGAACTGATAATGTCCACCCAACAGGACCCGGCGCAAAAGCTTTTGGGTGTGCAGCGCCCAGGCCTTGAAAAAGGAGACCCCCGATGGAAACGGGGGTCAGAGTTCCTCTCCGCAACTCACCCCGATCCCGCTCATGCAGATCGCTACGGGCTTCTGGGCCGCGAAGACGCTGGCTTCGGCCGTGGAGTTGGACCTTTTCACGCGAATTTCCGGCCAAGGAACGACGGCTGAAGAATTGACCAAATTGCTGGGACTCCATCCGCGCCCGGCCAAGATGCTGCTGAGCGGGTGCGCTGCCCTGGGCCTGCTCGTTCGGCGCGAGGGCCGATTTTTCAATTCTTCCTTGGCCGAAGAATTCCTGGTGCGCAGCAAACCTTATTATTTCGGCGGCTTCGTGACCATGCTCGATCGGCGGCTCTATCTTGCCTGGAACCGCCTGACAGAGGCACTCAAAACCAACCGCGCGCAGACCTGGGGTGACAAGCCCGGCCTTTTCGAGGCCATCGCCGCACATCCTGAAGAACAGCGCATCTTTACGGAAGCCATGCACAGCCTCAGCGCGATGGCGGGCCGAGCCGTCGCGGAGGCCTTTGACTTCTCGAAATACCGCCGACTGCTCGATGTGGGCGGAGGTTCAGGGGCGTACTGCATCGAGACAGCCAAGCGCTGGCCGCACCTCCAGGCCGTGGTTTACGACATCGCGCCAGCGCTGGAGGTTGCGCGGGAGAAAATCGCCGAGGCCGGTCTGGCAGGCCGCATCCTCACGCTGGAGGGTGATTTCTTCACCGAAGCTCTGCCCAAAGGTTCGGACGTGATTTTGCTTTCGATGATTCTCCACGATTGGACGCCAGAAAAGGATCTTGCGATCCTCCGGAAGTGTTACGAGGCGTTGCCCTCGAGCGGCGCTGTGATCGTCAGCGAGTTAATGATGGACGACGACGAGACCGGCCCGGCGCCTGCCGCCCTGATGTCGCTGAATATGCTGATTGAGTGCGAGGGGCGCAATTATACCTGGGCGGAATATACGGAATGGCTCGAGCAGTGCGGCTTCCGTGACATTCAGCGCATTCCCCTCCAGTCGCCCGGCGCCAACGGCCTTTTGATCGGCTACAAGATCTAGCCCAGCGCCAGGAGCACAGCAGAGGCAAGAACAATACGTCGTCGCGTTTAGAGGAAGATGAGCACTCGGGAAATCTTGGGCGACAAAACAAGGAGGCCTTAATATGGCAATCACAAGAGAGAACCGCGCGACCGAGGTCGCGCCGCTCGAGGCGCTGAAGCGGCTGGTCGCATTGACCTGCGGCTTTATGGCCTCACACGCGCTCGCTGCCGCCTGCAACTTAGGAGTTTTTGAGGAGCTGGGAAAAGGACAAGCAAGCCCGGAGGAGCTGGCTAGGACGATCAAGATCAACCCGGACGGCTGCCGCCGGCTGCTAGCGGCGCTGCGGCAACTGGGGCTGGTCGAAGAGCAAAATGGCGTGTGGAAAAACTCCGCGCTCGGCGAATACCTCACCTCCCAATCTCCCGTGCCGCTGGGGGCGCCGGCAATGCTTGTGCAGTCCTTTAGCCACATGTGGGAGTTTTTGCCGGATGCGCTGCGGGAAATGAGCCCGCGCTGGCAGCAGGCGTTCGGCACGACGGCGGAAGAGGCTTTTACCGCCCTGTACGAAGACCCGGCGCGCCTCAAGCACTTCACGCAATGCATGGACGCCATCAGCATTCCCGAAGGACGGGAGATTGCGTCGCATTTCGACTTTGCTCCCTTCCATTGCGTGATGGATGTTGCCGGCGGGCCTGCCGGCCTTTCAATTGAAATCTGCAAGCGGTACCCGCACCTGCGAGGTATCGTCATGGATTTGCCGCCCGTGTGCCGCATCGCCGAAGAGCGAATTCGGGCCGCCGGTTTGCAGAACCGGTTTAAGGCCGTAAGCGCCGATCTGTTCAAGGGGCCTTACCCGAACGGTGCCGACGTCATCACACTGAGCTGGGTCTTGCACGATTGGTCTGACGAGAGCTGCCTGAAAATCCTGCGCAATTGCCACGCGGCGCTGCCCGCCACGGGTGTCTTGCTGGTCAACGAAATTGTGCTCAACGACGATCATTCCGGCACCGAGTACGGTACCTTGATGTCGCTGCACATGGCGATCGCCATGGAGCCCGGCTCGAAGGAAAGAAGCCAGTCCGAGTACCGGGCGCTCCTGGAGCAAGCGGGATTCCAGCTTGAACAGGTCATCCGTTACGGCGGCATTAGAGATTTGATCGTCGCACGGAAACTTTAATAGGCAGAGTCTGGAAAACTAAGCCGGGCAGCCAGAACAGAGCGACATGTCAGAACCGTTGCCAAGAACTATCCCAACGTCGCAAATCCGCAAGCCGCGGCAAGACGACCACCCGATTGGGGACGTTTTGTTTGGGATTTTCGGTTATCCCGCGCTCTTGGTCACCCACAAACCGAAGTTTTTTCCGCTGCTTGCTCGGAAACCCCTGACGCTCGAGGGCGGCATGCCGGTGAGAAGGTCTCGGATTTCGTGCCCTTCGTAGAGATCGAGAGCCGCTTCAATGATGCCGGGTGTTGGCTGATAGAGAGCACGCAGCCACTGCCAGGAATCCAGGGGCGCTTGTCCGAGTGGCTTCAGCCTACGGGAGAGTTGGAGAAGCAGCTTGGCAAGATTCTCCGAGGCGTCTCACCGGGTCTGGTGCCTACGGCAGGAGGCCAGCAGATGCCCCAGAAGTATCCTGACCTCACCAGGTCCCTTCAGCGCATAACGTGCTGCGGTAGGGCGCCGATCGCCAACCGCCACCGAACAGGCTGCCGTTTTACACCTCCGCATACCGCGGAAGACGAACTCGTCGGTCGTGTCATCCCCAAGGTAAAAAAACAGAGCTCTGGGCATGCAAAGCTTCTCCGCCCGGACAATGTGCGCAAGGGCCGTCCATTTGCTGACCGGTTCGGCCGGCATCAACTCCCAGACCTTTTTGCCCGCCAGTAATCGCAGTTTCCCATGTTCGGCGAGTACCTTTTGAATCACTGCGCGTGCCCTGCGAACCGCCGCCGGAGCGGCCGAGCGGTAATGGACAGCCACCGTGGCCAGTTTCTGCTCGATCCGGATACCCGGCAGAGACGCCAGCCGTGACTGCAGCAGCTGGCCCAACGTAGCCATCTGCTGGCGTACCGGCGCCGAGACCAGCAGGCGTCGGCAACCCTGAGGATCCTGCAGGCTGAAACCGTGATCTCCTACGTACCATAGCCCGGCAACCCCGACTCGGCTTACTAGATCTTCCAGGTGCCGGCCGCTGAGGACACCGACTGCGACGCCCCGGGCTCGGAGGCTCTCGAGAAGCCTGCGGGTGCTCTGACCGATTCGCACGGCGCCAGGATCACGACGCAGGCCGACCAGCGTGCCGTCGAAATCGGTGAAAAAACCCAGGCGGGAGATGTCCGCCAGACGACGATCGAACCTGAACCAGTTCGGCAGCAGGGGGCGGGGCGAGCTCAAGCCAGGCGTGAGAGTTTGCGAATGATATCGGCGGCCCACTTGTAGACGTTGTTCTCACGGACGTGCTCGCGCAGCCGCTGCATCCGCCAGCGCTGCTCGGCTACCGGCATCTGCAGACCCCGGTGAATGGCCTCGGCCATCTCGCCGGGTGCATACGGATTGACCAGCAGGGCTTCGCGAAGCTGCCGCGCCGCTCCGGTAAAGCGGCTGAGTACCAGCACACCCTGGTGGTCCACGCGTGCCGCAACGAATTCTTTTGCCACCAGGTTCATCCCGTCGTGCAGCGAGCTGACCACGAGCACGCGTGCCAGCCGATACCAGGCCACCAGCTCGGCCAGCGGCGCGTGCCGGCGGAGGAACAGCACCGGCTGCCAGCCGTCGCGGCCAAAGCGGCGGTTGAGCGCCTCGATGCGCTCGGTCAGCTCCTGATTCAAACGCTGGTACTCGGCCACGTGGAGCCGGCTGGGAACGCCGATCTGCACGAACTGCACCCGGCCCTGATAGTCGGGATGACGTTCGAGCAATTGCTCGAGCGCATCCATGCGGTGGAGCAGTCCCTTGGTGTAATCAATCCGATCCACGCCCAGGATGAGCAAGGTATCCTCGCCCAGCCTGTATCGCTGACGGAGCTGCCGCATCTGCTGTTCGGTCGCACGTGAGGCGGCCTGGCGTGCGATCGCTTCGAAGTCAATGCTGATGGGGAAGGCCCGCACCTTCGTCATGTGATGGCGGTAGATGACGGCCGAACGTTCGTGATCGATGCGCGCCTCGAGCTCGCGACCAACCGTCGCCAGAAAATTATCCCCGTGGTAGCGAATGTGAAAGCCGAGCAGGTCGTTGCCCAGCAGACCACGGAGAATCTCTCGCTTCCAGGGGCAGATGCGAAAGACTTCGGGATTGGGCCAGGGAATGTGCCAGAAATGCGCGATGATCGCATGCGGTGCGCGTTCCCGCAGCATCCCCGGAAGGAGCGCGAAATGATAATCCTGGATGAACACGACCGCCTGCTCGCCGGAAATCTCTTCTGCGATGCGGTCGGCGAACAACCGGTTGACTTCCACGTAGGCCTGCCACTGCTCCTGGCGAAACACCGGCGAGCGATAGGCCACATGACAGAGCGGCCACAGCGCCGTGTTGGAGAAACCGTAGTAGTAATTCTCTTCCTGCTCCGGCGTCAGCCAGACCCGCCGCAACTGGTAGGCTGGTGCTTCGGGCGGCACCGCCACGATACCGCGTTCATCCGTTACTTCGGCATCTGCAGAGCCGCTGCCGTGCGCGATCCACAGACCGCCCGTCGCCTGCATGACCGGATCCAGGGCCACCGTGACGCCGCTGGCGGGCCGAAGACAGCGAATCTGCCCGTCGCAGTGGACGTGCATGTAAGGCTCGCGGTTGGATACGACGATGAACTTCCTGCCGTGCAGCCGCTCCCGCACCAGCTCACACAGGCTTTCGCGCGTCTCGATGCCCAGAACCGGCAGCGGATGCAGTTGTGGCAGCGCTTCGAGCACCATGACCTTCTCCTCGAATCAAGCCGGCCCTAACCCTAAATTGCTTCGCTAACCGGGGCCTTGCATTCACAAGAAACGAGTGTGGATGTTCGAACAAAAGGAAAAGATCAAGGCGTCGGATAAAGCCGCAGCTATTATAGCAGAGCTCTAAAGCCCTTCCCGCAGGAGGCGAAGTAATTGCGACCACTGGCCGCGCGCACGCAGCAGCAGCTCCACGACCTCGCGAACGGCGCCCTCGCCACCCCGGCAGCGCGTCACATAATGGGCGGCACGTTTCACTTCCAGGACAGCATTGTTCACGGCCACCGCCAGGCCGACGCAGCGCAGCACGGGCAGGTCGGGGAGATCGTCTCCGATGTAGGCCACCTGCGTATCTTCCAGACCTGCCTGTTGCAGGATGCTCCGGTAGGCCGGTAACTTGGCGGCGGCGTTCTGGCAGAGGAACTCGATGCCGATCTCCCGGGCACGCTGTTCGGTGGCGGCCGAAAGCCGGCCCGTAATGATGCCGGTTCTGAGTCCCAGCTCGCGTGCCAGCTTGAGTGCCGCGCCATCCTGGGCATGGAACACTTTGAGTTCGCTGACCGCACCGTTGGGCCATCCGAGCAGATAAATGCGGCCGTCAGTCAGCACACCGTCCACGTCCATCAGCAGGAGCTGAATCCGGCGGGCCCGGGCACGCAACCCGGCAAATTGGTTGGGTTGTGTTCGTGCGACGCGGCGCGCGGGCATGGACGATCAGAACAGTTGCAGAGTCCACAGATCGTGCAGGTGGACGACGCCCTGAAGCCGATGGTCGGCGTCGACAACGAGCACGCAGGTGATCTTCCGTTGCTCCATCAGGGCCAGAGCTTTTGCCGCCAACTCGTCCGGACCGATCGTGACCGGGTGCGGGGTCATACATTCTCCGGCGGTAAGCTCGAGCGCCGCTGCACGCCGCCGCTCCATGAGCCGCCGCAGGTCGCCGTCGGTGATGATTCCTACCAGCTTTCCCTGGGCGTCCACCACCGCCGTCATGCCCAGCCCCTTGCGGCTCATCTCGTAGATGACATCCGGCATCGGTGTCTCGGGGAACACGCGCGGGATCCGCTCGCCGGTATGCATCAGCTGCGCGACACGACGCAGGCGCTTGCCCAGGGCGCCGGAAGGATGCAGCGCCGCAAAGTCTTCCTCGCGAAAGCCGCGGCGTTCCAGCAAAGCAATCGCCAGTGCGTCGCCCATGGCCAGAGCCGCGGCCGTGCTCGCCGTGGGCGCCAGGTTGAGCGAGCAGGCTTCCTCGCGCACAGAAATATCGAGGACAACGTCGCTGGCCTGGGCCAGCGGCGAACGCAGATTGCCCGTCAACGTAATCAGGGGAATCGCGAGCCGCTTGACGCGATCGAGCAGGCGAACAATCTCCTCGGTATCGCCGCTGTAGGAGATGGCCAGCAGCACGTCGCCGGCCACGAGCATTCCCAGGTCACCGTGGAGGGCCTCGGCCGGATGCAGGAACATCGCCGGCGTACCCGTGCTGGAGAGCGTGGCGGCCACCTTGCGACCGATCAGGCCGGACTTCCCCATCCCGGTGACCACCACGCGGCCCCGGCAGCCCAGCAGCAGCTCCACGGCCCTCTCGAAGCGGCCGTCGAGCCGCTCCTGCAGATCGCGGATGGCCTGCGCCTCAATCTCAAGCACCCGGCGTGCGACCTCAAGACTCATGCTGTCCCCACTGACGCACGAGCGCAGCGAGCTGGTTCAGGCGGTCGACCAGCGGGACGAACCGGTCCAGGTGCAGCGCGTTAGCCCCGTCGGAAAGCGCAGCCTCGGGTCGATCATGGACTTCCATAAATACCCCGTGGACGCCCACGGCTACGGCCGCCCGCGCCAGCGGCTCGATGTATTCCGGTTGGCCTCCGCTGTGGTGGCCGGCCCCGCCGGGAACCTGGACCGAATGCGTGGCGTCGAACACCACGGCAAAACCCATGCGGCGCAGATAGGCCAGCGACCGCATGTCCACCACGAGGTTCTGGTAGCCAAACTGCGTTCCGCGCTCGGTGACGAGAATACGTTCGTTGCCCGTGCTCGCGATCTTCTCCACTGCGTGGACGACTTCCCAGGGCGCCAGAAATTGCCCTTTCTTGAGGTTGACCGCACGACCCGTCCGGCCCACAGCGAGCAGCAGATCGGTCTGCCGGCAGAGGAAGGCAGGGATCTGCAACACATCACAGACTTCCGCCGCGGCCTCGACCTGCGTTGTTTCGTGAACGTCGGTGAGCACGGGCAGGCCGGTGCGCTCGCGCACCAGCGCAAGAATCCGCAGCCCTTCCTTCAAACCGGGGCCACGAAAAGACTTCAGCGACATCCGGTTTGCCTTGTCGTAGGAGGCTTTGAAGATCAACGGAATGCCGAGCTGCCGGGCGCGCGCAGCCAGCTCCGTGGCCATCCTCAGCGTGTGCTCTTCGCTTTCGATCACACACGGGCCGGCGATGAAAAACAGCGGCGCTTCGGCCGCCACGCGAACGGGACCTATGGAGAATTCGGCGCACATCGCTGGCTTTCCATAGCCTATGCGCAGACAGGGCCGGCTGGCAATGACCCCGCGGATCAGCCGCCGTTAACGTAGCCGGTCAGAAGCGGGCGGGGCAACGCGGTAGGCCAGCTCCGCCTGCAGTTGTTCCCACTGCCGGACTGCATGATCAATCGCCGAGCGCAGCCGCGCCATGGCTTCTGCCTGCGCCGCGGTGGGCAGCGCATCGGTTCCATCCAGCGCTTCGAGCAACGCGGCAAGCTGACGATTCGCCCATCGCATACCTCCGGGCTCGTCGCCCGCCAGACGCAGCAAAACCTGTCGCAGGGAGGTCTGCTGCTGCCCCCGCTCCTTCGATGGCGTGCTACCGGCTGTATTCAAACGCGCTGCGGCTGCTTCCATCTGCTGCGCCAGCCGGTAACTGCGGTTCATTTCCGCCACCAGCGAGCGCAGCACCATGAGCTGGCGCCGGAGAGCCTCCGGCGCCGTGTGACGACGAGGATCGGCTTGCACTTCCAGAACCGTCCGGTACACGGCTCCATTCACGCGCAGCAGGATCTGGTAACGCCCTGGCAGCACGCGCGGTCCCTGCGGTATCGCCGGGGTACGATGCGGCACGGCGGCGATGGGGTAGCTGTAGTCGAAGGCAGCCGGAGGCGCATACCGCAAATCCCAGACAAAACGATGGGCTCCGGGTGCGGCCGAAAGCGCTGCCGGCGGAGCAATCCACTCCGGCGCTACGCGAATGGCAGCGAGGTCGGGCCCCAGCGCTGGAGCAGCGCTCGAAAACGCGCGCACCAGCTCACCACCTTCCGTCCGAATCTCGAGAACCACCGGCTCCCGAACAGGCCTTCCCAGCCAGTAATCGAGAATTGCTCCGTCGGGTGGATTTTCTCCCTGCGGCTCCTCCGGTGGCAGCGGAGTGTCCGTGTTGGTACTGCGGACCAGCCGGTAGGCAGATCGCGGACGGAACAAAACGACGGGCTGCTGTTCAAGACCGGGCTTCAACTGCCGGAGCAACTCGATGTCGTCGAGAATCCAGAACGCCCGCCCGTGCGTCGCCACGATCAAATCGCCCTGCTCGATCACCAGGTCGTGAACCGGCGCACGGGGCAGATTGAGCTGGAGCGACTGCCAGTGGTCGCCGTCGTCAAAGGAAACAAACACACCCGTTTCTGTGGCGGCAAACAACAGCCCCGGCCGTACGGGATCGGCACGGACGGCATGCACGTAGCCGGGAGCCTCCAGGCCGTCAGTGACAAGCGCCCAGTGCCGGCCGTAATCGTGGGTGCGGTAGATGTAGGGCCGGTAGTCGTCGAGCCGGTGCCGATCGACCGCCAGATACGCCGTAGCCGGATCGTGCGCAGAGGCGTCAATCAGGCTGATCTTGCTCCATGCCGGAAGCCCGGCCGGTGTGACGTTCTCCCAGTGCTGCCCCCCGTCGAGTGTCAAATACACCAGTCCGTTATCGGTACCCACCCAGAGCTCCCCCGGCCGAGGTGGCGAAGGAGCGATCGCGTAGATGACGCCGCGGGCCTCTGCCGCATGCGTATCCGGGCGCAGTGTGAGATCGGGACTCACCCGGCGCCAGTGTTCACCGCCATCGCGACTCTCCAGCAGATACTGCGCGCCGAAGTACAGCAGGCCGGGCTGCCAGGGAGCGAAGACCAGAGGCGAGGTCCAGGTGAAGCGCAGCCGGCGCCGCCCCGGTTGCTCGTCAAACCCGCCAAGCGGATCCGGCGAGATATCCACCACCTCGCCCGTGCGGGCATTCCAGCGGTGCAGCGCTCCGTAGGTGTCGCCGCCGTAGACGATTTCGGGATTGCGCGGATCGGGTGCAATATATCCGCTTTCGCCACCACCAACCGGATGCCAGTCGCGAAAGGTGATCGCCCCGTAGTCGCTGCGACTGATCACGGCCGCCGTCCCGCTGTCCTGCTGAGACCCGTAAACCCAGTACGGAAACCGGTGATCGGTGATGACGTGATAGAACTGACCGGTCGGCTGGTTGTACCAGGAGCTCCAGCTCTGGCCTCCATCGAGGCTCACCACGGCCCCCTGGTCGCTGGCCAGAATCATCCGGCGGGAGTCCTCCGGATCAATCCAGAGGTCGTGGTAGTCGTCGCCCCCGGGAGCCCCTTTGACAGGAACGAAGTGCTTGCCACCGTCCTCGGACCGGTACAGCGCCACGTTCGGCACCCACAGTGTCTGCGGGCGAGAGGGATCCACACAGATGCGCCCGAAATACCAGCCACGCCCCCAGAGTCTCCTGTCCGAATTGACCAGATGCCAGGTCTCTCCGCCGTCCTCGGAGCGGTACAGGCCGCCGCGCTCGCGGGCGTCCACCAGTGCGTAAAGCACCCGGCCTCCGGTGTGCGGTACGACTGCCAGGCCGATGCGCCCTGCCTCGCCGGGCAGGCCTCTAGCCGCCACAGGCTGCCAGCTCTGGCCGCCATCGTGCGAACGATAAATGGCCCCGAACTCGCTGATCGGCGCATAGGTGCTCCACGGCGGCCGATGTGCACGCCAGAGGGCTGCATACTGCGTCTGAAAATTGTCCGGGTCGGCAACGAGATCGATGGCGCCTGTGCGGTCGTCAAGGAAGAGCACCTTCGTCCAGTGCTGGCCGCCATCGTTGCTGCGAAAGACGCCACGCCATGGGCTCGGACCGTAGGCGTGTCCCATGGCGCCCACCAGCACGATGTCCGGATTGTGAGGATCCACGAGGATGCGGGCAATCTGCCGGGTTTCTTCCAGTCCCAGAAATTGCCACGTGTGCCCTCCGTCGCTGCTGCGATAGACCCCGTCGCCCAGTGAGAGATCCGACCGGAGATCCGCCTCGCCCATTCCCGCGTAAATGATCTGAGGATTGGACGGAGCCACGGCCAGTGCACCGATCGAGGCTGTCGTACGACCGTCAAAGACCGGGGTCCAGGTCACCCCGGCATTGACCGTCTTCCATACCCCACCACCGACGGCACCGAAGTAAAAAACCGCCGGCTGCCCGGGCACGCCTGCGACGGCGACGACACGGCCGCCGCGAAACGGCCCGATCAGCCGCCAGTGCAGCGCCGCGTACAGGCGCGGATCAACGGTAGCAGCAACACGCGGCCTCGCACTCACCGCGCGCTGGCCGTGCACCAAGGCCACCAGCGCGGCCATCAGAGCTACAGGCAACAGTCTTCGCATCGTCTGGCCCCGCGGCAGTATACACTGGCTTCCCACGACCCCGGGACGACACACCTCAAGCTGCAAGGCTACGAACACACAGAGGATTCGACCACAGGACGCGAAGAGTCAAACGAGGATCAGCGGACGGGCGCAATCTCCAGCACGTCACCCACTTCCGTGCCGGACCGATGGATGCTGTAGACGGGCAGCTCCAGCACGCTCTCCGCCTTCAGACACACCCGGGAGAGGCGGAACGGGCGCACGAATTCCTGGACATGCACGACCCGGCATTCCCGATCAATGAACACCAGGTCGATCGGGAACAGCATGCCGATGGTGTGGACGCCGCGCGACGGTACGATCCAGAGACCGCGTCCGGGTCGTGCCCAGCGCCGCGTCTTGCCCAGCAACCCCACCAGACGCCGCCAGTAGGTGTCGGCTACGTAGACCTCGGTGGCGACAAACGTCTGACGGGTCTTGTTGTAGACGTACACTCCGTTCCGCTCGCCCACAGCTCACTCTCCGCCCCTTGCGGGGCTGTCTTCCTGACCGCCGGCGGGCTTACTGCGTGGCCTTGCTGCGACGCCGGCGAATGATGATGTACAGCACGATGACAAACAGAACACCCGCAATGACTCGAATCAGGGTGACGTTATCCATCGCGTCTCCTCCTCTCGATCGCACAGATCGTTCAGTGCCCAATCATGGGGAACAACTGCCGCACAATCGCAATCACGCCCGGCCCCAGGATCACCACCATCAGAGCCGGAAAGATGAAGAACACCAGCGGCGGGACCATCTTCACCGTGGTCTTGGCCGCCATTTCCTCGGCTCGCTGGCGGCGCTTGGTGCGCAGGTCGTCGGAAAACACGCGCAGGGACTGCGCCAGGCTGGTCCCGAACCGGTCGGTCTGAATCAGCATGGCGACCAGCGCCTTGATATCCTCCAGTCCCGTCCGGGTCGCCAGCGCCCGCAGTGCTTCCAGACGGCTCTTGCCGAGCTGCATCTCCATGTTGACCAGTTGCAGTTCCTCGCTGAGGATCGGATGCGCCGTTTTCAGTTCCTGCGCCACACGCAGGATCGCCTGATCCAGTCCCAGTCCCGCCTCCATGCTGATGACCATCAGATCGAGACCGTCGGGCAGGGCAAGCTGCAGGCGGTGCTGCCGCCTCCGAACTTTCCGTGTCACCCAGAATTCGGGCAGCAGATAGCCGCCGACGGCTGCCAGCGGAAGGATGAACACCGGATTGTTCTCGTAGATATGGGTGAAATACACCAGCGCCAGAAACGCCCCGGGAAGCAGCAGGCGGATGCCGCGGAAAACGAGCAGGGCCTGCGGGCTGCGGTAGCCGGCGCGGAGCAGCAGAAGCTGAATGCGCGACACCGAAGGGCCTGAAGCAGGCACAGCCTTGCCCAGCTCGGCCAGCGCGCGTTCGACGCGTTGCTTCTGGCGGGTCGGGAAACGCGGTTCGGTCCGGCGCAACCCGCCCTGCCAGAGGCGCACCAGCCGTTGCGCCACCTCGGCGCTTTCAGTCTGCGCAAAGGCGTACATCAACGCCAGCCCAATCCCCAGCGTTGCCAGAAAGGTTACGACCACCAGCCAGGGCATCGCTCGCCTCCGCCTTCACACCTCGATATGCACAATCTTCCAGATGATCACCGACCCAACGGCCTGCAGTACCGCCGCCGCAATCAACATCCAGTGACCCCAGGGATCGCTGAACAGAGGCTTGACATAACCCGGATTCAGCATCCCGAGCACAAACAGCATGATCGGCGGCAGGGCGATCAAAATGGCGGCCGTCATGCGGCCCTGCGCGGTGCGAATGCGCACTTCGCCGCGAATCCGGAAGCGCTCGCGAATCACCCGCGCCAGGTTATCCAGAATCTCCGCCAGGTTGCCGCCGGTCTCCTTCTGGATCAACAGCGCCGTCACGAAGAACCGCACATCGAGCAACGGCACGCGTTCGGCCAGGTTCAGCAGCGCATCCCGCAACGGAAGGCCGAAATTCTGCTCCTCGAAGGTCTGGCGGAACTCGCCAGCCACCGGCTCGGCCAACTCCTTGCCGACCATCTCCAGTCCCGTCGTCACCGCATGTCCGGCCCGCACCGCCCGGGCGAGCAGGTCGAGGGCCTCGGGAAAGTGCTTCTCGAATTCACGAAATCTGCGGTGGCGTTTGAACCAGATGACGGCAAACGGTATGTAGCCGAAGAGCGCTGCGGCCAGCAGGCCCACGATCCACGATTGATAGATCATGTTGACGACGACGTAGGCCGCCAGTGCCATCACGGCGCTCGTCAGCAGCAACCGGCCGGGCTTGCTCCGGGTGCCGGACTGGTCAATGAAATCTTGCAGCCGCTGGGCCCACTGCCACCGCCCCAGCAACCGGTTCAGCGCCGGCACGTCGCTCAGCAGCTCGTCCCGCACCAGTTGCAGGCCCATCGAGATGTCCCCGCGGCGCTCGGCGCGGCGCACCGCCTCCAGGCGCTTCAGCAACACCTCCTCTCGGGGCGCCCCACCTCCCATCGCCCAGAGGATCAGGAAGACGATGACGATCACCAGAAAGGTCAGTGCCGCCAGCAGCAGTGCCATCGCGCCCTCCTCAGGCAGACTCCGCCCGCTCCCGCTCGAACATGTCCATGGGCAGCCGGATCCCGCTCACCAGCAGCCGCTCGGCGAACCGCGGCCGCACGCCGGTGGCCACGAATTCGCCCAGCACCTGGCCGGTGGGACCGATGCCGCGCTTGCGGAAGACGAAGATGTCCTGCATGGTGATCACCTCGCCCTCCATGCCGGTGATCTCCGCAATCGAAATCACCTTGCGGGTCCCGTCGCTCAGCCGGCTCACCTGCACGACGACGTCAATGGCGGAAGCGATCTGCCGGCGCACGGCCGAATCGGGGATGTTCAGATTGGCCATGGCGACCATCGTCTCCAGCCGGGCCAGAGCATCGCGGGGCGAATTGGCGTGGATGGTGGTCAGCGAACCCTCATGGCCGGTGTTCATGGCCTGCAGCATGTCCAGCGCTTCCTCGCCGCGCACCTCGCCGACGATGATCCGGTCGGGCCGCATGCGCAGCGCGTTGATCACCAGTTGCCGCTGGCGGATCGCGCCCTGCCCCTCGATGTTCGGCGGACGCGTCTCGAGCCGCACCACATGCCGCTGGTGCAGGGAGAGTTCGGCGGCGTCCTCGATCGTGATGATGCGCTCGCGGTCGGAAATGAACTGCGAGAGCACGTTGAGCATCGTGGTCTTGCCGGCGCCGGTGCCGCCGGAAATCAGGATGTTCAACCGTGCCTGCACGCATCCCTTCAGCAGATCGAGCATCGGCTGCGTCAGCGTGCGGTTGCGCACCAGATCTTCGGCGCGCAGCCGTTCGCGCCCGAACCGCCGAATCGACAGGCAGGGGCCGTCAATGGCCAGCGGCGGAATGATCACGTTGACGCGCGAACCGTCTGGCAGCCGGGCATCCACCATGGGCGAGGATTCATCCACCCGCCGGCCCACCGCCGAAACGATCCGGTCAATCACCGTCATCAGGTGCTGGTCGTCCCGGAACTGAATCGGCGTCGCCTCGAGAACGCCGTTCCGCTCGATGTAGACCTGCTTGTGCGTGTTGACGAGAATGTCGGAAATGGTCGGATCGCTCAGCAGAGGCTCGAGCGGACCCAGCCCGAAGACCTCGTTCAGCACCTCCTGCGAAAGGCGCTCGCGCTCCTGCAGGGTCATGGGCGTGGACTCGCTCATGACCAGGCTTTCCAGGATCTGGGCGACCTCCCGGCGTACGGCCTCGCGGTCGGCTTCGGTCAGTCGCTCCATATCCAGCTTCTGAATCAGCTTGCGATGAATGGCCGCCTTGACGGCGTTGTAATCCATGCGGGTCGTCGGCATCGCTCGTCACCTCTTGGGAAACAGAAACAGATTCAAACCGCCCGTTTTCGGACGCGCCGGCTCAGCCTGCTCGGCGCCGGTGAGCTGCGCGGCCAGCTGGGCGTATTTCGAAACCAGCGGATTGTTGTGATTGCCGCTGAGCGGCAAACCCATGTTGATGGCCTCGCTGACCTGTCGGAAATCGTTCGGGATGACCGAATAGATCGGATGTTTGATATTTTTCTCGACGGTCTTCAGGGCTTCGTCATCGCTCCGGCGCCAGCGGTTGACGACGATCCGGACCTGATCGGCACTCAGCCCCAGACCGAGCAGGGCCAGCAGGTGCCGCTCGAGCGCCCACAGCGCCGGAACATTCGTCTCCGCCACCAGAACGACGCTGCCGGCGCTGCGGTAGATCGAGGCCCATTCGGTGGAAAACTGTGCGCCGCAGTCGGCCACCACCACCTCGAAGCCGCTCCGCGCCACGTTGAGCACCCGCTCGATGGCATTCACCGGCAGCCGCTCCCACTCCTCGGGCTGGCTGACGCCTCCCAGCAGAAGCAGTCCGCTGCGATGCTCGAGCAGCAGGCCGGCAAAGAAATGGCTGTCGAGCCGGTGCAGGTTTTCGACCGCGTCGCGCACGGTAAAGCGTGGCGTGAGGTTCAGCATCAGGTGCGCCTGGCCCAGAGGCCGCGCCAGATCCACCAGCAGCGTACGGCGGCGCACCTTCTCCGCCACCTGCACGGCCAGGTTCACGGCAATCGTCGTCGTACCGACGCCACCCTTGGCGCCCATCACCAGAATCAGCCGCTGGCTGGTCTGCCGGCCCGGCGTCGCCAGCTCGCTCACAAATCGCTCCAGGATGGCCCGCAGGGCACCCGGGTCTACCGGCTTGGAGAGGAATTCCTGCACGCCGCTGCGCATCGCCTCGAGCAGCAGTTGCGGCTCCGGCTCGGCTTCCGCCGAGCAGGCCACGATGCGCACGGCCGGATGCAGCCCGCGGATGTAGCGCGCCAGGTTGAAAAACGGATCGGGATCCCGCCCCAGATCGAGCAGCACAACGTCGGTCAGCGCCTCGCTGGCTTCGGGCAGCTTGTCGGCCGCTACCACCCACTCGCGCACCTCCTCCACCAGTCCCGTCTGCTCGAGCTGTGCGCGCAGGCCGTGACTGCTCTGATTCGGTGCGGTGGCAATCAGAATACGCAACATGACTTCATCCCTCCGGCGGGCCCTGCGGCCCCGCCGGGGCGCTCATCGGTCTCCCTTCCCCGAAGGCTTCGCCGGTGCAGCCGGCTTGGCCGGCTCGAGGAACGGCACAGGGAACTGCGGGCCGGTCGGTGCCTGCCCGGGCGCATACGGCTTGACGATGTGCGGCGTCACCAGCACCAGCAGCTCCGTCTTCGATTTCTGCGTGGACCGGCTCCGGAACAGCCGTCCCAGCACCGGCACATCGCCGATCCAGGGAATCTTCGACAGAATCTGCTGCACGCGATTGTCAATCAGCCCGGCAATGGCAAAGGTCTGCCCGTCGCGCAGCAGCATCTCGCTCTGCACCCGGCGCGTCGAAAGCGCCGGAATCAGAAATCCCTGGAGCTGCAGCGCGTTGGAGAAATCGAGCGAGCTGACTTCGGGCTGCACCTTCAGGTCAATCTCGTTGTCCGCGGTGAGCACCGGCGTGAAGTTCAGTCGCACGCCGAACTCCTTGAACTGCACCGTGACCGTCGGCACCGTGCCGGCCGCACCCCCCTGCACCACGGGAAAAGGAAATTCGCCCCCGGCCAGGAAGCTGGCCTCCTTGCCGGTTTCGGTTAGAAGGTTTGGCTCGGCCAGAATCTGCAGCAGGTTGCGCTGCTCGAGCGCCTTGATCGTCGCCCCCAGGTTCACATCGGGCCGGAAAATGAACAGATTGAGAAGGTCACTGAAACGGAAGCTGGCGCTGGTCTGGCTGACGTTGCCGTTGGGGTTGGTCGAAAACGTATCAAGCGCCAGCGGTCCGAACTGCTGTGTCTGCGTGCTGGCCAGCGTCCGCGTGGTCGTGCCCGGCAGGCTGAACAGGTTGAATCCCCACTGATTCAGCGCCGTCTGATCCACTTCGGCGAACTTCACCTCGAGCAGAATCTGCCCGCGCGTAGGTGGCGTGGGTACCTGCACCAGGCTGATGACCTTCGGCACTTCGGCTGAAACCAGCTTGTAGATCCGGTCGGCCACTTCATCGGAAGACGCCTGCCCGGTCAGCATCACGACGTCCTTGGAGGCTTCGATCCGCACAGGCTCCGACGGGAACACGTCGTGAATCTTCTGGCTGAGGGCCATCACGTCCACGTCCACGTAGAGGTCGAAGGTCTGGCTTTCGCCGTTTTCTCCCCACAGAATCAGCGAGACGGCACCGGGCGCCTTGCCGTTCACCAGCACCTGATAGGGGCTGATGACGACTGCCTCGGCCACGCTGGGATTGGCCACCGAGAGTCGCTTGATGCGCACCGGCGAGGTGATGACCAGCGAGCGGTTCACCAGCAGGTGCAGGACCTGCGGCCCGCCGGCTTCCTGTGGAGCGGCCGGCTGCTGCGCTCCGGCCACCCAGCCTGTCAGCAGCACCAGCAGCGCTGCCCAACCTACTCTGCGTCCCCACATCTGTCGCGTCTTCATCGGCCCTCACTGGTTGGGAAAGGTTTTGACTTCGCGCTTGTCCCCGTTGATGATCTCCACCGTAAACGGCGGCGGCTCATGAGGCGCCGCTCGCAGTGCGCGCCGGCCCGCGGATCGTTCCGTTTTCTGAGCCGCTGGCACCAGCCCACTCGCACTGAACAGTTCGGCCTCGAGCACCGGCGGCGGGTTGACCTTTTTGGTGTCGATCGTGTTGCGCAGGGCGAGCTGGATGCGGCCCTGCGTGGCGGCCATGGTGAGTTTGTCGGCGTCGGCCGGAGTCACCAGCAACGTGACCACCGGTACGGTATGCGGCTTGCCTTCGGCATCCTGCTGAATCTGCTGGCCGGCGGCCAGCACCTTGATGTTTTCCAGCACCGTCTTGGTCACCGTGGCGCCGCCGCCTCCGCCGGGCGAGCCCGTGGCCAGCACATCCACCATCGTGCCGGGCTGCACGAATCCGGCCACTCCGATTACTTCATTGACGGCCACCGAGACTGCGCGCATGCCTTCCGGAATCACCGCCGGCAGCCCCGCCCCGGCTTCCCGCGGCGCCAGCTTGGATTCGAGCACCGGCTCGTTGGTATACAGCGGCGTGATCAGCGCCCGCCCGAGCACTTCTTCGACCCGTGTGAACATACCGGGCGGCTGATGGTCACCCGGCCAGGGAATCAGCTTCACACTGCGCGCATCGAGTCGTGCGCCGAGCGGTAGCGCCTGCGCCGCGACCACGATCTGCAGCGGTGCCACCTGACGGACCACCGGCTGCCGCCGCAGCTGCCGGTACACCAGACTGCTGGCCACCAGGGCCAGCACCACCGCAATCGCCAGCCCTACGAGCAATCGCCTGCGGTTCATGCCGTCTTTCCTCCCCGCGGCCTAGCGCACCAGCCAGGCCATCGAAACCGAAATCGCCGTCGCGGCGGCCACCGCCACCCCGAACGGCAACCGGATCAATCCCGGATTGTCAATCGTGAGCTGGGGATGCGGGCGCAGCCCGAAAACGACAAAGCCACGCACCAGCTCCCATAAATTCACAATCGTCTGCTTCACCCTGCGCCGGCGGATGATTTCTACCAGTGCCCACGCCCCGGCCACGAAAATCGAAACCAGAATGACTCGCACGACCATCGCCGGCCCGAGCCACGCTCCCAGCGCACCCATCAGCTTCCAGTCCCCCGCACCCAGTCCTCGCAGAAGCACCACGGGAAGCAAGATGGCCAGCCCCAGCCCCGCTCCCGCCAGTGCAAGAAACAGTCCACGGCCGCCACCTATGGCCAGGTTGGCGACCAGCCCCAGTCCCAGTCCCGAAACCGTCAGCCAGTTGCGAATGCGGCGCGTCTTCCAGTCCTGCCAGCACGCAAAACTCGCCAGGACGCAGGCACCGCCGCCCAGCACAGACAACCTGACGATTTCGTTCATTCCTCCACAGCCCCTGCCATCAACCGCCTGGCTCCCACACATAGCCGTGACCCGCGAGGCGTTTTCTGCTGCCCCTCGAGCCACGGCTACACGTGGGTGTTTAACGTCGCCCAGCGACCTACGCCAGAGCCCGTTCAGCTGTTCGAGGTCAAGTTGGTGGCCGCCGTGCTGAATACACTGTTGATCGCGGTTGCCAGCTTCGACATGCCGACGATCGCACCTAGCGCGACCAGCACGATCAACAACGCATACTCGGTCAGGTCCTGCGCTTGCTCTTCCTTCCACAAACGACGCAACATCTCTTTCATGAATCTTCCCTCCTTCGAGAGCGGTTAAGGTTGCGCGCACTCTGCATGCGCTTGCGCCCGCAGTGTGTGCACCCGAGCTGCCAAACGGGCCCCACTGAATACCCCGTTTGCCGGCGCTCTAATGAGGCCTTCTTTCTGGCTTCTCCCACAGAGTCGCAGAACCGCTTCTGGTGTATTGCAAGCGGCGGGCCTTCTTGCAGATAGCCGGCCTGCGGTTTGAGTGTAGAACCAGGTCCTGTTAGTCCTAGAACCGTAACTACTTAGCGGAAACGTACGCATCGAGCTGGCCACCGCCGAACCAGATTCATCCAGGCTTCGCCCTTTGAACGCCTTCCGGCGTCAGCTTTTGGTGACAGGCACCCGGGCAAGGGGCAAAGGTTGCTAACGCCCCGGCGGCGTAGCCTTCGGCTCGGGATATTCGCCGGTGAACACAAACACCGAAGCCAGAGGGTCGCTGTATCGGAGCTTCCATCCGGGCACAGCGGAAAGGTAGGTGGCCAGTGCGGAGTCGGTGCGAATGAACGCCGAACGCACTCTGTATTTCGCCAGCAGCAGCGGTGTATCCGCATGCAGTTCCATCAGGCTTACGTAATCCTGCAACACACCCGCGTATTCGTAGAAATCGGCGCGACCATCAATGAACACCTTCACACCGCCCCGGAACTTGCCGATCAGATAGCCTCCCCAGCCATACTCGTTGAGCATCGGCTCAGGCGCACAGCCCTGCCGAATACAGGCCAGCGCCTGTACAGGATAGGAATGAGCCAGGTCGCGCTCGATTTGCGCCTGAGTCGGCCAGGTCACGATCAACCCTACGGCGAAAATTCCGAGCAGCGCAACGTTCAGCACAGGCCGATCTTTTTCCGGCTGATAGGGAGGCAGCCAGCGCGCCAGCACCGTGGCGAACCGCATAGCCACGATGAATCCAAAGACAAAAATGAAACGGATGTGCTGGCCTGCAGCGAACGCCGCGGCCGTAAAAAAAAGAAGATCAAACAACCGATAGCGCGGCCTCCAGAGCAACTGCGCGATAAAGAGCCCGAGCAAACAGACGAGAAAAACACGGCCCCACCAGCCGGCGAAATCGATCGCCATCCATTCCTGGATATTCGCCAGATTGACTTTCTGCAGCAGCGCCATCTCAAACGGATAGGCGGCCAGCCGGGTGCCGTAGGGTGTCAGCGGAAGTACGGCCACGGCGCCCAGTGCTGCCAGCAGCAGCGCACGGCTTTCTGCCGGAGTCCATCGCCGCGTCTCCAGATCCCCGTAGCGAAATCCGAAAAGCCCGGTGAACCAAAACGCCCCCAGCAGGGCCAGCCCCAGAATGAAGGAACCGTGCGTATTGACCCAGAACAGGTAAAGAGGCGGCAGAACCCAGAGCGCGCGGCGCTGACCGCGGGCAAAGAGCTCGAGGCAGATCAGCTCCACGAGCAAAAAGCAGTAGCCGAGCATCTGCGGGCGTCCCGAAAAGACGCCGCTCAGCAGCGGCAACAGCACGGCAGCAGCAGCAGCGGCGGCCTTACAGTTGCGCACCACCAGATTCAGGTACACGTAGAGCAACACCAGCATCGTTGCGGCCCAGAGGCCGTTCAGCACCAGCAAGCCCCGCTCTCCCCAGCGGTAGGCCAGGCCCATCCACAGTTCGCCGAACCACTCGTAGGCTATCCACGGCGCCCCGGAAGCCGTAAAGGAAAACACGTCGTGCCTGGGCCAGTGGCCGGTGCGGAGAATTTCCTGGCCGATCACCGCGTGCCACCAGACGTCAGGGTCGAAGGCCGGCTTGCGGGCTGTCACGAACGCCGCGGCCGCCAGCAGGCCTGCGAGAAATACCGGAAACGGCACCAGCCGCAAGAGCAAGCTTCTCAGGCCACCTGACCGCGCAGTTTTCCGCGCCGCCTTGACTTCCACCGCCGTTCCTTCGCTCATAGCTGCGGCGACTCCTTTTGGGCACACTTGCACCTGCGGAGGAGACGACGGAGCAATTGAGATGCCGTTCGGCGCTTTGAGAGAAGAAATCAAGCAGAATGAGGCGGTAGTTTGCCCCTCGCGGGCGGCCGCTTTTCGCCTTCTATCCGTCTGAAAACGAACCCGGAAGAGCTCAGTTACCGCTGTGGATCAAACGCACCGGGATCGTATACACACCACCCGAGATGCTCGATCCAGCCGACGAGCCACTGCCTCCACCGCCCGGGTTGCCGCCCGTGTTCCCGCAGAGAATGACGTTGATGAGCCGCACACAGACCGAGTTCTGCTGCGTGGGCTGTCCGCCGCAGCTCGCCGTCCCTTCCCACTCCACGAAAAGCTGGGCGAAGCCCTGCACGTTCACGTTCGTTGTTCCGCAGCTACCCCCGCTCATGCCCGGACACAGTGCGGAGCCGTCGTAGATGGGAACGGTCACGAACGAGCGACTCTCGGAAATTGAAATGGAACTCTGACCGGCATAGGGGCTCGCCGTGCCGGGCTTGACAGTGAAAAACGGGTAGGTCGAGCTGAAACTGATCTGATCCTGCAAATCGGATTTGGGGTCCGCGGCGTTGTTCTTGGAGCTGCCGGTCAACAAACAATCTACGGCAGAGCCGGTGGGTCCCACCATATCGCCCGTAATCGGTGTGACGGTCTGGCTTCCGCAGACCACCGGCGAGGTCGTGCAGCATTCAATGTTCATCGCATACAGCGAAGCACTGGGAATGCCCCCACCGGCGTTGTTGTTCTTCGCGCAATCGGGGCAAATCGCAGGGGTGGCTCCCGGAGGAAGGAAGACCGGCGCGAATTTTCCCGGCGCGAGCGCCTGGCTGGGGTCACCCGGCTTCACCGCGAACTCCTGCCCGACAACTCCACCGGGAGCGAGTCCAGGGTAAACCAGGGCATTCGAGCCCGGGATCGTATAGTAGGCATAAATCTTGCCGTTCGGCGTCGTACCACAGTTGGGATTTCCCCGCGGATCGCCGGGGCTGACGGCGTGATTGGGGTCGGGGTCGCAGTTGGGCATCATCCAGGGCTTCAGGCAGGTGGCGCCGATCCCGGGCCCGCCGGCCGTCCCCAGATACGCCTCGGCCGTAGCGCTGGCCGAGACATTGACCTGCTGCACCCCAAAGATCCGCATGAAAAACGTTGGAACGGCATTACCCCGTGCAATGGTACGCTGCACGACGACCGTGATCCGGGGATCCTGAGGATTGCTGAAATCGAAGCAGCCATCGGCACCCGCTGCCGGAGGGCAGCCGTCGGCAAAACCGGCTGCATTGATGCCCGGATTCAGACCACCCACCAGGTTCTGATTGCCAACGCTGGCCGCCTGTTGCGCCGCCAATAGCTCGGCGGTCCCCTGTGAAACCAGGCCACTTGGATAGCCCGAATCGACGATGGCCCGGGCGCCGGCCAGTGCCGCTGCATCGGCAGCCCGCTGCGCCTCGCTGCGCACTACATACAGTGCTGCCAGATCAATCGCCAGCCCTGCTGCCCCCATGAGCAGGGCCAGGCCGAATCCGATGATGACGAGCGTCGAACCCCGTTGCCGGTAGACTTGAACAAGGCCTTTGCTTTTCTCCATGCTCCTTCCCCACAGTGCGGATGGAAGTGAAGACCTGAACCAGCCGCTTGCAGGGGAGGATAACTCTGGAGGCCGGGAGGCCGCGAGTCACCCCGACGTGACTGTTTTCTATGGATTAGTAACGTCAGGGGTACGTCATCTTTTAGTTAACTACGTCGCTGTCCGGGCGCGCGGGATCTCACGCTCAGTTGTGAACCAGCCGGACCGGAATGGGCGCGTAGCTGGTACCGGTGATCGAGGAGGATCCACCGCCGCTACCCCCGCCGCTGCCCGAGTTGCTCCCTCCGCTCGAGCACGCCGTGACGTTGAGAATGTAAGCCTGCACGGTGTGCTGGGGTGGGAACTCGCCGCGGATGAAGATCTGCAAGAACCCTACAACCGTCACGCTGACCGAAGACGGGCACGAGCTTCCGGGACACAGGGGCGTGCCATCGTAGATGGGAATGGTCGCCACCGAATCGCTGCGCTCGGTGCTGATCGCTGTGCCTGCAGCTACACCGTAGGGGTTGTTCGAGCCGGCAAAAATCTGAAACGGAGGCTGCAGGCTGTTGTCCAGGCTGATGGTATCCTGGCCGGAATTGTTCGATCCCTCGTGGATCAGGCAGTCCACACCCTGAGCCGTCGGGCCAACCATGTCTCCGCTGATGGGCTGCACGGTCTGCTGGCCGCAGGTGATGGTTTCGGTCGAACAGCATTCGATGTTGGCCCGGTAGAGGGCGCCGCTGTCGTTGCCACCGTTCGATGCATCGCTCTGCGCACAGGCAGGGCAGGCGGCGTTGGTGGAAGGGGGCAAATAAATGGGCCAGAACTTGCTGGGTGCCGGGCTGCTGTTGGGCGACCCCATCTTGACATTGAGCAGCAGCCCCACCACCCCCTGCGGCGTGAGCCCCGGACGGACGATCGCGCCGTTGTTCACGATCACGGACTCATAGCCCACCAGATTGCCGCCGTTGTCGTAATAGGGGCAGTTGAGATTTGCCAGAGGGTCAGTTGCACTGACGATGTGCGAAGGATCGCAGTTGGGCATCAGCCAGGGCTTCACACACCGAGCCGTGGTGGTGGGCCCGCTGCCCCCCGGGTTGTAGGCTTCGGCGGTCGCCGTGGCCGAGATCGGTACCGCCTGCACTCCAAAGATTTTCATGAAGAATGTGGGAACCGTGCGCCGGACGACGACCGTGATCCGCGGATCGCCCGGCTGCGAGAAATCAAAGCAGCCCGAATCGGTGGCTCCCGGCGGGCAGGTGCTGCTGAAGGCCGCGGGATTGATGTTCGGGCTCTGGCCGGCCACCAGATTCATGTTGCCGGCCTGGGCGGCCTTCTGGGCTGCCAGTGGCTGCACGGCCGAAAACGACATCAGGCCCGACAGCACGGAAGCATCCACGAATTCGGTTGCGCCCGCCAGAGCGGCGGCATCGGCGGCACGCTGGGCCTCGCTGCGGACCACGTACAGCGTGGCCAGATCGATCGCCAGCCCGGCAATCCCCAGCAGGAGGGCCAGGCCTCCGGCAATCAAAAACAAACTGATGCCTGCTTCCCTGCGCCCCTGCCCGGTTGCCGGCTGCCTGCTCATGCTCCCCTCCTTTTGCCTCTGTGCGCTAGGACGCCCCGTAGATCATGAAGGCATCGGTCGTGATGGGAATGGGATTGCCGAACTGCGCGCTCGGTGCAATCAACCGGATGACGTGATCGAATCCCAGCGTCCACCGGTAGGGATACTTCAGCGTGACCCGGGTGCCGAAAACCGCTGGCGACGTGCCCGGCACCGGAACGTTGCGTTCGATCTTCAGGCCGTAGTCGCCGCTCGAGTAGTAAGTCGCCGTGAAGGTGCTGGCGGTCCAGTTCCCACCGCTGCAGTTCGCAATGAACGAAGTATCCACGGCCGCCTGCTGCAGGTACTGGACCACGACCTGGCAGATCAGTGTATTGCCCAGCGGATTGCTGCTGCCGCTGCCCAGCTCGAGACTCGGGCGGCTGGCCGCCAGACGTGCTCCTTCGCGCGCCGCATTGTTGAGGATTTGCTTGATATTCCAGGCCCGGCCGAAGTCCACCACACCGACGGCCAGCACCAGCAACAGCGGCAACACCAGGGCAAATTCCAGAAGCTGCGCCCCCCTCTGGTTCGGTTCCAGCCGTCCTCGAAACTTCGCTGCCATCATCTGGCGTCTCCTACGGGCAGGATCCCGTGGTTGGCTGGTTTTCCAGCCGCATCTGCACGCGCGTGGTCAGCGTCACGGTGCCCACGCTCAGCGGAACAAAGGGAATCTGCAGCGCGTACGGATAGCTGAACGAGATGCGCACGCCGCATACCTGCTGCAGTGTGTCCAGCCACGCGTAGGTTTGCGAGTAATTCTGGACCTTTGTCGGGTCGAGCGAGGCCGCCTTCAGCGCAGGAAACACGATGTTGTTCTGTACATAATCGGGCGTGTAGTAGCTCGAGCCGCAGGTGGCACACGAAGTCGTCACCATCTGGCGCGCGCCCTCACGGGCGGCCCGGGTCATCGTCTGATAGACGTCCCAGGCGCGGCCGAACACATAAATTCCCAGCATCAGCGCCAGCAGCAACGGCAGCACCAGGGCCGCTTCGAACAGATCAGCGCCCAGCTCCAGTCTGCGTCCGGCAGGCCGGCGGGCAGACTTGCGCACGAACACTTTCACTGGCGCACCTCACGCAAACTCTCATCCACCAGACGCCGGAACGGCGCCAGCACTTCGAAGGGCGTCCGTAACGGCTCCAGTGGATCGCCCAGCATCTGTATTTTCTGCGGCTGCAGATGTCCGAGCAGCAGGCCGGCCTGCTGCAGATGCGGGATGCGTTCGGGAACCAGACCCATCAGGCGGGCTGCCGTGGCATCAACGGCCACGGGATCGTCCCCGAAGATGAGCACGCCGGCACGTTTCGGCCGTCCCTGGATGGGCCCGTTACCCTCCATGCCCACGATGCCATCCACGATGGCGAAATCCGGCCGCACGGTGCTGTTGATGTCCAGAATCGAGCGTTCGATGCCTGCCCAGTGCAGCACATTCTTCGGCCAGCCGTAGCAGCTTCCCGGAACCACGCCGAACATGTTCTTCATCGAAAGCGTCACCCCGGCCCAGTGGTGGGTTTTCAGCTTGGGCATCGACACGATGAAGTCGGCGGCGAGCACCGTCACCGGCAGAAACAGCTCCTTCAGGCGCGAGGCCCGCGTTTGCAGCCGCACCGGACGCACTTCGTCTTCGTTCAGATCCACAAACAGCTTCCCCGGTGCACCCACATGGTCCCGGAACCGGATGGCCTCCAGGATGCCCGGCGTATCGCGTTCGTGGCCGGGTCCTTCGCCAACCAGCACCCGCGCCGCCCCCAGGCGAAGAAAAGCTTCACGCGCGGCTGCAACCACCGCCGGATGCGTGTTGATGACGGACAGCGGGTCGGCCTGTACCAGATTGGGCTTCAGCAGCACCGTGCGTCCCTGCAGAGGTAGCCGGAACTCCGCCAGGGTCTCGTAGACCAGGTCGGCCAGCCGGCCGTCGTAGTCCTCAGCGCGTCGCAGCGCCACTCGCGACGGAGGGCGCTGCGAAGGAGGCAGCAGTTTCGGGGCAGAAACCATGGTTCCTTACCCAACCGCCTCGGAACGACCACGCGCAAAGCTCGCTCCGGCCAGTGCCAGCACCACCTGTGCCGCCGCCACCACGCTGTGCAGCCAGCCTTCGCCGGCACATCGGTCGGCAATCCGTTGCTCGAAGGCCACCGTGGGACGTCCCCAGGCACGCAGCGCCAGACACGACAGGGCCAGCGAGCTGATCCCGCCGAACTCGAGGCCGTGGGTCTCGAGCCAGGCCAGGCTGCGCTCGACAGAGGCACTGTCCGGCGCGCCAGCCAGAGCCAGCAGTGCCCACGCCGTCGGTCCCGCCTGTGGGATTCCTTCGACGCCATAAACGCGCGGGTTGCCCGAGTTCCATCCTCCCGAGGGGCACATCCGGTCCCGCAGCATCGCCCGGGCCAGCGTCACTCGTCGCTCCGTACCCGCCGGGCGCAACTCTGCCGACAGGCCTGTGAGGAACAGCATGCTGACCGAGGTAGGTTCGACCCAGCTCGCCGTGCCCGGCGTCCAGCTCCACCCGCTCAGACGTGGATTTTGCGGATTGATCCGACGGCCCAGCAGCCACCACAGAGGGTTCCAGAGCAGCCTGCGATCCGCCGGCCAGCTCGCCACCAGCCAGGCGGCCGCGCGGGCGATCGCGGTTGAACTGCCCGCTGATGCGAGCAGAGCCAGGCCGGCCAGTGCCGTCACCCAGGTTCCCGGCGGCGTGCCCGACCAGGGACTCCAGGACCCGTCTGCATTCTGGACCTGCTCGAGCCAGGCCCGTGCGCGCTGGCAGGCCGGGCCAGCCGATTGATTAGAACCGTTTCCTTGCAGCGCCAGCAGAGCCCAGGCGGTCGGCTCGGCTGCACTGGACTGGCCGGGGCGGTAGCCCCAGCCCCCGTCGGCCCCCTGCGCCTGCAAAAGAAACTGCCGGGCAGCCTGCAGGTGCGCTCCGCCCATCTCAACGCCCGTTCCTGTTGCGGTTCGAGATGCGGCCATCGGATTCATCGCTGCAACCGCTCTGTTCGACCTCCGCTCCTAGATCACGCGCGGCGGCACCGGCGGAAGCTGCTCGGGGGAAGGTACGGCACCGGTTTCCTCCTCCTCGCGGATGCCGAGCTGGTTGATCAGCCGGTGGAGGTAGGTGCGGGCCACGCCCAGCATGCGCGCTGCCTCAGCCTTCCGCCAGCCACACTCCCGCAGCGTGCGCAGCACCAGCCGCCGCTTGAACTCCCGCACTTCTTCTTCATAGGACCGGGCCACCGTCTCGACGCGAGCGGTGGTGCGTGCCGAACGCGTCAGATGCACGACGTCAATCGTCGTGCCCTGCGCCAGTGCCACGGCCCGCTCGATCGTGTTCGAAAGCTCGCGTACATTGCCCGGCCAGTCGTACTCCTCGAGCGCGTGCAGCGCCCAGGGCGAAAACCTCCGGACGTCCTTGTTGAACTGCCGGGCGAATTTTTCGAGAAAATGCTGCGCCAGAAACTGAATGTCATCACGACGCTCGCGCAGCGGCGGCAGATGAATTTCCACCACATTCAGACGGTAGAAGAGATCTTCGCGAAACTTCCCCTGCCGGACCAGTTCGGGCAGATTCTGATTGGTGGCGCTGAGCACGCGCACATTCACGCTGATCGGCGTACTGCTGCCCAGCCGCTCGAAGGTGCGTTCCTGCAGCACGCGCAGCAGCTTGGGCTGCAGCCCCAGGCCCAGATCACCGATTTCGTCGAGGAAGAGCGTGCCGCCGTCGGCCACCTCGATCCGGCCGCGCCGGGCGGTCAGGGCACCGGTGAAGGCGCCGCGCTCGTGGCCGAACAGCTCGTCTTCGATCAGCGTCTCCGGCAGATTGACACAGGAAAACGCCACGAACGGGCCGTGCTGCCGCGGGCTCATCTGATGAATGGCGCGCGCCAGCAGTTCCTTGCCCGTGCCCGTCTCGCCGGTGATGAGGACGTTGATATCGTAGCCGGCGACTTTTTCGGCCAGCGCAAAGACTTCCTGCATCGGCTCGGAAGCGCCGATCAGATCGCACAGCCGCCGCGGATGCAGCCGGTCCATGCGCAGACGTTCGAGCTCGCGTTCGGTCTGGTGATAGCGCCAGGCCCGCCGCAGCACCAGCCGCAGCTCGAGAATGTCCGGGGGCACGGCAATCGTATCGAACACGCCCCGCTCGATGGCTTTCAGCACCAGCCGCCGGTCATCGCGCGCCAGCAGGGCCACGACGGGAGCCGGTGTCTGGAGCCGGGTGATCCGTTGCACCAGCGCCAGGCCCGCTTCGGCCTCGCACTCCGTATTGGCAGCGCTCAGGTCTACCAGGACTACATCCCACCACGCCTGCACCTGCTCCAGATCGGCAGGCAACTGCAGCAGCTCCGACTGGCGGAACTCGAATCCTGACCCGAGCTCACGCGCCATCGCGCGCCCCAGATTGACGTTGGGACTGAAAAAGAAAATGTGCATCTGATAATCGCTCACCTCTGCGCCTCCTCACGCGGACAACCGCCACGCCGGGCCCCGAAGGGTCTGCGTGCCGCAACACGGCCAGCCAGCGCCAGTCGGCACAGGAGCACTGTCATGTTCGAGGGCACGTTGATTGCCAATCTGTGCAAGGAAACCAGCCGCTGTGCCCGCACACTAGCAGAAAGGAGGGTTGCTGACAAGGGGCGTAACCCGGAGGGTGTTAACAGCTTGAAAACATCCCTCGGCCCCCGTTGCCTGTCGGGAAGAAAACTTCCCTCCGGCATGCCTTCGACGGGAAGAAAACTTCCCGTTCAGGGTGTGTAGGGAATGCCGACCAGGATTTCGACTGCAACAGGCCTGGCATCTACCGTGGCCGGACGGAAGCGCCACTGCCGGAACGCCTCGACTGCGGCCTGGTCGGCCAGCGGGAGCACGCCCTGAAACACTTTCACCTGCTGCACACGCCCTTCGGCGTCTATCTGACCGTGAAGGACAATCAGGGCGTCTTTTTTGTACGCAGGTACTGGCGGGCGATGAAAATCGAAGCGAACCAGGACTTCGGGAGGTGTGATGCCGGCCGGCAGCGTCAACTGCGCGCGGTAGGGCGTGTTGTTCTCTGACCGGTTTTCCAGCGCGCAGTATTGCAGTACCCAGGGCCTGCCCGGCATCGGCAGATACACGGTGTAGATCTTCGACCCGTGCAAAACCCCGAAGACGCCGAGACCACCTCCGCCGATCGGCCCGGCCGTAACGATCAGGCTCATCGGCGGCTGGCGCACCGGACCGGTGACCGGAAAAATCATCTGCCCGACCAGCCAGGGTGGCAGAATGCCTTCGGCGCCTTCACCATTTGCATTTCCGGGAGGACCGAAGGCAGCCAGCGCAGCCGCTCCACGGTCAGCATTGCCCACGTCGCCGCCGAGTCCAAAACCGGCTCCCCCTGTGCCCGCGCTCGACGCGGCTGCACCCGAGGCCGCGCCGCTGTCTCCGGAGCCCACGCGGCCGCCTCCCCGGCCTCCCGGCAAGCCCACGCCCGCGCCGTGCAGGGCGAGCGCCGGCTGACCGAAGCGATTCCCGAAGGGCAGATTCATGTACGACCCGGGCAGCGCTGGATTTTCTCCGAGGACCAGCAGACCGGCTCCCTCGGTCACCTGGCCGCCGCTCACTGCCGCCCCGGCCGATCCCGCCGCCCGAGCCTGGCCCGAAGGCAGAGGCAGGGCAATTTCCGGTGCGGCAAGGTGCAGCGGGCCGGTGGCCGCCATCTGCACGGCAAAGGCTGCATCAGGAATGACCGGCTCGGTGACCGCCACGGCTGGATTTTCCGTCGAGGCGGCACGGGCGGTGACCATGGCCGAACCGAGCGGTGCGCGCAGGCTCGACGGCCGGGCCGCGCCGGCCAGCAGGACATTCGGCAGGGGCAGGTCACGCGCGATGCGCACATCAGGCGGGACGGTGGCCTGCACGATCAACTGATGCGAACGTTCTGCCCGCGGAACCTTCAACACCAGCGACAGCCGCGGCGACTGCTGCGGAAGCGGCAGACCCGCGCCTCCGGCCGATGTCGGTCGCCGCTGCGGCGCGGGCTGCGATTTGTCGGCCCCACCGCGCCGCAACTGGCTCTGAAAGGGCAGCGCCGCGCGCCTCGCCGGCAGCGGATAGATCAGTTCGTAGGATTCTGCCACGCGCACTGCCGGCACCGCCGGAGTTCCCCATAGCTCGGAAAGTGCCGACCAGGGCGCCCGCACCAGGAAGATCACCAGCGCCACATGGAAAAACACCGACGTGAAAACGACCCGCACGCGCCCGGGGCGCTCCAGCAGATCGGCCTCTTCCTCCGCGCCCGGCACGGCCGGCTGCAGCAAGACTCTGGCTGCTTCGAACCAGCCGGAAAACCAGCGCCGTCGCTGAACCAGAAACGCGGGCGTGCGGTCCGTCATCGGCATGTCTGTGTCCAGGGCTTCCTGTGCTTCCCCAGGCCTCATGTCAACAAACGAGCCCACCGTGCACGTTCCGTACCTTCCGCCGTCGGGCGCCGCACGTTACTGTTCGGCTTCTCGAAGCTTCCGCCGGCGGCCCTCCGGGGTTACAATAAGCCCAGTGTCCGGGAAGCGACCCTCGAGCAATTTCCGTACCGCTCAGACCCGTTGAAGCAGGGGCGATGCCCGTGCCACCGAGGAGAAAACGATGACGACGAAAGCAACGATTTCCACGACCGGGCTGTTGCTGGCGGCAAGCCTGGGCATGCTGCCCGCTCTGCCCGCCCATGCCCAGGCCGCAGGCGAGTATGCCGGGGCCACATCGGGCATGGCTTCGGTCACCGTCTCTCGCCCCGGTGTGTTCAATCCCTCGGTGCCTGCCTCGCGGCCCCCGTCCACTTCTTCCGCTCACCTGTCCAAACCAGCCGGACCACCCCCGGAGGTGCTCAATCGGGAATGGTTCCGCCAGCAGGCAGGTAAGACGGGCATCGAGGCTCATCTGGCCTCTGAACCGGCCGGTGCCAGCCTCTGGGTGGACGGTCGGTTTGTCGGCCGAACCCCCGTCGAGCTGCTGCTGCCCGCCGGACGACATCAGGTCAGGCTGCTTGGGCCCCATCAGGAATACCTGGAGAGCACCCTGGAGCTGCGGGCTGGAGGTCCGACCCGGATGCTCTATCGCCTCCCCTCTGCCTACCCCGCCGTCGTTCAGGCGCTCGCGCCCCACGAGAAATAAGCCCCGCCGCCAGAGCTGCCTTCAAAACGACCGAATCGCGGACTGGCGTTCGCGCTCGGCCTCGTCGGGATTGACGAAGTAATTCCGGCATGCCCGCTCGATGGCGTTCCGGTCCAGTACCGGCGGGCGGTTTTCGTAGCGCGCCGTCCAGACAATCTGCCGCACAATGTCGGTCGGATAGCAGGGGCGCAGCGGCTGGCGGTAGCGGTGGCGCAGCAGATCGATCAAATAATCCACCAGCTCCCGGTCGTAAGCCAGACCGTAACGATCGCACAGCCGCCGGAAAATTTCGTGGAATTCCGCCTCGCCAGGGTAAGCCAGGTAGATCTTGTTCTGAATCCGTCGCATGAACGCCTCGTCGGCCAGCTCCATCGGATTCAGGTTGGTGGCGAAGACGACGAACAGGTCGAAGGGAATCTCGAACTTTTTGCCGCCGTGCAGCGTCAGGAAATCCACGCGGCGATCGAGCGGCACGATCCAGCGGTTCAGCAGCTCTTCGGGGCGAATCCGCTGGCGGCCGAAATCGTCAATGATGAGCACACCGTTGTTGGCTTTCATCTGCAGCGGCGCCGTATAGAACTTGCTGACGGGGTTGTACTGCAGGTCCAGCATTTCTGGCGTCAGCTCGCCCCCGACGAACACGCGCGGCCGACGGCACCGCACCCAGCGAGTATCGGCCTCGCCCCAGGGCGGTTGCTCGAGCGGCTGATGGGTGGCGCTGTCGAAAACCACGATGATCTGGCTGTCCACCTCGACCGCGTAGGGAACCCAGACGGAATCGGGGTAGATGTTGGGCAGCGTCTCGGCGATCGAGGTTTTCCCGCCGCCGGTGGGGCCATAGATGAAAATCGAGGTCCCGGAAACCACCGCGGTTCCCACCCGCTCGAGCACTTCGTCGGAAAGCACCATGTGCTGGAAGGCCCGGCGAATGTCTTCCGCGTGCACATCGGCACCCTGCACGGTCTGCTCGCGTACCCGGCGCACGTAGTCTGCCAGCGAAACCGGAGCCGGACCCACGTACTGGTTGAGCTCGAGCAGATCGAGTGCGCGCCGCTTGCCCTGCTGTGTGGTGGTGATGCGGTGGATGCTGCCCACCATCCCTTTGACTTCGCAGAGCTGTTCCCGGCGCATGGTCTGGAACAACTCTTCGACGATGCCCAGGCTCAGCTTCATTAATTCGGCCAGCTCGCGCAGGCTCAGCTCGCCGTTCATGAACAGCGTTTTCAGCGCGAGATCCTCGAGCACGCTCCGGCGCACGCCGGTCGCCTCGATGCTCTGCGGGGCAGGCAGACTGATGATCTCCGTTCCAATCATGGCTCATCCCTCGTTTCGGCACCCGAAGCTGTTCGCGCCCGGCAGGGCAGACACGCCTGCTCGCTCATCGGCGCGCTTTGGTCGCTCATGTGCTGGTCCCAGCCAGGCCCTTGCGCCCTGGGGTAGCTTGCGCGATGATACGCCAAAAGGGCGGGCATGGCCAGCCGGAAGCCGGGACCGGTCGCGAAAAGGTTACAGATGCTATCCCCCTGGCTGCATCTAACTAAAAGGAGGTAGCGGGAGGGCGCCATGAAGGGCGTGGGGCTTCGCAGGGCCAGGCACGGCTTCCGTTTGGACCAGTTCATTTTCCTTGGAGTTCTCGGATTCATCCTCGCTGCGCTGCCGGCGACCGGTAGCGCTCAGGTACGCGGGCACGGAGGCGGCGGTGGAGTGGGTGGCGCTCCCCAGGTGGCCGCACCGCGCATGCCCGAAATGCCTCGTGGTGGCCAGATGCCTTCGATGCGGCCCCCTGCCGCTCCCACCGCACCACCCGTTCCGCGCATGGCTCCGCCACCGCGGCCCGTAGCGCCGAGCGCTGGCGGACCGCCCGTGCGCCGTGGTCCTCTGCCGTATGCACGTCCGCCCATTCGCATGCAGGAACCCGTGCCCAGTTCGCCCATGGCCCCGCCGCGGACGCCCACGCCGGCTCAGTCGCGCGCGGTGACTCCACGTTCGCTCGGAAGCTCCCCTGAGGGTACCGCTTCGGGGTTGTTCATCCCTGCCTTCGGCGGTAGCACCTCCTCGCCCCAGCCGGCCGTGCAGGGCGGCCGTGGCGTGGACACGAGTTTGTTCCCGTTTTTCCGCCTGCGCAGGCATCCGGTGGTGCTGGTCGGACCTGAGGTGTTTTTCTTCTCACCGGCTTTCTTCTGCGATCCGTTCCTGTTCGGCTTCGGATTCGTGGGCGCGCCTTGCTTTGTGTCGCCCTTTGCCTGCAGCAGCTTTTTCTTCGATCCATTCCTCAGCGACTGGTTTTTCTTCAACTCGGTGAACGGCTTCTGGGGGATGGGTGGGCCGTGGCCGGGATGGTGGCCGGCGTGGGGAGGAACGCCCTGGATGTGGGGTAGCCCGTGGCCCGGTTTCTGGTGGGGCAATTCACTGGCACTGTCGCCGCTACAAACTTCTGTGATGATTTCCAACGGTTTCCTGCCGGGACTGAGCGTTCCGGCCGCCACCGATTCGGACAACGACCAAGTTCAGGTTTCGGACGACCAGTCGGTGGATTCTTCCGATTCCGGAGCTTCGACTTCGGACACGGCGTCGGCAGACCTCCTGGTCGAAACTCCCTCTACCACGGTTCGCGATGCCCGGCCCGGAGAACCCGTGACGCTGGTGTTCTCCGACGGCAACACCGCGCGTGCCGTCCGCTACTGGCTGGATGATTCCTGGATGCTTCACTACGAGTTGCTGAACGGAGAGAAACGGACGATTCCGCTCGACCAACTGGACCTGCTGGCAACGATGACCACCAACTTGCGGCAGGGAATTCGCTTCCTGCTCCCCGGGGTCCCGCAGCCGCACTGAGCCGGCGACTGCAGAGCGAGTTTTGTGCCCCATGAGCACAGCAGGCCAGACGGGTGTCCTGGTGGTCATTCCCGCCCGGTATGCCTCACGCCGCCTACCGGGCAAGCCTCTCATCGAGCTGGCAGGCAAACCGATGATTCAGCATGTGGTCGAACGGGCGCGGCGGGCGACCAGCGCACAGCGGGTCCTGGTGGCAACCGATGACGAACGCATCGCCCGCGCGGTGACCGACTTTGGCGGTGAAGCCGTGCTCACCCGTTCCGAGCATCGCTCCGGCACCGAACGCCTGGCCGAGGTGGCCGCGCGCATTCCGGCAGCCATCTACGTCAACGTGCAGAGCGATGAACCGCTGATCGAGCCCGGAGCCATTGACCTCGCCGCAGGCCTTCTGCTGGCCGAGCCGGGACTCGGTCTGGCCACGCTGGCCGCGCCTCTGCGCGACGCCCGGCAACTGCTGGAGCCCAGTGTGGTCAAAGTGGTGACGGATTTCGAGGGCAACGCCCTGTACTTCTCCCGCGCGCCGATTCCCTGGGTGCAGAACCCGGACCAGGCAGACCGTGCGCGCTATCTGCGCCACCTGGGCCTCTACGCCTACCGCCGCGAGACTCTGCTCGAGTACCCGACGCTGCCCCCGGGGGAGCTCGAACAGATCGAACAGCTCGAGCAGCTGCGATGGCTGGAGAACGGCTACCGGATGCGCGTCGCCCTCACGGTCTCCGAGGCCGTGGGTGTGGACACGCCGGAAGACGTCGAGCGCGTCCGGGCGCTGCTGGCCGCCGAGCCCGAGAAGGACGCAAGCAGCTTGTAGGGGAGAAGAGCTTCCCGTACAATCGCAGGCAGGGAACGGGTCGAACGGGTGCGGCAACCGATGGAGAGCGAGGCACGATTCATTTTTGTGACCGGCGGGGTGGTTTCCTCGCTGGGCAAAGGCGTCGCCGCAGCCTCCATCGGATGCCTGCTGGAAAGCCGGGGCCTGCGCGTGACGCTGCAGAAATGCGACCCCTACCTCAACGTCGATCCCGGCACCATGTCCCCCTATCAGCACGGCGAAGTCTTCGTCACCGATGACGGCGCCGAAACCGATCTCGACCTCGGCCACTACGAGCGCTTCACCTCAGCCACGCTGACCCGCGAAAACAACTGGACCAGCGGCCGGATCTACGAGTCTATCCTGGCCCGCGAGCGCCGTGGCGACTACCTGGGCAAAACCGTGCAGGTGATCCCTCACGTCACCGACGAGATCAAAGCCGCCTTCCGGCGCGTGGCCGACGGAGTGGACGTCGTCATCGTCGAGATCGGAGGCACGGTGGGCGATATCGAATCGCTCCCCTTCCTGGAAGCCATCCGTCAGATGCGCCTTGAGCTGGGGCCTGAACGCACGGTCTTCGTGCACGTGACGCTGGTGCCCTTCATCCCCTCGGCAGGCGAGCTCAAAACCAAACCCACCCAGCACAGCGTCAAAGAGCTGCTCAGCCTCGGCATCCAGCCCGACCTGCTGCTCTGCCGCAGCGACCGGCCGCTGCCGCGCGAACTCAAAGCCAAAATTGCCCTCTTCTGCAACGTGGCCGAACCCCGGGTGATCTCCGCCGTGGACGTGGACACCATCTACGCGGCTCCGTTGGCGCTGGCCCGCGAAGGCCTGGACGAACAGATCCTGCATCTGCTGCGGCTGGAGGCCCCGCCGGCCAATCTCACCCGCTGGCGCGAGCTGGTCGAACGCATCCGGCAGCCGGAGGACGAAGTCCGCATCGGCGTCGTGGGCAAATACGTCCAGCTCGAAGATGCCTACAAGAGCCTGCGCGAGGCCCTCACCCACGGCGGCCTGCCGCACCGGCTGCGAACCGTCATCGAGTGGATCGAAGCCGAGGAGCTCGATTCGCCCCAGACGGCCGCCCGCCGGCTCTCCCATCTGGACGGAATCCTCATCCCCGGAGGCTTCGGCCGCCGTGGTATCGCCGGGATGATCGAGGCGGCAAGGTTCGCACGCGAGCGTCAGGTGCCCTTTTTCGGCATCTGTCTGGGCATGCAGTGTGCGGTGATCGAATTTGCCCGCCACGTGGCCGGGCTGGCCGATGCCAACTCCACTGAATTCGACCCGCAAACGCCTCACCGCATTTTCTACAAGCTGCGGGAGCTCATCGGCATCGAAGAAATGGGCGGGACGATGCGGCTGGGGAGCTGGCCCTGCCGGCTCGAGCCGGACTCACTGGCCCACCGGGCCTACGGCTGCCTGGAAATTCACGAACGCCACCGCCACCGCTACGAATTCAATCGCGACTACGAGCCCGTGCTCACCGCCGCCGGCCTTCGCATCACCGGCCGGACGCCCGACGGCACCTACGTCGAAATCACCGAGCTTCCCAACCACCCCTGGTTTCTCGGCTGCCAGTTCCATCCCGAGTTCAAGTCCAAACCACTTGCCCCGCACCCGCTGTTCACCGCCTTCATCGGCGCTGCCTACGCGCATCGCCAGCGCACGGGCCGCACACTGCACCAAGGCGAGGAACAGCCGGTGCGTTCGCCGGCCGCCGCAAGCTGAATCACGAGGAGTCTAAAAAACGAAGCCCCGGAGAGAACCCCCGGGGCTTGCAGGTGTGCTGAGGACTATGCTTCGTGCAGGAACCCGTTTAGCTCAACGCCGTGCCAACAGCGCCCGGCTGTAGGCGATACGCTGATCCAGCGCAACGGCCGCAAAATAAGCGCAGGCCTGCCGCTCCCGCTCGATCCACTCTCCCAGCCGCGCCAGAAAACCCTGCGCCCTCCCGGGCAACAGCCTGCGCATCCAGCTCAGACTGGAAAAGTAGGCCCGCACGGCGCGCAGACCCATCTCGTCCTCACCCGAACCCGGGCAAAGCTCCACCAGTTGCAGCATCCGCCCGAACCAGTCGCCGGTGAGGGCAGCGGGGTCGAGACCCACCACCTCGCGCAGGTGCTCTGAAAGCACATGCCGGCGCGAAGCCGCCAGCACGGAACGCGTATAGAAGAAGAAAAATTGACCGAACGCAACCACTGAAACGACGAAGATGAGCGCGGCCATTAGCATGGCTTCAGTGTCTGGAAACAACCTCCAGAAGATGCCCGGGAACCAGCCGTGCGTCTTCCGGCACCCGCGTAAAGGTGTACGCCCAGGCCACCGGCAACAGCGTCCCCGTAAGCTGGTTCATAAAAGCCAGAGCGTATTTCGCACCCGGGAACAGGTTCCACAGCGCATACATCGCCGCACTGGCGCTGAAGTATAGACCGAGGGCAAGAACAAGCTGCACCAGCCTCGCCCGCGTCTCGCGCAGTTTGAACACCGCAAGCCAGAGCAGATACGTAAGGACCAAGCCTACGAAGTAAAGGTTTTGTGAAAGCTCAACGACAAAGCGCCCCGAAAAATGCTCACTGTTGCTATACACAACAGCATAAGAAAACAAGGCTGTGGTCCCAAGCAACATAAGGCTAAAGCCACGAATATACCGGCTGAGCCGCATCTGACCAAAGACCTGATGATACAGGTGCATGATGGTCAGGAACATCAGCACAGTGAGGAGAGCATCCGAATAATAGTAGAAAGAAACGTATTGATGAGAGGAATACCCGAAACGGCGCAAAACAAAAAAGTCTCCCACCTCTTTCGCTGCCATGCAGGCGACGAAAACATTCAGCGCCAAGTATTTTAGAAACTCCGCTCTCCGAATCGAGAGAGCAAGCAGGTACACCTCAACTGCAAAGCTACTCACCCATAGCCCGTAAACCAACCACTGCGCCAGGGTTGCTCCCCTTTCGGGTCCCCGGCTGGCAAAGAAGAGTTTTCTTCGACTCCCGCTTTACTTCTGGAACGGGATTGGCACCGGGGAGCCACCCCACTCGAACGGAATCGGTACAGGGGAGCCACCCCACGCGGTCACTGCCGGGGTCGCCTGTACTTTTGCGTTAACCGTCAGGTTCTTCATCCCAACTGCCGAGGCCAGAACTGCCAGAGCCAATGTTGCCGTAACGAGCCACTTCTGCATTGCTAGTGTCCTCCCGAGAAAGAATTTTCTCGGGAGCACTATACTCACTCGCCCGGCAGTGTCTCAGCATGAAACTTGGGATGTGCCTAAAGAGTTAACGCCTCCCCGGCCAACTCCTTCGCCAGCCGATTCTCCCTTTGTCGTTTTTCTCAAGCCTCGCGGCTCGTGCGGCCCCAGCCTGGTGCCGCATCCCCGACCATAAACCCAACCGAACAGTCTGTCAATAGGGTGGTCCAAAGAGTAACCCCCCTCCTAGAACCCCCTCCGCCCCGCCACTCCCCTGCGCCTGGCTTGACACTGCTCCGGCACCACCCGTACCATCGAAACCTGCTCCCGCCGGTGTAGCTCAGTGGCAGAGCGAGGGTCTCATAATCCCTAGGTCGTGGGTTCGAATCCCACCGCCGGCACCAGGCCTTCCCCTCAACCCTCTGCAAACGCACGTACTTGCGCTGCCAGGACAGCCAGAACAGACGCTCTGTCCCCGCCTGCGGCATCTGCAGGCACTCGTTGATTCTTGCGGCTACGTCGTCAGCCTGATTTTTTCCGTACCAGCTTCAGGGTGACGACGATTTCCGGGCGGGTATCGAAACTGGAGATCGTTCGGTGGGGCGAAGCCAGATCGCCGTGCTCGGCGTAGAGCTCGTAGTCCACGTTGGGATCGAGCCCACTGAAGCGGAAACGGCCCTCGCTTTCAGCGATGAAGGTGCGCACCGACTGCGTGTGCAGGTTTTTCAGGTACACGATGGCATTGGGAACGGGGGCGCCCGAGGCGTCGACGACGAAGCCGCGTACCGTGCGCAGCCGCCGCTCCTGGGCCTTGAGGCCAGTCGCCGCCAGCACGCCCACGGCTGCCAGCAGCCACACCCCGGCTCCCAGTCTGCGGTGCGGCCATTTCCTGTGCTGGCCCGTCATTCCCGCCTCGTCTCTGGGTTGGATGCTGCCGGGGAGGCAGCGGCTGCCGGAGGAGCCCCGGTTACTCGTCGAGATCGAAAAAGGAATCTTCTTCTTCGTCGAACTCTTCATCCTCGCCGGGCACCACGTGCAGCTGCACGGGATGCGTTCCGACGACCTCGAGTTCGACGTCGCATTCAGGACAGCTCAGAATCTCTCCTTCTTCGACTTCGTCTTCGTCGAGGTCGATTTCGGCATCGCACTCGGGGCACCTGACCACGGCGCAACCTCCTTGCTCGAGCTGTTCGGGGACTCCGTTTGCGTATTATATATCGGCACGCGAGGCGGTGTCCTGTGGGCGAGGTTGTGGACCGTGGCGAGCCGGCACGTTACCCTGTCGTGGGCGTCGGCGGCGTGGTGATTGTCGAAGGTCGCATCGTGCTGGTGCGCCGCGCGCACGAGCCACGCCGTGGCTGCTGGTCGCTGCCCGGCGGCCGCCTCGAGCTCGGTGAAACGCTCCGCGATGGCGTCCGCCGCGAGCTGCGCGAGGAAACCGGTCTCGACGTGCAGGTGGGCGACCTGATCGAGGCGTTCGAGCGTTTCTACTACGACCCCGAAGGCCAGCTGCGCTTCCATTTCGTCATTCTGGATTATCTGTGCCAGCCCGTGGGCGGCGTCCTGCGTGCCGGCGGAGACGTCAGCGCGGTCGCCCTGGCCGGTGAGGATGAGCTGGCCCGCTACGACCTCAGCCAGACCGCCCGGCGCATCATCGCACGGGGGCTGGCCATGCACCGTGCGGCGCACGGCGCCGGTTGAACCGGCTCAATCGGCTGCCACCGGAACCCGGCCAAAGCGGCGTTCCCGTCGGTGAAATTCCGCCACGGCCGCCTCGAGGTCGGCCGCCTCGAAGTCCGGCCACAGCCTGGGGCAGAACACCAGCTCGGCGTAGGCGAGTTCCCAGAGCAGAAAATCGCTCAGCCGCTGTTCGCCGCCGGTCCGAATCAGCAGGTCCACGTCGGCCGACGGGTACCGGTCGAAACAGGCTGCGCCGAGCAGGCGCGCGAACTCCTCGCGGGTGATCTCCAGACTGGAAAGCATGCGGCAGGCGGCGCGGACGATGGCGTCGCGCGCCGAATAATCCACCGCCAGGCGCAGCCGGAGCCGGTGGCCGCCGGCGGTCAACTGCTGTGCCTGCCGGATGGCGCTGCGCAGTCCCGCCGGCAGACGGTCACGCCGGCCGATGACCTGCAGCTCGATTCCCTGTTCGCGGCAGACCGGAGCCTGCTGGCGCAGGAATTCTTCGAGAATCGCCAGCAGCCCCTGCACTTCCTCGTGCGGCCGCTCCCAGTTGTCGGCCGAAAAGGCGTACAGCGTCAACTGGCCGATCCCGAGCGACGGTGCAGCCTCCACCACCCGCCAGACCGCCTCGACACCGGCGCGGTGTCCGGCAGTGCGCGGCAGGCCCCGCTGGGCCGCCCAGCGGCCGTTGCCGTCGGGAATGATGGCGACGTGCAGCGGCCGGTCGCCGTTGTTTTCTGCTGTTTGCCGCCCTGTCATTTCGTTCGTGTTCATCCGGTGTTTCTCCCGCTGTTTTCCCGCTCGCGTGCGGCACGAATCAGCTTTTCCATATGGTCGAGGTACCGCATCAGTGCCCGCCGCCCGAGCGCCGTCAGCCGGTACTCGGTCTTCGGCAGGCGGCCGCGAAACGATTTCGTGCACGCGATGTAGCCCGCTTCCTCCAGTTTGCGCGCGTGCACACTGAGGTTGCCATCGGTGGTGCGCAGCAGCTTTTTCAGTTCGCCAAAGCTCAGCGAACGATTGACGGCCAGCGCGCTGACGATGCCCAGACGCGTCCGTTCGTGGATCAGCCGGTCGAGCTCCCGCGCTGCCTCGGGAATCGCTTCGGCCGTCCGCGCCAGCTCTCCCGCCTGCGGTTCCTGTTCGATGACCGCGCGTCTAGCCACCGTACTTCCTCGCAATCAGCGCTCCGAATACGATGTGCAGCCCGCCGAAGCCGGCCGCCATAAAGCCGTTGCCCCAGGCCGGCGGGGTGAACAGCGCTACCGCACCCAGAACCAGAAAACACAGTCCCATCAACGGGACGATCTCGATCGAAAAGGCGCCTCCGGCAATGACCGCCGTGCCGTAGAGTGCCAGCCAGAGTCCGGGCAGGATTTCCGTCAGGTCGGCTCTCCAGAGCACTACCGTGAGCAGCGCACCGACGAGGAGCGGCGGCGCAAAGCTGAACGCGACCCGGCGGCCCGGACCACCCAGCAGCGGCACTCCGGCCCGGCGCGCCTTCCAGATCACTGCCCAACTCCCCACCACGGCGGCCAGCACGGCCTCGGCCAGCCAGACCACCAGCCACGCCTCGGCCGTGTCCTGTGCGGCGGCCACGGCGGCGGCACCTAGAGCCGTCACGCCCACCACGATGCCGCCCCAGCCGGGGACGGCAGTGAAGGCGCTGGCGCGTTCGATGGTGTCGCGGATGTAGCGGAGCTGTTCGCGGGGTTCCCAGAGGGTGGTGTCGGGTTCGCGGCCTGGACGGTGCATGGCGCCTCCAGGGGCAGGATAGCGCAGCGGGGCCAACGACGCAAAGTACTTTGTGCCGTAAAGATCACCCGGGCCGCCGGTACTGCCCCCGCCACCAGTTCACCCGGACCCGCACCAGCTCGGCCAGCATCCGCAGGCTGTCGCGCAGCAGATGCACCTTCGAGCCCGGAGCATGGGCCCACCGCACCGGCACCTCGATCGTTCGCAGGCCGAACCGCTGCGCCAGAAACAGCAATTCCGGATCGAATCCAAAACCCTCGACGCGCTGCCGCTCGAAGAGCACGCGTGCGCGGTCCATCCGAAACGCCTTGAACCCGCACTGCGTATCGCGAAACGGGACGCCGGTCAGCGTCCGCACCAGCAGATTGAAGAGCCGGCCGGCAAGCTCGCGCAGGCGCGATTGATGGACCAGAATCATCCGCCGGTCCAGCCCGCGCGATCCGATGGCGATATCGGCCTGTTCACGCTCGAGAACCTCGAGCAGTCGGTCGGCCTCTTCGATGGGAGCCGAGAGGTCGGCATCGGTGAACAGCGCCACGCGGCCCCGGGCCTCCAGCATCCCGTGGCGCACGCTGTAGCCCTTGCCGCGGTTGCCGGGGTTCTGCAGCAGCCGGAGTTCCGGCAGGCGCGACTGCCACTGGCGGACGACGGCGGCCGTGGCATCGGTCGAACCATCGTCCACGACGAGGATCTCTGCCTCGAGCGGGCGCCCGGCCCGGGCGCGTGCCTGCAAATAGGCCACGATGCGCTCGAAGGTCTGCGGGAGGCGAGAAGCTTCGTTGTAGGCGGGGATCACGATGCTGAGCTCGGGCGGGCTGTTCATGGCCTCCGCCTGGTGCCCGCCGGTTCGCGTGCGGCCCGGCGCGCCGAACGATCCGGCCTGTTCGGACCGACCCCGAGCAGTGCGCAGAGCTGGCGGGCATTTTCGACCGCATAGCCCGCGTAGTCGTTGTTGAAGTACACGAAGGCCGGTCGGGCCCAGCGCCGCAGGCGGCGGGCCCAGCGGCGGAGTTCGGGCAGCGGGTAGCGGGTGGCGTACAGGCGCGGGCCGCCGTGCAGGCGCACGTAGACAAACGGCGCCGTCACGACGGCACGGGTGGGCCAGCGGCCACTGCTGTCGCTGATGGCCAGTGCCACCCCGTGACGCGCCAGCAGTGCCAGCGCCGGCCGGCGCAACCAGCCGGGCTCGCGCGGTTCGATCGCATAGCGTCCCGCGGGCAGCCATGCGAGGAAGCGCTCGGCAACTGCAGGCTCAAACCGCAGTGTCGGTGGGAGCTGAAACAACACCACGCCCAGACGGTCACCGAGCTCGGCCACCCGTTCGAGAAATTCCATCAAAACCTCGCGGCGCTCGAGCCGACCCCAGTGCGTAATCGAACGATGCGCCTTGACCGACCACACAAAGCCCGCAGGAGAGAGTTCGCGCCAGCGGGCAAACATGCGGCCCGGCGGCAGCCGGTAGAAGCTGGCGTTGAGCTCGACGGTATCGAAAACCGATTGATAGAAGCGCAGCCGTTGCGCACGCGCCAGCCCCGGCGGGTACAGCACGCCCTCCCAGTGGTCATAGTCCCATCCCGACGTGCCCACGCGGACTTCCACGCGCCCGGCCATCGCTGCTGCCCGCCTCAGGGAAACCGCTTGCGGAATTTCACATCAATCCCGAAGGTCCCGTTGATATCGCGGAGGGCGACAATGGAGACGTTGCGGCTGACGGTGTACTCGATCTGGATGACCTGTTCGGCGCTCGAGGTCGCATTGGTGGCATAGGTCACCGTCAGATTCGGCGTAATGCGCTGTTCGATGGTGAGCCGGGCCGCGGCGTTCGACTCCGTGCCGACGCCACCGGCGAAGGGATCGATCTGCAGCCGGCTGATCCCGAACAGCCGCGCTATCCGCCCTCCCACTTCGCTCGAGATGGCTTCCGAAAGCACGGCCGAGGCGCCGAACTGGCCTGGCTGGGTTGGCGCAGCCGTGCGCAATTCGCTGGCCTCACCGGTGCGGCCCAGGGCGAGCAGAGCGATGACGTCGGTTTCCGGTAACGGCGGATCCGACCGGTAGGATAGACGCATCGCGCTGGCCCGGCCCGTCAGGTCCACGGTCACTTCGTACTGCTGCACGGTGGTGGTGGCCTCGACGTTCAGCACCGGGTCGAGCCGGAGCGGATCGGCGAAGTTCAGATCCCCGCGGGTCAGCCGGAAGCGGTTGCCGCGCACGTCCATCTCGCCTCCCAGCAGATGCACGTGACCGAGCACGGCCGGCCGGTCCCAGCTTCCGCGCACGCGCAGGCTGGCGTCGGCTTCCAGCCGGGCCCCCGTCCATTCCAGACGCGCCCCCGGACCGGAATCCACCTGCAGATCGAGGTTCAGGTTGCTCAGAAACGGCGTCGTGGCCGGCACGGTCGTTCCCTGGGCGCGCGCGGCCATCATGAAAGCCGCCAGGTCGAGTCCGTTGACGAGAAACAGCCGCTGGACCGTGATGCGCCCGGAAAGCAGCGCGCCGCTCAGGTCTCCGTCGAGCCGGGCACTGGCATCGAGCACCCAGCTCATGCCCTCGGGGTAGCGCACGCGCACCTGCCGCGCCTGGATCCCGATGGCGTAGCGCAACGGGCGATTCGCAGCCGGATAGCTCACAGTGCCCGACAGAACGAGCTGGCCTCCCCCGGCCACTGCCTGCAGCCCGCTGAAGGTGACCCGCTCGTTGGTGAACAGCAGATCGCCGCTGGCCTGACTGAGACCCACCGGCAGGTCGCCATAATGGAGCGAAGCATTTTCAAGCCGCGCCTGCCCGGCCAGCCGCGGCACTGCCAGAGTCCCTTCCAGCGTGGCGCTCACGCGCGCGATGCCGCGCGCCTGTAGCCGGGCGACAAAGGCTTCGACAATGCGCAGATTCAGCGTGCCGAGCAGGGCCAGATGCAGGGTCTGCGGCGGCCTGAACTGCACCGTGCCCTGCAGCCGAAAGTCGCTATCCGGACCGCGAAAACTGGCCTGTTCCACGGTGACCTCCGCCGCCCGGTAGCGCAGGACGACGGGTCCGGTGCTTTCAAGCTGCACATTCTGGATCGTCACGGCCGCTCGCTGGAGATGCGCCTCGACCTCGAGAGAATCAGGCCGGGCCAGCAGGCCTGTGAGGCGGATCCGACCGTCGAGGCGGCTGTGTCCGGTGAGCGCTTTCAGGTGCAGACCGGCTTCGATAAGCGGGTCGGCATCGAGTGCAACGGCGTCGAGTTCAGCCTCCACAGGCCATTCCCGGGCCAGCGTGATGGCCAGTGTTCCCTGGAGCGAGCCTCGCTCCAGGTGCGAGCTCAGCGTCGCCCGGGCGCGCTGCCCATCGCTGGTCACAGCGACCGAGAGATCTCCCACACGCTCATCGCCCATGCGCAGGCCGCGCAGTCGCAGCGTGCCTTGCCCGGCCGGCGCGCGCAGCGGCCCGCTTCCGGTGAGGTGGAAATCCAGACGGCCGGCAAGCGGTGGGCGAAGGCGAGCCACGCCCGGGAGTTCACTCACGGCGATATCGCTGCCGCGCAGGTCGAATGCACTCTGCTCGGAGGGCCAGGCATAGACCAGCCGGCCTGTCAGGCGCCCTTCGCCGAGACTGGCCTCGATGCCTTCAAGTTCGACGCGGCCGTGCTCGGCCCGCACCCAGCCGGCAGCCATGGGGAAGTAGGCTCCGTCGAGCAGAAAGCGCGTCAGTGTAAACCGCCCGGTGAGCACCGGCTCCTCCCGCGTGCCGCTGCCCACAAACTCCCCCGACAGCAGGCCCTCCGCGGGATAGCGAGTGCCGGCCAGCTCCTGCAGGTCGGCCAGCCGCGCAGCCGCCAGACGCGCCTGCAGGTGCCACTGATTGCCCGGGCGGAACAGCCAGTCGGTAAGCTGCAGCCGCAGCTCAAGGTTTGCGCGGGAAGGCCCGCGGCGAACCTGCAGAGAATGCAGCCGCAGCTCCACCGGCGAGTACTCGACCCCGCCCTGAATTTCGTCCCAGAACAGCCGACCGTAGGAGGCATTCCACAGATGCACCTGCCCGGCAAACGTGGGCGCCGTGATGCGTCCCAGCACGCGCCCCTGCCAGTGGGCGCGTCCTGTGATCGCCGGAGCCTGGGGACCGCCACCGCGCAGGTAATCAATGAAGTCCGCCCATTCACGCAGATCCGCCACCTGCAGATCCACTGAGAACAGCGACCTGCGGCCGCCAATCGTGCCTTCCATGGCCAGATGCGTGGCCGGCGTGGTGATCGTACTCGGAGCCACCGTGACGGCGTCCCGATCCATGGCGTAGTCATAGCGAATGAGGGCCGAAGCCGGCACATGCCCCGGTGCCGGATGCACCGCCGGCTGCCAGATCATCGTTCCGCGCGAGGCCATGTGCTTGAAATCGGCCTGCCAGGTGGTCACCGCGTCGAGGCTCGCAGTGCCGTCCCAGTGCAAGGTCTGCAGGGGCAGATCCGGATTCTGCACGGCTGCGAACAGGGCAGGCAGGCCGATGCCTTCCGCCCGGGTCGTGGCTGTAAATCGCCAGCCGTGCGGATCCATGCGGATCGGACCGGCGAAATGCCCACCCAGCGCCCAGGCTTCGAAATCCGGAATCAGCAGGCCGGCCGGGCTGGCGCGCAGCGTGCCCCGCGAGGACATCTGCCGGGCGTGGTACCAGCGGTAGTTCATCTGGATGTCCTGCGCGGTGTAGTAGCCATCGAGCTGCCAGCGATCCCCGGTGTAGTGGATCCTGCCAGCCGACTCCAGCACGCCCAGCGGGGAATGCGGCTTGCGCAGGATCGTGCGAACGTCCTGCAGGTCGATGCGCACCCGGTAGCTGACCTGTACCGTGCGCTGGGTCCACTCAGGCCAGTCCGCGCGCAGCAGCAGCGTCGAATGTGGGAGCCGCCACTCGAACCAGTCCAGGCTGCCTCCCCGCCGCCCCAGAGTGAACCGGGCCAGCCAGCTCGAGCGAAACGGCACGTATCGCAGGGCCGCCACCTGCATCTGGTTCCAGGAAACCTCGGCCGTATAGAAATCCGGCCCGTTCTGCGGCGCAACGTAGTCGAGCGCCATGCGAAACAGACCGCCGTCGGCCGTCAGGGGAATGCGGCGATTGTTGTAGACGATCGTTCCATGCTCGATTCGCAGCCGCGCGATGATCACACGGAACAACTGCTCGTGCCAGGGCCGGCCCGGCTGGCGGTGCGGGATCGGAGGCAGATTCGACTCCCCGGAGGGATCCACGCGCACGAAAACGGCCGGTTCCACCACATGCAGGCTTTCCAACCGCAGCGGCCCGCGCAGCAGCGAGCGCAGGGCCACCTGCGCCTGCAGGTAGCCAGTCTGCAGAAAGGGAGGCTCCCCGGGATGCTCCCGCCCGTGCAGGGTGAGGCCAAACAGCTCGACGCCGAGGGGCAGGTAATGCAGTTTCACGCGGGCCAGCTCGACCCGGCCACCGGTGGCGCGCTCGAGTTGTCTGATGATGAGCCAACGGGCGCCGCGATCGAGTGCCCCGGTGTGGACGAGCACGAAAACCGCTACCGTCAGGCCCGTCAGCACGGGCAGCCAGAGGCGCGGCGACTTCAGGAGGCGCAGTCGCGACATAGGAACCCCGGGCTCAGTCGGCTTCTCCCACCCGTTCGACCTTCACCTCCGCCCGCATCTGCTCCAGCCAGGCCGCGAAGCGATGGTTGATCGCACGCTCGGTGAGAACCTCGCGAATCTGGTCTTCCACCTGCGGCAGCGGGGGCACTGGCAACCCCCGGCGCTGCAGTCCGGGAACGAACTCCTGGCGATAGTACTGCTCGATCTGCTGGTCGGTGACGACCACCTCAGGCCGAAAGCGCTGCTCCAGGAAGCCGTTCAACAGCAAACTGCGCTGCAGATACCACCGCACCCGGCGGTCGCTCAGGCCCAGTTCCGCCAGTCGCCGGGCAAAGGCAGCCGGCGAACCGAACCGGGCCTGCAGTTCGCGATAGACCTGCTCGACCCGCTCAGGTGGCGGCGCCGAAAAGTCGGCCAGCGCGGCCTCGCGCGCAACGATGGCCTGTTCGATGAGTTCGCTCAGCCGTACCGCCGCGCTCTGCGCGTGTCCTTCCACCAGTTGCTGGAACCGACCCAGCTCGTCCACCTCGCTGCGGGTGATGATCGCATCACCCACCCGGGCCAGTACACGATCCACCATCTGCTGGCCTGCGGCAGGCAGGGCCAGCAGCAACAACAGTGCACATGTCCGTCGTATGCGCATGGTCAGAAGATCGAGCCGAAGTTGAAGAAAAACTGCAGCGCCGGCAGCCGCGCCAGCGTGTGCCCGTTCACGCAGCCCGGCGAGCCGGTCGTGCACGGCACCTGAAACTGCGCCGGGTTGAGCTGATAGCCAATATCGAAGCGGACCGGCCCTACCGGCGTCTGATACCGCAGGCCGAAACCGACCGTGTGGGAGAAATAGTTCAGATCGGTGGGCGAGGGCGGGCGCAGGCGCAGCGTGACGGTGCCGAGCCGGCTGAAAACGTTGCCGGCATCATAGAACAGAGCACCTCCGATGTTGCTTCCCACCCACGGCAGCCGCATCGGAAAGCGCAGTTCCTGATTGAACAGCAGCTCGGCCAGCCCGCCGACGGGAAATCCGGTGACGGGATCGCGGGGTCCGGCCTGGTTGAGCGCGAAGCCGCGCAGGGTGGTGCCGCCGCCGGCGAAGAAACGCTCGGGCAGCGGAATCTGGCTGGTGCGCGTGCCCCCGTAGGGCTGCTCGACGCCAAACCGGGTCGAGCGCGCCAGCACCAGACCGCGCCCCAGCGGCGTGTAGGTGGAATTCTGCAGGAACAGCCGGAAAAAGCTGGCACTCGATCCGAGCGCCCGCGCGTTGAGCGAAAGGTCAGCCGTATAGAAGCTGCCGCGGGTGGCGTCGGCGGGATTGTCACGCCGATCCCGCACCCAGGTCCAGCCAAAGCCCGCAATCTTCGTCGGCTGGCTGAACAGCGGAATCTGATTGGGATCGATCCGGAGCGAGCTGGCATCCACCAGCACGCGGCGGAAGGTGAAGCGGTAGAGAAAAGTGGTATCCCGCGAGGCGTTCTGCGCCACCTGCAGAGAGGCTTCGTAGCGGCGGGAGGTAAACGTGCGCACGTCGCGAATCTTATCAGCAAAGCCGCTCAGCAACAGGTTGAAGCGCGGATTGGTCAGCAGCCCGGGCATCTCGTAGCTCAGCAGCGCCCGGTACTGAAAGGTGCTGGCGCGCGCCTTGAAGGCCAGCGTCTGGGCGCGGCCGGCCACATTGAGTTTGGTGAACTCGAAAATCCCGCGGGGGCTGAAGCTGAGCGTGGTGCCGACCGCCGAGGTCGATCCGCCCAGGCGCTGGGCCTCGAAGCCGCCGCCGTAGGCGATGGTGTACCGCTGGCCTTCGCGCACCTCCACCAGCACGGTCCGGTCCGGCAGCTCGCCCTCGGGATTCTGGGTAGCGATCTGCACCCGGTTGAAAATGCCCAGATTGTAGAGCCGATCCTGGGTTTCGACGACATCGCTTTCGCGCAGCGGCTCACCGGGCTGCAGCCGGACCTGTCGCCGGATCACGCCGGGGCGCGTATGCCGGTAACCGAGAAGCACCACCCGCCCCACGCGGGCCAGTGGCCCTTCCTCGATCCGGTAAGTTAGCGCGACGCGGTCCGGTCCCGCCGGCTGCACCTGGTAGCGGAAGCTGGCCCGGGGATAGCCGCGATCGTAGTAAAGCCGCAGAATGTTGTCGCGATCAGCTGCGACCATCGTGGTCGAGAACGGCTGGCCAGGCAGCTCGGCCAGTACATCCCGGAGTTCGGACGTGGAAATGGCCCGGTTGCCCTCGAGGGACAGCGAGGCCACGCGCGTCTGTTTGCCTTCAACGATGCGGAACCGCACCAGCAGATCCCGCGGATGGCCGCGGAAATTCTCGACGACCTCGGGAACCACCTGAACGCTGGCAAAGCCGTTGGCCTGATAGAGCAGCCGGATGGCCTCGGTATCCTGCTCCAGCAGCCGGGGACTGAACCGCCCCGGCGACAGCAGGCGCGCGGGTTGGATGCTGAGCCGCTCGCGCAGCAGCGCCGTGCTGAAGTAATGGTTCCCCTCGAACTCCACCTCCACCAGCCGGCGCCGTGGCCCGCGCTGCACCTCGTAGACGATGGATTCGCGCTGGCCCTGCTCCTGCAGGCGCACTTCGTAGCGAACCCGGCTGTCGAAGAATCCCTGACGCTCGAAGAAGTCCTGTAGATTGCGCTGGCCTTCGAGCAGCAGGTCTTCATCCACCGAACCTTCCTCGAAGACCGGAACGAGCTTCCGGAGCTCGCGCTGCGACACGTGTGCCCCTTCTACGAGGATGCGCACAGCCGGTCCGGCGTCCACCACCACCTCCACCGGCAGGCGATTGGTGGCGGCATCGTAGCTGCCCCGGCGGAGGAGCACCCGGGCAGTCAAATAGTTCTTTTTCACCAGAAAGCGCCGCAGCCGCTCCGTCGCCCCGTCCAGCCGGTCGGCCGTCGCCGGCATGCCCGGACGGAGCCCCAGCCGGCCGAGCAGCGTGTTCTGGCTGAAGCGGCTGTGATTGACCAGGTGGATCGTCCCCAGCCGGGCACGAAGTCCCGGCTCGACGTTCACCACAATGTTGACTTCGTGCGTAGACGGATCCCGCTCGAACTGCGCCGAGAGCGTGGCGCGAAACAGGCCATCGTCCGCCAAAAGCTGCCGGAGCCGTTCGAGGGCTTCCTTCATCGTCGTGGGCGAGAAGGGCTCTCCCAAACCAAGTCCCAGCGCCGCCAGCGCGCGTGCCTCGCTCGGGGGCTCCTCCAGGCCAGCCAGACGGACGACACCGATGAAATAGTTTTGCTGCACCACGAAATCAACCTGCAGAGCTTCCCCCGCAGGCCGAACCACGGTGCGGATATCGGCATAGAGACCGGTACGGAAGAGCTGTTTCAGTGCCGCCTGCTCGGCCTCGGTGCTGTAGGGCTGTCCCGGCTGCAGAGGTAGCTCAGGCGGATTCCGCTCGAGCAGGCGGCCCTCTTCCGTCGTCACCCGCACCTCGGCGACACGCCGACCCTCGAACTCCTGCGTCTGGGCGACGACGACGGTGCCGGTGGCCAGTCCTGCCCATGCCGCGGCCGCGCACAGCAGCGCCCGGTTCCTCCACACCCTCACTGTCCTGCTCCGGCAAACCTCAGCAAGCCTAACATAGCGATTCAGCCCGCCCGCGCTAAGATGGAAACGATGATGCAGGCCGCCCTCGATCCCGAAACGCGCCAGCGCTACGCGCGTCAGATTCTGTTCCCGCCGATCGGCGAAGCAGGGCAGAAAAAGCTCCGTGAAGCCTCGGTGGTGCTGGTTGGCTGCGGGGCACTTGGCAGCGTGCTGGCCGAGCTGATGGTACGCGCGGGCATCGGCCGGCTGCGCATCATTGACCGCGATTTCGTGGAGCTTTCCAACCTCCCGCGGCAATTGCTATTCGACGAAAACGATGCCCGCCAGCTCCTGCCGAAGGCAGCGGCGGCCGCGCGCAAACTGCAGGCAGCGAGTACCGACGTGCACATCGAAGCCGAAGTGGCCGACCTGCGTCCCGACAACGCACTGGAACTGCTCACGGGCTTCGCACTGATCCTGGACGGTACCGATAACTTCGAGACGCGCTTCTTAATCAACGACACTGCCGTACGCCTGGCCGTTCCCTGGATTTACAGTGGCGTGATTGGAGCCACCGGGGTCGTGCTGCCGGTGCTACCCGGGCGCACGGCCTGCCTGGCGTGCCTGATGGCGGCCGGGGCCGATCCGGGGCCGACCTGCGACACGGCAGGCGTGCTCAATGCGGCTGCGACGGCGACCGCCGCGCTGGCGGCTGCGCAGGCACTGCGGCTGCTGGTCGAAGGGCAAACCGATGGCTGCCTGCTGAGCTGCGAGGTGTGGACCGGGCGCCTGCAGCGTCTGGCCGTGCCCCGCGATCCCGCATGTCCGGTATGCGTACAGCATCAGTTCCGATTCCTCGAAGGCAAAGCGCAGGCGCATGTGACGCTGTGCGGGCGCGATTCGGTGCAAATCCACGAACATCGCCGCCGGCTCGATCTTCCGGCGCTGGCGGCCCGGCTGGCGGCCGGGGGAGCCGAGGTGCGTGGCAACGATTATCTGCTCCGCATCCAGCTGGGTGAGCTGAGCCTGACGGTCTTCGCCGACGGTCGTGCGGTCATTGGAGGCACACGCGATCCGGCGGTGGCACGCGCCCTGTACGCGCGCTACATCGGGACCTGAACCCTGGGAGTCGACTGCATGATACGAAAATTTTCTGCATGCCTCTGCGGCGCTCTGGCCTTAGTGGGCGTCCCTGCCCTGGCGCAGCAACCCACCCTGGCCGACCGGCTGGCGGCAGAGACCCAGCGGAGTCTAGAGGAGCTCGGCCACCGATTCGACGGCGTAGTCGGCGTCTACGCAAAGGGACTGCGGTCCGGCCGCAGCTTCTCCCTGCAGCCCGATGCCGTTTTTCCCCAGGCCAGCTCGATCAAAATTCCCATTTTGCTGGCCCTGCTCGAACAGGCACAGCAAGGCCGTCTGCGCCTCGAGGAGCGCGTGGCCATTCACCAGCAGGCGCGCGTCGGAGGCAGCGGTGTGCTGCAAGATTTCTCCGATGGCGGATCGGAGATTTCGCTGCACGATCTGGCCGTACTCATGATCGTGCTCTCCGACAACACGGCGACCAATCTGCTGCTCGATCGCATCGGTCTCGACGCGGTGAACGCGTTCCTGCGCCGGCAGGGTCTGGCGCAAACCCAGCTGCAGCGGCGGATGATGGATACCGAAGCGGAACATAGCGGCAGGGAAAATCTGGCCACGCCTCGTGAAATGGCGCTGTTGCTGGAACAGCTCTACCGCGGCCAGATCCTGGACGGCAGGCACACGGAGCTGGCCCTGCGCATCCTGGAGGCCGACAAGGCGACGCCGTTGCGAGCAGGCATTCCGGCCGGCATCGCCGTCGCCGACAAACCCGGGGCGCTGAGCGGCGTCCGGTGCGATTCGGGTCTGGTGCTGCTGGCCGATGAACCCTACGTGGTCGCCATCATGACCACCTACAACCGCGACGACGCTGCAGCCGAGCAGCTCATCACAAATATTTCCCGCCTTCTGTTCGAGTTCTACTCCCGCCTGGCCGCATCGAACGCCTACGGGGTTCGCCTTCACCCCTGACCGCCCCGGCACCCGCCCGGGCAGACAACTTTTCGGCCGCTGGAGCCTGTGCTAGACTGGCTTGCGCCAGCAGCGAACAGCCCGTTTCTCCCCGGCGAGGCAGAACTATGTCCGGACATTCGAAGTGGGCCACCATCAAGCACAAGAAGGCCGCGGCCGATGCGCGGCGCGGCAAGATTTTCACCAAGCTCATCCGGGAAATCACCATCGCCGCCCGGCTTGGCGGCGGTGATCCCGATTCCAACCCGCGCCTGCGGGCCGCGATTGCGGCGGCCAAGGCCGAAAACATGCCCAGTGAAAACATCCAGCGGGCGATCCTGCGAGGAACCGGCCAGCTCGAGGGCGAGCAGTACGAAGAGGTGCGGCTGGAAGGCTACGGGCCGGGCGGCGTGGGCCTGTTGATCGAAGCTGCCACGACCAATCGCAATCGCACCATCAGCGAAATCCGCCATCTGATGTCGCGTTACGGCGGCAGTCTGGCCGAATCGGGGGCCGTGGGCTGGATGTTCCAGCGCAAGGGCGACCTGGTGATTCCCAAAGAGCAGGTGGATGAGGATCGCCTGCTGGCCATCGTTCTCGACGCAGGCGCCGAGGACGTACGCGACGACGGCTCCTCCTGGGAGGTCCTGTGCCCGCCGGAAGCCTTCGAGGCGGTGCGCGAGGCGGTGCAGGCGGCGGGACTGAAACCGAGTTCGGCCGAGGTCGCCTGGGTACCGCAGAGCTACGTCAAGCTGACCGGCCCGACCGCCCAGCAGATGCTCCGGCTCATCGAAGCACTCGAGGAACACGACGACGTCCAGCACGTCTACTCCAACTTCGATATTGATGAGAAAGAAATTCAGGCGGCCGTGGCGGCCGGCTGAGGCCGAAACCGCCTTCGACACGCCATCATGAGCCGGCAGGGATGCAGCGAGGAACTGTGCGTACTCGGCGTTGACGCGGCCGCGCGTGGCCCGACCGGCTACGCCGTCGTGACGGCTGCCGCAACGGGGCTGCAGGCACTCACCTACGGCAGCTTTCGTCCCCATCCCGCGGAAGACACGCCCCAGCGGCTGTGCTCCCTGCACCGGCTGATTGCCGGATTGCTCGAAGAATTTTCCCCGCACGCGATGGCCGTCGAAACCGTCTTCGCTGCGCCCAACGCCGCGACGGCGCTGAAACTGGCCGAAGCCCGCGGCGTCGTCCTGCTGGCCGCCGCGCAGGCAGGTGTGGCGGTGCACAGCTACAGCCCGCGTGAGGTCAAGTTGCAGATCACCGGCTACGGCGGCGCCCCCAAGACGCAGATCCAGACCATGGTGCGGCAACTGCTCGGTCTGCGCAGTGTGCCGGAATCCCCCGATGCTGCCGACGCGCTGGCTCTGGCGTTGTGCCATATTTTCGTGGCGCGCACCCGGCGGCCGCTGGCAGAATGGCGGTCTCTGCGTCCGGCACGATGATGGCGCGCGCTGCTCGACTGCTGCCCCTGGTGCTGGCGCTGTCGGCGCTGGCGGCGGGCCCGGCCACCCTCACCTTCCGTAAGGTCTTCCGCTCCAGCTCGCCTGAATTCGTCGAAATCCGCGTGGACGAAACCGGCCACGGCACCTACGACATTCGCCAGCTCGACGAAAGTCCCGACCCGCAGCCCTTCGAGGTCAGCCCGGCCCTGACCCAGAAGATCTTCGCCTTGGCCGACCGGCTGCATCACTTCGAGGGCCTGCAGCTCGACGTGCACCGCCGCATCGCCAATCTGGGGCAAAAAACGTTCCGGTGGGAAAAGGACGGGCAGGCCTATCAGGTGCAGTTCAACTACACGCTCAATCCCACGGCGATCCAGTTGCTGCAGATTTTCGAGGGCCTCTCGCTCCAGCAACAACACCGGGAACGCCTGCAGCGGGCCATGCGCTACGACCCTCTCGGTCTCAACGATGCCCTGCTGAACCTGGAGCGGGACCTGGACGACCACGCCCTGCCGGACCCGCAGAGCCTGCTGCCCGTGCTGGACCAGATCGCCGCCGGCAGCCGGTATCTCGACATCGTGCGCCAGCGCGCCCGCCTGCTCGCCGCACGCATTCGCGCCGGCCGATGATCGCTTGACACAGCCCGCAGCCCCGGCGTAGACAGAGGCCCGAACGTAACTGGAGAGGCGGGCCATGTTCGATCGCCGTGAATTTCTCAGGCAGTCCACGCTGGCCGCGCTGCTGGCCGGCCTGCCGGCGCTGGCGAAGGAGCAGGTGCTGTGCGCCCCGGCGCCGCCACTGCCGCCGTCGCGGCTCTATGAGACCGACGCCGAAGCCTACTGGCGGCAGCTTCGCCAGCAGTGGTTGCTGCCGGCCGATCGCGTCAATCTGAACTGCGGTTCGGTCGGCTGCACGCCGCTGCCCGTGCTGCAGGCCATGGTGGACCATTTGCTCCACGCCGAAGAGTTCACCGAACCCTACTATCCCTGGTTCGGCTACGAAGAAAACCCGCCGCTGCGCGAACTCCGCGACGCTCTGGCCGCCTTTCTGAACATCTCGCGCGACGAGCTCGCGCTGGTGCGCAACGCTACCGAGGCGAACAACACGGTGGGCAACGGGCTCGATCTGCGCGCCGGGGACGAAGTGCTCCTCACCGATCAGGAACATCCCGGCGGCCGGTGCATCTGGGAACTCAAGGCCGCTCGCTACGGCATCCGCCTGCGCGAGGTCGTGCTGCCGAAACCACCGGCATCGGTCGAGCAGATCGTCGAAGCCTTCGAGCAGGCGATCACCCCCCGCACGCGCATCATCGCCTTCAGCCACATCACGACCGTGACCGGGGTGGTGCTGCCCGTGCGCGAACTCTGTGCCCTGGCGCGGCAGAAAGGCCTGCTGGCCCATGTGGATGGTGCCCATGCCATCGGCCAGATCCCGCTCGACATCCGCGCGCTCGACTGCGACTTCTATGCCAGCAGCCCGCACAAATGGCTGCTGGCGCCCAAAGGCACCGGGTTTCTCTTCATCCGCGAGCCGCTGCAGAGCCAGCTCTGGGTACACACGGCTTCGGGAAGCTGGCGGGACGAATCGCTCAAGGCCTACCGCTTCAGCAACCTGGGTACGTCCAATCTCTCGGTGATGGTCGGACTCAAGGCCGCGCTCGATTTTTACCAGGCCATCGGCCCCGACCGCATCTACCGCCGGATTCACGAGATGGCCGGCCGCGTGCGGGCCCATCTGGAACAGCGACCCGAGGTTCGCATCGTCAATGCCAGCGCCGATGCGTTTTACGGCGGGATGGTGAGCTTCGAACCGGTTCGCGGATCGCTGCAGAAGGTCCTGGACGAATGCGCGCGGCGCCGGATCCGTGTGGCGGGTGGGCCCGAACGCATCCGGATCTCGACGCACATCTTCACTCTGCCCGAGGACCTCGAACGCTTCTTCGAAGCCCTCGACGCGGGCCTGGCCGCCTGAGCTCAGTGCGGTCCTGTTCGCGCGCTCTGCATCAACTGCTCGATCGCCTCGACCTCCCGCGGCAGGCGCTCGCTCAGGCAGATGGCCCCCGTTGGCGTGATGAGATAGTCGTCCTCGATCCGCACGCCGATCTTTTCCTCCGGAATGTACACGCCGGGCTCGATCGTGACGACCATGCCCGGCTCCAGCGGCCGGTAGGGATCGCCGGCGTCATGCACGTTGAGTCCGATGTGATGGCCCAGGCCGTGGATGAAATAGCGGCCCAGCGGCCGGCCCTGCCGATCGTGGCCGTGCGTGTCGAGGTACTGCCGGGCAATGCGGGTCAGGCTGTTGGCGCCGTCGGGAGCAAAACTCATGCCCGGCTTGAGGGCAGCCACCACCGCCTTCTGTGCGCCGAGCACGGCCTCGTAAATTTCCCGCTGCCGTGGAGTGAAATGCCCGTCGGCGGGCACCGTGCGGGTCAGGTCGGCAGCATAGCCGCCGTATTCGCACGCCACGTCCATCACCACCAGGTCTCCGGGCTCGATGCGGGCATCGAGTGCGGTGTAATGCAGGATGGTCGCATTGAAGCCGGCGCCGACAATCGGGGCATAAGCTTCACGCTCACACCCGCCGGCTTTGTGAACCTCCTCCATCCGGGCCGCGATTTGATATTCGTACAGTCCCGGCCGCATCATCCGCATCGCCGCAAGCTGCGCATCCACGGAGAGCTCCACCGCGCGCCGTATCCACTCGATTTCGCTCGCCGATTTGATCTGCCGCATTGCTCCCAGCCGCCGGCCGATATCGTCGAATTCGGCGCCCGGTACGACCTGCTGGAGCCAGTGAAACCACACCTGCCGGTGCGGGTAGCCGGCTTCCTGGGCAGGCGGGAGCAGCGTGTAGAGCTTCCGGTAGAGCGCGGTCACCCGGCGCAGATCTGCCTGCAGCTCGGCCAGCGGCCGAACCGCTTCGAAGCCGGTTCGCTCGCGGATGTCGGCATCGAAAGGACCCGGCACGGGCCCTTCCCACCGCTCGCGCACCGGGTCGCGCGGGGGCAGATAGAGAATTTCATGCGGGCCTGTATACGGTGCATTGCCGGCAGCGTCGGGAACCAGCAGGAGTGCAGCACCGGGATAGTCATAGCCGGTAAGGTAGTAAAAATTTTCTTCCTGAAAGAAGCGATCGAGCGTTCCGGAGGTTTCACGACCGGTGTAGCCAAACAGCACCACCGGCCCGTCCACGGTGGCCCGCAACGCTGCCCGGCGCGCCTGATACTCACTGTTGGGTTGCCGCCAGCGTGCCTGCACCAGCACACCGGTTGCCAGCAGCCACAATGCCGCCAGCGCCCATCCTGCCTTCTGCAGCCTTGCTCTTCTCATCCGTTGCCTCCTTGTCGCCGCTGCGCCGCCATTCTTCACACCAACACGCCTGACTTCAGGCTTCCCTGGACTTCAGCACCAGCGCCGCAGCACCGGCAATCCCCGCCTCGGCGCCGTAGCGCGCTGTCCGTAAAGGAACCTGTTGCGTCCGCGGGTTGAGCGACCAGCGGCTGGCGACGGCCGCCATGCGCTCGCCCAGCTCGCCAAATACGCCGCCCAGACCGCCTCCCAGCACGATCAGATCAGGATCGAACAGATCCATGACGCATCCCAGCCAGATTCCCAGCAGATCGGCGGTTTCTTCGAGCACCTCCCGTGCCAGCACATCACCCTGCCGAAACGCCTCCACCACCGGCTCGGCTGCCAGTTCATCCGGCGACTGTTCGAGCAGCCGCGCCAGGGTCGAGCCGCCGGAGCCGGAGGGCACTTTCTGGCGCGCCCGGCGCGCAATGGCCGGTCCCGCACAGAATGCCTCGGCACAGCCTCGCTTGCCGCAGCCGCATGCAGGCCCGCTGTAATCGAGCGTCAGGTGGCCGGCTTCGACGGCATAGCCGGCACCTCCGTGGAAAATATTCTTTTCGACAATCAAAGCCGTCCCCAGGCCCGTGCCGAGCGTGGCATAGAAGACGATCCGGGCATCTCTGCCCGCGCCCCAGAGCGCCTCGGCCAGACCGGCGGCATTGGCGTCGTTTTCCAGATACACGCGCAGGCCGAGGCGCTTCTCCACCGCTTCGACCAGAGGAAAGCTGTGCCAGCATGGCAGATTCGGTGCGTTGAGCACGCGCCCTGCCACCAGATCCAGAGGGCCCGGCGCGCACAGGCCCAGCTCGTGCAGCAGCACTCCACGCTGGCCCGCCTCCCGGCGAATCTCCTCAATGACCTGCACCACGGCTTGCAGAGCTGCTTCGGCATCGTGCGCCTGCATGCGCGCCCGTCTGTGGAACACGAGTTCACCCTGCGGCGTGACCAGCCCTGCGGCCACCTTGCTGCCCCCCACGTCCACGCCAGCCAGCAGCTCTGCCATGACGCCTCAGTCGGCCGTCACCAGGCGGCGCTGAATCTGTTCGAGGGCCACGCCCCGCGTCTCGGGAAACCACCGCCAGACCACGAAAAACTGAAGGACCATCATCGCTGCGAAAAACAGGAACGGATAGCCGCCGGAGCGCTCCGCCAGTCCGGGAAAACTCCAGGAGATGATGGCGTTCATCAACCAGTGGACGAAACTGCCCAGGCTCTGGCCCGCACCTCGAACCGGAGTCGGGAAAACTTCGCTCAGATAGACCCAGATCACAGCTCCCTGCGAGAATGCAAAACAGGCAATGAAGCCCGCCAGCAGCCAGACCAGCCAGCCGGCGTGTCCGGGGTGGAGAAACACCCAGGCCACGCCCGCCTGACACGCCGCCATGCCGAGCGCGCCGCTCAGCAGCAGAGTGCGCCGGCCCAGCCGGTCGATCACCGCCATGGCGATCAACGTGAACACCAGGTTGGTGGCTCCCACAGCAACCGCCTGCATGTCGGCCGAAACAGTCCCGAACCCGGCCCGGCGGAAAATATCGTTCAGATAGTAAAGGATCGCGTTGATGCCGGAGAGCTGATTGAACAGAGCCAGCGTGACGGCCAAAAAAATCGGGTACCGGTAGCGCCGGGAAAACAGCCGAACGCGCCCGGTTTGCCGCTCCTGCTCAATCCCGGCGGCAATTTCCCGCAGCTCGGCTTCGACGGGACGACCGAGCTGCTGAAGTACACGGCGAGCCTGCTCGGTTTCCCCGGCGGCCACCAGCCAGCGCGGGCTCTGCGGAATCCACAGCAGAAACAGCAAAAACAGGAACGCAGGCACGCCGGGACTCCCCAGCTTCCAGCGCCACTGCTCGGGTCCAACCAGCAGCCGTCCCAGCAGGTAATTCGAGACGTAGGCCAGCAGAATGCCCACGACGATGTTGATCTGAAACAGCCCGACCAGCCTTCCGCGCCATCCCGGCGGTGCAATCTCCGCGATGTACATCGGGCCGGCCACCGAGGAAGCTCCGATGCCCAGCCCGCCCACGAAGCGAGCCAGCACCACCTCCGGCCAGCTCCGGGCCAGCAGGCATCCCAGCGCGGAAAGCACGTACAGCAGAGCGCAGAGAATCAGCGTCGCCCGGCGGCCGTAGCGGTCGGCGGGAATTCCGGCTGCGAGCGCGCCCACCACAGTGCCCCACAGTGCACTCGACACCGTGAGTCCCAGACTGCCCGCGCTGAGATGGAAGGTTTGCCGCAGGGTATCAATGGCGCCGGCAATGACCGCGGTGTCGAAACCAAACAATAACCCGCCCAGTGCGGCTACCGCCGTGCTTCCCGCCAGTGCCAGCGTTCGATTGGGCATGCGCCGCTACCCCGGGCGTACCGATGCCGAACTCACGGCTGCTCGGCCTGCGGCGGAAGATCACCCAGAGGCGTCACCGGGACCACCGCCGGGGCATCCTCGGCCACCGTGACGGCCAGAATGCGCAGATGCGGGTCGTCGGGCAAACCGAGCGCCCGCATACCGGCTGGCAGGTCCAGCCTGTAGCCGAAAAGATAGCTGTAGGCATAGGGCTCGTTGGTTCCATCGGCTCGGTGGTGGTGCGAGGCGAACCAGGCCACGCGCGCCGGCTTGATATAGCCGGGCGTGATCGTCCCTGTGAACTCCAGCACCTCGTGCGGCCGACCGCGGGCATCACGAATCTGGCGCGGTGCAAACTGGCGCCGGTCCCACTGCCCGATGAACCCATCCCAGCTCTCGATCCAGAGGTTCTGCGCATGATTCCCCAGGTGGAACGTGGCCGCATGATCCTGCGCGTCGGCGGCAGCGAGGACATAGAGGTGGTTGTAAGGTCCGGCCGGTAGCGGAATGCGCTGCCCGCGGGGCACCACGGCATCGGGATGTCCGGCACCTCCGCGCGCCAGGCGAAAGCCCACGCCAGCAAAGGGCACCTCCAGCGGTAGCATCTCGGCCGGCAGGCTGCGCCCGGATGCATCAAAACCGGAGACCGCCGCTTCACCATCGGCTGTGGCAACGGCCCGATCATACGGCAGCAGCACCGGCTGCCAGCGCGGGAGCCGCAGTCGCACCGGCGGCGCCGCCAGACGCACAGCAAAACTGCGCAACTGGTAGGGCGTGAGGTTCAAGACGAGCTGGCCGCTTTCTATGCGGGCCGGGCCGCGCGCAAATTCTTGCCCGTCCACTTCGCGCGCCGAGACCACCGGCACCGCAAAGCGAATATGAACGCCGGGTTGAGGCCGCCCGGTCATTTCCACCACGCGTAGAATGACCTCGTCGCTGCGCTCGGCCTGCTTGAGAGCCAGAACACGCACCGTTGGCCGGTCCGTCTGCACAAAGGAAAATTTCCGCCCCAGGCGTCCCGGATGACTCTGCGTGCGAAAAGCAACCAGCGGCACGTTCAGCCGGTAGGCCTGCCAGATAGTCTCTGCACCGCGCCAGTCGCCCTCATGCGCGGCCAGACCGTAAACGAACACATGGTGTCCCCAGTCCTGCGAGGCCTGATCGGCGTAAAAGCGGCCGTTGCCGGTCCCGATCCCCGGCGTGTAGAGCAGCGTCAGCCGCAGGGTGTGGTCATCGGGCTTGTCGGAGCCGTATTTGCAATCCGACAACAGGGTGACACCGAAACGGCCGCTGCGATCGGTCAGATCCAGCCACTGGTGGGAGGGCACTTCGAACTTTTTCGGGTCGTTGTTGCCCCGCTCGACCGTCCCGACTTCCCAGTTGTAGGTAGCCAGCGGATTGGAGGCAGCCAGTGGAAAGGTCGCTTTGAGCGCGGCAGCCGCTGTGCGCCAGTCCACGGAGTTGGCAAATTCCACGCGGTTGCCTGCATCTCCGGCCGCCAGCCGAATCGTCTGCGTGATGCGCGAACCTTCGCCGCTGCGTTCGATGGCCACGGCCACCCGCACCGGCCCGCTCTCCACGACGCGGATGCGGGCCGGAGCTCCCAGATAGGCCCGCGGAGGCCGGCTCTGGTCCTCCCAGTCCATGTTCCAGGCGGGCCAGTCGTGCGGTACTTCGGTCTGAAACGCCAGCCGGAGAGGGCCGGCCAGCAGTTCGCGGTTCAGCCGTTTGTCGTAGAGACTGACCACATCGCCGGCCTGATTGATGCGGATGCGGTAGCGACTGTTTTCCAGCTCCGTTTCGGAAACCCGCAACTCCGCAGCCCGCTCCGAGCGTGCCGTCTTCAGAAGGCGCACATCGAATACAGCCAGCCCTACCGGCGGCATCTTCGCCAGGAAAAGCACGCGCAGGCGTCCCTCCTCGGTGCGCTCGAGCTGTGCCGGGACGGCGTGCCCATCGGGCCCGATCACTTCGACGCCGGCCGCCCCGGCGTCCGCACCGGAGAGTGCCATTTCGACGACATCCTCCCGGGCGATTTCCAGCGGGTTGTAAACCACCACGGGAATCCCGCGGGCGCGGGTATCGAGCGCGGCAGCCACCGCCCCTACACCATCGGTGAGGATTCCGGCGAATTGATTCATCGCCAGCACATCGTCATTCCAGGAAAACTCATAGGCGCGCGGCGTGGCCGTTCCGGCCATGATGTCGTGAAACTGCCCGCCGAGCAGCAGCGTCCAGGCGCGACGCAGGCGCTGCCGCGGGTAGCGCAATCCGCCCAGCCAGGCCGCCGCAACCGAAATGCGTTCGGCAGCATCGGCCAGCACTTCGTTCTGGCGGTTCCAGCGCTTGTGATAGGCCTGCGAGGTGAGCGAGCCGGCCGAGTGATTCGTCAACAACAGGTCACCCCGGTAAGTGGGGAAATGGGCCTGGCTGCGATAGCGCTCCACATCGAGGAACATCTGCGCGGCGGTCGCTGAAACGACCCGCAACGCGCCCGGCGGCGCAGGGGTAGTGAGCATGCGCTCGACCCACTGCACGGAGGCCTCCGTGGGCGCGCCTCCCGTGTCGCCCGTACCGTAGTAGTGGTAGTCGGCGAAGAGTCCGCTGGCGGCACCGTCCCGCTGCACCCGCGTCTGCCATTCCGGGCTGATGCGCAGATCTTCGGAAATATCGCCACTGTAATCACCCGGATTCAGCGCCGCCACGATGCCGCGGCCGTCGGGGCCGACCCACAGGCCGACATTGAAGGGAATGCCCCGCGGCGTGTCCTCGACCGAACCGGGCCCTCCCACCTCCGCCGCCGAACCCCAGGTCAGCTTCTGCGTCGAAAACCCGAGCAGCCCGGCGTGCGCCAGCAGGCTCGGCAGCGAGGCCGGAAACCCGAAGCAGTCGGGCAGCATGTACTCGACACTGGCCACGCCGAACTGCTCGCGGAAATATTCGTTGCCGTAGAGAATCTGCCGGAGGATGGATTCGGCCGACGGCACGTTGACGTCGTTCTCCTCCATCGAGGAACCGGCGGGAAACCAGCGTCCGGCCGCCACAAAGCGCTTGAGTTGCTCGAACTGGCGAGGGTAGTACTCCTGAATCATCCGGTAGCGGTTGGCGCCGGTGAAGTTGAACACATAGTGGGGATACTTGCCGAAGAGCGCAAAATTTTGCTCGAGGGTTTTGGGCAGAAACTCGGCAATGACCTGCGGATACTCCCACCGCCACTGCGTATCCAGGTGAGCATAGCCGACCAGGTAGAGCGTCGGCAGGCGCGTCAGGTCCACTGCGGCGGGTGCCGGCTTTTGATCGGGCGTGCCGGCCCGGTTGCGCTGGCCGCGTTGCTGGGCCTGCACCGGCACAATTGCCAGGCACAGCCCGAACAGCCCCGCGCAGACCCAGTGCAGGATGCGCGGGCGCTGCCTCGGTCCGCAAATCACCGTTCCCGCCATCGGCCACCTCCACAGGGCGGATGAGGAGTGCGAGTATGGCGCGAAAGCTCAGCGCAGCGCAACGGGGAGCAGGCAGGGAAACCGGCTAGAAGCTCGGCACACCGGCCGCTGCGGGACGGGTCTCGCTGGCGGCCGTCCCCAGGCGCAGGCGCTCGAACATCCCCTGACCGAGCGAGAGGATCCCGGTATAGAGGTAGCCCCAGACAAAGAGCAGCAAAAACGGCAGGGTGGCGTAGTTCTCGTTCTCGTAGGCGTAGAACACGGTGAAGAGGAAGTAGGCGCCCAGGGCCAGTTCCACCAGTGGGCTCCAGCCGGCGCGCCGCCGGTACTTGTTACGCAGCCAGCTCTGCCCTTTCTGCTCGATGCGGTACTTGGGCGTACGGGCAAACTCGGACCGGACCCCGAACAGCGCCTCGAGCACCGCCCGGGCGTTGCGCACGCAGAGACCAATCCCCACGGCCATGACCATCGGCAGCAGCAAGAACGTGCGCTTCCACGTCTTCGGGTAGAGCTCGCGCTGACTGACCAGGTAGAAGGTTGAGACCGAACAGGTGGAGGCCACGAACAGCGGCAAATCAATCAGCAGCATCTGAAACCAGCCCTGGTAGAACCGCACGATCATCGCCGGCAGCAGAATCACCGACAGCACCACCATGAGCGGATAGCTGATATTGGCCGTCAGGTGGAGCACCGCCTCGGCCTTGATCCGCCAGCTCACCGGAGCCCGCAGAACCAGCGGCAGCGTCTTGCGGGCCGTCTGCATCAGGCCCTTGGCCCAGCGCGCCTGCTGCGTCTTGAACGCGTTCATCTCCACCGGCAGCTCGGACGGACACTCCACTTCGGGCAGATAGATGAACTTCCAGCCGCGCAACTGGGCGCGGTAGGAAAGGTCGGTGTCCTCGGTCAGCGTGTCGTAGTGCCAGCCGCCGGCATCCTCGATGGCTGCGCGCCGCCACACTCCCGCCGTGCCGTTGAAGTTGAAGAACACCCCGCGCCGGAACCGCGCGCCGTGCTCGATGACGAAATGCCCGTCGAGCAGAATGGCCTCGATTTCCGTGAGCAGCGAATACTGCCGGTTCACATAGGTCCACCGCGCCTGCACCATGCCCACCTTCGGGTCGGCGACCAGATAGGGCACGGTGCGGCGCAGGAAGTCCGGCGGCGGGAGGAAGTCCGCATCAAAGATGGCAATCAGCTCGCCGGTCGCGTGGCGCAAACCCTCGGCCAGCGCGCCCGCTTTGAAGCCAACGCGATTGGCGCGGTGCAGATACTGGATTGGCAGGCCGAGCGCCCGCTGGCGCTCGACGGCTGCCCGGGCGACCTGCTGGGTCTCGTCGGTCGAATCGTCCAGAACCTGGATTTCCAGGCGGTCGCGGGGATAATCAAGGGCCGCCACCGCGTCAATCAGCCGGTCAACGACGTAGCGCTCGTTGTAAATGGGAAGCTGTATGGTAACCTTCGGCCAGTCGGACGGCTCCGGAGGCTGCGGCGGCCGATTCTGGCGGTATTTGAAATACTCGTAGACGAGCCAGTAGCGATGCAGCCCGTAGACGGCCAGTATTCCCAGAACCAGGAAATAGGGCACGACCAGCGCCAGATCGAACCCGTTGAGCTGATAGAGGCCGCGAAAGGGATTCAGGGCCGGGTCGAACTGGCGGCGGAAGTAATTCCACACCGGATTGCCGGCTTGCAAGATCCACAGGCTCGCTGCCCACATCCCTCGATCCTCCAGCACCGCTGATGAAGCTGACCTGGCCCTTCCGCACGCAGCTCGCTGTCTCCCTCGCCGGTGCCGCAGTACTGCTCGGTCTGTTCGTCAGGGTACGCGCGGCACTCGGTCCGGAACCTGCAATTCCCCTCCTGGTGATGCTGGGACTGACAGCAGGCGCTGTCTATTTTCTCTCGCTCTACGGCCTCGAGCATAGCGCCGATCACCGCCGGGCCACAATCATCATTCTTCTGAGCGCACTGCTGCTCCGGCTGATGCTGGCGCCGAGACCGCCGGTGCTTTCCAACGACATCTATCGCTACCGGTTCGACGGTCAGGTGCAGGCGCTGGGCTGGAATCCGTATCTGGTCGAGCCCGATGATCCGCGGTTTGCCTCCCTGCGCGTTCCTTCGATCCGGAGCATCCCGGGATACAACATTCGCGGCGTCTATCCGCCGCTCGGTGAACTGGTCTTTCGATGGACCTGGAAGGTCCTGCCGGACCCGGCTGCCTTCAAAACGCCCTTCATTCTCGCCGACTGTCTGGTGCTGGCCATGCTGGCTTTTGGCGCCTTTCGTGGCCAATTCCGGAACTGGCAGCTGGCCGCCTATGGATGGAATCCGCTGTTGATCGTGGAATTTGCCGCCAGCGGGCACAACGATGCTCTGGCTCTGGTGTTCATGGTCGCAGCGGCGCTGCTGCTGGAGCGCCGGCCGTCCATCTCGCTTGTGCTGCTGACGGCGGCGGCTCTGGCCAAGCTGTTCCCGATCACGCTGGTGCCCCTGTGGCTACGCCGGCTGGGCTGGCCACGTCGCAACTGGGGCGGTGTCGTGGCAAGCTTGATGCTGGTCGGGCTCTGCCTGTGGCCCTACCGAAGCGCTCTGCGCCAGTTTCCGGCGACCGCCCGGCAGTACGAAGCCAGCTTCCACGGAAACAACTCCAGCCTCAACGACCTGATCACGGTGGTCAGCCGGCACCGCGAGCTGTCCCTGGGGACCGGCCTGGGCATCGTCGCCGGACTGGCTCTCTGGTTCGCTGCACGGCCATACCAGCCAATGGCCGCAGCCGCCGCGGTTTTTGCAGCGATCCCGCTGGTTTCTCCGAACGCCTATCCGTGGTATTTCACCTGGGCGGTGCCGTTTGTGATTCTGGCCCCATCGCCGCTTTCGGTGCCCTGGCTGCTCCTGACGGTGCTCCAGTTTCTTTCCTACAACGTTTTGATCGGGTACCTGATTCTGGGCGTCTGGGCCTTCGATCGCTTCATGCTGGTGCTCACGTATGCGCCCTTCTACGTGTGGCTTCTGGTCCGGGCATTCTATGCGTCAAGGGGGGAGCCCCGGCGACAGGCAGGCGCCACTGCAGCCAGCGGAGTCCTGCGGCGCGAGACCGGGCTTACAGAATCTGCACCACAGGCGCCGCCGTTCCCAGGTTGATCACTGAGAGCCGTGCTGCTACCTGCCGGGCCATCGCATACAGGCTGCGCGCTCCTGCAAAGCTCTCTCCGAAGGCTGCCGTGGGCTTGCCTGTATCGCCCCCTAGGCGGATCTGCGGATCAATCTCGATTTCCCCAAGGAAGGGCACGCCGAACATCTCGGCCATGCGCCGGCCTTCGCCGTAGCCAAAGACGTCAACGCGGTGGCCGCAGTGCGGGCAGTTCAGGTAGCTCATGTTTTCCACCACGCCGAGGATCGGCACATTCACCTGGCGGAACATTTCCACCGCCTTGCGTACATCGGCCAGCGCGACCGCCGAAGGCGTCGTCACGATGACGGCTCCGCTCAGCGGCACCGACTGCACCAGCGTCAGCGGCACATCGCCGGTGCCCGGCGGCAGATCCACGACCAGATAGTCCAGCTCGCCCCACTGCACACTGCGCAGGAATTGCTGCAGCACGCCGTGGAGCATGGGGCCGCGCCAGATCAGAGGGCGATCCCCCGGATTCAACAGCCCCATCGAAATCATCTTCACGCCGTAGGCTTCGACCGGCAGGATGGTGCGCTCGTCCACCGCCCGGGGCATGGCGGCGGTGCCCAGCATGACCGGGACGTTGGGACCGTAAATATCGGCATCCAGCAGACCCACACGCGCCCCCAGCCGTTGCAGCGCAATGGCCAGATTCACCGCCACGGTGGTCTTGCCCACTCCGCCCTTGCCGCTGGCCACGGCTACCACGTTGCGCACGCCGGGAATCTGCGGTTTGTCGCCCGCCATGCGGCCGCGCGGTACCGAGGCCTCGATTCGCAACTCCACGGCCCGGGCTCCGGCCGCTTCCAGCGCCGCGCGGACATCGCGTTCGATGGTCTCCCGCAGCGGGCAGGCGGGCGTCGTCAGCGTCACGGTCAGACGCACGGTGCCGTCCTGCACCTCGACCGGCCCCACCATGTTCAGCGACACGATGTCCCGGCCCAGTTCAGGATCGCGCACGCCGCGCAGCGCCTCGAGTATCGCCTCGCGGGTCAGTCCGTCAGCCATCGGGAAATCCCCCTGCGGGCTGGCGCCCTCGGCTCCATCTTAACCCCCTCCCCTGCCGGCCACAACACGGGCTCTGCCCCACAGGCATTGACAGCTTCGCCCGTTCCAAACTAAACTGAAACTGTGAAGCCAGCCTCCCTCCAACGGCATTATTAGGACCCCCTTCACCTGAGCCCCGTCATAATTTTGGCTGGAGGTTTCCCCTGACAACCGGGATGGTGACTGGCCATGGCACCCGTGAGCCTGTTTGAAAAGCTGGACGAGATCGAGGCGCGCTACGAGGAGCTGACCCGTCAGCTCTCCTCGCCTGAAGTGCTGGCCGATGCAGCACGCCTGCAGAAACTGGCGCGCACGCACAGCGAGCTGGGCGATATCGTTCAGCACTATCGCAACTGGAAAGAACTGGACCGGCAACTGCGCCAGACGCGGCAGCTCCTGCTCGAAGCCGACGATCCTGCCCTCAAGCAACTCGCCCACGAAGAGGAACGCCGCCTGGAGGCCGAAAAACAGGACGAGGAGCAGCGGCTGCGGCAGTTACTGCTGCCCCGCGATCCGAATGACGAGAAGAACGTGATCCTGGAAATCCGGGCGGGCACCGGCGGCGAGGAAGCCGCCCTGTTTGCCGCCGAGCTGTTCCGCATGTACACGCGGTATGCCGAATCGCAGGGCTGGCGCGTCGAAGTGCTCGACAGCTCTCCCTCCGATCTGGGTGGGCTGAAAGAGGTGGTGGCATCGGTGCAGGGCGAGCGCGTCTACTCGCGGTTGAAGTACGAAAGCGGCGTGCACCGCGTCCAGCGCGTTCCCCGCACCGAACAGCAGGGACGTATTCACACCTCGGCCGCTACGGTGGCCGTGCTTCCCGAAGCCGATGAAATCGAAATCCAGATCGACCCGAAGGATTTGCGCATCGACACGTTCTGCTCCTCAGGCCCCGGCGGGCAGTCGGTGAACACCACCTACTCCGCCGTGCGGATCACGCACCTGCCCACCGGGCTGGTCGTGACCTGCCAGGACGAGAAGTCGCAGATCAAGAACAAGGCGCGGGCGCTGCGTGTGCTCCGGGCCCGCCTGTTCGAGCTCGAACGGCGCCGTCAGCAGGAGCAGATTGCCGCCGAGCGCCGCGAGCAGATCAAAACCGGCGACCGGTCGGAGAAAATCCGCACCTACAATTTCCCGCAGAACCGGGTCACCGATCACCGCATCGGCCTCACGCTCTACCAGCTCGAGGAGATCCTCGACGGCCGACTGGGCCCGTTGATTGATGCCCTGGTGACGCACTACGAAACCGAACGACTCAACCGCGAGCTGGCGCGCGCCTGAAGCAGCCGATCAGTGCGAGGGGCTGCCTGCCACGGCCGAAGCGGGTGCCCCTCCGGAGGACTCCAGAATCTGCCGGGCCAGATAATTGGTGATCTTCGCCTGATCCCGCAGAGTGGCCAGATAGGCGGCGCGCAGCAATTGCTCTTTGTGCTGGCGGAGGGAGTTGAGGAGCATTTGACGGACCTGCGGGTCGGCCAGCGTGCGCTGCCCTGGCTCCAGCACGGCAATCAATCGGAAGATCCGGTAGCCGTCTCGCACATGCACGATGCCGCTGGTCTGGCCGGGGCGCAGCGCCAGAATGGCCCGGCGCGCCTCGGGATCCACCTGCCCCAGCGCTGACCGGGGAACAAAACCCAGGTCGCCGCCGGTGGAGGCCGTCGTGGGGTCTTCGGAATAATCCATCGCCAGTTCAGCAAAATCTTCTCCCTGCCGCAGACGCTGCGCGATCATCTGAATCTTGCGCCGCGCCTCGGCTTCGGTGGCGGCATCGTCGTTCCGGCGATTCCGTACCTGGGGATCCCGCCGCGGGGTTACGACGATCTGCGCCAGATGGTACTGGGGCTCGGCCACGTCGAACTCGCTGCGGTTGCGCTCGTAGGCCTGCTGGAGCTCCTGCTCGGAAACCGATACGCGCGAGAGGACCTCGCGGTTGAGCAACTTCTCGATGGCAATCCGCCGGCGCAAATCCTCCCGCAGCTCTTCGACCGTGATGCCTCGCTCGGCGAGCTGGTGCTGGAATTCGGCATCGCTGTAGGGAGCACGCAGTTCGGCGAACTTCTCCTCGACCTCGGTCGCCGTGGCGGTCAACCCCAGCTTGGCCGCACGTTCGAGCAGCAGCTCGTTGTTGATGAGCTCGTCGAGGATGTTCAGCTTCAGAAAGAGCGCCTCTTCGGGCGACGGCGCGGTCTGCGGATGAACCTCGCTGCGGTAGTACTTCTCGACCTGGGCGCGGTAGATGGGATGGCCGTTCACCTCGGCCCAGACGTCAGGTCCGGGCGCCACGCTGCGATGGCACGCCGCCCCGGCAAGAGTCAGCGCAAGCAGCCCGCCCAGGGTGGCGGCCGGCCGGCACCATGGGATCATCGCCGGCCCAGCTCAGGCAGCCTTGGTGACCCGGCCCGACCGCAGGCACGCGGTGCAGACCCGCATGCGGCGCCGTACACCGTTGACGACCGCCCGCACGCGGCGCAAATTCGGCTCCCAGCGCCGCCGCGTGACGTTGTGCGCGTGGCTGATGGAATTGCCGTACTGCGGACGCCGACCGCAAACTTCACACTGTTTGGCCATGGATGCTCCCGGAAACTACGGACAGAATGTCATCGTGTATGCTAACAAATGTGGCGGCAGGGCGGTAGAGCAGCATCCCTTCCTGCCGTCCCCGCGTGCAGAGCGATGAACACGCCGGCTCAGGCCTTCGAGATTCTCGAACATCCCGCCGATGTGGGTTTCCGCGCTTTCGGGCCCACGCTCGAAGCCCTGTTTGAAAATGCCGCCCTGGCACTGGCCTCGTTGATGGCCGATCCCGAAACTGTCGTCGAGCGCGGCGACCGCACCATCACGGCCACCGGCGCCGATCTCGAAACCCTGCTCTACGACTGGCTGAGCGCGATTCTCGCACTTGCCGACGCTGAGCGCTGGGTGTTTCGCCGCTTCCGGGTGGAACATCTGGAGCCGGGCCGGGTGACCGGTATCGGCTACGGCGAGCCGCTCGACAAGACCCGCCATCGCCTGGGCACCTACATCAAGGCGGTTACGCTGCACCAGTTTCGCGTGGAACAAACCCCCGAGGGCTGGAGCGCCCAGGTGTACCTCGACGTCTAGCGTGCGCCGCGGCAGCCCTGGCCCGGCGGGCTGCTTTGACAGAGTTTCGGTGCTTTTCTAGACTGGCGGCACATCATGTCTGCCTATCCGGGGATTCGCCTGCGCAGCTCCGACTGGCGCTACTGGATCACACCGGTCATTCGCGCGCTCGTGCTTGCCAACGCCGCCATCTTCCTGCTCGAACTCATCCTCCGCCTGGTCGGCGGTCCCGAACTCGAGTACGGCTTCTGGCGCTGGTTCGGGCTGGTGCCGTGGCAGTTCGTGCACGGCATGCTCTGGCAGCCCCTGTCCTATCTGTTCCTCCACGCAGGCTTCTGGCACCTGCTGTGGAACATGCTGTTTTTGTGGATGTTCGGCGTTGACCTCGAGCGGCGCTGGGGCGCACGGCGGTTTCTGGTCTACTACTTTTTGACCGGCACCGGCGCCGGACTGGTCAACGTGGTGGTCAAGATGCTGATGGACCCCGAAGGCACCGGACCGGCGCTGGCGGTGACGGTTGGCGCCTCCGGGGCGGTTTACGGGGTCATCACGGCGGCTGCCATTTTGTTCCCCGACCGTCCGGTGTGGCTGCTGCCGTTCCCCATCACGATCCCCATGAAGGTCTATGCGGTGATCATGGGGGCGATTGAATTTTTCGGCACGCTGGGCAGCGGCGGTGACGGCGTCAGCCACGTCACGCATCTGGCGGCCATTTTCATCGGCTGGTGGTACCTGCGACGGAGTTCGCTGCTCTACCGGCTGCGGAACCGTTATGCCGACTGGAAAGTCCGCCGGGCACGACGGCGGTTCGAAGCCTACCTGCGCCGGCACGACCGCCGCCCGCCTTCCCAGCACGATGGCTGGCTGAACTGACGGCGACCGGCTGGAGGCCGCCGGGCATCTCAGCAAAGGGGAGAGGACGCATGAAAGACCTGCCCGCGGTTCTGACTTCCAGCGCCCTTGCGCTCGGCCTGCTGTGGCTGCCCGCTGCCGGCAGCGGCCCCGTCCAGCAGGAGACGCAGAAGAAGCCGCCCGAGTACACGCTTTCGGTCCAGGTGCCGGCCGTCAACGTGGACGTGGTGGTGACCGACGATAACGGCGACCCGATCCCCGGCCTCAAGAAGGAAAATTTCCGCATCCTCGAGGACGGCGTGCCGCAGACGATCACGAATTTTGCGCCGACCGAAGCGCCGCTGACCATCGTGATGCTGATGGAGTTCAGCGACATCTACTACGGCTGGTTTTCCTACACGGCGCAGTACTGGGCCTATCAGTTTCCCAGCCAGCTCCGGCCCGATGACTGGGTGGCGCTGGTCACCTACGACCTGAAGCCGCACATTCTGGTGGACTTCACGCGCAACAAGATGGAGATTCGCGATGCGCTGAGCAGCCTCTATTTCCCCGGATTCCGCGAGTCGAACCTCTACGACGCGTTGCTGGACGTGCTCGACCGGCTGGACCACGTCAAAGGCAAGCGTTCGATTTTGCTGATTGCTTCGGGCCTCGATACGTTCAGCCACCACAACCTCGACGACGTGCTCAACCGCCTGAAGCGCACCGAGGTGACGATTTTCTGCGTGGGCGTGGCCCGGCCTCTCTACGAGTGGGCCGATGCGCGCGGAATGCTGGGGGATATCGCGCGGCTGAATTTTCTTCAGGCCGAAAACCAGCTCGGGGCGTTCGCCCGGATGACAGGCGGGCGGGCCTGGTTCCCGCGTTTCGACGGCGAGCTGCCGGGGATCTTCGCGCAGGTAGCCGCCTCGCTGCGGAATCAGTACAGCCTGGCCTACACGCCGACCCACGGTCCCGACGGCAAGTATCACAAGATCAAGGTGGAGCTGGTGGCGCCGAACGGGCAGCCGCTGGTGATCGTCAACCAGAAAAACAAGCGCGTGAAGTACCACATCTACGCGCGTGAGGGCTACCTGGCGCCGAAGCCGGGCGAGGCCGCCCGCAACAACTCTCCGGCGGTGCCGGTGACCGGAGGCGGTGCACTTCAGTAGCCGCGCTGGCGGTCCACGCGGTTCAGCAGCGGCTCGCCCGCAAACCACCGCCGCAGATTTTCCAGCAGCAGCTCGGCATGCCGGCTCCAGAGCTTTTCCGCCGCTGCGGCGGTGTGTGGAGTGAGCAGCAGATTGTCGAGATCCCAAAGCGGACTGTCCGCCGGCAGCGGTTCCCGCTGAGCGACGTCCAGAGCCGCGCCGGCGATTTTGCGCTCTCGCAGCGCTTCGGCCAGCGCCAGCTCATCCACCAGCGAGCCCCGCGCTATGTTGACCAGAAAGCCGTGCGCGGGCAGCCGCGCCAGGCGCTCGCGCGTGATGAGCTGACGTGTGGCAGGCGTTTCGGGCGCCGCCAGCACCAGAAAATCGGCTTCTGGCAGCAGCTCGTCCAGCCGGTCAGGAGGAAACACGCGGTCGGCCGCTCCGGGTCGGGCGCGCCCGCTTTGGGTGACCGCCAGCACGCGCATGCCGAAGGCGCGCACCCGGCGTGCAATCTGCTGGCCGATGGCCCCGAGTCCGACCAGCACCACGGTGCGGCCGTAGAGCTCGCCCGGACGCACCGCTGCGTCCCAGAGTTCCTGCTGGGCCCACCGCCGCTGCTGCTGATGGCGCCAGGACTGCGGCAGGCATCGCGCCAGCGCCAGCATGAGCGCCAGCGTATGCTCGGCCACGGTGATGGCATTGACACCGCGAGCGCAGGTGAGCGCAATCTCCGGCCGGTCGCGCAGCGGTCCTTCGAGGAGATGACCCACGCCCGCCGCCAGCGCGTGGACCCACTTCAGCCTCTGCGCCCGCTCCAGCCACGCTGGCGCCAGCGACACACCAACGAAAATATCCGCCCCGGCAATTTCCCGCTCGACGACCTCGCGATCGTTCGTCAGAATGACCTGCAGAGCAGGCCACCGCTGACGAATGCGTTCGGCCAGCCACACCGGCGGGTGCCACAGGCGAAAGCGGTGCCAGACGCCCATGACCAGCCGGGTCTGTTCGGGCCGCGGCCGGCTGGCCGCCTCTGGCTGTGCCGCCACAGGAGGAGCAGGCATGGAGGGAAGGTCGCGGAAGCGACCGGTGCGGAATTCAGGCTCCGGCTGCCGGTTGCTGGAGCCGCTGGCGCAGCCGCTCGAGCAGGCTGCGAACGATCGCTTCGCGCTGCTTCAACTGTTCGCGCAGCTCGTAGCTCTCGGTTTTGTATACCTCTTCACGCAAATCCGGCAGGGCATCTTCCAGCAATTCGCTGAGTACCCGCGCTTCCTGTTCCGACAGCGGCAGTTCCATCCTGCATCCTCCTCTCTGTCCACTTGAAGGATCGCCCGGGACTCTCTAGCCCTTGATGACGCCGATGGGGCGGAGCCGGGCGACCCGGCGCGCCAGCCCTGCGTTATGCACGACCTCGATGACGGCGTCAATGTCTTTGTAGGCTTCGGGAATCTCCTCGAGGATACCGTCACGCGTCTCGGCCCGCACGATGATCCCCTGTTCCTCCAGGCGGCGCGTTTCCTCACGGGCGTCACGTCCTTTCTTCGCCGCCGTCCGCGAGAGCGCCCGCCCGGCCCCGTGGCAGACCGTGCCGAAGGTTTGCTCCATCGCCGTGGGATTGCCGACCAGCACGTAGCTGGCCGTGCCCATCGAACCCGGGATCAGCACGGGCTGTCCTAGTTCACGATACGGTTCGGGAACATCCGGCGCACCGGCCGGGAACGAGCGCGTGGCTCCTTTGCGATGCACCAGCACCGTCCGCCGGCGCCCGTCCACCGTGTGCGTCTCCCGCTTGGCGATGTTGTGCGCGACGTCGTACACGACGCGCAGCCTGGCCTGCTCGCCGAAGATTTTCCGGAACGAGTAGCGGGCAAAGTGCGTGATGACCTGGCGATTGGCCCAGGCAAAATTCGCCGAGGCTGCCATCGCCCCCAGATAGGCTTTTCCTTCAGGCGACTGAATGGGCACACAGGCCAGCTGCCGGTCCGGCAGCGTGATCCCATAGCGGCGCATGGCCTCGCCCATGACCTTCAGGAAATCCGTGCAGACCTGATGGCCCAGCCCGCGCGAGCCGCAGTGAATCAGCACGACGATCTGATCCTCGGCGAGGCCGAGCGCCTGGGCCGCCTGCGGGTCGAAAATCTTCTGCACGTACTGAACTTCGAGGAAATGGTTACCGCTGCCCAGCGTGCCCAGCTGCGTGCGCCCCCGCTCGCGCGCCTGGTCGGAAACCTGACTCGGATCGGCCGAGGCCATGGCGCCGGACTCTTCCGCGCAGACGGCATCGGCCGGTTCCCCGTAACCCTGCTCGACGGCCCACTGCGCACCCCGGGTGAGTACGGCATCGAGTTCCTTGCGGCCACACTCGATGTGCCCTTCCGAACCTGTGCCGGAAGGCACGTCCCGGAAGAGCTGGTTGACCAGCTCGCGCAGCCGTGGCTGCACCTCCTCGCGCTGCAGCGTGCTCGCCAGCAACCGCACGCCGCAGTTGATGTCAAATCCCACCCCACCGGGCGACACGACGCCTTCCTCCCAGTCCGTGGCGGCCACGCCGCCAATGGGAAAGCCGTAGCCCTGATGGATGTCCGGCATGGCCAGCACCGGCCCCACCACACCCGGCAGACAGGCCACATTGATCGCCTGGTCTACGGACAGATCCTTGAGGATGGGTTCGAGCAGCCGTTCGTCGGCATAGATGATGACGTCGGTTCGCATCCCCGGGCGGGTCGTGCGGGGCACGAGCCAGCGGTATTCGTCGAGGCGCTGAAGCTGATTCCGTGCAATGGGCATGAAGCCTCCTGCAGCAGGGACGTCGGCACTCGAGGGGATGATGGCGTCCGGTGTGGACGCACTCCTGCCGTTAATTTTACATCCTTCGGCCTGCAGCACTAAAAGCGGGGCTACCTCGGGCGGCCAGGACACGCACGGGCAAGAAGGCAGGCGCGTGTGGGGGATGGTCGGGGCGAGAGGATTTGAACCTCCGACCCCCTGGTCCCGAACCAGGTGCTCTACCAGGCTGAGCCACGCCCCGACCGGGCAGGAAAAGCGGCGGAGGTTCTCTCTCCGCCTTACGCTTCACACGATAACATACCCTGCGCGGCCGATTCCACACCGGCCGGCAGCGACGCCGGCATCGCCAGCAGCCGGTCGGTCAATTTCTGAAAGTGATAGCCCATGATGGCCAGCGTCATGGCCACGTCGAAGGCTTCGCGGCGGCGCAGAGCGGCTTCCCAGAACAGCTTCCAGTAGGCGCTCCGCGCACGGCCCAGCACACCCTGGCGCACCACCGACCGGACCAGGGCCAGCACGTCGCTCAGGCTGTGCGAGCGGCGCACGGCGGGCGTGTAGTCGGCAATGAACCGCCGCACGCGCTCGAAATACGCCCGCGGCTCGTAGATGCGCTGCAGGATGGACCGATAGCCCTCGAGCAAACGGGCAAAATCCATGCGCGGCAGGAAATTCAGGTGCAGATCGGTGTTGTTGCCTCCCCCGGGACCGAGCAAACGCCCTTCGGCCTCCAGCCGGCGGTAGAGCTGCGTTCCCGGCACCGCCTGCAGCAATCCCACCATGGCCAGCGCAATCGCACTCTGCTCGATGAACTCCACCTGGCGATCGAAGACATCGGGCGGGTCGTTGTCGAAACCCACGATGAATCCCGCCATGACCTCCAGACCGGCACTCTGGATGCGCCTCACACTCTCCAGCAAATCGCGCCGGGTGTTCTGCATCTTGTGGGCTTCCTTGAGGCTGGCCTCGACGGGGGTTTCGATGCCGACGAAGACGCGCGTGAAGCCCGCCCGGCGCATCAGCTCCAGCAGTTCGGGTTCGTCGGCCAGGTTCAGCGAGGCCTCGGTGTAGAAGGTGAACGGATAGCCCCGCGCCGGATTCCATCGCGCCAGTTCCACCAGCAGCTCGCGCACCTTGCGCTTGTTGCCGATGAAGTTGTCGTCCACCAGAAAGACCGAACCGCGCCAGCCGCGGCGCTCGAGCAGCTCCAGCTCGGCCAGCACCTGCGCCGGGCTCTTGGTGCGCGGCTTGCGGCCGTAGATCTCGATGATGTCGCAGAATTCGCAGTTAAACGGGCAGCCCCGCGAGAACTGCACCGTCATCGAGCTGTAAGGGCGCAGCGAAATCAGATCGAGAGCGGGCAGTGGCGTGCGGTCCAGCCCGGGCATCGCTGCGGCCCGGTAGACGCGGCGGCCACTCCCCGATTCGATATCCTGCACCAGCTCCGGCATCAGCTCCTCGGCCTCGCCGATCACAATCCGATCGGCATGCAGCGCCAGCTCCGGAGCACAACTGGTGATCGGCCCGCCGACCACGGTCGGGCGCCGGTGGCGCCGGCAGCGGCCCAGAATCTCCAGCAGCGACTCTTTCTGCACCAGCATCCCGCTCAGCAGAACCACATCCGCCCAGCGCAGGTCCCGGTCCCGCAGCGGCCGCACGTTGGTATCCACCAGCCTGCGGTTCCAGTGCGGCGGCAGCAGCGAGGCAATGGTCAGCAATCCCAGCGGGGGAAATGCCGAGCGCTTGCCTTCGAACGGAAGCGCATGCTTGAAGCTCCAGAAAGTATCGGGCCAGCGGGGGTAAACAAGGAGTGCGTTCAATGGATCACCTTGCGGCCATCATAAACCGTGGAGAGCGAAACGGCCAGCGAAATCGAAAGAATTTTCTGGACATCGGGGCGAATGCGTCAGCGTGCCGTCCCTACGGCATCGGCCGGTCCGCCTGCGATCGGCTCCGAGGAAGTCGTACGGGAAGGTGCGGAGTGATTGTTGGCCGCCGCCCAGCAGGGTAGCCGTTGCAGCACTTCTCCCGGGCTGAGCTCTCGCCCGGTCGCGGCATCGGTGACGGCGGTCAGTACCCAGCGGTAAGAAGACGACCCCTGCCCCGACTGTGCATCGGGGCTGAAGCTCAACTGCAAGCCTGCCCGCTCATATTCGAGAACGCGAAAAGGAATCGGCGCCGGCGGATCAGTTTGCGTGCTCGAAAGGTCCCGGTCGGCAGGGCCGCAGGCCATCAGCAGCCGCGTGGCGTCATCCTGAACGGCATCCTGTCCGTGCGTAGCCGCCACAGGACCCGATGCTCCCGCCAGGACGACCCCGTGTTGCCGCCCCACCAGACGCTGCGCCCCCAGCGTCACAGCGCAAACCACACCGAGAAATGCACCGACGCCCAGCATAGAACGCATCCACTGACGTCCCCGGCGCACCGGCCGTACGGCAAGCGCCAGACACCGCGGGCAGAAGCTCAGCTCCGGGTTGAGTTCAGTTCCGCAATAAGCGCAGAGGGACATCGTGGCTGTGGTTCATTTTAGAACAGGATGCTCCGCTGCGATGGCAAAAAATGTTCAAACTCAGTAACCTTTCGGAACAGCCGTTCACCCCTGAGTTTACCCAGGTTCTAGGACCAGAGCAGCATCGAATCTCAACGAGACAAACAGGATCCGCCAACCAGGCTCGTCTTGACCGAACGTAGAAAGGCGAAGTTCTAAAACTCAACCGTTACCCCCCGCGGAGGTGCCTCGGTCCCCGTGTGGACGTCGGGGAATGCACGTTGCACAATGAACGCGGTCCTGTGGGCAAAGGCCAGATCGGAGAAGGGGGGACTTTGCGTCTTGTACATCTGGTTGCGCTGTGTCTCCTTGCGGGGGCGGTGTGGGCGGGGTCCCAGAAACCGGCCGGCACGGGCTCTGCGCTTCCGCTGCATGTTCGCCCGGGCGATCCGGACACGCTGGCTGGTTTTGAAGCGTTCTACAACATGGACTACCCTGCCGCTCTGGCACATTTCGAGCGAGCTTACCGCGCGCGGCCGGCGGATCCCTTCACCGTCAACCACCTGCTCGAAGCGGTTCTGTTTGCCGAGCTGCATCGGGAGGGCAAACTCGACGCCCAGCTCTACCTCAGCAACGCCTTCGTTCACCTGCAGAGCTCGCCGCCGCCGGCCGCGGTGCGGCAACGCATCGCCAGTCTGCTGGCGGAAGCGTTCCGTCTGGAAGCTGCACGCCTGGCCGCAAGTCCGCAAGATGCAGACGCGCTCTATGCGCGCAGCGTCACGCGTGGGCTGCAGGCCACCTATCAGGCTCTGGTGGACCGGGCCTGGTTCGCAGCGCTGCGCAGCGGTCTGCACGCCTACGGCGACGCCCGGCACGTACTCGAACTCCAGCCCGGCTACACCGATGCCCTGCTCATCGTCGGCATCTACAACTACGTCGTGGGCAGCCTGCCGTGGCCTGTGCGCGCGGCGGCGTTTCTGGCCACCATCCACGGCAGCAAGACGCGCGGGCTGGAAATGATCCGGCAGGCCATTGCCGGCGGCGGTGAAGCCAGCGTGGATGCACGCACCACGCTGGCCCTGTTCCTGGCCCGGGAACATCGCTATCCGGAGGCGCTGGAGCTGGCCCACTGGCTCTCAACGCATTTCCCCGGAAACTTTCTCTACGGGCTGGCCGAGGCCGACCTGCTGAAGGCCTCCGGGCAGGACAGTCGGGCCGAAGCCGCCTACCGGCATCTGGTCGAGCTGGGGCTGCAGGGGCGGTTTCCGAATCAACGGGCCGAGCTGGCGGCCTACAATCTGGGCAACCTCTATCGCGCCCAGCACCGATGGCGCGAGGCCGCCGCGGCCTATGACACCGTCTCCCGATTCCCCTCGCCGGATCCGCAGGTGCTGGCGCGAGCGCTGCTGGCCGCGGGGGAGATGTACGACCTGGCCGGCGACCGAACCACCGCGATCGCTCGCTACCGCACGGTCGCTGATTCGGGCACGGACCGCTCCCTGGCCGAGCAGGCGCGGCGTTACCTGAAGCGGCCCTACCGCCACGAGGACGCTCCGCAGCCGGAGTGAGTGTCGGCCGCGCGGGTTGCCCGCCAACGCGGCAGGAGCAGATAATGCGGGCAGGAACCAGTTCCATGCGCAATAGCTTCCATCAGTTCGGCCCGGTAGTACTTTTCATCCTGGTTCCTCTGGCAACACCCGGGGTGCAGCCCCAGCAGAGCGGCCCCATTCACCCGCCCGCCTCCACGGTCCGCCGTATTCCTCTGCACCGCGAGCCGGCGCCGCCACCGATTCCCCCCGAGCAGATCGTCGAAAAGTTCACGGCCAACGAAACGCGCTTCGCTCAGGCGTTTGACCGGCTCGACTACCGGGAAACCATCCTGGTCGAAGAGTTCGCGCAGCAGGGCGGAGCACCCACAGGGCGTTTGCAGGCGACGCTGGAGTTCACCCGCGGCCCGGACGGCCGCCGCTCCGGCCGGCTGCTGGCGCCTCCAGCTTCAACGCTGCAACTGCTACGGCTCGATCTTGAGGACCTGCGCACGGTGGCCGAAGTGCCTCTGTTCCCGCTCGCGGCCGGTCAGGCTGCGCACTATCGGTTCACCTACCGGGGCACGGAAAAGGTGGACGAGCTGGATACCTACATTTTCGAGGTCGAGCCCCGCGAGGAAACGGCCGGGCCAAAGTTCTCTGGAGTGGTATGGGTGGAGACCGGTGACCTGGCCATTGTGAAGAGTTACGGCCGATTCGTCAGTGGGAGCACGGAAGACGGCCGGCGGCTGCCCTTTTCTGTCTATGAAATCTATCGCGAGAATTTTCCGGGCCGGTTGTGGTTGCCCACCTACATTCGCTCCGACGATCGCCTGGAGCAAAACGGCGCGGAGCTGCCGCTGCGGCTGATCGTGCGCCTGTCGAATTTCACCTCAGCCGGCGCGGCGCGCTGAAGCCCTTCGCGCAAACACTCAGCCTAGCGATAGGTCGGCTCGGCGCTCGGATGCATCGTGTGAAGGTCGGTGCGCGTGGAACGGCCGGCCGAGTCGAGACGGAACCGGTAGAAGGGATTGACCGGCCCCGGGCCTTTCCCGATGGCAAAGCCGTGCTCGATGGCCTTGGCGACGAACGCCTTGGCCAGCGGGATCGCGTCGGTGAGCGAGCGGCCCAGGGCAAGCTGGGCGGCCAGAGCCGAAGAAAACGAACAGCCGGAACCGTGCCGGTGAATGTTTTTCACCACCTCGCCACTGAAGGTCGCCGTCTCGTTCCCGTCGAACAGCACATCCACCGGCCTCTCGAGGTGCCCGCCTTTGACCAGGGCGGCCCGGGCGCCCATTTCGACCAGTTTCTGCGCCGCGGCCTTCATGCCGTTGACATCGCGCACGCTCAGCCCGGTCAGCGCTTCGGCCTCCTGCAGGTTGGGCGTCACCACGGTGGCCCGCTTCAGCAGTTGCTCGCGCAGGAACTGCAGCCCGGCGGCATCGAGCAGCTCCGCCCCTCCCTGTGAGGCCCGCAGCACGGGATCAAGGACGACGCGCGGACAGCCACAGCGATCGAGGAACTCGGCCACCACGGCGGCGTTGGCCCGGGTGGCGAGCATGCCGATCTTCACCGCGGCTACCGTCACGTCCTCGGCCAGCGCCTCGAGCTGCGCCCGCAACACCTGCGGGGCGACGGCGTGCACGGCCTGCACGCCCTGGGTGGACTGCACGGTGAGCGCGGTGATGGCGGCAACGCCGTAGCAGTCGTGCACGGCAAAGGTCTTGAGATCCGCCGCGACGCCGGCTCCGCAGGAAGGATCGAAGCCGGCGATGCTCAGCAGCACGGGCACACTCAAGGTCGTCTCGGCCTCCTCCCCCTCACTGTAAGAACTGGGAGCCGCGCACGCAAGAGAAAACATGCGGCAGGGTGCGCCGTCTTGATCCAGCGCATCACGGGAACTGCCCGCGGAGCAACGCGGCCTCCGCCACGCGTCCCACGGCCAGGATGTAGGCGCCGCGGCGCAGGGTGGTGCGGTATTTTTCGGCCGTGGAGACGACCTCGGCAAACGCCCGCCGCATGACCGCCTGCAGCCGCTCGGCGACTTCCTCCGCCGTCCAGAACCAGCCGGAGCGGTCCTGCACCCACTCGAAATAGCTCACCGTGATGCCGCCGGCGTTGGCGAGAATATCGGGGACGACCACGGTTCCGCGCCGGACCAGCACTTCTTCGGCATGGGGCGTGGTGGGCCCGTTGGCTCCTTCGAGCACAATGCGCGCCCGGATACGATCGGCATTGGCCAGCGTGATCTGGTTCTCCAGCGCGCACGGCACCAGCAGGTCGCACTTGAGGGCCAGCAGCTCGTCGGCAACGATCTGCGGTGCCCCGGGCATTCCCGCCACCGTCCCGGCCCGCTGCTTGTAGCGCTGGGCGCGCAGCGGGTCAATCCCGCGCGGATTGTGGACGGCTCCGCGGGAGTCGCTCAGCCCGATGATGCGGGCGCGACGCTCTGCCAGCAGCCGCGCCAGTGTGGCTCCCACATTGCCGAAACCCTGGATGACGACCGTGGCGCCCCGGAGGGGAATTTTCTTCAGCCGGCAGATTTCCTCCGCCACGATGAGCAATCCGCGTGCCGTGGCTTCCTCACGCCCGTGCGACCCGCCCAGCCCAACGGGCTTGCCGGTGACCACGGCAGGCTCATCGCGGCCGCTCAGCACCGAGTAGGTGTCCATCACCCAGGCCATGGTCTGCGCGTCGGTGTAGACGTCCGGTGCCGGAATGTCCTTTTGCGGCCCCAGCAACGACCGAATCTCGGCCACGTAGCGGCGCGTCAGCCGTTCGAGCTCACCCCGGCTCATCCGCCGGGGATCGCACGCTACGGCTCCCTTGGCGCCGCCGAAGGGCACCTGCACCACGGCGGCCTTCCAGGTCATCCAGGCCGCCAGGGCCTTGACTTCGTCCAGCGTGGCGTTGGGATGGTAACGAATGCCGCCCTTGGCCGGACCGCGGCTCGTGTTGTGATGCACCCGCCAGCCGGTGTAGACACGCACCTGCCCGTTGTCGAGCTTTACGGGAACGCTGACTTCCAGCACGCGGCGTGGAGTGCGCAACCACTGCCGCAGGCCCGGATCCAGCTTGAGATAATCGGCGGCGAGATCGAACTGCAACTGCGCAATATGGAGGGGATTCAGATCCTCCCGCGGCGGAATGCGGGAGGTTGCCGGGGGCGGCACAACGGCAGCCATGGAGCGCTCCTTCCTGCCTCAGGCGGTATGCGCCTGCTGCTGCCTGGCCTGATAACGCGAACGACACTGCTCGGAACAAAAGTACAGTGTTCGGCCAGCCTCGACGAGCGGCCAGGCAATTTCTTCAGCGACGAAGGTGCCGCAACAGGGATCCCGGTGAAGTCGGCCTACAGGACGAGGAGCCGAAGAGGAAACGCGGCGCGGCTGCCCGCGCAGTGGTGGGTGCACCAGCCAGCTCCATAGCCGCTTCAGCGCCCAGCCTGCAATCACAACCCAGAACAGCAGCTCCAGAAGCCGGCTGATGGCTGCCATGCGTCCCCGCGTAGGCGCTCCGCTCCGGTGCCCGCGACCGTTAACTTACGAGGCGGCGGCAGTTTACTGGACCCAGCCGACCGTGTCAACAGCCCGGTACCTCCAACCGGCTGCCCGTGCCTAAACCTGCATCGCCAGGGGAAAGGGAAAGAAAAGAGAAAGAAAGGCGTGCTTCGCTAGCAGCTTCGTTCTTCAGGCGGTGCCATGGGGGTCAGGTTTTCTTGCCTGCGCTTGCCCCGCCTCGTCTCTTGGGCGTTCTGCCTCGCGCGGCGGTCTTCATTTCAAAACCCGGCGGTTCAACCCGGCTAAAGCCCCCATCGCGCTCCAACTGGGCAACGTCTGGGGCTGGCTAGCTCTCAACACTTCGCGCGCAGGCAATCGGAATCCTGGAGCTTGCGTTTCAATTGCCCGCACCGGCAGATGTAAACGTGCGACGAGGTTTCTGCCGAGAGGAAAAACCGGACTTTAGCCGTCACCGCATGCTGATGGTAAGCGTGATTCCCATGCTGGTTCCTTGAGCCATGTTGGCAAACGCCGATCCCCCTGTGTTGCTGTAGCCCAGCGCCGTACCCGTTTCAAGGGCTGCAAAGGACCACACGGTGCCGTTATCTACGAGAGTGAAGCTGGGGAATGAGAGCATAAGATGCTGCTCGATAAAGGCGGGGCCTTCCACACTGGGAGGCAGTTCGGTAAAGGTGATGTCGAAAGGTCCGCAGTTCCCGCTGCTCGTAGTAAACCCCTCCACATCACACGTATTGACGTTCAATGTGATTACCGCCTTACCGGCGTTGAACGAGCCGCCTGAGATGCTCACACTCGAGGCCGGAAGCAAGCCGAAGCCAGAATCATTCACCTGCTCCTGAGTGTCGGTGATGCTGTAGAAAAGCATCCAGCCCGAGTTGTCGCTCTGGTTCACGCCTACGAACGCAAAGACGGGGTCGTTTTGACTGTTGGTGTCGATCAGAGTGCCAAACGCCGCCAGACCGTGCGATGTAACCGTTAGACTCGGGCCTGAGGACTGCGCGCCGATGGAAAACAGTGGGGAGCTCAAACCCAGGACCGCAATGGCCAAAATAAAAAAGACGAACGGATTCGCATGATGATCTCCCGAATGCTGGATTTTTAGGGAAGGTGGGTCTTTCCGTCCCCCTTGCGGGGCATCATACGCCTGACTCGTTTGCTGTCAACCAAAATGTTCGAGTGGCAGCAGCAGAAACCCCGAGGCTATTGCCCCAGCAGCCTACCCCTCCCCTCCACGCCTACCAGGAATCGATCACCGCTGCGATAATCGGGATCGCAAAAACCGGGGCCAGGCTGGGGAAGTCCTCAATGTGCCGAAGAGTGCGGCGGAGGCCTGCGACGCTGTGCCGCCTCTGGAATCAAACCTCCACGCCACCCTTGCCTGGCATCAGCAGGCAACTCTGGTCTGTGGTCTGGGTTTGAGTCTGGGGCTGAGCGGGGCTGCGGATCGGTCGCCTTGTCTTACCGACCCTGCCGGCCTCAGGTCACCGGGACGATCCGGTCCATCCCCATGTAAGGCTGGAGCACGGGTGGAATGAGGATCGAGCCGTCGGCCTGCTGGTAGTTCTCGACGATGGCCAGCCAGGTGCGGCCCACAGCCAGCCCGGAGCCGTTCAGCGTGTGCACGTATTCGCTCCGTCCGCCCTTGCGGCGGTAGCGGATTCCGGCACGGCGCGCCTGAAAGGCCTCGCAGTTGGAGCAGGAGGAAATCTCCAGAAAACTCTGGGTCGAAGGCAGCCACACCTCGAGGTCGTAGGTTTTCGCCGAGGCGAATCCCATGTCGGCCGTGCACAGCAGCACGACCCGGTAGTGCAACCCCAGCCGCTGCAGCAGGTCCTCGGCATCGCGCACCAGCGACTCCAGTTCGTCATAGCTCTGTTCGGGCCGGGTGAACTTGTAGAGTTCGACCTTCTGGAACTGGTGCTGGCGGATGATGCCGCGGGTTTCACGGCCGGCGGCACCGGCCTCGGAGCGGAAACAGGCCGTCCAGGCGCACAGCCGCAGCGGAAGCTGATCGGCGTCGAGCACTTCTTCACGGTACAGATTGGTCAGCTCGACCTCCGCCGTAGGCGTCAGCCACCAGTCGGTCCCTTCCAGGCGGAACATGTCGCCGGCAAAGCGCGGGAGCTGCCCGACGGCTTCGAGCGAGCGCGTGTTGACGATGAAGGGAGGAAAGATTTCGGTATACCCGTGCTCGCGCGTGTGCACGTCGAGGAAGAAACTGGCCAGGGCTCGCTCCAGCCGCGCTCCGGCGCCGCGGTAGAGCGCAAAGCGTGAGCCGGTCATACGCGCGGCGCGCTTGAGGTCCAGGATGCCGGCGCGCTCGGCGACTTCCCAGTGCGGCCGCGGCGAAAACGTAAACTGCGGCGGCTGGCCCCACCGGCGCACCTCGACATTGTCGGCGGGCCCCCGCCCGACCGGCACCGATGCATGCGGCAGGTTGGGAACTTCGAGCAGGAACTGCCGCAGCTTTTCGTCCAGCTCGGCGATGCGGTCGTCGTACTGCTTGATGGTCTGCGCGAGCTGGCGCAACGCGGCCAGTTCGGCCTCGACATTCTCCCCGGCTTTGCGGCGTGCGGCAATCTCTTCGCTGGCGCGGTTGCGCTCGGCCTTCATCCGCTCGGCCTCGGTGATCAGCCGGCGGCGCTCGGCATCGATCTCGACAAACCGCTCCAGGTCGAGCCGGATACCCCGGTGTTCGGCCATCTGCCGAACCAGGTCCAGATGGCGGCGGAAGAATTCGAGGTCCCACATGACCGAAACAGATTAGTGCAATCGCTGCGCGAAACGAAATTCTATCCGGGCACGCTGCCGGCGAGCTCAGCCGCCGCCGGCAGGCCGCCGGCCGCACGGGCTTCGGTTGCGGCGCGGACCAGCGCGCGTTCCACGGCGGCTGCGGCAGCAACCCCGACGGCGTGCGGATCGGCCTGTAGCTCACCCGCGGACAGCACAAACACCACGTCGCCGTCGAAGCTTGTGAAGGCCGGGGAAAGCGCCCGGGCCAGTCCCGCCGAGGCCATCCGCGCCACGCGGCGGCACCCCTGCCGGTCCAGCCGGGCATCGGTGGCCACCACAGCCAGTACTGTGCTGGGTTCTCCAAAGCTGCGCCGCACGCGCCCCTGTAGCATGGCCGCAGCCGTATCGAGGAGTTGCCCGGGAGCTTGCTGTGAACGCGTGCCCGCGATCAACCGGTTCGTTCGGGGATCGCGGATGTCTCCGAACGGGTTTGCCACCACCAGGGTGGCCACACGCACGCGCTGGCCCTCTTCGTTGAGAAAATCCTCCGTCCAGGCACCCTGGCCGGTTTTGGTCGCCCACCGAATACCCAGCAGCTTGCCCGCGCTGGCGCCGGCACCGGCGCCTGTGTTGCCTTCACTCAATCCGGCCGGGCTGGCGGCAACGGCAGCCCGGTACCCCAGTGCGGCGTCCGGCCATCGCTCGAGACCCACACCGAGATCAAAAATCACCGCTGCTGGCGCGATGGGGATCCGGGTGATGCCAGCGGGAAACCCGATGCCTTGCTCGCGGCACCACTGCATGACACCCGTCGCCGCTTCGAGGCCCATGGCGCTGCCTCCGGTGAGGACCAGGGCATGGATGCGGTCCACCAGATGATCCGGATCGAGGGTCACCAGTTCACGCTCGCCGACCCCGCCGCCGCGAACGTCGCATCCCGCTGCCACTCCCTCGGGCGCCAGCAGAACCGTACAACCGGTAAGGGCTTCCTCGTCCGTTGCCTGGCCCACCCGCAGGTCTCCCACAGGTAGCCACCCACGAGGCATGGCGCCATGATAGCGCAGAAGCGAGTCCCGGCCGCCTGTGCTAGCATCACGAGAGCGCTGTGATCGCCGATGTTTTCATTCTGAGTGCCGCACGAACGCCTATCGGCAATTTCGGGGGCAGCCTGCGCGCACTTTCAGCGGTTGAGCTGGGCGTCATTGCCGTGCGCGCAGCCCTCGCGCGCGCCCTTGGCGAAATTCCCGCCGAACGCGCACCCGGCCAGCCGGCCCCGGAATGGCGCTTCTCGTGGAAGGTGGACGAAGTCGTCATCGGGCACGCCCGGCCGGCCGGCGTAGGACCCAATCCAGCCCGGCAGATTGCCTGGCGGGCGGGCCTGGGCGATGACACGCCGGCGTTCACCGTCAACATGGCCTGCGCCTCCGGTCTGCAGGCGGTGGTTCTGGCCGCGCAGCACATTCGTCTGGGCGAGGCGCAACTGGTGGTAGCCGGAGGCACCGAAGCGATGAGCCGCGTGCCCTACCTGGTGGAGGCGCGCTGGGGATGGCCGCCGGGGCACCAGCCGCTGGTGGATGCCATGTACCGCGACGGATTTCTGTGCCCGCTTTCGGAGATGGTCATGGGTGAGACCGCCGAGCGGCTGGCCGAACTCTACGGCATCGGTCGCGCCGAACAGGACGATTACGCTCTCGAAAGCCATCGGCGGGCAGCACGCGCACAGGCCGAGTGTCGTTACGCTGCCGAGCTGATCCCCGTAGAGCGAACGGCCGGAGGAAATCTGGTGCAACTGGATCACGACGAGCACGTGCGCCCCGATGCCAGCCGGGAAGCTCTGGCCCGCCTGCCCGCAGTGTTCCGTTCCGGCGGCACCGTCACAGCTGGCAACTCCAGCGCTCTGACCGACGGAGCTGCGGCGGTGGTGCTGGCCAGCGGCGAACTGGTACGCCGGCTGGGTCTCGAGCCGCTGGCCCGCATCGGAGAAGCGGCCGTGGCTGCGGTAGACCCGTCGGTGATGGGCATCGGTCCCGTGCCGGCCATCCGGAAACTGGAGCAACGCACGGGACGACGGCTGGCCACCTATGATGTGATCGAGCTCAACGAAGCGTTCGCCGCGCAGGTTCTGGCCTGCGACCGCGAACTGCATTTCGACCGCGCTCGCCTGAATCCCAACGGCGGCGCGATTGCCCTGGGCCATCCCATCGGCTGCAGCGGTGCCCGCATCCTCACCACGCTCGTGCACGAACTCCGCCGCCGCAACGGCCGCTGGGGCCTGGCAACGCTGTGCGTGTCGGGGGGCATGGGCCTGGCGGTGGAAGTGGAACGCACATGAGCCGCCGCCGTCTCTTTTTCGGGCTGCTGGCAGCCCTAGCCGGCTACACGCTCACGGTCGGCTACCTGGCACGGCGGTTGGACGCGTTCGTCCCGACTCCTCCCGAAGCCGAGGCTGCTGACGTGGTCCGGCAGTATTTCGAAGCACTCCACCAGCACCACTTCTCTGCCGCCTATCAACTGCTTTCGCCGGCATACCGGCATCGGGTCTCCTACCAGCGGTTCCTCGAAGTCGTCACCGCGCGCCGGCTGGGAGAAGCCGGAGAGCCGGTGCTGGCCGGCGCCCGGCGCATCGGTCCCGACTGGGTGCTGCTCGAAGCGTTTTTGCCGACCGGCGGCGGTGTGCGCGAGGTGCAGTTCGTTCTGCATAAGGACAGCGGCCGCTGGTGGATTGACCTGGTCAACGAGTGGCCGCATCACGGGCAGCGGAACCGCACGATTTGACCCGCCTGCATTGACACAGGGCGGCAGAGGCCCTAAACTCGCCCACGGACAACCTGCCGGCTCGGGTGTTCGGGAAGGCTGTGCGAATCGGCCACGGTCCCGCCACTGTGTTCGGCCGGCGTTTCTCGCCCCTCCGGGGGCGTCCACGGATTCCCTGAGCGGAATCTGGAAGGGCCACTCGCAGCGGCGAGGGAGAAACGCCTGTATCCGCGCAAGCGGAGGCCGTCAGTCAGGAAACCGGCCCGCGCCGTGACGGGCTACCACTCTTCGCGGAAAGAGGTGTGTGGCGTGAACAGCCCCGCTCTCTTTCTCGGGGCTTTTTTGTTGCCGCCGACGGCCAGACGCCGCACGGGTTTCATGGCGGCCGCTGCGGCAGTGGTGATCCTGCTGCTGGCATGGCCTGGCGGCTGCGTGCGCGCCAATACGCGCACCCCTCGATCCTGGCAGACGATCCGGGACGAAATGGGCCGCACGCTTCGCGTGCGGATCCCGGTCGAGCGCGTGGTGGCCCTGGCACCGAGTGCAGCCGATACGCTGTTTGCCCTCGGCGCCTGCCGCCAGGTCGTCGCCGTCACCGCCTACGCAGACTGTCCCGCTGCAGTCGCACCGTGCCGGCGGGTGGGGCAGCCACTCAGTCCGAGTCTGGAGATGATTGCTTCGCTCGAGCCCGATCTGGTCGTGGCCGCACGCACGGCCAACCGGCGTGAAACGGTCGCCGCACTCGACCGCATGGGCGTGCCGGTCTATGTGACCGACGAGCACAGCGTCGGAGACATCGTGCGCACGGTACGTGCGCTCGGCGTGCTGCTGGGAATGCCAGAGGCGGCAGCAGGACTGGCGCTGCGCATGGAAAAGCAGCTCGAGGCCATCCGCACGCGTCTGGCCGGACGCCCGCCCCGCCGCGTGCTGTTCGTCGTCTGGGTGGACCCGCTGATCACCGCCGGCCCTCGTACCTTTATCACCGATGCTCTGCGCATCGCCGGGGCCGTCCCTGCCGTGCAGGTCAGGGGCGACTGGCCGCATCTAAGCCTAGAGCAGGTGGTGCTCGCCCAGCCCGAATATCTGATCTTTCCTGCGGCGACGCCCGCCTCGCGCCAGCACCTGCTCGACGAGTTGCGCCGGCGACCGGGCTGGAATGACCTGCAGGCCGTGCAGCAGGGTGGCATCGTGATCGTAGAGGAATCCTTCAACCGCCCCTCGCCCAGGCTGATCGGTCAGATCGCGGCACTTGCGCGGGCGCTGCACCCGGAAGCCTTTGCCGATCTGCCGCAGTTGCCGGCAGTCGAGGAGGAGCCATGCGGGCGCTGACGGCCCGGCGTGTCTGGCTGGTGGCGGCGCTGCTGGCCGGGCTGCTGGTGCTGATGGGCGTCATTTCGCTCGGACTGGGCGCAGTGCCCATCCCGCCGCGCGAACTGGGGGCCTGCCTGGCCGGAGCGGTGCATGCCGGTGCCGGCAGCGTTTCAGCCGATTGTCGGGTGATCGTGCTCGAATTGCGCCTGCCGCGGGTGCTGCTGGCGGCGCTGGTCGGGGCTGCGCTTTCGGTAGCCGGTGCCGGATTTCAGGCCCTGCTGCGCAACCCGCTGGCCGACCCCTACGTGCTGGGCATCTCGAGTGGCGCGGCGCTGGGCGCGATTCTCTCGCTGCTGGCCGGGCCGCCGGGTACGCTGCTGACCGGCGGCGCAGCCTTCCTCGGAGCCCTCGCCACGGTCGCCGGAGTGTATCTGCTCGGCCAGCGCAACGGCCATCTGGATACCCCGACGCTGCTTCTGGCCGGCGTGATCACGGCATCGTTCCTCTCGGCGATCATCATGTTCCTGATGACGGCGCTGCCCGGACGCGAACTGCGCGGGCTGGCGTTCTGGCTGATGGGGGATCTGTCGTCGCCGCTGCCGCTATCGCTGCGCTGGCTGTACGTGGCAGCCCTGCTCACCATGGCCGCGCTCTACACGACCGCGGCCGATCTGAACCTGCTGCTGGCGGGCGAGCAGGAAGCGCTGCATCTGGGCGTCAATGTGCGACGGGTGAAGCTGGTGGTGTATCTGAGCGCATCGTTGCTGACGGCTCTGGCGGTCTCCGTCAGCGGGGCCATCGGCTACGTGGGTCTGCTGGTGCCGCACGCCATCCGGCTCCTGTTTGGCTCCGACTATCGTCTGCTGCTGCCGGCATCGGCCCTGGGCGGTGCGGTGGCAGTGGTCTTCGCCGATACGCTGGCGCGGACCGTGGCCGCACCGACCGAGCTGCCGGTGGGTGCGATGACGGCCGTGGTAGGCGCGCCCCTGTTCATCTACCTGCTGCGGAGGCACCTGCAGTGAAGCCAGCGGCAACTCCGGCTGCCGTCCACCCGGCACCGCCCCGGGCGCTGCCGCGGCTGGGTGTGCAGGGCATCAGCTATGCCTACGGAACCTCCCCGCAGCAGTTCGTCCTGCAGCCGCTCTCGTTCGAGGTTGCCCGGGATCAGGTGCTCGCCCTGGTCGGGCCGAACGGCAGCGGCAAATCCACGCTGCTGCGCCTGCTGGCCGGCACACTCGAGCCACTGGCCGGCAAAATCCTGCTGGACGGCATCGAGCTGAAGCAGCTCGACACGCGCACGCGCGCGCAGCGCATCGCGGTCGTGCAGCAGGAAAACCCCCTGCTGTTCTCGCTCGGCGTACTCGAATTCGTGCTGCAGGGGCGCCATCCCCACGGCCGGGGTCTGCGCTTCCCGGACCGCGAAGACCTCAAGCTGGCTCTGCAGGCTCTCGACCAGGCCGGCGCAGGGCGGCTGGCCCGTCGCTGGATGCACGAACTCTCCGGAGGAGAAAAGCAGCGGGTGGTGCTGGCGCGGGCGCTGGCGCAGCGGCCGGTGCTGCTGCTGCTCGACGAACCCACGCTACATCTGGATCTGGCCGGGCAGATTGATTTGCTGCGACGCCTGCGACAACTGGCCACCAGCAGCCAGACAACCGTGGTTCTGGCCACGCATGATTTGAACCTGGCGGCAGAGTTTGCCGACCTGGTGCTGGTGCTGGACCGCGGCCGTACTGCCGGCCTCGGTCCACCGGCTGAAGTGCTGACCGAAGCGCTGCTGCAGCAGGTCTTCGGCGTGCCCCTGCGGGTCGAGCAGCGTCCCGAGGGCACCCTGCGCATTTTTCTGGAGGTGAATCGAGCATGAAACCCTAGTTTGCATTTCATCCCGAGTGCGTCGGCAACGTCGTGCCCGGACGGGCACGGCAGGGTTCCACCGCGAACCCCGTGAACGGGAAGACGGTGCAAAGCCGTCGCCGCCACGCGACTGTAAGACGACGCGCCTGCTGACCGCGGAGGCCACTGGCGTGCCGGCTCTGAGCCGGGTGTTCCGGCGCAGGGCCTGGGCTGGGAAGGTCCTCCGGCTGCCGGCAGCGGGCCCCGGGAAAAACCCGGACGCCGGCCGGCGGCGTCGTCGAGCCAGGAGACCGGCGGGGTTCGCAGCCGGCCGGACGCCCCGGTGGCGACTGCGCCGGCCAGCCTTCAGCTCTCGCGCTGGCGAGAGGGAGGGAGTTCATGAAGACATCACACCTGATCGTTCTTTCTGTTCTCTACCTGCTTTCCCCGTACACCGCGCACGCCCAGCAGCCCGCCATCGTCACCGGCACGGTCACCGATCCGAGTGGCCGTCCGATTGCCGGCGCGCTGGTGAGCGCGCGCCCGCAGAGGGGTTCGCCGGTGACGGTGCGGACACAGTCGGACGGAAGCTATCGGCTCGAGCTGACGGCGGGCAACTACCGCCTCCGCATCGAGCAGAGTTCGTTTCAACCAGCCGAGCGCGAACTGCGTCTGGCTGCCGGGGAGTTGCTCCAGTGGAATGTTGCGCTGCGGCTGGAACCGCTGGCCGCCAGCGTTACGGTGACAGCCGAGGCCGAACCGATCCCTACTGGCCAGGCACCGACCGAGGTAGACGTGGTCTCGGGCCACTACCTCGAGCAAAGCCATCAACTCTGGCTGGCGCCAGTCCTCAATACACTTCCCGGCGTGGCCATCTCGCAACTGGGGCCGATGGGCGGGGTGACCACGCTGTTCCTCGACGGAGGCAATTCCAACTTCACGAAGGTCCTCGTGGACGGCGTGCCGGCAAACGAGCCCGGCGGCGCACTGGATTTCTCCAACCTCTCCCTTGAAAACATCGAAAAGGTGGAGGTCGTGCACGGAGCTGCCAGCGCTCTGTTCGGCTCGGATGCGATGACCGGCGTGATTCAAATCTTCACGCGCCGCGGCTCGACGTCGCAACCGCAGCTCGATGTCTACGCCGATGGCGGTAAGTTTTCCACCTGGCACACCGCCGTGCAACTCGCCGGCCGGCTGGGAAGTTTCGACTATGCGGCGGCAGCCGCCGGCTTCGATACGCAGGGCCAGCAACCCAATAACCGCTTCCGCGACAATACGCTCTCGGGCAACTTCGGCTATCAGCTCACCCCGGCGCAGTCGGTACGGCTGGTGCTGCGCAGCAGCGACAGCGATGCCGGCGAACCGGGCCAGACCCTGTTCCTGCCGCCCGATCTCCACCAGCACGACGCCCTGCGCAACTTCTCAGCTGCTGCAAGCTGGGACGATCAGGCAGGCGACTGGCACCATCATGTGAGTGTCGGCGAATCCTACCTGCGCGAAATCTACGCGGACGTCCCTCTTTTCGTGGTCCGCAACGAATACAACCGCGTGGACCTCAATGCCGACACGACCCGAACAGCCGGCGTCGCGGCTCTGACCGCCGGCTATCAGTACGAGGTCGAAAATGGGTTCTTCAACGGCACCCACGCCCGACGCAACAATCAGGCCGGCTTTCTCGAGGCTCGCCTGGCCGGCAGGCAGCGCCTGTCCGCGCTGGCCGGTGTGCGGGCCGAAGCCAACGATAGCTTTGGCACGCGCGTCGTGCCCCGCCTGGGAGCTTCCTTCCTGCTCCGGCGCGGCTCCGGCCCCTGGGGCTCGACACGCCTGTACAGCTCCTACGGCCTTGGCATCAAAGAACCTTCTTTCCTGCAATCGTTCTCTCAGGATCCCTGTTTTCCGGGCAATCCGGGATTGCGCCCGGAACGCAGCCAGACCTTCCTCGCCGGCATCGAGCAGACCTGGGCCGGCGATCGTTTGCAGCTCGATCTGAACTATTTCCACAACACCTTCCGCGACATTGTCAGCTTCGGCTTCCTGCCGGCCACACCGACCTGCCCGTTTGGGACCGGTTCCTATTTCAACACCGACAAGGCTCGCGCCTATGGAGCACACGCCCGGTTCGAGGCGCGGGCAGCACGCTGGCTGGAGTTCACGGGCAACTACACCTATGACAACACGCGGGTCTTGCGGGCACCTAACGCCTTCGATCCCACCCTGACGCCCGGCAATCGGCTGTTTCTGCGACCTCTGCATGCAGGCACGCTGGCCACCCAGGTGGGTTTGCGGCGGACGACATGGCTGCTCGAAGCCGTCTATGTGGGCCGCCGGACCGACAGCGACTTCCTGGGCCTGGGCATGACCAGCGTCCCCGATTATCTGATCGTGAATCTGGCGACGACCTGGCCGCTCGGCCGGGGCCTGTCGGCCTACGCCCGCGTGGAGAACCTGCTGGACCGGCGCTACCAGATCGCGCTGGGCTTTCCGGCACAACGGCTCACCTGCCGCGCCGGCCTGCACTATCGCTGGGGCGGCGGTCGCTGAAGGCACGGGCCCGTTCCAGGCCTAGAACGGGCCCGATGCTATAATGCGCCCTTCCCATGGTGCGCACGACCGAGGAGCGCGTCCCGGCACATATCCTCGAGCGTTACGAGGCCGTCATCGGCCTCGAAGTGCACGTGCAGCTGAAGACCGCGAGCAAGATTTTCTGCTCCTGCTCGACGCGCTTTGGCGACCCGCCCAACCAGAATGTCTGCCCGGTATGCCTGGGCCTGCCGGGGACGCTGCCGGTCCTGAACCGGCGCGCAGTGGAGCTGGCGGTGCGCGCCGCTCTGGCGTTGAACTGCCAGGTGCAGCCGCTGGCCCGCTTTGCACGCAAGAACTACTTCTATCCCGACTTGCCCAAGGGCTACCAGATTTCGATGTACGAGCTGCCGCTGGCCCGTGATGGCTGGCTCGAGGTGGAAATCGACGGTGAGGTCCGCCGCATCGGCATCACCCGCCTGCATCTGGAAGAAGATGCTGCCAAGGCCCTGCACGAAGGGTTTCCCGATTCCGACCGGTTCACCTATATTGACTTCAACCGCTGCGGCGTCCCCCTGATCGAAATCGTCTCCGAACCCGATCTCCGCACGCCGGCCGAGGCGCAGGCCTATCTGGAGGAGCTCCGGCAGGTGCTGCAGTACATCGGCGTCAGTGACTGCAACATGGAGGAGGGTTCGCTGCGCTGCGACGCCAACGTGAGCGTGCGCCTGCGGGGCGCGACGGCGCTCGGCACGAAAACGGAGGTCAAAAACCTGAATTCGTTCCGCTACCTGGCCAGGGCACTGGCCTACGAGATCGAGCGGCAGGTAGCGGTGCTCGAGCAGAACGGTCGCATCGAACAGGAAACGCGGCTGTGGAACCTGGCCGCCGGCCGCACCGAGCCGATGCGATCGAAGGAGTACGCCCACGATTACCGCTATTTCCCCGAGCCGGACCTGCTGCCGGTGGTGATCCGTGCGGACTGGCAGGAGCAGATTCGATCCGCACTGCCGGAGCTGCCGGCCGCACGCCGTCAGCGTTTCGTCACCGCCTACGGGCTGGAACCCTACGACGCGCGTGTACTCACGGCCAGCCGCGAACTGGGGGATTTCTTCGAGGCCACCGTGGCCGCCGGCGCACCGCCGCGTGCCGCCGCGAGCTGGATCGAAGTCGAGCTGCTGCGGCGACTCAACGAAGCCGGTCTGGAGGTATCCGCCTGCCGCGTCCGGCCAGCCGAACTGGCCGCGCTGATCGAGCGCGTCGAACGGGGCGAGATCACCGCAGCCACGGCCAAGCGCGTCTTTGCGCGGCTGTTTGAAACCGGCCAGCCCCTCGAGCAGCTTCTGGCCGGAGAAGAGCTGCAGCAGATCACCGATGCCGGCGCCCTCGAGGAGATCTGCCGCAGCATCCTCGCCGGCGATCCTGAAAACGTGGCCCGCTACCGGGCCGGCAACGCGGGTACGTTGAAATACTTCGTCGGCCAGGTGATGCGGGCCACGCGCGGTCGCGCCAACCCCGGCCTGGTCCACGAAATCCTTCGCCGGCTGCTGGAGTCCGCATGAGCCGCAAAGCTTCATCGGCCCTGGAGGTAGGCCAGCCCGCGCCGGACTTCGCCGCCCGCACCGACCGCGGGGAAGAAGTTCGTCTGAAGGAACTGCGGGGGCGATGGGTCGTCCTGTACTTCTTCCCGAAGGCACTGACGCCGGGTTGAACTACCGAGGCGACCGAGTTCCGGGACGCCATGGCGGAGTTCGATCGGCTGGGAGCGGTGGTGCTGGGATGCAGCGCCGACCGCCCGGAAACACTCGCACGCTTCCGCGAAAAACACCACCTGAACTTCACACTGCTGAGCGACCCCGAGTTCGCCGTGATTGACACCTACGGCGCGCGGCGGATGAAGCGCCTGATGGGCAAATCGTTTCTGGGGATTGTGCGCTCGACCTGCCTGATTTCTCCGGAGGGAAGGATTGCCCACTGCTGGGAATCGGCACCGTCGAAAGGCCATGCAGCCGAGGTGCTGCAGGTCCTGAAAGAGCAGGTCGCAGCAACGCGCCGGCAGAAAGGCTAGCCCCGGCCCGGCGTCACAGGACGGCGACCAGCCGCCCGTCGCGCCGGGCAATTTCGAGATTGTCGATCAGCCGGGTCGAGCCAATCCACACCGCCAGCAGCACCAGCGCCGGGCCCGTAACGACCGGCACCGGTTCGAAGCTCTCCGCATCCACGATTTCGGCATAGTCCAGTCGTGCGCGGGGCTCGCTGGCCAGGACGGCGAGCAGCTGCTCACGGAGCCGGCCGGCATTGCGCTCGCCCGCTTCGAAGCGCTCCCGCACGGCGTCGAGTGCCCGGTAGAGAACCGTTGCGGCCCTGCGCTCCTCACCCTGCAGATAGCGATTGCGGGAGGAACAGGCCAGGCCATCCGGCTCGCGCACGATGGGGCAGACCACGATTTCCGTATCCAGATGGAGGTCGCGAACCAATTGCTGCACCAGCCGCGCCTGCTGGGCATCCTTGCGGCCAAAATAGGCAACCTCGGGCTGCACGATCAGCAACAGCTTGGTCACCACGGTGGCGACCCCGCGAAAATGGCCCGGCCGGCAGCGGCCCTCGAGGCGCTCGGTGTGACCGCCCACCGTCACCGTCGTGGCAAAGCCGGGCGGGTAGAGCTCCTCGACGGTGGGCGCAAAAAGGATCTCCACACCGGCCTGCTCCAGCAGCATCCGATCCTGCTCGAACGTTCGCGGGTAGCGATCGTAATCCTCACCGGGACCGAACTGGAGTGGATTGACGAAGATCGAGACGACCACCGGAGCGCACTCTCTCTGGGCGGCGCGGACCAGCGACAGGTGACCTTCGTGCAGCGCGCCCATCGTGGGCACAAAACCCACCCGCCGGCCTTCGGCCCGTGCCTGCCGGCTCAGATGTTTCATCCAGGCGACCGTATGGACGACTTCGAGCGTGGTCAGACCTCCGCGCCCTTCGGGGTGCAAGCTTTAGCTCGGCTGGCGCTGGCTCATCGGCTGGTTGGCCGGCCAGTGGTAGGACTCGGCTTCAGAGGGGAAATCCCCGCGGCGGACATCCGCGATGAACCGTTGCGCCGCTAGAGAAATTTCGCCGGCCAGGTGGGCATAACAGCGCGCGAACTTCGGCCGATGACCCAGATTCAATCCCACCAGATCATGGAAGACCAGCACCTGGCCATCGCATTCGGGTCCGGCGCCGATGCCGATCGTGGGGATACGCAGCTCGTGCGTGATGGCGGCAGCCAGCTCCCGCGGGATGGATTCGAGCACGATGGCGAAGGCGCCGGCGGCTTCGAGCGCCCGCGCATCCCGCAGCAGGCGCTCGGCAGCCTCCGCCGTGCGTCCCTGCACGCGGAAACCGCCGAGGCGGTGAAAGGACTGCGGGGTGAGCCCGATGTGTCCCATGACCGGAATTTCCGCCTCGACCAGCCGACTCACCAGCTCGACGCGCTCGCTGCCTCCCTCGAGCTTGACCGCAGCGGCACCGCCGCGCTGCACCAGCCGCAGAGCATTCCGCACACCCTGAGCAGGGCTGATGTGGTAGCTGCCGTAGGGCAGATCGGCGACCACCAGGGCCCGCTCGGCCGCCCGTGCGACGGCGCGGGTGTGATGCAGCATCTGCGCCATGGTGACGGGCAGGGTCGTGGAGTAACCGAGCACGGTCATCCCCAGCGAGTCGCCCACCAGCAGGATGTCCACGCCGGCAGCATCCAGCAGGCGTGCGGTCGGATAATCGTAAGCGGTCAGGCAGACCAGCCGGGGTTCGGCCAGCGATCCGGGGGAAGCTTTGCGGGCGAGCAGCTCGGGCACGGTCACGCGACCGTTGCCCGTCTGAGGTTCAGTACTCATGAGGCCTCCGGTGCCGTCCCGTTTCGGGTACGGCCCATGCTCCAGAAGGCATCCTAGCAAACGGCCTCCCGGCCAACAACCTTTTCGCGCCCGGCCTAGGACTCACCGGCAGGCTCGGGATGGATCGTGATCCGGTCAATGTCCGGGAAGGCACGGCGTAAACTCTGCTCCAGTTCGACGGTGATATCGTGCGCCCGCGTCACCGGGAGGTCACCGTTCATCGAACAGTGACACGAAACCAGAATGCGGTGCTCGACGGTTCGGACGAGCACCTGGTGGCAGTCCACCAGTTCCGGAAACCGCGGCCGGATGCTTTCCAGATGGGCTTCGATGGCGCGCGTCAGCTCGTCCACCGAACGGGCGTCGCGGATCTGCATGCCCAGCGGCTCGATGTGAATGTTGATGTGGGCCTCGGGCCCGGTGTGTTCGCGGATCCGCTCTTCGAGCTCGGAGGCACGGCGGTGGGCCTCGCGCAGCGACAGCCGCTCGTCCACCTCGAGATGCAGATCCACGAACAGGCGACCATCGAGTTGCTGGGCGGAAATTTCGTGGACGGCCAGGCCGCTGCGCCGGGCGGCGCCGCGGATGGCATCGAACAGATGCTCGCCCAGCGCGGGCCGCGGCTCGACGTGCACCATGACGTCGGCCGGCACGATGAGCTGCACGGCCTGCTCGACGGCATCGCTTAAATCGTGGGCCTGCTCCAGCGTCAGCGAGTGCGAGGCGGCAATGGTCACATCCACGAAGTAGCGGCTGCCGGCGCGGCGCACGCGCAACCGGTGGACATCGAGCACCCCTTCGGCGGCTCCCACCACCTGCCGGATGCGCTCCCGCAGCTCTTCCGGCGCCCGGTCCAGCAACGCGTCCAGTGTCCGCCGGCTCAGCCGTGCTCCCACCTGCAGAATGACCGCCGAGACGCCGAGCGCAGCGATCGGATCGGCGTAGGCCAGCCAGGGAGCGTGCAGCCGCTCGCCGGCCCAGACGGTGAGCATGCCCAGCAGCACCACCAGCGTGCTCCAGACGTCGGTGGAAAAATGCAGCGCATCGGCCTCCAGCGCATCGCTCTGGTAGCGGCGTGCCACGGCGACCAGCGCGCGCCCGCGCCACCAGTCAATCGCCATCGCCACGCCCAGCACCCCGACCGCCATCAGACTGGGCCGCAGATGCACGCGGTGAAACAGCAGGCGGTGAAAGGCCTCGAAGATGACGTACACCGCCGTGAGCATCAGCAGGGCGGCCTCGACCAGAGCGGCAAAATTTTCCACCTTGCCGTGCCCGTAGGGATGCTCGGCGTCGGCCGGCCGATCCGCCACGCGCACGGAGAGATAGGTCAGCACGGCCGCCATCAGATCCAGGCCCGAATGCAGCGCCTCCGACAGCACCCCCAAGCTGCCGGTCGCCAGCGCCAGAAACACTTTTAGCGAGACCTGCACAATACCGGCGGCCACCGAACTCAGCGCAGCCAGCTTTTTTTCCCAGGTCCCCGCCGCAGCCTCGGTCATCGGGGGGATTATACGACCGCATCCTGGTTCGGTTTGCAGGGCCAGTCCGGTGCTCTACACTGATGCGACCGACCCGACGCGAGGCTCGGGTCGCAGGAGGGACTCTGCGAGGAGGCCGTGGAAAAACTGTTTTGGGCGCGCTGCTCGCGATCGCCGTGGCGGCCCTGCTGGTTGATGGCATCTGGATCGAACCCAATCACATCGAAATCACGCACTGGCAGGTCCCGGCTCCCGTGCGCGCACCGCTCAAGCTGGCTCACCTGAGCGACCTGCACGTGCACACCGTGGGCAGGCGCGAACACGAAGTCATCGAGATCCTCCGCCAGGAGCGACCCGATGCCATTCTGGTCACGGGAGATTCGGTGGGTTTCGGACTGCACTACGACCGCGTCTGGCAGATGCTGCATGCCCTGGCGCAACTGCAGCCGCCGCTGGGCGTATGGGTGGTGCGGGGTAACTGGGAGGTCTGGCACCCCATTCGTCATGAGCAGACCTTTTACGCATCGGCGGGCGTGCACTTTTTGCTCAATTCCGCGGCACCCCTGAGGGATTCCGTCTGGGTGGTCGGGCTGGACGATCCCTGGTCTGGGCGTCCGCGGCTGGAGCAGGCTCTGGCCGGTGTGCCGGCGGATGCCTACACCATCCTCCTGTTCCATTCGCCGTTCTTCTTTCGCTTCGCCGCCAACCGCTGCTCGCTTGCGCTCAGCGGACACACGCACGGCGGTCAGGTGCGCCTGCCTCTGGTACCGCTGCTGTGGTTGCCGGGAGGCACCGGTCCCTATCTGGCGGGCTGGTATTTCGAGCAGGGCTCGCGGATGTATGTAAGCCGGGGAGTCGGCTGGTCGCACCTGCCGATTCGCCTCAACTGCCCGCCGGAGATCGCGATCATCACACTGACTCCCGGTCTTTCGGCCGGCCGAACGCGATCGGAAAACTCAGAAATAAGTGGTAACTCGATAGTGACTGACGATCACTGATGAGTTAACCGACCGGTTGATTTTTTCTGCGGAGTGGATTATCAGGGGGGCGTGGGGGCATCTCCGCACCGGGGACAGAACCGTTGTGTCGCCACCGCCCGGGTGCGCCAGCAGTCGGCGTACCGGACACTGCGCCAGCGCATTCTGGTGGGTGAACTGGCGCCGGGCCAGCGCCTGGAGTGCCGCACCCTGGGCGAAGAACTCCGGCTCTCCGGCAGGCAACTGGAGGCGATCCTGGAGCAGCTCGTGGCCGAGGGGCTGCTCGTGACGCAGCGCTGCGGCTTCCGCGTCAGCACGGTTTCCGTCGAAGAAATCCGCCACCTGTGCGAGCTCCGCCGTCTGGTCGAGGCGGAAGTGGCGGCGCTGGCCGCACGGCGCAGCTCGCCCGAGCAGACCTTCCGGCTCCTGCAGCATGCCGAGCTGGCCTACACGCCGGGGATCCGCGAAAGTTACGCGCGCTATGCTCGCGCCAACCGGAATTTTCATCTCGAGCTGGCGCGGGCCACAGGAAACCCCCGGCTGGCCGCTGCGGTCGAATCCGTTCTGGAGCAGATCGAACGGCCCCTGCTGCTCAGCCTCGACTGCGGACTTCCGGCGCGCGAAGCCACCGCCGAGCATCTGGAAGTCATCGAAGCGGTGCGGCGCCATCGGCCCGAGCTGGCCTCGCGGCTGATGGCCAGCCAGATCACCGCAGCCGAGCATCGCATGGTCTGTGCGTGCATGGCCTGGCTGCGTTGAGCCGCGACGGTTGCTATCATGAAAGATCCGCGCGCGCAGCGGCTGCATGAAGCGCATTCTGATCGTCGAAGACGACCGCGACCTGGCCGACCTGATCCGCTATAACCTCGAACGCGAGGGCTTCCAGGTCGCTGCGGTCCACAACGGCGCCGACGCGCTGGCCCGTCTCCGGGCCGCTCCTCCCGATCTCGTGATCCTCGACCTGATGCTGCCCGGCATGCCCGGTCTGGAGCTGTGCAAGGCGCTGCGGCGTGACGAACGGCTGAGCCGGCTGCCCGTGCTGGTCATCTCAGCCCGCGGAGAAGAGACCGACCGCGTTCTGGGACTCGAACTGGGCGCCGATGACTATCTGACCAAACCGTTCAGTCCGCGCGAACTGGTCGCACGGGTACGCGCGCTGCTGCGCCGGGCCGAGCCGGGGGACGCCGCGCTGCGGCCGGTCACCGCTGGCATTCTCGAACTGGACCCGGCTTCACTGCAGGCCCGCAAGCGCGGCGAACCGGTGCCGCTGAGCGTACTCGAGTTTCGCCTGCTCCATTTCCTGGCCACGCATCCCGGACGCGTCTTCTCGCGCGAGGCTCTGCTCGATGCTGTCTGGGGCACGGACCGCTTCGTGACGCCGCGCAGCGTGGACGTCTACATCCGGCGCCTGCGCGAGAAGATCGAGGACGATCCGGAACATCCCGTCTATCTGAAGACCGTGCGCGGCGCCGGCTACATGTTCGACACCCGTGCGGATTAGCCTCTCCTGGAAACTCGGCCTGAGCTATCTGCTCGTGGCCACGCTGGCCCTGGTGGCGACCGATGTGCTGGTCAGCCGCGCCGTCCGGCAGGAAGGGATCGGTATGGCCGCCGCGAAGCTCGAGGCGCTGGCGGCAGTGGTCGCCCCGCGCATCCCTGCCGAAACCAGCCCCCGGGCTCTCGCGGACTGGCTTGCCTGGGCAGCCGGCAGCGGCGCGCGAATCACGCTGATTGACGACAGCGGGCGCGTTCTGGCGGATTCCGCACACGATCCGCAAACGATGGAAAACCACGGCCACCGTCCCGAAATCGAGCAGGCCCGGCGCTCCGGTCGCGGCCTGGCCGTGCGGCGCAGTGCCACGCTCCAGCAAGAAATGGTCTACCTCGCGCTGCGTCAGGACCGGTCGGGCAGGCCACCTCTGTATCTCCGCCTGGCTCTCCCGGTGGCCGCCGCCCAGGCCGAAGCCATGCGATTGCGCCGGGATTTGCGCGCCCTCTCGGCGGCCATCCTGCTGCTGGGTCTGGCACTGTTTCTGCTGATCTCACGCCGGCTGGCAAACCGGGTGCAGCGTCTGGCTGCATTCTCCCGCCGCGTAGCCGAAGGGCAGTTCACTCCGGCAGTAAAGGACAGCGGCCACGACGAGCTGGGCCGACTGGCCGCTGCGTTGAACGAAACCGCACAACGACTGGATCAGACGATGCGCTCACTGACCGAAGAGCGCGACCGCACCGCCACGCTGCTGCGCAGCATGCAGGAGGCCGTGGCGGCCCTGGACCGGCGCGCCATCGTCCGGTTCACCAATCCTGCCTTTGCGCGCCTGGTTCCCGAGGCAACAGCGATGGAAGGGCGACGCCTGGACGAGGTGCTGCCGCTGCCGGAAATCTGGCGGCTGGTGGACGAGGCGCTGGCGGGTCGCCCCGGCCATGCCGAGGTCAGTCTGCCAGCACCTGCCAGCGCGATTCTCGAGGCCACCGCCGCCCCGGTGAGCGGACGCGGCGCCGTGCTGGTGCTGCGAGACATCACCGAGCTACGACGTCTGGAACGGGTGCGGCGCGACTTCGTCGCCAATGTCTCCCACGAACTCAAAACTCCGCTGACCGCCGTCATCGGCTTCGCCGAAACGCTGCTCACTGGCGCACTGGAGGATCCCGAGCACAGCCGGCGCTTCCTCGAAATTCTCCGCGACCACGCCCGCCGCATGGCCCGGCTGGTGGACGACCTGCTCGACCTCTCCCGCATGGAGGCCGGGCGCCTGGTCCTGCATGTGGAAGACGTCTCGCTGGCCGACCTGATCGAAGAGGCCGTGCGGCCCTTCCGCCTGCAGGAGGCTGAGGCCGGCCTGCAACTGAGCGTACAGTGCCCGCAGGTGCTCGTGCGGTGCGATCCCGAACGGCTCATCCAGGTCGTGCGCAATCTGCTCGACAATGCCTTCCGCTACACGCCCCCCGGAGGCAGTGTCACCGTCGGCGCCACCGCCGACCTGACAGGCGGGATGGCCACGGTCACGGTCGCCGATACCGGCATCGGCATTCCCTCCGACCAGCTCGACCGGATCTTCGAGCGGTTCTACCGGCTCGATGCCGCCCGTGCACGTGTCCAGCACGGCACCGGTCTGGGACTTTCCATTGCACGCCATCTGGTGCAGGCCATGGGCGGGCGCATCTGGGTCCGGAGCCAGGAGGGCAGGGGCTCGGAATTCTCCTTTACCGTGCCACTGACGGGAGCACCGACGGTTCCCTCAGGCAGCCGGGAAGTTACCAAATATTGATCTGCAGTTCATCGCACCGCAATCCTGCCTCCGATACGATGGCGCACGCCGGCCGCTCTGAACGCCGGCACAGACTCACCATGGAGGAAGCATGCGCCATCACGGCTGGACCCTTGCGTTCGCTTTCGTGGTCCTGACTCTACCGGGGATAGCGGTTGCACAGACACAGTCGCTTGCATCGGTGGCCGAGGCCCGTCCGGCTCCGGCAACCCCGACTCGTTCGGAAATTGAAGAGCTGCGGGTGGAGCTCGAGCGCCTGCAGGAACAGCTGCGCCAGCAGAGCCTGCTGCTGGAGAGTTATCGCAAGCAACTCGACGAACTGCGCCGGCATATGGCCGAATCCGCAGGTGCCGAACACCGTTCAGCAGCCGAAGCCGTTTCTTCGGCAGCCCCGTCATCGGCGCTGCCAGCCACCAGCGTGCAGACGCCTGCACCGGCAGCCGAGTCGTCCGCGCCTCTTTTCTGGCGACTGGGAACAGCCCGGGTCACTCCGGGCGGATTTTTGGATTTCACAGCGATTTTCCGCTCGACCAACGTCGGCAGCGGCATCGGGACCTCGTTCGGCTCGATCCCGTTCAACAACAGTGCGGCCGGCCGATTGACCGAAACGCGGTTTACGGCACAGAACTCGCGCCTGAGCCTGAAAGTCGAAACGCCGGCCGGCCATCAGGAACTCACCGGCTACGTCGAGGCTGATTTTCTCGGTGTGGATCCGCCGAACGCGTTTGTGACCAGCAACAGTCACAGCTTCCGCATGCGCCTTTACTGGGTTTCGGTGCGCCGGGGCAAATGGGAAGTGCTCGGCGGGCAGTCGTGGAGCCTGCTGACGCCGAACCGGCGCGGCCTGTCGGCGGTGCCGGCCGACATTTTCTTCTCCCAGGACATGGACACGAACTACCAGGTGGGATTGACCTGGGCGCGTCAGGCCCAGCTACGCGTTTTGTACCATCCGACCGGCCACTGGACGCTCGGGGCGTCGCTCGAAAATCCGCAGCAGTACATCACGCCGGCCGTGGTCCTTCCGACCGCTGCGCTGGGCTCGCAGTTCGACTCCGGCTCCAATGCCGCCGCACCCAACCTGCACCCCGATTTGATCGTCAAGATGGCCTATGATGCAGCACCGGGCGGGCACAACCTGCACCTCGAGGCCGGCGGGCTGCTGCGGAGTTTCAAAACGTTCGACTTGGCCGCCAGCCGCACGCACACGCTTACCGGTGGCGGTGCTTCGGCTGCGGTCCTGTTCGAGGCGGTGCGCAACCTCCGACTGATCGCTACGGCATTCTGGAGCGATGGCGGCGGGCGCTACATTTTCGGCCTGGGACCCGACGTCGTGGTGCGTCCCGATGGCACGCTCTCGGCCGTGCACGCCGGTTCCGGCATCGCCGGCCTGGAATGGCAGGCGACGCCGACTTGGCTGTTCTACAGCTACTACGGCGGCGCCTACTTCCAGCGCAACTACACCAGCACAGGCAACGGATTCGTAGGCTTTCCGGGCTCTTCGACTGCTGCAAACCGGGCCGTGCAGGAAGCCACCCTGGGCTTTGTGCAGACTCTCTGGCGGAACCCGGCCGCAGGCGCGCTGCAGTTGATTACGCAGGGATCTTACCTGACGCGCAGCCCCTGGTCGGTGGCCGCCGGACAGCCCAAAAATGCGCACCTGGTCATGGGCTACGTGGACCTGCGTTACGTGCTGCCCTGAAGAGCTGACACCAACATTTCAACGGCCTGTAACACGGACGTAACACCCACCTGGGACACTGCGGTTGAAGACATTCACGGGAGGAGGCATGAAGACTGCATGGATGAAGGCAGCACTCGGTGTGGCGGCAGTGCTGTTGAGTGGAATCACTGCCGGCAGCACCCTGATGCTGAACGGTGCCGGCTCGACCCTAGCCTATCCACTGTACTCCAAATGGTTTGCCGACTATGGACGCTCTCATCCCGGCATTCAGGTCAACTACGCCTCTGTAGGCTCCGGAGCGGGCATCCGGCAGCTTCTGGCCCGCACGGTAGACTTCGGCGCATCCGACGCTCCGATGAGCGATGAAGGACTGGCCCGGGCCGGATTTCCGATCCTGCACTTCCCGACGGCGCTCGGCGCGGTGGTGCCGTTCTACAACCTGCCCGGCGTCCAGGCCGAGCTTCGATTCACGCCCGAGGCCCTGGCCGGAATTTATCTGGGAAAAATCACGTGGTGGGACGATCCGGTGATTGCGCGTGCGAATCCCGGTGTGCGTCTGCCGCATCAACCGATCGTCGTCGTCCATCGTTCCGACGGCAGCGGCACGACCTACTGCTGGACCGACTACCTCTCCAAAGTCAGCCCGGAATGGCGCCAGCGGATCGGTCGGGGAACCTCGGTCAACTGGCCGGTCGGCCTCGGCGCTAAAGGCAGTGAGGGCGTTACCGGCCTGGTTCGCCAGACTCCCTACGCCATCGGCTATGTCGAGCTGCTTTATGCCCTGCAGAACAGGCTGGGCTACGGAAGCGTGCAGAATGCCGCCGGCCAGTTCATCCGCGCCACCCTCACGGCAGTGACCGCAGCGGCGGCCGCCGTGCCCGTGCCAGCGGACTTCCGGGTCAGCATCACCCAGCCAGGTCCTCGTGCCCGTACCGCCTATCCCATCTCGACCTATACGTGGATTCTCGTGCCACGACACATCGAAGATGCCCAGCGTCGCCAGGCGATTGTGGATCTGCTGCGGTGGTGCCTGACCGAAGGGCAAAAAGAAGCCGCCGCACTGGATTACGCTCCGCTACCACGGGCTGTGGCAGCGGCCGAGTTGAAACAACTCGAACTCCTGCGTTGAACGCGCATGCAGATCGTCACAGCAACACAAACGGGCAAACCTGCGGTGCGGTCGGGCCTCTCGGCGCACGCTCTGGCCGACGCCACGCTCTACGGCCTGACCGCAGCGGCAGGCGTGCTCACGATCGGGCTGGTGGTTGCTATCGCGGTGACGCTCTGGCGCGATTCAGCAGGCCTGCACCGGACACTCAGCCAGGTCTGGCAGTTTCTCCGCGGCACCGAATGGGACCCGGTAGCCGAACATTTCGGTGCGCTGCCCTTCCTCTATGGCAGCCTGCTCACCTCGGCGCTGGCGCTGGTTCTGGCCGCGCCGGCAGGTGTGGGGGCGGCTATCTTTCTGGCCGAAGTCGTGCCCGGCCGGCTTTCGCAACTGCTGACCACGCTGACCGAGCTGCTGGCGGCAGTGCCGAGTGTGATCTATGGGCTGATCGGCCTGCTGGTGCTGGTCCCGTGGATGCGGCAGACGGCCCAGCCAGCCCTGTCCCGCTGGCTGGGCTTTTTACCCCTGTTCGCGGGGCCGCCCTACGGCGTCGGGTTCTTGACGGCCGGGATCCTGCTGGCCGTGATGATCCTTCCGTTCCAGATCTCGGCCAGCCGCGATGCGCTCATGGCCGTCCCGCGGACGCTGCGCGAGGCAGCGCTGGCTCTGGGGGCCACGCCGTGGGAAACGATCGCCCGTGTGGTGCTGCCCGAGGCGCGCCCCGGCATTCTTGCCGGAACTTTGCTGGCTCTCGGGCGCGCCCTGGGAGAAACGATGGCCGTGACCATGGTGATCGGCAACGCTCCCACGCTGAGCCTTTCGTTGTTTTCGCCCGGCTATACGATTCCGGCAGCCATCGCCAATGAGTTCACCGAAGCCACCGGGCCCCTTCATCTCCAGGCCCTCGAAGCGCTCGGGCTGGTGCTCTTGGTGATGGCCCTGATCACCCATCTCCTCGGGCAGTGGCTGCCCCGGCGGCTGCGGCGGGTTGCGCGATGAGTTCCTCCAGGTTGGCTGTGCACGGCAGGCGGCTGTTTTCGGGAGCCATGCTGGCCCTAACCGGCCTCTGCGCCTTCACCGCCGTGACGCTCCTGATGGGGATTCTGGGGTATTTGCTCGTGCACGGGATCGCTGCGCTGAACTGGGCATTTCTCACGCGGCTGCCCGTACCGGTGGGCGAAACCGGCGGGGGTATTGCCAATGCTGTGGTGGGTTCGGCCAGGCTGGTCGTTCTGGCGGTGGGGCTGGCGGCGCCGCCCGCGCTGCTCGCAGCCGTATATTTGAGCGAATGGCGGGACACGCGGCTGGCCTCGGTGCTGCGCGCGGCAACCAGCATGCTCAACAGCGTGCCCTCTATCGTTGTGGGCCTGTTCGTCTACGGAACGATCGTCGTTCGCCAGCGCCATTTTTCCACCTTTGCCGGCGGGGTCGCGCTGGCCATTCTGCTTTTGCCCATGACGCTGCAGGCAGCCGCCGCAGCCCTCGAGGCTCTGCCCGGCTCGCTGCGCGAGGCGGCTTTCGCTCTGGGCGCCAGCCGCCTGCAGACTCTGTCTGGCATCCTGCTACCGGCTGCCGGACCCGCCCTGCTCAGCGCGGTACTGGTGGCGGCGGCGCGGATCGCCGGTGAGACCGCACCTCTGCTGTTTACTGCCTTCAATAACAGTTACTGGAGTCCGGGATGGAATCAGCCCACGGCCTCGTTGCCCGTCACCATCTACACCTACGCCATCTCCCCTTACGACGACTGGCACCGCCAGGCCTGGGCGGCGGCCGCCATCCTGTTGCTCGCCGTCGTCGCCACCAGCTTGATCACACGAGGACTGCTCCATGCACGCTGGCGAAGCCATGAACGTCCCTGAGTGTTGCCAGAACATCCAGCCGGCTCCAGCGACCCGGGCCGGAGCCGACTCCGCGGCGAAAATCGTCGTCCAGGGTCTGAACGCCTGGTATGACCGCCGGCAGGTCCTCTTCGACATTCGCCTGCGCGTTCCAGACCGCCAGATCACGGCCATCATCGGCCCGTCCGGCTCGGGCAAGTCCACGCTGCTGCGCGTCTTCAATCGCCTGCACGAAACCGTGCGCCATACCCGCGTCGAAGGCATCGTCTTGCTCGACGGTGAGAACATTTTCACGCTCGATCCGCGGGCGCTGCGGCAGCGTGTGGGCATGGTGTTCCAGGTGCCAAACCCGTTTCCGAAATCCATTTTCGACAACATCGCCTTCGGGCTGCGGATCAACGGCCTGCGGGATCATCTGGCCGAGCGGGTGGAACGCAGCCTGCGCCGGGCCGCCCTGTGGGACGAAGTCAAAGACCGGCTGCACCGCCCGGCCACGGAACTCTCCGGAGGGCAGCAGCAGCGGCTGTGCATCGCCCGCGCGCTGGCGCTCGAGCCCGAGGTCCTGCTCCTCGACGAGCCGTGTTCGGCCCTGGACCCGGTGAGCACCGCTCGCATCGAAGAACTGCTGATCACTCTCAAGGACACCTGTACGCCGGTGCTCGTCACCCATCAGATGCAGCAGGCCGCGCGCGTGAGCGATTTCTGCTACCTTTTGCTCGACGGCCGCGTCATCGAAGGCCAGCCGACCCGGCAGCTTTTCACGACGCCGCGCGATCCCCGCACCGAGGCGTACCTGACGGGCCGCTACGGCTGAGACGGACACCATGGAACGCCATCTCGATCATGATCTGAAAGACCTGAGCGATCGGCTGCTGCGGATGGGGCGGCTTGCCGAAACCGCCGTGGAGCACGCGCTGGCCGCACTGCTGGCCGGGGCGCATCGCGTACCGGAAGAGGAGCCGGAAATCGACCGCCTGCAGATTGATATTGATCATCGCGTTGTCGCGCTGCTGGCGCTGCACCAGCCGGTGGCGGCCGACCTTCGCCTGCTGCTGGCAGTGACGCGCATTGCCGCCGAGCTGGAACGCATCGGCGACCAGGCGGTCAATCTGGCCGGTTCAGCTGCGCGGCTCGAGCAGGCCGGGCCGCTGCCGCTGGCACCGGAGCTGTTTCGCCTGGGCCGGCTGGCCTGCCAGATGGTGCACGACAGCCTCCAGGCTTTTCTGGAGCGCCAGCCCGAGCTGGCCCGGCAGACCCTGGAGCAGGACAGCGAAGCCGATGCGCTGCGCGATTCCATTTTCGATGCCGTGCGGCAGGACATCGCGCGCGACTCCGCGCAGGCACCGGCAGCACTCGAAGCGCTGCTGGTCGCCAAAAACCTCGAACGGGTCGCCGATCACGCCACCAACATCGCCGAAGACGTTCTCTTCTGGCTGACCGGCGAGGACCTGCGCCATCTGCACCCCGTCGCGGACCGCTGAACCGCCACCGGGCAAGCTCCTGCGGCATACTGATCTGGTTCGCCCATGCTGCTGGAGGCTACCTTCCACAGCTTTGACCCCGACGGGGCCAGCCGTGGCCAGAGCGATGGCCAGACGGTGCTGAGCTGGGGTGTTTTGCCCGGTGAACGTGCCCGCCTGCGACGCCTGCGGCGTCGTGGCCGCGACTGGCTCTGCCTGCCCGAAGAAATTCTCACACCGGCCCAGGGGCGTATCCCTCCGCGGGAGGATCACTACCTCAGTTGCTCTCCCTGGCAGGTCTTCGACTACCCGTTGCAGGTGCACTGGAAGCAGAAACTGCTGGGCGAGCTGTTTCCCACCTGCCCGGAAGTCACCTTTTACCGCGCACCGCAGCTCTGGCACTACCGCAACAAGATGGAGTTCAGCTTCACCGAACAGCACGGCCGGCCCGTGCTGGCTTTCCACGAACGCTGGAACCCGCTCGGCAAAATGGCGTTGCCCGAAGGCTGCGCGCTGGGCCGCAGTGCGTTGAATCGCGCCGCGCAGGCTGTCGCGGCCCGGCTGGCGAACCGGGGTGTGACCGCTGCACAGCTCAAATCGCTCATCGTGCGCTGCAACCGCACCGAAGACACCGTGGTCGGCGCCATCTACGTCACCGAGCCTGCATTTCCCGCCGAGGATATCCACGGCCCGGAACTGGCAGGACTGGCAGTGATCTTCAGCGATCCGCGGTCACCCGCTTCGGTGACCACGCGCGAACTGGCGCGCTTCGGCACGACCCTGCTCAGGGAGTCCGTCGCGGGACTGCCGCTGGAGTACGACGTGGGCAGCTTTTTTCAGGTCTACCCGGAGATGTTCGATTGCGCCGTCGAAGAACTGCAGCGGAGGCTCGGCAGTGCGGGCCGGGTGGTGGAACTCTACAGCGGCGTGGGTTCCATCGGGCTGGTGTTGTGCCGTTGGGCGCGGCAGGTCGTGGCGATCGAATCCGACGCGCACGCGGTCGAACTGGCCCGGCACAACGCGGAAGCTCTGGAGGCAGGAAACTTTCTGGCCGTAGCCGGGCGCGCCGAACTGGCTGCCGAAGCTTACCTGGCCGAAGCCGACGCCGTCGTGCTCGATCCGCCGCGGTCAGGGCTGCATCCCCACGTCGTTGCCGCCCTGCTGCGCCACGGGCCGCCGCTGATTCTGTACCTGTCGTGCCATCCACCACGCCAGGCGCGCGACGTGAATTTGCTGGCACCGGCCTACCGTGTCGCGGCCGTCGTGGGCTTCGACTTTTACCCGCAGACGCCGCACACAGAATCGCTGGTCGTGCTCGAGCGCGCTCGCTAGGCGCCACCCAGGCGCTTGAGGAAACGCTGCGCATCCTCCCACATGTGCACGTTGTTGAACAGCACGTAGACAGACTCCCGACCCCCGCACAGCGCCGCCAGGCGGTCCAGGTCGGCCTCCGTATAACGATAGCGATAGCCGCCGAGGCCGTGCAGCCGGTAGTAACGAAACGACCCGGCAACAGGCGGATGGACCAGCGGGTCCACCACATGCACGAGGTCCAGCTCGACGCACAGCTCGCGGATCAGCTCCAGCTCCCATGCGCCCCGCGGCTCCCAGGCGAGCCTCAGGTCGTCGCGCTGCACGCGGCCGAAAAACAGTCGCAGATGGCGCAGATTTTCATCGGTAGGACGGAAGCTCGACGGGCACTGGAAAACCACGACCCGCGCCTGCAGGATATGTGCAGCTTCCCGCGTGCGCTCCCAGGCCCGGTGGACTTCATCGGTAGGCCGGAAACTTCCGCACTGCCGGAGCGCCTTGCGGGAAAGAGGTTCGCGCAGGCGCCGGTAGGTCGGGCTGGTGGCATCGTGCGTGATCAACTGCCAGGCCTTGAGCGTAAACTCAAACGGCGGCGGAAGCTGCTCACGCCACCGCTGCAGCAGGGCCCGCGCGGGCACCTGATAGAACGTCTGTTGCACCTCCACCAGCCGGAAGACGCGCGCATAGCGCTCGCGGCCCACCGGAAACCCACAGCAGCCCACGCGAACGCGCGGCTCTGCACCGGTATCCTGTCCAGATGCCGCCGCCGGGGTTGTCCTCCTGGTGACGCGTGCCTGCCCCGCGCCTCCCATCTCCCATCCCCTGTGTTAGGGTAGCCGGACACAGCCAACCGGAGCGAGACCGCTTGCACGCATCTGAACGGGAAACGGTACCGCAGAGATTACGCCCATTCTGCGAGCTGCTTTTGCTGCTGCTGGTACTCGCAGGCACGGTGCGCAGCCTGCAGCATGCAGCGGCGCTGCTGCCACAGCCATTTTCGCTGAACTTCGAAGAAGGCAACCAGCTCGACGCGGCCCTCGCAGTGGCCAGGGGTCGCCCGCTCTACCCGCCCGTGGGCAATCCACCTTATATCGTGCATCCCTACGGGCCGGTTTTTTACTTAGTGCACGGGCTGGCCGTGCGCCTTTCTGGCCCTTCGTTTGTCCCGGGCAGAGTGCTGGTGCTGGGCGCAGGACTCGCGGTGGCGCTGCTCCTCATCGCATGGCTCAGGCGGGCGACGGCATCCTGGAGCATCGCCCTGGGCTTCGGGCTGACGTTTCTTTCGGTGTCTCTGGTGCGCACCTGGCTGCCCCTGCTGCGTGTGGACCTTCCAGGGCTGCTGCTGGCTCTAGTGGGATTGTATCTGGTTGCCACTTGCCGGCGGCCCGTGCTCGCCGCACTGTGCTTCCTCGCCGCCCTGTTCACAAAGCCGACTTTTGTGGCCGCACCCCTGGCTTCGCTGTTTTATCTGGCCCTGGCGCGCCGCTGGGCCATGGCACGGCGGCTGGCAGCAACGCTGGTCCTGGGCGGACTGAGCGGCCTCGCCCTGCTGGCCGCACTGACGCGCGGTTGGGCGCTGTTCCACATGTTTTTGGCCTTTCCCGATCCCTATTCACTCCACCTGTACGCCACCCGCATCGCACCGTTTTTCGTTCGGAATCTCCCGCTCGTGGCCGGTACAGTTCTGCTGGCCGTGACTGCCTTTCGCCGCCGTCATCCCTCGCTGCCACTGCTTTATGCCGCTCTGGCTACCGTGATGACGCTGACCGCCGGTAAGTGGGGAAGCGACGCTAACCATTTTCTCGAATGGCAGGCGGCCCTGGCCCTGGCGGCTGGCATCGGCTATGCCGAGTTCTGCAGTCACCCCGGAACCGAATCCGCAGTGGCGCTGATCCCGCTGACGATGGCGATCATCATCGGCTTCGGTCTGTCGAACCCGGCCGGACTTTCCCCCTTGCTGCGCGACTGCCGCGAGGCCTACCGCCTGGCACAGCAAACACCCGGAGAGGTGCTTTCGGAAAACCCCGGCGCGGCGGTTCTCTCTGGAAAGACCGTCTGGTTGTCGAATGCCTTCGAGTTTCGTTCCTTATCCGCAGCCGGGAGGCTGAACCCACAGCCCCTGATCGGCATGGTCGAGGGCAGATTTTTCTCTCTCATCCTGCTGCAGGAAGATTTGCCCACACTGGCGCAGCAGGTCAGCCAGCCCCCGACAGAAAACACCATCTGGTCCCGGGAGTTCGTGCAGGCTCTTGGGCAGAACTACCGGCAGGTGCGGACCTTCTCCTGCGCCGGCGCCAATGATGCTTTTGTGCCACTTGCGTCGGCGGCGAACAACAGGACCACGTCTTTAGGTGTCGATGACGGAGCCACGGCCCATCGTTGAACCACGCCCGGCTTCGATCGGCAGCCACCGCGCCCTGCGGCGCCAGTGGCTGCGCCGGTGGTGGCTCGCCGGTGCGATGGCGGCTTTCGTATCGCTGGCGTGGTGGTTGAACCCGGCCCGCACGTTCGGCACGCTGCAGGACGACGCCATCTATTTTGCCAGCGCCCGCGCCATCGCCCGCGGACAGGGCTATATGCTGCCAAGCTTCCCGGGCGGGCTGCACCGCCTGAAATACCCGCCAGTGTTTCCCTGGCTGCTCTCCTGGGTGTGGCGCCTGCGCCCTGAATTTCCGGCCAATCTCGTTCTGGCCCATGCCGTGGCGCTCGCACTGGCCGTCGCTTTTCTGCTGGCCTGCGAGCGGGCCGCACGGCGCATGTTCGGACTCTCCGGGCCGGCAGCGGCGCTGGTCCTGCTCCTGTGTGCCTGCAATCTGGTCACGCTCTACACGAGCACGCACATCCTGTCCGATCCTGGATTTGGCGCGCTGCTGCTGCTCGCAGCTATGCTGGCCGACAACGCCCTTGAACGAACTCCATCGGTCGGCTGGGCGGCGGTGGCAGGAGCCGTGGCCGGGCTGTCGGTCGGCATGCGCACGATCGGTGTGGCTGTGGTCGTTGGGGTGGTGCTGCATCTGCTGCTGGGACGACGCTGGAAAGCCTCGGCTGTGGCTGCCCTCACAGGTGCCGCAGCGTCGCTGCCATGGCTGTGGCCGCTTTTAACCGATCTACTCCATCCACCGGCCAGCAGGGCCTCTGTTCCGGTTGGCTGGCAGCATACCCTGTCCTTCTACGCGAGCTACACCCGGGACTGGTCAACATCGCTGCCGAACTGGACACTCCGGAGGCTGGTCTTCACCAGCAATACTCTCCACCTGCTGCTGGCCCCGGGGCTTTATTTGCTCACCCCGCTGGCGACGGGTCGGGCTTTGCTGACTCTGCTCTGGGGCACCCCGCTGACAGTCTTGAGCTGGACAGGCACGTGGATCCTGTTCCGACGGCACGGCCGCAAAGCTTTACATGCCATCTTCGCCATCTATGCCGCTATCCTGGTGATGTGGCCCTATCCGCCCCTGCGGATGCTGCTGCCAATGCAGGTGCTGTGGTTCGCTGGTCTGGTGCAGATCCTCCGGCTTTTGTGGGTCGAACGCTTACCGGCACCGGCATCTCACACCCGATCCGCCCGGGGAAGCAAAGTCTTGCTGCAGGCTCTGACGGTGGCGATGCTGGCGCCGGTCGCCGTAAATCTCTGCTGGTCGGTGCCCGCCACCATTCATCGCGAAGTCCAGGTGGAAGCAGCGTTGCTCGAGAAAAAGCGCCAGGCCTATGCCTGGATTCGCGCACATACCCCGCCCGAAGCCATCATCCTCGCCGATAACGACGTTTTGCTGTACCTCTATACGGGCCGCCCATCGGTTCGCCCCCTGACTGATTCGGGTCTCCTGGTGTTTCGCGATGATCCAGCGCTGCTCTGCAGCGATCTCGAGCACTTCACGGACGTCGCACAATACCTTTCCGCTCGCTACTGGATGATTGCCCCCGACGACTTCTCCCGCATCTCGGCATGGGCGAAACCTCGTCTGCGGGAGGGTGAGCAGAACCTGTTTGCCGGCTCAAGCCCGGTGTTTCAGACGCCCGATGGTGCCGTTCGGATCTACGCCATTCCCGTGCGGTGGAACCCGCCCGCTTTGCCGTGCAACGCTTCGAGCTCTGCGCAGCCGTGATCGCTCCACAGAAGCGTTGCATGATCGTGCTGGCTAGGAGTTCACGCCAAGCGCCATGACCAGCAACCGCGGCTCGGTCATTTCGAGGATTGCATACCGCAGGCCCTCGCGCCCCAGACCAGAGTCTTTGACGCCGCCGTAGGGCATGTGATCGATGCGCCAGGTGGGGACATCGCCCACGATAACCCCGCCCACTTCGAGTTCCTCGAACGCACGGAAGATCAGCCGCGCATCGGTGGTGAAGATGCCGGCCTGCAGCCCGTAGCGGGTCTGATTGACCAGTGCCAGGGCCTGTGCAAAATCGTCGTAGGGCTCGACCACCACGACAGGAGCAAATACCTCTTCGCACTGCACCTGCATTTCGGGCCGGGTGCCGGTGAGCACCGTGGGTTCGAGAAAGGCTCCCTGACGGCGCCCGCCGGTCAGCAGCCGCGCCCCTCGAGAAACAGCTTCCTCGATCCAGCCTAGAGCCCGTGCGGCGGCTTCCTCGCTGATCATGGGCCCCACGTCGGTGGTGTCGTCGAGCGGATCGCCCACCCGCAGGGCCTGCACGCGGGGCAGCAGCTCGGCCAGGAAGCGTTCTTCGACCGTACGGTGGACAAAGATGCGCTGGACGGAAATACAACTCTGCCCCGCAAACGAAAAACCGCCCGCCACACAACGGGCGGCTGCATCGGCCAGATCGGCGTCGTGATGCACGATCACCGCAGCGTTGCCGCCCAGCTCCAGCACGACCCGCTTGTGGCCGGCGCGCTCGCGCAGGGCCCAGCCCACGCGGCTCGAGCCGGTGAAGGTCAGCAGGCGCAGCCGGTCGTCGCGGATCAGCGCGCCGGCATCTTCATGCGCCAGCGGAAGCACATTGAGAGCCCCGGCCGGCCAGCCGGCTTCGGCTACCACCGCGGCCAGCCGCAGCGCGCACAGCGGCGTCTGCGGCGCCGGCTTGTGGACCACCGTGCAGCCTGCCGCCATCGCCGGTGCCCACTTGTGCGCCACCAGGTTGACCGGGAAATTGAACGGCGTGATCGCGCCCACGGGACCGACCGGGAACCGCCGCACCATCCCCCAGCGGCCCGTGGCAGACGGCATCCAGTCGAGCGCCAGCCATTCGCCGCCGATGCGCGGGGCTTCTTCGGCCGCCACGCGCCAGGTGAAGATCGCCCGCTCGACCTCGACCCGGGCCGCCTTGAGGGGCTTGCCGGCTTCGAGTGCGATCAGCCGCGCCCAGTCCTCGCGCGTCGCCGCGATCCGATCCGCCACCCGCTCGAGAATGGCACGGCGCTCCCAGCTCGCCATGCGCCGTGTCTGCGCGAAGGCCCGTATGGCCGCTTCGATCGCACGCTGCAGATGCTCGGCGGTGGCCCACCACGTCCGGCCCACCAGGTCGCCCCGACCCGGACTGTGAATCTCGACCCGGCGCCCCTCACAGACCCATTGCCCGTCCAGCAAAAAGCCTGAATCGAGAACTCCCACTTCTGCCGGCGCGCTCATGGCGATCCTCCCTGCGTCCATCTTACGCCGCTCGCCGCAGCACCAGACAGCCGGCCAGCAGGTCATGCAGAGCCTGGCGGCGGGCTGTGAAAGCCGCCAGCAGATAGCCGGCGCCGAGCGGCAGTCCGGAAAGGATCCTGCCAAAGTAGCGCGCGCTGGCCCGGGCAAAGGTGATGGGCTGCCCCTCCAGGTCCGTCACCTTCAGCCCCAGCAGACGTTTGCCCGGAGTGGCCTGCCAGGCCGAACTCTCGAGCAGGGCAAAGTACAGCCACGCCCCGAGCAGGCTGATCCAGAAAAACCACTCCCAGTCTGCCGAAGGCGCCGATGGCTCAGCGCGCACCAGCCGTTGCAAAACCTCTACCGGGAGCAGTGCGCCCACCACCGCGGCCATCGCCAGGCCCAGCAGCACGGAATCCACCGCATAGGCGGCCGCCCGGCGCCAGAATCCGGCGAACACGTGCGTTTCGAGCGCCCGGGGGACCTCAGACTCCTGCATGGTTGCTCCCTCCGCCTCAATTCTCGCGCAGCAGCTCCAGCAAGGCCTGCGCCGGGCGGGACAGGGGCGTATCCCTGCGGTAAATCGCATACAGACGCCGGGCCAGGCGCAGTTGACGGATGCGCACTTCGACCATGGCCCCCCGTTCGATCTCCTGCCGCACACACATCCGCGGCACGATTGCCACGCCCATGCCCATCTGCACGAAGCGCTTGATGCTGTCAATGGTCGGCAGCTCCACCATGCGTCGCAGCGGCGTGCGGTGCCGCGCGAACAACTGGATCACCTGGCCCCGGTAGGGTGACTCGACGATGTGCGCGATGAAGATCTCGCGCCCCAGTTCGGTGATGTCCACCTCGCGCCGCCGCGCCAGCCGGTGGCCCGGGTAGACGACAAAGGTCAGGGCGTCGCGCGCAAACTCCACGGCGGCCAGCGGGGCTTCGGCCGGCAGGTAGGACAGCACTCCCAGCTCCAGCCGGTAGTTCAGAACCAGCCGCGGAATTTCCCGCGAAAAGCACCGCTCGACGGCAATCGGTACCTCAGGCCAGCGCCGCCGGAACTCCGCCAGGGCCGGAAGGACGGCGTGGACGCTGCTCTCGTTGGCTCCCAGCGTGAGCTGGCCGGCCCGCATCTGCTGTAGATCCTCGAGCGCCTGTTGCGCCCGCTGGCGCAGATGGAGCATGCGTTCGGCATAGTCCACCAGCAGGCGCCCGGCCGGGGTGAGGCGCACGCCCTCGGCCGAACGCACCAGCAGCGGCTGCCCGACCGCCTCCTCGAGCCTGCGGACGGCGATGCTGACGGCGGGCTGCGTCCGGTAAAGCTCGGCCGCCGCGCGCGAGAAACTGCCGCACCGGACGACGGCCAGAAACGTCTCCAGGGCCGACAGGTCCATGCAGGGAGTATAAGAAAAAATTATCCTAATGCCAAGAAAAATAAATTTGACTTCATGGGTGGGTCGCGGTCTACTGGCACCCGATGATGAGGCATCCACGCACGGTCCACATCTTCGACACCACGCTGCGCGACGGCGAGCAGGCCCCGGGCTTCTCGATGACCGTCCCCGACAAGATCCGCCTGGCCCTGCAACTGGAGGCGCTCGGCGTGGACGTCATCGAAGCGGGCTTCCCCGCCGCCTCGCCCGGCGATGCGGCCGCCGTACGCGCCATTGCCAGCGCCGTGACCCGCCCGACGGTGGCCGCACTGGCCCGCGCGCGGCAGCCCGATCTCGACGTGGCGCTGCAGGCGCTGGCGCCCGCCCGCCGGCCCCGGCTGCATGTGTTTCTGGCCACCAGCGACCTGCACCTGCGCGAAAAGTTGCGTCTCAGCCGCGCGCAGGCCCTCGAGTGCATCTCCTGGGCCGTGCGCTACGCCAGCGAGCGGATCGGCGAAGTCGAATTTTCCGCCGAGGATGCCACGCGCAGCGATCCCGAGTTTCTCCTACAGGCCCTCGAGACGGCCGCAGCGGCCGGCGCCAGGATCCTGAACCTGCCGGACACCGTTGGCTATGCCACGCCGGACGAATACCGCGCTCTGTTCCAGCGGGCACGCCAGCATCTGGCGGCGTGGTCGGTGCAGTTGAGCGCGCACTGCCATGACGACCTGGGTCTGGCGGTGGCGAATTCGCTCGCCGCCATTGCGGGCGGCGCCGATCAGGTCGAGTGCACGATCAATGGCATCGGCGAGCGTGCCGGCAATGCCAGTCTGGAAGAGATCGCGCTCGCGCTGGCCGTGCGCAGTGCCTACTTCGGGGTGCAGACCGGTATCGAACTGTCGCAAATTTATGCCACCAGCCGCCTGTTGGTCGAGTTGACCGGCGTGCCGGTGCCGCCGAACAAAGCCGTCGTCGGCGCCAATGCCTTTGCCCATGAAGCCGGCATCCATCAGGATGGCGTTTTGAAGAATCCGCTCACTTACGAACTGATCGCTCCCGAGCGCCTGGGTATTCCCTGCCGGCGGCTGGTGATCGGCAAGCATTCCGGCCGGCGGGCTCTGGCTGCCCGGCTGGCCGAACTCGGCTGCCGGCTGGAGGGGGCAGCCCTCGACGCCGTCTACGCTGACGTCATGGCGCTGGCCGATCGCAAAAAGATGGTCAGCGATGCCGAGCTGCTGACCATTGCGCAACAGCACCAGAAGCACTCCATCGAACACCTGCAGCCACAGAGTCCGCAGTGGAAAGCGTGAGCAAAACCATCGTCGTGCTGCCCGGTGACGGCATCGGTCCCGAAGTGACCGATGCGGCCGTTGCCGTTCTGCAGACCTGCAGCCGCGAGTTCGGTCACCGCTTTGAATGGGTAGAAATGCCCGTCGGCGGCGCCGCCCTAGAAACGACAGGCCACCCGCTGCCTGCCGCCACACTCGATGCGTGCCTGCGCGCCGACGCGGTGCTGCTCGGGGCCGTTGGCAGCCCCCGGTGGGATCATCTGCCTCCGGGACAGCGGCCGGAAACGGGCCTGCTCGAACTCCGCCGGGCACTCGGTTTGTACGTGAATCTGCGCCCGGTGCGGTTGCGGGCATGTCTGGCCGGGCTGTCACCGCTGCGCACGGCGGCACGGTTCGACTTCGAGATCGTCCGCGAACTGAGCGGAGGCATCTATTTCGGCCCGCGCGGCCAGCAAGGGCAGAATGGCGAGGAAGCAGCCTTCGATACGGAACTCTACTCGGCGGGCGAGATTCAGCGCGTGGCCCGCTTCGCTTTTGAACGGGCCCGGCGCCGCCGCCGGACGATCCATTCCGTGGACAAGGCCAACGTACTGGTCAGCTCGGCCCTGTGGCGGCGCACGGTGAGTGAGCTGGGGCGGCTCTATCCCGGCGTGAGCCTCCACCACCTCTACGTGGACACGGCTGCGATGGAGCTGATTCGCGCACCGAAACAGTTCGACGTCGTCCTCACTTCGAACCTGTTCGGCGACATTCTCAGCGACGAAGCCGCGGCCCTGGTGGGCTCGATCGGCCTGCTGGCTTCGGCCAGCTTCGGCCAGGGTCCCGCACTCTATGAACCCGTGCACGGCTCGGCGCCCGTGCTGGCCGGCCAGGACGCTGCCTGCCCGGTGGGCGCCATTCTTTCCGGCGCCCTGATGCTGGCCGAATCGTTCGGCCTGCGCGAGGAGGCCGCCGCCGTCGAATCGGCCGTCGAGGCAGTACTGGCTGCAGGCATTCGTACGGCCGACCTAGCTGAGCCGGACAGCACGGTGGTCGGCACGCGAGCCTTTGCTGCGGCCGTCTGCGAGCAACTGGCACGCCAGGCCTCGCACCTGGCGCATCGAGGTTATGGCTGGGGTGTGTAGTCTCGGGTGGGACATCACTTCTGCCCCGCAATGACCCCACGCAAACCGCCGGTCCGGTCAGCTGCCCCGCTTGGCCGGACCGGCGGTTCCCACCTTTTTGGGCTCCGATTTTCGGCTCCGAAACGAATTTGTCTCGAAGGCTGACGAGCCCGAGAACAACTGGCCGGACGTCCGCCTATCTTGTTTACGCACAAGGAGTTATAGGAAAATTTTGGGCCGTTCGCCCGCTTGTGCCGCCACTCTAGATAGGTTAAAATTATCACTGGGTTGAGTTCCTCCAACCGCCCAATCTTGAAGTGCTTAGCCGCGAGGCGAGCGGCGCCAGCGTGACTCGCAAACCGGGTCAGGCACCCATGGTTCCTGCCCCGGTCGCGGACTGCACCTGCCTTCCCTGCTAGAGGAGACCGCTGCATGGCAGAACGAGCAACCGAGGCAGCCCGTGAGGCCGGACATCGCTATGACGCCACGGCCATCAAAGTCTTGGGCGATCTGGAGGCCGTGCGCAAACGCCCGGCCATGTACATTGGCTCGACCGGCGAGCAGGGCCTGCATCATCTGGTCTGGGAAGTCGTAGACAACTCGGTGGACGAAGCCCTGGCCGGGTTCTGCGATGAAATCCAGGTCACGGTCCACAACGACAATTCCATCACCGTCGTCGACAACGGCCGCGGCATTCCCACCGACATGCATGCGACGGAAAAACGCCCGGCGGCCGAAGTGGTCATGACGGTGCTGCACGCCGGCGGAAAGTTCGACACTGAAACCTACAAGGTTTCCGGCGGCCTGCACGGGGTGGGCGTCTCGGTCGTCAACGCGCTCTCGGACTGGCTGGAGCTGGAAATCTGGCGCGACGGGCAGGTCTGGCAGCAGTCCTACCGGCGCGGCAAGCCGGTGACGAAACTGCAGGTCACCGGCAAGACGCGCCGCCGGGGAACGAAGATCACCTTCCATCCCGATCCGGAAATCTTCGGTGAGCTGCAGTTCAGCTACGACGTGCTGGCGCAGCGGCTGCGCGAACTGGCGTTCCTGAACCGCGGCCTGAAAATTACGCTCGCCGATGAGCGCAGCGATCGCCGCGCCGAGTTCCGCTTTACCGGAGGCATCGTCGAGTTCGTCAGGTACCTGAACCGCGGCAAGCAGCCCCTGCACGACACGCCCATCTACATCGAAGGCCGGCGCGAGAACGTCGAAATGGAAATCGCGCTGCAGTACAACGACGGCTACAACGAGATCCTATTCAGCTTCGCCAACACGATCAACACCGTCGACGGCGGCACCCATGTGACCGGCTTTCGGACCGCGCTGACGCGCACGATCAACAGCGTGGCCGATGCCCTAGGCATGCTGCGCGAGGGACGCGACGAGGTCTCGATCACGGGCGAAGACGTCCGCGAAGGGCTGACGGCGGTGATTTCGGTCAAGCTGCCGCAGCCGCAGTTCGAAGGCCAGACCAAGGGCAAGCTGAACAGCGACATCAAGGGGCTGGTCGAGCAGCTCGTCAACGAAAAGCTGGGGGAGTATTTCGACAAGCATCCGGCAATCGCGCGCAGGATCATTGCCAAGTGCATCGAGGCGGCGCGGGCGCGCGAGGCAGCCCGGCGGGCGCGCGAGCTGACCCGCCGCAAATCCGCGCTCGATTCCGGCGGCCTGCCCGGGAAGCTGGCCGACTGCCAGGAGCGCGATCCGGCCCGCTGCGAGCTGTTCATCGTCGAGGGCGAGTCGGCGGGCGGCTCGGCCAAACAGGGGCGCGATCGCCGCTACCAGGCCGTGCTGCCGCTCAAGGGCAAAATCCTCAACGTCGAAAAGGCGCGTTACGACAAGATGCTGGCCCACGACGAAATCCGGGCCATCATTACGGCACTCGGCACCGGCATCGGCAAAGACGAGTTCGACCCGGCCCGGCTGCGCTATCACAAGATCATCCTGATGACCGACGCCGACGTGGACGGCAGCCACATCCGCACGCTGTTGCTGACCTTCTTCTTCCGCCACATGCGCCCGCTCATCGAGCGCGAGCATGTCTACATCGCCCAGCCGCCGCTCTACCGCATCAAACACGGCAAAAGCGAACGCTATCTGCGCGACGAGCGCGAATTTGCCCGCGAGTTGTTGCGGCACGCGGCCGAGGAAAGCGCCGTCCGGCCGCACCGGGGCGAGCCCCTGCGTGGCCCTGCGCTGACGCAGTTCTTGCTGGCCGTGCAGGAATACGAGCAGGTGCGTCAGCGGCTGGAACGCCGGCTGCGCGAGGCGCGCCTGGTTTCGCTTCTGGCCGAGGCCAGCCTGGAGAAAAAGAACGACTTCGCCGATCGCCGGACACTCGAGCGGCTGCTGCGCCATGTGGAGAAGGACTGCCCGGGGCTGGAGGCGCGAGTGGAGTTTGACGAAGAGCACAGCCTGTACGAGCTGGTGGTCCGCAACGGGAGCGGCGAGCGCCGGATCAACGCCGAGTTTGCGGCCTCGCCCGACTACCGCCGGCTGCTGACGCTGACCCGCCAGCTTGCGCCGCTGAACCGGCCCCCGTTCACCGTCACCCACAACGGCGACCGCGTCGAAAAGCAGACCGCACCCGAGGTGTTGCAGTTCATCCTGGAGGACGCCAAGAAAGGGTTCACCATCACCCGCTTCAAAGGGCTGGGCGAGATGAATCCCCAGCAGCTCTGGGAGACCACGATGAATGCCGAGACGCGCACGCTGCTCAAGGTGCGGCTGGAGGATGCCGTCGAGGCCGACCGCATCTTCACCACGCTGATGGGCGAAGACGTCGAGGAGCGGCGCCGGTTCATCGAGGAAAACGCGCTCGATGTCGTCAACCTCGATGTCTGAACCGCAGGGCTCTGGCGGAAACGGGCGGCTCTACCGCGTTGGCTGGGAGGTGCTGCCCGGCCTCCGCGGCCTGCGGTGCGCCCATTTCCGTCTGGAGCCCGCCGCCGGCGAGGGCGGCGTGGTGGTGGAGCTGCCCGGAGCCGAAGCGGCGCGCGCGCTGGCGGAGGAACTCGAACACACCTTCGCCGCACGCTGGTTCTCCAGCGCAGCGGCCGCCTTCGAAGCGGTGAAGGATTTTCTCCGGCAGCGGATCCTGCAGCCCGGGCCGGAGCCGATGCCCGAAGCCAAGCCGAGGTCAACCCACGATGCCTGAAGAAGCCCGTTCGATGCTGGTGCCGGTGGACATCGAAGCCGAAATGCGGCGGTCCTACCTGGACTACGCCATGAGCGTCATCATCGGCCGTGCGCTGCCCGATGTCCGCGACGGGCTGAAGCCGGTCCAGCGCCGCATCCTCTACGGCATGTACGAGCTCGGCCTGACCTCAAGCCGGCCCTACCGCAAATGCGCCAAGATCGTGGGCGAGGTGCTGGGCAAATACCACCCGCACGGGGACGCTCCGGTCTACGACGCGCTGGTGCGCATGGCGCAGGACTTCAACATGCGCTACCCGCTGATTGACGGGCAGGGCAACTTCGGCTCGATCGATGGCGATCCGCCGGCCGCCATGCGTTACACCGAAGCCCGGCTGGCGCCCATCGCCGAAGAGATGCTGGCCGATATCGAGAAAGAAACCGTCGATTTCCAGCCCAACTTCGACGAGACCACGCAGGAGCCGGTCGTCCTTCCGACGCGGATTCCCAACCTGCTGGTCAACGGCGCCACCGGCATCGCCGTGGGCATGGCCACCAGCATTCCTCCGCACAATCTGACGGAGATTCTCGAGGCCGCCATCCTGTTGCTCGAAAAGCCCGATGCCACGCTCGAGGAGGTCATGAAACGGGTGCCCGGGCCGGACTTTCCCACCGGCGCCTATATCTGCGGGCGCGAAGGAATCGAGCAGGCCTACCGGACCGGCCGCGGCACCATCACGCTGAGGGCGCGGGCGGCCATCGAGCAGGTGGGCAAGGACCGGCAGAACATCGTCGTCACGGAAATCCCCTACCAGGTCAACAAGGCGCGCCTGATCGAGCGCATTGCCGAGCTGGTCCAGTCGAAGCGCCTCGAGGGCGTGGCCGATGTGCGGGATGAGAGCGACCGGGAGGGGATGCGAATCGTCATCGAGGTCAAGCGGGGCGAGGAGCCCGAGATCATCCTGAACAATCTCTACAAGCACACCCAGATGCAGGAATCGTTCGGGATGATCCTGCTGGCGATCGTCCACGGCCAGCCCCGCGAGCTGGGTCTGCTGGACCTGCTGCGGCACTTCCTCGATCACCGGATCGAGGTGGTGCGCCGGCGCTCGCAGTTCGAGCTGCGGCGCGCCGAGGAGCGCGAGCATATCCTGCTGGGCTTCCGCAAGGCGCTCGAGCATCTGGACGCCGTCATCCGCCTCATCCGGCAGTCGAAATCGCCCGCCGAAGCCCGTGCAGGACTGATGGAGCGCTTCGCGTTCACCGAGCGGCAGGCGCAGGCCATCCTGGACCTGCAGCTCCACCGGCTCACCCAGCTCGAGCGCGAAAAGATTCTCGAGGAGCTGAAGGAAATCCAGAAGCGCATTGCCGAGCTGAAGGAAATTCTCGGCAGCGAGCGCAAACTGCGCCAGGTGATCGTGGGCGAACTGCGCGAAATCCAGAAACGCTACGGCGACAGCCGCCGGACGACCATCGTGGACCGCGTCGAGGAGATCCGCGTCGAGGATCTGATCCCCGACGAAGAAATGGTCATCACGGTCAGCCATGCCGGCTACATCAAGCGGACGCCGGTGGACGCCTACCGGCACCAGGCGCGCGGGGGCAAGGGCCGCATCGGCGCGCGCACGCGGGAGGAGGATTTTGTCGAACGGCTGTTCGTCGCCTCCACGCACAGCTACATCCTGCTGTTCACCGACCGCGGCCGCGTCTACTGGCTGAAGGTCTACGAGATTCCCGAGGCGGCGGCGGCCACGCGGGGCCGGCCGCTGCATACGCTGGTCCACCTGCAGGAGGGCGAGCGCGTGGCCGCCGTGCTGCCGGCGCGCGATCTGGAAGCCGAAGGGCAGTACGTGTTCCTCGCCACCCGCAACGGCCGGGTGAAGAAGACGCGGCTGGCCGAATTCTCCAATCCCCGCTCGACCGGCATCATTGCCATGACCCTCGAATCCGGCGACGAAGTCATCGGGGCGCGGCTCACCGACGGCCGCCGGCTCATCTTCCTGGCCAGTCGCAACGGTCAGGCGCTGCTGTTCCGCGAGACCGATGTCCGGCCGATGGGCCGGCCGGCGGCGGGCGTCATCGGCATGGAGCTGGCCGAAGGCGACCGGGTGGTCAGCATGGAAGCCGTCGAGCCCGACTTCGAGATTCTGCGCAAGGAGTTCGGCGTAAAGACCGACCGGCTCGAGGAGATCGAAAGCGACCACCTCCGCCAGTCCCTGACCTCGCTGATGCTGACCGTCACCGAAAAGGGCTACGGCAAACGCACGCCTCTGGCCGAATACCGGGTGACCGGCCGGGGCGGTAAGGGCGTGATCAATCTCAAGGCCACCGAGCGCAACGGAGCCGTGGTGCGCGCCCTGCAGGTGAACGAAGATTCCGATGTGATGATCATCACCGGCCAGGGGAAGATCATCCGCGTGCGGGCAGCAGAAATCCGCGAGGCGGGCCGCTCTACCCAGGGAGTGCGCCTGCTGCGGCTGGACGAAGACGATCGCGTCGCGGACGCCGCCGTGGTCCAGGAAAACGGTCAGGAAGAGGAAACGGCCGAAGGCGAGTGACCGGCTCCGTCAGCGGGGAGTATCCGCGGATGGAGGCGGCGCCAGAAAGTAGCCCGGACGCGTCCGCACCTGATAACCCGGGTGGGTCACCTCGACGCGAATCTCGTGATAGCCGTAGTTGCCCTCTGAGGGCAGCTCGTAGGCCAGCGTGTACTGGGCGTGCAGCTCGCCGCCGATGCGATCCATCGCCTGCTCGATCGAGCGTTCGCGGAAGGTGGCGATGTGATCGCCTCCGGTCCCTTCGCTGGCCACCGAGAGCGCCTGCGGCGTGATCAGATTCAATCCTTTCTGCACCAGCCAGGCGATCAGGGCGCGGATGTCCACGTTGGAAGCGAGCTGCGCCTCGGTCGTGGGCGTCTGCGGCACGCCCGGCACGCCCGGCCGGCCGAAGGTGCCGGGCGGCCCGAGCGTTGGCGGACCCGCCTGCCCGGGACGCGCGCGCAACTGGGCCGCAGTCGTCGAAAGACCGACCGTGTAGATGGCTACATTGGCGAGCTGAGCTTCCCGCAGCACGTTGCCCAGCTTTTCCTCGCTGCCGGAATCCACCGATTCCGAGACGGCGACCACCGCCCGGCGACGGTTGGCCGGCCGGTGCTCGAGCAGGCGGATGGCCGAGGACAGCGCGTCATAGAGGCGCACGCCGGACCCGCCCGCCTTGAGTCCCTGCACCGCCTTCTCCAGACGATCATGGTCGGTAGTAAAAGGGACGACCACGCGCACGTCGTCATCGAAGGCGATCACGGCGCCCTCTCCGTTCTGGCCCACGATGGTTTCGGCGAAGATGATCCCGCTGCGCCGGATCGCGTCGAGCAGAGGCTCGACGCGCGAGCTGGTCTCGGCCACCAGCACCACCGAAAGCGGATCGCCGCCGACATCGAAATGTTCGATCTGCTGGAGCACGCCGTTGTCGTAGACGCGGAAGTCATCCGGGCCCAGATCGAGCGCCAGCTCTCCGCGGGCATCCCGCACGGTGACGGGAAGCCGCACGGCGACGACCGGTACGCGCACCTGCGGCTGTGGCGTCTGCTGCCGCACTGGCTGTGCGGGCGCGACCGGCCCGATCAGGCCGACCACCGTGAGCACACTGAGCAGGCGCCTCATCGCTGACACTCTACCGCACTTCCGGCAGCCGTGCCGGTCGGGACACAACGGGATGCTGCCGGCGCCTCCGGCCCCGTACAATGGGCGCACCACAGGGAGGATACCGCATGCAGGCACCGCGTCGTGTTCCGCTGGCCTATTTTGATCCACGCTTCATGACCAGCCCGGCTGCACGTCCAGTGCGCATTCTGGCCGAATATCTGGACCCCTACACGCGCCTGCAGCGTGAAGGGATCGCCGACACCATTGTGATGTTCGGCTCGGCGCGCGTGCTGCCTTACAACCGGGCCCAGCGTCAGTTCGAGCGCGCCCGGGAGCGCGCGCGACAGCAGGGTGCCGCCGGCCGCCGGCGGCTGGAGCGCGCCGCCATGGCCCTGCGTATGGCGCGCTACTACGAAGAGGCCCGCCAGCTTGCCTTTCGGATCACCTCCTGGGCGCTCACGCTCGGCGACCGGCCCCGCCGCTTCGTGATCTGCTCCGGCGGCGGTCCCGGCATCATGGAAGCCGCCAACCGGGGTGCCCGCGAAGCCGGCGGGAAAACCATCGGCCTCGGCATCGAATTGCCTCGCGAGCAGCGCTCGAACCGCTACATCAGCCCCGAGCTCGATTTCCAGTTCCACTACTTCTTCATGCGCAAGCTCTGGTTTGCCCAGCTCGCCAAGGCGCTGATCGTCTTTCCCGGCGGCTTCGGCACCATGGACGAACTCTGGGAAGTCCTGACCCTGCTGCAGACCGGCAAGCTTCCCCGGCATCACCTGATCCTGATCTACGGCCGGGACTACTGGGACCGCGTGCTGAACTGGCGGGAAATGATTCGCCACGGCACCATCACCGAACAGGAATTCCGCCTGCTGCGCTTTGCCGACACGGTGGACGAGGCCTTCGAACATGTCCAAAAAACGCTCGTGAAATACCACATGAAGCTCGAGCCGCGCGACGAATGGCCCGTCTGATCGGCCGGCACCTCTAGCGCTGTCCCACGATCTCGCGCACGGCCTCGGCCACATATTCGGCCTGCTCGCGTGTCATCTCCGGATACAGAGGCAGGCAGAGCACCTGAGCCGCCAGGCGTTCGGCCTCGGGGAAGCTGCCCGGACCATAGCCGAGCGGACGGCAGGCCGGCTCCAGGTGCAGCGGCCGGGGGTAATACACGGCCGTTTCCACGCCGCGGGCGGTCAGTTCAGCGCGCACACGATCCCGTTCCTCCACACGGATCGCAAAGACGTGGTAGACCACGCGTGCCCGCGGATCGTCCACCGGCAGCTCTACACGCGTTCCGGTCAACCGGTGCCGGTACAGCGACGCCAGTTGATAGCGCGCCTCGTTCCACTGCGGCAGCCATCGCAGCTTGATCCGCAAAATCGCAGCCTGAAAGGCCTCCATGCGGTAGTTGAAGCCGACGGTTTCGTGCCGGTATCGCTCGCGCTGCCCGTGGTTGCGCAGCTCCCGAATGCGCTCGGCAATCTCCGCATGGTTGGTCACCACCGCTCCGCCTTCACCGCAGGCGCTCAAATTTTTGGTCGGGTAAAAACTGAAGGCGGCGGCCAGACCGAAACTGCCGACAGGCTGTCCGTCCCAGGCCGCTCCGTGAGCCTGGCAGGCGTCTTCGATCAACACCAGGCCATGACGGCGTGCCAGATCGGCCAGGGCCGTCATGTTGGCCGGACGCCCGTAGAGATGGACCGGCAGCAGCGCACGCGTTCGTGCGGTGAGCACGCGTTCGACCGCAGCCGGATCGAGATTGCCGGTTTGCGGATCCAGGTCGGCAAAGACCGGCCAGGCTCCCGTGTAGAGGATGGCTTCGACGGTGGCGAAAAACGTAAACGGCGTGGTGACGACCTCATCGCCTGGACCCACACCGGCCGCCAGCAAAGCCAGGTGCAGCGCGCTGGTGCCTGAATTGACGGCGACGGCGTAGCGCAGGCCACAGAAGCGGGCAAACTCCTGCTCAAAAGCCTCGACTTCCGGGCCCAGCGTGAATTCGGCACGCTGGCCGAGGCGATCGAGCGCCTCGAGGATTTCTTCGCGCAAACCCAGGTACTGGGCCTGTAAATCCAGAAACGGAACCCGCATGACTCTGTTCCCGCGCCACCAGTGTACAATCCTGGGCGGCTGATGCCCTCATTCTCCTCAACCCGTGCCCGCAGACTGGCGCAACTGCTAGGACTGGCAGCGGCCGCGTGGCTGGGTGTGGCCGGCGTCCGCAGGACCCTGATCGGGTGGTGGACCCTGTCGGACAATCCCGACAACTGGCGCCGGGCAGTGCGGCTGGACCCCTCCGATGCGAATCTCTGGCGGCGCATCGGCCTGGTGGAGCAATGGGACTTCGCCCGGGCCAATTCCCGGCAGGCCGTCGAGGACCTGGAGCACGCAGTTCGGCTCGACCCACACGCTGCTCCCGCCTGGCTGGATCTGGCCATGGCCTACGAGGCGGGCGGAAACATCCAGCAGGCCGCCGAAGCCTACCGGCAGGCACGGGCCGCTTTTCCCCGCTCAGCCGATGTGAGCTGGCAGTACGGAAATTTCCTCCTGCGGCAGGGACAGCCCGAACTGGCAGCAGCCTTAGTGCAGAGTGCGCTGGAGGTCCATCCGGAGTTGTTGACGACGGCACTCGGGGAGTTCGCCCGTGCCGGCTACCCACCCGCCTGGTTGGTCGAGCACGTGCTCCCGCCGCAACCCCCGGCTGCCCTGCGGGCAGTCGAATTTTTTCTTGGCCAGAACGACCTCGACGGAGCTCTGCTGGCCTGGAAGCACGCCGTGAGCCAGGATGCTCCGGTACCGCTGCCGCAGAGTGTCGGCCTGGTGACGGCGCTGCTCAACGCCCATCGCTTTGCGGATGCGCGTACGGCCTGGCAGCAGGCCCTGCAAATGGCAGGCCTGGAGTTTCCCGACGAACGCCAGCCGGTCTTCAACGGTGACTTCGCACGCGACCCGCTCAACGGAGGCTTCGACTGGCACCTGGAGCAGGCACCGGGCGTGCGCGTAGAGCTCGATCCGGTAGTAACCTGCTCGGGACACCGCTCGGTTCGGCTGCTCTTCGACGGAACCCAGAACGTCGCTTTCCAGCACGTCTACGAGCTGGTGCCGGTTCGTCCGGGAGCGCGCTATCGGCTGCGGGCCTGCATCCGCACACAGGAGCTGACCACTGACCAGGGCATCTGGCTGGCCGTCACGCCGGTGGATCAACCCGATCGCATCCTGGGAGCAACACCCCCGGTCACCGGAACGCAGCCCTGGCATGAGGTCGAGGCCGAGCTCACCGTGTGCAGCGAATGCCCCGTGGTGGTGCTCTCGATTCGCCGCAGTCCGAGCACCCGGCTGGCCAATCAGATCGCCGGCACCGCGTGGGTAGATCGCGTGCGGCTGGAAGCGGTGGAGTAAGCCGTGAAGGCGGTGCGCGCCGGCATCGTGACGCTGGTGGTCTTCGCCGTGCTGGCGCACGGCGCCGTCGAAGACTGGGCTCTGGGGATTCTGACAACCGGCGCGGCCCTGTTGCTGGTGTTCTGGGCGGTGGCCATCGAGCGCGAGGGATTCGAGCTGAGGAACAACCCGCTGCTGTGGCCCCTCGGCGGTCTGTTGCTGCTGGCCGTGCTGCAGCAGATGCTGGGCCACACCGTCTACGAACACGCCACCGCACTCGAGACGTTGCGCCTGGCCACCTATCTGGTGCTGGGATTTCTGGCGGTGCAGGCGTTCCGCACGCCGCGCGAATGGAAAACGCTGATCTGGTCGCTGCTGGTGCTGGGATTTGCGGTTTCCGTCTTCGCCATCGTCCAGGAGTTCACCTGGAACGGGAAGCTGTACTGGGTGCGACCGCTGCACGATCCGGTGCGGGGGTTCGGGCCGTTTGTCAACCGGAATCACTTCGCGGGCTTTCTCGAGCTGGTGCTGCCGCCGGGGCTGGCGCTGCTGGCGTTGCACGGGGAGCGACCGGGGCGGCGGCCACTGCTGTGGCTGCTGGTGGTTTTTCCGGCCGGAGCGCTGCTGCTGTCGGCCTCCCGCGGCGGCATCGTCAGCCTGCTGTTCGAGATCGTCCTGCTGTGGCTGGCGGTGCGCCTCTATGGCGGCCACGGCGGGCGCCGCACGCTGGTGGCCCTGGCGTTGCTGATCGCGGTGGTGGGCGGCTGGCTGGGTGTCGGTACGGCCCTGCGGCGCTTTCAGATGGTCAGTCAGAACCGCGTAACGCAGGACCTGCGCCTGATGCTGGTGCGGGATAGCTGGAAGATGTTTCTGGCACATCCCTGGCTGGGCACAGGGCTCGGAACGTTTGCCACGGCCTACCCGAAGTTTGCCAGCCGCGACATCGGTTTGCTGGTCAATCATGCGCACAACGACTACGTCGAGCTGCTGGCCGAAGGCGGCCTGGCCGGGGGGATGCTGGGAGCCACGTTTCTGGCGCTGCTGGCGGCTCGCGCCCGCCGGCATCTGCGGCGGGCTGCGACACCCGCCAGCCGGGCACTGTACGTTGGGGCCGCGGTTGCAATGGCGGGCCTGCTGCTGCACGAAACCGTGGACTTCAATCTCCACGTGCCGTCGAACGCTATTCTTTTTCTTCTCTTAAGTCTTTTGCTAACCACGTTGATTCCCGAGCCAATAATCAATCGCAGCCATTCCCTCCGCAGTTTTTCTTGATTCGACACCCGCCCGGTGGTAACTATGGGGGCGGTCATCATCTGGCTGGCTGAACACCGAACGGAGGCCCTCGAGTTCCCGTGAAGCGCAGCAGAAGCATTCTCTGTGTCCTCGGCGTGGTCTTCGGACTGGCGCTGGCGGGCGTGCCGACCTCAGCACAACAACCCGCCCCCGCAACCGGCACCGAACAGCAGCAAAAGAAGCTGCAGGGCCCTGAGGTCGAAACCATCGAGGAAACCAATGCCCGGCTGCGGGCGCTGGCCGGTGCGGCTGCACCGGCAGCGGAGTACCGGCTCGGGCCGGGTGATCTCATCAAGATCACTGTGTTCGATGTTCCCGACCTCAGCCCGCAACTGCGGATCGATCCCGGCGGCAGGATTTCGCTCCCGCTGATTCCTGAAGCCATCGAGGCGGCCGGGCTGACGCCCGAACAACTGAGCACCAAGATCGGGGAGCTTCTGCGCGCCCGCGGGCTGGTCTCCCACCCGCAGGTCAGCGTGCTGGTCATCGAACGCACCAGCCAGCCCATCACGGTCATCGGGGCCGTGGTGCGCCCGCTGGTCTATCAGACGCCGCGGCCGGCGACGCTGCTCGAGGCTCTCTCGGCAGCCGGCGGGCTTGCCGATACCGCGGGCAACCAGGTCACCATCACGCGGCGGATGCCCGACGGCTCAACCCGGCAAACCACCGTGGACCTGCGCGATCTGATCGATCGCGCCGATCCCGCCGCCAATATCGTGCTGCACGGAGGCGAAGTCGTGAGCGTGCCCCGGGCGGGCATCGTCTACGTGGTCGGAGCGGTCAGCCGGCCGGGAGGCTTCGTCATCCAGAACGAAAATCAGCAGCTCACCGTCCTGAAGGCTCTGGCGCTGGCCGGCGGAACCAAGGAAAACGCCCGTCCCGACCAGGCGGTGATCATCCGCCGGGATGGCGGCGCCAGTCAGGAAACGCCGATTGACATCAAAAAAATTCTGGCCCGCAAGGCCGCCGATGTGCCCCTGCACGCCAACGACATCCTTTTCATTCCCGACAGCGCCGGCCGCAAGGCCCTGGCGCGCGCCGGCGAAGCCGCTCTGTCGATGATCACCGGCATCGCCATCCTCCGCGGAGCCCGCTAGCAGGAGCGTGGGGAGGAACGATATGCACGAAGCCGACTGGAAGCCGGTGCCGCGGAACCCGGGCTGGGAGGCACCGCTGGCACCTTCACCGCTTCTGCCTCCACCCTGGCAGCCCGTCCGCCAGCAGGCGCACCTGTTTGATTATCTGCTGGTCATCCGCAAACACCTGCTTCTCAGCCTCAGCTTTCTGCTGACGCTGGTCACCGTGGTCACCATCGCTACCTTTCGCATGAAGCCGGTCTATGTGGCCACGGCGCGGGTGGCGATCGATCGCGAAACCTCCGGCCTGCTGCCGTTCCAGAACTCCAGCTCGGGCGACTACTGGTACGACCTCGACAGTTACATCGAGACGCAGGCCAAGGTGCTGCAGAGCGACACGCTGGCGCTCGAAACCATCAAGTCGCTCGAGCTGTGGAACACGCCCGAGTTCCGGTCGGATCCGCGCGAGCTGGCTGCGCTCGATGCCGGCAGTTCCTCCGATCCGCAGCCGGTGCCCCGGCCGGCGATCCTCAACAACTTTCTCGGCCGGCTCGGCGTGCGGCGCCTGCCCAACAGCCAGTTGCTCGAGGTGAGTTTTGAATCGCACGATCCGCAACTGGCCGCGGCGGTGGTCAACCGCCATCTGCAGAACTTCATTGAGATGAACTACCGCACGCGCTACGAAGCCGCCAAGCGGGCTTCCGACTGGCTCGAGCGCCAGCTCGCCGATATGAAAGCGCGCGTCGAGCAGTCCGAAGACGCGCGGCTGGCCTATGAACGGCAGAACCAGATCTGGGCGGTTTCAGAAACGCAGGACATCACCACGCAGAAACTGAGCGAGCTCAACCGCGAGCTGACCGAAGCGCAGGCGGCCCGCATGAAGGCCGAAGCCGGCTACGTCATGGTCCGCGAAGGCCGCCTGGATGCCCTGCCGGCGGTGCAGGAAAACCCGGTCATCCAGGATCTGACGCGGCACCTCAACGAGCTGCGCGGTGAGTACGCCGATGCAGTCAACCGCTACGGCCCCGCCTATCCCAAGGTCGTTCGCCTGAAGGCGCAGATCGAAGCTGCCGAGAAAGCTCTGGCGACGCAGAAGCAGACCATCGCCCGCGAGGTGGAAACCGAGTACCGGGCGGCGCTGCAGCGTGAACAGCTCCTCCAGCAGGCGCTCGACCGGCAGAAACAGCTCGCCAGCGAGGAGGCCCAGAAGCTGGTCCAGTACAACATCCTCAAGCGCGAGGCGGAAACCAACAAACAGCTCTACGTCAGCCTGCTCGAGAAGCTCAAGGAGGCGGGCCTGTCGGCCGGCCTGCGATCGAACAACATCCGGATTGTGGATCCGGCCATGGTTCCCTCGGCTCCGGCGCGTCCGCAACGCGCCCGGGATATCACCCTGGCGCTCATGGTGGGTCTGGTGGGGGGCATCGGGCTGGCCTTCTTCCGCGAGTATCTGGACAACACGGTGAAGACGCCTGACGACATCGAGCTGCTGACGAGCCTGCCGGCGCTGGCGATCGTACCGACCATGGGGGCCCTGGGCTACGGCGGGCCGCGGCGCCGCATGCTGCCCGGCGGACGCAGCGCCGAGGCTGCCACCGGAAAAGCGGCCCTGGTCTCGCACGAGCAGCCGCAGTCGCAGATGGCGGAGGCGTTCCGCGCTCTGCGAACCTCGCTGCTGCTGTCGCGCGCCGATCAGCCGCCGCAGATCATCCTGGTGACCAGCGCGCTGCCGAAGGAAGGCAAGACGACGGCAGCCGTCAATCTGGCCATCACTCTGGCCCAGCTCGGCGATCGCACGCTGTTGATTGACGCCGACCTGCGCAAGCCAGGCATCGCGCGCCTGCTCGGGCTGAACGATGGCGCCGGCAGCGGCCTGAGCACCTACCTGGCCGGGGCGGCCGAGCTGGAGAGCTGCCTTTTGCCCTGCCCGAGCGTGCCCGAGCTGAACGTGCTTCCCGCCGGTCCGGTGCCGCCCAATCCCGCCGATCTGCTCAGCTCGCAACGCCTCACGGTGGCTCTGGAGTGGCTGCGGGAGCGGTTCAAGTTCATCGTCATTGATTCGCCGCCGATCATGGCCGCGACCGATGCCGTGATTCTCTCACCCTGGGCCGATGGTGTCGTCCTGGTGGCCCGCAGCGGCGAAACGCCCAAGAACGCCTTCGCACGGGCCCAGGAGCTGCTGGCCAACGTAAAGTGTCGCCTGCTCGGGGTGGTCCTCAATGCGGTCAATACGACGTCTCCCGATTACTACTACTCCTATCGCTACTACCCCTACTACGGCGATTACGGCGCCTCCGCCGGCAGCGCCGAACCGAAAAGCTGAGCGAGGCCGATGCGTTTCCTGATCACCGGCGGGGCGGGCTTTATCGGTTCGCATCTGGCCGAAGCGCTCCTGGCAGCCGGCCACCAGGTCACCGTCCTCGACGATCTCTCGACCGGCAGCGTCGACAACATCCGGCACCTCAAAGGACAGAGCGGCTTCCAGTATGTCCTCGAGCCGATCGAAAACCGGCCCGTTCTTGCCGAGCTGGTGGACGAATCCGATCTGGTGTTCCATCTGGCGGCGGCCGTGGGCGTCCGGCTCATCATCGAGAGCCCCGTGCATACGATTCGGACCAACATCAACGGCACACAGCTCGTGCTGGATGCGGCAGCCAAAAAACGCAAGCCGGTTTTCGTCGCTTCCACCTCCGAGGTCTACGGGAAAAACGGCAAGCTGCCCTTCCGGGAGGATGACGATCTGGTGCTGGGTCCCACCACCAAAGCCCGCTGGAGCTACGCCGCTTCGAAGGCGGTGGAGGAATTTCTGGCCCTGTCGTACTGGAAGGAGCGGCGGCTGCCGGTCGTCATCGGGCGGTTGTTCAACACGGTAGGGCCGCGGCAGACCGGCCGCTACGGCATGGTGGTTCCCACCTTCGTCGGACAGGCGCTGGCGGGACAGCCCATCACCGTCTTCGGCACCGGGCACCAGCGGCGGTGTTTCTGCGACGTCGCCGATGCGGTGGAAGCCATCATCCGCCTGGCCCTGAACGAGCAGGCCTACGGTGAGGTGGTCAACATCGGCAGCCAGCAGGAAATCACCATTGCCGACCTGGCCGAACTGGTGCGGCAGCGCACGCAGAGCGCCTCGCCCGTCGTGTTCATTCCCTACGAGCAGGCCTACGAGCCGGGGTTCGAAGACATGAGCCGGCGCGTCCCCTCGCTAGAAAAACTGGAGCGTCTGGCAGGATTTGTTCCGGCCACGCCCCTGCCTCAGATCGTGGATCGCGTGGCCGCCTATCTGCGCACACGGCCGCCGCTGGCGGCTTCGGCCTGCGCCCCGGCACTTGCCGGCCCTCCCCCGACCGGTTGACCTTCAGGCACCAGAGTGCCTTCGCCGCACACCGCAGAGGGAGCAAAATAAGGAAGAGGCCAGACAGGAAATGCGATGAAGGCAACCTCGCTCGCCATTCTGGTTCCTGTCTTCAACGAACAGTATCTGGCCGCGGCCAGCCTGGAACGTCTGCGCGTGCTGGGCGAATCCCCGCTGCTCGAACGGATCCGGGTGATCGTTGTGGACGACGGTTCGACCGACCGGACGCCCGAAGTGCTCGCGCGCTTTCGCCAGCGGCTGCAACAGCAACCCTGGCCCGGGCATTTCGAGTGGGTCTTTCTGCGCCATGAACGCAACCGTGGCAAAGGCGCCGCCGTGCAGACCGCCCTCGAACATGCCGACACCGAACTGGTGGTCATCCACGATGCCGACCTGGAGTATTTTCCCGAGGACCTGCTGAACATGGTCCAGGTCTTCTTGGACCAGGACGCCGACGCCGTCTTCGGCTCGCGCTTTTTGAGCGGCCGGTTTCGGCGGGTCCTCTACTTCCGCCATGCGCTCGCCAACCACGTCCTCACGTTTTTGTGCAATCTGGTCACCGACCTGAACCTGACCGACATGGAAACCTGCTACAAGATGGTGCGCACGGCTCTGCTGCGAAGCATCCCGCTGGTCAGCCGTGACTTCCGCATCGAGCCCGAGCTCACCATCAAGCTGGCGAAACGGCGCGCACGCATTTTCGAAGTTCCCATCAACTATGCCGGCCGCAGCTACCAGGAAGGCAAGAAGATCACCTGGCGAGATGGCGTGCTGGCCCTGATCGCCATCGCGCGCTTTGCCCTGAGCGACCGCATCTACCGCGAGGACAGTGCCGGCGGCGAGATCCTCGAGCGGCTGGCCCGTGCCCCGCGCTTCTGCCGCTGGATGGCCGAGACGATCCGGCCCTTTGTCGGCCAGCGCGTGCTCGAGATCGGTGCCGGAACCGGCAACCTGACGGTGCACCTGACGCCGCGCGATCTGTACTGGGCCAGCGACGTGAATCCGGCCTACATCGCCGTGCTGGAACGGATGAAAGAGAGCCGACCCTATCTGCAGGTCAGTGCAACCGACGGCACACGGCTCGATTCGTTTCCGGCCGAACGCAACTTCGACACCGTGATCTGCCTGAACGTGCTCGAGCATCTCGAAGACGACCGGGGAGCGCTGCAGAACATGCATGCCGCGCTGGCTCCGGGCGGGCGTGCTATCGTGCTGGTTCCGCAGGGCGACTGGCTGTTCGGCAGCCTCGATACCGTGCTCGGACACCGGCGGCGGTATACGGCAGCACGTCTGGTGGCCCTGGGGCGCGAGGCCGGGTTTGAACTCGAACAGTTGATCCCCTTCAACCGCTGCGGCTCGCTGGCCTGGTGGCTGAACGGGCGGCTCCTCGGCCGCCGCACCTTTCCGCTGGTGCAGATCAAGCTGCTGAATCTGCTGGCACCGCTGCTCGAGCGGCTGGACCACTGGCTGCCCCTGCCGCCGCTGTCGCTCATTGCGATCTTTCGCAAGCCGCTGATGGCAGGCTCGCCGTCTGAACCGGCAGCCACCCTGGCGGGAACAGGCCCGGCATGATGCAGCCACGTTCCACCGCCGAGACCTGCATCGCACCGCGCCGCTTCTGGTTCGAGCTCGACTGGGGTGAGCTGTGGCACTACCGCGAGCTGCTGCTGTTTCTCGTCTGGCGGGACATCAAGCTGCGCTACAAGCAGACCGTCATGGGCGTGACGTGGGTCATTCTGCAACCTTTGCTGACGACGCTGGTATTCACGATATTCTTCGGGCGCCTGGCCCACATACCCTCGGGTGGAGTGCCCTACCCGCTGTTTTACTTCGCCGGCCTGCTGCCCTGGCTGTACTTCGCCGGAGCCGTCACGGCCGCAACCAACGTCATGGTGCAGCACCAGCACACCATCACCAAGGTCTACTTCCCGCGCCTGTTGCTGCCTCTGTCGAGCGTGGTTTCGGGACTGGTGGATTTTGGCGTCTCGTTCCTCGTGCTATTGGGTCTGGCCGTCTACTACGGGGCGCACCCGGGGTCTCTGATCCTTCTGCCGGCGGCCCTGCTGCTGGCCGTGAGCTGCGCCCTTGCGGTGGGGCTGTGGCTGGCGGCGCTGAACGCCGTCTACCGTGACGTCCGCTACGCCATCCCGTTTGCTCTGCAGTTCTGGATGTTTGCTTCGCCGGTTGCCTATCCGAGCTGGCTGGTCCCGGCACGGTGGCGGTGGGCGTACGAGCTCAACCCGATGGCCGTGGTGATTGACGGCTTCCGCCAGGCACTGACCGGAAGCGCCGGGCCATCGGCAGCGGCCTGGGCAGCAGCAGCCGGGGTGGTGGCGATCATTCTGAGCGGCGGACTGATGTACTTCCAGCACATGGAAGACATCTTTGCCGACGTGATCTGAGGGCAATGGCGGAGACCGTCATTCGGGCCGAAGGGCTCTCGAAACGCTACCGGCGTCACCGGGTCAGCTCCTATCGCACTCTGCGTGACACGCTGGCCGACACCCTGCGCCATCCCTGGCGCCTGTTCGACCGACGTGGGGCTGATCGAGAATGGTTCTGGGCCCTGCGCGATGTCAGCTTCGAGGTGCGCGCCGGGGAAGTCCTCGGCATCGTCGGCCGTAACGGGGCCGGCAAGACGACCCTCCTCAAGATCCTCTCCCGCATCACCCGACCCACGGCCGGCAGTGTCCGGGTGCGGGGCCGCGTCGGCAGTTTGCTCGAAATTGGCACCGGCTTCCATCCGGAACTAACGGGGCGGGAAAACATCTACCTGAGCGGCGTGCTGCTCGGTATGAAACGCCAGGAAATCGCGGCCCGCTTCGACCGGATCGTCGAGTTCTCTGGCGTCGGGTCATTTCTGGAAACGCCGCTCAAGCACTTCAGCGCGGGCATGCAGACCCGTCTGGCCTTTGCCGTGGCCGCGCATCTCGAGCCGGAGATTCTGCTGGTGGACGAGGTGCTCGCCGTGGGCGATCTGGAGTTCCAGCAGCGGTGTCTGGGGAAGATGAGCGAGGTGGCGCAGGGCGGCCGGACGGTGCTGTTCGTCAGCCATCACATGAACCAGATCCGTCACCTGTGCTCCCGCTGCCTGTGGCTGGAAAACGGGCGCCTGCGCGCCGACGGTGCAGCGCAGGAGGTCGTGGCAGCCTACGAGACATCGGTGCTGCATCTAAGCCGGCCACCCGCAGCGCTCCGTGGCTGTGACGTGGTGGGATGGGAGCTGGCCGACAGCAGCAATCCCCATACTCTCCAGCATGCCGGACCCATCACCGTCCGTTTTTCGGCCTGGCTGACGGAACCGATCGCCCGCGGCACCCTGCGGTTGCAACTGACCGATGCGCTGGGCCGCATCATCTGGCATGTAGACTGGCGGTTCACCGGCCTTCCCGCCGGGCCCTGCATCTTTTCACTGAAACTCCCTCATCTGCCGTTGCGACCGGGACCTTACGGCTGGCGCGCCGCGATTTTCGACGGAGGCCGCTGGTCGGATACGCAGAGCCTGACCCCGCCGCTGGTCGTCGCCCTGCCACCGATAGCCTACACGCTCGGCGAATTTCACAGCATTCTCGACCTTCCCTTTGAACTCGAGGCCAGTCCGCTGCCGGCCGAAGCGACCACCCGCGAACACTTTTCCGGTTCATGACGACCCCGGGACCGCAACAGCAGGCCGCATATGCCTCTGGAAAGCAGCGCTGGGTGTGGCTTCTCGGCCGGCCTGATGAACCCGTCGACGCCGTCCGCGATTACTGCAGGTTGCTGACCGACGCACTGGCCGCACACGGCATCGAGGCAGTGCCCGTCGAGGTGCACTGGAATGTGCATGGCTGGAGAGCAGCTCTGCAGGACGCGTCGGCCGCGGTCAGCAGGCTTGCCCCGGCCTGGGTCGTTCTGCAATACACGCCCATGGCCTGGTCGCGCCGCGGATTTCCTCTCGGCGTCCTGCGGACGGCACTGGCCATTCGCTGGAGCGGTTGCCGCCTGGCGGTGATGTTCCACGACTGGACCAGCTACGAAGGCCCTCGTCTCGTGGACCGCTTCCGGCGCCGGGTTCAGCTCCTTGTCATGCGCCTTCTTTTCGGCCTGGCAGAGCGGGCGATTTTCCCCGTTCCCCCTGACCGCGTGTTCTGGATCTCGCACGCCACATCGCGTGCCGCATTCATTCCTGTCGGAGCCAATCTGCCCGACGCACTCTGTTGCTCCTTCGGCGATGAACCCGACGAAGGAGTACCCACAGTCGCCGTGTACTGTCTGGCCAGCGGCGCTGCCGGTGCGCGCGAAGTTGCAGCGCTGATTGACGTCGTGCGCAGAGTGGCCTCCGAACGGCGGTTGCGGCTTTCGGTGTTCGGGCGGGGTGCGGCCGAGGCGCGGAGCGGTCTTCAGGCTGCCTTGGCGCAATCCTCGGTGGAGCTCGACATCTGCCCCGGGCTGCTGCCGCCGGAAGAGATCGCTCGGCGTTTGCAACGGGCTCATGCGGCGGTGTTCGTCCGGGGGCAGCTCGAACCGCAGCGCAGCAGTGCCCTGGCCGCCATTGCCTGCGGAACGCCGCTGGTCGCCCACGGCGATCCGCACCGGGCCTTTCCCCTCAGCCTGGCCGGTGTGCTGCTGGCCGCACCGGGAGATGCACAGGGTCTGGCCGACCGTCTGGCCGAGGTGCTGGACAGCGCCGAGCTGCGGCGGCAGATGCGCGAGGCCAGCCGGCGTGCCTACGAGCAATACTTCTCCTGGAAAAGCATTGCTCGCCGCTATGTGGAGATTCTCACCCCGGTGCCCTGTACGCGGCCGCTACGCGTGCTGATCTACTCCCACTTCTTTTTGCCCTCGATTGGCGGCGTCGAACGCGTCGTGGACCAGCTTGCGCAGGGACTGAGCGCTGCCGGCGTCAGCGTGACCGTCGCTACCCAGATCCCGGGTCCACGGGATGAGCAGCCTGCTCGATATCGGGTGGTGCGGCGTCCCGGCCCCGTCCGGCTGATGCGCCTGATCGGCCAGCATGACGTTGTGCATCTGGCCGGCCCGGCCCTGATGCCCATGCTGATCGCGCGCATCCTGCGCCGACGGCTGATCATCGAGCATCACGGCTATCAGGCAATCTGCCCGAACGGGCTTCTGCTGTTCAGGCCGCGACTCACTGTCTGTCCGGGCCACTTTCTGGCCGGGCGCCACTGGCAGTGCTGGCGATGCAACGCCGATCTGGGATGGATCCGTAGCCTGAAGCTGTGGATGCTGGCGTTTCCGCGGCTCTGGCTGGCCCGCCGGGCCTGGCAGAATGTCGCCGTCACCGCACACGTGGCGGAGCGTCTGGAGCTGCCCCGGAGCACAGTGATCTACCATGGAGTCACACTGCCGGAGACGGTCCTGTCCGATCCGCTTCCACCCGCCACTCCGTGCTTTGCCTATCTGGGACGCCTGGTGGCTGAAAAAGGCGTCCCTGTGCTGCTCGAAGCTGCCGGCCGACTGCGGGCCCAAGGTCGTTCCTTGCGTTTGAAGATCATTGGTGACGGCCCGCTGCGGGAGTCTCTCGAGCGCGAGACCGCCCAGCGCGGATTGACGTCCTGCGTGGAATTCACCGGGATGTTAAGCGGCCGTGCGCTCGAGGAAGCCCTCGGCCAGGTGCATGTGCTGGTGATGCCTTCGCTGGGGGAGGAGACGACAGGGCTGGCTGCGCTCGAACTCATGGCCCGGGGCAGGCCACTCATCGTCGCCGACACCGGCGGGCTGGCTGAAGTCGCCGGCGATGCCGCGCTCAAATTTCCCGCCGGCGACGCGGAGGCGCTCGCCGCCTGCATGCGCCAACTACTCGAGCAGCCGGCGCTGTACGAGGATCTGGCCCGCCGCGGCCGGGCCCGTGTCCAGGCCCAGTTTACTCACCAGCGTATGGTTGAGGAGCACCTGGACCTTTACCGGCGGCTGGTCGCCTCCCCCGGGGTGGACTGACTCGCTGCCACACCAGAGGTACCGGATTGACAGCCGTTTTTCGCCGCCTTTACAATCCGCGGTTTGTTCGGCGGGGGTCGTCCTATGGATCGGAAGAAACTGGAATATTTTCGGAGAAAACTGCTGGCGCGGCGTGAAGAGCTGCTGCGCTCGATTGCCCGGACCGAGGAACAGGGCCGCATCGCTGACGAAGAGGCTACGGTGGACCTGGCCGACAAAGCCGCCAATTCCTACACCAAGGAGTTCCTGTTCGGGCAGACCGACACGGACCGCGTAACACTGCAGCTCGTGGAGAAGGCGCTGCAGCGCATTCGGGAAAAGACCTACGGGGAATGCGTGCTCTGCCACGGTGAGATCCAGCAGAAGCGGCTGGAAGCCGTACCCTGGACCCCGCACTGCCGGGACTGCCAGGAGAAGCTCGAACAGGGCCTAGTCTAGCCGGATTCGGCACGGCTGCCGTCCGGCACCGGGGCACGTTGGCTATCATCATGCCTCACCTGGAGACAAACCTGCGCGCGATCGGCAACTCCGTGCGGTGGTTCGCCGACCGGCTCGCCGCGGTGCTCGTGGTCTCCCGGTGCGCTGCCTGCAAGGAAGCGGTGCTGCATGCGCGGCGGCTGCCGATTTGCACGGCCTGTCTTGAAAAGTTTCCGTTGCTGGACGGGCCGTTGTGCCAGTGCTGCGGGCGGCCACTGCCCGGCCCGGCTGCCTACGGGCCCCGGTGCTTTGCGTGCCGGCGGGGCGTCTATGCCTTCGACCGCGCACGCAGTTGTGCGCCCTATCTCGAGCCGGCCATCACGATGATCGAGCTGCTCAAGCGGCGCCCGATCCGGCCGCTGGCCCGCTGGCTGGCTGCCCGCCTCGAAGGGGTCTTGCAGCAGCAACCCGAACTCGCCGCGGTGGATGCGCTGGTTCCCGTGCCCCTCGATCGGCGGCGGCGAAGAAAGCGAGGTTTCAATCAGGCCGAGCTGCTGGCAGGCGCTCTCGGTCGCCGGGTGCACCTTCCGGTCCGCCCCGGACTGTTGCGGCGTGTGAAGCCGCGACCGGACGAACTGCTGCTGACCCGGCGCCAGCGATGGGAGAGCACGCGCGGTGCGTTCGCCGTGCCCGAGGGGGCGCGTGTTGACAAAATGCGGATTCTCCTGCTAGATGATGTACTTACGACCGGCGCAACGCTGGATGCCTGCGCTCGAGCACTCAAACAGGCGGGGGCGGGCGCAGTCTACGCGCTGACGGTGGCGCGGGCTGTGCCCAGGGGGACAGGCTGAGCCGGCAGAAGCGTGCGCCGCGGCCGGACAGCACGACAGCCAGCTCCGGCCGGTGCTCGATGGCTGACTCAGGACAATGGCCCAGGCCGGCGAGGAGAACCCAGCCCGACCCGCACCTGCTCCAGCTTCGTCTCTGTCCGCCCCTGCGCCTCACGGGGGCGACGGCCGTTCGGCCACGTCGGTGATGCAGGCCCCCGTCCTCGTCCTGAACGCCACTTACGAACCCATTCACGTCACCCGCGTGCGAAGGGCGCTCGTGTTGCTGCTCAAGGGTGTGGCTCAGGTGGAAGAGCTCAATGCGGCGCAAATCCACTCGCCTTCGACGGCGCTGCGGGCACCCTCGGTGATCCGGCTGGTCAGCTACCGGCACATCCCCCAGCAGACCCGTGCGCTTTCCCGGAAAAACATCCTGCTGCGCGACCGCTACACCTGCCAGTTCTGCGGCCGCCGGTTCCCTGCGGCCGAACTCACGCTGGACCATGTGATCCCGCGGTCGCGCGGCGGGCGGTCCACCTGGGAGAACCTGGTGGCCTGCTGCTATGAGTGCAACAACAAAAAGGGCGATCGGACACCGGAAGAGGCCGGCCTGCGGCTGATTCGCCGCCCGCGCCCCTTCACGCTTCACACCTCGCGCCAGTTGATGCGCCTGATGGCGACCCACGAGGAGAAGTGGCGCAAGTACCTGTTCTTCTGACCCGCCGGACCGCAGGGTCTCCCTGCTTGCATTGAGCAACCAACCCCGGGGCACCCTCATCTATTCAAGCAGAAGGCACCTCTAGGACACACCCCGGGAAGCAGCCTTCCGTCCCACCCGAGGCTGCTTCCCAAAAATTTTTTTCAGCCAGCCTCGCGACCACCTCGCCAGCGACGCCAGACCACTTCGAGGCCTTCGCGCCAGCCTTCGCTGATGCCCACCTGGCAGACAGGGATTTCCGGTGCCAGGTACTGCAACAGGGTTTCGGTCGCGGGATGGAACCGCAAGGCCGGTGCGACCAGATACAGCACCGGTGGCGCCGGCGGGGCGCCTGCCGGAAGGTAGCCCAGGCGCTCGAGGTCGCCGTCGAGCTGGTGCCTGCGGACGTGCAACCAGTAGTCGGCCGCCTGCAGCACCAGATGGAAGGATTCATCGGCTTTGAGTTCCAGCACAGCCAGCCGACCGTCCCGCCGCACGCCCAGCAGGTCCACGCGACCGCGTTCGCCGCCCGCCAGCAGCAGGACCTGGCTGTAGAGGCGCTCCGGGTCCAGCCGGGGATCAATACGCGCGGGGTCAGCCATCACAAGCGATTCGAGCCAGCGCTCGCGTGCCGCCCGGTAGAACGGATGGTGGCGATCGGGAGGCCGGGGCACGCGGTGCGTGGCCAGCTCGTGCACGAGCGCTGCCAGCGAGGACCAGTTGTCGTCGCCCAACAACTGGCGCTGCCGCCCCAGCCCAAACCAGAGTTGTCCGGACCGCCAGCACGCAAATTCCAGTCCCCGGAATCGCCACACCACTTCGTGAGAACTCGGCAGGGCCGTGGCGGTGATGGCCTCCGGCGCCAGCGAGCGGAGCAGCGAGTCGAGCGAACGAACCTGAGCCAGTAACCATGCAGACTCGCCGGCGGGCACGAGCCTGCTGAGCCGGTTGCCTCGATCCTGCAGGTCTACCGCGCGCGCGGTCGCCTCGTCGGGCGACCAGCAGTACAGCTCGAACCCCAGATCCGGTCGGAGCGCAGCGATACGGTGCGCCACCGTCGCCTCGCACCCCGGCGGCACCACCAGACGCAGGCCCAGGACCGGCGCCACGGCGCGCAGGCGGAGGTGATGGTGCCAGACGAGCGCCACCGTCAGGGCTCCTTCGGCCGCCTGCGTTCCGGCTCCCCACGGCACGGCCACGACTGCCCAGGCCTGCTGCCCGCGCAGGCTCCAGCCGCGCGCGTAGCTGTCGGGCAGCGAGTGCTCCAGGTCGGCCGCCATCGTCAGTGCCTGTAACTGCTCGTCGGGGAACTGCTGCCGCAGCATCCACTGCAACCGGCCGAGGAACTGCTCGCGATCCTGCCGCGACCGCCGGGGCGTGGTTTCTCGCCGGATGATCTCGAGCCGCGAAGGTCGGCTGCGGCCGAGGCGTTCGACGGCCAGACGAATCCGATTGGCCGAAAGCTCGAGCAGCGCCGCCACCGGGCGCGCCAGCGAACGGTCCTGCGACCAGATGTGCAGCACCCAGCGACCGCTGGAGCGAAGCTCGAACCGCGGCGACGGCAGCCCGGGCAGTTGGCGGCCGTCCTCCCAGACCTCGACCTCTTCGGCCCCTGCCAGCCGCTCCAGAGCTGCCCGCAGTTCTTCTGCCCGGGAAGGCTCCAGCGGTTCGCCAGCCCGCGTCATCGGCGCTTGAGGCTCACCACACGCAGATCGGGTACTTGCACGTTCCAGGATTCGGGAACGTTTTCAAAGCCGAGCTCGAACCGGCGCGCTTCACCCGGCTGCAGCGGCACCGGACTGACTCCCAGCACCGAACGCACCTGCTGGAGCACCGGCCGGCCGTCGCGGTCGCGAAAGGTCACCTCGACGGCAAGATCGGCAAAGACACAATCGCTGTGGTTGACAATGCGGCCGGAGACGAACGTGACTTCCTGATGCAGGAAATTTTCGGCGCGGCTGAGTTCGAGATCTTCAAAGGCGAGCCCGTTCAAACAGAGCCGGTCGGCGGGATCGAGCACGCCGGTTGCCGGAGGGCGCGGGGGCGGTGTTCGGCGCAGGCTGTACCAGCCGACCGCCAAAACAGCAACAGCCAGAGCAGCCACGGCCGCCATGAGCCATCTGCCGCTGCGCCTGGACTCCGGTTGCCAGGCAGGTTCGCCCGTCAGCATGGTTCCTGCAACCCTAGCGGCCGAAGGCGAGGCGCAGAATCAGTGGTTCCGGCAGCCCCGCTGCCGCCATGCGCCGCTGCACCGCGGCGATATCGTAGCGCACGCGGTGGAACTCCACGCGCGAAGCATCTTCCACCACGGCAAAGGCCGCGCGCGGGTCTCCGTCCCGCGGCTGGCCCACCGAGCCGGGATTGATGAAATAGCGGGTCGAGGGATCCAGTTCCAGAACCGCCGCCGTTCCCGAGGGGTCCTGCTCGATCCGCATTTCTCCCAGCCGCTGCCCCTGCAACAGAAATCCTCCCTGCACGTGCGTATGACCGAACAGGGTCACCCGTCCCGGCGCGCGCTGCAGCTCCTCGAAGGCTTCGCGCGCCGTGAACACGTAGCGGTCCTCATCGCTGACCGCCCCGTGCACCAGGATCAGTCCGTCGCACTCCACCGGACCCGGGGGAAGCTGCCGGAGATAGCTCAGGAGGTCGGGACGGAGCTGTTTTCGGGTCCATTCGATGGCCATGCGCGCCGCCGCATTGAATTCCTCGGCATCGGCCAGGCCGGCGGCGACGCGGTCATGATTGCCCCGGACGGTCCGCGCGCCGAGCGTCCGCAACCGGTCCACAACCTCGTTGGGATCCGGCCCGTAGCCCACCAGGTCACCCAGACACAGCACGTCGTCCCACTGGCCGGCAGCCTCCAGTACAGCTTCGAGCGCTGTCAGGTTGGCATGGATGTCGCTCAGGACCAGGTGGCGCGCCATGGCCGGAAACGCGCCCATTATAGAGAAGGCCGGCCGGTGACCCTAGCGAATCAGCATGCAGTCGCCGTAGCTGTAGAAGCGGTAGCCGGCCGCCACCGCATGCCGGTAGGCGGCGAGCACCAGCTCGCGGCCCGCAAAGGCAGCTACCAGCACCAGCAGAGACGACCGTGGCAGGTGGAAGTTCGTCATCAACTGATCCACCACCCGGAAGCGGTGACCCGGGTAGATGAACAGATCAGCCTCGGCGCTGCCCGGCTCGAGCAGCGGCGCCTGCGGCGCATCCCCGTACCGCCGAACGGCCTTGAGCGCGGCGTCCTCGAGCGCCCGCACGACGGTGGTGCCCACGGCCACGACCGGGCGGCCCTGGCTGCGGGCACGTTCGATTGCCGCTACGGTCTCTGCGGGAATGTGATACCGTTCCCGGTACATCCGATGCTGTTCGATGTGTTCGGTCCGGATCGGCTGAAAGGTGCCCGGCCCCACCTCGAGGGTCAGCTCGACCAGCTCGACTCCCCGCTGGCGCAACTGCTCGACCAGAGCCGGGGTAAAATGCAGCCCTGCCGTTGGAGCCGCCACAGCGACGCCGGTTCGTGCGAAAATGGTCTGGTAGCGTTCCCGGTCAAACGGTTGGTCAGGGCGTTCGAGATAGGGAGGCAAGGGCACGTGGCCCAGCCGATCGAGCCAGTCGAAGATGCCGCGCCCGGCAGAGTCAAAAAAGCGCAGCCGCCGCAGCCCGTAGGCGCCCCGCCCGACGACTTCGGCTTCGAGTTCGGGGGCAAAGACCAGCCGTTCGCCCGTGCGCACTTTCCGGCCCGGACGCACCAGCGCCTCCCATTCCACCGTGTCCACCTGGCGAACCAGCAGGACCTCGATCTGCGCGCTCAGGTAATGGCGCCGCTCGGGGTTTTGTCGGCCGACCGGTTCGGCACGGACACCGCGCCGTCGTGCAAACAGGCGTGCCGGGATCACGCGCACGTTGTTCACCACCAGCAGCTCGTTGCCCGCCAGCAGCGCGGGCAAATCCCGCACATGCCGGTCCTCCCAGTCGCCGCGGGCGCGGTCGACCACCAGCAACCGCGAGGCGTCCCGCTCGGGCAGCGGTTCGCGGGCAATCTGCGCGGCTGGAAGCTCGTAATCGAACAGATCCAGCTCCATGGGTACCTGCCCGGAGGGTCCTGCGCTCCGGCCACGATGAACGCCGGCAGCCGGGCAGCCAGCAGGCGCTGCCGGCGCATCTCTGCATACTGCTTCCATTCTAACCGCGCTTTCGCCAGCCTTTGGCCGGAGGGACACCGTGCGTGAACCCGAAGTGGTGATCAGCCACCACGGGGCCAGCCGTCTGCTGGCCGGCCATCTGTGGGTCTACCGTAGCGACATCCGCAGCGCCAGCGCGCAGGGCGGCGACGTGGTCTGTGTGCGGGATGAACGCGGCCGCCTGCTGGGTCGCGCCTTCTACAGCGATCGGTCGGAAATCTGCCTGCGGCTGGTGACCCGGGAAGATGTACCGGTGGACCGGGCTCTGCTGCTCACACGCATCGCCCGGGCCGCCGAGCTCCGCCGCTCGATCGTCGGCGACGCTGCAGCCTACCGCGTCGTGTACGGCGAAAGTGACCAGCTGCCCTCACTCATCGTCGACCGCTACGGCGACTATCTGGTCCTGCAGACCCTCAGCCAGGCCACCGAACGCCGAAAGCAGGAACTGGTGGAAATCCTCCTCGAGCTGTTCGCTCCCCGCGGCATCGTCGAACGCAACGACCCCAAGGTGCGCCTGCTCGAAGGGCTTGATCAGCGCGTCTCGCTGCTGTGGGGAACCGTGCCGGAGGAAGTCGTCGTCCGCGAGGGTCCTCTCGAGATGGCCTACGATCTGTTCCACGGGCAGAAAACCGGAGGCTTTCTCGACCAGCGGGAAAATCGCCCGGCGGCTGCACGGTACGCCCGTGGGCAGGCGCTCGACTGCTTTGCCGGCACCGGCGGCTTCACGCTGGCCATCGCCGGCCGCTGCACCAGCGTCGAGGCCGTGGACCTTTCAGCCGAAGCCCTGCAACTGCTCGCCCGCAACGCCGAGCGCAACCGCGTCGAAAACGTCAGCGTGCGCGAAGGAAACGCTTTCGACCTACTGCGCCAGTACGATGACAGCGGGCGCCGGTTTGACTGCATCATCCTCGACCCGCCGGCCTTCGCCAAAAACAAGCAGAACATCCCCGCCGCCTACCGTGGCTACAAGGAAATCAACCTGCGGAGCCTCAAAATCCTCCGCCCCGGCGGCATTTTGATCACCTGCTCCTGCTCGCACCACATCAGCGAATCCATGTTCTGGCAGATCCTCCACGAGGCCTCGCGAGACGCCGGACGGCATCTGACGATTTTAGAAAAGCGGACTCAATCAAGCGACCATCCTATTTTGATCAGCATGCCTGAGACTTATTACCTTAAGTGCTTTATTTGCAACGTCTTATAATTTTTTTGTCAAAAACTTGACAATATAACGCTAATGTTTTATTAGTGTTTGTGACAGAGAAAACCAAGGAGGACCACCATGAGGCAGACTAAACCCGCACGCTGGGACCCCTTCCATGAACTTTCGCGCCTGCAGGAAAGTCTCACGCGCATGCTCGATGAAGGCTTTTTCCGTCGTCCCGGGGAGTCCACGCTGAGCGCCTGGGCGCCGGACGTGGACATCTACGAAACCGCCGACGAACTGGTGCTCCAGGCCGATATGCCGGGGCTGACCGAGCGGGACATTGACATCCGCATCGAGAACAACACGCTGACGATTCGCGGCGAACGCAAATTCGAGGCCACCGTGCCCGAGGACAACTACCTGCGGATCGAACGCCGTTACGGCAGCTTTACGCGGAGCTTTTCGCTGCCGCACACCGTGGACACCGAGCGGATCAAGGCCGAATACCGCAACGGCGTGCTGACGATCCGCCTGCCCAAGCGCGAGGAGGCCCGTCCGAAGCAGATCCGGGTGCAGGTGACGGCGGGCTGAGCTGGCAGCGGGGTCGAGCCCCCGCTGCCGGAAAACTTCACCGAGGAGAAATAGCCATGCTGCGACTGGACAAACTGACCGTCAAAGCGCAGGAGGCTCTCGAGCAGGCCCAGGAACTGGCGGCCGAGCGCCATCATCAGCAGATCGAACCGCTGCATCTGCTGGCCGCGCTGGTGGTTCAGCCCGAGGGGCTGGTGCCACCGGTGCTGGCCAAGCTGGGCGTGCCGCCCGAGCTGGTCCGCCAGGATGTCGAGCGGGCGCTCGAGCGGCTGCCACGGGTCTCCGGCATCACCCAGCAGTATCTCAGCCCGGCCACGAATCAGGTCCTGCAGAAGGCCTTTGACGAAGCGGCCGCCTTCCGCGACGAATACGTCTCTACCGAGCACCTGCTGCTGGCCATTGCCGGAATGCCGGCTGATCCGGCCGGGGAGCTGCTGGCCCGGCGCGGCGCCTCGCGCGAGGCCCTGCTCCAGGCGCTCCAGTCGGTGCGCGGGAGCCATCGCGTCACCAGTCCCACACCGGAATCCACCTTCCGCGCCCTCGAGCAGTATGGCCGCGACCTGACCGAGCTGGCCCGCCGCGGCAAACTCGATCCGGTCATCGGTCGCGACGAAGAGATCCGCCGCGTCATGCAGATCCTCGCCCGCCGCACCAAGAACAACCCCGTGCTCATCGGCGAGCCCGGGGTCGGGAAAACCGCCATCGTCGAGGGGCTGGCCCAGCGCATCGTTGCCGGCGACGTCCCCGAGGTGCTGAAGACCAAGCGGCTGGTGCAGCTCGATCTGGCCGCTCTGGTGGCGGGGACCAAATACCGCGGAGAGTTCGAGGATCGGCTCAAGGCCGTTCTGCGGGAGATCGTCGAATCCGAAGGCCAGATCATCCTCTTCATTGACGAGCTTCACACGCTGGTGGGTGCCGGTGCGGCCGAAGGCGCCATTGATGCATCGAACATGCTCAAACCGGCCCTGGCCCGGGGCGAGCTGCGCGCCATCGGCGCCACGACGCTCAACGAATACCGCAAATACATCGAAAAAGACCCGGCCCTCGAACGCCGCTTCCAGCCCGTGCTCGTCTCCGAGCCCTCGGTCGAGGACACCATTGCGATTCTGCGTGGCCTGAAGGAGCGCTATGAAGTCCATCACGGCGTTCGGATCAAGGATTCCGCCCTGGTCGCAGCCGCCACGCTCTCGGCCCGCTATATCGCCGATCGCTTCCTGCCCGACAAGGCCATTGACCTGGTGGACGAGGCGGCCGCCAGCCTGCGCATGGCCATTGATTCGATGCCGGTCGAAATCGACGAAGTCGAGCGGCGCATCCTCCAGCTCGAAATCGAGCGGCAGGCGCTGCTGAAAGAGTCCGACCCGCACTCGCGCGAACGGCTTGAGCAGATCGAGCAGCAACTGGCCGAGCTCCGCGAACGCTCGCGGACGCTGCGGGCCCAGTGGGAGGCCGAAAAGCAGGCTGTCCAGCGCATCCGCGAACTCAAGGAACGCATCGAGCAGCTCCGGGCCGACGAACAGCGCTACGAGCGCGCCGGCGATCTGGCCCGGGTGGCAGAGATCCGCTACGGGCTGCTGCTCGAGGCCGAGCGCCAGCTCCGCGAGGCCCAGCAGAAACTCGCCGAAGTGCAGAAGCACGGGCGGATGCTGAAGGAAGAAGTGGACGAGGAGGATATCGCCCGCATCGTCAGCAAATGGACCGGCATCCCCGTCGGCCGGCTGCTCGAGAGCGAGGTGGACAAGCTGGTGCACATGGAGGAACGCCTGCGCCAGCGGGTGGTGGGCCAGGAGGATGCCCTGCACCGGGTCGCCAACGCACTCCGGCGCAGCCGTGCCGGCCTGGCCGATCCGCAGCGGCCGATCGGGTCGTTCATTTTCCTGGGACCCACTGGCGTCGGCAAGACCGAACTGGCACGTGCGCTGGCCGAGTTCCTCTTCGATGACGAGCGCGCCATGATCCGGCTGGATATGTCGGAATACATGGAACGCCACTCGGTGGCCCGGCTGATCGGCGCGCCGCCCGGCTACGTGGGCTACGAGGAGGGCGGCCAGCTCACCGAACAGATCCGCCGGCGGCCGTATGCCGTCGTGCTGTTCGATGAAATCGAAAAGGCGCACCCGGAAGTCTTCAACATCCTGCTGCAAATCCTCGAAGACGGTCGGCTCACCGACGGCAAGGGCCGCACCGTGGACTTCCGCCACGCGGTGCTCATCATGACCAGCAACGTGGGCTCGGCCGCCATCAGCGAATGGGCGGGCCGCGACGCGGCCCGTGCCCGCGAGCTGGCTCTGGAGGCGCTGCGGGCCACGTTCCGGCCGGAATTCCTGAACCGTGTGGATGACATCGTGATCTTCAATCCGTTGGGTCGGGCCGAGCTGGAGCAGATCGTGGACCTGCAGATCGCGCGCGTCAACCAGCGGCTGGCCGAGCGGCGGATCGTGCTCGAACTGACCCCGGCCGCCCGGCAGCGGCTGCTCGAGGCCGGCTACGATCCGGTCTACGGCGCCCGGCCACTGCGCCGCGCCATCCAGCGCCTGATTCTGGATCCGCTGGCGCTGGAGATGCTCGAAGGCCGGATCCTGCCCGAGGACCGCGTGCGCGTGGACGTCGATCCGAAAGGCGAAGGCCTGCGGTTTGAACGCATCCCGGCGACGGTCGCGGCCGCACCGGCCGCCTGATTGACCGGGACCTGCGCCCTTCGTAGACTGGCGCAAGAGAGGGAGTCGCTCAGATGAGAACCTTCCGTACAGCCCTGCTGCTGACCTCGCTGACCCTGCTGCTGCTGTTCCTCGGCCGCCTGTTCGGGGGCCGGACGGGAATGACCCTGGCTCTGGGCCTGGCGGTGCTGATGAACGGCATCGCCTACTTCTACTCCGACCGCATCGCGCTGGCGGCCAGCGGTGCCCGGCCGGTGACCCGGGAGCAGGCGCCGCGGCTCTATGCCGTCCTCGAGCGGCTCTGCCAGAAGGCCAATTTGCCGATGCCGCGCCTCTATGTGATTCCCGAGGCTGCCCCGAACGCCTTTGCCACCGGCCGTGATCCGCGCCATGCATCGGTGGCCGTCACCGAAGGCCTGCTGGCGCTGATGAACGACGAGGAGCTCGAAGGGGTGATCGCACACGAGCTCTCGCACGTCAAGAACTACGACATCCTCACCTCTTCGATTGCGGCCACGCTGGCCGGTGCGATCACCTGGCTGGCCGAGATGGGGCGCTGGGGCCTGCTGTTTGGCTACGGAGACCGCCGCGACGAGGAGTCGGGCGGCAATGCGCTGGTGGCCATCCTGATGCTGATTCTGGCGCCGCTGGCGGCGCTGCTGTTGCAGCTCGGCATCTCGCGCCAGCGCGAATACCAGGCGGATGCATCCGGAGCCCGCATGGTGGGCCACCCCTACGGGCTGATCAGCGCCCTGCGCAAGCTGGATGCCTACAACCGGCGGCTGGCGATGGACGTACCGCCGGCGGTGAGCTCGCTCTTCATCGTCGCGCCGCTCAACGCGCGCCAGACGCTGGCCGGCCTGTTCAGCACGCACCCGCCGATCGAGCGCCGCATCCAGCAGCTCGAGCAGATGGTCGTGACGCGCTAGAGCTGTCCTGCGGGCGCATCGGCCCGCGGGGCGTAGTAGCCTTTGCGGGTGAGCGCCCGGTAGCCTCCCGGCGTCACCTCGACACGGATCCGGCGGAATCCCCCGTCGCGGGCCGTGTTGGTGGGGTAATACCCCAGCACATACTGACTGCGCAGCTCCTGCGCCAGCTCATCGAATGCCCGGTCGAGTTGCTGGGCACTGCGCGCCTGAATCACCCGACCGCCGGTTTCCTCCGCCAGTCGCGACGCCACACGATCGCCTTCGTAACTCCCCCAGTACTGCCAGCGGTCGGCCAGCAACACTATGTGGACCACGGTGTCGCTGTGCTGCGCCGCCTCGATCGCGTCGGAGAGCTTCTTCATGCTTCCGTAATCCTGCGCGTCGGTGAGCGCCACGATCGCCTTCCGGCCGGCTTCACCGGCCAGCTTTTCCGTGCAGGCCAGATAGACGGCGTCATAAAAATGCGTTCCGTTGGGTCGCGCCGGAACCGGCCCCTGGACCATCACGGGAACCGAGGGCGCGTTGATCTGGGCGCGGTCGATCGCACGATTCAACCGCTCCAGATCGAAGGTGAAATCCGCCAGCAGGTTGACATCCAGATCGAAGGTGATGACGAGCGCTTCATCCCCCCGGCGGAGCACGCGGGCCAGAAACCGCTTCGCCGCCCGTTTTTCCGGCTCGAGCAGCCGCTCCTGGCTGCCGCTGGTATCCACCAGCAGCGCCAGCGTCAGCGGGAGGTTCATCTCGCGATCGAAATAGGCGATCTCCTGGGGGTTGCCGTCCTCGTAGACGCGAAAATTCTCCCGCGTGAGATTGGTGACCAGACCCCCGTGGCGGTCGCGAACCGTGACGAACAGATGGACCAGATTGACCCGCACCTGCAGGGGCTTCTGTGCCTGCGGAAGCTGTGCCGCCAGCAGCCCGGCCCATACCAGCACAGCCACTCCCCCAACTCCGGCTAGACCCCGCCGCCCCAGCATGCTCTGCACGGGTTGTGAGATGCCGCCCATGTTCAGTTGTGCTGCCCCGGATCGTTCCCGGCAGGCTCGGCCCGGGCCACACCGGCCAGCGGAATCAGTTGTTCGTGCGCCGGGCACATCGGCTGAAAGGGACAGCTCCGGCAAAAATACCCGGGTCGCGGATCGAACCGACCGCCACGAATCTTCCCTGCGATCTCCCCGACTTTCTGCCGTGCCCGTTCCAGCTCCTGCGGCTCCGGCTCGATCTCGACGCGCTCGTCGTGGGCCAAGTTCCACAGCACGACGCGCTCCACGCGCAGTTCGAGCAGTTCCTGTGCGGCCAGGGCGTAGAGGTTCAGTTGCAGGTTGCGCCGGATTTCGGCTTTGCTGCGCAGTGATCCGGTCTTGTAGTCCACCAGCTCGAAGCCTCCCCCCGCAAGGCGGTTGAGCTGATCAATGCGCCCGCGCACCACCACGCCATCTTCAAGCGGCAGCGCAAATCTTTTCTCCTGCGCATGCACCGTCGGACGGAGTTCCAGATAGCGGCGATAGAAGGCCCGGAGCTGTTCCTCGCCTGCGCGCCGGTACTCTCGCTCCTGGTAGGGATCGTAAAAGCCCGCCGGCGGCCATTCGCGCTCGTACAGCGCCAGTAGCTCTTCGAGCGGCATGGGGGTTCCCCGCGCCATTTCGGCGACGAATTTGTAGATCGTTCGGTGGATGGTATCGCCGAAGGTGGCCGCCGGATGGGGCCGCCCGCGTAGCTTCCAGAGCGCGCCGAACAGAAACCGTGCCGGACAGTCCTGGTAGTCCTCGATCTGGGAAATGGTGAGTTCCAGCGGGTACGGCGGCGGGGGCACGAACGAGCGCGCCCACAGCGCAATGCGGGAGTAGGCTCGCGTATCCTCTGCGGCCGGCTGCCACAGAAGCCGGTCAGCTCCGGGCGTCTCGAGCGTTCCGACACCCACCGGCGGGGCTTCTCGAGGCACAGTCGGTTGCAAACGTTCCACCACGGTTTTCACCCGCCCGCCGGCGCGCAGGATGTCGTCGAGAAAGGGCGAAGGCTTCTGCCGCCGGTTGACCACGGCCGTCAGCGTGAGCAGGTCGCGGGCACGCGTCAGCGCAACGTAGAACAGCCGCCGCTCCTCCTGAATGTGAAAATCCCCCTGGGGCTGGCCCTCGCGGAGCAACTCGGCAGGAAACTCGAACTCCGGCCGCCGCGGCCACGTGGGGAAGTCGCCCCGTGTAAGCCGCAAAACGAACACGCAGTCAAACTCCAGCCCCTTGGCCGCATGGACGGTCATCAGCTCGACTGCATCCCGGGCCGGCTGGAGATCGAGCCGCACGGTTTCGTCGGCCTCGAGGAAGAAATCGAGATACTGCAGGAAGGCGCGCAGGCTGCGGTCGTCGGCGGCGTTTTTGGCCTCCAACTGCCGGACGAATTCCCGAAAACGCTCGAGGTAAGGCCGCTCGGGGCTGTCTTCGACCAGCGGCAGGCGGAGTTGCTCGAGGGCCGCATCCACGAACGCGGCCGCCGATTCTCTGGCCGCCAGCGCGCGCAATGACTCGACCCAGCCCAAAAATTCCGCAATCGAGGCAGGACCGGAGCCTGCATCCACCAGGTCAACCAGGTGCTCGCCGAGGCTTCGGCTCTCGCGTCGTGCCCGGTGCACCAGCGTGATCAGTTCTTCCGGGCCAAGACGCCAGTGCGGAGCGGCCAGCATCCGGGCAGCAGCGATTTCGTCGGTCGGCACGACCACCAGGCGCAGCAGGGCCAGCAGATCGCGGATCACGGTGTGGGTGAAAATGGAGAGTCCCCGGATGACGAACGGGATCCCGCGGCGCGCCAGCTCCAGCACGAGCGGCTCGCGATGGCGATGCTGGCGGTAGAGCACCGCGCAGGCACCCCACGGCCGGCCCCGGGCGTGCAGCCGCTCGAGCTCGTCGGCCACCCAGCGAGCCTCCTGTTCGGCATTCTCCAGCTCCACCATCCGAACCCGGGGCCCGCTCCGGCGCTGCGTGCGCAGCTCCTTGTCCCGCAGAAAGCGATCGGCATTGCAGGCAATGACGGCTCCGGCGACGTGCAGAATCGGCTGCGTCGAGCGATAGTTCTCACGCAGCAGCACGCTACCCGGCCCGCCGTCACGTCCGCACTTCTCGGCGAACAATCGAAAGCTGCCGAACGAGGCGCCGCGGAAGCGGTAGATGGCCTGATCGTCATCGCCGACGACAAACAGGTTGCGCTGTTGGTCCGCCAGCCGGAAGAGAAGCTCGATCTGTGCGACGTTCGTATCCTGGAACTCGTCCACCAGAATATGGCGAAAGCGTTCACGCAGCCTCTCCAGGTGTGCGGGATGCCGATCAAGCATGCGGATGGCCTCGAGCAGCAGTCCCCCGAACGTGACCCGCTGCCTTTCGACGAGCAGGCGCTCGCTGGCCCGGTAGGCGCGGGCCACCTCCTGCCAGCGGGCCAGCGTGTCGTCATCGGCTCCCTGCTGTGCCAGGCGGGCCACATAAGCATCGAACTCGTCGGGAGAAACCAGCTCGTCCTGACAGCGCGAGAAAAATCGGCAGAAATCGGTCAAAAACTGACCAGGCTGGGCCAGTCGGCGGTACTGCACCAGGCCGAGCTGATCGAGATTGCGCCGCAGCAGAATCCAGTGGTCCACATCCTCGAGGACCTCCAGCCCCGGGCTCAGCGGGCGGAGGATTTCCTGCAGGCAGAAACTGTGGAAGGTGCCTGCCCAGACGCCACGGGCGCGCTCGCCGAGCCGCGCTTCGACGCGCTGCTTCATCTCGCGGGCCGCCCGCTCGGTGAAGGTCAGGGCCAGAATGTTCTCTCCGGAGATTTCCGGCCGGGTTTCGAGCAGCCAGCAAATCCGGGCCACCAGCACGTGCGTTTTGCCGGTACCCGGGCCGGCCACCACCAGCAGCGGCCCGCCAGGATGCTCGACGGCGGCGCGCTGCTCGGCATTCAGGTCTTCAAGGATCGGCTTCGTTCCGCGCATGGGCTGTCCCAGACCACCGCGGCAGCCGGGCCGCCTGGACTCAGGCCGTCTCCTCGCCCCGGCCAAAACGGACGCGGGGGAACCGCCGGTGAATCGCGTAGCCTGCCACCGCCACCATCGCCACGGCCAGAACGCTTCCTTCGGGACCGGCAGGACCACCGCTGACCCACTCCGGCCCCTGTGGCGTCCCGGTCAGCCAGTGAAGGGCCGAGGGCTGCCCGCTGTCCGGCACGCCGAACAGAAAGGTCTGGCCCCAGTCCCAGGCGGCATGGAACCCGATGGCGAACCAGAGCGACCCGGTTCGCCGCAGACTCAGGCTAAAGACAACCGCCACCAGAGCAGCCAGAGCCGCACCCCGCAGGCTCTCACCGGAATTGCCCAGATGCACGGCCCCAAAGATGGCAGCCAGTGACAGTGCAGCCGGCCAGAACCCGATTCCCTCCGCCAGCGTGGCCAGCGGGTAACCCCGAAAAAAGAATTCCTCGAACAAACCCACCAGGAAAAACCCAGCCGCCCAGAGCAGAGCAGCCTCGAGTGCCTCGCGACCGTGGACATTGCCGGGGGCAAACCGGTATGCTCCCGCAGCGTTCAGCAGCGCCATCAAGGCGGCAATCGCCCCGACGCCCCACAACGCTCCTTCCCAGAACAGCCCTCCGAGCAAGCCGCGGGGCGGCAGGCCGTAGGCTGCAAAGCTCCGGCGTTCCAGCCGTGCCATCAGACCTGCGGCCAGCAAGACCGCTCCGGCCAGCACGGATTCCTGCCGGAGCACACTGGCCGGATGCAAACCCCGCCCACGGACGGCACCATGCGCGATCAGCGAAACCAGATGGGCCAGCGCAAAGGCAAACAGGAACGCCAGCGCGACATATGCGAGCAGCCGCCAGCCACTGCGCAGGCCACCTGCTCCAAAAAACACCCAGCGCACGCCGCGCCGCTGCACCTCGATCAGTGACTGCCGGCCGGCGCTGTCCCCTTCGCCATGCACCGAAGGATCGCTCTGCTGTGGAACGCCGTTCAGGAAGGCCCGACCAGCGGGCGCTCGGGTTTGGACGGGGTGCCTGCGGGCTCGGCGCGCTCGATCTCGATCGAGCCCTTGAAGTAGGCTCCGTCTTCGATGACGATGCGGGCCGTGGTCAGGTCACCAATGACGGAGCCATCTTTTTTGATCTCGATGCGATCCTGCGCCCGGAGATTGCCCCGCACCTGCCCGTAAACGACCACTTCACGGGCCACGATATCGGCGTTGACCTGCGCCCCCGCACCCACGGTGACCCGGTGGTGCTCCAGGTGGACGCTGCCTTCGAGGGCCCCGTCAATCTGCAAATTCTCCTCGCCCGTTACTTCGCCCTTGACGCGCAAACCGGCCCCGAAACGGGCAACGGCTGCTTCGGCGCTTCGCGGAGTGGAATTCATCGGCCTGGCCTCGGAAAGAGGTGGAGGAACCGGCGGAGGGAGCGGCGGCTCCGATCCGGTATCGCGTTTTTTCCACATCGTGCTCTCGCTCGTTTTCGGCAGTCCCTGCCGCGCCGGTTCACTGTAGACCGTGCCGGCGCCTCAGGCAAGCGCCGGCCCGGGGGCAGGCAGCCTCTAGAACTTCCGCAGCACGCCAATGACCCTTCCCTGGATGCGCACGTCTTCGGCCGGCAGGATGATCGGTTGCATGTCGGCATTGGCCGGCTGCAGGCGCACGCGGCCGTTGCCCTCGCGGTAGTACCGCTTCAGCGTGGCTTCCTCGCCCCGGACCAGCGCCACCACAATCTCGCCCGAATTGGCCACCTGCGTGGGCTCGACGATGATGTAGTCGCCGTCGAGAATATGGTCGTCCTGCATGGAATTGCCGTGCACGCGGAGCACGTAGGTATTCCGCCCCCGCGCAAACTCGCCGAGGGAAAGCACCTCGCGCTGCTCGATGGCTTCGAGCGGACGCCCGGCGGCAATCCGCCCTGCCAGCGGCAGCTCCACGCTGCGCCGCTCCACCTCCTCGCGTACCGGTCGCGGCAGATCCACGATCTCGATCGAGCGACTCCGGTTGTGCCCGCGGCGAATGTAGCCTTTCTGCTCCAGCGTCGTCAGATGCTTATGCACCGTGGCCAGCGAGGCCAGTCGCAGCGCCCGGGCAATCTCCTCGAAGCTCGGCGAATAGCCATGGCGATCGATGAACTGCACCAGAAAGTCCAGCACCTGCTTCTGCCGCTTGGTCAGAACCATCGTTCCTCCTCGGCTCCGCATCGAACAGCGGCCCGCGAGCATTTTAGGCGAATTTAAGGCGAACTGACAACCACGATTTCACGCACCGGACCAATCGGTCAATACCTTTCCGGCGCTGCCTCCCTCTTCCGGCTTCCCCCTTGCCCTGCAGGCCGGCGCGTGCGTGTGTTAGAGTAGCGAAAAAAATGGGTCCGGGCAGCCATCTTACCCCGGAGACGGACCATGGGATCATTTTCCTGGATGATCGCCGGGCCGCAGGGCAGCGGCATCAACGTCAGTGCTGAAATTTTCGCCAAAGCGCTGGCACGCGCCGGCTACTACGTTTTCGGCCAGCTCGAATACCACTCCAACATCAAGGGCAAACATAGCGCCTACCGGCTCCGCATCGCCGACCATCCGGTGAGCTCGCACGTCGAGACGATTCACCTGCTGTCGGCGCTCGACGAAGAATCGCTCGTGGGGGACATGTACCACGAATTCCCCGCCCATGCCGGTCACGTCGGCGAAGTGGCCCCGGGCGGCGCCGTGCTCTACGATAGCGCCCACCGGGCCTTCGTGGACTGGGTGCGGCGCCCCGAGGTGCAGTTCTGGGAGATGCCCTACAGCGAACTGCTCGAACGCGCCCTGCGGGAGATGGGGCGCACCGAACAGGCCCGGGCGTTCCGCATCATGAACAACAGCCTGGTGCTGGGTGCTTCGGTCGGCGCGCTCGAGTTCGACTTCGATGCGGTGGCCGAGGCCATTCGCGAGAGCTTCGGTGCCAAGGCCGGCCGCGTCGCCGAACTCAACGTCCGCGCAGCCCGTCTGGCCTGGGAGTACGCACGCGAGCATTTCGCCCACCAGCTCGGTTACCGGCTGCCGAAGGCGGCGGCCCCGCGTCACCAGATGGTCATCAAAGGCACGCAGGCCGTGGCGCTGGGCAAGTTGCAGGCCGGCTGTGCGATTCAGACCTACTACCCCATCAGCCCGGCCACTGATGAAAGCGTCTACCTCGAAGAGCAGCAGCGCGAGCACGCGCTGGTGGTGTTGCAGACCGAGGATGAAGTTGCGGCCATTGATGCCGCTGTGATGGCCGCGCACGGAGGCGTGCGGGCCTCGACGTCCACCTCCGGGCCGGGATTCGCCCTGATGCCCGAAGGGCTGGGCTTTGCCGCGATCACCGAAGCGCCCGGCCCCGTGGTGGTGCTCTATCAGCGTGGCGGCCCTTCGACCGGCATGCCCACCCGCTGGGAACAGGCCGATTTGAACTTTGCCCTCTGGGCCGGCCAGGGGGACATTCCGCGGATTGTGCTCGCCAGCGGCGATATTGAAGAGTGCTTTTACGATGCCTTCGAGGCGTTCAACTACGCCGAGCGCTATCAGGTGCCGGTCATTCTTTTGGTGGACAAACATCTGGCTACCAGCTTCCAGACCCTGCTCCCCTTCGACCGGACGCACCTGCGCGTGGATCGCGGTCTGCTGTTCGATCCCGCAGCGGGCTCCAACGGTGATTACCTCCGCCATGCCTTCACCGAGACGGGCATCAGTCCGCGGGCCATCCCGGGCCAGCCGGGAGGCATTTTCTGGACCACCACCGACGAGCACGACCCGCGCGGGCACATCACCGAAGGCATCGCCAATCGTCTGGCGATGATGCAGAAGCGCATGGGCAAGCTGGAGCTGGCCGCGCGGGAAATTCCCGAAGACAGAAAATACGTGCTGCACGGCGATCCTTCGGCCCAGCTGCTGCTGGTGGGATGGGGTTCGACCAAAGGAGCGATCGTGGACGCACTGCCGTTGCTGGCCGAACGCGGGCAGCCGGCGGCCTTCCTCCAGATTCGCCTGCTGCGCCCGTTCCCGGTCGAAGGCGTTCGCCGGCACCTGGAGCGCGCCCGCACCGTCATCTGCTTCGACGGGAATTATTCCGAGCAACTGGCCCGGCTGTTGCGGATGGAGACCGGGGTGCTGCCCGCGCACCGTGCGGTGAAGTACGACGGCCGTCCTTTCTCTCAGGATGAAATCCTGGCCGCGGTCGAGCACACGCTGGCCACCGGCGCCGAACGCATGGTCCTCAGCGAGGGCCGGGTGGTCGGTGAAGACCACGCCCGGACGGAGTTCGAGCGTCTGGTCGCCCTGCGGCGCCAGAGACCTAAGATGCAGGCCCCGATGGTTCCCCTGCCACCGGGTTACAACCGATAGAGAGGCCTCCGATGGGCACGACGACCGAGCTGAAAACCTTTACGGCGCAGGATTACCGCGCGGAGATTCACAACGACTGGTGCCCGGGCTGCGGTGACTTCGGCATCCTGACGGCAATCCAGATGGCGCTGGCGAAGCTGTCCATTCCACCGCACCGCGTGGTGGTGGTCAGCGGCATTGGCTGCTCGGGCAAGACGGCCCACTACCTGCACACCTATGCCTTCCACACGCTGCACGGCCGCGTACTGCCCTGCGCCACCGGGATCAAACTGGCCAATCACGAACTGACCGTGATCGGCGTGGGCGGGGACGGCGACGGCTACGGCATCGGTGCCGGCCACTTCGTCAGTGCGGGCCGGCGCAACCTGGACCTGACCTACATCGTCTTCAACAACGATGTCTACGCCCTCACCAAAGGCCAGGCCTCACCGACCATCGGCCGCGGACAGCGAACCAAGTCCATGCCGGAAGAATCCATCCTGGAGCCGATCAATCCGGTTCTGCTGGCGCTGGCCAGCGGCTATACCTTCGTCGCCCGTGGCTACGCGCTCGACACCCGTTATCTGGCCGAGCTGATCGCTCAGGGGATCCGCCACCGGGGCACCGCACTGATTGACGTTCTGCAGACCTGTCCGACCTACAACGACCTTCACTCCAAATCCTGGTACGATGCGCAGGTGGACGGGCAGCCGCGCCTGTACCGCCTCGAAGATACCGGCTACGACGGGCGCGTGCACCATCCCGACGATCCTCGCGAGGTCAGCGAGAAGAAGGCCCAGGCGCTGCTGCGGTCGCAGGATCCTTCGGGACGGATTGCACTGGGCGTCTTCTACCAGATCGAACTGCCCACCTACGAGGATTATCTGAAAGAAAAGATCCCGGCCCTGCGCGAGCGGCCGCTGGCCGAGCTGGACCTCTACCACCGCAATCTCGAGGACAACCTGCGCCGGCTGATGTAGGAAGGCGGAAGCTCAGGGATAGCCGATGCCGGTGGCTTCCCCGGCAGGCTGGGCGCTGAAGAAATTACGCTCCGACAGCGTACGGAAGATGCGACCGCCCACCTGGGCAGCGCGCGGGCCGGAAACACGGCGCCCGTAGCGGCTCAGCAGAACCACCAGAACCAGCCGGGGCCGTCGCGCCGTCTGATCGCTCACGAAGGAGACGAACCAGCCGAGATGGTTCCCCTGCACCTCGTCGGTGCAGGTCCCCGTCTTCGCGTAGACCAGCTCGCCCTCGGGAACGAAGCTTTCGCGCGCGGTGCCGAACTCGACCGCTGCCAGCATGCCTTCGAGCAAATCTTCGGCATACGGACCGAGATCAATTTTGCGTTTCAGCAGCGGCTGGAACTGGCGCACCTGCTCTTCCGTGCGCGGATACTGCAGATAATAGAGAGAGCCGCCGTTGGCGAGCGCCGATACCATGGCGGCCAGTTGCAGCGGCGTCACGCGAATGCCGGTGCCGAAGCTGCACATCTTGCCCACACCGCCGGCCGATTCCGGCGGAGGTGCTTCTGGAAAACTCCCCGGGCGCTCTTCCGGAATGCCCCAGCCGGCCGGCTCGCCCAGGCCGAGCAGCCGCGCGTACCGGCTCACCGTGGCGAATCCGAGCCGGCGCCCGAGTTCCTCGAAGAACGTGTTGTTCGAGTGGGCCAGCGCCTCGGTCAGATTCATGGTCGTGCGGCGACCTACGCGCAGCTCCGTCGTCCGGTCGATCAAACCCTCTTTGAGCGCGGCCAGCGCGACCACCGGCTTGATGGTCGAGCAGGGTTCAAAGCCTGCCGAGAACGCCAGCTTCTGATTGACGACCGAAAGGATGCGGCCGGTGTTCGGGTCCACGGCCACGACCGATCCGTAGTAATGGCCCAGCGCCGCCAGCGCGGCCCGGCGTACTACCGGATCGTCAAAGGCCGCCATGTCCCCGGCGGCCGGGTCGGGCAGGCGGCGGTAGCGGACCCTGCGCAGGCGCGAGCGGGTCGAACGCCGAGCCGTGCTCCGCAGCCTCGAGGAAGAAGCTCGGGAAGCTACCGCCGGCTTCTTCTTCGACGAATGTCGCCGGATTTGCCGCGGGACGGGTTTCCTGGAAGAGGTTGTGGCCGACGCTGCGGGTGCCTGTTCGGGCGCCTGTTGTACGCGCGCAGCCCGCACCTCCAGCGGCCACCAGGCCAGAAGCAGTGCCAGCAAGCCTGCAATGCGTTGTGCGAGTCGCCCTGGCATCGCTCGGTGCCAGTGGGATTGTAGGCGAGGTGCGCGTGGCGCCGCAAACAACCAGCCGGTGGATGTGCCTATCCGGCCACGGGGCAGTGACTAACGGCTGCGCTCGCGACCGGCCGTGGCGGCGGGCGCTTTTTCGCGCTCTTCCTTTTTGGGTTCAGCGGAAGCTTCAGCAGCACTGGACGGCAGCCCCAGTTCGCGCCGCAGCGCTGCTTCGAGGCGAGCGCGGATATCGGCGTTTTCCTTCAAGAACAGGCGGGCGTTCTCACGCCCCTGTCCCAGCTTCTCTCCCTGAAACGACAGCCAGGCCCCGGTCTTCTCCACCAGGCCGTGCGCCAGACCGAGGTCGATCAGATCGCCTTCCCGCGAGATGCCCTCGGCGTAGAGGATGTCGAATTCGGCCTCGCGGAACGGTGCCGCCACTTTGTTCTTGACCACCTTGGCCCGCGTGCGGGCGCCGATGACGTGATCGCCGTCCTTGATGGCCTGCACGCGCCGGATATCGAGCCGCACCGAGCTGTAGAACTTCAGCGCCCGGCCGCCGGTGGTGGTTTCCGGATTGCCGAACAGCACGCCGATCTTTTCGCGGATCTGGTTGATGAAAATCAGGCAGGTGCGGGACTTGGCCACAATCGCGGTCAGCCGGCGCAGGGCCTGCGACATCAGACGCGCCTGTAGGCCCATCTGCGGCTCGCCCATTTCGCCCTCGAGCTCCGACTTCGGCACCAGCGCCGCCACCGAGTCCACCACCACCACGTCCACGCCGCCCGAGCGAATCAGCGTCTCGGCAATTTCCAGAGCCTGCTCGCCGTGATCGGGCTGCGAGACCAGCAGATTGTCCACGTCTACACCCAGCTTGCGGGCGTAGTTCGGATCGAGTGCGTGCTCGGCGTCAATGAAAGCGGCGACGCCGCCCATGCGCTGCGCCTCGGCGATCACCTGCAGGGCCAGCGTGGTTTTGCCGCTCGATTCCGGCCCGAAAATCTCCGTCACCCGGCCGCGCGGCAGGCCCCCGACGCCGAGCGCGGCATCGAGAGCCAGCGACCCGGTGGGAATCACGCTCACCGGCACCAGCACATCCTTGCTGCCCAGGCGCATGATCGAGCCTTTGCCGTACTGCTTCTCGATCTGCGCAATGGCCACTTCCAGTTGCTTCAGCCGATCGTCTGCCATGCTGTCCTCGTCCTGCGACGCCCTCCGCCGGAAGCGGACGGCAACCCCGAGTCTCGACCGCCATCGGCCGTCGGGCCGCCTGGCCGCCAGCGCCATCCTACCATGAGGGGAACATACAGCAAAGATCCCGCCGGCGCCTCGCGTTGACCCTTGAAAAATCACCGGCCTATACTGGCCGTGTCCGGCATTGCGAATCCAGGGCGAGGGGGAAGCTATGGACAGCACCGTCATTTTGAGCGCCGTGCGGACGCCGATTGGGAAGTTCCTGGGCGGGCTGTCGCCGCTTTCGGCCACCGAGCTGGGAGCGATCGTGGTCCGGGCCGCAGTCGAGCGGGCCGGCATCGAACCCGAGCGCGTGGACGAAATCATCATGGGCAACGTGGTTTCGGCGGGGCTGGGGCAGAATCCGGCGCGTCAGGCCGGCCTGCGGGGCGGGCTGAGCCCGCGTGTGGCAGCCATGACGGTCAACAAAGTCTGCGGCTCCGGATTGAAGGCCGTCGCTCTGGCCGATCAGGCAATCCGCCTGGGCGAGGCGGAGATCGAAGTGGCCGGTGGCATGGAATCCATGTCGAACTGCCCCTATCTGCTGGCGGGGGCACGCACGGGCTACCGGCTCGGACACGCTCAACTGCTCGACTCGATGATCCACGACGGCCTCTGGGACGCCTTCGAGAATTTCCATATGGGAATGAGCGCCGAGCTGGTGGCGGAAACCTACCACATCAGCCGGGAGGAACAGGACCGGTTCGCGCTCGAAAGCCACCGGCGGGCCATTCAGGCCATCAAATCCTGCTACTTTGAATCGCAGATCGTGCCCGTCCAGGTTCCGCAGAAGAAGGGCGAACCGTTGGTGATCAGCCGGGATGAATCGCCGCGGGAGGATACCTCGCTCGAGGCGCTGGCGCGGCTGAAGCCGGTGTTCAAGCCGAACGGTACGGTGACCGCCGGCAACGCTCCCGGCACCAACGACGGCGCCGCCGCTCTGGTCCTGACCAGCGAACGCGTGGCTGCGCGGCTGGGCAAGACCCCGCTGGCGCGCGTCGTTGCGCAGGCCACCAGCGGCGTCGAACCCAAATGGGTGATGATGGCGCCGGTCGAAGCCATCGAAAAGCTCCTGCAGAAGACGGGCTGGGATCGAGACCGCGATGTCGACCTCTATGAGCTCAACGAAGCCTTCGCCGTCCAGGCCCTGGCGGTGATCCGCAAGCTGGGGCTCAATCCGGAAAAGGTCAATGTGAACGGAGGTGCCGTCGCTCTCGGCCATCCCATCGGGGCCTCGGGCGCGCGCATTCTGGTCACGCTGCTGCACGAACTGCAGCGGCGCAATGCCCGGCGGGGCATCGCCGCGCTGTGCCTGGGTGGTGGCAACGCCGTCGCGCTGGCCGTCGAGCGGTGATGAACGCGCGGGGGAGAGCGGTGCGTCCCGAAGACCTTCAGCCGGTAGCGGTGCTGGGTGCCGGCACCATGGGCAACGGCATCGCCCACGTCTTCGCCCGTGCCGGCTTCGCCGTTCTGCTCTATGACGTGAATCCGCAGGCGCTGGAGCGGGCCCTGGCCACCATTGCATCCAACCTGGACCGCGAAATCCGCCGCGGTCATCTCGCTGAAGCCGAAAAGCCCGCCGTGCTGCAACGGATCCGGCCCGTCTGTGAGCTCCAGGCCGTGGCGGAAGCCCGACTGGCCATCGAAGCGATCCCCGAACAGGCTGACCTGAAAAAGCAACTTCTGGCCGAGCTGGACCGGCTGCTCGCGCCCGATGCCGTGATCGCTTCCAACACCTCCTCGATTTCGATCACGGCGCTGGCCGCAGCGACGGGCCGGCCCGAACGGTTCATCGGCATGCACTTCATGAACCCCGTGCCGGTGATGCCCCTGGTCGAGGTGATCCGCGGACTGGCGACCGACCAGGCGACTTTCGACCTGATCATGGAGCTCTGCCGCCGCCTGGACAAGCAGCCGGTGGCCGTGAATGACGCGCCGGGGTTCGTCTCCAACCGCGTGCTGATGCCCATGATCAACGAAGCCATCTACGCGGTGATGGAGGGCGTGGCCTCGCCGGAAGCTGTGGACGCGGTGATGAAACTCGGCATGCGGCACCCGATGGGCCCGCTGGAGCTGGCCGACTTCATCGGGCTCGACGTGTGCCTGAACATCCTCGAGGTGCTGCACCGCGATCTGGGCGATCCCAAGTACCGCCCCTGCCCGCTGCTGCGCAAAATGGTCGATGCCGGGCGCCTGGGCCGGAAAACCGGTCGCGGATTCTACGACTACAGGGCTTCCGGGGCGGCGGGAAGCGTTTGACCGCGGCCGGAGGGCGTGTTATAAGGGTTTCCTTTTAGTCCCCGTCCCCGAAGCTATCCTGAATCAGGGTGGACTCCTAACGGTGGCGTTGTGAGCGGCGTGCTCGAGCAGATTGTCGGTCTGATCGTCGGCGCTCTGCCGACGATGGTGATCGTTTTTCTTTTCTACCTGCTGGCAAGCCGGCTCTTCTTCCGCCCGTTGCTGCACACGCTGGAGCAGCGGCATGCCCGCGGGGAAGGAGCGCGCCGCGAGGCGGCCCGGCTGGAAGCCGCGGCGCAGGATCGTCTGGAAAGTTACCAGCGCGCCGTGGCTCGCATCCAGGCCGAAATTTTCGCCGAACAGGAAGATGCGCGGCGGAGGGCGCTGGCCGAACGCGCCGAACGTCTCCAGCAGGTACGGCACGAGACCGGCCAGCGCGTTCTGGCCGCCAAGCGGCAGTTCGAGGCGGAACTCGAGGCGCTGGCGAGCGAGCTGGAACGTCACAGCCAGGTGCTGGCCGAACAGATTGCCGCAGCCTTCCTGCAGAAACCTGCGGTCGGGGCCGGTCGTCCGGAGGACCAGCCGTGAGGCCGCTGCGCAGCCTCTGGCCAGCCGGTCTACTGGCCCTGCTGGCCACGCCGCCACTCAATGCCGCCGAAGAAGCGGCACCGGGTGAGCTGCTGTTTCGCTGGCTGAATTTCCTGCTGGTGCTGGCCGTGCTCGTCTATGTCTGGCGGCGCTGGGGCCGCGCCTGGTTCGCCCGGCGCGCCCAGGCCATCGCGGACGAGCTGGCCGCCGCACAGCAGGCACTCGAACAGGCCCGACAGCGGCTGGAAGAGGCTGAACGGCGCCTGGCCGGGCTGGAGGCGGAAGCCGCCGGCTGGCGCCAGAAAGCACAGCAGGATTTGCAGGCCGAGCTGGCACGCATTCGCGCGCGAACCGAACAGGAGGTCGAGCGGATCGAGCAGGCCGCCGCGGCGGAAATCGCAGCAGCGGAGCGGGCCACGGCCAGCAGACTGCGGATGTTACTGGTCGAGCGCACGCTCCAGCAGGCCGAACAGCGGCTGCGCACCCGGCTCGATGCCGAGGCCGACCGGCGCCTGTTCGAGCGCTTCCTGCGCCAGCTTGCCGGCCAACTCTCATGAAACGACTGGCACGGATCTACGCCGAGGCGCTGACCGAAGGCGCCATGAAACTGCCCGATCCGGAGGCTCCGGTGCGGGAGCTCGAGCAGCTTGCGCGCGTCATGCACGAAGCGGCCGAACTGCGCACCTTTTTTGACAGCCCGGCGGTGCCGGCGCAGGCCAGGCGGGAATGGCTGGATCGCGCCCTGACCGAGCTGGGCGCCAGCGAACCGGTGCGGAACCTGCTCGCTCTGCTGGTCGAGAACCGCCGCCTGGGGCTGCTCGAAGAGATCCTCGAGGCGCTCAGGGAAGAACTGGACCGGCGGCTGGGCATCGTCGAGGCTGAAGTGCGCACGGCACGGGAGCTCGATGTCGCCGAACGGCGCGCACTTGAGGAGGTCCTCGAACAGCGCACCGGCCACCGCGTCCGCGCGCGCTATCACGTGGACCCGGGCCTGCTCGGCGGCGCCGTGGTGGCCATCGGCTCGACCGTCTTTGACGGCTCCGTCCGCAGTCAGCTCGAACGGCTGCGCGCCCGGATGCTGGGATCGCAACTCCAGAGTTAGGGTGCTGCCATGACCACGATCAAGGCTGATGAAATCGTCCGGATCCTGCGGGAGCAGATCGCCGGCTACCAGCAGGCGATGGCCGTCGAGGAAGTCGGTTCGGTCATTTCCGTTGGCGACGGCATCGCGCGCATCTACGGGCTGGAGAAGGCCATGATGGGCGAAATGCTGGCCTTCCCGCACGACGTCTACGGCATTGCGCTCAACCTCGAGGAAGACCAGGTCGGCGCCGTGCTGCTGGGCGATTACACCGAGATCAAGGAAGGCGATCCGGTGCGGCGCACGCGCACGATCATGTCGGTCCCGGTGGGCGAGGCGCTGATCGGCCGCGTGGTGAATCCGCTGGGGCAGCCGCTGGACGGCCGGGGGCCGATCGTCACCGAGCAGCGGAATCCACTCGAGCGGCTGGCGCCCGGCGTGGTGGACCGCCAGCCCGTGCGCGAGCCGCTGCAGACCGGTATCAAGGCGATTGACTCGATGATCCCCATCGGGCGCGGCCAGCGCGAGCTGATTATCGGCGATCGCCAGACCGGAAAGACCGCCATCATCCTCGATACGATTCTCAATCAGCGCGGCGGTGACGTCATCTGCATCTACTGCGCCATCGGACAGAAGCGCTCGACGATTGCCCAGGTCATCAAAGTGCTCACCGATTACGGCGCCATGGAGCACACCATCGTCGTGGCCGCTTCGGCCACCGAGCCGGCCACGCTGCAGTACATCGCTCCCTATGCCGCCTGCGCCATGGGCGAATATTTCCGCGACACCGGCCGCCACGCCGCCGTCTTCTACGACGACCTCTCCAAACACGCGCAGGCCTACCGGGAAATTTCGCTGCTGCTGCGGCGGCCGCCGGGACGGGAGGCCTATCCCGGCGACGTCTTCTACCTGCATTCCCGGCTGCTCGAGCGCGCCGCCAAACTGAGCGACGCCAACGGAGGCGGCTCGCTCACGGCCATCCCGGTCATCGAGACGCAGGCGGGCGACGTGACCGCCTACATTCCCACCAACGTCATCTCGATCACCGACGGCCAGATTTATCTCGAAACCGATCTGTTCAACCTGGGCGTCCGCCCCGCCATCAACGTCGGCATTTCCGTGAGCCGCGTCGGGGGCAGCGCGCAGATTCGCGCCATGCGCCAGGTGGCCGGCACGCTGCGCCTGGAAATGGCGCAGTACCGCGAGCTGGCCGCCTTCGCCCAGTTCGGCTCCGAGCTGGACCGCGCCAGCCAGGCCCAGATCAACCGCGGTCGCCGGCTGACGGAAATCCTCAAACAGGACCAGTTCCAGCCGCTGCCGGTGGAAAAACAAATCCTGATCATCTTTGCCGGCACGCAGGGCTATCTGGACGACCTGGAAGTCGAACAGTGCCGGAGCTTCGAGCTGGCGCTCTACGATTTCATGGACACGAACTATTCCGGGCTGCTGCGGCGGATTGCCGAGAAGAAGGAACTGGACGACACGCTGCGGGCCGAAATGCGGGCGGCTCTGGACGCCTTCCGCGAGCAGTTCCGGGCGCGGACGGCCGGCAGCGCCCGGGCCGCTGACTGAACGCCATGGCCACGCTGCTCGATTACCGCCGGCGCATTCGGTCGGTCCGTCAGACGCAGCAGATGACGCGGGCGATGAAGTTCGTCGCCGCGGCGCAGCTTCGCCGTGCGCAGGCGCGCGTGTTTGCGGCCCGGCCCTACGCGCAGGAAATTCTGCGCGTGCTGCGTTCGGCGGCCGCTCGCATGGAGGCCCCGGCGCATCCGCTGCTGGAAGCGCGTCCCGTGCAGCGGATCCTGCTGGTGGCCGTCAGCGCCGACAAGGGCCTCTGCGGCCCCTTCAACGCCAACCTGATCCGGACCGCCCTGCAGTTCCTGCAGGAACACCGCGAGCAGCAGCCCCGGGTGATCGGCGTGGGCCGCAAGGTGTGCCATGCGCTGCGGCGGCAGGGCTGGCGGTTGCTGGCCGAGTACGTGGACATCTTCCGTCGGGTGGAGATGGAACACGCCCGCCAGCTCGCCGGCCAGATCGCCGAGGTGTACCTGACGGGGCAGGCCGATGCGGTCTATGTGGTCTACAACGAGTTCAAGAGCGTGCTGCGGCAGCAAATCGTCGTCGAAACGCTGCTGCCGCTGTCGCCCGAGGTGGTGGAGGCGCCACGAGGCCGCCTGCCCGACTACATCTATGAGGATCCGCCCGAGGTGATCTTTGCGCGCCTGCTGCCGCGCTACCTGGACGCCGAGGTGTTCCGCGTCCTGCTGGAATCGGCTGCCGGCGAGCAGGCAGCCCGCATGACCGCCATGGATGCGGCCACCAGCAACGCCGCCGACCTGATCGACCAGTTGACGCTGGAGATGAACAAGGTGCGGCAGGCCTCCATCACCAAGGAGATCATCGAGGTCGTCAGTGGCGCCGCGGCCACGGGCCGCTGAGGACCCGGAGGGAGAGGAACGTGGAGAACCGGATCGAGGGACGGGTCGTGCAGGTCATCGGCCCGGTGGTGGACGTGCAGTTCCCCGAAGGCCACCTGCCCGCTATCTATCACGCCGTCGAAATCACCAGCGAGGGCTTCGATACGCCCTTTCCGATCGCCATCACCTGCGAGGTGCAACAGCATCTGGGCGACGGGCGCGTGCGCTGCGTCGCCATGCAGCCCACCGACGGGCTGGTGCGGGGCATGAAAGCGATCGATACCGGTGGCCCCATCACCGTCCCGGTAGGCCGTGGGACGCTGGGCCGCGTGCTCAACGTGCTCGGCGAGCCGGTGGACAAACTGGGACCGGTGCAGGCCACGCGCCGCTATCCCATCCATCGCCCGGCGCCCTCGCTCGAAGACCAGTCCACCACGCTCGAAATGTTCGAGACCGGCATCAAGGTGATTGACCTGATGCAGCCCTACCTGAAGGGAGGCAAGGTCGGCCTGTTCGGCGGTGCCGGTGTGGGCAAGACGGTGCTCATTCAGGAGCTGATCCACAACGTGGCGATGAAGCACGGTGGCGTTTCCGTCTTCACCGGCGTCGGCGAGCGCACGCGCGAGGGCAACGATCTCTGGCTCGAAATGCAGCACTCGGGCGTGATGGTGGCCGGTGATCCCGAGCGTTCCCGCGTCGCGCTGATCTACGGGCAGATGACCGAGCCGCCGGGCGCGCGCCTGCGCGTCGGTCTGACTGGCCTGACCGTGGCGGAGTACTTCCGCGACGAAGAGGGGCTGGACGTGCTGCTGTTCATTGACAACATCTTTCGCTTCGTTCAGGCCGGCTCGGAAGTCTCGGCGCTGCTGGGCCGCATGCCGTCCGCGGTGGGCTATCAGCCGAACCTCAACACCGAGCTCGGCGAGCTGCAGGAGCGCATTACCTCTACCCGCCACGGTTCCATCACGTCCGTGCAGGCCATCTACGTGCCCGCTGACGACTACACCGATCCGGCTCCGGCGGCTACCTTCAGCCACCTGGATGCCACGACCACCCTCAGCCGGCAAATCTTCGAACTCGGCATCTACCCGGCCGTGGATCCTCTCACCAGCTACTCGCGCATCCTCGATCCCCGGATCGTCGGCCAGGAGCACTACACGGTGGCCCGGGCCGTCAAATCCATCCTGCAGCGCTACAAGGACCTGCAGGACATCATCGCCATCCTCGGTGTCGAGGAGCTCTCGGACGAAGACAAGCTAATCGTCTCGCGCGCCCGCAAGATCCAGCGCTTCCTTTCGCAGCCGTTCTTCGTGGCGGAAGTCTTCACGAACCTCCCCGGGCGCTACGTCAAGATCGAGGACACGATCCGGGGCTTCAAGGAAATCGTCGAGGGCCGCCACGACGATCTCCCCGAGCAGGCGTTTTACATGGTGGGGACGATCGAAGAAGCCCTCGAGAAAGCCGAACGCCTGCGGACTGAAGCCGCCTGAGCGGTTGCGATGCTTCCCGAGGCCATCAATCTCGACGTGGTCACGCCCGAGCGGCGGGTCGTACAGGAAGTTGTCGACGAGGTGCAGATTCCCGGCAGCCATGGCTATCTGGGCGTGCTGCCGGGCCATGCCCCGCTGATGACCCTGCTCGGCGCCGGCGTCCTTTCCTACCGCACCGGCACGCACTGGCACTACCTGGCGGCCATCGGTGGTTTCGCCGAGATTCAGCCCGACCGCGTCATCATTCTGGCCGAGCGATGCGAGCGCGCCGAGGAGATCGATGTCGAACGCGCACGCGCTGCCGAACAGCGCGCCCGGCAGCGCCTGAGCCGGCTCAACGAGCCCGATGTGGACTGGCAGCGCGCCTCGGCCGCTCTGGAACGAGCGATGGCGCGGCTGCAGGCTGCCGCGCTGGGCAAATCCAGCCAGCCGCTGACGCCCCGCTGAAGCGCCTGGCGGCCACGGCGCAGCCTACCTCCCGCGCTCGCCTCGTTCCCACGGCCCCCACAGGCCCATCTGGCGCATCTGCGCCGCTGCCTCCGTGCGTTCCAGCAGCGCCTCGACCTCCGGCCGCGACAGCCGCCTGCCCAGCGCCTGCTCCCGATCGGCCAGCGCGTAGACGGTCACGGCGGCCAGAGCCGTGTTCTTCCGGAGCTGCTTCAGATCGACCTTGTCGAACGTGTCCGAGTAAGCGTGATAGTTGATCAGGTAATTGGCCGGCTGCTGGGCCGCCACCAGCGTGGGAACGCCTTCGAGGAAAAAGTCGAAATTATCGGTGCCGATTTCGGTATCGAGTGTGTTGTGCAGCGGGCCGTAGAAGGCAGCAGGCTCCAGGGTTTTCTGCAGGGCCGGCAGGAGATCGTCGCGCCCGGAAAGCTCGTAGCCGGTCACCGCACCGCTGCCGGCGTCAAAAACCACGACGGCGGCGATCCGGTCGAGTTCCTGCCGGTGCCGGCGGGCATAGGCCCATGACCCCAGCATGCCTTGCTCCTCGCCCGCAAACAGCACGAAGCGCACGCTGCGTCGCGGGCGGATGCCCGCGGCGTGCATGGCGCGGGCGACTTCAAGCACCAGCGCCACATTGCATCCGTTATCGAGCGCGCCGGTGCCCAGATCCCAGGAGTCCAGATGCGCCCCCAGCAGGACGTACTCGTCCGGCTTTTCTCGCCCGCGAATCTCTGCAACGACGTTCTGCACGGTCAACGCCGGACCCAGCCGATTGGGCATCTCCAGACGGACGTGCAGCGGGCGCCCCTGCTGCAGCAGGCGAACCAGCCGCAGCGCATCCTCGCGCGCCACAATAGCCTGGGGCAACGGCGCCAGCCGACCGTCCAGTTGCAGCGTGTGCCGGTAGAGGAGCAGGTAAGGCCGGCTGCTCATCCACAGAATGGCCCGTGCGCCGGCCTGTTGCGCCCGGGCGACGATGGCCGGGCCTTCCAGATATTCAGCAAACAAATCCTCCCAGCTCTCGAGCAACTTGGAATGAATGAGGACGATGGAGCCGCGGACGCGCTCGCCCAGCCGCTGAAAATCCTGGGGAGTCCCGCGGCCGGCATCCAGCAGCTCGGCTGTGATGCCTCCCGGTAAAGTTGGCGGCGACCAGCCGGTCGAAACCAGCCGCACGGGCAGGCCTGGCCGCTCCAGCACCGCAAGGTGCGTCGCGCCTTCACTCCAGCCGGACGGAATCGTAAACGATTCGGTCCATACCCGATCTACCCCTGCCTGCTCGAACGCCCGCACAGCCCACTGCGTGGCGCGCTCGAGTTGCGGCGAGCCGGTCACGCGACCGCCGATGTCGTCGGTGAGTGTCTCCAGGTTGCGCTCCAGCCAGGGCGAACCCTCTACTGCACGCACAAGCTGCGGCGCCACCTCTGCACAGCTCGGGGCGGTAGCCGAGCAGCCGCCGCTACCTACCGGGACGGGAATGCCCGGCGGGGCCGAAGGGTTCAGTGGCGGCAGGCGCTCCGGCTTTTGCTGGGCCGCCAGTGCGCCGACCAGCAGCAATCCGACGACGGCCTGCCTGCCGCAGAAACGGAAATCCATTTCTATCCTCCTGCCCTGAGAATAGCCGATGGGCCGCCGGAAGAGGCGAAGCCTCGCATCCGCGCGCCGGCTCAAATCGCCCGCCGGGGTGCACGCTCCCTCTGGTCGCCCTCGCGGATCAGATCAGCAGCACGAATCACGGGTACCATCCGGGCCACATCGTGGACCCGCACCACATGCGCTCCATGCAGCACGGCCGCCGTCACGGCAGCCGCCGTGGCCCAGTCGCGTTCGTGCGGCGGTACGGTACCCGTGGCCTGCGTCAGGAAGGATTTTCGTGACGGCCCGACCAGCAGGGGAAAGCCCAGCCCGGCCAGTTCGGGCAGGCGCGCAAGCAGACGGTAGTTCTGAAGCGCTGTCTTCCCGAATCCCAGGCCCGGATCCAGGATGATCCGGCGGCGTTCGATCCCGGCTGCGAGGGCCCGTGCCACGGCCCTTTCGAGGCCCCGGCGGACATCGCGCAGCACCGAACGTGCGAACGGGCCCTGCTGCATGGTGCGGGGTGTGCCGCGCATATGCATCAGGATCAGCCCGGCACTGCGGCGGCGCACCACGGCGGCCATGTCGGGGTCCGCACGCAGGCCGGAAACATCGTTGACCAGCTCGGCACCGGCTGCAAGCGCCCGTGCCGCGACCGCACTCTTCTGCGTATCCACCGAGATGGGAACGCGCAGGCGACCCCGGAGCCGTTCGAGCACGGGAAGCAGCCGATCGAGCTCTACGGCCGCGGGCACGGGTCGAGCGCCTGGCCGCGTGGATTCGGCACCGATGTCGATCACATCGGCACCGGCACGCTCGAGAGCCAGAGCGTGCGCGGCCGCCGCATCGGGATCCAGAAAATGCCCGCCGTCGGAAAAGCTATCGGGCGTGACATTCACAACGCCCATGATGAGGGTTCGGCGTCCCAGCTCCAGCCGCCGGTCGGGCAGATGTAGCAGAAAGCGGCGGCGGGCCGGCAGATGGACCCTGCCGCGCATCCGGTCTTGCATAACTCAATCCAGATCGAAATCGCGCAGGGGCTTTTCGGCGGGCTGATCCTTGGTCCGTTCGAGCGCTTCGAGGAATTTCCGACGCAGGATTTCCTCTTTGTTCTTTTCCGCCTCGAGTGACTGGCGGAATTTTTCTTCCCGCTGGCGGGCCTGCTCCCGCAGCGTCTCCGCCACACGATCGAGGTCCACTGCCGGAGGGTTCTCGGGGGCCTGATGCGAAAGAACGGTGCCTAACTCGGGGTCGACGTTGAGCCGGGCCTGGCAGCAGGGGCAGGTAACGGTAATGGTCCGCAGTGCCATGTCTTCTGCCATTCTACGGCAGAATGGCTCCGGCGGGAATCGCCGGACGGCTCAGGCCGGGGCAGGCTTTTCTCCTGTCGCCAGTCCGGGCACGACGCGCGGCTCGGGCCGCGGCGCGAGCTGACGATCGCGCGAGGGAGCCGGCTGCACCGAAGGAGGCTCGGTCGGCCGCGGTTTCTCCGGCAGAGGCTTGCCCTCGATCAGCAGGTGGATCTCCTGTGCATCGAGCACCTCGCGCTCGAGCAGGGCCTGCGCGATCCGCTCGAGGGCATCGCGGTGCGTTTCGATGATCGTCCGGGCGCGCTCGGCCGCCTCGCGCACAATGCGCCGCACCTCACGGTCAATCAGGATGGCCGTGTCTTCGGAATAGTCGCGGTGCTGCGCAATCTCGCGGCCCAGAAAGATGGCCTCTTCCTTTTTGCCGAACGCCAGCGGGCCCAGCTCGCTCATTCCCCACTCACACACCATCTGCCGGGCAATTTCGGTGGCGCGCTCGATGTCGTTGCCGGCGCCGGTGGTTACCTGCTGCAGTGCGATCTCCTCGGCTGCACGCCCGCCCATGAGCACGGTGAGCTGGGCTTCGAGGAATGTCTTGGTGTAGGTGTGCTTGTCGTCAATCGGGAGCTGCTGGGTGAGTCCCAGGGCCATGCCGCGCGGGATGATGGTGACCTTGTGCACGGGGTCGGCACCCGGCACCAGAGCGGCCACCAGGGCGTGGCCGGCCTCGTGATAGGCCGTGTTGCGCTTCTCCTCCTCGGAAAGGATCATGGACTTGCGCTCGACGCCCATCAGCACCTTGTCTTTGGCCATCTCGAAGTCGGCCATGGTGACCCACTTGCGGTTGTTGCGGGCCGCCAGCAACGCTGCTTCATTCACCATGTTGGCCAGATCGGCGCCGGAGAACCCGGGCGTGCCCCGCGCGAGCACGGTCAGGTCCACGTCGGGACCCAGAGGGACTTTACGCGTATGCACCCGCAGGATCTCTTCCCGGCCGTGCACATCGGGCCGTGGCACCACAATCCGGCGGTCGAACCGCCCCGGACGCAGCAGCGCCGGATCGAGCACGTCCGGCCGGTTGGTCGCAGCGATCAGAATGACGCCCTCGTTCGATTCAAAGCCGTCCATTTCGACCAGCAGGGCGTTCAGCGTCTGTTCGCGCTCGTCATGGCCGCCGCCCAGTCCGGCCCCGCGATGGCGTCCGACGGCGTCAATTTCGTCGATGAAGATGATGCAGGGCGCATTTTTCTTGCCCTGCTCGAACAGATCACGGACCCGGCTGGCGCCCACGCCCACGAACATCTCGACAAAATCCGACCCGGAGATGGAAAAGAACGGAACGTTGGCCTCACCCGCCACGGCACGGGCCAGCAGGGTTTTGCCGGTTCCCGGCGGCCCGACCAGCAGAACGCCCTTGGGGATCCGTCCGCCCAGCCGCTGGAACTTCTGCGGGTCGCGCAGAAACTCGATGATTTCCTGCAGTTCGTCCTTGGCCTCGTCGACGCCGGCGACGTCCTTGAACGTCACCCGCTTCTGCTGCGGGCTGAGCAGCCGGGCGCGGGATTTGCCAAAACTCAGTGCTTTGTTCCCGCCGGCCTGCATCTGCCGCATCATGAACAGCCACAGGCCGATCAGCACCAGAAACGGGAACAGATTGATGGCGACGTTGAGCCAGTCCCCGCTGTGCACTTCCTTGATGCTGATCGCAGCCCCCTTCTCCTGAAGCTCCCGGGTCAGGTCGGAGAGGATGCTGCTCGGCACCAGCACGCCGCGGAAATGACGTACAGCCTCGCGTGGATCACTGCCGGGATGGATGGGCTCGCGGAAATCGCCCTGAATCTCGGCGGTATTCTGCGAGAGGTAGATCGTGACGTTCTGGATGTTGCCCTTCTGCAGTTCGGTGACGAAATCGCTGTAGCTGGGCTGGGCCTCGCGCGCCGCCTGATTGCCGGTCGAAGCCATCTTCCACAGCGCCACGGCGAGCAGCACCATCATGAACCAGAACAGAATGGCCCGCCCGGCCGAATTCATGCTCCCGCCAGAACGTCCTCGCATCACGGTTCGTTTCTCCCTGCGCGTGCCGAGCACGCGAGCGCCGCTACCGCTGCTCTGTTAGATGCCTGCCCGACGCCTTCCGTGTCAGCAACGGCTTCCGGCAACGGCGGCTCTTCGTACAGCACCAGCACACGGCGGCTGCCTGTCCCTACGGCCACATCGGCTGCCACCGGCAGCCCGCTGGCCCACACCGGGCGGCCGTCGCTCACCAGCACCGGCAACTGCTGCCGCCGCCGGCGGTCCACCCGAAGGTCGCGCCACAGACGCGTGAGCTTGCGGACATGGCTGTGTCCGGCCGGGCAGTAGGCATCTCCTGCCCGCCAGCCACGCAGCACCACGGGGAACTGCACCCGGTCCGCATCGAGCAGGGCCGCTGCCCCTTCAGTCTCGCGCGGCCCTGCCGGCCAGTCAATGCATTTCCACCACAGGCGCTTGCCATTTTCGGCAATTTGAATCTCCTGCAGCTGCGCCCCGGGTTGGCCAAGCTCGAGCTCCCAGGTCGACCCCAGGCCAGGCACTTCGGTCGCCGGCGCGAAGACGATCCAGTCCAGTGCTCGCTCGACCACCGCGCCGGGCAGCTCGACGCGGCTGCCACTGGGCAGTTCCGTCGCCAGGCGATAGACACGTTCGAGATGCTCCTGCTCGAGCCGTGCCGTACTCCGCCGAACCTGCGCCAGCAACTTCCGGATCATGCGCACGGCCAGCGCGTGGCGCGCTTCCTCACCCGTGACAATCCCGGGCCAGGGATCCCGCAGCAGGCGGACCTCGAGCCTGGCGCGCTGCGGGCTCTCGAACTCAGCTGCAGCGGCCAGCCGGTAAGCCGCCAGTTCTTCGAGCAGCGCCTCGTCACGCCGCGCCAGTTCGGCCAGAGTGCCCAGATGCCGAACCAGACCGCCACCGAGCTCGCGGTCGAGCGCGGGCAGACTGCCGAACCGGATGCGGGCTCGCAGGCGGCGGCTGTCGCGATTGCTGGCATCTTCGTGCCAGGGCTGTCGGCGCTGCAACAGATACTGGCGCAACTCCGCGCGCCGCACCTCGAGCAGCGGGCGCACCACCACGCCCCGGACCGGATAAATTCCCGCCAGACCCTTCAGGCCGGTCCCGCGGGCCAGCCGCGCCAGCAGCGTCTCTGCCTGATCATCGGCCGTGTGTGCGGTGGCCACGCAATCGGCCAGGCCCTGTCGGACGCAATCCTCGAACACCTGATAGCGCAGCCGGCGCGCCAGGTCTTCCAAATTCCCGCCCCGCCCCTGTGCCAGCCGGCCCGGCGCGATGCGAAATGCGTAAAACGGCAGGCCCCGGACTCGCGCAAGTTGCTCCACGAATCCCTCATCGGCATCCGCCGCCTCGCCCCGGAGCTGGTGGTTCACATGCACCACACGGAGCCCGATGCCGAGTTCGCCCGCCAGCTCCTCGAGCACACACAACAGGGCCACCGAATCGGCCCCTCCAGAGACCGCCACCGCCACTCGATCCCCGGGCCGAAACAGACGATACCTCCGGATGCTGTCGAAAACGCGTGCTGCGAGGCTTTCAGGCATGCATCTGCAGGCGGCCGGCTGCCCTGCTTTCTATCCTATCAGGCCCGGGCAGCCGGCCGCCAGGCAGATGGTGCGAGGAGACCGTTACCAGTTCAGTTTCAGGGCGAGCTGTACAATGCGCGGATCATGGGCGCTGACCACGCGTCCGAACGTGGACGTCCCCAGCGTCGCCGCTACACCCAGAAAATTCGTGTGGTTCAGCACATTGAAAAGCTCGCCGCGAAACTGCAGTCCCACGCGCTCGGTGACGCGGATATTCTTGAACGCACCGAAGTCCCAGGTCACCAGCCCGGGACCGATCACTGCTCCGCGCGGAGCATTGCCCGGGCGATTGGCGCCGGCAGGCACATCCGCAAAGGCAGCCGTGTTGAACCACTGCGTCACCTGGTGAGGAGCATTGCTGTTCGGATCGCCGACCCGATCCGGACGCCCCGAAGCGGCGCTCGGGCCCAGATAGCCGAGCCCTCCCGGATCGATGTTGGAGGCGGTAAAGACCGTAATGGGCAGGCCGGTCTCGGCCGTCACGATCCCGGTCAGCTCCCAGCCGCCGGCCAGATGCCCCAGCACCCCGCGCTGATCCCGCAGCCACGGCAATGCATAGACGTAATCCAGGGTGAAGATGTGACGCCGGTCGAGCTGACAGGGTCCGTACTCGGCTGCCAGGTTGTAGGAATTCTGCGGGGCGGTAGACCGATCGGTCTGATTGTCCGTCAGGCAGTGCGACCAGGTGTAGTTGGCCTCGAGCAGCGAACCCTGGCTGAACCGTTTCTGCACGGAAACCTGCAGAGAGTTGTAGTTGGAATCGAATCGCGTGCTGATGGTGTTGATGGCGTTATAACCACGGTAAGGCCGCAGGGGATTCAGCAGTTGCGCCGTGTTGGTGCGGGTGATGGTCGGCAGTCCCAGCGAAGCAGCCAGTCCGGGCGGCACTTCATTGATATCAATGATGCCCAGCAGGTGCGTTCCCTTGTTGCCGTAATAGCCGACATCCGCAACCAGCCCGCCGCCGAACTGGCGCTGCACGTCCAGGCTCCAGTTCTGCACATACGGCGTGTGATACGGCAGCGGCGTGGCCCGCAGCGCCACGGGTGCCGTTGAAATCCTGGGGTTCCCTGCGGTCGGGTTGTCGAGCAGGGTGTTGTCAATGCTGATGCTCTGCACGAACGGCGGGTTCCCAAAAACATTTTGCTCGTAAATGCCGAAGAGCGAAGAGTCGTAGAAAATGCCGTAACCGGCGCGCACCGCCGTGCGGCCGTCGCCCAGCGGGTCCCAGGCGATGCCAATGCGCGGCGCAATGTTCCGGTAATCTTCGTTGGCGACCTTCTGCCCGTAGGGTGAATTCTGGCCGTTGATGATCAAGCCGTTTAACGGATCCCCCGTACCCGGGATCACGTTGCCGTTTGAATCAATCCGCGGCGCCCGCGCCGGATTCCACAGCAGCGGATCGAAGTTGGTGAGCAGGCCGTTGGCGTCGGTCGGCTGCTGGAAAAACGACACGCGCACACCGTAGGTGATCGTCACATTGGGCCGCCACTGGAAGGTGTCCTGCCCGAAGAGCTCCCACTGGTTGTCCATGATGTCCGGCGTAATATCGAGGGAGGCCTGGCTGAAGTTACTCGCATAGCCCTGAAGGAAATTGGCCCAGGCCTGCTCGAAGTTCGAGGTGCCGGCCGGCTTGCCCGTCTGCGTGAAGCTGAAGCTGCCCGCATTACCTCCAGCCGCGTTCTCGGTCTTCTCGTAATGGTGATAGACGAAGCCCGCCTTGAACGTGTGACGATTGTAGATCTTGCTGATGTTGTCGAAGAAGGTGTGATTGCGGTTGTAGTCGCGGTAGGGACCGAAGCCGGCAATGCCCGTGCCGCCCGTGATCGAGATGCTCGGCACGCGCGCCAGCGTGGAGACGAACGGCAGGTTGACGTGAATGTCAGGCGAGTTGGCCGGATTGATCAACCCCACCGGGTCGCTGAGGATGGCCCCGTAGGAAAACATGTAGCCGGTTTCGTTGATCAGCGAAGGCGAGAGCTGCCCGGTGAGCTGCACCAGCCAGCTGTAGCCCGGAGCGTTGGTGTCGGTCGTGGCCACATTGGGCAGGCCCAGGCCGGTGAACAACCCGCCCGGCTCGGTCGTGGGAATCGAATCGTGCATGTAGCGGCCGAAGACGGACCACCGGGAGTTGAACGTATGGTCGATGCGGACAATCTCCTCCCGGAAATCGAACTTATTCCGCAGCGGCGTAAACAGCAGGTGGGTCACCGGGTCCTGCGGATTGGGAATCTTCGACCAGATATCCTTCAGGTAGGCCTGCGCCACCGGGCTGATGTTGGTGACCTGGGTCGAGGTCGCCGTACACGTCCCCGTGCCGTTCGGGCCCGAGAAGGCCACGCAGACCGGATGGGCGAACAGGCCCTGTTTTTCGTTGCTGGTAGGAACGATGGCGCTGGCCGTGCCGTAGGTGATCACCCGGCGGAATTCTTCGGAGAAGAAAAAGAACGTTTTGTTCTTCCCTGTGTTGTAGACACCCGGGATGTAGACGGGACCGCCGATGGTATAGCCGAAGTTGTTGTACCGCAGCGGGGGCCGTGCAATCCGGTTGGCATTGTTGAAGAAGTTGTTCGCATTCAGCACGTCGTTACGGAAGAACTCGTAGACGGTCCCGTGGAAGGCGCTCGTGCCCGAGCGCGTCACCACGCTGATGACCGCACCACCGGCCCGGCCGTACTCGGGGTTGTAGAGTCCCCGCAGCACCCGGAACTCGGCAATGGCATCCACGCTCGGATAGGTGAGCAGCGTCAGGTTGGACCCGCGGTCCACGTTATCGGCCCCGTCAATGGTCCAGTTGTTCGCGCTCGTACGGTTGCCGTTGATCGAATAGCTGATGACGTTGGTGCCGCCGGTCAGCGGATTGGTCAGGCCGATATAGAGCTGGTCGGGATTGCCCGAGGAGACACCCGGCATCAGCGCCACCAGTTGCTCGTAGTTCCGCGTGTTCAGTGGCAGCTCCCGCACCTGGGTGCCCACGATGACATGGGAGGCCGTGGCCGACTCGAGTTCGACCTGCAGGGGTGTGGCAGTCACGGTCACCGTTTGCTGCACCGATCCCACTTCGAGCGTCACGTCGACGGTCCGAACCTCGTGGACGTGCAGCTCGATGCCGGTGATCCGGGCTGTACGGAAGCCCTGCGCTTCGATGGTGACCTCGTAGTGTCCGATGGGCAGCAGCGGTGCCGAGAAATCCCCCGCTGCCCCCGTCGTCGTCGTGCGCACCACCGCCCCGCGGTCGGTGTTGGTGATGGTGACACGCGCACCGGGAACGGCCGCTCCCGACGGGTCGCGCACCGTGCCGGTGATCGAAGCCGTGACTTCCTGTGCGGCCGCGACACCTGCGCCGCACAGAATCATCCAGACCATCAGCGCCCACAGGCGCAGTTGATTGCCCCTCTGCCTGCCATGCATAGGATCCTCTCCCCCGACGTGCGGCCGCATCCTACTGCCTGGTATATCTGCAGTCAAGCCTCTCGTTCGGTAACCGCTAACCCGCCACAACTCTGCCATCCGGCCGGGCGCTATAATGACCGTCAGATACAGTGACTTCCCGCATTCCATCCTCTCCTCCGGGCGGACGGCTCCTGGCGATTGATTACGGCCGGAAACGCCTCGGGCTGGCGCTCTCGGACGAGCTGGCATGCACGGTTCGGCCGCTGGCCACCCTCGAGCGCGCCGGACGCCGGCACGACCTGGAGCGGCTGGCCGAACTGGCGCGCCGGCATCAGGTTCGGTGCATCGTGGTGGGCTACCCGCTGAACCTGCAGGGGGACCGCACCGATCTGGCAGCCGAGGTCGAACGTTTTGCCCGGCGCCTGCAGCAGGTTCTCCAGATCCCGGTGGAACTGTTCGACGAACGGCTGACCACCTGGGAAGCGGCCCGGTGGCGCGCCGAGCATCCGCGCGCCGCCCGCCGCCATAGCGACGATGCCATCGCCGCAGCGATTCTCTTGAGGAGTTTTCTGGCCGAGCGCGTCCCGCGCTCAGGATAGCCCGGCATGCGCAGGTTTGTGCTCAGTGCCGTCGCAGCGGTTGTTCTGGCCGGCGCAGTTGTCGCAGGCTGGCTCTGGCTGGACTGGCACCGCCGTTATCCGCGGCTTCGGGTGCAACCGGTCGTGGTCGAGATCGCGCGCGGGATGCCGGCGCGCGCCATTGCGCGCACGCTGGCGGAAGCGGGCGTGATCCGCCACCGGTGGAGTTTCGAGCTGCTGTGCCTGCTCCGGGGCCGCAGCCGCCTCGAGGCCGGGGAATACCGGTTCGACCGACCGCTGTCGCCGCTCGAGGTCTACGACTGGCTGGCGCAGGGCCGCGTGTGGGTCGTGACCGTCACCGTGCCCGAAGGCTGGACTCGTCTAGATATCGCCAACGAGCTGGACCGGCTGGGGCTGGTCGGGCGGGAGCAGTTCCTGCGGGCAACCGCCGACCCCGGCCCGATCAGGGACATTGCGCCTCGAGCGCCCTCGCTCGAAGGCTTCCTGTTTCCGGCCACCTACCGGTTCCCACACCGCATCACGGCCGAGGCGATTGCCGCCGCCATGGTACGCCAGTTTCGCCAGCAGTGGGCGCAACTGACGGCCGGGCGACCTGGACCTGCTGACGTGCTGGCCGTCGTGACGCTGGCCTCGCTGGTCGAGGCGGAAACACCCCGCCCGGCCGAACGACCGCTGATTGCCGGGGTCTTCGAAAATCGGCTGCGTGAGCACCTGCCGCTCGACTGCGACCCCACGGTCATCTACGCGCTGCGGCTCGCCGGTGCCTACCGGGGAACGCTGGACGCGGCCGCACTCCGAATTCGCTCGCCTTATAACACCTATCTGCATCCGGGGCTGCCACCCGGGCCGATTGGCAATCCCGGCCGGGCCGCGCTGGTGGCGGCGCTGGAGCCGGCTGAAGTGCCCTATCTGTACTTCGTGGCTGACGGCAGCGGAGGACACGTGTTCAGCCGCACCCTAGCCGAGCATCACCGCAACGTTGCCCGCTACCGCCAGCAGCGGCTGCAGGAGCACCCAGCCGGCAGCGATGGGGCCACCGCCCGGCGCCGGGCTCTGGCCGACCAGAACCACTGATGTCTGCGCGGCGCGGTTCAAAGAAGCAGCGGATTCTCGAAGCGGCAGCCGCGCTGGGCCTGACGCAGGCCACACCGGCCGCTGCCGAACAGATCCGCGGCACGCTTGTGGCGCGCTATGGTCCGGCCGGACGCGTCTCGACCGACTATGTGCTGCACGTGCTCGCCGGTGCGGGGTTTCCCGCCGGGCAGCTTCCGGGGAAGGAGGCTGCCGCCGGGGAAGAGTTTCGCGATCTGCTGCGTTTCGCTACACTCGAAGAAGCGGAACGCTGCCTGGCTCGCCTGGACCAGCTGCTGCGGCGCTACCGCCAGGCAGGGGACCGGAACGCCGTCGCGCGTGTGCGGGAGCTTGCCCGCCTGGGCCGTCGCCGTGCGCTGATGATTGCACGCAACCCGCGGGTTGCGGCGTCGCGGCGGCAGCAGAAGCAGGAAATCGCTCGCTGGTTCCAGCTCTGGCTGGAGAATCCTGACGCATTCTTCGACTGGCTCGAGCTGCGAAAAAATTCTTCCGAGTTTCGTAGGCAGTTTGGTTCACCGGACTGATCCGATGGCCATGGAAACCTCCCGGCGGTTGCTGGTCGAGCCGATGGATATCGGCCCCGAGCTGCGCGCCATTGCGCTGACGCTGGTGGATGCGGACACGGGCGAGCCGGTAACGGCCGGGGCCGGAGCCGTCTGGGCGCGCGTGCTGCGGGCGCTGGCCCGACCCGAGCCGCTGGTGCTGGATTTTTTCAGCCATGTCGACCGGGTCCGCGACTACTGCCGCGCGCACGCTGTCGCCTTTCAGGAAACGCACGCCCATGGTCTGACCGTCATCGAAGAGCAGACCGAGCGCCTGGCCGGGCTGCTGGAACGATTCCGTATGGAAACCTTCGGGGCACGTGCGGGAGCGGCCGCGGCCGAGCCCGACCCGGCGCTGGAAACCGACCTGCGCCGGCGCGGGCTGGATGCCTACCAGCCCGCCTGCGAGCGCTATTCTTTCTGCGCGATCTGCGAGCTCGACACGGGCTCGCTGACCATCGTCAGCCACCGGCTCTGGGCCAGTGAGGTGGCGCGGCGCGTGCGGCCGGCGCTGAGCGAGCTCTCGGTGGCCGTCGAGACCGTCGTCTAGGCTGCAGCCGGAAAGCAGGTCATGGCCGCCCACACCAGAAAAACGTACCGGGCCTTGAGGCGCACGGCGCCGCTGCTCCTGGCTGCCGTGCTGGTCCTGGCGGCCGGCTGCGGGCCGCGGCTGACCCGTGTCGGGACTCCCGGCACGGCCCCGCCGCCCGCACAGCAGGCCAGCCGGGAGCAGCTGCTGGCCCGTTACAACCTCCTCGCCCGGCAGGTCCGCAGCCTGCGGGCCAGCGTCCGTCTGCAGGCCACCACCGGCTCTCCCTTTGCCGGCATCGTGCGCCAGTACCATCAAATTGATGGCCTGCTGCTGGCCGAGCGGCCCGACCGCCTGCGGCTGATCGGCCAGGCCCCCGTCGTCGGCACCAGCCTGTTCGATCTGGCCAGCTCCGGAGGCCAGTTCCGGCTCTTCATCCCCTCGCGGCACGAGTTCGTCGTCGGTCGCAACGACGCGCCGCCACGTCCCGATCGGCCGCTGGACAATCTGCGACCCGAGCACCTCCTGCAGGCGCTGTTCTGGTCCCCGATCGCACCCGACCAGCCCGTCGTGCTGGAGGAAGAAGAAACCGAGCAGCCCCCGGCGCGCTTCTATGTCCTCTCCGTGATCGACGTGCACGGCTCGGAATGGGAGATCAGCCGCCGCATCTGGTTCGATCGCTCCGATTTGCATCTGTGCCGGATCGAGCTCTTTGGCCCCCAGGGGCGTCTGGAAGCCGACATCCAGTTGCGGGCCTGGAGCGGCAGTGCGGAGCAAGCATTTCCGCGAGAGCTAATGCTGCGGCGGCCGCAGGAAGACTACCGGCTGACCATCGAGCTCCGCAGACTGGAGTTGAACGCAGCGATCCCGGCGGATCGGTTCCAGCTGGCTCAGCCGCCGGGCAGCCGCCGCGTGGTCGTGGGCGAACCCGGGGGAACACCGTGACCGGAAAACTGGTGCTGGGCAATCTGACTCGCCGCCCGCTGCGCACGGCAGCCACCGCCGTGGCCGTGGCGGTCGAAGTGAGCCTGATCCTGCTGGTGGTAGGGCTCACCCAGGGCATGGTGCGCGAGGTGGCCAAACGCATCGAAGGAGTCGGTGCCGACATTCTCGTGCAGCCGCCGTCGTCGTCGGTTCTGCTGGCCTTCAGCGGGGCTCCCATGCCCGCCAGCCTGGGGCAACGGCTGGCCGCGCTGGAAGGCGTGCGTGCGGTGGCGCCCGTGCTGGTGCAACCCAACACCTCCCACGGCCTCGACCTCATCTACGGCATAGACCCGCAGAGCTTCGACGCAGTCTCCGACGGCTTCGTTTTTCACGAAGGCCACGGGCTCCGCCAGCCCGACGATGTGCTGGTGGACGACTGGTATGCGCGGGCGCGCCATCTGCATGCCGGCCAGACCCTGCGGCTACTCGACCATGACTTCCACATCGCCGGCGTGGTCGAACACGGCAAGGGTGCACGTATTTTCGTCCGCCTCGACCGCCTGCAGGAGCTCACCGGCGCGCGCGACCGCGTCTCGCTGTTTTTCGTTCGCTGCCAGCGGCCCGAACTCACCCCGACGGTTATGGAAAAAATCCGCAGCCTGCTGCCTCGCCATCAGATCCGCCCCGTCCGCCAGTACCTCTCGCTGATGACGGCCACCAGCCTGCCCGGCCTCGACGTCTTCGTGCGCTCCATGATCGGGCTGGGCGTGGCGGTGGGCTTTCTGGTCATCTTTCTGGCCATGTATACGGCCATTGTCGAGCGGCGCCGCGAAATCGCCATTTTGAAATCGCTCGGCGCCTCGCGCGCCTATATCGCAGGCGCGTTCCTGGTCGAGGCCCTCAGCATCGCTGCTGCCGGACTGGGCGTGGGTCTGGGGCTCAGCTATGCGCTGCGGGGGTTGATCCTGTACCTGTTTCCGACGCTGAGCATCGAGATCGCACCGCCCTGGGTGCTGCGGGCGGCCGCCCTGGCCGTGCTCGCCGCTGCGCTGGGCTCGGCCTATCCTGCCTGGCTGGCCAGCCGGAAGGACCCCCTCGAGGCCCTGGCCTGCGAGTGAGCCGGCATTCGGGATCGGGCACGATGGGGCTAAAATAGCAACGGGCAGCTTTCCGGAGCGCAACGTGCACCGTAGCGAACCAATTGTGCGCACGGAAAATCTCTGGAAGATCTACCGCACCGGCCGGGTCGAAGTGCCCGCGCTGCGCGGGGTCAATCTGGAAATCTACCCCGGCGAATTCGTGGCCATCATGGGGCCCTCGGGTTGCGGTAAGTCCACGCTGCTCTATGTCATCGGCGGCCTGACGCCACCCACGCGCGGCCGGGTTCTGCTCGACGGCAACGATCTGGCCAGCATGGACGACGGGGCACGCACACGCCTGCGGCGCCACAAGGTGGGCTTCGTCTTCCAGCGCTTCAACCTGCTGCCCACCCTGGACGCCCGGGGTAACATTGCCATCGCCCAGTACATCCACGGCAATGGCTACGACCCGCATCGCTTCGAGGTCGTCACCCGGCTGCTCGGCCTGACCGACCGGCTGCATCACCGCCCGGCCGAGCTTTCCGGTGGCGAGCAGCAACGCGTCGCCATCGCCCGCGCCATCATCAACGAACCCCGGCTCCTGCTGGCCGACGAGCCCACCGGCAGCCTGGACTCGCAGAGCTCGGCGATCGTTCTGGAGATGCTCCGCGAGCTCAACCGGCAGCTCGGTCAGACCATCGTGCTGATCACGCACAATCCGGAAGCAGCCGCCCTGGCCGACCGCATTCTTCACATGCGCGACGGCGTCGTGGTGGACGGCGTTCCGGCTGATTGAAATGGCACGCTTCTGGCGCGGCATCGGCAAAATCCTGTTCTGGTCCTACAGCCGGGGCAGCCTGCCCTATGACCTGATGGTGCTGGCCATCCTGGCTTTTGTGCTGCTCAGTCCGCGGCGATGGTTCCACGATCAGCCCGAGCTGACCGCACCGCCACGGACCGGTGCCGTCATGCTGCTGGCCGAGGATCCCGGAGGAAACCGGTGGACCTATCGGGTGGATCCATCCCTGCTGATGCCCCGCCAGCATACGCCCGAACTCGAGCGGGAGGTTCATCAGGCACTGCAGGAAAGCGTGCCGGAGCTACGCGGCCGTACCTTCGAAGTGGTGCAAATTGAACCCGAACTGGGCAGCGACGGCACCGTTCAGGCCTACCGGGTCACCATTCGGCCCCGGCGCTGAAGCCGCCGGGGCCAGAAACGGCTGTGCTATCATGCGCCGGCCGATTCTCGAACGGGCGAGGCAGAGGTGAAGATTCGCTGCTGGCTGTACGCGCTCGGTTGCCTTTTGCTGGTCCGCGCCGTGGCCCCTGCACGGCCGACCCAGACCGCGCACTGGTCGCTTCCCCAGGTCCTGCAGCAAATGGACCGGCAGGCGCAGACGTTCCGCACCCTCACCGCCCGGGTCGAGCGCACCAAGGTCACCGTTCTGGTCAACGATCGCTCGACTGAGGTCGGGCAGATGTATCTGCGGCGCGATAACCGGCTGCGGATTGATCTCACCGCACCCGACGAACGCACCGTGCTGCTCACCGGCGACCAGCTCTACCTCTACACGCCCCGCATCCACCAGGTCGAGCAATACAGTCTGGCGCGCCACCGCGGCCTGGTGGAACAGTTCCTCCTCGTCGGCTTCGGCACCCGTGCGCGGCAGCTCGAGCGCGCTTACCTGATCACGCTGCTCGGCGAGCAGACCCTGGACGATCACCGCACGGTCGTGCTCGATCTGGTCCCCCGCGACGACCGCGTCCGCCAGCAGGTGGCCCATATTCAGCTCTGGATGGACGAATCCTCATGGCTGCCGCTGCAGCAGAAGATTTTCGAGGCCGGCACGCAGGACTACTCGGTCATCCGCTACAGCGCCCTGGTGCGCAATGCGCCCCTGTCGGATGCGCTCTTCAAGCCACACTGGCCGCGGGGCACCGAGCGCATCAAACCCCAGGGATGAGCAGCAGCCCGCCCGTTTCGGCAGGAAGGCTTGAAGCCGTCCTGCTCGACTGGGACGGCACCCTGCTGGACTCCTTCGAGGCCGATGCGGCCGCCTTTCTGGCGCTGTTCCGCCACTTCGGAATTCCCTGGGGCGTCCGCGAACTAGTCGAGCACTACTCGCCCGACTGGCACCGCATCTACCGTGCCGCCGGACTGCCGCGCAAGCGCTGGGCAGAAGCCGATCGCGTCTGGCGGCGTGCCTATGCACGCCAGCAGCCCGCGCTGCGCGCCGGAGCGCGCCGGCTGATCCGGGAGCTCGGCCGCCAGTACCGCCTGGCGCTGGTGAGCGGCGGGCACCGCAGCCGGGTCTGCGCGCAGTTACGCCGCTTCGGGCTGGCGCCGTACTTTGCCACGGTGGTCTGTCGCGACGATACGCGCATGGCCAAGCCGCATCCGGCGCCGCTGCGCCTGGCCCTGCGTCGGCTCGGCCTGAAGCCACCGCAGGGCGTCTACGTCGGCGATGCCCCCGAAGATGTGGTCATGGCCCGGCAGGCAGGGCTGCCGGTGCTGGGCGTGCTCGGCCCGTTTCCCGTTGCCGACCGCCTGGCGGCGGCAAGGCCCGACGCGCTGGTCGAGCGGTTGGAGGAAATTCCGCCGCTGCTGCAGCGCTGGACTGCGGCGCCTAGCCTGCCCCAAAGGGCTGCTCGGGCGAAGGGCTCTGCGGAGTGAACAGCTCGGCGCCGTCTTCGAGAATGTGCAGATCGTCCTCGAGCCGCACGCCAAACTCACCCCGGATGTAAATCCCCGGTTCGTCGCTGAACGTCATCTGCGGCTGCAGGGCGAGCCGGTTGCCGCGCACCAGGTAGGGCCATTCGTGGCCATCCATGCCGATCCCGTGGCCCAGGCGGTGCGTGAAATAACGGTAGCCGGGTCCGTAGCCGGCGGCTTCGATCACCGCCCGCGCCGCCCGGTCCACCGCCTGTGCCTCGATGCCGGGCCGTGCCGCCTGGCGCGCCGCCGTCTGCGCGCGCAGCACGATGTCGAAAACCCGCCGGACGCGGTCCGGAGCGCGCCCCAGCACGAACGTGCGGGTGATATCCGAACAGTAGCCTTCGACCCGGCAGCCGCCGTCCATCATGATGACTTCGCCTTCGCGAATCACCTGCGGTGTCGCCGAGCCGTGCGGCAGCGCCGAATACGGCCCCACCTGAACGCTGGCGCCGCCGGGGAAACCCAGCCGCTCGTGGGCCGCCGCGACCAGCGCGGCGACCTGATGCTGCGTCATCCCCGGCTCGAGCGAACGCCAGACCGCCTGGTAGGCCGTCAGCGTGACGCGCGAGGCCAGCCGCATCAGCTCGATTTCATGAGCGCTCTTCACCATCCGGCACCCCGCGGTCACCGGAGTCCCGCTCACCAGCTCCCAGCCGGCAGCAGCCTGCCGCAGACCGTCCACGAACACGAACCGAACCGTTTCCTCGATGCCCAGCCGACCCGTGCGGAACCCGCGATCGCGCAGACCTTCGACGACCCGCACATAGGGATTCTCGTCTTCCTGCCACAGCCGCACGTCAGCCCGCGCGCCCAGCGGACTCGGTGCGAGCTGCTCCCGGGCGCGGTCCAGCTCGAACGCCGGACAGACCACGAACGCCGCCCCGCGCACCGGCAGCACCACCGCGAACAGCCGCTCACTCAGCCCCCAGCGAATCCCGGTGAAGTACTCGAGCGAGGTTCCTCCGGTCAGCAGCAGCCCGTCCAGGCGATGCGTGGCCAGAAGCTGCCGGGCGCGCTCGAGCCGCTGCTGCCGCTCCTCGACCGTGATCGGACGCGCCAGCCCGCGCAACGACTGCAGGTTCCGAATCGGCTCGGGAAGCTGCGGCGCCGCCTCGACCTGCGGAGCCTCGGCGGCCCGCACCGCCACCGCCGCCCCCGCCAGCCCGACCAGACGAAGAAACTCCCTGCGATCAGTCATCGGTCCCTCTCCCTGCGCCGGCGCCGTAGCCATTCCTGCACCGGCAAAGCCCGCTGATTTCAACACGACCGCAGAGCTTCGGACAAGGCCCTGATCCGGTCCCGTCGTGTTTGAGCGCCCGACACCTGACGGCCTTCCCGGCAATGCGAAGAAAAGATGGCGGGATAGAGCCGCCCACTGACATCGAAATTGCAGATGTCAGACAAATACCCTCACCTGTCGGACTGACAGGGAAGTACAGCGGAAAAAGCGTGAGCAGGATGAGGTGTGTCGGAGCGGTGAGATTGCAAGGCCGACGAGAACAGAAATGCACCAGCGCAGTCGCGCGCTGCGGCAAGTGTTTGGGTTGCGGAAAGCGGGTCTGGTAGCGGTACGGGGAATCGAACCCCGGTTTCCAGATTGAGAATCTGGCGTCCTAACCTCTAGACGATACCGCCGCTTCCCAATATACCACAGTCTCCCCGCCAGGCAGGCCCGGCGGAAACCTGGCCGGCCGCCTGCTGGTCCTAAACGATGGAGAGGGTCGAGCCGGGCCACTCTGCCCTCGTCGGACGGCCCGGAGGGGACGGACCATGGTGGATCTTCGTTCCACGCTGCGCGACGCCCTGATGGCGCTGGGGCAGAACCGCCTCCGGGCGGTGCTTTCGATTCTGGGCATCGCGATCGGCATCAGCGCCGTGGTGTCCACGGTGGCGGTGGGCCAGGGCGCGCGAGCGCGGGTGCAGGAACAGCTCGAGGCCGTCGGCGACAACATGATCTGGATCGAGGCCGGCGGGCGGACCGTCAGCGGACGCCGCACGGGCAACTACGGCACCAAGACGCTGACGCTGGGCGACGCGCAGGCCATCTCCGGGCTGAGCCTGATTCGCGTCTGCTCGCCGCACGTGGACGCGCATGTGCAGGTGGCCTACGGGAACCACAACTGGAACACGCACTACCGCGGCGTCGCACCCGCGTTTCTGGAAATTCGCCGCTGGCCGGTCGCGGTCGGTACCGGATTCACACAGGCGCATGTGGACCATCTGGACAACGTCTGCCTGCTCGGACCCACCGTGGTCACACAACTGTTCGGCACGAACAGCAATCCGGTGGGCGAGACGATTCGCGTCGGCAACCTCCCGTTCCGCGTCCTGGGCGTGCTCGCCCCCAAGGGCGTCTCCGGCTACGGCTTCGACCAGGACGACGTGATCATCCTGCCGTACACCACCGCCATGAAGAAGCTCGCCGGGCAGGACTGGCTCAACGACATCATGTGCTCGGCCATTTCACCGGCGGCAGTCGCACCCGCCGAACAGCAGATCACGCTCCTTCTGCGGCAGCGGCACCGCCTGTTTTCCACCCAGCCGGACGACTTCAACATCCGCCATCCGGAAGATGCGCTGCGGGCGCTTGACGAAACCAACCGCACCTTCGCGCTCATGCTGGCCTCGATCGCCTCGGTGTCGCTGCTGGTCGGCGGCATCGGCATCATGAACATCATGCTGGTCAGCGTGACCGAACGCACGCGCGAGATCGGCATCCGGATGGCCGTCGGTGCTTCGCGCCGGGATGTGCGCCGGCAGTTTCTGATCGAGGCGCTGCTCATCAGCCTGCTGGGCGGGGCACTGGGAGTGCTGCTGGCCGTCGGGGCCGCTTCGGGTCTGGGCCGGCTGATCCAGTGGCCGGCACTGTTCTCCTGGCAAGCGGTGGCCGTGGCGGTCGCGTTTTCGGTGGCCACAGGCATCTTCTTCGGCTATTACCCGGCACGCAAGGCAGCGGCACTCGACCCGATCGAAGCGCTGCGCTACGAGTGACGCCTCGGTGACGGGACCGGCCGCAGTGGCCGCCAGGCGAGAAAATTCAGCCGGCAGCGTTCACAGCGCACCGCACGACCGCCCAGCCAGCGGCCCAGTGCCGGCAGGCTGTCGCGGTGGCGGCGGGAAAGCCCGACCAGATCGCGAGTGCCACACTGCGGACAGCGCGCGTACAGCAACCACCGCAACGGCTCCCGCCGCGCATAGAACCGCCGGCCGCAATCGCGGCAGCGCCAGGGACGATACCCGAGTGGCACCAGCAGCCAGTCCAGACCGCGCCGGTGCGAACGCACGCAGGCCTGGCTGCCACACCGGCACTGGACCGCGATCGCTGCCATCGGCAGCATCGGCGCCGTTGATTTACTCCAGTCCGTGTGGCCCTGGCAAGCCCCCGGCCGCTTGGGTGCGTTTGCGCCCGCCGGCTAGAATGCATCGCAGCACCGGGTCTGCCGGTCGGGAGGATCCCCATGCCGGGTTATACCGCCGAACATGCGCGCGCTGGCCTCGACGCCAAGCTGCCTGCCATCGAGACCTGGCCGAATCAGTTCCCCGGCTACCAGATCACGATTCGCGTTCCCGAATACACCTCGGTCTGCCCCAAGACAGGGCTGCCCGACTTCGGCGTCCTGACGATCCAGTACGAACCCGATCGCGCCTGCCTGGAGCTGAAGTCGCTCAAGCTGTATCTGCTGGCCTACCGCAATCTGGGGATTTTCTACGAGAACGCGGTCAACCGAATTTTGCGCGACATTGTTAGGGCCGCCCGGCCGAAGTGGTGTATCGTGCGCGGTGAATTCACGCCGCGAGGCGGAATCACGACGACCGTCGAGGCACGCTGGCCGACCGGGCGCCGCAGCCGCCGCTCCAGTATCCTCTGAGCAACCCCGGAACCTGCCCGGCGTATCCTAATCAGAGGAGGGGATTGGACATTCCGCGGAGGAGGCTTATCTCATGAGCACGACCCCATCTTCACACCCGGCAGGCCCGCCCGAGACACCCCATTACGGAACGGCCCGCTGGGTTCCGATTTTGTTCGCCATCCTGATTCTCTGGAGCGGCTACCTGCTCTACGCGGTCATGCAGGCGCGGCAGGGGCTGGCCCGGCAGGCGGCCCAGGCCGATCAGAAGATCGCGCAGCTCCACGATCAGCTCGAAAAGGCCAACGCCCAGATTGACGATCTGAAGGCGGAACTGAACCTGACCAGTCAGAAGCTGGGCCTGACCCAGGAGCAACTGGACCGGGCACGCCAGCAGGCCGCCGCACTGCGTCGTGAGCAGGCGCAGACGGCGCGCAAGCTGCAGGAGCAGCTCGGGCAGGTGCAGAAGCAGACCCAGGAGAGCTTCGGCCAGCTCTCGAACGAACTGGGCAGCACCAAGAGCGATGTGGCGGCCACGAAAGAGGCGCTCGCCGATACGCGCTCGCGCCTGGAGCGGACGGTGGGCGACCTGGGCGTCGTCAGCGGCCTGGTGGCCCACAACAAAGAGGAACTCGAGGAGCTCAAGCGGCTCGGCGAGCGGAACTATTACGAGTTCGACCTGCGCAAATCGAAGCAGCCGACCCGCCTGGGCCCCATCCTCGTGCAGCTCGCCAAGGCAGATACCAAGCACTGGCGCTACAACATGTACGTGACGGTCGAAGACAAGCGGATCGAGAAGAAAGATAAAACCCTCTACGAGCCCGTGCAGTTCTATGTGCGCGGCGCGCGGGCGCCGTATGAAATCGTGGTCTTCGACATCAAAAAGGACGAGGTGATCGGCTACCTCTCCACACCTAAAGAACAGCGCGGTGCACAGAACTCCGCCGACACCCCGCACTCGAACTGAACCGTCCGAGTTATCTGCGCTGTACACCATCGGGGCTGCCTGTGGGCAGCCCCGATGTTTTTCCCGCTGCTCCCAGGAGTTGAGGTGTATACTCGCGACGATGACGCGGCCGACGCAGGTGGCGCTCGCACTGGTGGCAACGCTGCTCGCGTACACGGCCTTGGCTTCGGCTCAGTTGCCACCTCTGGCCGACCGGCTCCCGGCGGATACGGTCGGCTACGCGAGCTGGCAGCCACGCCTGGTGAACCCCGCGAATCCGCTCGTGGCTCTCTGGACCGATCCCGGATTCGCACCTGCTCGTGCCGCGCTGGAACGACGCCTCGACCAGTGGATCCAGAAGAACCCTGTGCTGCAGGGTATCTCGGCACATGAACTTCTGGCCCTGGCAGGACACGCCACACTGCTGGGCGGCGGCCGGAAAAGTACCGGCGGCCAGCGCAACCTCTTTTTCGTGGCGCAGGCGCAGGACAGCGTCGGCCGCGAACTGCTACAGAAGCTCGCGGCAGCCGTGCGTGCTCCCTGGCGTGCCGGACTCAATGAATGCGGCGTCCTGATCGCAGCCAGCACCAGCGCAGAGTTTCTCGACCTCAGCGATCGCTACCGTTGCGGCGCCAGCCCCACGACGCCGCTCGCTGCAACCTCCCTCTACCAGCAGGCGCGTGCAGTGCTTGGCCAGCCCGCTGCGGAGGTGTACGTAGACCTTCAACGCGCTATCCAGCCCGAAGGCTCCCAGCAGGGTGCCGAACGTCTGCGCCGCCAGGTCCACTGGGAACAGCTGCACGCGTTCGTGGTTGGGATCGGCCTATCCGGACCCGCCGCCGAAATCCGCACGTCCGCTCTTGGCGATACCGCACCGGGCAGCCTGCTGGATCTCTTTGGGGTCAATGTGCAGTCTTCCGAATGGGCCACACTGCGCGCGCTGCCTCCGGAGGCCTCCTTCGAGGTGTTTCACCTCGACCTTACTGCTCTTCAGAAGGAGATGGCCCCAGTGCTCGAGCTGGTGCCCGCCACACCGCAGGCGGCGCGGGCCAGCGCTTTCATACAGGCCGCTCTGACGCTGTTGCAGCAGGCCTTCACGGGCGAGATCGCACTGGCCTGGAACCGGGCGCCGCGATCGGCCGCGGAGCTGGTCGTGGCCGGCCTACGCAACCCACAGGCCCTGCAGAATCTCCTGCAGACAACCCTGGCACCACTCGTCGTGCCCGAGGGTAATGATGGCGGCGTGGCCCTCTACCGCCTGGGCGGAGCGCCGGCTTCGGCGGGCGCAGCTCCGGTTCGGCTGGCGGTGACCCCAACCCTGCTGGTGGCCGGTCGAGATGCCGAGGCCGTACGCAGGGCCGCTGCCTCCAGCCTGCATCCCTCGACCACGTCGGTCGAGTCGAACCCACATATCCAGGAGCTCAAAGGCGAACTGCCCTCGGAGCTGCTGGCGCTGACCTACCTGAACCTGGAAACCCTGGACTGGACGGCCGGCCGGCGCACCACCGCAACGGCTCCACTCGTGGATCCCAGCGTGTTCCGGCGCCATCTCCACTGGCTGGGCGGCGGCGCCTGGCGGGACGCACAGGGCATCCACGGTCGCGCCTGGCTACACTGATCCGCCCCTGTTAGCCTCACGCTCATGAAGCGGAAAGCTGCGCTGCTGGCCGTCCTCGTCGCGGTTCTGTGCCTGGCCCTGACAGGCACGTCCCAGACGACTGCCGCAAGCCCACGGATTCGGTTCCTGCACGGTGGCTCGGCTGCTGTGCTGCCCCTGATTCTGGCGAGCAACGTCGTGCTGATTCCTGCCCGGATCGGCGACGCACCTCCGCGGAGTTTTGTCCTCGATACCGGATCGGCCCGCACGGCCATTGATGCATCCGAAACCGGCACGGCCAGCGAACCGCTGGTGTTGCCCGGAGTACAGGCCGAAGCGCTGCGTCCGGAGCCACTGCAGATGGAATGGCTCAGCCGTGCCCTGGGCCACCGGCTGGGTGGAGTCGTCGGGAATGACCTGTTGCAGGCGGCGGTGCTGTGGCTGGACTATGACCGCAGCACCGCCCGGCTTTATCCGCTCCAGCCGCAGCCCCCGGCTCCCGCCGGCTATCGCCGGCTGGCGTTGCAGTGGATCGGAGGGCGCCCGGCTGTGCGGATCCGGCTGCGAGTCCAGGGGAAAACCCTGGAGACCGCGCTGATCGTCGCCACCGGCAGCCCCGATGGCGTCGTGATCGCGCGACACCTTCTGAACTCTGGCCGTGCAACCGAGCTGCATCCGGCGCTGCCGTCCGAGGCCATCGGACCCACGGGCCGCATGGCCGGAACCCTGGTGCGGGGCGAATGGATCGAGCTAGCCAGTTACCGGATCCCGGCACCGCCCGTGCTGGTCGCCGACGCACTGCCGGAAGGACTTCCGGGATGGATCGGCGGGATCCTGCTCAGCAAGTTCCGCATCGTGCTCGACGAGGCGGCAGGCCGCCTGTGGCTGGAGCCCAATCCGCAGTTCATCTTTCCGATTGAGCTGGACGCCAGCGGCCTCGCTGTCGAGGCAGCCGGACCTCATCTGGAGGCCTTTGTCATCACCCGCGTGCTCGCAAATTCGCCTGCGGCGGCTGCCGGCCTCGAACCCGGCGATCGCATCGTCAGCCTCGAAGGCGAGCCCGCCGAGCGCCTCAACCTGGACCAGATACGGGACGCCCTGCGCCGCGCAGGGCACTCCTGCCGGCTGATCATCGAGCGGCAGGGAAGGCGTCTAGAAGTGGAGCTTTCGCTGCGCCGGCTGCTCTGAGTCAGGGCTAGCCCGCCGTACCCTCGAACCCGCGGAGTGTCTCGGCCATCTCCCGCAGCCGGCGGTCTACGCGACCAAAGACGCTCTCGGGCGGAAACGCCCCGGAAGAATCCCGCTGCCCGGCGGCCACGCCGGTCAGCAGCTCAATGCCCTGCTCCACCGTGGCGACGGCGTAGATGTGGAACTGCCCGGCGCGCACGGCCTCCACCACATCCTCGCGCAGCATCAAGTCGTTGAGATTCCCGCGCGGAATGATGACCCCCTGCGTGCCGGTCAGCCCCCGGGCGCGGCATACATCGAAGAAGCCCTCGATCTTTTCGTTGACGCCTCCGATGGGCTGAATGTCGCCGTGCTGGTTGACCGAACCCGTGACCGCCAGGTCCTGCCGCAGCGGTAGCTCCGCCAGCGCCGACAGGATCGCATAGACCTCGGTCGAGCTGGCACTGTCCCCGTCGACGCCGCTGTAGGATTGCTCGAAGCAGATGCTGGCGGCCAGCGACAGGGGTTTGTCCCGCGCAAAGGTTCGGCGGAGATAGCCGGCGATGATCTGGACGCCCTTGTCATGAAGCCGGCCGCTGAGATTCGCCTCGCGCTCGATATTGATCAGGCCGCTGCGGCCGGGCGCCACCGCTGCCGTGATGCGCACGGGCTTGCCGAAGGCAAATCCTCCGACCTCGAGAATGCTGAGCCCGTTGACCTGGCCGACGCGGGCGCCGGTGGTGTCAATGAGCAGGATCTGCTCCTCGATCCACTCGCGAATTTTCTCCGCCAGCAGATTGTGGCGCTGCTCGCGCGCCTGCAGCGCCGCCCGGACGTGTTCGCCCGTCACGGTATCGGCACCGCGGCCGCGGGCAATGTAGGATGCTTCCCGGACCACATCGGCCAGCTCCGGCAGCCGCGCCGTGACCCGGCCGCGTCTACCGGCCAGACGCACGCCGTGCTCGAGCACCGCCGCCAGCGCGCTTCGGTCCAGTGCCGGCAAACCCTCGCGTTCGCACAGCCCGCGCATCTGCGCCGTGTACTGCTGGACCAGCTCGGGACTCCAGGGAAGCACCTGATCGAACTCCACCAGAACCTTGAAAATTTTCCGGAAGTCCTCCTCGAGCGCGTAGAGCAGCTCGTAGAGCCAGCGGTCGCCGATCAGCACCACCTTGACGTCAATCTCGATGGGTTCCGGCTTGAGCGTCGGAGGGAACAGCGGCAGAAGGCTTTCCCCGGCCTGGATGTCCAGGCGCCGATGCATCAGCGCCCGTTTCAGCGTGGGCCATACGCCGCGTTCGAGCAGCACATCGAGCGCGTAGAGGATCAGAAAACCTCCGTCGGCGCGGAGCAGGGCGCCGGCGCGAAGATCGAGGAAATCGGCCGGCCGCGCGCCGAACAGTTCCAGACCGTGCTGCACGGTGCCGAACAGATTCGCGTAGCTGGGCACGGCCTCGAACACCACCGGACAGGTGATGGGTTCGTCGTGGGCCAGCAGCACGTTGACCTCATAGACGCGGAAGGGGTCGGGCGGCGCCGGCCGGACGGGTTCGGACGGGCGCGGCTCCTCGCCGTCGCGCCGTTTGAAATCGTCGAGATGGTTGAGAATATGCTCGCGCACCTGCTCGAGGTATTCGACCACGGCCGGCGCCGGGTACTTCTCGGCCAGCTCGCCCAGGGCCGAGTCCACCAGGGTCGAAGCGGCCTCCTGTTCGAGCAGGCCGATCTGCTGCGAGAGCTCGCGTGAGAGCTCCAGGGTCTTCCGGTAAACCGAGGTGAACTCCTCGCGGAACTGTGCATAGCGCCGGGCCAGCTCTTCGGCGCGTTCGGGCGAGAGCTTGCCCGCTTCGACCAGCCGGCCCAGCTCTTCAACCGGGACGACCTGCCCCTCGATGACCGGCGCCAGCTCGGGCAGCACCTCGGTACCCATGGCCACACGCACCAGGGCGAACTGCTCGCGGCCGATACGCTGCGTAAACTCCTCCATGATCTCCTTCTCGCGCTGTGCGTAGCGTTCCACGATCCGATTGCGGCGGCGCTCGAAGGTGTCGCTCTCGAAGAGCTGCGGAATCCGACGGCGCAGAAAGGCGATCGCCGAGGCCATATCCTTCTTGAACCGCATTGCCTGCCCCGGAGGGAAAGTCAGCAGGCGTGGCTGGTCCGGGTGCCGGAAGTTGTTCACATAGCAGCGGTCCAGGCTGGAGCGCGCCGGCGGATTGAGCTGGCGGATCCAGCCCGAGACCAGGGCAGCACGCTCATCGCCGGCCAGCCCGCAGACAAAAAGGTTGTACCCGGGGCCGTTCAGTTCCACACCCGTGCGCAGCGCCTGGAGCGCCCGCGGCTGGATCAGTGTTTCCGCCGCCGGTTCGACACCGCGCGTGCCTTCGGCCGGAAGCGCCTCGGCCGGACACGACCAGCGGAGTGCCTCGGCCGGTACTTCCAGAGCGTGTTGGTCCGCCATGCGTCAGCCTCGCGTTCCGCCCGGATCGACTGGCGTAGCCGCCGTGGGCTGTTCGGCCGGCAGCGTGTAGGCGTGGAGGAAGCCAACGGCGGTGGCCACGATCACCGGCCCCAGCACCACACCGAGCAGGCCGAACACCATCAATCCTCCCAGCACACCGATCAACACCAGCAGGCCGTTCAACTGCGCCCGCCCGCCGATCAACAGCGGTCGCAGCACATTATCCACGGTCAGCATCGAAACGCCGCATACGATCAGCACCGCCAGGCCGGCCCCGACCCGTCCCCCGCCAATCAACCAGATGCCCGCCGGCGCCCAGACCATCCAGGCGCCCAGCACGGGCAGCAGGGCAAAAAATCCCATCACCACGCCCCAGAAGACTGCCCGGGGTATGCCCACGACGGCAAACATGGTTCCGCCAATGAGCCCGTTGATACCCGAAACGACCAGGCTGGCCAGCACGGTGGTGAAGACCAGCTCGCGTGCCTGAGCGATCATCTGTTCGCGGTAGCCGGCGGCAAACGGCAGGGCGCGGCGAATGGCGGCCATCAGGCCAGGGCCGTCCCGGAAAAAATAAAACAGCGCCACGATGGTGATCAGCAGGTCGAAGAGCACGACCAGCAGATGCCGGAGAATGCTGGCAAGCTCTGCTGCCAGCTCCGTGGTGATGCGCTGAACGGCGGATTGCAGCAGCGCCACGACATTGAAGCGCGCTGCAGCCGGAAAATGCAGCACCACCCAGTCCCAGGCGTGCGCCAGCCCGCTCACCCGCGCCGGCAGCGCACCTGGCTCCAGCCCCGCCATTAGTTCGAGCGCCTGGCGGACGAACTGCACCACGACGATGGAAACAGGCACCAGCAGTACCAGCGTCGCCACCAGCGTGCTCACGGCAGCCGCCCCGGTTCGTCCCAGACGCTCTTCCAGCCAGCGATCGAGCGGCTGGAACAGGATGACCAGAATCCCGGCCCAGGTCAGGGGCGTCAGAAAGGGCCGGAAAATCAAGAAGACCAGCCAGGCCAGCAGGAGAACGAATCCGTAGAAGAAGACGGCGCTGACGCGCTGAATGGCGCCGGTTTCGGTCACGGGTTCGCTCTCCATTCCGCACCCACGCGCGCCGGCTGCCACAGCACCGGCTGGCTCATGCGGCAGGTCATGACGCCGGCGACGTTCCAGTCGGCATCGAGGAAAACCACGTCTGCATCGGCTCCCGGTGCCAGCCGACCTTTGTGCTGGCTGATTCCCAGCAGCCGCGCCGGGTTGAGCGTGGCCATGGCGAGGGCCTGGGCCGGAGGCAGGCCAAGGCGCAGCACGTACTGCAGGGCGCGGTCCATTGTCAGCGAGCTGCCGGCCAGCCGGCCCGCTTTGTCGCGGCAGACGCCGTCACGCACCACCACTTCGAGAGGACCCAGGCGGTAGACCCCGTCGGGCATGCCGGCAGCGGCAGTAGCATCGGTCACCAGCAGCACGGCTTCGGGCCCCTTGGCGCGGATCAGCAGCCGCACCGCCGGCGCATCAACGTGCACACCGTCGGCGATCACCTCGGCGGTGACCCGCGGATCGTTCAGCACGGCCCCCAGCACACCGGTCTGGCGATGATGAAACGGGCGCATGGCATTGAAGACGTGCGCGGCGTGAGAGGCTCCCCGCTCGATAGACGCGCAGGCCTGCTCATAGGTAGCGTCGGTATGCCCGAGCGAAAGAATCAGACCGGCGCGCCGCCCCCACTCGATGACTTCCAGAGCGCCTTCAAGCTCCGGCGCCAGGGTCAGCAGCCGCAGAGTGCCTCCGGTCGCATCGAGAAACTGCTGCAACCTTCCGATCGAAGGCGCAACGATCCATTCCGGAGGATGCACACCGGCACGCGCCGCACTGATGAACGGACCCTCCAGATGCGCGCCCACAATCGCGGCGATCGGTTCGGCCTCGGCAGGCCACGGCGTTCGCGTCTGTGCTGCGGCAACCGAGAGGCTGCGCACGATCTGTTCGGGCGGAGCCGTCATCACCGTGGCCAGCAGGGCGGTCGTCCCGTGTCGGGCTGCCATGCTGCAGATCGCCTGCAGAGCTTCCACCCGGGCTTCCATGGCGTCGTGCCCACCGGCTCCGTGGATGTGCACGTCCACGAAGCCCGGTGCCAGAGTGAGTGGCCGCACATCCAGCTCGGAGGCATTCGGTGGCAGCACCAGGCCCGCACGGGGCCCGACAGCCCGGACGCAGCCGTCTTCGATCAGCAGGGTTCCATCCTCGATCTCTTCGGTGGGAGTGAACAGCCGGCCCGCGCGAATCGCCAGTACGCCCATGGATTGAGGTCTCTGTCTCCCGGGCAGCCTCAGCTCGAGGGTGCCGGCACCATCCTCAGGCGCTCGGCCCAGTAGCCGCGCCGGGCCCGCACCGAAAGGCCCTTGCGCAGCACCTGGATCTCGATGCGGTGATACTTGCCGTCATCCTGATGCGTGGCCGGCGTGTAGGCAATCGCGTACTGGCTCCGCAGCTCGGTCCCGATCGCCGCAAACGCCTGTTCGAGGTCGCTCACATGATAGGGAAAGAACGGCCGTCCCCCGGATTCGTCGGCGAACTGCTGGAGCACTTCGTCCCCCTCGGTCAGATGCAGTTTGAGCGGCAACCCTTCCGGCGTGCGCTGATCCACCGCCACCCAGTCCACGCTGGTGCTGATGGGGTAAATCACCACACCGGCGCGCTCGGCCATCTCGAGCGCCTCGCTTCGCGTGTGCTGGCTCAGGTTGTCCAGGCCATCGCTGATGACCACCAGCACGCGCCGGACGTCCTGGTTGTCGGGGGCCGGCGGCGGATTCATCAACCGCAGGCTGGCCTCGTAGATGGCGTCGTAGAGGGCGGTGCCGCCGCCCGCCCGCTGCCGGAAGATGGTGCTGCGCAGTGCTTCGATGTCATCGGTATAGTCCTGCTGCACCTCCGGCGCGCTGTCGAAGGTCATCACAAAGGCAAGGTCCCGGCCTCGCTGCAGCACACGGTAGAGAAAGTCGAAGGCGGCATTCTGCTCGAACTCCAGCCGCGACCGGATGCTGTTGGAGGTGTCCATCAGCAGCCCGATGCGGAGCGGCAGATTGGTTTCGCGATTGAAGAATTCGATGTGCTGGGGAATGCCGTCCTCGAAAACTTCGAAATCCTCACGGCCCAGATCGGTGACGAAGCGGTTCTTGCGGTCGAGGACGGAAAACACCACGTTCACCAGGACCACCTGGCGGCGCACCCGACCGACCTGCGGCGTTTGCTGAGCACCCGGAGCTGCGGGCGCCTGCGCGGGTGCCTGCAGCCCGGCCGACCACACCTGGACGCCGGCAAGGGCAGCGAGGGCGAGGACGCGCAGAAAGCCACGGGATGCCCGCATGGACGGCCTGGGGCGCATTATAGGAACGGGCTCAGCACGCGGTCAATTTGCGCCGGGTCTACACCGGCAACGGCCAGTGCCTGGCGCAGCCACTGCTCGAGGTCTTCCGCCAGCGGTGCGGAAATCTCCAGCCACTGGCCGGTGCGCGGGTGCGTGAAGCCAATCCGGGCGGCATGCAGGAACGGGCGCGCCGGTGCCGCCAGCCGTTGCCCACCAAGGACAATCTGCCGCGGTGCCCCGTAGAGGGTATCGCCCACGACCGGGTGGCCGAGGGCGGAAAAGTGGACCCGCACCTGATGGGTGCGGCCGGTGTGCAGGCGTACCGCCAGCAGCGTCAGACCGGTCCAGCAGGCCAGCACCTGCCAGGAAGTTTCGGCAGCCCGACCCTCTCGCCGGCGCGTCGTCATGCGCCGGGGCAGTCGCCGATCGCGTGCAACGGGCAGTCGGATCACGCCCTGCAGCTGCTTGAATTGTCCGTGCACGAGCGCCAGGTAGAGCTTCTCCACTGTGCGGCGGGCAAACTGGCGGGCCAGGTGCCGGTGCGCCTCGTCGTGCCGGACCACCAGCAGCACCCCCGAAGTCCCGCGGTCGAGCCGGTGCACGATCCCCGGGCGCGTGGGCCCGCCGAGCGTCGAAAGCTGCCCGTAGCGATGCACCAGAGCGTTGACCAGCGTGCTCTGCGGGTGCCCCGGCGCCGGGTGAACCACCAGACCGGCGGGTTTGTCCACGGCGACGACGTCTTCGTCTTCGTAGAGAATCCGCAGGGGAATCGGCTCGGGCGCAGCCGTCAGCGGAGGTCGTGGAAGCAGCCGCGCCTCGATCACCTGGCCGGCTTCGAGCCGCAGTGCGGGGCGCGCAGGGCGGCCGTTGACCTGCACGTGGCCTTCGCGAATCAGCTCCTGAATCCGAGTCCGGCTCAGCGAAGGAACCAGCGCAGCCAGATAGCGATCAAGTCGCTGTCCGGCCTGCTCGGCGCTGACGACGAAGCGCTGCAGTGCGGCCGTCACCCTACCGGCGCACGCCCGTGGCGGCTGCCGGCACTACGGCCGTGGCTCGTCCCGTGCGGCCGCGCCACCACAGCCACAGCCCGGCAACCACGAGGGCGACGCTGATCAGTTGCATCAAGGACACGCTGCCGCCGAAGAGCAGGGTGCGATCCGGATCGTTGCGGAAAAATTCGATCGTTCCCCGCTCCAGTCCGTACAGCACCAGGTAGGTGCCGAACAACTGGCCGGTGAACCGCTGCCGGCGACCGAGTCCCAGCAGAATCAGGAAGTTGAGAAATTCGGCGAAGGCTTCGTAGAGCTGGGTTGGATGCAGAGGCACCCCGAGCGGCGTGCCCACGAGCTGCGCGGCCAGCGGGTTGGTGAACGTGACGGCCCACGGGAGCGAGGCCGGCTTGCCCCAGCAGCAGCCCGCCGCAAAACAGCCCAGGCGACCGATGCCGTGTCCCAGCGCCAGCGCCGGAGCGAATACATCACCCACCGCCAGCACCGGCAGCCGCTGCCGCCAGCAGTAGAGCAACAGCACGGCCACGGCACCGAGAAAACCGCCGTAGAAGACCCCTCCCGACTGGAGCGTGCTCAGCGCAAACAGCTCGCGGGGATGTTCGACGTAGTAGCTCCAGTACAGCACCACCAGCCAGAGCTTGGCGGTGACCAGCGCCGCCAGCACCATGTAGATGCCTAGATTCCAGACCCGCTCGGGGTCGAGTCCTGCATGGCGCGCCTGCCGGCGGGCCACCCACAGCCCGACCAGAACACCGGTGGCGACCAGCACGCCGTAGGTATAAATCGTGATGCCGCCCAGATGGAATAACACGGGATGCATGGCTCACTCCTCTGTTTCGATCTCCCCGGCGCGCTCGGTCACCAGCGCCAGCAGGAGCAGTCCCCCGCCCACTACAATCGCCAGATCGGCCACATTGAATGCCGGCCAGTGGTAGCGACCGAGGTGGAAATCAAGGAAATCCACCACACTCTGCCGCAGCAGCCGGTCCAGGACGTTCCCGGCGGCACCGCCCAGGATCAGAGCTGCTCCCAGGCGCCCGCGCAGCGATGCGACCCGATCCCGGTTGAGCAGCCAGATCAGCAGCAGCATCGCCGTCAGCGAAAATCCCACCAGAAACCACACCAGCCACAGCGCCCGCGTATCGGCCAGAATGCCGAAGGCGACCCCGCGGTTCTCGGTGTGCACCAGATTGAACAGGCCGGGGATGACGGACCGGATCGCTCCCGGCTCGAGTTCGTGCTCGACCAGACGTTTGGTAGCCTGGTCGGCCAGCAGGACCGAGACCGCCAGCCAGGGCCAGTGGGCCACCGCCAGGCTGGCTAGGCGCGAGCGTGTGGCTGCTGACGGTTCCACTGTTCGATCTCCTCCAGTGCGACGACACAACGCTCGCACACGGTTGGATAGCGCACCGAGCGGCCGACGGCGGGCGAGTAGGTCCAGCAGCGCTGGCAGCGCGTACCGATCGCGCGCTCGACGGCCACTTCCAGCCGGTCCAGCCCGGTGGCCGTCCAGCTGGCTCCCGCCCCCGGCCCGAGCTCGGCCTGGGAGACCAGGAAGATCGGGGCCAGCCAGTCGCGATACTGCTCGAGCAGCTCCAGGAGCTCGGGGCCGGCCTGCAGGCGCACGCGCGCCTCGAGCGAACTGGCAATCAGCCGCCGGTTCCGCGCCTGTTCGAGCGCCCGCAGCACTTCCGCCCGTACCGCGAGCAACCGCTCCCAGTTTCTCTGCCGCTGCTCGTCGAGCGGCGTTCCCAGCTCCTCCGGCCCGGGCAGGCGCGCCAGATGCACGCTCTCGGGCTCGCCGGCCCGTCGGGGCAGATGTTCCCAGATTTCGTCAGCGGTGAACACCAGAATCGGTGCCACCGCGCGTACCAGTGCATGCGCGATCCGCCACAGCGCCGTCTGTGCCGATCGCCGCCCCACACTGGCCGGCGCGAATGTATAGAGCCGGTCCTTCAGCACATCGAAATAAAAGGCGCTGAGGTCCACCACCGCGAACTCCTGCACGGCGTGGAAGACGCGATGGAACTCGAACCGCTCATACCACTGCCGGATGCGCCCGACCAGTGCCGCCGTGCGCGTCAGCATCCAGCGATCCAGCTCCCAGAGCCGCTCGTCGGGCAGCGCATCGGCGTCGGGGTCGAAGTCGTACAGGTTGCCGAGAGCGAACCGGAAGGTATTGCGCAGCTTGCGGTAGGCCTCGGCAAGCTGCTCCATCACGCGGTCCGACATGCGCAGGTCGGCGTGGTAGTCCTGCGAGGCCACCCACAGCCGGAGCAGGTCCGCGCCCCAGCGCTGGCAGATCTCCCGCGGCAGCACCACATTGCCCAGCGATTTCGACATCGGCCGCCCTTCGGCATCGAGCGTCCATCCGTGCGTGAGCACGGCACGGTACGGGGCGGCACCCCGCACGCCGACTCCGATCAGCAGCGAGCTCTGAAACCAGCCCCGGTACTGGTCCGGCCCTTCCAGATACAGGTCGGCCGGCCAGCGGCGATCCGGGCTGCTGTCGTCGAGTACCGCCAGGTGCGTGGAGCCGGAATCGAACCAGACGTCGAGAATGTCGTCTTCTTTCTCCCACTCGCTTGCCCCGCACGGACAGCGTGTCCCCGGGGGAAGCAATTCAGCGGCGGTGTGCCGGAACCAGGCATCGGCCCCTTCGCGCTCGAACCAGCGCAGCACGCTCCGCAGGGCCGTCGCGTCCTCGAGCATCCGTCCGCAGCGGGTGCAGCGGAAGACCACAATCGGCACGCCCCAGACGCGCTGCCGCGAGATGCACCAGTCCGGCCGCGCCTGGAGCATGGCCTGCATGCGCTCCAGGCCCCATTCGGGAATCCAGCTCACCCGCCCGGCCTGCTCGAGCGCCTGCTGCCGGAGCCCTGTCCGGTCCAGAGACAGAAACCACTGCTCGGTGGCGCGGAAAATCACCGGTTGATGGCACCGCCAGCAGTGCGGGTAGCTGTGGCGCAGCGTGCCCGAGGCGACCAGAGCTCCCCGGCGAGCCAGCAGTTGCTCGATGGCCGGATTGGCCTCGAAGACAGTTTTCCCGCGGTAGTCGTCCAGGCCTTCGACAAACCGGCCTTCGTCATCGAGCGGCGCATAGGGCTCCAGCCCGTATTTCTGCCCAGTGTAATAGTCCTCGAGGCCGTGGCCGGGAGCCGTATGCACGATCCCGGTGCCCTGATCGAGCGTGATGTAGTCGGCCAGCACGCCCCGTACACGGCGCTCGAGAAACGGATGCAGAAACTCCCAGCGCTCAAGCGCGCGGCCCGGCAATTGCATCCGCTCTGCAGCGAACCGCAGTCCGGTCGCCGCTTCGACGGCTTCGCGGCGTTCGGTCGCCAGCAGATAGGCGTCCCCGCGTGCGTCCTCGAACACGCCGTAGGTGAATTCGGGATGGAAGGCCAGCGCCAGGCTTGCCGGCAGCGTCCAGGGCGTGGTGGTCCAGATCAGGGCATACAGTCGCCCGCGCAGACCCTCGGGAACCGCATCCGGTGCTCCGTCCACCCGGTAGCGAACCCAGATGGATGGGCTTTCGTGGTCTTCGTACTCCACTTCGGCCTCGGCCAGCGCCGTCCGGTCACGCAGACACCAGTAGACCGGCTTTTTGCCACGGTAGACATACCCCTTTTCGAGGAAGGTCAGGAAGGTTTCCGCAATCCGCGCCTCGAAGCCAAAATCCATCGTCAGATAGGGCCGGTCCCAGTCCCCCAGCACACCCAGGCGGCGGAAGTCCCGACGGTGGGCTTCGACAAACCGCGCTGCGAACTCCCGGCACAGGCGCCGGAAGCTGACTGCATCCACGCGATCCTTTGCGCCCAGCTCCTTTTCTACCTGGACCTCGATGGGCAAGCCGTGGCAGTCCCAGCCGGGGATGAACGGGGCCCGGAAGCCAGCCATGGTCTTCGACTTGACGACCATGTCCTTGAGGATTTTGTTCAGGGCCTGGCCGAGATGGATGTCGCCGGTGGGATAGGGCGGGCCATCGTGCAGGATGTAGACCGGAGCGCCGGCGCGCGCCGCAAGAATGCGTTCGTAGAGCCGCGTCTGCTCCCACCGGGCCAGCCGTTCCGGCTCGCTCTCGGGCAGGTTTGCCTTCATGGGGAAGGCAGTCCGCGGCAGATTCAGGGTCTGCTTGAGGTCCAGGGATTCCGCCATGGTGTGTCCGGCAAGGCGGTCTGGTCCCGCCCGTTGCCCAACGGCTGTATGTTACAATGCCAGCGGAAGTGCTGTCAGCACTGCGAAACGAAAACGCCGAGGCGGGGCATCTCAGTTTACGCGGCGGGGAATCTAACCCGTGGAGGATCGTCCGGCACAGGGGCAATCCGCGAATGGCTCCGCTGCTGCCGATTTAGAATAGAAACCGGCGCCGGCAGAAGCGCAGTGCCCCGACCATGGCGGCTGAAATCCAGAAATCGGCCACAGTAACGACCCCCGGGCCACCGGAGCGCCTGCCGCTCAGTCCGCCCGCCGAGCACAGGAGCTGGGTCCGTAGCTTTCTGGCCAACCTCCGCGATTTCCTGGTCGAGCCGGCCGTGCGTCTGCCTCGTGACGGAGTCCGTCAGGTCTTTCTCTTCAGCCGCGGCGACTTCGGCAGCAGCACGCTCGAAAATTTCCGTGAACTGCTGCGACCGGCCCCCCGCCGCCTGAGCGGTGTGACCGCAGGCCTGCTGCGGGAATCGCAACCCTGGTGGCGGAGTTTCCGCGAAAACCTGCGCGAGGGCGTGCGGTGGCTGTTTGCCCGGCCGCTGCGCACCGCGCAGCCTGTCGAAGTGGGCGAGCTCTGGAATCCACCGCGCCGCTTCCGCGCCGTGCAACTGCTCTCCCTGCTCGGACACGCCGCGGTGGTGGCCCTGATTCTGCTGCCGCTGGTGCCACGACCGACACCGTCCACCGTACAGGCGCAGGCGGAAGTGGTTCCCCTCGACATCTCCCCCTACGCGCCACTGGTGGCTGCCAAACCCGGCAAGAAGATGGGCGGTGGTGGCGGCGGTGGCGAGCGCAATCCAGTGCCGCCGACGCGCGGTCGGTTGCCGAAGTTTTCCTGGACGCAGTTCGCTCCGCCGATGGCCAAGATTCAGCCCCAGGCCAAGCTGCAGATGCAGGCCACCGTGGTCGGCCCGCCGCAGGTCCGGCTGGTTTCTCCCAACCTGCCGAACTACGGCGACCCGCTGGCGAAAATTTTCACCGAGTCCGGCGGGCCGGGTAGCGGGGCCGGCATTGGTACCGGCAGCAGCGGCGGCGTCGGCAGCGGCGAAGGCGCGGGCGTAGGCCCTGGCTACCAGTGGGGCACTGGCGGTGGTCTGCCCGTCGCGGGCCAGGGTGGCTACGGCGAGCCCGAATGCATCTACTGCCCCCGGCCGCAGTTTTCTGACGAAGCCGTCAAGCTGAAGTACCAGGGAACGGTTCTGCTGCGCGTGGTCGTCACGGCCGATGGGCGTGCCGAGAACATCCAGGTCATCCGCGGGCTGGGACTGGGGCTGGACGAGAAGGCCGTGGAGGCCGTCCGCACCTGGCGCTTCAAGCCGGCGCTGGGGCCCAATGGCAAGCCCGCTGCGGTCATCGCCGTGATCGAGATTTCCTTCCGCCTGCTGTAGCCCGCCGGCACTCTCTTGACTCAGACACAGTGACAGCACCGCTATCGCGTGCTAGAACAATGCAGCGATGGACCCGCGGAGCCAGCGCGACTACATCGTCGCTCTTGCGGATGACGACCCCGCACGCCGGGTTGAGGCCGCCCGCGCCCTCTACCATTGGGGCTGCCTGGCGGTCGAGCCAGCGTTGAAGACGTGGCGGAGCGATGCAGAACTTGCAGCGCTGCTGGGCCAAGCGTTGACCGTCGGCATTGCGGTCCGGCCGGATACTTTCGAGCGCATCCACAAGGCCTGGGGACAGCCGCGGCTTTCGTCGGTACCCCCCGAGCACGAAGTGGCCGAGTTCGAGATCCATGCGGCTGAAGGCGTTCACCTGGACATTCTCACGCCTCAGCCACCCGAGAGCACGGCGCCGCTGGGACGCTTCCTGGCGCGCCACGGCGAAGCCATCCAGCAGGTGGAAGTGCCGGTGCTGGACGTGGAGCGCGCCGCAGCACTTTTGAAGGAACGCTTCGGCCTGGATCCGATTTATGCCGCCCCCCGCACAGGGGCGAATGGAACGCGGGTGAACTTTGTGCTGGTCACCGTGGGCGAGGGCCGGATGCTGGTCGAGCTGGTCCAGCCGCCGGATCCGACGAATTCCTGAAGACCGGCTCAGGCGTTGATCATGCGATTGCGAATCGCGTAATGTACCAGCTCGCTGATCGAGTGCAGATTGAGTTTGCGCATGATGTTGGCGCGGTGGGTCTCGACGGTCTTGACGGAAATGGCCAGCAGCGCAGCCACTTCTTTATTGGTTCTACCCTCGGCGAGCAACTGCAGCACCTCGCGCTCACGCCCGGTCAGACGGCGTGCAGGAGGCTCGCGGCGCGCCGGAGCCGCCGAACCGCGCAGATAGCCCGAGAGCACCAGGTCGGCAACGCGTGCGGTGAAGAACGGGCGGCCCTCGGCCAGGGCCTCGACCGCCGCCACCAGGTCGCGTCCGGCATCGCTTTTGAGGACGTAGCCACGGGCTCCCGTCGCGAGCACCTCCTGCACCAGTTCGTCGGAATCGTGCATGGTGAGGATCAGCACCTGCGTGCGGGGCGCCACGCGCAGAATGCGCCGGGCGGCTTCGAGCCCGTTCAGCTCGGGCATGGTGATGTCGAGGATGGCGATATCCGGCCGGAGTTCGCGGGCCCGCTCAACGGCCTCCCGCCCGCTGGCGGCCTCGCCGCACACCTCCCACCCCGGGCGTGCCTGCAGCAGGGCCCGCAGCCCGCGCCGCACCACCTCGTGGTCGTCGGCCACCAGAATCCGTAACGGCATCGGTATCGCTCCTCTCCTGCACCGTAAGAATGGCCCGCACGATCGTTCCGGTTCCACCGGACTCGATCTCGAGCCGCCCGCCGAGCTGCTTGATCCGTTCGCGCATGCCGGCAATCCCCACGCCCAGCATGCCCGCACCGGCTACCAGCCGCTCGAGCGTTTCTGGCGGAATGCCGCGGCCGGCATCGCGCACCTCGAGCCGGATCTCCTCCCCGGTACGCCGCAGCACGATTTCCGCCCGCGGGCTGCCCGAGTGCCGGTGCACGTTGGTGAGGCTTTCCTGCACGATGCGGAACAGCGCAGTCTCCACCTCCCGCGGCAGCCGTTCGAGCTGTGCGGGCAGGTCGAGCCACACCGGAATCCCGCTGCGGCGCGAGAAGCCATCCACGTACCACCGGATGGCCGACAGCAGCCCCGCCTCGTCGAGCAGGGGCGGATGCAGCAGGTAGGAGAAGGTGCGGGTCTCGCGCGAACACTGCTCCACCAGCGCCAGCGCTTCGGCCAGCGCCTGGCGCGCCGACTCGCTCAGGGCCTGCTGCTCCTGGCGCAAAACGGAAAGATACATGGCCAGCGCGGCCAGTTGCTGGGCCACCGTATCGTGCAGCTCACGGGCGATGCGCCGCCGCTCCTCGTCCTGCAGGCGCAGCAGACGCGCCGACAGCCGCCGCAGCGAGCTCTCGGCCTGCTTGCGCTCGGTCACATCCCGCGCAATCCCCTGCACGGCCACCACCTGCCCGTCGGCGTAGATCGGCCGAAGGCTGGCCTCGAGCGAGATGCGACGACCCTGCCGGCCCACGATATCGAACTCGCAGGTACAGCTCTTGCCCCGGCAAACTTCCTCGATGGCCGCCCGCACGCGCTCCCGCATTTCGGGCACCACCAGCTCGAACACGCTCCGGCCGATGGCCTCGGCCGCCGGGCATCCGGTGAGCCATTCGCCCATGCGGTTCAGCGAGGTGAAGCGGCCTTCGAGATCGTGAGTGTAGATGACGTCGTGTGCATTCTCGAACAGTTCCCGGTAGCGCTGCTCGCTGGCCCGCAGGGCATCCTCGGCCAGCTTGCGCTCGGTGATATCGATGACGGTGCCCTCGGCCGTCGGCGTGCCGTCTTCGCCCTCGATCAGCGTGACGTTCTGCAGCACCCACAGCGGCCGGCCGTCAATCCGCCGCAAACAGGCCTCGTAGTTGGTAAGCTGGCCGACCTCGAGCAGCCGCCGGTTGCTCTTCATCCGGTCGGCGGCCTGCGGATGCAACTCCCAGGCCGAATGCTGCCGGGCTTCCTCGGGGCTGGAAAACCCGAACATCCGCGCGAACGCCTCGTTGCAGTCCAGAATACGGCCGTCGAGCGTGGTGCGGTAGACACCCGCCAGGTTGCGCTCGAACAGCAGCCGGTAGCGCAGCTCGCTGGCCCGCAGCGCATCCTCGGCCCGCTTGCGCTCGGTGATGTCCTGGTAGACTGCGAACGTGCCGACCACGCGGCCGTCGAGCAGTAGCGGCACTCCGTGAATCTCCACGTCCACCGGCTGGCCGTCGCTACGATAGCGCACCGTGATCAGTCGCACGCGCTGGCCGGCCACATTCTGCCGGGTCAGTTCCCGGGCTTCGGTCAGATGCTCGCCGCGCGCCACCAGGGGATCGATTTCCTGGCCGAGGATGTCCTGCTCGCGGTAGCCGAACAGTTCTTCGAAGGCGGGATTGCACATGCTCACGCGCTGGCACTCGTCGAGCACCACCATGGCCAGCGGGATGCTGTCAATCATGGCGCGGAAGTAGCGCAGCGGGTCGCGCAGCGATGCCGGCCCCGCCTCCTGCGCCGGATTCTCGGGATGCGATGCCCCCTCTGCCATCGGATTCGCCTCCCGGAGCTGCAGGCTGCTCTGGCAGTCTACCAACCTTCCGGCGCAACCGCTACGGGCGAATTCTGCACCGGGAGTCCGCGTTTGCCTTCCTGCAAAGACCCTAGGCAGCCTTAAGGTTCCCTGACAGAGGGCTTCGGCCTTTCCCCGATTGCGCTGGCCGGCCAGAGACAGCACAATCAGGCCGCACGGGCCGACAGCGCTGCGCACGGGGTGAGAGCGCCGGCCGAGATCCTGCACCTGGAGGAGCCGATGTGGAGGAAGCGAAACGCCTGGGGTTGGCTGCAGGTGGTGGCCTGGATAGGGCTGGCATGCGCGGGGGCACGCGCACAGGTCGCCACGACCGGCAAAATCAGCGGGGTCGTCACCGACGCCTCGGGGGCGGTGGTTGCCGGTGCCACGGTCACCGTCAAGAGCCCGGCACTGATGGTGCCCCGAACGACGCAAACGCAGCCCGACGGCAGCTATCTGCTGGACCTGCTGCCCGTCGGAACCTATGAGATTTCCGTCTCGGCTCCCGGTTTCAAAACCTTCGTCCAGACCGGCATCGTGCTGACCGCGGGATTTACCGCCACCGTCAATCCGCGCCTGGAGGTGGGCGCCACCCAGCAGACCGTCACCGTACAGGGCGAGCCGGTGGTGGACGTGCGCGGCAACGCCACCTCGACGACCTTCGATCAGAAGCTGCTCCAGGACATCCCCAGCGGGCGGGACCCGTGGTCCACCGTGGCCCAGGCGCCCGGCGTGACCTCGAGCACGTTCGATGTGGGCGGCAACCAGAGTTTTCAGCAATCGGTGATGCAGGTCCACGGAAGCACGCCGGGCGAACAGGTCTACAGCTTCAACGGTCTGGACCTGAACTGGCCGGGCAGCAGCGGCGGCTACACCCAGTTTTACATTGACCACGACCAGTTGCAGGAATTTCAGGTGGTCACCGACAGCGCCCCGGCTTCGGTGGGCATCGGCGGCGTCTACATGAACATGGTGACCCGCTCGGGCTCGAACGAGCTGCACGGATTGCTGGCGGCCTACTACTCGACGGCGGGTCTGGAAGCCGGCAACAACCTGCCGGTGTTCAACGGCCAGCCCGTCAATGCCGGCTCGCCGATTGTCATGACGCGCGACACCACGGCCAATCTGGGCGGGCCGCTGCTCCGCGATCGGTGGTGGCTGTTCGGCGCCTATCGCCGCTACGACATCCGCGAAGACATCCTGGCGGTGCGGCGTCCCAACGGCCAGCCGATCAACGACATCAACCATCAAACCAACACGGCTCTCCGCAGCGATTTCCAGGCCAACCGCCGCAACCGCCTCAGCTTCATCTGGCTCTACAACGAGCAGAATCGCTTTTTCCGCCGCGACACCAGCTATGCCTTCGTCGACGACATCGCCAGCTGGCGGCAGATCGAGCCCGCCTACATCCTCGAGGCCCTCTGGACCAGCCAGGTGACGAACAATTTCCTGCTGGATTTCCGCTTCGGCTACAACCACCTGCTGTTTCCGCTTTCCTATCAGCCCGGCGTGCCGCCAACGGCCATCACCCTGCAGGACGTTACGCTTTCGACGGAAAAGAACGCGGCTCCGTTTGCCTTCCTCAACCCGGCACAGGTCACCAAATTCGCCGTCGGCGCTTCCTGGTACCGCGGCTCGCTGGCCGGGGCGCACAACTTCGCCTTCGGCGGCGAAGTGGGGAACAACCGCAATGGGTACTTCTTCACCGTCAATCAGGGGCTGAACGCGCAGTTCAGCAATGGCGTGCCACTCGATGTGATCGTCTACAACACGCCCATCACCGAATGGAACGTGTTTCACGACGCCAGCCTTTACGCCCAGGATTCCTGGACGGTGCGGCAGCGGCTGACCCTGAATCTAGGCGTGCGCTACGACCACTTCCGCACCTTCTACCCCGCCCAGAACAGTCCCACGGCAACCTATCCGCAGCTGTTCCCCAACCGCCAGTTCAGCCAGTCGCCGGATCTGGCCAACTGGAACACGGTGGTCCCGCGCCTGGGCGTCGCGTTCGATCTGACGGGCAGCGGCCGGTCGGTGCTGCGGGCCTCCTACGGGCGGTTTTATCTCATCGAGGGAACCGAGCTGGCCGAAGCCGTCAACCCCAACGGGCTGGGCGGGCAGGTCTACCTCTGGCAGGACACCAATGGCGACGGGCTGCCCGAGACCGCCGAGTGGCTCCAGCCGGGCAACCTGGTGGCCTCCTTCGGCGGTATCGTCAGCCGCGTGGATCCACACATCCGCAGGCCGTATTCCGATGAAGCCAGCGTAGGCTACGAGCAGCAAGTCTGGCGCGACCTGCGCGTGGGCGTGGCCTACTTTTACCGGACGAAAAAAGACCTGATCGGCCAGCGCAACATGGCGATCCTGCCCTCCGACTACACCCCCATCACCACGCTGGGCGGGCAGCCTATCGTCAACCCGCTGACCGGACAGCCCATGACGCTTTACAACGTCAACCCCGCCAAAGTCGGCCAGGCCGACTACCTGATTACGAACATCCCGGAAATGGATGACAATGCCTACCACGGCGTCGAGTTCACCGCCACCAAGCGGTTCGCCCAGCGCTGGCAGCTTCTGGCTGGCTTCACCATTCAGCGCCAGAAGGGCGTCTACGGGCGCGGGGGTTCCGACCGCGCTCTGGGCGACGACTTCAACGATCCCAACCTGAACATCAACCGCAAGGACAACTACCTCAATTACGATTCCACCTACGTCCTGAAGCTGGCCGGCAGCTATCAGTTTCCCCTGGGCTTCAGCACGAGCGTGAACTTCCAGCACTACACCGGCTATCCGCTGCAGCCCACGATGGTCTTCACCGGCCTCAATCAAGGCTCGGAGAACGTCATTCTCCTGCCTGCCGGCCGGCTGCGTCTGCCCAGCGTGAATCTGCTCGACCTGCGGATTGCGCGCGAGTTCGTTCTGGCCGACCGCTGGCGCATCGAGCCAGTGGTGGATCTGTTCAACCTCACCAACAGCCAGACGGTCGTGTCGAAGGTGCAGACGTACGGTCCGAACTACCTGCGGCCGGCCGACGCCATCAATCCGTTCCTGGCCCGGCTCGGGCTGCGGATTTCATTCTGAAGGGGAAGGGCCGATGCCGCGCCTCCAACATCTTTTTTTCCTTCGCTTTCGGATGGGCGTACACTCGCTGCTGCTGGTGCTGCTACTGGTTCCAGTGGGGGCGGGCAGTGCGGGCGACCGACCGTCGCTGCTGCCACCCGTGTCCACGTTTTCGATCGTGGCCATCGATCCGGCCACCGGTGACCTGGGCGTCGCGGTGGCCTCGCGGTACTTTTCGGTGGGCTCGGTCGTTCCCTGGGCCGAAGCCGGCGTGGGCGCCGTCGCCACACAGGCCAACGTCAACGTTGGCTATGGACCCCAGGCGCTGCGTTTGCTCGAGCAGGGCCTCTCAGCCCGGCAGGTTCTCGAGCGGCTGCTGGCCGACGATCACTTCCCGGGAAAAGACGGCCGCCAGGTGGCGATCGTGGACGCCCATGGCAACGTCGCCGCTTACACCGGACCCCATGCGCCGGCCTGGGCCGGAGACCGGCAGGGGAAGACCTGGTCGGCGCAGGGCAACATCCTGGTAGGTCCGCAAGTTGTCGAGGCGATGGGGAAGGCGTTTGAAGCCAGCCAGGGAGAGCTGGCCGAGCGGCTCTATGCCGCCCTGGCCGCCGGCGATGCGGCCGGCGGCGATCGCCGTGGCCATCAATCGGCTTCCCTGCTGGTGGTGCGCAAACAGGGTGGGCGCAATCTCAACAACGATCGCTACGTCTACATCAATGTGGACGATCACCCGCAGCCTCTGGTGGAGCTGCGGCGCCTGCTGGACCTTGCGCTCGGTTACAACTACGAGGACCGCGCCTACAAGCTCCTCGAACAGAACCAGTTCGCTCCGGCGCGCGCGGCAGCGCAGCAGGCTGCCCGCTACCTCAAAGGTCGCCCGGATCCTCACCTTGCGCTCGGGTTTCTGGACTATGTCACCGGACAGCGCGCCGAAGCCCTGGCCGAGTTTCGCACGGCCCAGCAACTCAGCCCCAATTTTCCTCAGGAGTTTCGTTCCCTGGCCGAGTTCGTGCCAGCCTTTAGGCCCGTGCTCCAGGACCGCGCCTTCATGCAGGAGCTGTTCCCGAACCGCTCCCACTGAAGAGGCAATCCGTGTGTGAGAGGTAACCCAGAGAGGGCGCCGCGAGTCTCACTCGCAGTGAGAATCGGGTGTGTTTAAAATGCGGCTCTTGGCCGGCATCCAACACCGCGGAGGAGAAGCAATGAAGGTTCTCCAGAGACCCGGCGGCGTCCTGTTGCTTCTGCTGCTGCCAGCCCTGGCTCTGTCTCAGTCGCGCTTCAGCGCCGCGATATCCGGCCGTGTGCTCGACGCCAGCGGGGCACCGGTGCCCGGCGCCACGGTCGAGCTCGACAACCGCGACCTCGGCCTGCACCGCAAGACCACCACCACGCCCGATGGCAATTTCGTCTTTGCGGGCCTGCCGGTCACCGGGCGTTATCGCGTAAGCGTACAGCAGCCGGGTTTGCAACCGTTCGAGCAGGCCGGACTCGAACTCCGCGCAGGAGAGACGGCAGTCCTCGAAGTGCGGCTGAGTCTTGCACCGCTGCACAGTACGGTCACCGTTTATGGAACCACGACCGGCGTCGAAGCCGACACGCCGCGCCTGGAGACGCCCCTCGGGGCCTCTGACCTCGACCGGCTCCCGGTGTCGGGTCGGAAACTGAGTTCGGTGACCCTGCTCGATGCCTCCGTGCATCCGGCTCGCGGCACCGGTGACATCTTCCTCAATCAGACGCTGTTTTCCATCAACGGCGGCAGCCGCCGCGGCACCACCTACGCCCTCGATGAAGGTACCGGCGATGATAGCTGGGGCCGGCAGACGCTGTTCACCGCCGTGCCCATGGCGGCCGTGCAGGAATTCACCGTGCTGACCAACGCCTTCTCCGCCGAGTATGGCTGGACCATGGGCGGCGCGGTGAACATCGTCACGCGTTCGGGCACCAACACCTTCCACGGCGAGCTGATCGGGCTGGCCCGGCCGAAGGCACTCGAGGCAGCCCCTCCGCTGGCCACCACCCATCTGGGCGATCGGCTGGCGCAGGTGAGCGGCGCCATCGGCGGGCCGCTCTGGCGCGACCACACGTACTTCATGGTCTCCGGCGAATACGATCGCGGCCGCCGCGATTCGCTGATCACCTCGCCGCTGGCCCCCGGCATCTATACCGGCGAGGCCCGCCAGGCGCTGTTCCTGGCCCGTCTCGATCACCAGCTCGCTCCCGATCACCGCCTGAGCCTGCGGCTGAACTTCGATCGCCTGTCCGACACCAACCCCGCCGATGCTGTCGGTGGATTGAATCTGCCTTCGACGGCACGCGTCTTCCGCCGCCGGACCTACGCCGCACAGCTTGCAGAAACGGCCACGCTGGGGCCTCGCGCGGTGAATCAATTCCATCTGCAGTGGCAGCTCGGCTCGCCAATCACGCAGTTCGATCCCGTCAGCCCTTCGCCCCAGTTCGTCTTTCCCGGCGTGGCCACCGTGGGTGAATCCCGTGCGGCAGATCTGCTGAATCATCAATACGAGGTGGGCGACACCTGGAGCTGGAGCGACGGCCGGCACACGCTCCGCATCGGCGCTGATCTGGTCTATTCCTCCTCGGGAGGTTTCGGGCGGGAATTTGGCGGTGGCTTCGTTCTGGGCCAGTTCCGCGTGAAACCCGGCATCGTCAAGCCGGTGGCGCAGCTCACCGTCAACGACATCGCCAGCTTTACGCAGAGCTTTGGCAACGCGGCCTATAACGTCACCGAAGCCCTCATTGGCCTGTTCGTCCAGCACGACTGGCAGCTTCTGCCCTCGCTGGCCCTCAACGCCGGTCTGCGCTACGACCGGGAAACGTTCACCGACGCCGCGAAGAATTTTTCCCCGCGTCTCGGCCTGGTCTGGCGGCTGCCGGCCCGTCAGCCCACGGTCGTCCGCGCCAGCTATGGCATCTTCTACAACGATGTTCCCGCCAACCTGGCGGCTGATTATTCCATCTTCGGCCCTGCCGGAATTTTCAGCTTCACCGCACAGCCGGGCCAGCCGGGCTTTCCGCCCACGCTGCAGCCCTGGCCGGCTGTGCCTGCAGGGGTGCAGTTGCCTGCTCGCAACATCACGGTGCGGGTGGGCCAGGCGAGCTATTTGAGCCAGTTCTTCGATGTTTCCCGTTTGCGCTTCTATCCCGACGCCCTGCTGAACCCTTACACGCAGCAGTGGACATTCGGTCTCGAACGCGAACTGGGCGGTGGCTGGCGCGTAAGCCTCGATTATCTTGGCCAGCACTCGTTACGGTTGCTGCGGCCGGTCGACCTGAACGCACCGGCACCGTTCGTGCGCACGCAGCCCGGCCAGGTCCGCAGCGCAGCCGTCGCCGACCTGACCCGGCCGATTCTGCCCGTTCCGGGCGGCTACCGCGTCATTGATGCCATGGTGAATCAGGCCGTGGCCTATTACGACGGGCTCGAGATTCGCGCCATTCGGCGCTTCGGCAGTCACTGGGGAGTGCTGACCAGTTACACCTGGTCGCACAACATCTCGACCGCCGATCCCGATGTTCCGGGCCAGGACCCGAACGATTCCAATTTTCTCGGTAAGGCCGAGAAAGGTCCCAGCGTGCTGGATCAGCGTCACCGGGCCGTGCTGACGGCCTGGCGCGAATGGCCCTGGCAGCTCACCACCGGTACGGTGGTCTCGCTGGCCAGCGGTCGCCCGTTCAACATCACCACGGGAACCGACAACAACGGCGACGGGATCGCCAGTGATCGCCCGGTGATCAACGGCCACCTGGTCGGGCGCAACGCGGGCCGCGGCTCGCCGCTCTACGATGTAGCGCTGTTTGTCGAAAAGCGGCTGGCGTTAACCGAACGTCTGGGACTGCGCCTGCGCGGCGAGGGCTACAACCTCTTCAACCACGACAATATCGTGGGCCGCAACGGCGTCTACGGGAACGATCCGGGCGGCGCACCGCTGCCGAGCTTCGGCCAGCCGTTGCCCGGTATCAACAACACCGAGCCCGCACGACAGTTCCAGTTCCAGCTCCGCCTGGATTTCTAGACCGGTGGCTAGAGCGTTCGCGTCACCAGCCGCAGAAAACGCGGCCGGTCCGGATTGAGTCCCTTGGTCTCTGCCAGCAGCGCCGCGAACAACTGCGCGGGGACGATGTAGGGAATCGGGGTGTAAACCTCCGGGATGCGCGCCTCGATGCAGAGCGTGCGCGTGGCCGGCGGCAGCGGCGCTCCGCGCGAGCCCAGCAACAGGGTTTCGGCACCCATGCGATGCAGCCGCCGTGCCAGCCGTTCGAGGGTCCGAAAGCATGCCCCGGGCGCGATGAAGAGGAACACCGGCAGATCGCGCTCCACCAGCGCAATCGGCCCGTGGAGGAAATCGGCGGCGCTGAAACGCTCGGCCACCACATAGCAGGTTTCCATCAACTTCAGGGAAAACTCAAACGCATTGGCGTAGTTCAGTCCTCGCGCCACCACGACCGCATGCCGCATGTAGCGGTAGCGCTCGACCAGCACGCCCACCGTTTCGCGCAGCGCCAGGGCCTGCTCGACCCACCGGGGAATCCGGGCCACGCCGTCGAGCTGCACGCCGGTGCCCAGCGCGGCGGCCAGCAGGTAGAGCATGAGCAACTGGCCGGCATAGGTTTTCGTGGCCGCCACCGATCGTTGCCGGCCGGCGCGCACCAGAAACACCTCGTCGGCCAGCCGTGCCATGGTCGAGCCGGCTTCGTTGGTGATCGCCACCGTGTACGCCCCCTGCCGCCGCGCGGACCGCAGCACCACGTTGACATCGGTGGATTCGCCCGACTGCGAAATCCCGACTACCAGCGCCCGCTTCAGGTCCAGTCGCGCCCGGTAGAGCGTGTAGATCGAAGGGGCTGCCAGCGATACGGGGATGCCCGTGGTCCACTCGATCAGGTAGCGGCCGAAAAGCGCGGCGTTGTCGGAGGTTCCGCGCGCCACCAGGACCACCAGTCGAAAATTCTGGCGCGCAGCAAATTCACGGAATGCCCGCGCATGGTTGCGTTCGGCCTCGAATGCCCGCGCCAGCACCTCCGGCTGCTCGCTGATTTCCTGCAGCATCAGGGAATGCCCACGCATCGGCTGTCTCTCTGGCATGCGGACTCTGGCCTTCTCCAAAAGGTTCAGCCGCTGTCATCCTAACGGCAGCGCCACGCGCACACCAAACCGCACTGGCTCTGCCCTCGCTTCATGAAACCCCGCAGCCCCGGCTGGCTTCCAACTTGACGATGGGAAGGCTTTCGTTGCATCGCGGCTCGTTTGCGCCGCAGAGCGCACTGCTCCTGCTGACGGTGTTCGCCTTCGGCCTGGCGGCTCATACCCAGACGGTGGCTTCAGCCGCGCACACCCGCCTGGAACTGGTCAGCGAACGCACCGCCGCTGTGCCCGGCCAGCGCCTGTGGCTGGGTCTGCACTTCCAGCTGGAGCCGGGCTGGCACATCTACTGGCTCAATCCCGGCGATTCGGGTGAACCGCCGCGCGTGCAGTGGTCGCTTCCAGCGGGCCGGAGGGCGGGGGCTCTTCGGTGGCCGCTCCCGGAGCGGCTGCGGCAGGGAACCATCGTGAATTTTGGCTACGAAAATGACGTGCTGCTGGCGGCCCCGCTCGACGTGCCGGCCTCGGCTCGCCCGCCTGCGGCCGAAATCAGTGCGGACGTGCACTGGCTGGTCTGCCGGGACGTCTGTCTGCCCGAGCGCGCACGCGTCTCGCTACGCCTTCCCGTCAGCTCGCGTGCCGCTCGACGTTCGGCCGCAGCCCCGTTGTTTGCCCGCGCCCGCGTGCGCTGGCCGCAGCCCATGCCGGCCGGCTGGCGAACCCGGCTGATCGTCCGCGAACGTACGCTGACGCTCGAAGTTCACACCGGACGCCCCGTCCCGGCGGCCGAGTTCTTCCCCTATCCTCCCGATCCGCTCGACCACGCAGCCCCCGTTCAGGTGAACCCGATTCCGGCGGGCGTGCGTCTTATTTTGAGGAAATCGGACTTTGCTCCGGGCCCGGTCAACGAGCTGGCAGGAATCCTGGTGCTGCCCGGCAGCCGTCCGATCGAGATACGGGCACGTGCCGAAGGTACCGCGGCCCGTACTCCATTTCGGCAAAGGAGGTAGTGCGACATGCGCCCCCTGAGTCGTTTCGCTCTGGCCGCCATGGCGGCCGCTCTCACGCTGCCCCTGTGGGCTGCCCGGCCGGGTGAGCCTGCCCCCGATTTCACGGCCACCGACACTTATGGCCGGACGCACCGGCTCTCCGATTACCGCGGCAAATTCGTCGTGCTGGAATGGCAGAATCGGGGCTGCCCCTACACGCGCAAGCACTACGAAACCGGCAACATGCAACGGCTCCAGAAGCAGTGGACGGCCCGCGGCGTCGTCTGGCTCACCATCATCTCCTCGGCACCCGGCAAACAGGGTTATATGACGGCCGAGGAAGCCAATCAGTACTTCGCGCAAATGGGAGCTGCGCCTACCGCCGTCCTGCTCGATCCGCAGGGAACCGTCGGCCACCTCTATGACGCCCGCACAACGCCGGAGATCTACATCATTGATCCCAAAGGCGTGCTCATCTATCAGGGCGCCATTGACGACAAGCCGACCGCCAACCCCGAAGACATCAAGACTGCGCGCAACTATGTCGACCTGGTCCTGGGCCAGGCGATGGCCGGCCAGCCCGTCACGATCAGCGCCACGCGTCCCTACGGCTGCTCGGTGAAATACGCCGACGAATAAATTGCCTCGAGCGGCTCGCGATCGGGCGCGTGCCGATTGCTGGACTCGGCACGGCGCGTAAGCTGCAGGCCCGCCGGCAAAAACCGGCGGGCGTTTTATTTTTTCCAAACTGCCAGCAACTCCCGCTGCGCGTGGCTTCCCGCTTTACGCATTGCGCATCATTAATCGTGCACCTTCCACACGGAACCACCATCGGAGGCCAGTCGGCAGGCAGTATCTTTGCGATGATCCCACGTGCTCCGTCACCGCCAACGCTGGATTGAAACTTAACCCTTCTGGCTAAAGAACGGTGCCGACTCAAGCGGAACCGGGGCCCATGTGCAAACCCGGGAAGGATAGTTTTTGAGTAACGCGCCGGCACGCCGATTCAAGAAAGCAGCCGGGAAGTGCGGAATCCGCGCAGGTTTCTGGTGCTTCAGGCCAGCGTGTCTGTATGGCCGCACGGTCAGCAGCCGCAGCGCAGAACTCTCCGCCGAACAGGCATCATGGCCGAGCCGGAAGCTTTGAGATTCGCCTAAGCCAGGCCGCCTGCCGCTTCTGTAGCCGTCACCGTTCATCTTGCGGTATGATGGGAAGCGGTGAGTCCGGGTGCAGCCACTGCCCCGGAATGCCAGATGACGAACAGGCCCGTAGCTCAGTTGGTTAGAGCGCTACCTTGACACGGTAGAGGTCTGCGGTTCGAGTCCGCACGGGCCTACCATTCGCACAGCCTCCATTCCCCGAATACCGCACACCGGATGGCTTGCCTGAGCAACCCGGTTAGGGCTCGACCTGCCAGGCCTGCAGCAACCCGAACAAAATATCTCACACTCTACCCTTTTAGGGCTGTGTGAGGCCCGGCGTGTAACCCCTCAGAACGCCAGCTTCGTTTTTGAGCGTCGCGAGCGAGAGGACAGACTGCTTGTGAACAACAGAGGGAACGTAGACTACTGCTGGCCCGAGGTTGCCTTCTCGGCCTTCTGCGCTTTCTGCATCTTGCGATAGCGCGCCCAGCGGGCTTTCTGCGCTTCCGAGATGCGTTTGCGTGCAGCGGCAGAAAGCTTTCTCCGGCGCACTCCGGCAGCGCCGCCGCGCGTCAGACGCTGCACGGCAGCGATGGCTCGCTCCAGCCTGCGGAGCTCTTTGAGCGTGCGCGCCCGCTCCTGGCGCAACCGCACAATCACATCACTAAGATTCGGCATAGGTCAGCGATCCTTCAGTGAGTTCGGTCTTTTTCCCACATTGTTCCTGGTAACGGGCATTCTGCCATGCCCGCCGATACGATACCATGGAAGAAAAGCAAAACAAAAGAAATCTTCTCACCGCGCGGGCACCTGAGTTACCGGCCAGTTATCAGTGCCGCTATAACCCCGTCCGGCAAGCTCGAGAATCTTCCGAGCCGAGCGGTCAGTTCCTACTCTGCCGGGGTTGTTTACTGCTGCTCCGGCGCAATGGTCAGATAGAAGGTCTGCCCGCCCCGGTTGACCAGAAGCAGTACCGGGCGGTTGCCCGCCTGTTCCACCATAGCCTGGAACTGCGCGGCATTGGCCACGCGGTGCCGATTCACTTCCAGAATGACGTCTCCGCGCTGCAGGCCGGCAGCGGCAGCCGGCGAGTTCGGCGCCACCGAAGTCACCACGACGCCGAACGTATTCGCCGACAGTCCCAGACGCTGTGCCAGCTCGGGCGTCAGCGTCTGCACCTGCACGCCTTCGAGCGCGCTACCCGCACCGGCACCTCCGGCGGCCAGCGTGCCCGGCAGCTCGCCCAGCGTGACACTCACCTGCCGGGTCTGGCCGTTGCGGAAGATGTCCAGCCGCACCGTGGTGCCCGGGCTGGTCTGTGCCACACGCGCGCGTAGATCGGCGCTGCTGTTGATTTCTTCCCCGTTGAACTTAAGGATGATGTCCCCCCGTTCGAGGCCGGCCCGGGCCGCCGGACTGTCAGGCTCGACCTGGCTCACCAGAGCACCCTGCGGCCGGCTCAAGCCAAACTGCTGGGCCAGCTCCGGCGTCACGTCCTGAATCAGCACCCCCAGATAGCCGCGCCGGACTTTGCCGTGTTCGAGGATTTGCTCCATCACATGGCGGGCCATGTTGATGGGAATGGCGAAGCCAATGCCGATGTTACCGCGGCTCATGGGGCTGTCGGTGAGAATGGCCGTGTTGATGCCAATCACCTCGCCGCGCGTGTTGATCAGCGCACCACCGGAGTTGCCGGGATTGATTGCTGCGTCAGTCTGGATGAAATCTTCGTAGGCGTTGCGGCCTTCCAGCGCCAGATCACTCCGTCCCTTGGCGCTGACAATCCCCATGGTCACCGTCTCGCCCACGCCGAACGGATTGCCGATGGCGAACACGATATCCCCCACCTGTGCCTTCGAAGAATCCCCCAGCGGCAGGGCCGTGAGTCCGGTGGCGGAGATGCGCAGTACGGCGACATCGGTCTGCGGGTCCGTACCCACAACCGTCGCCTTGAATTTGCGGCGATCGCTCAGCACCACCGAGACGTCGCTGGCGCCCTCGATGACGTGGTTGTTGGTCAGAATGATGCCATCCGAGCGCACAATGACGCCCGAGCCCAGACTCTGCACACGCTCGGGCTGACTGAAGAGCTGGCCAAATTCTTCGCCAAAAAATTGCTGAAAGAAGGGGTCATTGAAAAACGGCATGGGCAGCCCCGGGCGGCGAACCACGCGCGAACTGTAAATGTTCACCACACCGGGCAGGGCGGGCTGAACGACGGAAGCGAAACTCGCAGGCATGGGCGAAACGGGTGTGGCCGTGCTGGCCAGCGCCGTCCTGTCCCACCCCGCACCAACAAACAGCGGGCCGGTCGCCCGTGTCACCCAGGATCCCAGCAAACCGCCCAGCAGGGCAGCTCCAACCACGGCCATGGCGACAGAGCGCCGCCCCGAAAACCAGTCCCGGAAACTCATGAAGCCCTCCGCACGAGCCTTAAAGAACTTTACTCTAGTAAAGATTCTAAACCTGCACCAAACTGTTGCCTAGGGCTGCTTGCCAGCCTGTGGAACTTTCTGACAGAGCTGTTCGATGTTTTCGCCTTCCTGGTAGAGTTTCTGCGGCGCCGGACAATTGGGCTCCGTTGCAATCAGGCTCGGGCGCTCTTTGGCTTCCTGTTCGGAGTGCTGCACGATGGGCGCCAGGGCCTTCTTCATTTGCTCAAACGCAGAGGTCTGTACCACCGCGTTGGGCTTTTTCGGGAGAAAAAGAATTTCCCGTTCGGCATCCACCATTCGCTGATAGAAAGGCGGGTGCGTGCGGAACCAGCCGATGCCGCGCACATAACCTTCTTTGCTGGCCATCTTGTCAAAAAACCGAATAAAACCGCTGGGATCGTAGCCGGCGTTCCACGTGTACTGAATGCCGAGTTGATCCGCCTCGAGCTCGTACTCCCGGCTGATCCCCAGCAGGCGCAGGTCGAGCACCAGCCCCAGTCCGTAGAAGCCATACTGGAGGGCGTAGTAGGTGCCGATGCTGGCCACACCGCCGGTCAGCATGATCGCGGCGATCTGCGCGGCTTGATAGATGATCGAGGCAATCGTGGCGCGCTTCATCAATTTGTGGCCGTGGCGGGCCACCACATGACCGATCTCGTGGCCGAGTACGCCGGCCAGTTCGGATTCATCATCGGCGGCCTCGAGCAGCCCGCGCTCGACCAGGAGAAACCCGCCGGGCAGGGCCGATGCGTTGATCTCTTTTGAGTCCAGCACGTAGACGTGCAGTGGAACCTGGAGGTCAGAGTGCCGCGCCACCCGCTGGGCAACTTCGTTCACGTAATCCACAATCTGTTTGTTCTCGATCTCCTTGGGCCACAGGCCCTGCTGCTTGAGTTGCTTGATCGCTTCTTCGCCGGTCTTGATGTCGTCTTTCTGCCCGGGGGCGATGTTGCGAAAGCCGATATCCTCGACGTCGCCCCAGCGCCGTTTGCGGTAGGAACCGTCCGCCAGTTCCTGCCGTATTTTCCGGTAGTCCTCGGGCCAGTTCTGGATCAGGTCCAGCTTGGCCTGCATGTTCTCGTAGGCCACCGGGATGGCATGTGCGGCCAGAACATCGGCCTGCCCTTTCTGATCCCGCAGGTTCTGGATCGTGCAGTGCAGTTCATGGCGCCGGTCGCTCGAAAGCCGGCTGCCCTGTTCGCGGAGCTCCCGCTGGGCCTGCTCGATCTGCCGGTCGTATTGCTTTTCCAGGTCGCGGTAGCGATCCTGGCAACTGCTGCGGCCTTTCTCGAGCGCCTCGCGCTCGGCGCGGATTTCCTCGGGCGAGAAATGCAGCTCCGGTGCCAGCTCGAACAGTTCCATGTAGGACTTGAGCAAATAGGCATGGAGCGGCAGGCGCGTCTCCGTCTGTGCTTCCCGCTGCGATCCTGCCGGAACCGCAGGGAGCAAAATCAGAAGCTCCGACAGAACGATCACAAGGATGCTGCGAGCCGCCCGTTTCCACGAAAGGCCCATCCGGCTTCCCCTTTCCATTGCCGTTCTCCGCTGTCGCTAGATACTTGGATGCAAGAATACTGCCAAATTTTCTCCCGGCAAACTCGCAGGCCAACCGCCCCGAAGATTTACAATAGGGAGTGCGACCGGCCTGACGGCGGGTCGGCCTCAAAGCTCTTTTCCCGGCTCGCTCGCGTCGCTCTGCAGAGCGCCCAGGCCGGAGCGGAGGCGATCCCTCCGGTTTCGCGCATCGGTCCGAGCCAAAAGTTCTAAGGAGGTCCTATGACGCATTCCACTCTGCCCGAGTTCGCCAGTGTGTATCCTCACCAGCTTCCCTCGCTTCCGTATCCCCACGACGCACTCGAACCCTACATTGACCGTATGACCATGGAAATCCACCACGGCAAGCACCATGGCGGCTACGTGAACAATCTGAACAAAGCGCTGGAAAATCACCCGGAGTTCCAGAAGTGGACCGTCGTGCAGTTGCTCGCGGAGCTGAACCGCCTGCCGGAAGCCATTCGCACGGCGGTGCGCAACAATGGCGGCGGCCATCTGAACCATTCCATGTTCTGGAAACTCATGAAGAAGGGCGGCGGCGGGGAACCGACCGGCGCCCTGGCCGAGGCGATCAACAAAGCGTTCGGTTCGTTTCAGGAATTTCGCACGCGCTTTACGGCAGCGGCGCTCGGCCGGTTCGGTTCAGGCTGGGCCTGGCTGATGCTGAAGAACGGGCAACTGGTGGTGGACTCGACGGCCAACCAGGACAACCCGGTCATGGACGGCGCGAAGCCCATTCTGGGCCTGGACGTCTGGGAGCACGCCTATTACTTGAAGTATCAAAATCGGCGCAATGAATACGTCGAGGCCTGGTGGAATGTCGTCAACTGGGAGCAGGCGGCCGTCTATTACGAAGCTGCACTCCGCTGAAGGTATGGCCCCGGCCGGCGCTCTCTGTCGGGAGGGCACCGGCTAGGGCCAGCCGAGCGCGTATTCGGCAGCCAGCAGGGCGACCGCCACCAGCGTCGTCAGTAACGTCACCGGCACTCCGGCGCGCAGGAATTCTGCGAAGCCGATGGGGGATTTGCGCCGCGCCTGCTGCAGAACGATCAGGCTCGCAACCGAACCGAACGGCGTCAGATTACCTGCCAGCGTCGAGGTGCACGCCACCACGAGCCAGAGAAAGTGGGCATGCGGCAGGTGCGGCACCAGCGGGCGCAGCAGCAACACGGCCGGCACGTTGCTCACCAGGTTGGAAAGAACCAGCAAGACGGCGCTGGTCGCCACCAGCTGAGTCAGGGGACCGCCGTTGAGCCACTCCGCCATGCGCCCAACTCCTGCTGCCAGCAGACCCGACTCCTCCAGCCCCCGCACGACCACGAATAGAGAAGCAAAGAACAGCAGCAGCTCCCAGTCCACTCGCTGGTGAATGCGTTCGGCGGGAACACGCCCGATGACAAAGATCAGCGCCGCCACGGCCAGCGCCACCAGAGGAAAGGGATAACCGAACATCCAGAGGACGACGACCACGCCGGCCGCCAGCGAACACTTCAACAGGAGGACCCTGTCCACCGGCGCCTGAACGGAGGCGGGGCGGCGGGGCAGGGCACCGCGCACCTGATCCCCGTAGAGCAGTGCGAGCACGCCGAGTTCCACGGCCAGCCCGGCCAGCGCGACCGGTCCCAGGTGGCCCAGAAAGTCGAGAAAGGAAAATCCGGCTGAAACGCCCACCAGCGCGTTCTGTGGATTGCCGGTGACCGAAGCCGTCGAACCGATGTTCGCCGCCAGCGCCAGAGCAATCAGGTAAGGCGCCGGCGGCAGAGCCAGTTCATCACACAGTGCCAGCACGACCGGCGTGAACACCAGGCAGATCGTATCGTTGACAAAAAACGCCGCCAGGATGCCGGACCCGAAAATCAGCAGGGCCAGCAACTGAAACCGTGTACGGGCCAGTTGCCCCAGCCATGCCGCCGCCCAGCCAAAAAACCCGGAGATCTGAAAATGGGCGACCAGGATCATCATGCCGAGCAGAAAGGCCAGCGTGCCCCAGTCCACGGCCGCCAGTGCCTGCCGGGAATCGAGCACCCGGACCAGCACCATCGCCACAGCGCCGCAGAAGGCCGCCGCCGTGCGGTCCAGATGCAATCCCAGATTGCTCTCGACGGCAATCAGCAGGTAGGTCGTCAGGAAAATCGCTGCAGCCAGCCATTCGTTCCGTGCCATCGTGTTTCAACCTGTTTGTTCGCCGTCAGCGACAGCAGGTGCGGCTGTCGGTTGGTCCACCCGGGCTTCGCTGGCGGACGCGTGCGCTCAGCCGAAAAGCGTCGAAGCCGGCGGTGCGGGAAGGGGCGAGGCAAGCTCGCCCGGCAGAGGACGACCCCGTCCGACCAGCAGCGCCGCAGCGCCCGAGAGCAGCGCGCCGGCAATGACTACCGTCTCCCAGGCCAGCCCGGCGGCCATTACCAGCGTGGCCGGCGCTCCGAACGGCAACAGCAGCGCCACCAGAGCGGCCTCGCGAACTCCGATCCCGCCCTGAGTAAGCGGGACCAGGGCGGAAAGCTTCGCCAGCGGCCAGGCGAACACCCAGGCCTGCCAGGGCAGCTTCAAGCCACATCCGGCTGCCAGCCAGGCCGCCAGCGCCAGGAAGCCGCTCTGCGCCGCCAGGGAGAGCAGCCAGGCCGCTCCGAGCTGAACGGGTCGGTCCAGACAGGTGCGCCAGGCGCGGCGCAAACGCACGAGCCGCCGGCGCATGACAAACGATCGCCGCCCCAGCCATCTCAAAGACTGCCATCCGAGCATCGCCGTCAGCACGATCGCCAGCAGGGCTGCGCCGATCGCCCGCGCGCTCGCCAGCCCGACCGCAGCCGGCCGGGCCACAACAAGCCCGACGAGCGTCAGCACGCCCAGGGAAATCACATCAATGAAACGGTCCACCACGCTTCCCAGGACCACGCCCGTCGGATTGCGCGCCAGCCGCAGCGCCAGACCCGCTCGCAGCACATCACCTCCCACAACCGAGGGCAGAAAGAGCACTCCGAACAAGCCGGTGGCGTAGCAGCGTAACGCACCGCGAAACCCGATGCCGGCACCGGCGGTGTTCAGAACCATCCGATATTTCAAAACGCCCAGCAGGTGCACGCCCAGATAGCCCGCCAGGATCATCTCCCAGAGTCCGGCCGGCAGGCTGTGAATCGCCTGCCAGGTCTGGCGGAATGGCACGACGGCAAACAGGGCGGCTAAAATGGCCACGCTCGCGGCCAGGCGGAACAGCCACCGCCGTCGCAGAGAAGCCGGGGCAGGCGCGCGCATCGGCGCCATTATCGGCCCCGCTTCACACAGCGGCAAGGCAGCGTGGCGGGACAGACCCGGCCGGCGAGCCGGAAACATCATGATCACGCACTGCTCGATCCTGCTCTGGAGCTGAGGAATGAAAAAGAAGATTCGTGTGGTGCAGTACGGTGTAGGCCCTATCGGCGCCGCGATCGTCCGCCTGATGCGGCAGAAGCAGGCTCTGGTCATTGTCGGCGCCATTGACCGCGATCCTGCAAAGGCCGGCCGCGATCTCGGCGAGGTCGTCGGTGCCGCCGATGCTCCCTGGGGTATCCCGATCTCCGCCAGCGCCAGCGAAGTGCTCTCCCGCCCAACGGACGTCGTCGTGCACGCCACCTCGTCCTCGCTGGTGGAAGTGGCGGACCAGCTGCTGCAGTGCCTCGAGGCCGGTGCCTGCGTCGTCTCGAGCTGCGAGGAGCTGGCCTATCCCTTCCGGCGCCATCCGGAACTCTCGGCGCGACTCGACGAAGCGGCCAAGGAAGCCGGCGTGACGCTGCTCGGCACCGGCGTCAACCCGGGATTCGTCATGGACAAACTCGTTCTGGAACTCTCGGCGGCCTCGCAGCGCGTGGACCACGCGCGTGTGGTCCGGATCGTAGACGCCGGCACGCGCCGCCTGCCGCTGCAGAAGAAGGTCGGCGCCGGGCTGACCGTCGAGCAGTTTCAGCAGGAGGTCGCTGCCGGTACCATCAAGCACGTCGGCCTGCCCGAATCGGCTGCGATGATCTCCGACGGACTGGGATTCGACGTGGACACGATCGAGGAGACCATCGATCCCGTCATCGCCAGCGAAGCCGTACGCACCGAATACCTGGAAGTTCTGCCCGGCCAGGTGGCCGGCATCCATCAGGTGGCGCGGGGGCTGAAAAACGGCGAAGAGAAAATCTACCTCGAGCTCAACATGTATGTCGGGGCGGCCGATCCTTCCGACACCATCGAGCTACAGGGCGATCCGCCGCTGCGCCTGGTGATCCCCGGTGGTACTCCCGGCGATTCGGCCACCGCCTCCATCATCGTGAACTCGATTCCGGCGCTGCTGGCGGCTCCCGCGGGATTGCGGACGGCGCGCGACCTGCCGTTCTGCTTTTTCCCGCCGCTGGCCCAGCCCTGATCGGCCCTAGCGACGTCTGCCGGCCCCGGTCGCGCTGCCGGGGTCGGCGACGGGCGCGAATTCGACGCGGCGCACAAACGGGTCGATGCGTTCGGCCCGCACGCGCAGTCGCTGGCCCAACCGGAAACGGTGGCTCCGGCTGACCAGCGCATGGTCCGCCTCCCGCCACACGAACCGCTCTCCATAAAGGGCTTCCAGCCGCGTCACCGGCACCAGCCCCTCGACGAACACCTCGAAGAGCTCCACAAAGAAGCCGAATTTCTGCACCGAGACGATCAGCGCCTCGTACTCCTCGCCCAGATGCTGCTCCATGAACTGCGCCGTCTTCCAGTCGGTCAGCTCGCGCTCGGCTTCATCCGCCCGGCGTTCGGCTTCCGAAGACTCGCTGGCGATTTCCTGCAGCTCGGGTAAATGGTAGGGAGCGGCCTCTGGCGGCTGGTCGGGATGCGCCAGCGCCCACTTCAAGATGCGATGTACGACCAGGTCGGGATAGCGGCGGATGGGTGAGGTGAAGTGGGTGTAGGTCTGGGTCGCCAGCGCAAAATGCCCCAGCGGCTCGGCCGCATAGCGCGCCTGTTTGAGCGAACGCAGCATCAGGTAGGAGAGGATGCGTTCCTCGGGCCGGCCTGCGATTTTCTCCACCAGCCGCTGGTAATGCTGCGGGCGCACCTCAAAGGACGCCGGCAGGCCCACCTGCAGGGCACGCGGCCTCCGGCCACGCTGCCGGCTGCCCCGTGCCGCTTCGGTTCGCCCGTGCCGCACGCTGAGCACGCGCTCGATGGCTCCCGGCACGCCCAGCGAATACCCGAACGCCTGCGCCAGCTCCTCGAACTCGAGGACTCTGGCGGGATCGGGCGGCTCATGCACCCGGTGCAGCATCGGCACACCGCGCCGGGTCAGGTAGGCGGCCACGCGCTCGTTGGCGGCAAGCATGAATTCCTCGATGATCCGGTTGGCCATGGTGCGCTGGCTGCGGCCGATGGTGAGAATCCGTCCCAGCTCGTCGAACTCGATCACCGGTTCCGGCAGATCGAAATCAATCGCCCCCCGCTGACGCCGCCGCTCGTAGAGGATCAGCGCCAGCTCTTTCATCAGCCGAAATCCGTCCACCAGGTCGCGGTACTGTGCCAGCGCTTCCGGATCGCCCTCGAGAATGCGATCCACGGCGGTGTAGGTCATCCGGGCCGCCGAACGAATGACCCCCGGGGTGAACTCCACGTGGCGGACCTGGCCGCGGCTATCGAGATGCATCAGCACGCTCATCACCAGCCGGTCCTCGCCGGGCCGCAACGAGCAGATCCCGTTCGAGAGCTCTTCGGGCAGCATCGGGATGGCCCGATCGGGAAAGTACACCGAGGTGCCCCGCAACCGGGCTTCCTGATCCAGCGGGGAGCCGCGCGGCACATAGTGGGCGACGTCGGCGATGTGCACCTGCAGTTCGTAGCCGTCGGCCAGCCGCCGCACGTAAACGGCATCGTCGAAGTCGCGTGCGGTTTCGCCGTCAATCGTGACAATGGGCAGTGAGCGAAAATCGCGCCGGCCCTCGAGCGCCTCGGTCGGCACGACCGGAGCAATCGTCCGTGCCTGCTCGCGAACCTCCGGGGGAAAAACATGGGGCAGCTGGTGCTTGCGAACGATGATCTCCACGTCCACGCCGGCATCACCCGGTCGGCCCAGCACCTCCACCACACGGCCGACCGGCGCCAGGCCGGCACGCGGGAAGCGGGTCAATTCGACATTGACGGCTGCCCCTTCGAGCTCCGGCACGCGGCCCCGGACCGGTCGTTCCTTCCAGTTCTCCGGAAGTTCCTGACCGGGCGGAATGACGATCTCCTGCAGCCGTGGTTCGAAGGGAACGACGAACCCTCCGCCGCCGCGCGGGGTGTAGTGGAACACGCCGACGACGGCCGGATGGGCGCGACGGAGGACACGCACGATGCGCCCCTCGCCGCGGCCGTCAGGGCGGCGGCGCTCGAGTCGCGCCAGCACTTCATCGCCGTGCATGGCGTCGCCGAGCTGACCGGGAGGAACGAACAGGTCCCCTTCGATCCCGATTGGATCGCGTGGCACAACAAAGCCGTACCCGTCGCGATGCACCACGACGCGCCCGACGAACAGTCCCGCTGTCGGCCGGAGCGGTTGCCGGGCCGATGGTGCCATCGAGCGGCGCATCCGGTAGCGGTCGCCGCCCACGCGCTCGACGGCGCCCTCGCGCACGAGCGCCTGCAGGAGCTGCCGGAGCTGGCGGCGGGCGTGCGCTTTCTCCTTTTTCCGGCCGAGACCGAGCGAGTCGAGCAGCCCCTCCAGCGTCACCACCGAACCGGTCTGGAGCTGCTCCAGCACGGCAGCGCGGTCCAGCCGCCGGGACCGCTGCGACGAACCTCGTTTTACGGCCATGTGATGATCGGCCTCGGCATCGCGATGATCTCGTAGCGCCCGTCGGGCCTCCGGGCCAACGCCGGAGCATACAACCCCAGCCACCGCCTCTGCCACCACAGTCCCCGGCGATGCTCCTGCGGATCGGCAAACCAGTACTGCCACAGCACGGCACGCACCTGCGTCGGAGGCCTGCCGCCAAACGGATCGCCGGCAAACAACTTCAGCACGTCCGGCTCCCCCTCGAGCAGGCACTGCTCGATCCGCAGGACAAAGGGAGACTCGGTCCAGGGTCCCAGCGAAGCGAACCAGAGGTTCCAGTCCAGCCGTGGCTGATAGGGTGCGAAGAAACCCGGCGGCCGCGCCGGATCCTGCGGCTTGTAGCGGAACGGATAGGCCACCCAGGTCTGCCCGTCGCGGGATCCCTGAAACTCGATCTCGTAGCGCGCCCGCGTCATCACCCCGAACAGGCCGTAGAGATTGGCCACGCGAAAAGGCTCGAGCCAGACGACCGGCGCAGCAGGCAACGAGAGGGCCGGCGAGATTTCGGCAAGCAGTTTTGCACCGGTTGCATAGAACATCCAGAGGCAGAACAGGATGCCGGCCACGGGTGCGAGGACCGCCCGCAGGCCTTCCTGCCGGTGGCTTTCCCGCACCACTTCGGAAGACGCAGCGGCTCCGTGTGTCTGCAATTGAAGCAGAGCCGGACACTGCGCCTCGCGCAAATCCACCCAGCTCACCTCAGGTCGCGCCGCGGCAGCGACAGCCAGGCGCCGCGGCAGCAGACTGAGCCGGGCAAGCCAGCGATCGTCGAGCAACCAGAGACCCTCGGCCAGTGTCAGGTAATTCAGAAAAGTATAGTTGGCGGTCAGCAAAATGCCTGTTTGAAAAACGCTCGTCAGCGGAAACAAAGCGATGCGAAACGGCCGCGGCAGGAGCAGCATCCACACCAGACCCAGTTCGAGCACCAGCGTGAACAGGGCCGTGGCGGCATGGAAACGATGGGGGAGCTGGGCAGCATACCACGCCAGCCAGGTGGGCAGCGGACCGTTTTCGTAGTAGTGGTCCATGGCCGTCAGATGCCGCCACTGCGGGTCGTGCCCGACCAGTTTGGCCACGCCGGACTCGAAATAGATGCGGAACCACTCCCACCGCAACAGCCATACCGCTACCCGCCGCGGCGGTTGCTCGAGCGCCCATCCCGGCCGCCACCCTCCCGGCGTCAGCAGCAGGGCAAACAGACCTGCCGCCAGCAACATGCCGTCGGACTGATAAGAGGAAAAATCCTCGGCTGCCGTCACGAAGGAGAGGAACAGCACAAAGCAAGTTGCGAGCATGACGCGGGGCCACAGGTTCAACACCAGCAGCACCGCTGCCGTCATGCCCAGCCAGCACAGGGCCCGCAGCGCCTGGTCGCTGCTGTTGACCCACAGCAGCGTGGGCGCAAACCACAGGCCCCGCCAGCCCAGCACCTGCCATACCTGCTCCAGGTACAGCCGGGCCGGCAGCACACCGTGTGGGCCGATCAGGCCGCAGATTTGATCGTACAGAGAATAGAAAGCAGAAAAGTAGATCAGGCCGAGCGCGCGCAGGAAGATCCAGCGAATGCCAACCAGCCCAGCCGGTCCGAGCGCCGGCTCCCACAGCCAGCGCACCACCAGCCAGCCAAGCCCCTGAAACGCCGGCCACCGTGCAGAGCCGCCGGCATGCTGTTCTCCGGCCAGACTCACCGGGGTCTATGCCTGCTGCAGCTTTCCGCGGAACACAGCCGGCGGTTCCAGCGGTAACGGTTCCGGGCTACCCAGTCGTAGACGCGGGCCGCGAGCGCATGCAGGCCGGGCAGCTCGAGCAGCCAGCCGAGCCAGCCCCAGCCGGGCAGCGTGTGTGCCACCTGTGCCCAGGCATCCACGCCGCTGTAAACGCAGCCCTGTGCATCCACCGCCTGCATCCACCGGCGTGCCGCCACCGGGTCGACCTGCGGAAATCGCTCGGTCAGATCCGGGCTGTATAAATCCACCAGCGCGATGCGCCCCTGCGGGTCCCGGCGGCGAATCCGTTCGGCGCTGCTCCGGCACAGGCCGCACCGGCCATCGTAGAAAACCGTGAGTGCGGGCATGGCGGTCTCCGCCACCGCTCTCGATTCTACGCCGCCCGCCGCGCCGGCCGCGGCTACGCCCGCCGGGAACGCGTCCGCGCTCCGTGCACCAGCATCAGAAGGACCGTCACCACGCCGATGGCGGCCAGCACCATCCAGATCTGCCCGGGCCTGTGGGTCTGCTCTCCATAGTGATGCAGCAACCGCCCGCCGATCTGCCCGGCCAGGAAGTAGCCCAGCGCGATGGGCAAAAAGGCGTAGCCCATGAAAACACCCTGCTGGCCGGGCGGAGCGAGTCGCGAGACGTATTCATAAAAGCGCGGTGCCTGAATCATCTCGCCAATGGAAAACACCACCAGCCCGGCCACGGCCGCTCCCACCCACCGGCCTGCCGCCACGGTCAGCATCGAAGCCACGGCCAGAACCACACCCGTCACCATCGCCCGTTCGGGCGACAGCCGTGCCGTCAGCGTACTCACCAGGACCTGGAAGAGGATGATCATGGCTGCATCAATCGCCAGCAGCCGGCCGATCGCCGCGTCGCTCAAAGCCGGCGCCATGTAGCGGCGCACGTAGACCGGCAGAACGACAAAGAAGGCATAGAACATCACCCAGTAACCCGAGAAAATCAGCAAAAAGGAAACGAAGCGGCCGTTGGCCAGCACCCGGAGCATGTTGCCCAGCGCCTGCGCCACCGAGCTGACCTGGCGCGGCGTTCCCGGCGCCTCGCGGAACAGCAGCAGCACCAGCACGCACATCGCCAGCACCACCGCCCCGCAGAAGCGGAACACGCATTCGAGCCCGCACGCCTCCACCACCCGTGCCCCCACCAGGGGCCCCAGCGCTCCACCCGCATTCACGACCGTGTAGTAGATCGAATAGCCGAGCGACCGCACCCGCTCACTCGACGCCGTGGCCACGGTGCCCACCACGCAGGGCTTGACCAGCGCCGGACCCAGCGCGGTCAGCAACAGAATCCCCAGCACCAGTCCGTAAGCCGACAGATGTTGCCGCAGCGGCTGCATCCAGGGAGCCGAAACGGAGCCCAGCAAAAAGTAGCCCGTTCCCGCCAGCACATAGGCCAGGGCCAGCGCGCGACGAAAGCCGAAGCGGTCGGCCAGCGTGCCGGCGACTACCGGCAGCGCATACACCGCCAGCCCGAACCAGCTCATCACCTGGCCTGCGGCCACGTCCGACAGGCGCACCCGCTCGGTCAGAAACAGCATCAGGAAAGCCTGCTGGCCGTAGAAGGCCAGCCGCTCGAAGAGTTCGCTGAAGTTCGCCACCCAGAATGAGGAATGGAACTCCCGGTTCAGTTGCTGCAGCCATGCGCGCATGCGGTTCGTCCTCTCCCGCCGAAGCCCGGCGGCAGGCGCGCTGATTGTAGCCGAAGCCGCCCCGCCGGGGGCTGTTTTCTGCCGTGGTGGCGGCTGTGCTAACATCGGCGGGCCAGTCGTAACGACTGCGCTGCCTCCGGGCTCGCCGCGAGGGGAGACCGTGCCCGATTCCACCATGAAAGCGCTGTGCAAGCCGGCTGCCAGACCCGGGGCGAGCCTGGTGCAGGTGCCCGTGCCGGAGGCCGGACCCGGCGAGGTCCTCATTCGCGTCCGCGCCGCCTCGATCTGCGGCACCGATCTCCACATCTACAACTGGGACGCCTGGTCGGCCGCCCACATCCGCCCGCCGCTGATTTTCGGCCACGAATTCTGCGGCACTATCGAGGCCCTCGGGCCGGGCGTCAGCGGTCTTCAGCCCGGCCAGCTCGTCAGCGCCGAGATGCACATCAGTTGCGGGCGCTGCCGGCCCTGCCGGCTCGGGCAGAGCCATGTCTGCCAGAATCTGGAGATTCTGGGCATCCACCGCGACGGCTGCTTTGCCGAGTTTCTGCGCGTGCCGGCGGCAAACGTCTGGCCGCTCGATGCCCAGATTCCCCTCCGCTATGCAGCCGTGCTCGATCCGCTCGGCAATGCCGTCCACACGGTGCTGGCGGGCGAAGTGGCCGGGTGCAGTGTGGTCGTGACCGGCTGTGGGCCGATCGGGCTGATGGCCATCGCGGTGGCCCGCGCCGTCGGCGCATCGTTGATCGTGGCCACCGAACCCAATCCCTACCGGCGGGCCCTGGCCGAAACCATGGGCGCCGATCTGGCTCTCGACCCAGCCGCCGAAGACCCCGTGCCGCGCGTCCGCCAGATCACCGACGGCGGTGCCGACGTACTGCTCGAAATGAGCGGACACCCGCTGGCCATCCAGCAGGGACTGGCCATGCTGCGCCCGGGTGGCCGCGCCTCGCTGCTGGGCATTCCCCGCGAGCCGATCCCGCTCGACCTCTACGGCCTGCTCATCGCCCGCGGCATCACCCTGCAGGGCATCTTCGGCCGCCGCATGTATCAGACCTGGGTGGAGATGACCGCGCTGCTCCGCAGCGGCCGCCTCAACCTCGATCCCCTGTTCGGTGAATCGGTGCCGCTTGAGGAGTTCGAGCACGCCTTCAACCTGCTCAATCAGGGGCGCGCGCAGAAGATCCTGCTGTTCCCCGGCGGCGTTCCCGCATGAATCGCGCCCGGACAACTGCCTGGCCTATAATGGCGCCTTAGCCCACCGGAGGGAGCGATCATGGAAGCCAGCACGGGATCTCCGCTCGCTTATCTGCACGACGAGCTCGAAGCGCTCAAAGCGCAGCATCTCTACTTCCGGCTGCGGGTACTCGAGGGCGAGCAGAGGCCCGTCGCACGCTTTGACGGCCGCGAAGTCATCAATCTCAGTTCCAACAACTATCTGGGACTCACCACGCATCCCCGGCTTCGTCGGGCCGCCATCGAAGCCACCCGCCGGTTCGGGGTCGGCACCGGTGCGGTGCGCACCATCGCCGGCACCATGACGCTCCACATGGAACTGGAGGAACAAATCGCCCGGTTCAAGCAAACCGAGGCGGCCGTGGTCTTCCAGTCTGGCTTTACCGCCAACGCGGGCACAGTCGCCGCCATCCTCGGCAAAGACGACTTGATCGTCTCCGACGAGCTCAACCATGCCTCCATCATCGATGGCTGCCGGCTCTCGAAAGCCACCATCCGCGTCTACCGCCACTGCGACGTGGCCGATTGCGAACGCATCCTCCAGGAAACCGCAAGCTGGCCCGGCCGCAAGCTCCTGATCACCGACGGCGTCTTTTCGATGGACGGCGATATTGCCCCGCTGCCGCAGCTCTGCGAGCTGGCGCGCCGCTACAACTGCATCATGATGGTGGACGATGCACACGCTTCGGGAGTGCTCGGGCGCAACGGCCGCGGCACCGTGGACCACTTCAACTGCCACGGCGGCGTGGATATCCAGGTGGGCACGCTCAGCAAGGCCATCGGCGTCATGGGAGGCTACGTCTGCGGCTCCCGCGACCTGATCGAGTTTCTCTATCACCGTGCCCGCCCGTTCCTGTTTTCCACCTCGCATCCACCTGCCGTCATCGGCGCCTGCCAGGCCGCCTTTGCCCTGCTCGACTCGCCCGAGGGCGAGCGGCTGATCGAACGACTGTGGCGCAACACGGAGTTCTTCAAAAAGGGGCTCAAAAAGATCGGTTTTGACACCGGCGCCAGCCAAACGCCCATCACCCCCATCATGGTGGGCGACGCGGCGCGCGCCTTTGAATTTTCCCGGGCTCTGTTCGAGGAGGGCGTCTTCGCGCAGGCCGTTGGCTACCCGACCGTCCCGAAGGGTAAAGCGCGGCTGCGAACCATCGTCAGCGCAGCGCACCGCAAAAAGGATCTGGCGCGCGCCCTCGAAGTGATCGAGCGCGTCGCGCACCGGCTCGGCATTCTCGAACACGCCGCCGCAGCCTCCGATTGAACGCCGGCTGTCTACCGGCGCTCTGCTATACTCGGCCACGTCCCCCGTATGCCGGATCCCAAGCGCCCCCGCCTGTTCCTCATCGACGCCATGGGATACATCTTCCGGGCCTACCATGCTCCCATGGAGCGCCTCCGCAGCCCCTCCGGCGTGCCCACCAAAGTGCCCTACCTGTTCGCCACGATGGTCCGGCGGCTGCTGAAGGCATGGCAGCCGGACTATCTCGCTGTCGTGTTCGACGTGGCGGCACCCACCTTTCGGGACGAACTCTTCGCCGCCTACAAAGCCCAGCGACCTCCGATGCCCGAGGACCTCGCGCAGCAGCTTCCCTACGTGCGGCGGCTGTGTGAGGCCATGCGCCTGCCCGTGCTCGAATACGAAGGCTATGAGGCCGATGACGTGATCGCCACACTGGCGCGCCAGGCGGCCGCGCGCGGCCTCGAGGTCTTTGTCGTCACCAGCGACAAAGACCTTCTCCAGCTCGTGGACGATCACATCCGCGTCCTGCTGCCGACGCGCAACGATCGCGTCGTGGACCGTGCTGGCGTCGAAGAGCTACTCGGCGTGCCCCCCGAACAGGTCCCCGATGTCATGGCGTTGATGGGCGACGCCATTGACAATGTGCCCGGCGCCCGCGGGATCGGTGAAAAAGGCGCCCGCGAGCTCATTCGCCGGTTCGGGTCGGTCGAAGCCGCCCTGGAGCATGCGGCCGAGGTCGAAAACAAACGCTACCGCCAGGCCCTGCTCGAGCAGCGCGAACAGATCCTGCTGTCGAAGCAACTGGCGACGTTGCGCACCGACGTGCCCGTCGAACTCTCCCTGGAGCAACTCCGCCGCGCCGAGCCCGACCTGGAAGCTCTGCGCGCGCTCTACGCTGAACTCGGGTTCAGCTCGCTGCTCCGCGAGCTGGGTCCGACACCGCCGTCGGAGCCGCTGGCCTGCCGCAGGCTCGACACGCCCGAAGCCCTAGCCGCATTCATCGAAAGCCTGCCCGCGGACCGCCCGACCGCTCTCTGGGTGCAGCCGGAAGAGACCGAACAGGAACCGGGGTTCGGCACACGCGCCGTCGCCGTGGAGCTGGCCGTCGCACCCGGTACGGCCGTTGCCGCCTGGCTGGACGAGGCAGGGGGGATGCTGCGCGCCCTGCGCCCCTGGCTCGCCGATCCCGGCCGCCCCAAGGTGGTGCACGATGCGCGCCTGGCAGCGCTGCTGCTGACCGAAGATGCCATCGCCGGCGTGCGCGATGCCCTCAACCTGTACTCCTACCTGCTCCGGCCTACCACCGCTCGCCACGGCCTCGACGATATCGCCCTGCGCTATCTCAACCTGACACCCACCGGCCGCCCCGGCGAACATGCCGATCTGTTGCTCCGGCTGGCACCGCATCTGCGCGCCGAAATCGACGCCCAGGGCCTGCGTGACCTCTACGAGCGCATCGAACTGCCTCTGGCACCCGTGCTGGCCCGCATGGAGCGCCACGGCGTACGCGTGGACCCGCAGGCCCTGGCTGCTTTCTCCGCCGCTGCCGAAGAGGAACTCAAACGACTCGAGCTGCAGATTTACGAGCTGGCCGGCGTGCGGTTCAACATCAACTCCCCGCGCCAGCTTGCCGAAGTCCTCTATCAACGTCTGCAGCTTTCCCCGCCGCGACGCTCCGGCCGCGGCCGCACACCTTCGACCGCCGCCGCGGTGCTCGAGGAGCTGGCTCCGCATCACCCGCTTCCGCGTCTGATTCGCGACTACCGCGAGGCCGCCAAACTGAAGTCCACCTACGCCGACGTGCTGCCGAAAATGATCCATCCGGTCACTGGCCGCATCCATCCGCGGTTCAACCAGACCGGCACCGCCACGGGCAGGCTCTCGTGTTCGTCGCCCAATCTCCAGAACATTCCCGTGCGCACCGAGCTCGGCCGGCAGATTCGTGCCTGCTTCGTGGCCGATCCGGGCCACCTGCTGGTCAGCGCGGACTATTCGCAGATCGAGCTGCGTATCCTGGCGCATCTTTCCGGCGACCCGGTGCTGATGGAAGCGTTCCGGAAAAACGAGGACATCCATGCCCGCACCGCCGCCGAGGTGTTCGGCGTGCCGCCTTCTGCGCAGACGGCCGAGCACCGCCGGATCGCCAAGATCATCAACTTCGGCATCCTCTACGGTCTGTCGGCTTACGGACTGGCCCAGCAGCTCGGCATCGAGCCCGGCGAGGCAGCAGGCTTCATCGAGCGCTATTTCGAGCGCTATCGCGGTGTCCGCGAATACCTCGACCGCCATCTGACCGAGGTACGTCGAACGGGCGTGACGCGGACGCTGTTCGGCCGGCTGCGCCCGCTGCCCGAAATCCAGTCTCGGGTTCCGGCGCAGCGCAGCCTGGCTGAACGCGCCGCACTCAACACGCCCATCCAGGGCACCGCAGCCGACCTGATGAAACTTGCGATGATCGAAGTCGATCGCCACCTGCAGAGCAACCGCGTGCCGGCACGGATGATCCTGCAGGTGCATGACGAATTGCTGTTCGAGGTGCCGGAGCAAAGCGTGACCGAGCTCACCGAGCCGCTGCGCGCAATGCTCGAGCACATCTATCCGCTCGCCGTTCCCCTGCGCGTCGAAATCAAACAGGGACCCAACTGGCGCGATCTGGCCTGAGGTCGCAGGAGCCTTCGGCTTGGTGGCGTGCATCTCTCTGCTAGAATCGCGGCTCAGGGGGAATCTCATGACGCATTCTGTGCACCACTCACCGGGGTTTCTGAAGCTGGTTGAAGAAGTGCGCGCCCGCGTGCAGGAAATTTCCATCGAAGACGTGCGCCGGAAGATCGCTGCGGGCGAGAAGTTCCACCTCATTGACGTGCGCGAGCAGAGCGAATTTGCCAGCGGGCGCCTGCCGGGAGCCATCCACCTGTCGAAGGGCGTCCTCGAGCGCGACATCGAGCGCCTGATCCCGGATCGCTCGGCACCGATCGTGCTCTACTGTGGCGGCGGCTATCGCTCGGTACTGGCTGCCGAGAACCTCCAGCGGATGGGCTACCGCAACGTCGCGTCCATGTGCGGAGGCTGGCGCGCCTGGTGTGCTGCCGGCTACCCCACCGAAGACGAAGAAAAGGCTGGCAGGTCCGACGGCTCCTAACAGGTCAGAGATCTGCTCCGGCCGGACTGGCCATTCATTGCCCGCCATGGGCCGACTGGAATGCAGGTCGTAACGCAGAGTGCGAAAGGCACACCGCCGCGGGGGAGCAAGAACCTGTCTGCATCAAAAGAAATCGTGAGTGCCAACTTCAGCGGCAGAATCTTCTCCGTAGCTCTCTTTCCCGGAGCAACTCCCCTGCTGCCGGACCAGCTCACCCTGCGCGACCAGCGCGTCCAGTTCCTGGAGCATCAGCAGGCGTTCGCCAAGCACGGTACTCATGTAAACCCACTGGGTTGCACGCGTAATGGCTACGAAGAGCTGGCGCCGGACGGCTTCCTGGGAGAGCTTGGCGAACGACCCGTATACCAGGCGGGGTAGCAGGACAGCATCGAAGGTCAAACCTTTCGCACTGTGATAGGTAATCAACTTGGGTGCCGCGGAACCGAAATCCAGACTCTTTTGTGTTTCGACGTGGAACCCCTCACTCTCCAGCGCTTGGGCAAAACCCATCACCTGTTTCCGCTTCGGAAAGAGCACACCCACGCGTTCCCCGCGCTGCACGCGATCCCGGATAATTTCGATCAACTTTCTTCGCTCGTCTTCGAAAGAGGCGGCCTCGTAGAGCAGCGGCCATTCCCGTTCTTTCTGCTGCACTGCCCGCACCTGATTGAGGTACTGTCTCCGTTCCTCGGGATCCTTCAGCAGTCGTGCTGCCAGACCTGCCACCAGAGGCGAACACCGGAAAGCGTCAAGAAGCGTAATCTGGCGCCGGTTCACTCCGAGGCGTGCCACGATCTGGGCTTCTGTCGAACCCCGATCATAGATTTGCTGCTTGTAATCGAGGCACACTGTCACATGGCGCGCCACCCGGCATAGAATATCGAAGCATTCCGGTTCCAAATCCTGCCCTTCGTCCACCAGGACAAAATCCAGCAGCGGCGAGCTCATGCTGCGTGTCTTCTGGCCCACCGCATACCGAATGGCTCCGAAATCCGGTCGTCTGGTCTCGCTATCCCAGGGCACCTTCCGATCGATGTGCCGCCTGTAGAATTCCATGCACCAGTCGTCAAACGTGGTGACGGCCGTTTCCGGGATCTGCAAAACATCGAGCCCGGACCGAATGTAGTTCTTGAGGACGTTGGTAAACACAAGAATGCGAAATCTGCTCGGATCGCTTTTCATCCGACGCCGGAGTTCGTCGGCTCGATGGACCAGCACCATGGTTTTGCCCGATCCCGGAGCGCCAAACACCACCTGGTGCTGACTGTGCGGCAAATCGATGGCCCGGAGCTGATCCGGCGTCAACTCCTCGCGTGGTAACAGCCAGCCGCTCATCAGACCCTCGAAAGTGCTGTGCAATCCGGATAGTACCCACCTGCAGGGGCCGACTCCGTCCTTCGGCGTTTCCGCCTTTCGGCTTCTGTCGCGTTCAGAAGATTTGTATCGCCCAGCCTCTCCGCAGCGGTTTGTAGCCAGTACAGTTCCCAGTCAGAAAGGCCCTCGACAGCACCGAACAGTTCCAGCGCATGCCTGAAAAATTTCGTTGCTTCCTCCCCCTCATTGTTTCTTTCCCGAATTAAACCCAGCAAAACCCACGACGGCGGCCTCTCGTTCTCGACGCTCAGGGCTTCCCAAACGGTCCTCTCGGCGTCGTCCAGCAAACCTCTGCGGAACTGCGACAGGGCAAGGTTAAACAGGGGACCCGACCAGTGTGGATAGGTTTTGATCGCTTCACGATAAGCCAGCTCCTGCCGCTTCCAATCTTTGCGCTCCCCGTGGAGAATCCCGAGATAATTGAGCATTTCGGCCTGTTCGTCGGCCCGCGGCGGGCAGAACTTCAGTGCACGCTTCATACAGGCAACGGCCTTATCCACCTGGCCCAGCTCCTGGTACAGACGTGCCAAATCATAAAAAGCAGAAGCCCATTTTTCTTGCGGGTATTTTCTCGTGCGCAAATTTTCCTCGATTTCTTCGATCTGAACTCGTTTGAGCTCAGGGTTCACCACATTCGTCAGAGGATTTTCGATGACGCACCGAAAGGACTCCACCGTGTGCTGCGCGGCCAACCGCAATTCCAGATGCAGACACTGATTCAGATCCATGGACACACTGAGCTGGAGTGGCTCACCGGCCGGCACGGTTCTGGGAATCCCCCAGATGGCCGAAAACACAGGCCGTTGTTCCTCGCCCGCCACAATTTCGACCCGAAGAGGCAGGGTCGGCTCCGACATCCGGTGCCCCCCGGGAATTTCAGGGACTCGCAGCTCGCGGTATTCTACAAACTGTTCGGGGCCGGGAAAGGGCAGTTCAACCCCCCTGGGTATCAGTTCGAGCACGCCGCTCGAGTGGCGCAACGCAATCGTATCGTGCGCAATCGGTTGAAACAGGCCCTTGCCGTAAAGACTCATCAGCAGCGCATGGTAGGCAGCGCCCCGCGCCACGGCCAGCTGGCTGGATTCCCAGTCGGACGCACCCAGCAACTCCGCGTTCGGAAAATACTTGCCCAGTGCATCTCGAACCTGCGGAATCAAACTGCTGCCGCCCACCAGCAGGCAGAGATCGATATCCTCCGGACGAAGCCCGGCCCGCTCGAGGGCGTCCTCGATCGGAGCGAAGATAGAGCAACTGTGCCGATACTCCGTTTCCCGAACATGCAAGAATTCCGTATCCAGAAAGGGTTTTAGAATTTCCTCGAACTCTGCGGCACTCAGACGCGGATTCCGGATCTGCAATCCCTCGTAATTCGGACACCGGCAGGGCCATGCTCCCGGCTGCGTCTTGACGATCTGACTCTTGTCCGCACCGGCATAACGGCCGAACCCCTGCAAGCGTTTGATCTCCATGCAGAGGCCAATTTTCAGGTTTTCCGCAATGCTCAGCAGTGCCGGCTCAAGATACAGCTTGCGCACATCATAATCGAAATCGCTCACATCGATTTGATTCTGCGCGGCCACCTCGGGAATCAGAACCTCGTGTACGATCGCCAGATCGATATCCCCACCCCCCAGGCGGTGATAGCGCGAAACCGACAGCGGAGAGATCTTTATTTGCCGCCCGGAACTCAGCCCGCCTAACCGAAATATGGCCACATCGCACGTCCCCCCGCCAAAATCGAAGACCAGAAGATTGCCGGGACCGCGGAGCCTCGACAGCAGATGGCCACTGTCGGTGAAAAGGAAATCCAGAAACGCCGCTATGGGCTCGTCCAGCAAATCCCCCGGCTGGAGATCGAGGCCCGCCAGACTGGCCGCCCGCAAAGTGTCCTGCCGCTGCGCGAGTTGAAAAGAGGCAGGTACTGTAACTACAGTGCGGGCGACGGGTATGCCACCGGGAACCTCGGCAGCCTGCCTCAGGAATCGAAGAACGCGGGCACCAATTTCGGGAGCTGAGCGAAATCCCTGGGGCGCCTCTGCATAGGTTCGTTTCAGACCCATATGATTCTTGCATTCGTAAAAAATATTTTTGTAGCGCCTCATTTCCGGCCGCGCTCGTAGCCGCTTGGCTCCCTCCCCCACCCACTCCCGGTCCTGATAGATGGCCACCACGGAGGGAACGAGAACATTGACATAGAGACCCGTCTCCGTTTCCTGTCTGACTTCGATGCAGTTGGCCCGCAAAGGCCGCTCCTCGCCTCGGCTCCAGACGATCTCTGCAATGGCCGAATTGGTCGTGCCTAAATCAATCCCTAGCACCCGGACCGGCAAAGGCACGTTCGCCGGGAGTCGCTCCGGATCAAAGATCGTCAGGTGGACGGACTCAGGATTTTTGTCCCCCATCGCAGCCTCCGGTGTGCCATGTTCGAAATCAAAGCTCATCCGCCCTGCTGGGCTCAGAGGGCAGCAAAGAACCTTGACCGGTCACCTATGCCGCTGCACCTCGCCACGGAAATCAGGGCAATGAGAAAACTCTGCCGTTTCAGGCCCATGCATGTAAACCACCCCGCTCCTATCATCGCAGGCGAAGCAAGGACGTTGCGTTTCCAGCAGACCGCCGGCTTGACAAAAAATTCAAAAGACCGTTGTCTCGCTCCCGAAAATCCGCGTGGAATGTCTAGCGCGGATTCTAGCGCCGAAACCGAACTAACGAAAGACCCCCCGGGGATTCTTCTGTTGCTGAAAGCTCAATGCCACTTTTTACGAACCGGCCCATTGCGTGCCCCCACCGCACTGATGCTCGCAATGATAAATGCTATGGGCCGTAGAGGACTGCGTGCCTGGTGTGCTGCCGGCTACCCCACTGAGCGCGAATAGCCCGCCGGGAGCAGAGCGTTTTCGCTCACGCTGTGGCCGGAATGCCGCCGGGCCGATCGTGGAGGCCATGGCTGGGGCGGGAGGATTCGAACCTCCACCTTCTGCATTAACAGTGCAGCGTCCTACCAGTTGGACCACGCCCCAACCGGGCTGGGCCAATCATCCTAGAGGAATTCGTCCGGCACGATCAACCTGGCCGTCTACATCTGCTGAAGACCGCCTTTTTCTTCTCTCCTTCTTGCCCGTTTCGGGCTCAATCTGCGGGAATTCCGGGCTGTTTGTCTCCCGCTCGGGAGGCGCCCGGCCGCCGGCGCGCCGCAGCCACAGGGTCGCCAGCGGTATTTTTCGGTGATTTCCTGCAAGTGGCCTGTGCTATGTTGATGGCAGGCACGCTGGCGAAGCCGGCGTTTTGCGGTGATCTCCCATGACACCCCGACGCATCGTGATGTATACCCGGCCGGGTTGCGAAGACTCCGACGCTGCGCGTGAATTCCTCATACGCCACAATCTGCGTTTTGAGGAAATCAATATTGACGAGAATCCACAGGCGCTCCGTTTTGTGATGAGCGTCAACGAAGGCAAGCAGCGGACACCCACGTTCGAGGTCGACGGCCGCATCTTCCACTGCTCCCCCTACGACGAGCGCAAGCTGGCCTACAACCTCGGTCTCGCTTCTGCCCCGCCTGCCTCGAGCGCGCCGTCAGGAATTGGCTGATTCCGTGGTCACGGACAGCTCTCGGGCCAGCCGCCTACGGGAGCGTCGTGGCCGCAGCTCTGCCGCCGCGGTCCACGACCGCTGGATGAGCCGATGCCGCACTCTGGCTCGCCAGGCGCGTCGGCACGGCGAAGCGGCTGTTGGCTCTGTGATTGTGCGCCGGGGGCGGCTGCTCGCCGAGGCTGCCGAAGCCGTGAAAACCCTGTGCGACCCAACGGCCCACGCCGAGCTTCTGGCCATCCGCGCCGCCTGCCAGCGACTGGGCTCGCTCGAGCTCGCCGATTCTGTTCTTTACACCACTGCCGAACCGTGCTGGATGTGCGCCTATGCCATCCGCCGGACCGGTATCGGCAAGGTCGTCATCGCTCGCCCGGTGCCCACCGTCGGCGGAATTAGCTCGGCGCATCCCATCCTGACCCTGCCGCTTCCTGATCCCTGGCCTCCACCGCCGGTCGTCGTTTGGTGGCGGCGCCGCTGACGTGCATCCTTCGTGAATCGAATGGCCCTGGCCCCTGGCGTCGAGCTCGAAGAGCGCTTTGCACACGATTGCACCGAACACCAGAAGGCGTAGCGTTTCGGCCGAGGGGCCTTCTGCAGAAGGCTCGCTTTGATGACGGCTTCGGCTCCGTCCAGGCTGGCCTGCCCCGTTACTCGAAGCTGCCGGTGGTGCCGTTAAAGCGGTTCAAGGCCTGGCGCGCCAGCCACTTGAGGACGCGGACGCCGCTGTAGCAGTAAGCCAGATTGGAGCCGAGCGTCGAAAAGCAATGTAGCTCGCAGGACTGCTTCATCTGCTCGAGCTGGGCCCGGTCAAAACGTGGCTGGCCGACGACGCCCCAGTCGTAGGTGGCGTTGTACATGGGGAAGCACGGCGCCAGAGTGCCGTCGGTGCGAATGATCAGCCAGTTCAGCCCGGCGCGACAGCCCCAGTGCTCGCCGTGGCCCCGCATGAACTGTTTCATCTTCTGCAGGCGGGCCACCGAATCCACCATCTTGTAGCCGGCTCGATTTTTCTCGCACAGCCAGTCCAGCAGCTCGTCCACGCGCGGGAAATCCTCGGGGCGAATGTAGGTATCGTTGTTGTGCAGGTGCCGGAAATGCGGCTGCTCCAGCATTGGCGCTTCGTTGATGTGGAAGGTGATGGCGATGCCGTGATCGTGCGCGATTTCAGTGAGCTGGCGCACGTCGTCGAGATTGTTGCGGCAGATGTTGGTATTGAAGAACACCGTGTAACCGTAGCGGTACTGCCGCATCACCAGATACTCGAAATTCTCGCGCACCCGGTTGAACGCCTTGGGTAACCCCGGCTTTTCCTCGATCACGTCCACCGCAAAATTGATCGTGGCAATTCCCGCATCCGCCAGCCGATCGATCACCGGCGGGCGGAGCAGGCGACCGTTGGTGGCCAGATACACCCAGAACCCTTTCTTGGCCGCGTAGTAGACCACTTTGTGCACGAAGTCGGGCCGCAGCAGCGGCTCGCCGCCCGTCGGGGCCAGCACACGGCACGGCGTATGGTCGTAGAGCCAGTCAACGGCGCGCCGCGCAGTTTCCTCCGTCATGCCGCGCACGCGGTTGTCGTAGGACCAGCAGTAATGACAGTCGAGGTTACACTTCCACTCGGTGAACAGATAGGCGATGATGGGTTGAAAATCTCCAGGCCGCAGCCGGGACCTGATGTAGGGCACCAGCCAGCCGTTCAGCGTGTGCAGCTTGTGGGCGAGGTCCCACCGGCGCCGGCCCGTCCGCACCACCTCGGCGTGGGCGGCCCGGTCGGCTTCGTCCACTTCGTGCAGCAGCTCCGGGTGCTGCGGGAAAACCGGTTCGGGAAGTTTCGGACCCTCCTGCGGCACTGCCGGCCGCACCGGTGGCCGCGGTGAAGAGCCGGTCAGCAGCCGGTGCAGTGGAACGTCCAGCCGAAACGGCTGGGTGGGGAGAGTCGGAAGGGTGTGCTGCAGCTCGGCCATGGTCGTAGCTCCTTGCCCCGCACGGCGGCCGCTTCGAAGGTCGCCGTAATTGCCGCTGGTAACCTGCTTCTGACTTTCTGACGTTGTTACCGCTGTGTCAAGCCATTTTTGAGGCGGCTCGAAAGGTGGCGCTTCCTGACATTCCAGGCCGCATCGAACCGCTCAGTGAGCTCGTAGCCGTGGCTTGAGCCGCGCGCCAGGAGGATAACCTCCTCGGTTGACGATTCGCGCACAACGCGCAGGCACCCGTTTGCTCCGCAACGTGGACTTCTCTATACTCCGGCCGATTTTTTGTCGAACCCGTGGAGGTGATGCCGATGCAGCAGAGTCGTGATGGTTGTTTGCTCCGATCCGCAGCCGTATCTGACGCGGCCGGCGACGGGGCGCGGTCGTTACACAAGGGTCCGAACGCCACCGGCCCGCGTTTCGCTGCCGCGGTTCTGGCGGCGATGCTCGGTTGCAGCGCGCTGGCAGCGCAGCAGCCCAGGCGGCCGCAGGTGCCCCAGATGCGTCCGCGGCCGGCGATGCCCGCCTCACCGAGCGGCCCCTGGGCGCAGGTGCTCGCCGCTCATGCCCAGCTTCGCGAAGCCATCGCTCACCTGGTCAACGCACCGGCCGGCAGCACGGTAGCGTTCCAGCTTTCGTCGAACGGCCATCTGTCGGCCATCGTCACCGCTCCGCAACAGGGTGACCAGGGCGGTCCGGCGCCCATTGGAATGGCGCTGACAGGACCGGTAGATGGCAGTCGCCCCCTGCGGGCAGCCCGGCTATTTCTGGGCCGCGCGCCCGACGGCCGTGCGGTGCTCCAGCTCCGGGGACAGGGCGGTAGCATCCTCTGGCAGGGCGTCTCGCAAACTGCACCCGAATCGCCGGGTTCGACCGCCCGGCCCGTCTATATACCCCGTATCATCTGCTATGAAACGCTTGCACTCTCTGGTGGACCCTTGTCCTTTACCCCGGCTTCGGAAGAGGGCGAAGTGCCCACGGAAGTCACCTGCGTAGATCTGGGATGGATGCAGGCGACGGGTTCGATGCGGACCGTCGGCACCTGGACCGTCGCGCATGCCGCCGTCGCTTCCGGGCCCACACTCAGCGTGACTCCGGGCGGGGAATTCCACGCTGTTGTGCAGAGCCTGCTTCAGGCCGATCAGGCAGCACTCGGCGCGGCCGTCGCAGAGCCCCGAATCGGCCAGCCGGTGGCAATCTCGGCTGCCTCGATCGGAACCGTATGGAACGGCGTGGCGGGCCTGCTGCCGGGCGGCGCACCGGGACCCAGCACCATGCGTCAGAGCACGGCGAGCCCGGGGTTGCTCTCGCTGATTCAGGGCCGCACGGTGCTGACGCGCATTCTGATGCGTCCCGGTGGCTGTGCCACCCAGGGCATTCTCTTCCAGCCCAATGGCCAGCCGCTGCCGCCGGAAGAGGGCGGCGAATGCACGATCAGCCAGGGTGCCTCCAGCGGCAACCAGCCTTTGCTCTTCCTCACACACACCGGAACGGTGGTCGGCGAGCCGCAGGGAACCTGGATCACGATCAAGTGCTGCAGCGTGACCACCTGCGAGGCCGAACACTATAAAGGCTGTCACTGCTGCGCCCAGTACTGACGGGCAGGCACGGTGACTGCAGCCGTGCCTGCCCCCTATAACTGCAAGGGCCTTCTCGGCCGGGTACACGACACCCGGGCCTTTACGGAGTTCCCGGCGGATTTCTCTTCATCTGCTCGATATCCTGCTGCTCGATGGACTTCATCAACAGGCCGCGCCGAATGAAATACGCGCGCAATTCTTCCAGTGCGCGGCGAGGCACCACCGAAAACTGGTTCCGCACCATCGCCCGCTAGGAAATGGGACCGCGCGCGGGGACCAGGTGCGTGCCCCACTGAAAGATGAAGCCCAGGTTCCAGACAATACAGAGCCCGAGCACGACCGCAGCGACCGCTCCTGCTGCCCGCGGACGCGGAAACAGGCGCGCACCATCTTCCAGCGCGACGGCCAGGCCTACGACAAACACGGGCGTCAGCGAAATGAAGAAGCGGTTCCCGAACGAAGAGATGCCGTGCCAGTAAGCATACGCAGCCACAACGTAGAAAAACGCCAGTGAAATCAACAGCAGCGGCCCGCCGACCTGCGGCCGCCGGCGGCAGAACAGGATCAGCCCGATCCAGGCCAGCAGCACCAGCGGCGTCCAGCTCAGCAGCCCATGGTTGGCGGAAAAGGCCACCTGCCAGAGAGCCGGTGAGCGCCAGTTCCACGTGCGCAGCGGGGGATGTCCCGTGGCCAGCGGGCTGCCGTAAATCACCCAGCGCGTGATCAGCGTGGGTGCCAGAGCGACGACGGTCGTTGCAGCAAACAACGCATGCCGGGCCGCCAGCCGCCCGAACTGTTTCCACCATCGTTCCGGCCGTGGCAGACGCAGCAGCCTCAGGTAATCGCCTGCCGCTTCGACGACGATCGCCAGGAGGAAGAGCGCGTTGAGGAAATACACGTTGATCATCAGGCCGGCCAGCAGCCCCAGCAGGAGCCACTGCACCGCCGTGCGCTCGCCCCGCGTCCGGAGCCAGTACCAGAGAAACAGCGCGCAGGCAAAGGCTGAATGGGCATGCGACCACGACGGGTTGAAGTACATGTAGACCGGCAGCGAAGTCGCCCACCAGATGCCCAGCGTTGCGGCCAGTGCCCAGCGCTCGCCGCTGTACTGCCGCGCCATGCTGAAGGCCAGCCACAGGCCGAGAAAACCGTACACGGCCGTGGCCACCGCCATGGCCAGCCGGTAGGGCAGCGAATAGCCATCGGCCGCCACATTTGCGCCCAGCGCCCGCGCCAGCAGGACGCTGCCGTGCGCCGCCAGCAGCCACGGACTCCACAGGATTGCCGGCCCTATCGTGAAATGGTTCTCGAGATGTCCGGTGCGGGTGTAATACTCGGGCCGAATCTGCCCGTTCGGCAGCAGACGCGGCTCGCGAAAGCTGGGATTGGCAAGACGGTAGTCTTTCTCGAAATTCAAATTGTGATCGATCAGCAGCGCACGGGCATAGGCGTAGTAACCCACGCCGTCGCCACGCACCCAGGGATTCACCAGGGGCAGGCTCAGCAGGAAAATCGTGAAAAGCCAAAATCCGGGGCTTCGCAGGCGGTGCGCCGACTGACCGACCTGCGATGCCGCTTTCATGCGCAGATCAGGACGCCGCAACAACTCCGCACATCCACGCGGCAGCTTCCAGAGCCGGGTGTCCCATGTCCCGCATTTTAATCAAGCGCACCACGAACCAACTCGCCCGGCGCGCAAAGTAGCAACACCGACGCTGACGAAGCCGCCTCGATTCTCGCTACGCAGCGCATCGGAATCTCTAGAATTTCGATGCGACCGGCCCCGCCACCGGGACCACACACGGTGAGGAAAACGAACGCCATTCTCTGTGCACAGCAGCGCTCTGGCTGCAATCGCATTCATTTTTCGCCTTGAAGATTCGTCGTTCGCCGCCGCAGGCCCATCTTGACGCCCCGCGCATTCAGTTGTTACTGTGCGAGGTAGACTGGGAAGTTTCGACTCTGCATTGCGGGGTGCTCTGTAGGCACCCCGCCGGTGACGATGTCGGCACATTCCATCATCATCCGAGGGGCCCGGCAACATAACCTGAAGAACATCAGTCTGGAGATCCCGCGCAACTCGCTGACGGTGATCACCGGACTGTCCGGCTCGGGCAAATCCTCGCTGGCCTTCGACACGATCTACGCCGAAGGCCAGCGCCGCTATGCCGAAACACTGTCGGCCTATGCGCGGCAGTTTCTCGACCAGCTCGAGCGTCCGGACGTGGATGCCATCGAAGGGTTATCGCCTGCCATTGCCATCGAGCAGAAGACCACGACGCGCTCGCCGCGTTCCACCGTCGGCACGGTGACGGAAATCTACGACTATCTGCGCGTGCTCTACAGCTCCATCGGCACGCCGCACTGCCCGCAGTGCGGCCGCGCGATCCGGCGCCAGTCGGTGGATCAGATCGTCCAGACCGTCTGGCAGACCGCCGCAGGCGAACGCGTCATGATCCTGGCGCCGGTCGTCCGCGGGCGCAAGGGAGAATACCGACGCCAGCTGGAACAGTACGCGCAGAGCGGCTTCGTTCGCGCACGGATCGACGGCGAGCTGGTGAGCCTGGACGAACCACCCCGCCTCGATCGCCGGCGGGCGCACACCATCGAGATCGTCGTGGATCGGCTGGTGGTGCGCCCGGGCAGCGAGTCGCGGCTGAGCGAATCGGTTGCGACCGCGTTGCGGCTGGCCGGCGGACTGGTGACGGTGGCCGTCGTTGGCGGTGCCGAGCAAATGTTCTCCGAACGGCTGGCCTGCCCCGACTGCGGCCTTTCGCTCCCCTCGCTCGAGCCGCGCAGCTTCAGCTTCAATTCGCCCTACGGCGCCTGTCCGGAATGCAAAGGACTCGGGGCGCGCTACCAGTTCGATCCGGCCAAGGTGATCGTGGACCGCTCCCGGCCGCTGCTGGAGGGGGCGCTGGGCCCGGGACGCTCCTCGAGCCTTCTGCGGCGCATGCTGGAACGCGCCGCAGCCGCCTACGGCTTCGATCTGAGCGTGCCATTTGAGAAGCTGCCGCGGCGGGTGCAGCGCCTGATCCTGCACGGCAATCGTTCCGCCAACGCCCCGTTGCGCTTCCCGGGCGTCCTCGGCTACCTGGAACGCACACTGGAAGAGGCCGGCAGCGAGCGGCTGCGTGCCGCGCTCGAAGAGTACATGTCGCCGGTGCCATGCCCGGCCTGCCACGGCCGCCGCCTGCGCCCGGAAAGCCTGGCCGTGCGCGTTGGCGGGCTTTCGATCGCCGAACTCACGGCCCTGCCCGTCGGGGAAGCCCGGCGCTGGATCGCCCGCCTGCCCGCAATGCTCAACGAGCGCGAACGCGCGATTGCCGGCCGCGTGCTGGACGCCATTGCCGAACGCCTGGATTTTCTGCTGGCGGTCGGTCTGGAATATCTCACGCTGGACCGCTCGGCGGCCACCCTGTCGGGAGGCGAGGCGCAGCGGATTCGTCTGGCGACGCAGATCGGCTCGCGGTTGCGCGGCGTCCTCTACGTACTCGACGAACCATCGATCGGCCTGCACGTGCACGATCACGCGCGATTGCTGGCCACACTCGAACGTCTGCGCGACCTCGGCAACACGGTGCTGGTAGTCGAGCACGACGAGCAGACCATTCGCCGGGCCGACTACGTCGTGGACCTCGGCCCCGGAGCCGGGCGCGCCGGTGGTTATCTGGTCGCGGCCGGAACCCCCGAGCAGATCGTCCGCTGTTCGAATTCGCTGACCGGCCGCTATCTGGCCGGCGCAGCCACCATTCCGGTCCCCGAACGGCGCCGCCGCCCGCAGGGCAAATTCCTGAGCGTGCTCGGCGCCTCGGCCAACAACCTCAAGAACATTGACGTCCACTTCCCGCTGGGGCTGCTGATCCTGGTGACCGGCGTTTCCGGCTCGGGCAAGTCCACGCTGGTGAACGACATTCTCTACCGCGCCCTCGCCCAGCGTCTCTACGGCGCCGCCGAACCGCCCGGACGGCACCGCGGCCTGGCGGGCGTCGAGCACATTGACAAGGTGATTCAGATCGATCAATCCCCCATCGGGCGCACGCCGCGATCGAATCCGGCCACCTACACCGGCGTCTTCACTCCGATTCGTGAGCTGTTTGCGCTGCTTCCAGAAGCCCGGGCCCGCGGCTACCGTCCGGGCCGGTTCAGCTTCAACGTCCGCGGGGGGCGCTGCGAAGCCTGTCAGGGCGAGGGCGTCCGCCGGATCGAAATGAGCTTCCTGCCCGATGTCTACGTCACCTGCGAGGTCTGCCGGGGCCGGCGCTATAACGCCGAGACGCTCGCCGTCCGCTACAACGGCGTCTCCATCGCCGAGCTGCTCGAGATGCCGGTGCAGGAGGCGCTGCAGTTGCTCGCCAGTTTTCCCGCCATCCGCCAGAAACTGCAGACGCTGGTGGACGTCGGTCTGGGCTACATCCAGCTCGGCCAGCCGGCCACCACCCTTTCCGGTGGCGAGGCCCAGCGCATCAAGCTGGCGCGTGAACTCTCGCGCCGGCAGACTGGACGCACGCTCTACATCCTCGACGAACCGACCACCGGCCTGCATTTCGACGACGTGAAAAAACTGCTCGATGTGCTCCACCGGCTGGTCGACCTGGGCAACACGGTGATCGTGATCGAACACCATCTGGACGTGATCAAGCAGGCTGACTGGGTGATCGATCTTGGCCCGGGCTGTGGCGAGCGCGGAGGAGAAATCGTGGCGCAGGGCACGCCGGAAGAACTGGCACGCCATCCCGCCTCCCTGACCGGGCAGGCGCTGGCCAGCGTGCTCGAACGGGGCGCCCCGGCAACGCTGCAGAGCGCGGCGGTGCACTGAGCCTGCGGACTCTCGCTTGCCCGCCGGTGGGGTTTCCCCGTACAGTGGCTGCCGGCCATGCCCAGCTCCTACAGGATTGCACCTCTGGACCTGAGCCGCCTGCGTACCTACCCGCTGCGGGATCGCCCCAGCAAGGTTCACGTGCGCCAGTTCGCGCGGCCGTGGAAGCCCGGCGGCGGGCTGCAAGAATTCTTCGATCGCCTGCCGCGCATCCTCGCCGCCGAGGATTTGCGTGAACTCGTCGCACGCGTGGTGCGCGCGCGGCGGCATCGGCGGGCCATCCTCTGGGGCATCGGAGGCCATGTGATCAAGGTGGGTCTCGGCCCCGTGCTGGCCGATTTGATCGCCCGCGGCTTCGTCACCGGCCTGGCGATGAACGGTGCGGCACTCATCCACGATTTAGAGCTTGCGCTGGTCGGCCATACTTCGGAAGATGTAGCGGCACGGCTGGGTCGCGGTCGCTTCGGAATGGCCGAGGAAACAGGCCGATTGTTCAACCAGATGGCGCACCGAGCAGTCAGGGAACAGATCGGACTGGGCGAGGCGGCCGGACGCGTGCTGGCCGAGCAGCGGCCGCGATTTGCCGGCGTCAGCGTGATTCTGGCCGCGCATCGCCACCGCGTGCCGCTCACCGTGCATCTGGCTCTGGGCACCGATACACCGCACCTGCATCCCACCGCAGACGGCAGCGCCCTGGGCCAGGCGACGCTGCACGACTTCCGCCTCTTCTGTGCCCTGGTGCAGCGCATGCAGCCCGACGGTGTCTATCTGAACTGGGGCTCGGCCGTTCTGCTCCCGGAAGTTTTCCTCAAGGCTGTCTCTGCCGTACGCAACCTGGGAACGCGGCTGGAGCCGATTACCACCGCCAACTTCGACTTCCTGCAGCATTACCGCGGCCTGCAGAATGTCGTGCGCCGGCCCACGGCCGGTGGCCGCTCGCGTGGCTACGCTCTGACCGGCCATCACGAGCTGTTGCTGCCGCTGCTGGCTGCCGCGCTGATCGAGGCCGATCGCCGCCGCCGGAAAACGCCATGATGGACCTTTCCCAACTGCCGCCCGGGCCGCCCGAAAGCGACCTTCCCGAGGATGTGCGCACGCCCTGGGGCTGGGGCGCGGTGTTCGGCTTCGTGCTGGTCGCGGTGATGAGCCTGTTCGTGGTGACGGCGGTCGCCTATTTCGCCGCCGTCGTCTGGTTCCACACCCGCAACCCGGTCGAGCTGCTGGTGAACAACGCCGCCCTGCTGTCGTTGCGCCAGGTGGTCTGGTACCTGCTCCTGATGCTGTATCTGTTCGCAACGATTCGCCGCCGCGGTTTGCCTTTCTGGCGCACGATTGGCTGGCGCCCGCTGGCCGCGGCCCGCTTCAGCGGCCCTGCCCTGTATGCGCTGCTGATCCTGACGGGCATGGTCCTGGCGGTGGCTGTGGAGCTGGCCGCGCTGCCGTTTCACCCGAAAACCCGTCTGCCCATCGAGGCACTGTTCCGCGACCGCCAGAGTCTGCTCTGGCTGACCGGCATGGGCGTGCTGGTGGCCCCGGTCGTCGAAGAGACCATTTTCCGGGGCTACCTCTATCCGGTGCTGGCCCGCAGCCTGGGCATTCGCGGCGCCGTGGTGGCCACCGGCCTGCTGTTCGGCCTGCTGCACCTGGCCCAGCTCTGGGGTGGATGGGTGCAGGTGGGGCTGATTGCGCTGGTGGGCATGATCCTGACCTACGCCCGCGCCCGCTCGGGCAGCGTGCTGGCCAGCTACCTTCTCCATCTGGGCTACAACACATTCCTGTTCGCCGGATTCTATTTCTCCACCGGAGGATTCCGCCACCTCCCTCCCGGTCTGGTCGGCTAAGATGGCAGTGTGGCGATGAAGTCCCGCGTCGAGCCCATTCGCTGGACGAACGAAGGCGTGCTGGTGCTGGATCAGCGCCGCCTTCCGGGTGAGGTGGTCTACCACCGGCTGCGCGATTACCGGGAAGTGGCGCAGGCGATTCGCGACATGGTCATCCGCGGAGCGCCGGCCATCGGTGTCGCTGCGGCCATGGGGGTGGCCATCGGCGTCCAGCAGGCGCAGGCAGCTTCGGTCGAAGAGCTGCGCGCACAGCTCGAGGAAATCTGCCGGACACTGGCGGCCACGCGCCCCACGGCGGTGGATCTGTTCTGGGCGCTCGGCAGGATGCAGGAACGCTTTGCAAGCGCCAGCCGCGCCTGCAACGGGCAGCCCGAAACGGCGCGTCTGGCGTGCCTGCGCGAGGCCATGGTCGCCGAAGCCCTCGCCATCCACGAAGAGCGGCGGCAGGCCGATGAGGCCATCGGCCGGCTGGGCGCGCCTTTGCTGCCGTCTGCCGGCCGTGTACTCACCCAGTGCAACGCCGGCGCGCTGGCCACCGGCGGGATCGGCACGGCGCTCGGTGTCATCCGCATGGCCGTGGCCCAGGGGCACCGGCTGGAGGTTCTGGTTCCCGAGACCCGACCCTACCTGCAGGGTGCCCGCCTCACGGCCTGGGAGCTCCAGCAGGAAGGCATTCCCCTGCTCCTCATCACCGACAACATGGTCGGCCACTTTCTGAAGACCGGGACGGTGGGTGCCGTGGTGGTGGGCGCTGACCGCATCGCGCGCAACGGAGACACGGCCAATAAAATCGGCACCTACGGCATCGCCGTGCTGGCCCGCGAGCACGGCGTTCCCTTCTACGTCGCCGCGCCGCTGTCCACGGTGGACCTGACGCTGTCCTCGGGCGAGGAGATTCCCATCGAGGAGCGCCCCGGGCGGGAAGTCACCCATCTGGCCGGAGTCCCGATTGCACCCGACGTCCCCGTCGCGCATCCGGCCTTCGATGTGACTCCGGCGCGGCTGATCACGGCGATCATCACCGAGCGCGGGATTGCGCGGCCGCCCTACGAAGAATCCCTGCCGCGGCTGGCGCAGGCCGTGCCGCAGGCTCACTCGTAACGCAGCGCCTGTACAGGATCGAGGCGCGCGGCCTTCCAGGCGGGATACACGCCAAAGAACAGGCCCACGAAGCCTGACACCGCCAGTCCGCTGATGACCCAGAACGGCGAGATCCGCACCGGAAGCGACGGAAAGACCCACCGCAGCGAGAGTCCCAGCCCTGCCCCCACGGCCACGCCGATCAAGCCGCCGATCAGCGACAGCGTGGCTGCCTCCAGCAGAAACTGCTGCAGGATGTTGACGCGCCGCGCTCCCACCGCCTTCCGCAGGCCGATCTCGCGCGTGCGCTCGGTCACCGCCACCAGCATGATGTTCATCACCCCGATCCCGCCCACTGCCAGCGCCACCGAACCGATCGCAAACATGCCGGCGAACAGCGCCACCGTCAGTTCACGCCAGAGATCAATGAACACGTCGAGCGTGAAGACGGCAAAGTCATCCGGCTGCCCCGGCAGCAAACGCCGCTTGCGCCGGAGCAAATCACGAATTTCATCCACCACCACCGGAACGCTGTCGGCCGAATCGGCCCGCGCAAACAGCACATAATCGCGCACGGCCGGGAAAAGCTTCTGCATCGCGCTCAGCGGCATGACGGCAATGTTGTCCTCGGGATTGGTGCCGCTGAAGGAAATCTGCTTGCTCGGGGCCGCTACCCCCACCACGGTGAACACATGCCCCTGAATGACCACCTCTTTCCCCAGCGGGTCCTCGCCCGGCCCGGGAAACAGGGTCTGCGCCGTGTCATGCCCCAGAATGACCACCAGGCGCCGGTGCTCCTGGTCGGCTTCGGTAAACCAGCGGCCGCGCTCGAGGTCAATGTTCAAAATGCGATCCATGCTGAGCGCGTCGCCCTCGAGGATCACATTTTCCGCGTGCCGGTTACCCCGTCGGACCGAAGTGGTGCCGGCGCCGAACTGCGGCTGAAAAATCCGCAGGGTCGCTCCGGCGGCCACCACATGCGGCAGCCGGCCAATCTCATCGGCCCACTCGGCCTGCAGCTCCCGGCGCTGCAGCCACTCGCTCGGCACGCGCCCGAGCGAGGCCCACGAGAAGCGGTAGCACATCACCACGTTCGACCCGAACGATTCGATCGAACTGACGATGCGGTTGTTCAGCCCGTTGACGACCGCGCTGACCGCGATCACCGTGGCCACCCCGATCACCACGCCCAGCACGGTGAGGAACGACCGCAGCGGGTTGCGCCGCAGCGTGTCCAGGGCCAGCCGGACCGCCTCGATCAGCTCGCCCGATCCCCGCGCCATCGCCTCACTCCACTCGCAGCGCCACGATAGGGTCCAGCCGCGCGGCCCGCGACGCCGGGTAGATGCCGAAAAACAGCCCCACGGCTGTCGACACCGCGAATCCGGTCACCACGGGCCAGGCTTCCACGGCCGTCGGCAGCGGCGTCACCCAGGAGACCAGCTTCGCCACCAGCACCCCCAGCAGAATCCCGAGCAATCCTCCCACGGCCGAAATCGTCGCCGACTCCACCAGGAACTGCAGCAGGATATCCCGCCGCCGTGCCCCTACCGATTTCCGCAGGCCGATCTCCTGCATCCGCTCGGTCACCGAAACCAGCATGATGTTCATGATCACGATGCCGCCCACCAGCAGCGAAATCGAAGCCAGCGCAATGGTGCCGGCGAAAAAGGCCGAGCTGATGCCCGCCCAGACGTCGAGCAGGGCCTGATTGGTTTCGATCGCGAAGTCGTCGTCATCGGTGAAGCGCAGATGCCGGCGGCCGCGCACGATCTGCCGGACTTCGTCTTCGGTGGCCTCCAGGGCGGCCGGCGAGGCCGCCTTCACCCACAGCGTGACCGAGCTGTCGGTGCCGTAGCGGCGCTGGAAGGTCGTGACGGGCATGAAGACCCAGTTGTCCCGCGACTGCCCCAGCACCGACCCCATCCTCTTGCCCACACCCACGATCACGCACGGCACGCCGTCCACGCGCACCTCACGGCCCAGCGGCGGAACACCGGAGAACAGATTCTCGACCACATCCCAGCCCACCTCGCACACGTCGGCTGCGTGCTGCACCTCGGATGCGGTGATGTGCCGTCCGTAGGCCAGATCCACTTCATAGATGCGGGGCACCGAATCGGTCATGCCGCGCAGGCTCACATCTTTCAGAAAATTGTTCCCCGCACGTACCTCCTGCGCCATGCGCGAGACCGACGCCCCCACCTCGCGGCACAGCCGGCACTGCTCCCGCACCGCCTCGTAGTCCTGCAGCGTGAACTTCCGCCGCCGTTCGGCCTGCCGCAGCTCCTCGATGCTCCGAATCACCGCGGGGTTCTTGCTGATCAGAAACACATCGGCGCCCAGATTGAACACCTTCTCGGCCACATACCGGTTGACGCCGTTGACGAAGCTGACCACGGCGATGACCGACATCACTCCGACCATGATGCCCAGCAGCGTCAGCAGGCTCCGCAGCTTGTGGCCCCAGAGGCTGTCGAGAGCAATCCGCACGGCCTCGGTCAGCGCGACGGCGGCAGGTGATTTCATCGTGCACCCATGCTAGCACAGCCTCTGCCACCGCCCGGCCGGCCCGGAAAACAACAGGGCCGCTGCCGGCCGGCAGCGGCCCTGGAACGGGACAGGAAGCGTTTGCGGCTCAGAAGGTGATGCGCACGCCGAACTCCGCCTGGCGCGGCACGCCGTACCAGTTCACGCCCGAAGCGGCACCCGGCGAAATCAGGTTGGTGCGCGTCTGACGCGTCTGGCCGACGACGTTGCCCGGCGGCACACAGTCGGGATAGGGCGAGCAGGCCGCCGGCAGCACGCCGCTGATCACGTTGCCGGCCGGGTCGAAGTTCTGGAAGTTGAACAGGTTGTAGATCGCAATCTGCGGCTCGATCGTCAGGCTCTCCGGTACGTTCGACCACACCTTGCTCGGCCGCAGAATCCAGCTCACGTGCAGGTCGAAGGTAAAGAACGGCGAGACGCCGATGTGTCCGGTCACCGGCAGCGCCAGCGTCGGCGTCACCGCCCCCAGCGCCTTGAGCTGGTCGGCGGTGAAGAGCCCGGCCGCCACCAGCGCCTGCCCGGCAGGCGTCAGCTTGCCGGCCATCGTGCTGTTGTAGTTCTGAATGACGGCCGTCAGATCGCTGGTCTTGACATCCCGGCCGAAGGCGCCGATGTTGGTTCCCGGCAGCACGTCGCCCACGGTGCCGTCGCCGGTCACGTCGGTGCGGAAGATTTCACCCGGCTCGCCCGAGTTGGGCAGCGTCAGCGTCACCGGTACCGCCGTGTTCCAGTGCGTCGCCACACTGACTCGGGTCGCTGCCGGGAAATCAATCACAGCGCCCACGCCGAGCTGCGAGGTCCGGTCCAGACCCGTCGGACCGGTGAAGTGCAGCGGGTTGTTGAAGTCGGTGGCGTTGTTGATGAAGTCCTGATCGGCCGCCTGACTGCGGAAGCGCGACAGGGCATAGGAGACCAGCAGCGTCGTCCGCCGGAATCCAGGCAGCGGGTGGCTCAGATTGCTTTTCCAGCTCACCAGCAGGCCGTTGTAGACGGACCGCCCGATGGGGAACAGCATCTGGTTCTCCCCCACAGCCGGATTCTTGCCCGGGAACGCACAGCCTCCGCCGCAGGGGAAGCCGCTGGCGAAGGTCACGCCGGAATCCAGCCCGTTGGCCGCGTAGTCGGAGATGGTCGCTCCGGCCGCGATGGCGCAGTTGATCGAGGCCGCGTCGGTGCCGGTGCCGCAGCCAAACAGGTCGTTCGTCGCGGAGATCGCCGCCAGCGCCGCATTGCGGTCCAGATAGCGGGCGTCGCCGACATGATTCACATCAATGCCCAGCAAAAAGTGCAGGCCGATGTTCCGTACATAGTCCACTGAAAGCACCGAATTCGACCCGAACTGCTTCTGCACCCCCACGTTCATCTGCCAGGAGAACGGCGTCCGATAGCTGGGTGCCAGCAACTGATTGCCGGTCGAATCGGCGCCCTCGGCCAGTGAATTGCCGACATACGACGCGTTGGCCTGCGGGCCGGCCTGGATCGTTGCCTGCTGGTAGGTCTGCTGGGCCGCGACGATCTGGTTCACGACCGCCCCGATCGGCTGCCCGCAGAAGGTCGGATTGAGGGTATTGCCGTTCGGCAGGGAAACAGGGATGGGCTGGCCGAGGAAGCACGCCAGCGCGGTCCCGAAGAACAGCCCCTTCGGCAGCCGTGCGGGCCGATCGAACAGGACGTTGTTGAACACGGCATTTTCGTAGTACAGCCCGCCGCCCACGCGAATCACCATCCGCCCGTCCCCTTTCGGGTCCCAGGCGATGCCGAGCTGGGGCGCAAAGTTGTGGTCGGGTTGATTCACACGCGCACCCAGACCCGGGCCCCACTGTTCGAGCACGCTGATCGGCGGCAGATCGCTGTCGGAACGCCCGGTGTCGCGCACATAGCGCAACCCGTAGGTGATCGTCAGATTCGACAGCGCCTTCCAGCTATCCCCCAGGTACCACTCCAGCCGGGTGTCGTGCTGGCCTCCGGCCGGCAGGTTGAAGGCGGGCTTCTCGGTGAAGAAGCCCTGCCCGTTGCCCATCAGCACGGTCTGCACGGGATAGTTCAGCGGGCAGTGTCGTCCCGTTGCCCCGTTGGGGCAGGTGAAGGGCTGCGTGTCGGCAAAGGCTTCGGTGGCCGCGTTGACAATCGAATTGACGTTGGGAGCCAGGCCGAAGAACTTCGCGAACCCGCCGCCGTCAATCTCGTTGATGCCGAACCCGTAGCGCACGATGTGGGAGCCAAAGACCACACTGCCGTCGTACTTGCCCTGAATGTTCCTCTGGAAGGTGGCCTGCGGCGCCAGAATGTTCGGCCCTGAACAGAAAAATTCCCCGCCGCCCAGACAGCTAAAATCGAGACCGGGGGAAAGATTGAGGGCGATCCCCGGTGCCAGGTTCAACGCGCCCGACTGCGCGATCGCATCGAAGATTTCGTTATGGAACTTGGTATAGCCAAACCGCATGCTGTGCGAGTAGCGGCCGGTGGTGAAGTCCAGACCCACGGCGTGCACCGGCGTATTGTCCCGATTCAAGAAGGGTTGATAGACGCCGGGATTGAAGCCGCGCACGCTGCTGTTGTTCTCGTAGGAGAACCGGTAGAACAGCGTCATGCTGGGCCGGACCTTCCAGTCGAGCCGGCCCAGATACATGTTGTCGCGGAACGGTGACTGAAACGATCCCGACAGAGAGCTGAACGGATCGGTGAGCAGAACCGGGTTTTGCAGATCCTGCTCGGTGCGCTCCCAGTCGCCGAAGAAAAACAACCGGTCCTTGATGAACGGTCCGCCCAGGTTCACGCCGTACTGCTTGCGCGAGAAATCCAGCTCCTGCGGGGCGATCCGCGCCGAGGTCTGATTGCTGCGTCCGTAGAAGAAACCCTCGCCGTGAAAGTCGTTCGTGCCCGAGCGGGTGGTGACGTTGACCGCCCCCGAGGAGGTCAGTTCAGTGGAAAGATCCAGGCTCGACTGGGCGACCTGAAATTCCTGAATCGAGCTCTGCGGGATGTTCTGCGTGGTGGTGCCGACGGTTTCATCGCTGATATCCACGCCGTCCACCTCGATGCGCGCCGTCCGGCCGAAGCGGCCACCAAAGGAGATCGAGGAATACCCGTTTTTCGTCGGATCGAAGGTGGCCCCGTCCTGAATCTGCACGCCCGGCTCGAGCGAGGCCAGGTCGAGGAAGTTGCGCCCGTTGACCGGCAGCTCGGAAATCATCTGCCGCGTCAGCACGTCCTGCACGGTCGCCTGCGCGGTATTGACCTGGATGGCCCGCTCTTCGACCTGCACCACCGTGCTGGCCGCCCCGATCTGCAGCCGCACATCGCCGGGCGTCACGGTGCCCACGCGGACCGCCAGCGCCAGCTCGGCCGTTTTAAAGCCCTGCGCCTCGACGCGCACCGTGTAGGAACCCGGCAGCAGAGGGCCGGAATTGTAGACGCCGGCCGAAGTCGTGGTCAGATGAATCGCCTGCCCTGTGTCTTTGTTGAGAATCGTAATCCTGGCTCCGGCGACGACGGCACCACTGGGGTCAGTCACCACACCCTGAATGCTGCCCGTCGCCGTGGTCGCCTGTGCCCGGCCGGTTGCAGAAAACAGGCTGAGACAGAGCGCCCCCACCATTACAGCCAGCCATGCCCTGAAAGGTCCGCAAGAATGCTGCCTCATCGCTCACCTCGTTCGGCAGAGATCAAATCCTCAGGTGAAGACCCGGAGATGCACTGCTCTGCTGCGCCCGCCACCTGAGCAACGTGCCACATGCCAGCGCCGTGCTCGCCCCTGCAGGTGACCGGGCGCAGGGTTCTGATCAACCCCGAATCGCCCCACCAGTAATCCATCTGCCGGCGAGCTGTCAAGAGCTTGCCGCTGCCGGTGCCAGACTGAGCAAGGGCGAACGGCGGTCTGTGGCCAGCCGGGCTGGTCCGGGTGCACTTGACAGGCCTGCCGGAAATTCGTACCATTAGGGATTGCCTGAACGCCCTCCTGCCTGCCAGGAGGTTCCCGCTCTTTGACAATCGGGTGAGACGTGCCAGAACCCGTTCGGTTGAGCTGAACCGAGCGACCGTAGTTTTCCCCGAGTGGTTCTCGCACCTGCGAGGACCGCTTCGAGGACCAGGTTTCAAACGAGAGTTTGATCCTGGCTCAGAGC